>OLGD01000004.1_pt1 | contig 483416 bp, 471 predicted proteins | sample 1605311 | NCBI WGS metagenome assembly OLGD01 (sample SAMEA3888917, study PRJEB22519) | human gut metagenome | biome: human gut; feature: human-associated habitat; material: faeces | place: Denmark | collected 2010
AGGTCAAGAAGATGAGCATATATGAATTTGACGAAGAGCGTGAGATGGAGATGATACGGCAGGATGAACGGGCCGAAGGAGAGCAGGCCGGACTGGAACGCGGAAGGGCCGAAGGAGAGCAGGCCGGGCTGGAACGCGGAAGAGAGGAAGGAAGAGCCGAAGGAGAGCAACTTGGACGCGAACAGGCAGTGCTTTCACTTTGCCGTAAATTTGGATGCAACCGTGAAGAATCGATACAGCGCCTGATGGAAGAATGCAGTCTGACACGTGAAGAAGCCGAGAAACGGATGAAAGAATACCGGAGTTAGGACTAGAAACAGGAACAACTAAATGAGAATAGCGGCATATGAAACCGGCAGTTTAATTCAATGGAATTTGATTAGACTGCCGGTTTTTTTGTGATGTTTAAAATATCTAAGAAATCTGACACGATTCTAAGATTATTGATATTTAAGAAAAAAGTTTTTTTTGCTAGAATCTAATCAAACAAGGGAAGGATGGAAAAAGAAAAATTCTTATGGATAATAAATTAAAAAGAGTGCTGTCAGTCATTCTTATAATTGCCATGATTGCAGTGCTGATTGCAGGATGCGGCAAGAAGAAAGATACAACGCAGCAGGAAACAACGGAGAACACTGTCGAGACAAAGGGCGGCACAGACCAGCCGACAGAGATAACGCTTAATCTTCATTATCTAAGAGAAGATAATACATACACCGGATGGAATGTATGGCTCTGGTCAACAGGAGACGGAGCGGAATACAAGTTCGGTGAAGAAATAGATGATAACGGAGTTGTGACAACAGCTAAATTTGCGGCAGGTACAGCGCAGATTGGATTTATAGTAAGGCTTAACGAATGGGAAGCCAAAGATATAGAAGATGACAGAATTATCGATACATCTTCGATACTCGCAGGAACTGTTGATGTATATGTTAAATCAGGTGAAGCAGAATTCAAGACAGTATTTGCGGATGACTGCATAAAGGGAACAGGCGTAAGTTCGGCTGTTATGGCAGATGATTATAAGAGTGTTACGGTTTTTCTTACAGATGACTGGACAGAAGATATGACACTTGAAATCATAGATAAAAATGACGAAGTCGTTAAAGCTGCAAGCGCAGGAGTTGATGACAGAGATCCTAAGAAGTATACAATTACATTTGACGAGAAACTGGATGCATTTTCAAAATATCGTGTACTTATGAATAATGAATATAAATACGATATAACTATCCCGGATTTCTATTCAACTGAGGAATTCGAAAATGCATATACATATGACGGTGATGACCTTGGAGCAACATGGAGCAAGGAATCAACAACATTCAAAGTATGGGCACCTACCGCAGCCGGTGTAAAGGTTAATCTTTACAAAGGCGGTGAAGAAGGCAAGGATGACCTGATTGAATCACATGATATGGAATCAGATGACAAGGGTGTATGGGAAGTGAAAGTCGATGGTGATTTAAACGGAACATATTACACATATACCGCTGATTTCGGAGATACACAGAATGAAGCATGCGACCCTTATGCCAAGACAGTAGGAGTCAATGGCGACAGGGCAATGGTAATAGATATGGATTCCACCAATCCTGCCGGTTGGGATAATGACAGCAATCCAAATAAGAATTTGAAGAATACCGATGTATCGATTTATGAACTCCATGTCAGAGATCTTTCATCAGATGCATCATCCGGAATTAAAAATACCGGCAAATATCTCGGACTTACAGAGACAGGTACAACCAACAGCAAAGGACAGTCAACCGGACTTGACCACATCAAGGAACTTGGCATAACACACATTCAGCTTAATCCGGTATATGATTATGCTACGGTTGATGAGACAAAACTTGATACAAACCAGTTCAACTGGGGATATGATCCAAAGAACTACAATTCGCCGGAAGGCTCATACTCAACAGATCCATATAACGGAGATGTGAGAGTTAAGGAATTCAAAGAGATGGTCAAGACATTACATGATAATGACATAAGCGTTGTTATGGATGTTGTATATAACCATACATATAGCACAGATTATTGCTATAACAAGCTTGTTCCGGATTATTTCTACAGACCGGGGTCAAATGGTTCGGGCTGTGGTAATGATGTAGCGTCAGAAAGAGCAATGGTTAGAAATTTCATCGTTGATTCGGTTGCATATTGGGCAAAAGAATATCATATTGATGGATTCAGATTTGACCTTGTCGGACTCATAGATGTCCAGACAATCAAAGAAATAAGAGCAGCTCTTGATGAAATAGATCCTTCAATTATCATTTATGGTGAAGGTTGGTCAATGACAACAACAACGACCAAGGAAGGCACAGCACTTTCAACTCAGACAAATGCAGTCAATCTCGGAAACTTTGGTATGTTTAATGATACTATAAGAGATGCGATCAAAGGCAGTGTTTTCAAAGCAAAGGAAAAAGGCTATGTAAACGGTGATACCGGAAAGGCTTCAACTATTAAGAACAGCATACAGGGAAAAGTAGCCTGGAGTTCACTTCCATACCAGCAGATAAACTATTCATGCTGCCATGATAACCTTACAATCTGGGATGAGATTAACACATCCAATGCAGATGACAGTATGGAAGATAAGGTTAAGCAGAACCTTATGTCAGCAGCAATTGTATATACATCTCAGGGTGTTCCGTTCATACTTGCCGGAGAAGAATTTTTAAGAAGCAAGACCAATGACGACGGTACGTTTAATTCAAACAGTTATAATGCACCGGATTCTGTAAACAGCCTTAAATGGGATGACCTTTCCAAGGCTGATAACGAGAAAGTGTTTGAATACTATAAAGGACTTATAGCATTACGTAAAGCTCATGCGGCATTCAGAAGCATGGAAAAGGCACTTGATTATTACACATTTACAGAAGGCACGGCTGATGGAGTCATTGCATATGAGCTGGCGCCGAATAACGGAGAGGTTTCAGATGGAATATTTGTAGTATACAATCCGCTTAAAGAGGCACAGACAATAACGCTTCCGGATGGAGACTGGACAATATGTGTTCAGGGAGACAAAGCAGGATGCACATCTCTTGGTAAGGCATCAGGAAGCATAACTGTTGAAGGAATTTCAACAACCATCCTTGTAAAAGGAAAGCTTAAATAGTATATAGGACTCGGAAGAGTCTTTATATAAAAATAAAAAATAAAAGGAGTAGTTATTATGAAAAAAACTATCAAAAAAGTACTCGCAGCAGTACTTGCAGCAACAATGATCATCGGTTCTATGGCAGTAGCAGCATTCGCAGCTGATACTTACAATGTAGCAGGCGCAGAGGGCCTTTGCGGAGTTGACTGGGATCCAGCTCAGAACCAGATGAAGGACAATGGAGATGGAACATATTCATGCACATTCACAGGCGTTAAGGCAGGAACATATGAGTTCAAAATCGCTACAAACGGTGCATGGGATAACGGTGAATACAACCTTGAAGGCGATGCTTCAAGCGGCGGATCAAACGCAAAAGTAACTGTTGATAATGACAACTCTACAGTAGTTGTTTCTTTCGACGGTACTAAGGCATCAGTAGCAGTTAACCCGGCAGCAGATACAACAACAGGCGATGCTTCACATACAGCTCTTTTCGTAGTATTGGCTGTAGCTGCAACAGCAGCAGTTGTAACTGTAGCAGCAAAGAAGAGAACAGTTACAGAATAATTTTTAGAACAATTAAATTTTCAAATTGTACTTCCTAAAAACTCCTATAAAACTCCCGTTGTAAAAGACGGGAGTTTTTAATAATGCATAAGAATAAAATACATCAAATATAATGATTAAATTTAATCATTTCAAAAAGAGCATAAATGTGTTATCATAACGGTCAGTTAAGCAGAAGAGAGGTTAAACAGATGAAAAATAGTAACAAGTATATTAGGCAGTATTTTATGCCGCCGGTATGTGAATATGACTGGGTAAAGAAGGATTACATTGATAAGCCTCCTGTTTGGTGTTCAGTTGATTTGAGGGATGGCAATCAGGCGCTTATAGAGCCTATGAGCCTTGAAGAAAAAATAGAATTTTTCCAGATGTTGGTTGATATTGGTTTTAAGGAAATAGAAGTTGGTTTCCCTGCTGCATCTGAGACCGAATATATATTTATGAGAACACTTATTGAACGTGACATGATACCTGATGATGTCACGGTACAGGTGCTTACACAGGCAAGGGAACACATTATCAGAAAGACTTTTGAGGCTGTAAAAGGTGCTCCGCATGCTGTAATTCATCTCTATAATTCAACATCTGTTGCACAGCGGGAGCAGGTATTCAAGAAGAGCAAGGAGCAGATTAAACAGCTTGCAATAGACGGTGCAAAGCTCCTTAAGACGCTTGCCGACGAGACAGAGGGTGATTTTTTATTTGAATACAGTCCGGAAAGTTTCCACGGAACAGAAGTTGATTATGCTGTCGAAGTGTGTAATGCGGTGCTTGATGTATGGCAGCCATCGGCAGACAATAAAGCAATAATCAATATACCGGCCACTGTTGAGACCGCAATGCCTCATGTGTTTGCCACACAGATAGAATATGTCAGCAAGAATCTTAAATACAGGGATAATGTAGTGTTAAGCCTTCATCCTCATAATGACAGAGGTACCGGAGTGGCTGATGCGGAACTTGGACTTTTAGCCGGTGCCGACAGGATAGAGGGTACACTTTTCGGTAATGGAGAGAGAACCGGTAATGTAGACATCATTACACTCGCAATGAATATGTATTCACATGGAATAGATCCGGGACTTGAGTTCTCAAATATGCCTGAGATAAGAGACAAATACGAAAGACTTACAAGAATGACGGTTAATGCCAGACAGCCGTATGCCGGAGATCTGGTATTCTCGGCATTTTCGGGTTCACACCAGGATGCAATTGCCAAAGGTATGGCATGGCGTGAGGAAAAGAAACTTGATAAGTGGACAGTTCCATATCTTCCTATTGATCCTATTGATGTTGGAAGAACATACGACGGAGATGTTATAAGAATTAACAGCCAGTCGGGAAAAGGCGGCGTAAGTTATATACTGAAGCAGAATTTCAGTATAGCATTGCCGGAGAAGATGCGTGAAGAAGTTGGTTATGCAGTTAAGCAGGTATCAGATGAGGAACACAAGGAATTGTCACCTCAGTGGGTATATGAAATATTTGAGAATAATTACATTGAAAATACTCCGTATTTTAATATTTCAGAGTGCCATTTCAAACAGAATGACGGAATTATGGCAGAAGTGACAATCTGCTGTGGAGAGAAGAAGACAATTGTTGATGCCAATGGTAACGGACGTCTTGATGCGGTAAGTAATACAATTAAGCAGTACTTTGGAATAAGCTATGAATTATCGGTATATGAAGAACATGCGCTTTCGCACGGATCGTCATCGAAGGCAATGGCTTATGTAGGAATTACATACGATGGCAGAATGTACTGGGGTGCCGGTATCGATGAGGACATAATCAAAGCATCAATCCATGCACTTACTGTTGCAGTCAATAAGCTTCCACAGATTGGATGCAATGACAACAGCAAGGATGACAGACTTATGGCTATGATTAATTTCATACAGAGTAATTATCAATATGTGACACTTGAAGCGCTTGCAGCCAAATTCCACCTCTCAGAGCCATACATATCTAAATTTATTAAAGATAAGTCAGGCAAGACTTTCGGTGAGCATGTTGCATATGTCAGAATGAAAAAGGCTAAAGTCCTTCTCAAAAACGGCAATATGACAGTTGAAAACATAGCACTTGCGGTTGGATACCAGAATGTTGAACATTTTAACAGGCTGTTTAAGAAAATGTTTGAAATGACGCCTGTGCAATACAGAAATTCATGCCGCTAATTAAATATAAAATAAAAATAAAAAGTCAGGTCATGTACTTGACTTTTTATTTTTTGCTGTTAATATAGTTAGGTATGAAACAGTTCTATATGGAACTAATTATGGGATTAAACGGAGGTGATACAATGTGTGGAGGTTTTAATGATATAACCGATGATGCCATATGTTTTCAGTTCAAGCAGATGGATAATCAGATCATGAGATATATACATATGAAAATGTCACAGGCCGGATTTGATGAAGTTACGGTCATGCACGGATGGATACTTGGCTTTCTCTATCGTAACAGAGACAGAAATATCTGTCAGAGGGATATAGAGGATCAGTTCTGTATAGCCAAATCAACAGTGACGAATATTCTTAAATTAATGGAGAAAAAAGGATATGTTATCAGAGTATCCGGAGAAGATGATGCACGTACCAAAGTTCTGCATCTGACAGCGGAAGGTGAAGAAGTTCACAGAAAAACGATAGCGAAAATACATTCCCTTCACGATATGATTGAAGATGGAATTACGGATGAAGAAAGAGAATGTTTTTACCGCATAATCAGTAAAATTAAGAATAATATGGAAAAAAACAGGAGGAAAGACGGATGATTAAAACGTTAGCGGCACATATCAAAGAATACAAAAAAGCATCAATTGCGACGCCGTTTTTTATGATTCTTGAAGTAATAATGGAGACACTTATTCCGTTCCTTATGGCTACGCTTGTAGATGACGGAATTAACAAAGGCAATTTAAATCATGTGTATCGAATCGGTGCATTGATGCTAGTATTTGCCGTTATAGGTCTTTTTGCCGGACTTATGGGTGGCAAATACGGGGCTAAGGCATCGGCCGGATTCGCTAAGAACTTAAGAGAAGATATGTATAAGAATATACAGACTTTTGCTTTTTCAAATATCGACAAGTTCAGTACGGCAGGTCTGGTTACAAGACTTACGACCGACGTGACCAATGTGCAGAATGCATACCAGATGCTTTTAAGAATGTGTATGAGGGCACCTGTCACGATAATCTGTGCAATGGCAATGTCTTTCTATTACAACACCAAAATTGCTTCGATTTATCTTATTGTTGTAATACTGCTTGGAGGTGTGCTGGCAATCATTATCTCCAGGGCGGGCAGATATTTCAAAGCGGCATTTCCCAAATATGATGAGCTGAATGCAAGTGTCCAGGAAAATGTTTCGGCAATCAGGGTCGTTAAGGCATATGTCCGTGAAGACCATGAGAAAAAGAAATTTAAGAAAGCAAGCCATAATATATACAATCTGTTTGTGAAGGCTGAGAATGTCATTGTGTTCAATTCACCTGCAATGCAGTTTGCGGTATACGGATGTATACTTCTTATAAGCTGGCTCGGAGCACATATGATAGTAGGCTCCGGAGAAACTGTCCTTACAAGAGGCGATCTTACAAGCCTTATGGCATACTGCATGAATATACTTATGAACCTTATGATGTTATCGATGGTATTTGTAATGGTTTCGATGAGCTCAGCAAGTGCAGGACGTATAGCTGAGGTTCTTAACGAGAAAGCCGATATAGTAAATCCGGAGAAACCTGTATATGAGGTATCTGATGGAAGTATCGTGTTTGATAATGTCAATTTCAGCTATAAAAAAACCGGTGGTGAATATGTACTTTCGGACATTAACCTCGATATAAAGCCGGGAGAGACCATTGGAATTATCGGAGGTACAGGAAGTGCCAAATCAAGTCTTGTAAACCTTATAAGCCGCCTTTATGATGTTACGGACGGCTCCGTTAAAGTCGGGGGCAGGGATGTCAGGGAATATGATATAGAGACACTTCGTAATGAGGTCAGCGTTGTATTGCAGAAAAACGTTCTTTTTTCGGGAACAATTCTTGATAACCTCAGATGGGGAGACAAGAATGCCACGGAAGAAGAATGTAAGAGAGCATGCCGTCTTGCATGTGCAGACGAATTTATTGACCGCTTTCCGGATGGATATAATACTTATATTGAGCAAGGCGGAAGCAATGTTTCCGGCGGACAGAAACAGAGACTTTGTATTGCAAGGGCTCTTCTTAAGAAACCTAAGATTATAATTTTTGATGACAGTACAAGTGCCGTTGATACAGCTACCGATGCCAGAATAAGAAAAGCGCTTGCAACTGAAATTCCTGATACCACCAAACTTATTATCGCCCAGAGAATATCGAGTGTGCAGAATGCTGACCGTATCATTGTAATGGATGAGGGCCGCATTAACGGCGTCGGAACTCATGATGAGCTTCTGGCTTCCAATGCAATTTACAGGGAAGTGTATGAATCACAGACCGGTGGCGGAGGCGATTTTGATGAGAACAACTCGGAAGGAGGCGATTTATAATGCCGGCACCAAGAGGAATGAAACCAACAGTTGCCAATCCGGGTAAAGTTTTTAAGAGGATAATGGCATTTGTCTTTGAAAAATATTTAATACAGTGCATAGCTGTATTTGTGTGCATTATTATAAGTGTAATTGCCAGTGTGCAGGGAACACTTTTTATGAAAACACTTATCGATGATTATATTACTCCGTTAATCGGAGCCGGAACACCGGATTACACGGGATTGCTCCATGAACTTATAAGAGTCGGAAGCTTTTATCTGATTGGAATACTTGCAACTTTTGTGTACAATAAGATAATGGTGTATGTTACACAGGGAACGCTTGACAGGCTGCGTCGTGAAATGTTTGACCATATGGAAAAACTTCCGATCAGATATTTTGATACACATGCTCATGGCGATATTATGTCAATGTATACCAATGATGTGGATACATTAAGACAGATGATCAGCCAGAGTATTCCTCAGTTTATTAACAGTGCAATAACAGTAATAAGCATTGTTGCCGGAATGATTTCGTTAAGCCTTCCCCTTACAGGTGTGGCATTCGTGATGGTAGCGATAATGTTGATATGCACGAAAAAAGTTACAGGATTAAGCGGTAAAAATTTTGTGGCACAGCAGAGAGATATAGGTGCAGTCAACGGATTTATCGAAGAGATGATGGAAGGTCAGAAGGTGGTCAAGGTATTCTGCCATGAAGAAGAAGCAGAGTCCGATTTTAAAAAACTCAATGACAGGCTCTTTGAAAGTGCATATAAAGCCAATGCGTATGCAAATATAATCGGTCCTGTTAATGCACAGCTCGGTAACCTGAGCTACGTCATTATCGCGATTGTGGGAAGTATTCTTGCGATTAACGGTGCGGCAGGACTGACACTGGGAACAATTGTAAGTTTCCTTACTTTTGATAAGAATCTCAATATGCCGATTAACCAGATAAGCATGCAGCTTAACAGTGTGATAATGGCACTTGCGGGCGGTGACCGTATATTCAGGCTGCTCGATGAGAAATCCGAGACGGATAATGGATACGTAACACTCGTAAATGCATGCATTGAAAACGGCGAGATAAAGGAAGCCGAAAAAAGAACGGGTATGTGGGCCTGGAAACATTACCACAAAGATACGGATACCACGGATTATGTTGAACTTAAGGGAGATGTGGTATTTGATGATGTGGATTTTGGTTACAATGATGATAAGATAGTCCTTCATAATGTTGACTTGTATGCAACACCGGGCCAGAAGATTGCCTTTGTCGGTTCGACCGGTGCGGGCAAAACAACGATTACCAATCTCATCAACCGTTTTTATGATATTCAGGACGGTAAAATAAGATACGATGGCATCAACATAAATAAAATCAAGAAAGATGACTTAAGAAGGTCTCTTGGAATTGTATTGCAGGATACGCATCTTTTTACAGGAACAGTAATGGATAATATCAGATATGGCAAACTTGATGCTTCGGAAGAAGAAGTTTATGCTGCGGCGAGACTTGCCAATGCCGATGGATTTATAAAAAGGCTTCCAGACGGGTATAATACAATGCTTAAAGGAGACGGCGCTAATTTAAGCCAGGGTCAGCGTCAGCTTCTTGCGATAGCCAGGGCAGCAATTGCCGACCCGCCGGTTCTTATCCTTGATGAGGCCACAAGCTCCATAGATACAAGAACCGAGAAAATAGTCCAGAGCGGTATGGACAGACTTATGAAAGGCAGGACGACTTTTGTAATTGCCCACAGGCTTTCAACTGTCCGTAACAGTGATTGTATAATGGTTCTGGAGCAGGGACGCATAATTGAACGTGGAACCCACGATCAGCTTATCGAACAGAAGGGAAGGTATTATCAGTTGTATACCGGTAACAGTATTTCTTAAAAAAATGACATAATTTCTAAGATTATTGATATTTATATCGCAGCGCCTTTTTGGTAAAATACAATAAGGTGTTGCGATTATTTTGAATTAGTAATGTAATTTCTGACACGTACACAATGCCGAAAGGATAATTAACATGAAGATATCATACCGTATCGTAAGTCTTATTCTGACAGTTATTATGGTTATATCATTATGCGCATGCAGTAATGGAAAGCATGATATACAGTTAGAAACGACAGGTGTGGGAGAACCGGAAACAATTGAAGATGACAGCAAAAGAACTTCTGATGATATTACCATAAGATTGCATTATTTTCGTGATGATGGTAATTATGATGGCTGGAATGTATGGTTCTGGTCAACATCTGACGGTAAGCAGTATGACTTTGACAAGACGGTTGATGATGATGGAGTAACTTGCATCGCACATTTTGATGCGGGCACCAGAAAAGTCGGTTTCCATGTAAGACTTAATGACTGGGATTTGAAGGACTATGCCGATGACAGATATATAGATACATCAAAGTACATTACCGGCACAATAGATGTATACGTTGTATCAGGACATTCAATAGTGGATGTTAAATATAATAGTGATTGTGTTAAGGGAACCGCTGTGAAATCGGCGGTTATGTCTGGCGATTATGAGAGTGTTACGGTTTTTTTGTCCGACAGTGCAGAAGACAGTACAACTGTTGCTATATATGATGAAGACGGCAATGAACTTGAAAGTGAATCGGTGACAATTGATGAACGCAATAAAGAAAAAGTCATTGTAAAGCTTAAGGAGAAGGCGGACTGGGCCGGAAGTTACACAGTGTTACTTAATGGAGTGTGCAAATTTATGATTGAAATACCGGATTTTTATTCAACAGAGGATTTTGAAAGCAAATATTCATATACAGGTAATGACCTTGGAGCATCGCTCGAAGGAAATACAACAACATTTAAAGTATGGGCTCCAATGGCAGATGGAGTGACGGTTAATCTTTACCGGAGCGGGGATAAATCAGAAGATGATCTTATAAAAACGCTTTCCATGAAGGAAGGCGATAGCGGAGTATGGAGTTATGTCGATACACAAAATCTGTCCGGAGTGTATTATACATATACGGTGGAACGCGACGGGGAAAAGACCGAGGCCTGTGATCCTTATGCAAAGGCAGTCGGCGTAAACGGAGACCGCGCGATGGTTATTGATATGGACAGTACGGATCCTGACGGATGGGATAAGGATGTCAATCCCAATAAGGGAATGAATTATACTGATGCAATAATATATGAGACACATGTAAGAGATTTTTCAATAGACAAATCATCGGGGATAAGTGCCAAGGGAAAATATCTCGGAATGACGGAGACCGGTACAAAGAATCAGACAGGTTATGCAACCGGACTTGACCATGTGAAAGAACTTGGAATCACACATCTGCAACTTTCACCGGTATTTGATTATGCAACCGTTGATGAAAGTAATCTCTCCAAGGCACAATACAACTGGGGATATGATCCGAAGAATTATAATGTTCCGGAAGGTTCATATTCATCAGATCCGTATAACGGTGATGTAAGGATTAAAGAATTTAAGCAGATGGTGAAGGGTTTGCACGATAATGGGCTCAGTGTGGTAATGGATGTTGTGTATAATCACACATATAATTCAAAATTCTGCTATAACATGATAGTGCCGGGATATTTTCACAGACCGGATTCCAATGGATCGGCATGTGGTAATGATGTTGCATCGGAACGTATCATGGTAAGAAAATATATTGTGGAATCAGTTGTGTATTGGGCAAGAGAATACCACATAGACGGTTTCAGATTCGATCTGGTAGGCCTTATAGATGCGGAGACAATACAGGAAATCAGAAAAGCACTCGATGAGATAGACCCGTCCATTATCCTTTACGGAGAAGGATGGTCACTTGACACCAAAACAACAAAAGATTATACATTTCTGGCAACCCAGAATAATGTGTCAAGGATAGATAATTTTGCGATGTTTAACGATTCTATCAGGGACGCACTTAGGGGAGCCGTATTTGTTCCTAAAGATAAGGGATACATTAACGGAGAAACAAGCCAGACAACATCACTTAAGAGATATATACAGGGAATGGTTTCGTGGAGCAGCCTGCCTTATCAGCAGGTGAATTATGCATCATGCCATGACAACCTTACATTATGGGATGAAATTAATACATCCAATGCGTCTGATTCTTATGAAAGCAGAGTAAAACAGAATCTTATGTCTGCAGCCATAATATATACTGCACAGGGTATACCGTTTATTTTCTCCGGAGAGGAAATGTTACGTTCCAAGGTTAGTGACGATGGAACATTTGATGATAACAGTTATAATTCACCGGATTCTGTCAACAGCATCAAATGGGACAGTTTATCCGGTGCATCACAGCGAAAAGTTTATAATTATTACAAAGGTCTTATAGAATTCCGCAAAGCGCATCCGGCATTTTGCAATATGGAAAAGGCATCATCATATTACAAATTTAACAAAGATGTTGAAGACGGAGTCATAGCATATGAACTTGCACCATGTAACGGAGAGAGTTCGGATGGTATATATGTCATTCATAATCCGTTGTCAAAGGATGTTACGGTAGAACTTCCGGATGGAACATGGACGATTTATGTAAGCGGCAGCACGGCCGGAACAAAGAGCCTCGGAAATGTTTCAGGAGAAATTACGGTGGATTCTCTGACGACAACAATTCTTGTAAAATAATCTGATAATTTACGAACCCGGAACAGAATTTACTGTTTCGGGTTTTTTGAAATCTTAATTTTTTATAAAATACTCCCAAAAAACGGAGTTGTGTGTTATAATGTAAGAATAAAGGATAACAGGAGGGATAATATATGACATTAGAGAACGTTAATGATTTTACTGAAAAATACGCAGCAAAGTGTGTGCGCGAACAGAAGATAGATCCGGCATTATATGACCAATATGGAGTGAAGCGTGGATTGCGCGATAAGAACGGAAAGGGAGTTCTTTCCGGACTTACGTCAATATCTTTAATTAAATCATATAATGAAATCGACGGTAAAATGATTCCGTGTGACGGAGAGCTGTATTACCGCGGCTATAATATAATGGATATAGTAAGAGGTTTCCGGTCGGATAACCGTTTCGGCTTTGAAGAAACGGCATATCTCCTCCTTTTTGGAGACCTGCCGACCAAGGCAGAGCTTGCGGAATTTAAAGATATTCTTAATGCAAGCAGGAGGCTTCCGACGAATTTTACAAGAGATGTTATTATGAAGGCACCGAGCGGTGATATAATGAATTCGCTTACCAAGAGTATACTTACGCTTGCTTCATACGATAATAATGTTTCTGACCTTTCAATAGACAATGTAATGCGTCAGTGCCTTATGCTTATAAGCGTTCTGCCTATGCTTGCGGTATACGGATATCATGCGTATAATCATTATGAAAGGGACGACAGCCTGTATATACACAGACCTGATAACAGCCTGTCTTTCTCTGAGAACATATTGAGATTGCTGAGGCCTGATAAGTCATATACGGATGTTGAAGCCAAGGTTCTTGATGCAGCACTTGTGCTTCATATGGAGCACGGCGGAGGCAATAATTCAACATTTACTACCCGCGTTGTTACATCATCAGGTTCCGATACATATTCCGTAGTGGCGGCAGCTCTTTCTTCACTTAAAGGACCTAAACATGGCGGTGCTAATATTAAGGTTGTTAAGATGATGAATGATCTCAAGGAACATGTAAGCGATCTTAAAGACGAGGATATGATAAGGGACTACCTTAAGAAAATTCTTCGTAAAGAAGCATTTGATAAGAGCGGGCTTATATATGGAATGGGGCATGCAGTGTATTCAATATCGGATCCGCGTGCCAGAATATTCAAGTCATTTGTAGAAGAACTGGCGACAGAGACACATCACAATGATGAATTTGCACTCTATTCAATGATTGAACGCATTGCTCCGGAGGTGATATCCGAATCATGCCATATATATAAGGGTGTCAGTGCGAATGTGGATTTCTACAGTGGATTTGTATACAATATGCTTAACATACCGCTTGAACTCTATACGCCTATTTTTGCGATTGCAAGAATAGTAGGATGGAGTGCACACCGTATGGAAGAACTTATCAATGTGGATAAGATCATAAGACCTGCATATAAGAGCATAATGGTTCCTAAGATGTATGAGAACCTTGATGCGCGTAATAAGAAACTTAACACTGCGGATGATATCAGGCACAGAATAACGATGAAATAGATATAAAGCCGGGAGAAAGAATTTTGTCTCCCGGCTTTTAAATTTAATTTCCGAGGAAACATTGCCATAGTGAATTTATATAGTCGCCGTATCCTGCTTTTTTAATACTCTCTGATGCAATAATATCAATTGAATCCATAAATTTTCCGTCGTATGTATAAGTAAGCTGCCCGATGACATCACCTTTTTGAACAGGAGCTTCAAGATCCTCCAGATATTCAGCATGGCTTTCGATAAGAGATGCATCGTACTTGTTGGTAAAAAGATAATTCATCTGTGAGGAATATTCAACTGAAATATCTGATTTGATACCGCCCTTGATTGGAATGACGTCAATTGACGGCATATTATTATCATGATAGAGTGAACAAATTCCATATCCGTAATTGAGCAGTGCGATTGAATCGGACACCCGCGTTTTTCCGCTTGGAGACGCCATTATTACGGAAATTAGTTCAATGTCATTGCGTCTGGCAGTGGCTGACAGGCAGAATTTGGCCAGACTTGTGGAACCGGTTTTGAGTCCGGTTGCCCATTCATATTGTTTGAGAAGTTTATTCGTGTTATTTAATACAAACTCGGATTCACCGCGGCGGGTGACGTGTGTGATGGTATCCATCCATATACAGGAGTAATCATGTATTGCCGGGTGTGCCGTTATAAGCTCGCGCGACATAATGGCAACATCCCTTGCCGTGGTCATATGACCGTCCGCATCGAGACCGCAGCAATTGACAAAATGTGTGTTGTTCATGCCGAGCGCTTCGGCTCGTTCATTCATGGATTGTACAAAAGCATCCTCCGAACCTGAAATGTGCTCAGCCATTGCAACGCAGGCATCATTGGCACTTGCTATTGCGATGCATTTAATCATGGTTTCAACTGTCTGCGTTTCTCCCGGTTCAAGAAATACCTGGCTCCCGCCCATTGAAGCAGCATGTTCCGAAACAGTAACGGTGTCTTCCGGTGAGATTGAACCGTCTTCAACAGCATCAAAGATAATTAAAAGTGTCATAATCTTGGTAATGCTGGCAGGATGCAGGCTTTCATCTGCATTTTTCTCATATATGACCCGTCCTGTTGAAGCTTCCGTAAGAATGGCACATGGAGCCTCAATTTCCGGCCCTTCGGCTTTTACCGGAACAATTACAGACATAACGGTTATCAATACCGTCAGCCAGACAACTATTTTTTTCATAAATCAAATCCTGAAATAATATATATATTATATTTTAAGCGCATACCATGTCTAATATGAGAAAAATCTGATTGACAAAGCGGGATAATGTGTTATTATTGACATAGGTTAAAGGCTGTGAAGGCACACAGTAGCTATATGGAATTCTTTCAGAGAGAGCGGATCACCGGCTGTAAGTCCGCTTAAGTTCAGCCACATAGTGAAATTCATGCCGGAGCTGCATCTTTGAAATTGCAGTAGGAGATGACGTATATGCACGTTACGCAGACAGAGTGCCGGTCATTATGACCGGAAACAGGGTGGTACCGCGAGTAACCTCGTCCCTTTTGGGGGACGGGGATTTTTTTATGAAAGGATATCGATATGAAAGAGAAATTACAGGCAATCAGGGAAAAAGCCATCGAGAAAATCAAGTCTTGTGATAATCTTGATAAACTTAACGAGATTCGTGTGGCTTATCTTGGCAAGAAAGGCGAGCTTACCGAGGTGCTTAAGGGTATGAAAGATGTAGCCGCAGATGAAAGACCTAAGATAGGTGCAATGGTTAATGATACCAGAGCGGCAATTGAAGAGAAACTTGAGGAAATCAAAAACAGTCTTGCAAGCGCGGCAAGAGAAGCAAGACTTAAGAAGGAAGTTATTGACGTAACGCTTCCGGCTAAGAGAAATATTGTAGGACATTCTCATCCTAATACGGTAGCTCTTGAGGAAGTTGAGAGAATATTTGTCGGAATGGGATATGAAGTTGTTGAAGGACCGGAAGTCGAATACGATTATTATAACTTTGAGGCACTCAATATTCCTGCCAATCATCCGGCAAAGGATGAGCAGGATACATTCTATATTAACAGTAATATAGTGCTCAGGACACAGACGTCATCCACTCAGGTTCACGAGATGGAAAAGGGCAGAATACCTATCAGGATGATAGCACCGGGAAGAGTATTCCGTTCGGACGAGGTGGATGCCACACATTCTCCTTCTTTCCATCAGGTAGAAGGCCTTGTAATTGATAAAAATATAACATTTTCCGACCTTAAGGGAACCCTTGCTGTTTTTGCCAGGGAACTTTTCGGAGAGCAGACCAAAGTCAAATTCAGACCGCATCATTTCCCGTTTACCGAGCCATCGGCGGAAATGGATGTTTCATGCTTTAAGTGCGGAGGCAAAGGATGCCGTTTCTGTAAAGATTCAGGCTGGATAGAGATTCTCGGATGTGGTATGGTTCATCCGCATGTACTTGAGATGAGCGGAATAGATCCTGAAGAGTACACAGGTTTTGCATTCGGTATCGGACTTGAGAGAATTGCATTACTTAAATATGAAATTGATGACATGAGACTTCTTTACGAGAATGATATAAGATTTCTCAACCAGTTCTAAATAATTACGACGAAAGGAATTTATGTATGAATACAGCATTATCATGGATTAAATCATTTGTGCCCGGACTTGACTGCACGGCACAGGAATATACAGATGCAATGACACTTACCGGAACCAAGGTCGAAGGCTTTGAAAGACTGGATGAAGATCTTGACAAAATAGTTGTAGGCCAGGTTAAAAAGATAGACAAACATCCGGATGCGGACAAACTTGTAATCTGCCAGGTTGATATCGGGGACAGACAAATACAGATTGTCACCGGAGCACCTAATGTATATGAAGGAATGAAAACGCCGGTATGCCTTGACGGTGGAAGAGTTGCCGGAGGACATGACGGCAGCAGGACACCGGGTGGAATTAAAATCAAAAAAGGTAAATTAAGAGGAATTGAATCGGATGGAATGATGTGTTCGATAGAGGAACTCGGTTCTTCAAGGGATTATTATCCCGACGCACCGGAAAGCGGACTTTATGATATGGGAGTGGACGCAGTTGTAGGATCGGACGCAATAGAAGCATTGGGACTTCATGATGTAGTATTTGAGTACGAAATCACATCAAACAGAGTTGACTGCTACAGCATAATCGGAATTGCAAGAGAGGCAGCGGCAACATTCCACAAGGATTTTGTGCTTCCGGATATCAAACCTACAGGCAATAATGAGAATGTCAACGATATGATAAGCGTTGATGTTGAAGATGGAGATCTGTGTAAGCGTTATTGTGCGAGAATGGTCAAAAATATCAAGCTTGCTCCTTCACCAGAATGGATGCAGAGAAGGCTTGCAGCAAGCGGAATAAGACCTATTAATAATATTGTGGACATTACCAATTATGTAATGGAAGAATACGGCCAGCCGATGCATGCATATGATTATGATACGATTGCAGACCATAAGATAGTAGTAAGGAGAGCTAAAGACAATGAGGTTTTCTGTACTCTTGACGGACAGGACAGAACCCTTGATTCATCGATGCTTATGATATGTGATGGTGAGAAAGCAATCGGACTTGCCGGAATCATGGGCGGAGAAAATTCCAAGATAACGGATGATGTTAAGACAATGCTTTTTGAAGCTGCATGCTTTGATGGAGCCAACATAAGAATTTCAGCGAAGAAAGCCGGTCTCAGAACCGATGCATCTGGCAAATTCGAGAAAGGACTTGATCCATATAATGCAGAAGCCGCAATCAACAGGGCATGTGAGCTTATAGAAGAACTTGGTGCCGGCGATGTTGTAGGCGGAATGGTAGATGTATTCCCGGTAAAACCTGAAGAAAAAGTACTGCCGTTTGAACCGGATAAATACAATAAACTTCTCGGAACAGATGTAAGTTCCGATGAAATGCTTAAGTATTTCGACAAACTCGAAATCAAATACAATGAATCAGATAACACACTTCACATTCCGTCATTCAGACAGGATCTTTTAAGAACCTGTGATATGGCAGAAGAAGTTGCGAGATTCTATGGCTATGATAAAATTCCGGTGACACTTCCTTCAGGAGAATCTACATCCGGAAAGCTTTCATTTAAATTAAGAGTTGAATCGGTGGCAAGGGAAGTTGCTCAGTTCTGCGGATTTTCACAGTCTATGAATTATTCCTTTGAAAGCCCTAAGGCATTTGATAAACTTCTTGTTCCGGAAAATTCAGACCTCAGACAGGCAATCAGGATACTTAATCCTCTCGGTCAGGATTTCAGTATCATGAAGACGCAGGCGCTTAATGGTATGCTTACTTCACTTGCGACTAACTATAACCGTAAAAATAAAAATGTAAGATTGTATGAAATCGGTAATATATATATCCCGAAAGCATTGCCGTTGACAGAACTTCCTGATGAAAGAACACAGTTCACTCTCGGAATGTATGGCGATGGAGATTTCTTCACAATGAAAGGTGTTGTAGAGGAATTCTTTGAGAAGGCCGGACTTGACGGAAGAATCACATATGATCCGGAAGATAAGAAATCATTCCTGCATCCGGGAAGACAGGCAGATATCATATATGATGGAGTAAAAGTCGGATATCTCGGAGAAGTTCATCCTCAGGTATGCGAAAATTATAATATCGGTGACAGGGTATATTATGCCGATATTGATATGCCATACATTGTTGAGCATGCATGCTTTGATAAGAAATACGAAGGAATCGCCAAATTCCCGACATCAACGAGAGATATCAGTCTTGTTGTTGATAAACAGGTTCTCATAGGAACAATGGAAAATGCAATCATCAAAAAAGGCGGCAAGCTTCTTGAAAGCTGCGAACTCTTTGATATATATGAAGGCGAGCAGGTCGGAGAAGGTAAGAAATCTGTTGCGTTCAGTCTTGTATTCCGTGCAAAAGACAGAACACTTTCCGATACGGAAATCAGTGAGATAATGGATAAGATACTTGCGGAGCTTACCGGACTTGGTGCCGTGCTCAGACAGTAAACAGGAGTAATTATGGAATTAAAAGAATTTGATTACTATCTTCCCAAAGAACTTATAGCTCAGGATCCGCTCGAAAACCGTTCGGACTCAAGGCTTATGCTTCTTGACAAAGAAACCGGAGCTATTGAACATAAAATATTTCGTGATATTACGGAATATCTCAATCCGGGGGATTGCCTTGTTATCAATGATACCAAGGTAATTCCTGCCAGATTATACGGTGTGCGTAAAGGTACGGGAGCAGCTATTGAAATCCTTCTTTTAAAACGTATGGAAGATGATACATGGGAATGCCTCGTAAGACCGGGTAAAAAATGTCACATAGGCACCGTTATTGAGTTTGGCGAAGGACTGCTGACGGGAGAGATAGTTAATGTCGTTGAAGACGGAAACAGATACATTAAATTTACCTATGACGGTATATTTGAGGAAATTCTTGACAAACTCGGCCAGATGCCTCTGCCGCCGTATATAACACATGAACTCAAAGATAAAAACCGTTATCAGACGGTATATGCCAAACATGAGGGCTCTGCAGCTGCGCCTACGGCTGGATTGCATTTTACGAAGGAACTTCTTGCGCAGATACGCGAAAAAGGTGTATATATTGCAAGCGTTACACTTCATGTGGGGCTCGGAACATTCAGACCCGTGAAAGTCAATAATATCCTCGAACATCATATGCATTCAGAATACTATTGCATTGAGCAGCCGCAGGCTGATATAATAAATAAAGCGAGGGCTGAAGGTGGAAGGATTATTTCTGTCGGAACCACGAGCTGCAGGACACTGGAATCGGCGGCGCGTGATGACGGATATATACCGGCTGTGAGCGGCAACACGGATATTTTCATATATCCCGGATATAAGTTTAAAGCGATTGATGGGTTGATAACTAACTTCCATCTGCCGGAAAGCACACTGGTAATGCTTGTATCGGCGCTGGCAGGCAAGGATCACATTATGGCGGCATATGAGGAAGCTGTGAAAGAGAAATACAGATTTTTCAGCTTTGGAGATGCCATGTTTATTCATTGATGAATAGGAATGTATACGGAGGTTTTATATGGCTGACAATAATGTTCAGGAGAAAAGATGGGCAAAAAGGATTGCAATCAATGCAACAATAAGACTCAATTCACTAAACACTGATCCGGCGATATTGGATTACGACAGAGAAGAAATAGCGGTTGATGTCATTAATATTTCCAAAGGAGGTATGGCATTTACAACGGAAAGACTTCTGCCTCTTGAGTCGTATTATGATGCGAAGGTGGAATTGTGGACCAAGGAATCGTTTGATGCTGTTATTGAGGTAATCCGTATGGAAAAGAAAGATGCTGATGTACCTATAATATACGGATGCAGATTTGTCGGCCTTTCACCAATGGAACAATTTAAAATAGACGTTTACGACATTGTGAATGGACAATAAAGAATCCCTTGGCATATATGATATGCCAAGGGATTTTTCTTGAAATATGATTTAATTTTTGGTAAAATGATAAGTAATAAATTTTAATTAAAGAGGTGCATATGGCAGTTATAACAGAGCCTTTTGGGCTTACACAGGCAGGGAAAGAGATTAAATTATTTACCATAACCAACAATAAAGGCAGTATTCTCAGGGTTACCAATATGGGAGCCGTATGGGTAGGAATGGTTGTCAGGGATAAGAATGGTAATATGAAGGATGTTGTGCTTGGACTTAAGAGTGGAGACCGGTACGAGACCGCATCATATGATGCATTTGGCGGTACAGTGGGAAGAAGTGCTAACAGAATATCACATTGCAGGTTTACCCTTAACGGTAAGGAATATGTTCTTGCCGATAATGATAGCGGCTGTAATCTTCACAGCGGACCTGATATGTATTATTTCAGACTGTGGGATTATGAGACGACAGAAGGCGAACTTGGAAGCAGTGTTACATTCTCGCTTGTCAGCCCTGACAAAGATCAGGGAATGCCCGGAACGCTTAACGTAAGTGTTACTTATACACTGACAGATAATAATGATGTTATTATCAGATATAACGGGGTAAGTGATGCAGATACCATTGAGAATCTGACGAATCATGTATATATTAATCTCGGCGGACATAATTCGGGAACGATACATGATGAGATAATGCAGATTAATGCAGAATATTACACTTTTGGAAGGGATGGAGAGATCAGCGACGGCAGACTTTATCCGGTGGAGGGAACGCCTCTTGATTTCAGAAAGCCTAAGCGTGTCGGAGCTGAAATAGACGCGGATAATGAGCTTGTAAAGAGCAAGGGTGGATATGACCATAATTTCTGCCTTTGTAATGATGGCGAGATGGTTCTTGCGGCAACTGTTGTTAATAATACAACGGGAATAAGAATGGATGTATATACGGACAGACCGGGGATACAGATTTATACCGGTAATTATATAAGTGAGAAGAATGAAGGTAAGGAAGGAGCAACATATCATCCGAGATGGGGAACGGCATACGAGACGCAGTTTTATCCTGATGCGGTTAATCACGATAACTTCCCGTCACCTGTAATCAGGGCCGGAGAAGAATTCGAATCTCAGACAGTATATCATTTCGGACTGGCAGACTAATATGAAAGATAATCATTTTTTTGCGATGATGTCCCGCATGAAATATATCAACAGATGGGGACTTATGCGCAATACACTCAAAGAAAATATATGTGAACACAGTCTTGAAGTTGCGATGATTGCTCATGCCCTGGGTGTCATCAATAATACTTATTTTGACGGAAATCTCAATGCGGACAGGCTTGCAATAATGGGCATGTACCATGATTCAACCGAGATTATAACGGGAGATATGCCTACACCTGTTAAATATTATAATCCCGCTATCAGAGATGCATATAAAGAAGTGGAACTGGTTGCCAGGGATGAATTATTAAAAGGACTTCCTGCCGGAATGCGTGACATATACAGACCGGTTCTTGCGGATACTGAAGAAGAACGTGAATTATGGCGTTATGTCAAAGCAGCGGACAAGCTTTCCGCATACATCAAATGTATTGAAGAACAACGTATGGGAAACAGCGACTTTGAGAAGGCCGGAGAGTCGATAAGACATATAATAGATGATATGCATATGCCGGAAGTGGATTATTTTGTTGAGAATTTTATTCCTCCGTATATGCTTACACTTGATGAGTCATAGCAACGGGAGCGAGGTAATATATGACCGGAAGAGATGAACAGCTTCAGTCACTTGAGAAATTTTATGAGTCGGAAGCCAATAATCTTACAATTTTATATGGAAGGCGCGGAATAGGTAAAACCGCACTGCTCAGGGAATTTGCCCGGAACCATCAATATGTATATTACGAGGCTGTTCCGTCGGATAAGACAGGAATGCTTAAGTCATTCGCAGCTGTGGTATCGGAACAGATACACAAGAAGTCGGAACCGACCGGATATATGGGGATTATGACAGATATAGCAGATTGTGCGTCTGATAAAGTACTTATTATAATTGAAGAATTCCAGAATATAGTAAGGATTGATCAGCTTTTTATGGATTCGGTTATTGCTATGGTAAAACATATTATAACCGATAAGAAAGTGATGATAATCCTGACCTGCTCATCGATAGCCTGGGTTGAGAATTCAATGGTAAGTGCCATAGGAAGTGCCGCATATTCGATTAACGCTTTTATCAAGCTTAAGGAACTTAATTTTTCGGATGTTGTCAGTATGTTTCCGGAATGTGATGCAAGAAGTGCATTATACATATATGCGATAACAGGCGGAATTCCGGAATATCTGGATGGATTCAGGCAGGATAAGAGCATTAAAGAAAACGTATGTAATATTTTTCTTAAAGATAATGCCGTGTTCAGAAACAGTATGTTGTATTATCTTAAAGACGAGTTCCGTGAAACAGGCGTGTATAATACATTGCTTGAATGTCTGGCATCCGGACTTAACAAATTAAATGAAATTCATAAAAGCACAGGTTACGGGCGCGATAAGATAAGTGTTTATCTGAACAATCTTATAGAACGTGAGATTGCCGAGAAAATATTTTCATATGACAAGGGACCGGAACATAACGTCCGGAAAGGACTGTACCGTATAAAAGACGGTTTTGCCGGATTCTGGTATGGGCTTGTACATCCAAAGCTGCCGCTGTTGGGAGTTTGTAATCCTTCTGGTTTCTATGACAAATATATTGAACCGGGACTTGATGGATTCTGTACAGAAGCATATATAAGAATTGCAATGGAGTTCATGCATATTATGAATGAAGCCGGTAAGCTGTATGCCGGAGCTGAATACAGAGGCAGATGGTATGGTAAGGCCGGAGATGTGCATATTATATATGATAATGATAACGGAGACACCGTAATAGGTCAGGTATATACCTGCAGCAATAATGTCGGAATGGCAGAATACGAAAAGCTTAAGTCCGATGCTTCGCTTGCGGGATTGAATGTAAAGGAAATTTATATGTTTGCACTGAACGGTTATGATGATGCCATAAGAAATTGCGGAGTACCGGGACTCATGACAATAAATATAGAGGATTTGTAAAATTATGGCGAAAAGTTTATATATAGCTGAGAAACCAAGTGTTGCACAGGAATTTATGAAAGCACTCGGAGAGAATCCGTCCAGACACGACGGATATTCGGAATCCGCAGACGCGGTTTTTACATGGTGTGTCGGTCATCTTGTCACGATGAGTTATCCGGCAGAATATGATCCTGCGCTTAGACGATGGAGCATGGATACATTGCCTTTTATTCCGGATGAATGGAAATATGAGATAATTCCGGCTGTCAGTAAGCAATTTAATATAGTATCAGGACTGCTTAACAGGGATGATATAGATACAATATATGTATGTACTGACTCTGGACGTGAAGGAGAATACATATACAGGCTTGTCGAACAGATGGCGGGTGTCTCAAACAAGAACCGCAGACGTGTCTGGATAGATTCGCAGACTGAAGAAGAAATAAAACGTGGTGTTGCACAGGCAAAGGACTTATCTGAATATGACAGCCTTGCAGATGCGGCATATTTAAGAGCCAAAGAAGACTATCTTATGGGAATTAATTTCTCAAGGGTATTGACTCTTAAATACGGAAATGCAATTTCTTCATATTTCAGGGACAATAACAGAACGGTGATTGCGGTCGGTCGTGTCATGACATGTGTACTTGGAATGGTAGTTAGACGTGAGCGGGAGATACGTGATTTTGTGAAAACTCCGTTTTACAGGGTTATTGCGGATGTCTCCATGGATGGACAGAACCATAGTTTTGACGCAGAGTGGCGGGCGGTGGAAGGCTCTGCATATTTTGAGTCACCTAAGTTGTATAAGGAAAACGGATTTAAGGAAAGCAGTGATGCAAAAGCGCTTATAGCATCTCTTAAGAAACGGGAAAATAATGATATGATAATCCGTTCAATCGAGCGCAAGAATGAAAATAAGCAGCCGCCGCTTCTGTATAATCTTGCGGAATTGCAAAATGACTGCTCACGTTTCTTTAAACTTAACCCGGATGAAACACTTAAATATACACAGGAATTATACGAAAAGAAACTTGTGACATATCCGAGAACGGATGCAAGAGTTTTATCGAGTGCAGTGGCTAAGGTTATACATAAGAATATATCGGGACTTAAGAGCATTCCGGAATATAAAGAATTTGCGGAACATATCCTTTCACAAGACGGATATAAGAAAATTGCGTCTACAAGGTATGTCAACGACAAGCAGATTACGGATCACTATGCGATAATTCCGACAGGACAGGGATTCAATAATCTTAAGAATCTGTCGGGAACGGCACGCAGTGTATACTATGCAATAGTCAGAAGGTTCCTGGCAATATTTTATCCGCCGGCCGTATATAAGAAAGTTTCATTGGTGCTTACCGTGCCTTTAGGTGCCGAAAATGAATCAACGGAAAGTTTTTTTGCTAATTTTAAGGTTCTTGCGTCAGAAGGATATCTTGAGGTATTAAACAGCCATAAGAAACAGGCCAAAGCAGATGATAACCGTGATGAGGATGCGCAGGATGAACAGACCGGGTACGATGCGTCATTTCTGGAAAATATAGCATCTCTTAAAAAAGGTGATATGTTAAAAGCACTTGATTACACCATAAAGGAGGGTGAAACATCACCGCCTAAGCGTTATAATTCCGGTTCGATGATTCTTGCTATGGAAAATGCAGGTCAGCTTATTGAGGATGAAGAACTGCGTGCCCAGATTAAAGGAAGTGGAATAGGAACAAGTGCTACGAGAGCTGAAATCCTAAAAAAACTTGTTGACAAAAAATATATAATGCTTAACAATAAGACACAGATTATAACACCTTCCCAGTTAGGGGAAATGGTGTATGATATAGTAAACTGCTCGATAGTACGTCTTCTGGATCCAAAGCTTACGGCAAGCTGGGAGAAGGGGCTTACGGGCGTAGCAGACGGAACAATTTCCACCGAAGAATATCTTCAGAAACTGGAGTCATTCATAGTAAGGAATACAGACCTTGTCAAGAAATTGAATAATCAATATAATCTGCGTGCTTTTTTTGATAAAACGGCAGTATATTACAAATAGAGAATATTAAGGAGGCTTATAATATGTGTGGAATAGTAGGATATATAGGCAAGCGAAATTGTGCAGATGTACTTATAGATTCACTCAGGAAACTGGAATACAGAGGTTATGATTCGGCCGGAATCGCTGTATTTGAGAATAATACCATTAAAGTTGAGAAATGCCAGGGAAAGTTAGATAATCTGGTTAATAAAATGAAAACTGACGGTAAACCGGTGGGAAATTGCGGAATTGGCCATACCAGATGGGCGACACATGGTGAGCCGTCAGATATCAATTCCCATCCGCACGGTAATAAGCGTGTCTCCATAGTCCATAACGGAATAATAGAAAATTACGCCAGAATCAAGGCGTTCCTTACGGAACAGGGATACAGTTTTGTGAGCCAGACCGATACGGAGACTGTTGCCAAACTTCTTGATTATTATTATGACGGTAACCCGGTTGATACCATACTTAAAGTAATATCGGAGATTGAAGGATCGTATGCACTGGGAATAATATTCAGGGATTTTCCTGACCGTATATTTGCTGTACGTAAGGATTGCCCGCTTATAATAGGTGTCGGACAGGGAGAGAATTTTATTGCTTCAGATGTCCCGGCTATAATAGATTACACCAGAGACTATTATCTTCTTGACAGTGATGAAGTCGCTGTCATAACGGAGGATAATATTACGATTTATGATAACCATAAAGAACCGGTAGAGAAGGAACTCCAGACTGCGGACTGGGATGCCGACGCGGCGGAAAAAGGCGGCTACAAGCATTTTATGCTCAAGGAAATACATGAGCAGCCGACAGCTGTGAAGACAACAATCACTCCGAGAATTAACGAAGGAATGCCTGATTTCTCCGAGTGTGGTCTTGATGATGAGAAACTTGCCTCATACAATAACATCTATATAGTTGCATGCGGAACAGCAATGCATGCCGGAATGGTCGGTAAGTATGTCATCGAGAAACTTGCAAGAACCAGGGTAACCGTTGATATGGCATCCGAATTCAGATACAGGGATCCGATTGTTGGTAAAGGCGACCTTGTAATATTGATTTCCCAATCAGGAGAAACCGCCGACACAAGGGAAGCCCTTCTGATTTCCAGAAAAAAAGGTGCAGATACGCTCGCGTTTGTCAATGTCAAGGGATCTTCAATTGCAAGGGAAGCTGACATGGTAATGTATACGCATGCGGGTCCGGAGATATCCGTGGCATCCACTAAGGCATTTACGGTACAGATATCGATGATGTATATGTTTGCATTTAAACTTGCGTATGCCAAGAAGGTTATTACAGAAGAAGAGTGCAGGGAATATGTACATAAGCTTACGCAGATACCGCAGTTGATTGAGAAAACACTTACGCATGATGACGAGGCACAGTATGCAGCATCAAGAATCATGAACGCGGAAAGTCTTCTGTATATCGGAAGAGGACTTGATTATGCATTAAGTATGGAAGGTTCACTGAAACTGAAAGAAATATCATATATACACTCTGAGGCATATGCAGCAGGTGAATTGAAACATGGTCCGATAGCTCTTATATCGGAACAGACACCTGTAATTGCGATTGCAACACAGAGTAATATAATAGGCAAGACATTAAGCAATATTTCCGAGGTGAAATCGCGCGGGGCGAAGGTCGTTCTTATGTGTTCCGAAGATACTGTTATTAAAGAAAATGTTGCGGATTATATTATAAGAATTCCGCAATGTGATGAATTGCTTATGCCTATACTGGCAGCGGTTCCGCTCCAGCTTATAGCATATTACACAGCAATACTCAGAGGCAATGATGTTGACCAGCCGCGTAACCTTGCCAAATCAGTCACGGTTGAGTAAGGAGAAAAATAATGGATAATATTATATCAGAGATGACGATAAGCAGACTGTTTAATCTTGATGAGACTATAGCTTCAGGAATTTTTGACGGAGTAACATATCCGTGGGAAGTATTGCCTAAGATCAAAGATTATATTATAGAACTCGGAAATACCCTGCCAACGGAAGAATATGACCATCCGTCGGAAAATATATGGATAGCAAAGAGTGCATCAGTTGCACCTACTGCATATATAAACGGACCATGCATAATAGGCAGAAACGCAGAAGTAAGGCATTGTGCATTTATACGAGGCAATGCCATAGTCGGTGAAGGTGCAGTCGTGGGTAATTCAACCGAGCTTAAGAATGTAATTCTTTTTAATAAGGTACAGGTACCTCATTACAATTATGTGGGAGACTCCATTCTTGGATTCAAGTCCCATATGGGAGCCGGTTCGATAACATCCAATGTCAAATCAGATAAGACACTTGTAGAAGTGAAGTGTAACGGTAATGTAATACCTACAGGCCTTAAGAAGATGGGAGCCGTGCTTGGCGATAATGTCGAAGTCGGATGCGGAAGTATACTTAATCCTGGAACGATTATCGGATGTGATACTAATATATATCCTCTTTCAAGTGTCAGAGGGTATGTGGCTGCCGGAAGCATATATAAGAAGCAGGGCGAGGTAGTAACGAAAGAGTCAAGGTAGATTTATAAGAAAGTTGGAATAAAGTATGTCACATATAGACCAGAGCAAAGTAAGAAATTTCTGCATAATAGCCCATATTGACCATGGTAAATCAACACTTGCAGACAGAATAATCGAGAAGACAGGTACGCTTACCAGCAGGGAAATGCAGGACCAGATTCTTGATAACATGGATCTTGAGAGGGAACGCGGAATTACAATTAAGGCGCAGGCAGTACGTATTGTATATAAAGCGAAAGACGGAGAAGAATATATATTTAATCTTATAGACACCCCTGGTCATGTCGATTTTAACTATGAAGTGTCAAGAAGCCTGGCAGCATGTGAGGGAGCTGTGCTTGTAGTTGATGCGGCACAGGGAATAGAAGCACAGACACTTGCGAATGTATATATGGCAATAGATCATAATCTTGAGGTATTTCCTGTTATTAACAAGATAGATCTGCCAAGTGCGGAGCCGGAGCGTGTTAAGGAAGAAATAGAAGATGTGATAGGTATAGAAGCAGAAGATGCACCTCTTATCTCAGCTAAGAACGGCATCAATATTGAAGATGTCCTGGAAGCGATAGTTCATAAGCTTCCGGCGCCTGAAGGAGATCCGGAAGCTCCACTGTCGGCACTTATTTTTGATTCAATATATGATTCATATAAAGGAGTCATAGTTTTCTGCAGAGTGAAAGAAGGAACTGTCCGCAAAGGAACCCGCATAAGAATGATGGCTACCGGTGCAGAGGCAGAAGTTGTCGAAGTCGGATATTTCGGGGCGGGACAATTTATTGCATGTGATGAATTGTCAGCCGGTCTGGTCGGATATATTATGGCAAGCATCAAGAATGTCAAGGATACCAGAGTCGGAGATACCATAACCGATGCCATGAATCCTTGTGCAAAGCCTCTTCCGGGATATAAGAAAGTTAACCCGATGGTATTTTGCGGACTTTATCCGGCAGATGGGGCACATTATGAAGACCTTAAAGATGCACTTGAGAAATTACAGCTTAATGATGCGTCGCTTTTCTATGAACCGGAAACATCTGTTGCACTTGGTTTTGGATTCAGGTGCGGATTCTTAGGTCTGCTTCATCTTGAAATAATACAGGAACGTCTTGAGAGAGAATACAATCTCGATCTTGTAACTACGGCACCGGGTGTTGTATACAAAGTTCATAAGACGGATGGAAGTGTTATAGACCTGACCAATCCGTCCAATCTTCCCGATCCGTCGGAGATAGATTATATGGAAGAGCCGGTTGTTGATGCCGAAATAATGGTTACTTCGGAATATGTAGGTGCCATTATGAAACTTTGTCAGGAACGCCGCGGCGAATATATGGGAATGGAATATATTGAAGGAACAAGGGCACTTATTAAATATGTACTCCCGCTTAATGAAATAATATATGATTTCTTTGATGCACTTAAATCACGCTCGAGAGGATATGCATCGTTCGATTACCAGATGAAAGGGTACAAGCAGTCCAAATTGTGCAAGTTGGACATACTTGTCAACAAAGAAGAAGTTGATGCACTTTCATTTATTGTATTTGAAGAGAGCGCATATGAACGCGGCCGTAAGATGTGTGAGAAACTTAAAGAAGAAATTCCAAGACAGCTCTTTGAAATACCGATTCAGGCTGCAATAGGAAGCAAAATCATTGCAAGAGAGACAGTCAAGGCATTGCGCAAGGACGTTCTTGCAAAATGTTATGGCGGTGATATTTCCCGTAAAAAGAAACTTCTTGAAAAACAGAAGGAAGGCAAGAAGAGAATGCGTCAGATTGGCAACGTAGAGATACCGCAGAAGGCATTTATGAGCGTACTTAAGCTTGATGACGAATGATATGGAAGGTGAGGCAGTATTATTATGAACTATTTTGAGAATGCAAAGAAACATTTTAAGACCATTACAAGGCACAGACATGAAGTTATTAAAAACTGTTTTCGTGCAGGAATAGGACTTCAGGGACTTTTTCATGATTTGTCCAAATACTCGCCGGCCGAATTTATACCCGGAATGTTGTTTTATCAGGGAGACAGAAGCCCCAATGAGTCAGAACGTGAAACATACGGATATTCCAAAGCATGGATGCATCATAAGGGACGCAATAAGCATCATTATGAATACTGGAATGATTACAACCCAAAGACCAAACGCCTTGAGGGTGTTAAGATGCCGGACAAATATTTTGTTGAGATGGTATGCGACAGAATAGCGGCCAGCAAGATTTATTATGGAGATAATTATACGGATAATGCTCCGCTCAATTATTTCCTTGGGAAAAAAGGTAAGATTCTTATCAATAAAGATACGGAAAAAGAACTTGAATATGTATTAAGGATGCTTGCCGATAAAGGCGAGAAGAGAGTATTCAGGTATCTCAGAAAAAAAGTACGGAAAGCGCGCACAAGGAAAGTCAATAATTTTATTGGCGGACTGGCACGCGGATAGGCGTTATATGGCAAATAAGAAATTGGGGATATACATACATATCCCCTTTTGTAAATCCAAATGTATATATTGCGATTTTTTTTCTGCACCGGCAGAAGAGCATGTCAGGAAACAGTATCTTAAGGCATTATGCACCCAGATAAACTCCGGTGCACCGAAGCTTGCCGGAGAATATGAGGTTGACAGCATTTTCTTTGGCGGTGGAACGCCGTCGATTATGGATGCGGGAGAACTTATGAACGTGCTTGGTGCAATATATAACAATTTCAACCTGAGTGATGACTGTGAAATTACAATTGAATGTAATCCGGGAACCATGGATGAAGATAAACTTGGGATATACAGGGAAAAAGGAGTTAACAGGTTAAGCTTCGGTCTGCAGTCCGTTAATGATGATGAACTTAAGATGCTTGGGAGAATACATTCTTTTGAGGACTTTATGGAATCATATGAGGCTGCGGCAAAGAGCGGCTTTGATAATATAAATATAGATATCATGTCCGGAATACCTGGACAGACACCGGCCGGCTGGAGAAAGACACTCAGGACGGTTATGATGTTAAGACCTGCACATATATCGGCGTACAGCCTTATTATTGAAGATGGCACACCTCTGAGTGATATGTATAAGTCGGGGCGTAAACTTTATCTTCCGTCCGAGGATGAAGAACGGGAAATGTACCACGATACGGCATCAATTCTTGCAGATAACGGATACGGACATTACGAGATATCCAATTATGCGCTTGCCGGCAGGGAATGCAGACATAATATAAAATACTGGACACGCGGTGAATATGCCGGATTCGGTGCGGGAGCATCATCTATGATTAAGAATATCAGATATAACACCACAAAAAACACCCCGGCTTTTATCTATGACCCGGTGCATGTGGAATATGATGCGGAAGAACTTACCGTAAACGACTGTATGTCTGAATTTATGTTCCTGGGACTGAGAATGATGCGTGGCGTGAACCGTGACAGGTTCAGGGTTACCTTCGGCAGGCAGATGGATAATGTATTTGGAAATGTGATTTCCAAATATGTTTCTACCGGACATATTGCGGATGACGGTAATAATGTGTTTTTTACCGATAAAGGAATAGATGTAAGTAATTATATACTTGCGGATTTCCTGCTGTGATTACATGTAATAGGAGGAATTATGCAAAAATTAATATCATGGAATGTAAACGGACTGAGAGCCTGTATGGATAAAGGCTTTATGGATTTTTTCGACAGCATTGACGCGGATGCGGTATGTCTTCAGGAAATTAAACTGTCGGAAGGACAGCTTGAGTGGAATCGGGAAGGATACTATGCTTATTGGAATTATGCGGAGAAAAAAGGTTACTCCGGCACCGCTGTTTTTTTGAAGAAGGAGCCGGTTAATGTCACCTATGGCATCGGCATAGAGGAGCATGACCACGAAGGACGTGTCATAACAGTGGAATATGACAATTATTATCTGGTTAATGTATACACTCCTAATTCCAAGAGGGACCTTGCACGTCTTGAATACAGAATGGTCTGGGAAGATGCATTCAGGGAGTATCTTATGACACTTGATGCGGATAAACCGGTCATTGTCACGGGAGATATGAATGTAGCACATGAAGAAATTGACCTTAAGAATCCCAAATCCAATCACCACAATGCAGGATTTACGGATGAAGAACGTTCTAAAATGACAGAGCTTCTTAATGCCGGTTTTACCGATACCTTCAGATATCTTTATCCGGATGCTAAGGACCGCTACAGCTGGTGGTCATATATGTTCAAGGCAAGGGAAAAAAATGCCGGATGGCGTATTGATTATTTTTTATCATCAAAGAGACTTGATGACAGGATAAAAGAAGCGGACATATTGGATTCGGTAATGGGCTCGGATCATTGCCCGGTAGAGCTTGTCATTGACTTATAAAAATGATTGTGATAAATTAATTACGGTTGAAAACAAGATTTTTACATTAGAGTTGTAATATATATCAAAGGAGATTTTAAAATGGCTAAAAAACCTACAGTGCTCCTTATCCTTGACGGATATGGACTTAATGACAGAACCGAAGGCAATGCCGTAGCACTTGCCAAGACACCTGTTATGGACAGACTTATGAAGGAATATCCTTTTGTAAAAGGATATGCCAGCGGAATGGCAGTAGGTCTTCCGGACGGACAGATGGGTAACTCAGAGGTAGGACATCTTAATATGGGTGCCGGAAGAATCGTATACCAGGAGCTTACCAGAATCACGAAAGAGATAAATGACGGAGATTTCTTTAAAAATGAGGCTCTCCTTAAGGCAGTTAATAATTGCAAGGCCAATAATTCAGCACTTCATGCATTCGGACTTCTTTCGGATGGTGGTGTGCACAGCCATAATACACATCTTTACGGACTTCTTGAACTTGCTAAGAGAGAAGGACTCAATAAGGTGTATGTTCACTGCTTCCTTGACGGAAGAGATACTCCGCCACAGTCAGCAAAGGGCTTTATTGCGGACCTTCAGGCCGAAATGGATAAGATCGGTGTAGGTAAGATTGCATCCGTATCAGGACGTTACTATGCAATGGACAGAGATAATAACTACGACCGTGTCGAGAAGGCATATGATGCCATGACCAAGGGCATAGGAAACAGTGCGGACAACGCTGTTGACGGAGTACAGGCCTCATATGATGCAGGCGTTAATGATGAGTTTGTTGTTCCTTTTGTAATTAAGGAGAATGGTGAGCCGGTTGCACTTATCAAGGACAAGGATTCTGTTGTATTCTTTAATTTCCGCCCTGACCGTGCAAGAGAAATTACACATTGCTTCTGTGATGATGATTTTGATAAATTCAACAGAGGAGCCCGCAAGGACATTGTATTTGTATGCTTTACGGAATATGATCCTCTCATCCCTAATAAGGAAGTTGCATTTAAGAAAGTTGAAGTTACCAATACATTCGGAGAATGGATTGCTGCTAACGGAATGAAGCAGGCACGTATCGCCGAGACAGAGAAATATGCTCATGTTACATTTTTCTTCAACGGAGGTGTTGAGACTCCTAATAAGGATGAAGAGAGAATACTTGTAAATTCACCGAAATATGTTCCGACATATGATAAGAAACCTCGTATGGCAGCATATACTGTAACAGATAAATTAAGCGAGGCAATCACAGCCAAGGACGAGAACGGAGATGCTGTATATGATGTTATCATCTGCAACCTTGCAAACCCTGATATGGTAGGCCACACCGGCGTTATTGAAGCAGCTGTTGAAGCAGTTGAAGTAATCGACAAGTGCGTCGGTGAGATAGTCAACCTTATCAAGGAAGTCGACGGAACACTCTTTATCTGTGCCGACCACGGTAATGTAGAACAGCTTATCGACTATGAGACAGGTGCACCGTTTACTGCGCATACCACTAATCCGGTGCCGTTCATCCTCGTAAATGCCGATCCTTCATACACACTCAGGGAAGGCGGATGTCTTGCAGATATTGTTCCTACACTTATTGAATGTATGGGAATGAAGCAGCCGGAAGAGATGACGGGTAAGTCTCTTATCGTAAGAAAATAGTAAAATATTCGTGAATTTTTATTGAAAAATAACATACAATAGAGTATACTAAGTTTATGAAATAACTTAGGAATATGTTTCCTGGAATGTTCGATAACTCCTATAGTTTTGAACCTACATTTGACACAAGGGATTCCTATATCTTTAAGTGGATGTCAGGCCTCCGTTAGCAGTGGAAGGCAGAAGCTTATTTGCGGTTACCCACCTAGCATAGCTAGGCGTCAGAATAGTAGGAGCCGGCATTTTGGGGAACATATTATTTTGTGAGACTTGCCATGGGCAGGTCTATTTTTATGCCCTTCGGAATACTAATGTAAGACAGGAGGGTTTGTCATGAGAAACAGAAAGATATTGATTATTATAGTTATATTTCTGCTTGCGGCAGCAGGAATAATAATTTTTATAAATGTCCGCGTAAAACAGGATGGCGGATATGTCAGGAGAGCAGTTGCATATAAGATGTTGGCTTTGCTTGAAGCTGATAAAAATACGATAAGCAATGCGCCGGACTGCTTTGATGGGAAGGGAGAGGGCGCATGGTATGAAAAATACTATAATTATATGATATCGCAGGAATATGCGGACACGGTAAAGAATAAGAATGGCAACTATACATACGGCGAGTTTATAGACTATCTTGAAGCGCGCAACCTCTCAACTAAGGAAATCAAATCGTCGGCGGGAATAAATATAAATAAATCAGGAAAGACACTTATAAAGAAAAAACAATTTGATGAGATATATGATTATCTTCTGGCTTTGTGGGGATCCGATGAGGGTATGCATACGGAAGAAATGATAATATGCATGACACCGTCGAACAGTGAAGAAGCCGGACGATGGCAGACATTTACAGATAAGGGAAGCTATTATTTTGAGGGACTGGTTCTGGATGCATACATAGACAGCCGGATCCGCGTGTATGTACGCGGTGACGAGATTGCGGGTGTTGATGTCAAATTGTCTGATGATATAGTATATAGCAATACATGGCTTGAAAACGGAAGCGAAAATCATGTGACTGCTTATATAGGCGGCGCAAAGAGGATTTTTGATACCGGAAAGCTGGAATCGGATTTTACGCAGACGGTTGGGGACATTCATATGAAAGGCGGAAAAGTAAAGTCGGTTGCACTTAAAAATTCTTCTATTTCGGGCAAGGTACTTATGGCTGACACAGAGAAGATAGAGATTGAAGGATATGGAATGTTAAGCCTTGATGAGAATTTTAAGGTGTACAAAACAAACGGAAGCATAGAAGAAAAAACAATAAAAGACGTACTTGTCGGATATGATACGACGGATTTTGTGGTGGCTGACGGTAATGTATGTGCGGCATTAATCTCCAGAACCGTAAAAGCGGATAATATACGTGTCCTTATTATGTCAACAGGTTTTACTTCACTTTTTCATGAGAGAGTTTCAATTACGGGAACCGGAAATTATATTGTGTCAGCCGGAGGACGGGAAGAAGAATATGAGGCGGGAGAGATAACGGACATATATAAAGATTCATCGCTTTTGTCAGAAGGAAGGGTAAGCATAAGACCCGTTTCACAGACCGGGAGGATACGTGTTCTTACAGTGGAGAAATCATATGGAAATCCGGAGTACAGGGGAACGTTGGAGGTTGCCTTGCAGGATGAGGGATTATTACTTATAAACGATGTGCTGATAGAGGAGTATCTGTATGCCGTTGTTCCGAGTGAAATGCCTAACAGATTCGGCGTGGAAGCCCTTAAAGTCCAGGCGGTGTGCGCCAGAAGTTATGCTTACAGACAACTTTTAAATAATTCATACAGCCGTTACGGAGCCCATGTGGATGACAGTGTTAATTATCAGGTGTATAATAATGTTCAGGAAAAAGAAGAAGCAACCGAAGCGGTAAGGGAAACCTACGGAGAGGTGGCATCATATGATGGTAACCCGATAACAACATATTATTATTCAACATCCTGCGGACACACATCCGATAATTCCGTCTGGGGAGGTAACCCTGATTCGTGTCCGTATCTTGTGTCTGAAACGGTTAATCCGGACAGGGAGGAAACAGATTTATCCGATGAGGAAACATTTGCTGAGTATATAAGAAATGATAACGAAAAGGATTTTGATTATGGCTTCGGATATTACAGGTGGAGTGTCAGAATGTCAATGGCAGATATAACCAAAAGTGTAAATGAGTACCTGTATTCAAGGTATTGTGCGAATCCTTCGCAGATTATGGTTTCAGAGAATGGAAGATGGATTTCAAAAGAAATCCGTAATGTCGGAACGGTTTCATCGGTTGAAATAACAAAAAGAAGCAGCGGCGGAGCCGTAATGTCAATGATAATACGGGGAAGTGAAGCAACAATTAAGGTTGATAATGAACTCAATATAAGGTATCTTTTGTGCCCGCATGACAATCCAATAACTCTTTTTAAGGGTGATACAACAACATTCTATATTCTGCCGAGTGCATATTGCATATTGGAAAAATATGATGAAAATGACGGAGAAACCGGATATGTCATACGCGGAGGCGGATATGGACACGGGATTGGAATGAGCCAGAATGCAGTATCCAACATGGTCAAATCCGGAATGAAATATAATGAAATCCTTGAATTCTTCTTCAAGGGATCGGACATTATGAACGTTTACGGGAATGAGTGATGTCAGTGGCTTTATCGACAGAACGGCCCATCGTCCATTGCTCTATGTAGAGATTGATTTCGGCACCCAGAAGGAATATGAACATACATACATAAAGCCATAGCATTGCACAGACAACCATTGCAAGGCTGCCGTAAAGCACGGCTATATTGTGGGAATAATTTACATACAGCGAGAAAAAATATGAAAATCCCGTCCAGCCGATAGCAGAGAAAAGGGCTCCGGGAAGCTGACGCCTTATTTTGGTATGCCGGCTTGGAATTGCCACATACAGAAAAGTGAAAAATACAGTAAATAATCCGACGGAGAGAAGTACGCGGATATTGAGCAGTGCCTCTATTATATTAGCCACAAACGGAACATGCTTGGTGATGAATGAAAGAATTTCATTGCCAAGGATGTATATGAGCAGACAAACAACGATAATCACGACAAATATTATCGTATATAATATTGAATAAAGCCTGAGAACAAAACCATTACGGCGTTCCTTGATATCAAACACCGAATTAAGACCCTCTATAAGAGCATTACAGCCTTTACCGGCGGTCCAGAGAATCGATGCGAGTGAAATAAGGAAAAGCGGCGTATCTGAGCCTGTGTAAAGCTGGCTTATTATGGATGAAAAGCTCTGCCTGAAAGCATCAGGAGCAAAATTGGTTACAAACTGAAGAAGAACTTCCTCTGTGAGAGGAGTATACTTAATAAGCGTAAGCAGCAGAATAAGGAAAGGAACAAAGCTCATAATGACAAAAAGTGCTGCCTGTGCTGCAAACGCACTCACATAATCTTCTTTCACCTTGTTAGCGATAACAGCTATTGATGCAAAAAGTTTCATACAAAACGTCCTTTCAAAAATATTCTCAATATATTAGTATATTCAAAAAACATAAATTAATCAAGCGCGAAATAATGATTGCGGATTGGATGAAATTTGGTTACAATGTTATAAGAAAAATGAAAGGGCGTTTTGGTGGATGAAAAAGATAGATTTTACAAAATATACCATAGAGACGGACAAGTTTCCGAAAGACTTTACAGGGTTTAATTTCATCGTCATGAGCGATCTGCATTCAAACAGTTACGGTATTAATCTTCATGAAGTTAATTCCATGATTAAGAAGGCATCACCGGATGCGATTCTTATGGCGGGGGATATGATAAACGGCACTGTTAAGGATGACCCTACGGATGTCATTAATTATATATCAACTTTAGCCGGACATTATCCGGTATTTTATGCACTTGGTAATCACGAATACAGGATGAAACTGTATGATGACCAATATGGCGATAAATATTATACAATAAGGGACTACCTCGGTGAGAAGGGTGTTGTGTTCCTTGAAGACGAGACGATCACACTTGAGAAGGATAATGCACATCTGGCACTCTCCGGTCTTGAGATAGATGCAGCATTTTATTCCAAGTTCCACAAGACAGCAATGGGAAGCGGCCTTGTGAGCATGCACCTTGGTGAAGCTGACAAAGATGTGTACAATCTTATGCTCGCACATAACCCGGAATATTTTAACAGGTATGCCGAATGGGGAGCCGACCTTGTAATATCGGGACATCTTCACGGAGGAATGGTCAGGATTCCGGGCCTTGGTGGTATGATGTCACCTAAATTCAAGCTGATGCCTGAGTACGATTACGGCATGTTTGAATATGGAGACAGCATGATGCTTGTAAGCAGAGGTCTCGGAGCACATACTATTAAAGTCAGAATTAATAATAACCCGGAGCTTGTCAATCTGAAAATTCTTGCAAAGAGCGGATTATAATGGTAGGATAGTTTTCGGAGGATAATATGGCACTTGAGGTTAAGCTGGAAGCATTTGAAGGACCGCTTGATTTGCTTCTGCATTTGATAGATAAGAATAAAGTTAATATATATGATATACCAATCGCGCTGATAACCGATCAGTATCTCGAATATGTGGCCGGAATGGAGAAAGAGGACCTGAATGTGGTCAGTGAATTCCTTGTCATGGCTGCTATGCTTTTAGATATAAAGTCGAGGATGCTTCTGCCGGCGCCTGAAGAAGAGGAAGATGAGACAGAGGATCCAAGACAGGAACTTGTTGAGAAACTCCTTGAATACAAGATGTATAAATATATGTCTTATGAACTTAAGGATATGCAGGTGGATGCCGACAAATCGATGTTTAAGGATTCCACTGTTCCTGATGAGGTTCTTGAATATGAGGAGCCGGTTGATGTTAATGAACTGCTTGACGGACTTACACTTGTGAGACTTCGTGAAATTTTTAACGAAGTCATGAGAAGAAGTGAAGATAAGATTGATCCGATACGAAGCCGTTTCGGGAAAATCGAGAAAGAGGATGTAAATCTTGAGGAACGCAGCGCATATGTACATGAGTATATAAGCGTACATAAGGAGTGTTCATTCAGACAGATTCTCGGAAGCAGCAGTTCCAGGATGGAAGTCATAGTTACATTCCTTGTCATACTTGAGATGATCAAGGGCGGACAGATTTCGGTTATCCAGGAGCACAGAACGGATGATATACTTATCAGTGCCATTGATAAATAGGAGAATATATGGAACAGAATATAAGCAATATGGAAGCGGCGGTAGAAGCAGTACTTTTTACGATGGGAACATCGGTGGAAACATCCAGACTCGCGGCTGCCATTGAACAGGACGAGCAGACTACACGGCGCCTGGTTCGTAATATGATGGACAAATATAATGCCAAAGACCGCGGAATATGCATAATAGAACTTGAGGACAGTTTCCAGATGTGCACCAAGAAAGAGTATTATGATAATCTTATCCGCGTGGTATCACAGCCTAAGAAACACACACTTACCGATTCGGCACTGGAGACATTGTCGATAATAGCATATAAACAGCCTGTAACGAGACTTGAAGTTGAACAGATAAGAGGAGTAAAGAGCGATTATGCAGTCAATAAGCTCCTCGAATATAATCTGATTACCGAACTCGGAAGACTTGATGCTCCGGGAAGACCTATTCTGTTTGGCACGACTGAAGAATTTTTAAGAAGTTTCGGATTGTCATCTGTTGATGACCTGCCGGAATTGAGCCCTGAGATGATTGCTGACTTTAAATTGGAAGCAGAGCAGGAAAGCCAGCTTGAGTTAGATATATAATAAGATATTTTAAGGAGGCATTATTATGGTACGTGAGAATGCATGGACCGGATGCGACAAGAAAAAAATCAATAAAGTTATGGAGTTTTGTGAAGGATACAGACAATTCATTTCATCCTGCAAAACAGAAAGAGAATGTGCGGCAAGGAGCATTGAACTTGCAAAAGAGCATGGATACAAGGACCTGAATGAAATAATTAAGAAAGGTGGGACTCTTAAAGCCGGAGATAAAGTATATGCATGCAATATGGGTAAAGCACTTGTGCTTTTTAATGTGGGCAGGGAGCCGTTGGAAAATGGAATGAAGATCCTGGGAGCACATATTGATTCTCCGAGACTTGATGTAAAGCAGAATCCGCTTTATCAGGATGAGGAACTTGTATTACTTGATACTCATTATTACGGCGGAATCAAGAAGTACCAGTGGACTGCAATTCCGCTTGCATTGCACGGAGTCGTTGTCCTCACGGACGGTAAGAAGATTAACGTTGTGATAGGCGAAGACATGGACGACCCGGTAGTCGGAGTCTCAGATCTGCTTATACATCTTGCGGCAGAACAGATGGAGAAGAATGGTGCCAAAGTCGTTGAAGGCGAGGCACTTGACATTCTTGTCGGAAGCATGCCTATGGGCAGCGGAAAGAAGAAAGACGAAGATGCCGGTGAAGAGAAGGAAAAGAGCAAGGCATACATTCTTAAGCTTCTTCAGAAGAAATACGGCTTTAAAGAAGAAGATTTTATGTCAGCAGAGTTGGAGGCAGTTCCGGCCGGACCTGCGCGTAATATGGGTATTGACAACAGTATGATCATGGGATACGGACAGGATGACAGGGTATGCGCATATACCTCTCTCATGGCTATGCTTGATATAGAAAATCCGGATAAGACAACAGCATGTCTTCTCGTTGATAAGGAAGAGATAGGAAGCGTCGGTGCAACGGGTATGCATTCAAGATTCTTTGAGAATATGGTTGCGGAACTTATTGACAGACTCGAAGGATATAATGATCTGACTCTCAGAAGGGCGATGACGAATTCCGTAATGCTTTCATCGGATGTCAATGCGGCATATGATCCGAATTATCCATCGGTATTTGAGAAAAAGAATACATCATATTTCGGAAGAGGTATTGTATTTAATAAATTCACAGGTTCAAGAGGCAAATCGGGAAGTAATGACGCCAACGCTGAATATGTTGCTTATGTAAGAGCCGCCATGGAAAAAGATGGCGTTGCATATCAGATGTCCGAACTCGGTAAAGTTGATGCGGGCGGTGGCGGAACAATAGCATACATTCTTGCAAATTACGGAATGAATGTCATGGACTGCGGTGTTGCCGTGCAGAACATGCATGCACCTTATGAAGTTACCAGCAAGATTGATATCTATGAAACCATGCGCGGATATAAGGCATTCCTTAAATAGACAGCACGGAGAATTATAATATGAAATGGAAAAAATATACAATTACAACAACAACCGCGGCTGAGGATCTGGTAAGCTATATGCTTACGGAACTCGGAATGGAAGGCGTTCAGATAGAAGATAACATCCAGCTTACAGAGGAAGATACCAAAGCGATGTTCGTCGATTTCCTGCCGGAACTCCCTCCTGATGAAGGAATAGGTAAAGTAAGTTTCTTCCTTGAAGAAGATAATGACGGAATACATTTTCCCGAAGGAATTGAGAATGAGGCAGATATGTTTGACAAGATTTCGGCAGGACTTTGCGACCTTAAAGAGTATGTCGATGTCGGTGCCGGAACGATTGCGGAAGATGAGACTGAAGATAAGGACTGGATTAATAACTGGAAACAGTATTTTAAGCCTTTTTCAGTAGGCGATATCATAATCAAGCCGACATGGGAGACTGTGCCGGATGGAATGGAAGGCCGTATGGTGGTTGACATTGACCCGGGTACGGCATTCGGAACAGGGTCACATGAGACAACACAGCTTGTTATTAAGCAGATGGAAAAATACATTAAGCCAGGTGATGAGCTTCTCGATGTGGGAACCGGAAGCGGAATATTGTCGGTAATAGGAATCATGCTCGGAGCCGGACATGTTCTCGGAACCGATCTTGATGACAATGCCATTATTGCAACACGCGAGAATATGGAAGCCAACGGAATAACCGCTGGCAGGTATGAAGTTATAGAAGGTAATATAATAGATGATATCAAGACGCAGGATTATGCAGGCTATAATAAATATGATATTGTCACAGCCAACATCCTCGCGGATATAATAATTCCGTTACTCGGAGAAATTGCTGTCCATATGAAGGACGGTGCGGTTATAATAACTTCCGGAATTATTGATATGAAAGAAAAAGCAGTAAAAGAGGCATTTGAAGCCAACAAAGATTTTGAAATCCTTGAGACAACGTATCAGGGCGAATGGGTATCTGTTACCGCGAGAAAGGTGAGCCATTCATGAACAGATTTTTCGGCAAGTCAGAAAATATATCGGACGACACCATAATAATCGATGGAAATGATGTAAATCACATCAGAAATGTACTTCGTATGCACCGCGGTGATAAGCTGATTGTCACGGGCGGCAACAACAGGGATTATGTATGTTCGGTAAGAGAGTATGAGGATGATAAAGTCTGTCTTGATATTGTTGATGAAATAGCGGCTGACAGGGAACTTCCGGCAGAAATATATTTGTTCCAGGGACTTCCCAAAGGTGATAAGATGGAACTTATTATTCAGAAGTGCGTTGAGCTGGGAGTGCATGCTGTGATACCGGTTGCGATGAAGCGTTGTGTCGTCAAACTTGACGATAAGAAGGCGGATGCTAAGATAAAGAGATGGCAGGCAATCAGTGAAAGCGCGGCAAAACAGAGCGGACGCAGTGTCATTCCAAAGATTATGGATGTTATGACATTCGATAATGCCATCAGATACGTAAATGATAATTCGATGAACGGCATTATTCCGTATGAACTGGCCGAGGGCATGGAAGCGTCGAGGCGTGCCATAGAATCTGTTAAACCGGGAATGAAAGTAGCGGTTTTTATCGGTCCGGAGGGCGGATTTGATTTATCGGAAGTCGAAAAAGCAGTTGATGCAGGCATGCAGTCAATATCGCTTGGCAGAAGAATTTTAAGAACAGAGACTGCCGGACTTGCAATTATGTCAATATTGATGTATCATCTTGAAGAAGTTTAGGAGCGCGGAATGGAAATTTATCTGGATAATTCAGCAACTACAATGGTACGGCCGGAAGTTGCGAAATTAATGTACGAAATAATGACTAAGGATTACGGAAATCCTTCGTCCATGCATATAAAGGGTGTGCAGGCTGAACGTTATCTTCGCGAGGCCAAGGAGATTTTTGCAGGGATCCTTAAGGTTAGTGAGAAAGAGATTTTCTTTACGTCAGGCGGAACCGAAGGCGACAATATGGCAATTATAGGAGCGGCTCTTGCAGGCAGAAGGCGCGGGAGACACATAATTACCACAGTAATAGAACATCCTGCTGTACTCGAGAGCTGTGCATTTCTTGAAAAAAACGGTTTTGAAGTTACATATCTTCCCGTAAATGCTGCGGGGCAGGTGGAACCTGATACACTTAAGGCATCACTCAGGGATGATACCATTCTTGTGTCCGTTATGTATGTAAATAATGAAATCGGAGCGATAGAGCCAGTTTCAGAACTTGGGCGAATTATCAAAGAATACAACAAAGACATTCTTTTCCATGTGGATGCTGTTCAGGCTTTTGGTAAATTCAGAATTCATCCATATAAAGAAAATATTGATATGCTGACGATGAGCAGCCATAAAATCCACGGTCCGAAAGGTGTCGGTGCTATTTTTATCAAGGATAAGACGAAAATACAGCCGATTGCATTGGGCGGAGGACAGCAAAAAGGCATGCGTTCCGGAACGGAGAATGTTCCGGGAATAGCCGGAATGGCAATGGCAGCCAAAGAATTGTATGATAAATTTGATGAAGATGTAAACAGACTTTACGAGCTTAAGGAATATTTTGTCAGGGAAATTACAGGTATAGAGGGCGCAACGGTAAACGGTCTTACGGGACGTGATTCGGCACCTCATGTTGTGAGCGTAAGTTTTGATGGAATTACCAAGAGCGAGGTGCTTTTGCATGCACTTGAAGACAAGGGAATATATATTTCTTCAGGCAGCGCATGTTCATCAAACAAACCGTCTTTAAGCAGCACACTAAAGGCGATAGGTGTTAAGAATGACCTTTTGTATGCAACACTGAGATTCAGTTTTTCCGTGTTTACCACGAAAGAGGAACTTGAATATACAATAAATGCGGTTAAGGAACTTCTCCCGGTTTTAAGAAAATACAGACCGAGATAAAATATATCAAAGAGGATTTAACATGTACAAAGCTTTTTTAATTAAGTATGGTGAAATCGGCACCAAAGGAAAGAACAGGTATCTTTTTGAAGATGCGCTCTGCAGACAGATAAGACGTGCACTTAAGAAGATAGACGGACAGTTTATTGTCAGCAAGGAACAGGGAAGAATCTATGTGGAATGTGATACGGATTTTGATTATGACGAGGCAGTTGCCAAGTTAAAGACCGTATTCGGCATACTGTGGATATGCCCGATGATGCAGATAGAGGACAATGGTTTTGATGATCTTGCAGAACAGACTGTAAAATATCTTAAGGACGTCTATAAAGGCAAAGAGATGACTTTTAAAGTCAAGGCAAGGCGTGCGCGCAAGAATTACCCGCTTAATTCCATGGAAATAAATATGGATCTTGGCGAGAAAATTCTTGATGCGATTCCGCAGATGAAGGTAGATGTCCATAAGCCGGACATAGAACTTAATGTTGAAATTCGTAACAAAATCAATATTTACTCTGAATTCATACCTGGACCTGGCGGAATGCCTGTAGGAACCAACGGAAAAGCAACTCTTCTTCTTTCAGGAGGAATTGACAGCCCTGTTGCGGGATATATGATTGCCAAGAGAGGTGTAATAATTGATGCTGTGTATTTTCATGCACCTCCTTATACAAGCGAAAGAGCCAAACAGAAGGTTATAGACCTTGCAAAGCTTGTTGCGGTATATTCGGGACCGATTAATCTCCATATAGTTAATTTTACGGATATACAGTTATATATCTATGATCAGTGTCCACATGATGAACTGACGATCATAATGAGAAGATATATGATGAAAATAGCAGAACATTTTGCTCTTAAAGAAGAGTCGCTCGGACTTATAACCGGTGAGAGCATTGGCCAGGTTGCAAGCCAGACAATGCATTCGCTTGCCGTAACCAACGAGGTGTGTACACTTCCCGTATTACGTCCGCTTATCGGATTCGATAAACAGGAGATTATCGATATATCGGAGAAAATAGGAACATTTGAGACATCAATACTTCCTTTTGAAGACTGTTGTACTATTTTTGTTGCAAAGCATCCGGTTACCAAACCGAATCTTAAAGCTATTAAGAGGTCGGAACTTAAACTCAGAGAGAAGATAGACGAACTGGTGCAGACAGCGATTGAGACGACTGAAACACTCTGGATTGACTGATTTGAAATAAAAAATACCCGGAGCCGTTAAGCTCCGGGCAATAATCTCTAACGATGTGCCGGAATATCCGGCGATGTATTATACGAGATATGGCTTTAATGCTTCAAGAATTGCTGCATCATCCTCAGCGTGGATGTTAAGTGTAATAGGCTTTGATAAGTCAAGACTGAAAATACCCATGATTGACTTTGCATCAATTACATATCTTCCTGATACTAAATCGAAATCGCTGTCAAATTTAGCAATCTCGTTTACAAATGACTTAACTTTGTCGATAGAGTTTAAAGAAATCTCAACTGACTTCATAATAAAGTACCTCCTCTGAAATTTAACAAATTTTAAAATTTTGTTAAGTACATAGTACAATTAAGATTCAATAATGTCAATGTTTTAATTGCACAAAAATAAATTGATTTATTAGGAGAAATACCGAAAATGAAAAAATGTGCGTTACATAATCTCGGGTGTAAGGTAAATTCATACGAAACGCAGGTTATGCAGCAGATGATGGAAGAGGCCGGTTATGAAATCGTGGAATTCGGAAAAGAACCGGCTGATGTATATATAATAAACACATGCAGTGTAACCAATATTGCCGACCGTAAGTCGAGACAGATGATTCATAAGGCAAAGAAACTTAATCCCGATGCTATAGTTGCTGCGACAGGATGTTATGTGGAAGCTGCCGGAGACAATGTTGATGAAGATGTTGATATTGCGATAGGCAACAATGAGAAAAGCCGTCTTGTGGAAATCCTTGACAGCTATTTTTCGGATGTGAGTGAAGAAAAACACACACATGCCGATATAAATAAAGTTACGGATTTTGATGATATGTTTATGGAAGCTCCGATGGAGCATACCAGGGCATATGTTAAGATACAGGACGGATGCAACCGCTTCTGCACATATTGTATAATTCCGTATGTGCGGGGGCGGATAAGAAGCAGACAGAGAGATGATATTTTTAATGAAGTATCATCGCTGGCGCGAAAAGGATGCGCAGAGGTAGTACTTACCGGAATACATCTTTCATCATATGGGCTTGATATGGGCGGCGATGCTTTGGAACTTATCGACATAATCGAAATGATAAACGGAATAGAAGGGATTAAGAGAATAAGGCTTGGCTCCCTTGAACCGCGGATAGTTACAGAAGAATTTGCAAAAAGACTCGCTGCATGCGAAAAGATATGCCCGCACTTCCATCTCTCGCTTCAGAGCGGGTGTGATGCCACCCTTATCAGGATGAACAGAAAGTATACGACCGGGGAATTTGCAGAAGGCGTCAAAATTTTGAGAAGATATTTTGATAATCCGGCGATAACTACTGATGTAATTGTAGGATTTCCGGGAGAGACACAAGAAGAGTTTGATGTAACTTATGAATATCTTAAGCGGATTAAATTTTACGAGCTTCATGTTTTTAAATATTCCAGACGCAAGGGAACAATGGCTGATAAGATGCCGGATCAGGTTGATGAACAGATTAAGAGTGCAAGAAGCGACAGGCTGCTTGAACTGGATGAGAAGCTTTCAACACAATACCGGGAGAAATATATCGGAAAAGATATCTGCGTGCTTACCGAAGAGGTTAATGTGATTGAAGGAACCGCTTATATGACCGGATTCACTCCGACATATGTAAAGGTTGCAATACCGGTTGATAATATGCCTGACATACAGCCTAATATGCTTGTGACGGTGCGTGCTGTTAAACTTCTGGGAAAAGATTTGGTAATTGGTGTTGCCGAAAATTAAATTTTATATTATTATATAAAGAGAAAGGGCGTGAAGAAATGGCAGAATTGAGTAATACGCAGTTTTTCAAGATTCAGCAGGAACCTGCTATCGAAGTTTCGGACATACTCGAACAGGTATATGAAGCTTTGAAGGATAAAGGATATAATGCAGTCAACCAGATTGTAGGATATATAATGTCTGGAGACCCGACATATATAACAAGTCACCGTAATGCGAGAAGTCTCATTATGAAAGCGGAGCGCGATGAGCTTGTTGAAGAGATGCTTAAGTATTACATTGAGAAAAAGGGGTTATGATGAGAATACTCGGACTTGATTTCGGGAGTAAGACGGTCGGAGTTGCGATAAGCGATCCACTGGGAATAACGGCCCAGGGCGTTGAGATTATCCGCAGACAGAGTGAGAATAAGCTCAGACAGACATTAGCGAGAATCGAAGAGATAATTTCCGAATACGGGGCAGAGAAGATAGTATTAGGACTGCCTAAGAATATGAATGACACCTGTGGAGACAGGGTGGACAGAACCCTTGAATTCAAGGCCATGCTTGAGAGAAGAACCGGACTTGAAGTCATTACATGGGATGAGAGACTGACTACGGTGTCGGCCGACAAGGCTATGATGGAGGCGGGAATCCGCCGTGAGAGACGCAAGGATTATGTCGATATGATAGCTGCCCAGTTTATTTTACAAGGCTATCTTGATAATGCGTCAATGAACAGAGAAGTTTAGGAGATATTTTTGATGGAAACAATACAGATAACATCAGAAGACGGAGAACAGATACAGTTCTACGTTGTGGAACAGACCAGGGTAAATGGTAAAGATTACATTCTTGTTACAGAGACAGAGGATGAAGAAGCGGAAGCTTATATATTAAAAGATGTATCGTCAGACAAAGAAACTGAAGCAGTATATGAATTCGTCGAGGAAGAGGACGAGCTTAATGCACTAGCTGCGGTTTTTTCAGAGCTGGTCGATGACACGGATATAGTTTAGTTTAGGAGGAAGAGTTAACTTTGCAGAAAACAGAAAATAGCAGCGTCAAGATTATTCCGTTAGGAGGTCTTGAGCAGATCGGTATGAATATGACTGCCTTTATGTATGAAGACAGTATTATTGTTGTGGATTGCGGATTATCATTCCCGGATGATGATATGCTTGGAATAGATCTTGTAATCCCGGATGTGACATTTTTAAAAGAGAATATTGATAAAGTAAAAGGATTTGTGGTAACACACGGACACGAGGATCATATCGGAGCATTTCCGTATGTTATCAAAGAAGTCAATAAACCTATATACGCAACCAAGCTTACAATGGGTATTATTGAGACTAAGTTCCGTGAGCATAATCTTCTGGGAACAACCAAGCGTAAGGTTGTAACTTACGGACAGAGCATAATACTTGGAAAGTTCAGGGTAGAGTTCATAAGAACCAATCACAGTATTGCAGATTCATGTGCCCTTGCGATCCATACTCCTGCCGGAGTAATCTTCCACACCGGCGATTTTAAGGTGGATTACACACCTGTATTCGGAGAACCTATTGATTTACAGAGATTCGGAGAAATTGGCAAGAAGGGCGTCCTTGCACTTCTTTGTGACAGTACCAATGTAATGCGTCCGGGATATACCATGTCTGAGAAGACTGTAGGTAAGACATTCCAGACAATTTTTGATGATAATCCCAAAAGCAGGATAATTGTAGCTACATTTGCATCCAATGTGGACAGAGTGCAGCAGATAATCAACGCAGCATGTGCACACGGCCGTAAAGTTGCGGTTGAAGGCCGCAGTATGGTCAATATTATTAATGTGGCATCGGAACTCGGATATCTTCAGATACCGGATGGAACACTCATTGACAGCGAAGAGATAAAACGTTATCCGGATGATAAGATTACAATAATCACTACAGGAAGCCAGGGTGAATCGATGGCGGCACTTTCAAGAATGGCGGCATCAATCCATAAGAAGGTAACCATAAAGCCTGGTGATGTTATCATAGTAAGCGCAACACCGATTCCGGGCAATGAGAAATCAGTGGCAAGAGTTATTAACGAATTGTCCATGAAGGGTGCTAAGGTTATATTCCAGGATACACATGTGTCAGGACATGCATCACAGGAAGAGATTAAACTTATCTATTCAATACTTAAACCTAAATACGCAGTCCCTGTCCACGGCGAATACAGACATCTTGTCCGCCATGCAGAACTTGCGGAGAGCATGGGAATTCCTAAGGATAATATTTTCATACTTTCTTCAGGCGATGTACTTGAACTCGGACCGAATATAGCATCCAAGGTAGGAACGGTTCCTAGCGGAAGCCTTATGGTAGACGGACTTGGAGTCGGTGATGTAGGTAACATAGTATTAAGAGACAGACAAACCCTTGCCGAGAACGGTATAATTATAGTGGTTCTTACGCTTGACCAGTATACAGGACAGCTCCTTGCAGGACCTGATATTGTAACAAGAGGTTTTGTATATGTAAGGGAATCGGAAATGCTCATAGAAGATGCGACATCGGTTGTTTATGAGGCTGTTGTACGACAGATAGAGAATGGCAACAATGCTGACTGGTCGAAGATTAAAGGCGTAATCAAAGACAGCCTTGGTGATTACATCTGGAAGAAAATGAAGCGTACACCGATGATACTCCCTATCATAATGGAGGTTTCGTAAAGTATGGATGATGGATTCGTTCAAATTAAAGACAGAGAGACGGATATTATAGCAAGGCAGCTTTCACAGGCGATTGTCCGGAGTGATGAATACCGTGATTACAGGGAAGCGCTTGCCGCTTTGAAGGAACAGCCGGATTTATATGCACAGGTAAATGAACTGCGCAGGCAGAATTTTGCCAGACAGAATGGTATGGAAGGTACTATGTCATATGAAGAATACAGTAATCTTTCAGCACTGTCAAAGAACCTGCATGCTAATCCGGTTGCAAGCAGATTTCTCGACTCGGAAGTCGGTCTTGGACGGCTCATTCAGGACATCAACAGAAATGTTATGTCCGATATAGAATTTGACAGTGAATTCCTGGGATAACAGCCGGAGGTAGAGCATGGAAGGCAGAAAGTTAGCGGGAACAGTATTATCTGTTTCATGTCGTACATTGGTATTTGTTCTGATAGTGATGTTATTGTATTTGTGCGGAAGAACCATGTTTAATTTCGGCAAAGCGGTATTTGCTGAAGAAGCCGTGGCATCCGCAGATAACGCAGTTGAGGTTGAAGTTATAATACCGCGTGATTATACTACATCCCAGGTTGCGCAGATACTTAAAGATAACGGTCTCATAAATAATACCAATGTATTTAAAGCACAGGTGATTCTTGCGGAATACAGTAAGAAATTTATTCCGGGAACATACAAACTTAATAATGCGATGAAACCATCTGAGATAATGTCAGCATTATCTACCAGACAGGATACCAAATCAGAGGACTGATATGCAGGATATAGTTAATGAAAGGGTCGTTTCCTTTATCAACTCGTTTGATAAGGGGAACAGCCCTATTTGTAATATTATAGAAAAAGAAGCGAGAGAGCAGGGTGTTCCGATCATCCGTAAGGAAATGGAAAGCTTTCTTAGGACAATGCTAAGGCTGACCGGCGCAAAAGACATTCTTGAAATAGGTGCGGCAGTCGGATATTCTTCGATTTTTATGAGCCGGAATATGGCAGACGGTGCGCATATAACAACGATAGAGAATTATCCGCCGCGGATTGAGAAGGCCTTGCAGAATATAGAAAGGGCCGGCGCAACCGATAAAATAACACTCCTAAAAGGTGATGCAGGAGAAATATTAAAATCGCTTGAAGGGCATTATGATTTCATATTTATGGATGCGGCGAAAGCACAGTATATTGTGATTTTACCGGAAATCTTAAGACTGCTCAAACCGGGTGCGGTTCTGATAACTGATAACGTACTTCAGGAAGGCGAGATAATTGAACCGCGTTTCGGTGTAACAAGAAGAAACCGGACAATTTATGAAAGAATGAGAGAATATCTGTATGCTGTAACGCATTGTGATGAACTTGAGACTACGATAGTTCCGATAGGCGACGGTATAACGTTAAGCGTCAGAAAATAATAATGGAGATACTGATATGGCAGAAACCAAGATTAAGAAAGAAGATATAGAATTACTTATTCCGGCCAGTTCGCCGGAAGTGCTGCGCATTGCGGTGCTTTATGGTGCGGACGCCGTATATATCGGCGGAGAAGCATTTGGTTTAAGGGCAAAAGCGAAGAACTTTACAATAGAAGAGATGGCAGAATGTGTCAGGTTTGCACACGAACACAATGTCAAAGTATATGTTACTGCCAATATTCTTGCCCATAATTACGATCTTGACGGTGCAAGAGCTTATTTTGAGGAACTTGGAAGTAAAGTCCATCCGGATGCACTTATAATATCCGATCCGGGAATGTTTACCATAGCTAAAGAAGTTGTACCGGACATTGATATTCACATAAGCACACAGGCCAATAATACCAATTATGAGACTTTTAATTTCTGGCACAGGCTCGGAGCAAGGAGAGTTGTCACGGCAAGGGAACTTTCTCTTAACGAAATTAAGCAGATAAGGGAACGCATACCGGATGACCTTGAAATAGAAACGTTTATACATGGAGCCATGTGCATCTCATATTCCGGAAGATGTCTTCTGTCGAGCTTTATGACAGGCCGTGATGCCAACAAGGGAGCATGCACACATCCGTGCAGGTGGCAGTATTATCTTATGGAGGAATCGAGACCGGGAGAATATATGCCTGTTTTTGAAAACGAAAGAGGAACATATATATTTAATTCCAAAGATCTGTGCATGATAGAGCATATTCCGGAACTTGTAAATTCCGGGATTAACAGTTTTAAGGTAGAAGGAAGAATGAAAACCGCGTTATATGTGGCAACGGTTGCGAGGACATACAGACTTGCGATAGACGATTATCTTAAGAGCGAGGAATATTACAGAAGCCGGATTCCTTTTTACAAAGAAGAAATAGCCAAATGTACATACAGAAAATATACAACCGGATTTTTCTTCGGCAAACCGGACAAGGATACACAGATATATGACAACAATACCTATATCAAAGAATATACATATCTCGGAATAACAGCATCCGACGATGGCGGAACATACCTTGAACAGCGTAATAAATTTTCGGTCGGGGAGATTGTAGAAGTTATGATGCCTGATGGCACCAATATTGATGTTAAAGTTACAGATATAGAAGATGATATGCATAATCCGATGGAAAGTGCACCGCATCCTAAACAGAAAGTATATTTTAAAGTGCAGGATAATAATGGTAATGCATATATACCTGCAGACAATTGCATACTGAGACGGCAGGAATAATCTTTTTTGATGGCTGACAGGCACGATAACGCGAAAATAACATAAAATATATTAATTGCATATTTCGCGGGTAAATATATGAAAACATTTGAAAAGCCTTTGTCTGCCAAGGAAGAGAAGGAATATCTTGAGAAATACCGCAATGGCGATGTCAGGGCGGGAGATGTTCTCATAATTAGAAATATGAGGCTCGTGGCACATATGGTAAAGCACTACAGCCTTTCTGACCGCGAAACGTCGGAACTCATATCAATAGGTACGATTGGACTTATCAAAGCAGTTAGGACATTTGACTGTACCAAGGGCAACAGGCTGGCTGCCTATGCTGCCAAATGCATAGATAATGAATTGCTTATGGCAATGCGCAACGACAGAAAAAGACAGCTGGATGTCTCATTGCAGGAACCGATAGGAACCGATCGGGAAGGCAACGAAATAAGCATAATTGATGTAATCGAGACCGGTGAGAAAAATTTTATTGACAGTTATATTCTTAAATGTGATATTGAAATCCTGCGAAAGGCGCTTGACAGTGCACTGACGCCTAGAGAAAAAACGATAATCATGCGCCGGTACGGTCTCGGAGGATTGAAGGAGACGACACAGCGGGAATTGGCCGGTGAAATGTCAATAAGCAGAAGTTATGTCAGCAGAATAGAGAAGAAAGCAATAGAGAAACTACGGGATTTTTTTGCTCAAATATGATACACAAAGGGGAAAGCGTATGGAGAAAGTCGCAGTGATAATGGCAGGCGGACAGGGCAGACGGTTCTGGCCGGTAAGCCGTAAAAATAAGCCAAAACAGTTTCTTAGCATTACGGGTGATAACAGGTCGATGCTTCAGAATACGGTGGAACGTCTTAACGGAATAGTACCGGAAGAGAATATTTATGTTGTGACAAATGCATGCTACAGGGAAATGGTCGAAAGCCAGCTTCCGGGTATCAGCTGTGATAATATCATATGTGAGCCGGTGGGAAGGAATACAGCACCCTGTATAGCCCTTGCATTGAATGTAGTAAGAAAGAGATTCGATGATGCGGTTATGATCGTTCTTCCGTCGGATCATGTGGTGAAAAATACCGGGCTTTTTACGGATACATTATCGGAACTTGTTGAAGCGGCCGGCACTGCGGCCGGGCTTTTTACCATCGGCATAAGACCCAATTATCCGGAGACGGGATATGGTTACATCAAATACATACCTGAGGACGGAACAGATATGTACAAGGTTGAACGGTTTGTCGAGAAACCGGATGCAGAGCGTGCTCTTAAATATCTTCACGAAGGTAATTATCTGTGGAACAGCGGGATGTTCGTATGGCGTACGTCAGTGCTTTATGATGAATATAGTAAATACGCTCAGGACATACTGGAAACAGTTGAGAAGTATTACAAGGCAGACAATCTTTTGGAGCGTGATGAGATTTTTGCATCGGCAAGGGCCGAATCCGTTGATGTGGCAATCCTGGAGAAAAGTGATAAGATATATACCGTTATTGGTGATTTCGGCTGGGATGATGCGGGAAGTTTTGCCGCACTTAAGCGTATCGGAATAACAGATGACGGCGGCAATTATCTTGAAGGTAATGTTATCGCTGACAGATGCACAGGCTGCGTGATTAAAGGCGGTGACCGTCTGATTGCGGCAAGCGGGGTAAAAGACCTGATAATAGTGGATGCAGATGATACACTTCTTGTATGTCCGGTATCGGAACATGATTCGATAAAAGCACTGATTAACAGCATAGAGTCAAATAATATGGAGAGGTATTTATGATGAAACTCAAAAAAATATCAATAATCATACCCACGCGCAATGAAAAAGATAATGTGGGTAAGTTGTCGGAAATGATTTATGACGTTTTAAAAGGAATTCCTTACAATATATTTTTTGTGGATGACAGTACTGATGATACGTGGGAGTGTATAGAAGAACTCCGGCAGGAACACCCCGAATATAATATAGGTGGTGAACACAGGAATAATGGGGATGGACTTGCAGGCGCCGTAATACGCGGTTTTTCCATTGCTGATGGAGATTATTATGCGGTTATGGATGCGGATCTGCAGCATCCGCCGGTACTTTTGAAACAGATGTACTGCGCAATGAGGCGCGGTGCAGACATATGTATACCAAGCCGTTTTATACCGGGCGGAAGCGACGGAGGCCTTAATATATGGCGCAAAAGCGTATCGGCAACAGCCAGGTACATAGGCAAAATAATGCTTCCGTGCCTTAGACATATATCGGATCCCACCGGCGGAGTATATATGTTCCGCTGTGAGATTCTTGACGGAGTGACACTTAAGCCGCTCGGATGGAAAATTATGATAGAAATGCTTGCAAGATGCAGATACAACAAAATAACAGAAATACCGTATGCGTTTGGTGCGCGTAACGCAGGAGAATCCAAACTTGACGCCGCGGTTACATTTGAGTATATTAAACAGGTTTTTTCCCTGGTAAGGGACAATTCCGGATGCAGACCGAAAATAACCAGATGGACATCGGACAGGCTTGATAAAGAAAATGGCAGCCTTGATGTGGTAATTGACGAACTGAATTAAATCCGCTTGTTATGATGACAAGTCTGTGATATACTCGGCATATGATTAAATATGGGAAGGATTAGGATACACTAAGATGAGACATGAAGATTTTGATGATCAGGACGACGAAGTAGTATATGAAGATAAGAAAGAGAAGAAACCGCGTAACAAGTTTAAGGTTCTTATGATACTTCTGATAGTGCTGATCGTAATTGCGGCTGCAGCAATAGCAGTGTTCCTCATAGGAAAGAATTATATTAAGGGCAGATTCCTTAACAAGCTCAATTACGAAAGTAATTCATACAGCATAGACCCGAATGCAACCTATGAAACAGATGAGACGGTGCCGGATGCGGATAATATAAGCGATGTTGAGAAGAGCCTTATAGATGCGGATGCCAAGACATTTTATGAGAATGTAGATGTTATATCTGATAACTATGTAAAGAATATACTTCTTATAGGTACAGATGAAAGAGTTTCGGGAAGCTGGAACGGTAATTCGGACTCAATGATTCTTATATCGATTAATAATAAGACGAAGAAGATAGTAATGACAAGCTTTATGAGGGATATGTATGTATATATTCCTGATGCCGACAGATGTGATAAGCTTAATGCGGCCCATGCAATCGGCGGAAGCGATCTGCTTTGTAAGACTATCTCGGGTAATTTTAAGGTACATGTTGACCAGTATTTCAGAGTGGATTTCTATGGACTTATTGATATAATAAATGCCGCCGGCGGCGTAGATATGGAACTGATTCCGGAGGAACTTCCGGTTGCCAACCAATATATCAGGGATATGTGTAAATATACCAATGAAGATCCCAACCAGTATTATATTAATGAAAGCGGAATGATCCATTTGAACGGAATTCAGGCAGTTGCATATGCCAGAATAAGATATGTCGGTAATGCCGATTACGAGCGTACTAACAGACAGCGTAAAATAATGACTAAATTATTTGAAAAATTCAAATCAATGAATCTTAACGAACTCACTGATTTTGCTGACAAAGCACTTCCGAACGTTACGACGAATATGCAGTCGGATGAGATATGGGATATGATAACCGATGCGTTCAAGTATCTTGGATACGACCTTGTGTCAGCCAGAGTACCGTTTGATGATACAAGTACCGGAACATTTATAAACGGTATGTCATACCTTCTTCCGGATTACAAGAAGAATGTAGAACTGCTCATTGATACTATTTACGGCGAATAATACAATAATAGGAGGATATATGAATACAACACTTGTAATAATGGCGGCCGGAATCGGAAGCCGGTTTGGTGGGGGCATCAAACAGCTTGAGAAAATGGGACCTAACGGTGAGATAATTATGGATTATTCCATATATGACGCTCGGAAGGCAGGTTTCAACAAAGTAGTTTTTATTATACGTAAAGACATAGAGGCCGATTTTAAGGAAATTGTCGGTGACAGAATAGCATCAATTATGGATGTGGAATATGTATATCAGGACATAAATTCGCTTCCGGCAGGATACAGTGTTCCACAGGGCAGAACCAAGCCATGGGGAACAGGCCAGGCGGTTCTTATGTGTAAGGATGTGGTAAAAGAACCATTTGCAGTAATTAATGCAGATGATTTTTATGGGGAACAGGCTTTTAAGATAGTGCATGATGAACTTGTGTCGCCGACACATTCGGGCGGCAGATATAACTTCTGTATGGCAGGGTTCAGGCTTGGCAATACGTTAAGTGCCAACGGTGCTGTTACACGCGGCGTATGTATGACGGATGAATCCGGAATGTTAGATAAGGTCTGTGAGACAACCGGAATAGAGGAAGTTGACGGATGTATCATACATGATGATAACGGCAGCGACATGAAACTTACAAGAGAGACATGCGTGTCGATGAATATGTGGGGACTCACTCCGGAATTTTTCGGAGAGCTTGGTCCAAGATTCATGCATTTCCTTGACGGAATAACACCGCAGGATACCAAGAAAGAATTTTATCTGCCTATGGTTGTTGATGAACTTATCCAGGAAGGTAAAGCTGAAGTTAAGGTTCTTGAAACCGGAGACAAGTGGTTTGGCGTTACATATAAAGAAGATAAACCGGAGGTTGTGGCATCCATAAGGAAGCTTATAAGCAGCGGTGTTTATCCGGACGGACTCTGGAGTTAAATATATGACCGGAACCAAAGACAGAAACAAGCGTAATACCAAAGCAATAATCATTCCCGCTGCGATAATAGGCACAGTGCTTGTCATTGCCGTTGTGTGCGTATGTATTCTGATACATTATATTCATAAGATGAATTACGTGCCTCTCCGGGAGAATTATACTCTACTTGCTGAGACCGGAACATTTGAAGAAGATGTTACCAATCCGGAAGAGGAGACCAGCAGTGATTCATCACAGGAAGAGATAGATGAATACAAGCGGCTTACCGAAGAGGCTTTGTCCAAAGTCGACGGAGAATACAAGCCTATAGGAGATGTTTACAATATTCTTCTGATAGGGTCTGACACAAGACAGGCTGACGGAGAGGGCAGATCCGACACTATGATGTTGATTTCGGTCAATAAGACGGAGAAGAAAATCATTGCGACATCTTTTCTCCGTGATTTATATGTTAAGATACCGGAAAAAGGATATTACAAAATCAACGCATCATATGCATACGGTGGTGTTGAACTTCTTCTTGATACGTTGAAATCCAATTTTTCGATTGAAATAGACCGTTACATAGCAGTGGATTTCTACTCATTTGTCAAGGTAGTGGATATTCTCGGAGGTCTTGATGTGGATGTGCAGGAGAATGAACTTTACTGGCTGAACCAGTATATACACGCAAGTAATCTGCTTCTTGATGAAGATGAACACGATGGTTATCTGGAACATGCAGACGGTTCATATCAGCATCTTAACGGTAAGCAGGCACTTGCTTACTCAAGGTTCAGATATGTCGGCAATGGTGATTTTACCAGGACAGAAAGACAGCGCAAAGTTGTCAATCTTATATTCGATAAACTTAAGTCAGTCACTCCATCCCAGCTTATCGAACTGCTGGATGTGCTCCTGCCGGAGATTACAACCAATGTACCGACCGGTGAATTCCTTGAATTGATAGCATTGCTTCCGCAGATGAGCCGGTATGAAATTGTATCATGGGGCATACCTGATGACAAATTCAAGTACATAACAATTAAAGGCGATTCATATATAGGAATTGATTTTAATTATTACATAGACAAAATATATAATACAATATATGGTTAAGGAGAATGTCAGCATTCTCCTTTTTGCATATTATATATAGAGATTGTTTGCCGGGAAATCATTATGAGAATATGTGATCTGAAAAATAAAGAAGTTATAAACTCAAATGATTGTAAAATACTCGGATTTGTAGTGGATATAGATGTGGATTTATATACAGGGAGAGTTATATCGATAATTGTTCCGGGACCGGGGAGGGTATTCAGTTTCTTTGGACGCGAGAATGAGTATGTTATACCATATGAATGTATATGTAAAGTCGGACCGGATGTGATAATTGTGAACGTATGTGAAGAAAAGGTATTATGTAAGCTGTAATAATTACATTGTTTTTGTCTGTGACGTGCAGGTATAATGGCAGTATTACACACCACAGGAGGACAGAATGAAGAAGATTAAACAGATAGTTACAATATTTGCCGCACTGGCACTTGCTGTAACAGCCGGATTGTCATTTGCCGGTACAAAGACCAAAGCGGCAGAAAGTGATGAATTTACCAGAACTGCAATAGAAATAGCAGCAGATATGGGTTACGGATGGAACCTCGGTAATACGATGGAAGCCACCAACACATGGACATCTAATCCTAAAGTTACGGATTTTGAGACGGCATGGGGACAGCCGGTGACGACGAAGGCCATGATTGACGGTATTAAGAAAGCCGGATTTAATTCAATAAGAATACCTGTTTCATGGTCCAATATGATGTCAAGCGACGGCAATTATACTATTGATACATCATATTTTAAAAGAGTTGATGAGATTATAAGTTATGCATTTGCCAATGATATGTATGTAATCATCAACGACCACTATGACGGCGGCTGGTGGGAGCATTTTTGCGGCAACAAGAGAGACTGTATGAAACATTACAAGAATATGTGGACACAGGTTGCCGAACACTATAAGGATTATTCGGAAAAGCTTATTTTTGAATCTGCGAACGAGGAGCTCGGTGACAGTCTGAAAAAGAGTCTTTCAAAGATAGATGTAAATATATCTGACACAGCATTGTATAATCTTGTCAATGAGATCAACCAGACATTTGTTGATATCGTAAGGCAGTCAGGTGGCAATAATGCGAAGAGATATCTTCTTATCGCCGGATTCAATACAGATATCGATAAGACCTGCAGCAGCTTATATGAGATGCCGACTGATACGATCAGTAATCATCTTATGGTATCCGTTCATTATTATACACCTTGGACATATGTAGGTTTGCATAAGGATGAAGGATACGGATATATGGCTTCATGGGGAACTGATTCCGATAAGTCTGAGATGGCAGGAAATTTTGCCAAGATGAAGAAGTTTACCGATGCAGGATATGGCGTTGTTGTCGGAGAATACAGTGTATTGAGTTATAATAACGACACTAAGGCATATGAACGTAAAACAGGAGATACCACATTTATCAAATATCTTCTGACATTATGCGATAAATACGGATACGCACCATATGTATGGGATGCGGGAGACTGGTACAACAGATATACATGTTCCATGAGATGGCGCGATATCGCGGCAATTTACGATCCGGATTATATAATACCGCCTAAAACGCCTGCACTTAAGACACCGGAGAATGTAACAAGCGGCATTAATGTCAGCTGGAACAAAGTTGATGGCGCACAGAAATATTATGTATACCGCAAGACTTCCGGGACAAGCTGGAGCCGTATTGCAGAGGTGACGTCCACTTCATATGTCGATAAAACAGCCAAATCGGGAAGCACATATACATATACGGTAAGAGCTGTCAATAAAGGCATTGCCGGAGGCTATGACAAGAATGGTAAGAGCATAAAGAGACTTGCCGATACAAAGGTTACGTCTGTAACCAATGTAACATCCGGAATTACGGTTAAGTGGAGCAGAGTAGCAGGTGCAGCAGGATATTATGTTTACAGAAAGACATCTACGGGAAACTGGTCAAGGATTGCTGAATTAAAGGGTGCCTCTACGCTTGGTTACACGGACACCAAGGCTTCGGCAGGAGTAACTTATATATATACTGTAAGACCGTATTCAGGTAATGTTAAGGGTGACTGGAGCAGTACAGGTACATTAAAACGCCTGGCAGACCCGACAGTGGCATCAGTGACAAATGTTACGGCAGGAATTACCGTCAAATGGAATAAGACCGCCGGTGCATCCGGATATATCGTGTATCGTAAAGGTACAAGCGGTTCATGGACAAGAATAGCGGATGTTAAGAGCGGATCTACAACAAGTTATACCGATAAGACAGCATCAGGCGGAAGCACATATTCATATACCGTCAGGGCATATTCCGGTAAAAATATGAGTGACTGGCATAATTACAAATCGCTTAAGCGTCTTGCAGATCCTAAATTTGACAGTGCATATGCGGTTAAGGCAGGAATAACCCTTAAGTGGCGTAAAGTTACCGGCGCAGGCGGATACATATTATACCGTAAAACACCGGGCGGAAGCTGGGCCAGAATTGCCGATATCAAGAGCGGAAGCACACTTAAGTATGTTGACAAGACCGCAGCCAAGGGCGTTAAATATTCTTACACAATAAGAGCGTATTCGGGCAAAATCATGAGCTCATGGAGTTCTGTAAGAAACATTTCGAGATAATATAAGATATAACAAAATGCCGGCCACATAATGTGACCGGCATTATTATGCACCTGGAGGGAATCGAACCCCCGACAACCCGGCTCCGGAAACCGGTGCTCTATCCACTGAGCTACAAGTGCAAAACCTACCTACCTATAATATACTAAAAAAAATATTTTAGCAATCTTTTATTTCAATATTTTCATATCTGCTTTTTTCTGTTACAATAGTACACATGGATAACAATGAACAATCAATAAGAATTAATAAATATATAAGCGCAAGCGGTTATTGTTCAAGACGCGAGGCGGACAGGCTTATTGAGGCCGGCAGAGTCCGTATAGACGGGGTCGTTGCAGTGACGGGAAGCCGCGTGAATCCCCAAATGACAGTGACAGTTGACGATACGGAACTTAACATGGCTGAGGACAGAGTCGTCTACGCACTTAACAAGCCGGCGGGATACATAAGTTCCCTGTCCGACGAGCAGGGACAGGGAATATCATGTTTTATTCCGGACGGAATGAGGCTGTTTCCGGTCGGGAGACTCGATAAAGAATCGGAAGGACTTATGCTTCTGACCAATGACGGAGAATTGATGAATAATCTTCTGAATGCAGCCGGCGGACATGAGAAAGAATATTATGTAACCGTTGACAGAAAAGTAACTGACATATTTCTTAAGGCATTGGAAAGCGGTGTTAAGATCAATAACCGTGCTACGGGAGCGAAGGTAATCACAGCACCGTGCAGGACACGTAGAATATCAGATAATACATTTTCGATAATACTTATACAGGGACTCAACAGACAGATAAGGCGTATGTGCGGGGCACTCGGATATGGCGTGGTCAGGCTTAGGAGAATGCGTATAAAGAATATATGTCTTGGTGATCTTAATGAAGGATGCATAAGGAAACTTTCCGATGAAGAGATCATCGGACTTAATAAATAACCGGAAGGTATAAGTATGAACAGATCAGACAGAATTAAAGAACTGGTTGATACACTTAATAAAGCAGCTAAAGTGTATTATTCCGGAACAGATGAGATAATGAGCAATCTGGAATATGACAGATTATATGATGAACTTAAGGCACTTGAAGATGAGACAGGCATCGTTCTTGCGGGAAGCCCTACGCATAAGGTCGGATACGAGACGTTAAGCGAACTGCCCAAAGAAGAACATGAGCGCCCGATGTTAAGCCTGGATAAGACTAAATCAGTCGAAGAACTCGCTGTTTTTGCGGGAACGCATAAGTCACTTCTTTCGTGGAAACTTGACGGCCTTACGGTCGTGGTGACATATCGTGACGGTGAGTTATATAAGGCTGTAACGCGCGGAAACGGATATGTCGGTGAAGTTATAACACCTAATGCGAAGGTTTTTGTGAACCTTCCGGCGAAGATTCCGTACAAAGGTGAGCTTGTCATAAGAGGTGAAGCAATAATAACATATTCGGACTTTGAACGCATTAACCGGAGCATTGAAGAAGACGAGAACAAATATAAGAATCCGCGTAATCTGTGCAGCGGTTCCGTAAGACAGCTTAATAACCGGATAACGGCAGAACGTAATGTGAGGCTTATTGCATTTGCGCTTATAAGAGCGGATGGTGTGGATTTTGGTAATTCAAGGCAGAAACAGTTTGAGTGGCTTAAAGGCCAGGGTTTTGAAGTCGTAGAATATAAGATTGTTGATGAAACAAGTGTCGCAGATGCTGTAGAATATTTTTCAAAAGCAATTACAGACAATGATTTTCCGTCTGACGGACTGGTACTTTTATATGATGATATTGCATATGGCGAGTCACTCGGAACAACGGCTAAATTTCCGCGTAATGCCATAGCTTTTAAATGGGCTGACGAAATGGCAATTACCAGACTGAAATGTGTGGAATGGTCGGCATCAAGAACCGGCCTCATTAATCCGGTTGCGGTTTTTGAACCTGTAGAACTTGAAGGAACGACGGTTTCAAGGGCGAGCGTCCATAATGTAAGCATAGTCAGAGAACTTAAGCTTGGATATAACGATGAGATTAAAGTATATAAAGCGAATATGATCATTCCGCAGATAGCAGAGAATATTACGGGAAGCGCAACAATAGAAATTCCAAAGGTGTGTCCTGTATGCGGCGGCCCGACGGGCATTAAGAAGGCTAATGACACGGAATCTTTATATTGTCTGAACCCGGACTGCCAGGCTAAGCATATTAAGCGTTTTGAACATTTTGTATCAAGAAATGCACTTAATATTGACGGAATATCTTCGCAGACATTGGAGAAATTTATTGACCGTGGCTTTATAAAGAACTATACTGATTTATACCATCTGAATAATTATGAAGATGAAATAGTCGGAATGGATGGTTTTGGAAGAAAATCATATGATAATATAATAGAATCGGTGGAGAAATCGCGCACTGTTACGCTTGACCATGTTATATATGCACTGGGAATCGGCGGCATAGGACTTGCTAACGCGAGACTTGTCAGCAGACATTGTAACGAGGATCCGGAGACTGTTGCGGATATTACAATTGAGGAACTTATGTCCATTGATGGCATCGGTGACGTTCTGGCACAGTCATTCAGGGAATATTTTGATGACGTTAATAACCGCAGCCTTTACAATGAACTTCTTGCGGAACTTAAGCTTCAGAAAGAAGTCAGGGATACTTCATCACCGGTTGCAGGAAAGACATTTGTCATCACAGGCAGTGTAAATCATTTTACAAACAGGGATGAACTAAAGGCGTTTATAGAGACACTTGGCGGTAAGACCACCGGCAGCGTATCAGCTAAGACGGATTATCTCATTAATAATGATGTGACGAGTAATTCGTCCAAGAATAAGAAGGCAAGAGAACTCGGGATTCCGGTTATTTCGGAGGAAGAGTTTATAAAACTTACAGGGAGGGATTTTTAATGCCCATAAGGACACAGAATAATCTGCCGGCTAAGGCAGTTCTTGAAAACGAGAATATATTTGTTATGGATGAAGACAGGGCTATATCACAGAATATACGTCCTCTTGAAATCCTTATACTGAATCTCATGCCGCTTAAGGAAGATACGGAAGTACAGCTTCTGCGCGCGTTATCTAACACTCCTTTGCAGATAAATATTACATTTCTGCAGACGGCGACATATGTATCGACGCACACGGCAGCTTCACACTTGAACCAGTTCTATCTTACATTTGACAATGTTAAGAACAGAAGATTTGACGGAATGATCATTACGGGTGCTCCGATAGAACATCTTGATTTTGAACAGGTTGACTATTGGAATGAACTTACGGAGATCATGGATTGGACGAAGACGAATGTTACTTCGACATTTCATATATGCTGGGGGGCGCAGGCCGGATTATATTATCATTTCGGGGTCCGCAAGGTATGGCTGGATGAGAAGATTTCCGGCGTATATCTGCACAGGGTCCTTAACAGGAAGAATCCGCTTGTCAGAGGATTTGACGATGTCTTTATGGCACCGCATTCAAGACATACGGCATCATCTCCTGAAGATATCAGAAAATGTGATGACCTTGTAATTCTTGCAACATCCGATGAAGTCGGCGATCTGCTTGTGATGAAGAAAGACGGAAGCCAGATATTTGTGCTTGGACACCTTGAATATGACAGGCTGACGCTTGACCGTGAATATAAGAGAGATCTGGCCAAAGGCCTTAATCCCAAAATTCCGGATAATTATTACACGGATAATGATACACAGATAAGACCGTACCTTACATGGAGGGCAACATCTAACTGCCTGTACAGCAACTGGCTCAATTACTTTGTATACCAGATTACACCGTATATTTTGTAACACAGGAGAAGATTATGCAATATAAATACATATTTTTTGATCTGGACGGTACACTTACCGATCCGGGAATCGGAATAACCAATTCGGTAATGTATGCTCTTGACAAATTCGGCATACATGCCGACCGTGAGAGCCTGTATCGTTTCATAGGTCCGCCGCTTGTGGATTCGTTTATGGAATTTTATGGTTTCCCCGAAGACAAAGCCCGTAAGGCAGTTGAATATTATAGGGAATATTTTTCGGTAACCGGCCTGTTTGAGAATAAGGTATATGACGGAATGGAAGATGTTCTGGATAAGCTTAAATCGGCCGGACACAAGCTTTATGTGGCAACGTCCAAGCCGAAAGTGTATGCAGACCGGATACTGGAGAGATTTGATTTAAAGAAATACTTTGAGTATGTTGCCGGAGCAGATCTTGAAGGACATAAGTCATCCAAGTCGGATGTTGTTAAGGAAGCAATGGAAATAAGTCATGCATCATCTGATAAAATTCTTATGATAGGTGACCGCAAACATGATATAATAGGCGCAAGGAATAACGGAATCCGGACGGCTGCTGTACTGTACGGGTACGGGAACCGGAAGGAATTTGAAGAGGAATGTGCGGATTATATACTTGATAAAGTTGAGGATATATTACAATTCAGATAGTGAAGAGGTGAATTTGAGTGAAAAATGTTTTTTTAACCGATTTAAAAGAAGGAATGGTATTGGGAAGAGACCTGGTGACGTCAGCGGGAATAATGATTCTTCCGGCAGGAGTTGTCATTACGGCTCCGATTATAAAACATCTTGAAACACTTGGAGTTGTGGCAGTCAGCATAGACGACAAAGCTAAGGTGGAAGAAAAAGAGCCGGAGCTTGCAGAACCGGATGTCACTACGGATGAGCGCAAGGCAGGATTTGAAGAATTCAGCCATAAGTACATTGATGCAAAGGACAGTCTCAATAATACTTTCGGTAAAATGATTAATAACAACATTGACAAGTCTGATGTTGAAGAGATAATTGATAAGAGCTGGAACATGCTTGGCACGGAATATAATTCATACAACATGTTAAATATGTTATACTCAATGCACAATTACAGTGATACAACATATATGCATTGCATGAATGTCGGAATGATTGCGTCGCTGATAGGCAAATGGCTCGGCTGGAAAGAAGAGGACATTAAGATACTTAATGCGTGCGGAATGTTTCATGATATAGGCAAACTTCTTATACCCAAGGAAATTCTTGATAAGCCGGGAAGGCTCACACTCAGTGAATATGAGATAATGAAATCTCATACGATAAGAGGGTATCAGCTGATTAAGGAATGGGAACTCAATGAGCATATTGTAAATTGTGCACTTATGCATCACGAAAGGTGCAACGGATCGGGATATCCGTTTGGAATCACCGGTGATAAGATAGATGAATATGCCAAGATTATTGCTATTGCGGATGTTTATGAAGCTATGACGGCAAACAGGGCATACCGTGGTCCGATATGCCCATTCGATGTTGTTGCCCAATTTGAGGACAAAGGTTTTGATCTGTATGAGACCAGGTATCTTCTGGTATTTATACAGAATATAGTCGATTCATATCTTCATACCAAAGTAAAGCTTAATAACGGTGAGACGGCAGAGATAATCCTTATCAACAAACAACGCGGTTCCAAACCGGTTGTGATAACGAGTACGGGAAGACCTGTAGATCTGTCCAAAGAGCCGGGACTTAGGATCGAAGAGGTTTATGAGTCGTAATGCGTGACACGGTTCTGGTAAAGGCGCATATCGACAAAGCGGAATTTGCGGCCTGACTTGCAAGAAGTCCCAGAAGGTAAGCATATATTCCCATCCGTGGAATAAGGAATACAATACATATAATGGTTATCAATTCAGAAAGCATGCTGTTTAAGAGCACACGGCCGGCCTGACCGAGTGCATGCAGCATGCTTTTGTATGTTGTGTTAATAAAAATAAAAGGACATAGCCACGCCATTATTCTTATATATCCTGAAAGTTTGGGCTCGTCAAAAACATAAGCCATGATAACGGCACCGGCCGTTGTATATCCTATAATACATATAAAACCGAATGCCAGTGAGAAAACCAGTGCCATGCGGCTTGATTTAATTAATTTATCTGAAGAAGACTGTTCTTTAGCAACAGAGGGCAGTAACATCTGGGCAACCGAACCGGTTAATGTGGACGGAAAAAGAATAACGGGCATTGCCATGCCGGTCAGTATCCCAAAAATGGCTACCGAATGTTGGGCGGAATATCCGTAAACAGTCAGCATAAGCGGAATGAGAGCGGCCTCAAGACTCTGCATTCCGTGCAGGGCAAGTCTGTTTAAAGATACCGGAATAGAAGTCTTTATAATCTGTTTTACTTCGATACCGGGATGTCTGGTTGTGCGGATATTTTTGCGGCGCCCTGTTAATACAATGGCCGCACATAATAAAGCGGCTGCGATTTCTCCGCAGACAAGTCCGGCGACGCCGACGGCCGCTGTGATTTCCTCGCCTTTATTATGTGCAATATGTACAATGATATAGATGGCTCCGAGTCTTACAGCCTGTTCAAAAATCTGTGAAACTGCGGGAATAACGGTTCGCTCCTTGCTTATGTAATATGCGCATACGAGACAATGAATACATGCGAAAGGAACGGAGAAGACAGAAATACGGATTAACGGTGCGACATGCGGATTATGAAAAATATAACCGGCAATTATGTCTGCGCCCATATATGACAAAACAGTACATATAATACATAAAATCATTGACATTCCGAAACAGAATACAGCCGTGTGCCTTGCGCGCAGATGGTCCCTGGATGCTGCATAAGCAGCACAGAAACGTGATACGCATACTTCCGGACCTGCAATTCCTATGGCATAACATACGGCTGTAACCGGCATTATAAGCTGGTAAAGTCCCATTCCGGCGGCACCGATGCTTCTTGAAAGAAAAATCCTGCAGCCGAAACCGAAAATTTTTGTTAATACCCCGGCTAAAGTCAGTATAAGAGTTCCTTTGATGAAAGTTTTTCTGGACATAATGATTCACTGGTCTTTTTTTAACATCATATGAGAGAATAGCATATTATATTAATAAGAAATAATATAACGGTACTGATATGAGCATATATCTTGACAATGCCGCGACGACTCCGCTTATGCCGGAAGCCGCGCAGGCAATGAAACGGTATTACTCGGCGGATTTCTATAATCCGTCGGCATTATATTCAAAGTCCAGGCACGTCCGTGATAAAATAGAAGAGGCCAGAAGTGTGATAGCGGGACTTATAGGAGCAGAACCGGAAGAAATTTTCTTTACATCGGGAGGCACTGAATCCGATAACTGGGCTCTTAATGAGGCAATGTCGGTAAGGGGACATATAATAGCCGGCAGCATAGAACACAAAGCCGTGCTGGCACCGCTTGAACGATACGCCGGTACGGGAGGGCGGTATGATCTGCTTCCGGTTGACGGGGAAGGATTTATAAAGCCCGAAATACTGAGAAAGTATATAAAAAGAGATACATCAATGATAAGCGTGATGACCGCCAATAATGAAATCGGTACGGTTGAGCCGATTGGAAAGCTGGCGAGGATAGCGCATGAGTATGATATTATTTTTCATACTGATGCGGTGCAGGCATTCGGGCATATTCCGGTAAATGTGGACAGCATGAACGTTGATATGTTAAGCGCTTCATCCCATAAATTCAATGGTCCCAAAGGAACGGGATTTCTGTATATAAGGCGTGAATGCAGGGCGCATCCGTTTATATACGGAGGCGGTCAGGAAAAAGGAATGCGTTCCGGTACCGAAAATGTTCCGGGAATAATAGGCATGGCGGAAGCTGCCAGAGTATCATGTGCCAGGCTTGAAATGACAATGGCACACTGCCGCAGAATGAGCGAATATATTACGGGAAGGATAATGAAAGAAATAGAAAATGCAAGAGTGAACGGACCCTCGGATTATGAAAAAAGGCTGCCCGGAAATATGAGCATAGGTTTTGAAAATGTGGATGCACAGTCATTACTGGTGCTTCTGGATATGTATGGTGTAAATGCTGCAGCCGGTTCAGCCTGCGGTAAAGGAAATACATCCCATGTGCTGAGGGCAGTCAGAACTCCGGATAAATATGCAATGGGAACGATCAGAATGAGCATAGATAAGGAAATGAATTACCGGACGGCCGATTATGTGGTGGAAGTCCTGAAAAAGTCGGTCGCGGCGGCCAGAAAACAGGGATGATTCATGAAAGCCGCCGCTGTATTATATTATGTGAGCGGAATAAAAGCCGGGGAACGGTCTTCGAACGATGCCACATATTTAAAACCGGTATTGACGAGAATGTCTCTTGCGGTACGAAAAGCGTATCCGAGGGACTTTACATAATGTGCATCGGAGCCGACCGTAACAATTTCACCACCCAGTTCACGGTAACGCTTAAGAATGGTTATTGTAGGTATGAAATAAGTTATACCATTTGATAATCCGCGCGTATTCAATTCAATGCCGTGTCCTTTGGCTATTATATTCTTAAGAATCATTTCGGTGATATCATAGAAGTCATCATCAACATATACATAATCTTTATCTTTGATATATCTTCTTATATAATCCAGATGTCCGTATACATCATAATCGTCATATGTGGTCACATTCCTGAGAATTGCCTTATAATAGTCGTGAATGGCATTACTGCTGTCACGGCCATCCCAGAATTTTGGATAGTAAGGGTCCATTCCGTCAACCATATGGGATGAACCTATAACGAAATCAAAAGGGTATTTGTGGACAAGCGCACGGTTGTCCGGTTCGATTGAAGGGTTGAGGCCGAGTTCAATTCCTATTTTGATGTGGATTTTATCGCTGAATTCTTCCTTAAGCGCGCGCAGTTCGTTAAAATATGCGTCAACGTCAAGCCGGAACATTTCCTTGCCGTTCTCCAAAGGATAATCATAATCCATATGGTCTGTAAAGCATATCTCGCTCATGCCGCATGCGATTGCCTTGGAAATATGCTCGCGCGGACTGACCTCGCAATCCGATGAAAAATATGTATGTACATGGTAATCTGATATCATATGTTACTCCTTATAATCTGTTGATCAGTGTTATTAACCACATACAAATTATAATTAAACTAAAATATTTGTCAATCTTTACACAAAAATAAAATAAGGGTTGAAATTTATGGATAAAGAAGGTAAAATGTCACTAGATTGATTTTTATTTAACAATCCTTTCATTTAAATTTTCTTTAGGAGGAATAAAAAAATGGCAGTAAAAGTTGCAATCAACGGATTCGGCCGTATCGGTCGTCTTGCTTTCAGACAGATGTTCGGAGCAGAAGGATATGAAGTAGTAGCTATCAACGATTTAACAAGCCCTAGAATGCTTGCTCACCTTCTTAAATATGACTCTTCACAGGGTAAATATGAGAAGGCTGATACAGTTTCAGCAGGTGAGGATTCAATCACAGTTGATGGTAAGACAATCAAGATTTATGCATTCCCGGACGCTAACAATTGTCCATGGGGAGAACTTGGAGTAGACGTAGTACTTGAGTGCTCAGGTTTCTACACATCTAAGGAGAAAGCACAGGCTCATATTAATGCTGGTGCCCGTAAGGTTGTTATTTCAGCTCCTGCAGGAAACGACCTTCCTACAATCGTATACAATGTTAACCATACAACACTTAAGGCTTCTGATACAATCATTTCAGCAGCTTCATGTACAACTAACTGCTTAGCACCTATGGCTAAGGCTCTTAATGACCTTGCTCCAATCGAGTCAGGTATCATGTGTACAATTCACGCTTACACAGGCGATCAGATGATCCTCGACGGACCTCAGAGAAAGGGTGACTTAAGAAGATCAAGAGCAGGTGCTATAAACATCGTTCCTAACTCAACAGGCGCTGCTAAAGCAATCGGCCTTGTTATTCCGGAACTTAACGGAAAGCTCATCGGAGCTGCTCAGCGTGTACCTACCCCTACAGGTTCAACAACACTTCTTTTCGCTGTAGTTAACAAGAAGGTTACTAAGGAAGAGATTAACGCTGCTATGAAGGCTGCTCAGACAGAGTCATTCGGATACAATGAAGATGAGATCGTTTCATCAGATATTGTTGGTATGAGATATGGTTCACTCTTCGATGCAACACAGACTATGGTATCAGAGCTTCCTGATGGAAAGTGCCAGGTTGAGGTTGTTTCATGGTATGATAACGAGAACTCATACACAAGCCAGATGGTTAGAACAATTAAGTACTTCTCAGAGTTAGCTTAATTCTATAGTGTATAGTATTCGTATGTATTCCATACGATAAAACAGACCTATAAGGGTCCGGTCAAGGCATACCGGCATAACGCCGGACGAGCTTCAGGGCCGGACCCTTTCTATTATGTATAATTCAAAGGAGATATAATTATGCTTAACAAGAAAAGTATTGATGACATCAATGTTAAGGGTCAGAGAGTGCTTGTAAGATGTGATTTTAACGTTCCGCTTAAGAATGGTGTTATCACAGATGAGAACAGAATTGTTGCAGCACTTCCTACAATCAAGAAATTGATCAATGATGGCGGCAAGGTAATCCTCTGCTCACATCTCGGAAAGGTTAAGAATGGTCCTAATGAAGGAGAGTCACTTGCACCTGTTGCAAAGAGACTTTCAGAGAAGCTCGGCAAAGAAGTTGTATTCGCTGCTGATGATGAGGTTGTAGGACCTAACGCAAAGGCTGCCGTAGCAGCTATGAAGGACGGAGATGTAGTTCTTCTCCAGAACACAAGATTCAGAAAAGAAGAGACCAAGAACGAAGAGAATTTCTCCAAGGAACTTGCATCTCTTTGTGACGTATATGTTAATGATGCTTTTGGTGCATGCCACAGAGCACACTGCTCAACAGAAGGTGTTACTAAGTTCGTTAAGACCAACGTTGTAGGATACCTTATGCAGAAAGAAATCGAATTCCTCGGTAATGCAGTTAATAATCCTGTAAGACCGTTTGTAGCTATCCTTGGCGGTGCTAAGGTCGCTGACAAGCTTAATGTTATTTCCAATCTTCTTGAGAAGTGCGACACACTTATCATTGGTGGCGGTATGGCATACACATTCCTCAAAGCTAAGGGATATGAAATCGGTATTTCACTCTGCGACGATACCAAGATTGATTATTGCAAGGAAATGATGGCTAAGGCTGAGAAACTCGGCAAGAAACTTCTTCTTCCGGTTGATGCCGTTACTATCAAAGATTTCCCTAACCCAATCGACGCTCCTGTAGAAGTTGAAGTATATGATGCTGATAAGATGCCTGCTGACAGAGAAGGCTGCGATATCGGACCTAAGACACAGGAACTTTTTGCTGAGGCAGTTAAGACAGCCAAGACAGTTGTATGGAACGGACCTATGGGCGTATTCGAAAATCCTACACTTGCAGCAGGTACAATTGCTGTAGCCAAGGCTCTTGCAGAGACAGATGCTACAACAATAATCGGCGGCGGCGATTCAGCAGCAGCTGTTAATACACTCGGATTCGGTGATAAGATGACACACATCTCAACAGGTGGCGGTGCATCACTTGAATTCCTTGAAGGCAAGGCTCTTCCTGGAATCGAATCAGCAGATGATAAATAATATTCGGAGGAATTAATATAATGCGTAGAAGAATTATCGCAGGCAACTGGAAAATGAATAAGACTCCAAGCGAGGCAGTTGCATTAATTAATGAACTTAAACCTCTTGTAGTTAACCCTGATGTTGATGTTGTATATTGCGTTCCTGCAATCGACCTTACAACAGCAATTGAGGCTACCAAGGGTACTAATGTTGCAATCGGTGCAGAGAATATGTATTTTGAAGAGAGCGGTGCTTACACAGGCGAAATCGCTCCTGCAATGCTTACAGATATCGGAGTTAAATATGTTATCATCGGACACTCAGAGAGAAGAGAATACTTCGCAGAGACAGATGAGACAGTTAACAAGAAAGTTCTCAAGGCATTCGAGCATGGTATTACACCTATTATCTGCTGCGGTGAGACACTCACACAGAGAGAACAGGGAATTACTCTTGACTGGATCAGAATGCAGATCAAGATTGCGTTCCAGAATGTAACAGCAGATCAGGCTAAGAACGCAGTTATCGCTTATGAGCCAATCTGGGCTATCGGAACAGGCAAGACTGCAACAGCAGATCAGGCTGAAGAGGTATGCGCAGGTATCCGTGCGGTTATCGGTGAGATTTATGATGAAGCTACAGCTGAAGCAATCAGAATCCAGTATGGCGGATCGATGAATGCTGGCAATGCAGCTGAACTTCTTGCTAAACCTGACATTGACGGCGGACTTATCGGCGGAGCAAGCCTTAAGGCTGACTTCGGCAAGATTGTCAATGCATAATTAATGTATTTAATGATAAACGGCATGACCGGGAACGACCGGTTGTGCCGTTTTTTTTATATGCGTTAATCCGGTGCAAATATTAAAAAACATGTCGAATTACAGCAGAAAATTTAAATTTGTGCAGAACAAAATTCGACATATGAAAAACATTCACGGGGATATAATGGACATGTAAACGACAGGAGGGGGCGCGCGTGCACTATGAAATCTACATTGACGTTGTATTTTGCATAAATTTTGTGATGGATTACATAATATTGTCGATAACGGATGGAATACTTAAGTGCACAAATAGGACGCGCCCGGCTGTCAGGCTGTTAAAACGCTATGCTGCGGCAGCTGCCGGGGCGTTGTGGGTATGTGTGGTGTTAGTATTCAGATTGTATGGCCTGGTATGGAATGTGATAACATATATACCGGCGTGTGCCATGATGGTTATAATAATGGCAGACATCAGGAAACCTTCAGTCATACTGAAAGGCGTAGGTGTTATGTATCTTGCGGCGTGTATGTTCGGAGGTTTTATACATATCTTATACTATTATACAATGTTTGGCTATATGGTAAGCAGACCGGATAACGGGCTGTATACGGCTAGCATATGGCATATAGCGGCGGGAACGGTGTTGTTTACACCTGCCTTAAAAATTGCATATACAAGAATATCTGCCGGATTTAAAATACGCAGATTTGTGTATGAGATAGAGATTGAACATGGCGGGAGAAAAATAAGTCTTAAAGCGTTATGCGATACGGGGAATTCCCTGACAGATCCGTATAACGGGGAACCGGTCAATATAATCTGTTCGGATTGCCTGGATATGATTATAGGGGATATGACCGGGTGCGGATATCATCTGGTACCGTACAAAGCGGTGGGGACTGATGACGGGCTGATTCCGGTAATAAGGCTTGACAGACTTATTTTGCATGACGGGCAGAAAATAAAAGTAATTGATAAGCCTCTTTTTGCGCTGTATTCCGGAAAATTCGCAGGGCAGGAAGAGTACAGGGCAATAGTTCATCCGGCGTTGATGGGCGGGACTAAAGGTTAAAAGGAGTGAAATGAAATGTTTTTAAAAGTAATGATGCCAAATTGTTTTCAATTTAAAGTGGTGCCGACCTTTAAGAATCTGTTTCTGGAACCTAAAGGTGACATTCATTATATAGGAGGCGCGGATGTTCTTCCGGCACCTTTGGATGCAGAGGAAGAAGCAGAAGTGATAGCGGATCTGGGAGGTGAGTTTGACGCAAAAGCCAAATCCGTGCTTATAGAACATAATTTACGCCTGGTAGTGTACATAGCCAAGAAATTTGACAATACGGGAGTTGGCGTAGAAGATCTGATTTCCATAGGCACAATAGGACTTATCAAGGCAATCAACTCGTTTGATTCAGGCAAAAACATTAAACTGGCAACATATGCATCACGTTGTATTGAAAATGAAATCCTTATGTATCTGAGACGGAATTCAAAGACACGTATGGAAGTATCGATAGATGAGCCTCTCAATGTTGATTGGGATGGAAATGAACTGCTGTTGTCGGACATTCTTGGCACGGAAGAAGATGTTATATACCGCGATATAGAAGATGAAGTAGAGAAAAAACTATTAAAAAAAGCAATCGACCGTCTGGGAGAACGGGAGAGAATGATTATTGACTTGAGATTTGGATTGTCATCGCCTGATGATACGGAGATGACGCAGAAAGAAGTGGCGGACCTTATGGGGATAAGTCAGTCATATATTTCGAGACTTGAAAAAAAGATAATCAAGAGGCTCAAAAAAGAAATAGTGAAGTATGAATAATGGGGAAATATAGGAAATAATTTCCGTTTAAAAAATGCACCGGAAATGATTAGATATGCCGTGTTTGGTTAAAGATATTTCATATACGAATTGAAATGGCAGGTATGAAATATGACGGCATACAAAGTTGAAATCTGCGGTGTTAACACCGCAAGACTTCCAATGCTCCGGGAGCAGGAGAAAGAGGAGTTGATGGCTGCGCTGAAAAAAGGGGACGAGGCAGCCAGACAGAAATATATTAAGGGGAATTTGAGACTTGTATTAAGCGTAGTACAGCGTTTTTCGGCAAGCGGGGAGAATCTGGATGATCTGTTCCAGATAGGATGTATCGGACTTATCAAAGCTATTGATAATTTTGATGTGAACCAGCAGGTGAAACTGAGTACTTATGCTGTGCCAATGATAATTGGGGAGATTAGGAGATACCTCCGGGACAACAGCCAGATAAGAGTATCGCGTTCGCTTAAAGATACGGCATATAAGGCGATTTATGCCAAAGAGCGCCTTATGAAACAAAGCCAGAAAGAGCCGACGATTAATGAAATTGCCGCTGAAATAGGTGTGGACAAAGAAGAAATCGTAATGGCTCTTGATGCGGTACAAAGTCCGGTGTCACTTTACGAACCTGTATATTGTGACGGCGGCGACACGTTGTATGTCATGGATCAGGTGAGCGATACCAAGAATGTCGAGGACAACTGGGTGAGCAATCTGGCTCTCAAGGATGCCATAGGCAGGCTGGCGCCGAGGGAAAAAGAGATAATAAGGTTAAGATTTTTCAGGGGCAGAACGCAGATGGAAGTTGCCAAAGAAATAGGCATATCCCAGGCACAGGTCAGCAGGCTTGAAAAAAATGCGCTAAAAACAATGAGACGATACCTTTTGTAATCTTGTTTTTGACTGCCGGATGTGATAAAATATTTGGTATGAATAAATCAAAGTTAAGAAATATTATAATTAAAGCGGCGATACCGCTTGTTATACTTGCGATACTGATTATCGTCAAAGTGAATATGACACAGAAACAGGAATTCAGACTTTCAAGATATGTCATTGTTACCACGACAGGATTTGACAGCAACGGCAAGGCTTCACTTTCGCTTGATGATGTCGGCATATATACGGCACTCGCGGATGGCGGTGATACCGGCGAAGCCGAAGCTAAATATAAACCGTTTGTTGACAGCCTGAAATATTCCCTTGACAGGGATACCGGTCTTTCCAACGGTGATACAATCAGCCTGACGGTGACATATGACAGCCAGATTGCCGACAAGCTCGGTATAGATGTAGGAGGAACCACCCGAAGCATTAAGGTTGAAGGTCTTGAAGAAGGCACACTTTTAGATGCTTTTGCAGATGTCAAGATAATTACCGGTGGGATAAGTCCTTATGTGTATGTAACATATGCTAACGAATCGGATAATGAATATCTCGCTTCGCTTGAATACGTGATAGATAAGACATCTAATCTCGCAATAGGGGATGAGGTGACGATCAGGTGCAATGCGGATGAGAAAGCGGCAGCTGACAAAGGATATTATTTCAGTACCCTTGAGATGAAGTATACCATAGAAGAGGCTGACCGTTATGTTAATGACCCGGCGGATGTTGATAAGAAGGTTCTTAAAGAACTTTCCGGTGAGAATATAGGTATTATTGAAGATGAGATCAATGACACCACGAACCATATGTCATATGAGGTTACCGGAGATATCAATTATCTGTTCAGGGATAGTAATGAGACCGCAGAGGATTTTGCTTTTCAGAAAGCAGTTCTTGTATATAATGATACAGGATACGAACAGAAGCATGAGAATTATATATTGCTTTTCTACAAGGGCAATATTGTAATGCCGACGTATTCTTCAGATAATCCGAATCAGTATCTTGAAAGCTGGTTCTGTTTCAGATACTCCGATGCGGTCATAAGCCGTGAAGGAGAATGGTCGATGGCTACGAATGATCCCAAGGAACGCTATATATGCGGAACGGATTATGAGAGTACGCTTGAAGCCTTTAAATCAGACATCAGCGGTTCATACACATATACGGATATTCCGATGGATTAATTTATACTAAGAGAGGTTTTATCATGGCATACACACGAAAGAGTCTGAGACTCGGCGATGTATTTGTACAGAACGGTAAGATTACCAAAGAACAGCTTGAACGTGCACTCGCCGAACAGAAGACCAAGAAGATCAAAATTGGTGAAGCACTGGTGTCATTGGGATATGTCACACAGGATGAGATTAATGACGAGCTTTGCAAACAGCTCGATATAGAATATGTTAACCTGCGCAAGATTAATATAGATGATGTAGCACTCCATATGGTAAGTGAGGATATCATCCGGAAATATATGGTATTTCCTTTTGCACTTGACAGCAAACAGGCAAATGTTCTCAAATTAGCGATGGAGAACCCGCTTGATATCATGGCACTTGATGATGTGAGTATAATCACGGGAATGACCGTTATTCCGTATCTTGCTAACGGTAATGATATAAGTGCAATGATTGATAAATATTTCGGTCAGTCACAGGCTATGGCCGTGGCGGAACAGTTCCGCCAGGAACAGCAGAATTATCTTGAAGATGACGAAGATGATAATGCCCGTAAAGAAGATATCGAAAGTTCGCCTATCGTACAGCTTGTACGTGGAATTATTGAACAGGCTGTAAGAAAGAGAGCCTCAGATATCCATATTGAACCGTTTGAATATATGGTTAAGGTAAGATACAGAATAGACGGAGTCCTGAGGGAGTCCATCAAATACGACAGAAGTCTCTATGCCGCGATAGTGGCCAGACTTAAGGTTATATCCGGAATGGATATTTCAGAGAAACGTAAACCACAGGACGGTCGTATAACCATGATCGTTGACCGTAAGGAGTATGATATCCGTGTCAGCAATCTTCCTACCGTTTACGGTGAGAAAGTCGTAATGCGACTTGCATCCAAAGAGGGATTCAGAAGGGACAAGAAGGATCTCGGACTCAATGCAGAAGATCTTGTTAAATTTGATAATATATTGCGTAATCCACATGGAATTATCCTTGTAACGGGACCTACGGGAAGCGGTAAGTCTACTACATTGTATACGGCGCTTAGTGAACTGGCGAGCGATGAAGTTAATATCGTAACAGTTGAAGATCCTGTAGAGGCTAATGTGGATGGTGTTAACCAGGTTCAGGTTAACCCTAAAGCAGACCTTACATTTGCCAGCGCACTGCGTTCAATACTCAGACAGGATCCGGATATCATCATGATAGGTGAGATAAGAGATGGAGAGACGGCGGAAATAGCTGTTAAAGCATCTATAACGGGACATCTTGTTGTAAGTACATTGCATACGAATTCTACATCGGCATCCATATCCAGACTTATAGACATGGGAATTGAGCCGTATCTTCTCGGTGATTCCCTTGTGGGAATAATTGCACAGAGACTTGTAAGACGCCTTTGCGAGTGTAAGAAGTCGCGTGAGGCGACTCCTGAAGAAAAGAGAGCTCTCGGTGTTCCGGAGGATAAGCAGCTTATCCTTAAAGACCGCTGCGGATGTGAAGTGTGTGGCAATACCGGATACTTCGGACGAATAGGTGTATATGAAATAATGCCGATAACACACCGTATCCGTAATCTTATTGCTAAGAGAGCCAACGCCGATGAGATTACGGCAGAGGCACAGCGGGAAGGAATGTCCACGCTCAGGCAGGCTGCCGCCAAATATGTCATGAGTGGCGTTACATCATTTTCTGAAATGATGAAGATTACATACGAGGCGGAGGACGAATAGAATGGTTACAATAGAAGAATTAATGAGAATAGCTAAGGATAACGGAGCATCCGATGTGCATATAACTGTCGGAATACCTCCGAAAATGCGTGTGGCAGGAGCCCTTACGGACATGGATTTTCCGAGATTCCTGCCTAACGATACATCTGAAATAATTAAGTCAATAATGAATGAGAGACAGCTTGAAATACTTAACAAGAAGGGCGAAGTCGATTTCTCATTCTCGATTCCAAGCCTTGGAAGATACAGAATCAATGTTTATAACCAGAGAGGGTCGCTCGCGGCGGCTATAAGACTTGTCGGTACGACGGTTCCCAAACCGGAGGAACTCGGGTTACCGAAGTCTGTGGTTGACCTTTATTCCAAGAAAAGAGGACTTGTTCTCGTAACAGGACCTACGGGAAGCGGTAAGTCTACCACGCTTGCGTCACTGGTTGACAAGATTAATGAGAATATTTCATCCCATATAATTACGCTTGAAGATCCTATTGAGTATCTGCACCACCATAAGAAGGCCATGGTTAACCAGAGGGAAATCGGAATTGATTCCATGACATATGCCAATGCGCTCAGAGCGGCACTTCGTGAAGATCCGGATGTCATCCTTGTCGGAGAGATGCGTGATCTGGAAACCATCTCGATTGCGATCACGGCAGCAGAGACGGGCCATCTCGTATTTTCCACGCTCCATACGATCGGAGCCGCAAGTACGATTGACAGAATTATTGACGTGTTTCCGCCGCATCAGCAACAGCAGATCCGTGTCCAGCTGGCAATGGTGCTCGAAGCGGTCATATCACAGCAGCTTCTGCCGACAGTTGATAAATCACGCCGGGTTGGTGCATTTGAGGTCATGCTTATGACAACAGCCATTAAGAACCTTATCCGTGAGAATAAGGTATTCCAGATAGACTCCATGATACAGACCAGCAAGAAGCTGGGAATGATCACCATGGATGATGCTATTCTCGATCTCCTTATCAAGGGTGAGATAAGCACTGAAACGGCACTGAGTTTTGCACAGGATAGGACTACTTTTGAACGTAAAATTAATATAATATAAGATTAAAGAAAAACTGCGGAAGATTTTGTGAAACTTCCGCGTTTTTTGACGTTTCTGTGTTGCAAGCAGAGTTTGATTGTGATAAAATATATGAATAAAAAAGAGAGGACTTACATTATCTGCCGGGAAGGATAATGAAGTATCAGTGGGTATATATGGCGAATTTTACATACAGAGTAATTACCAGAGAAGGCAAAGAGAAGAAGGGAAGCCTCGAGGCGGATACCAGAGAGAAAGCTATGGTTGCACTTAAGAACGATGGCAATACTGTTCTGCAGCTTAATACAGGCTCCGTTCTGAATAAAGAGATTTCTTTTGGCGGAGGCAGAAAGGTCAAGTCAAGGGATTTCAGCGTATTCTGCAGACAGTTCCACAGCTTGTTAAAGGCCGGAGTCGGAATCGTGTCGGCACTTGACATGCTTTCCGATCAGACAGAGAATAAGAGACTTCAGACCGCGGTCATGAACGTCAGGGATAATGTACAGAAGGGCGAGACGCTTGCGGGCGCCATGAAGAGGGAAAGCGTATTCCCGAGCCTTCTTGTAAGTATGATAGAAGCAGGTGAGGCATCCGGTAATATCGAATCTTCACTTCAGAACATGTCGGAACATTTTGAGAAGGATGCCAGAATAAAGGGAATGCTCAAGAAAGCAATGATTTACCCGATTGTGCTCCTTGTGGTTGCCATAGGTGTTCTCATTGTAATGGTTGTTGCGGTAATTCCATCGTTTGCGGAGATGTTTTCGGACATGGATTCCAAGCTTCCGCCGGTTACACAGGCACTTCTTAATCTGAGCAGTTTCATAAGAACCAAATGGTTCATCGTATGCGTAATCATCGGTGCTGTGGCTGCTGCAATCGTGCTCTTTAAGAAAAGCGAGACCGGTAAGCATTTCTTCGCAAGACTTGGGCTTAAGCTGCCGGTATTCGGTAAGATGAAGACCAAGACGGCATGTGCGAGATTTTCCAGAACATTCAGCACAATGATGTCATCCGGTATGCCGATGGTCGAAGCTATGCAGATAACAGCCAGAACAATTGATAATGTATTATATGAGGAGGCCCTGGACGAGGCTGCCATACAGATCCAGCGTGGTGTTCCGTTATCACAGCCGCTTAAGAAATCGGGACTGTTTCCGCCGCTTGTAATACATATGGTCGGTATCGGTGAAGAGACCGGTAACCTTGAAGAGATGCTTAATAACTGTGCCAAGTATTATGACGAAGAAGTCGAGCTTGCCACACAGCAGGTAATGGCACTTATGGAGCCTATGATCATCATAGTAATGGCTGCGATTGTATGCGTGATCCTTGCAGCAATCTACGGACCGGTAATCCAGATGAATTCAGAACTCAGCAATATGTAATTTATTTATCATAATGCCGGTATATTAACCAGATATCTTATGTGGTATTTAGCCGATGCCGCATTGATATACATATGCGCCAAAGCGCAACGGGGAATCCCCGTGACTTTCTTACTTACCTAACTTAATAATTCCCGCACAGACCGCGGGAATACCTACAAAACTTAAATAAAAAGGAGATATGGGTATGAAAAAATTATTACAGAAAAGAAAAAATAACAAAGGTTTCTCTCTCGTAGAGCTTATCGTAGTAGTAGCTATCATGGCTGTACTTATCGGTGTTCTTGTTCCTACACTCGTAAGAAACGTTGAGAAGTCAAAGAAGCAGAAAGATATTTCAACAGTTGAGGAAGTTCGTAACCAGTTGACGATAGGACTTGCTGATGAGAAGTATTCAGCATTAAGCGGAACAATTACCTGCAATAATGGAAAAGTAGAATTGGTTGGAGCAACTGCTAATGGTATTACTGGGGATAATGCCGCTGATTATATCAAAGAAGTATGCCAGAACCTTAATGCAAAAGATACGTTCGAAAAACAGCTTACATCTAAAACATATGGAGATGCAAAAGTTATATTTACAATCGGCGATGAAAAAGTTACTGCCGTAATCGCGCCGACCGGCGCGGGTGCAACTTCTGTTGCAGTTGGCGAATAGTTCATACGACTGGGTATAATAAATGCTGGTGGAAATTTTACTTTACATAATAATTTTCATATACGGTATCGTGATTGGCAGTTTTGTAAACGTGCTGATATACAGATTACCTTTACATGAGAATATTACAACTGAACATTCTCACTGCATGAGTTGTGGACACCGGCTGAGGTGGTACGATCTTGTACCACTCTTCAGCTGGGTTTTTCTGAAAGGAAAGTGCAGATATTGTAAGACAAAGATATCAGCTCAATATCCGGTGATTGAAGCGGTTAACGGATTCGGCTATGTGTTGATATTTATTATGAACGGGTTTAATTTCACCGGCATATTATACGCTTTATGTTTTTCAATGCTGACGGCCATTACGGTTATCGATTGGAGAACATACGAAATTCCGTTGGGACTTAATATTACGATTCTCGTGCTCGGTGCAATACATCTGGCACTTGATTATCATAATTTTCTGTATTATCTCATCGGAATGGTATCTGTCAGTGGATTTCTTCTGCTTCTGTTCATTATCACAGGCGGAAGAGGAATCGGCGGCGGAGACATTAAGCTTATGTTTGCGGCCGGACTGCTGCTTGGATGGAAACATATTATCCTGGCACTTGTCATTGGCTGTATTATAGGTTCCATAGTGCATCTGACACTTATGAGAATTAAAGGTAAAGGACGTGTTCTTGCGTTCGGACCATATCTGTCAATCGGTATATTTACAGTTATGCTGTTTGGCAGCCAGATTCTTGATTGGTATATTGGGCTGCTGTTTTAAACAGCAATTATGAGACTGCCGTGGCGCAGAAACAGTGTAAAGAGAGGTTTAAATATTAATGGCTTCCAGAGTTTTAACAATTACAATAGGAAATGATAATATCAAATTATGCGATGTGTCATATTCCGCACAGAAATCAATTCAGGTACTTGCGGCAGTTTCGGTGCCGACACCTGCATCTGCGTGCGAAGACGGCATGGTTATTGATATTCCTCTTATGGCAAAGACTATAAGAGAGACATGTGATGCCAACGGCATTACCACCAAAAATGTTATTTTCTGTATTCAGTCAGCCAAAATAGCAAGTAAGGAGGTAACAACTCCCGAACTTAAAGAGGCTAAACTTAAACAGTTTATTACTACGAATGCAACAGAATATTTTCCTGTTAATATAGATGATTATGTACTTGCTCATACGGTACTTGAGCCGATTGAGGAAGAAGGAATAAAGAAAACAAGAGTAATGGTTGCGGCGGCACCGGTTGATATGGTTGAGAATTATTATGCACTTGCAGAAATGCTCGGATTCCATGTCGAAGCGGTTGATTATACCGGAAATGCAACATTACAGTTTATAAGGTTTCAGATTGATGCTAAGCCAAGTATCGTGATTCAGCTGTCAGAGGACAGCACACTTGTCACAATACTTAACCGCAACGTGCTTCAGCTTATGAGAACCGTACCTTATGGCAAGAGCACAATAGCCAATGCGCTCATGGAGAAAAGGGAGATAAGCTATGATGAAGCCATGATTGCAATGACGGATACACATAATGCGCTTAAAAGTTCATTCGGCGAAGGCGATTATGTGACTGATTCACTCAGATATCTTGTCAACAATATCAGCCGAGTTATGGATTATTACACATCCAAGAACCCGCAGGCACCGATTGAGAACGCATATATACTTATTGAAGGATCAAAGGTATACGGAATTGAGAAACTTTTTTCGTATGAGCTCAATATTAAAGTCGAATCGCTGGATGCGATAAGGCAGGTTGCACCGCCTCCTACAGACGGCAGAGAGCCTGTTGATATGACATTATACATACCTAATGTAGGATGTACGATACATCCTGTTAATTTCACTCCGCGTTCGGCACTTGAGAAAGCCAAGAGTGCCAATTCGGGTAAATATTTCAGGCTTGTACTTCTTGTAAGCATATTTATCGGCGTGCTTCTGGTCGTATTCCCGCTTGTCTCTTTTATTAATAAGAACTGGGAAAAATCAGAGCTCGAGAAGCAGATAGCGGATAAAGAATATATAAGAGCTACGGCGGATGAGTATTATGTGGCAAAAGACAAATACAGCGATGCTGCCAAGTTTGATATTCAGGCATACAGTAATGATGATTATCTTATGAATTTCATCGAATATCTTGAGAAAGAGATGCCGTCAGACATATCTATAACGAATATGTCGGTTGCCAACGGAGCCACGACCATGACATTCACCGGAAGCTCCAAGACAACGCTTGCCGATTTTATCGTGAAACTTAAAGAAAACAAGAGTATCTCCAATATCTATGTACCGTCATTTTCGGAGAGCATAGATGCATCCGGAGTAGTAACCGTAAGTTGTTCGATGACATGCTCTTTTGCAGACCCTTCACTTTATGAGACGGGAAGCGAAGAGACGACAGCTGAGGAAACAACAACAGAGGAGGCCAAATAATGAAGATAACAGACAGGGATAAGAAACTTTTATGTGTTGTCGGAGCCGCAATAATTATATTCTGCGCTTATTATTTTGGCTGCAGGATTCTCATAAACAAAACGCAGGAAATTACAGAGACGATAAGTACTCTCAATAAAGAACATAATGCACTTAAGCTTATGCTTGCCAATGCCAAGAAATACACTACCGATACAGAATCATATAATAGTAAATATGATGAGATACTAAATAAATATGACAGTGGTAATACACAGGAGTACTCAATAATGCTCCTCAAGGAAATTGAAGACAGGACCGGTGCATGGATAAGCCAGGCAGGACTTGCACAGACAGAGGAGATATATACATTCGGTGAAGTTACAACATCCAATCCTTATGCTGAGGAAGGCAGCAAGGTATATCATTCAGATTATGTGGGCAATAAGACAACTCTTACACTCACATATCAGGCTACATATGATCAGTTTAAGGATATGATAAATTATATCAATGGATATAAATACAAATTCACAATTGACAGTATTTCCATGTCATATACCGCCGAGACAGACAGTGTATCGGGTTCGCTTGTACTTACACAGTATGCGATAACCGGTGGAGACAGAAAATTTAACAACGTCAATATAACGAATGTTCTTAACGGAACCGATAATATATTCCATTCCGGAATTTTCTCGGGCGGAGAGAATCTCTCAACTGAGAACGGAGATAACATTATTGTAGATTATGATTATTATTTCAGCCTGCAGGCAGACGGTTCAGATATGGATTCGGTTGTATTCGGACCTAAGAATGATTCTACCGGAAGTGCAACCGTATCGGCGGCGGGCAATGAAATGCAGGATGCGTATGTAAGATTCTTCGGTGAAAACGGTGAATATTATGTACAATATTCGGTAGGCGATAAGAAGTACCCTGCAGCAGCATATGATGACGGACAGCTTATGCTTCCGGGCGAAGAACTTTCAATGTTGGTTATAAGTTCTAAACGTTCGGGCAATGATGATAAGAGCGGTGTCAATGCAACCATTGTAAATGATACCGATATGACATTAAAGATAAAGATAGCTAATGAAGATGGTGGAAATCCACGATTCGTGCTCAAAGATTATACCGGAGATGTAGTTGTGTATAATTAAGTAATGGAGAGTGTCGTATATGAAAAGGATATGCAGAAAAAGAAAACAGCATAATAAAGGTTTCTCGCTTGTAGAAGTGCTTGTGACGATTTTAATCGTTGCACTTTTGTGCACCCCTCTTATAAAGTCATTTGTTGTATCGGCAAATGTCAATAAGAAAGCCAAGAGAATCCAGAATGCAACAGATGCTGCACAGAGCGTTGCAGAGTATTTTTCCGCAAATCCGTTAGCGGCACTTAAGAAACTTGTAGATGATGATGATTATTCGGAAATTAAGGATCCGGATGGAAATGATGTTATCACATATAATAATGTACGCGATTGGAGAAAATCTGCATCATCCGGATATTTTGAAGGCGCAGGCGGTGAGAAATTCTATATTGACGTTACTATGACCGGACGTAAGGATTCTTATAATGTACCTGCACTTAAAGATTTTTACGGAAACAATTCAATATCATGTATGTTCCAGATATACAAATATGATAAGGAAGCCCAGACAAGACTTAAAGGATATGAAGCTGCTGACGGCTCCGGAATAAAGAAAACGTGCGATCTTTATGTTGATATTGATGGCGATTCATATAATTATTATGTTACGGTAACATATACATACGGAGCCGAGAAATACATTACGGATGAAATGGTTCTGGCAACAGGAACGATTGAAGATGACAAGAGTGAATTTCCGAGCCTCTTTGTGGCTTATGAACCATACGACAAAATATCCATGTCGGATAAAATCAAATTGCATTATAATCAGTCAGCGCTTGATAAGCGTAAGACTAATGTGTATATAATACAACAGACTGTTTCCGGGACAGATGGTGATGTGTGGCTAAATCCGTCCTCGATTACAATAGACGGGCCGGCAGTCGGAGGGCTTGTAACTTCTGATATCAGTAATTTTAAGATAAATAACCCTGAGTCAGCACTTTCGGTTGAATCTAACATTACAGATACGACAGGTTCATCCGTAACAGCGGGAAGCGGACAGAAACTGAAACTTTATGATGTATCCATATCGGTAAAATATGGTTCTGCCGATGGCGAGACAATCGCAACGGTGTCAACAGTGAGAGAGGAAGTGCTTTATGATTAAACTCTTAAAGAAACTTGGCAGGAATAACAAAGGTTCGTCTTTGGTCATCGCCATAATTGCGGTATCGTTTGTGGCAATACTTGGCACGGTAATCATATCATCCACCATGACTAATTACAGTATGCGTGTGATGAACTATCAGTCAAAGAAGACTTTTTACAGTGCGCAGACTGCTCTTGATGAGATATATTCGGGAATAAGTACGGAATGTTACAATCAGCTTGAGACGGCATATCTTTCATCTGTAACCGAGCTTGTCAATAATAACAGGGCTGTTGACAATGCGACTGCCAACAGTAATATGCGTATCCTGTATCTTACCAATCTTAAGAAAAAACTGGATACGGTAAATGGCGGAATGGATACTTCGGATGCCTTGTCATCCAAAGCGAATTTAATAAAATACATGGAATCATTCATAACCAGGACTAAGGATTCAAGTCCTGATAAATACGCATATGTGGATTCTGTGGGAAATGTTGATTTTGAAGGCGATAAGATAACCATAAATGATGTGGTTGTTGTATATGTATCGACGAAAGATGAATATTATTCCAATATAGCGGTGGATATGGTGATGGGATATCCGGATGTCACTTTTAATTTTGTAGATAACAGAAATCATCTGAATACCTATCTTGACTATTGCCTTATAGGAATGGACGGCGTTGCTGCCGGAACATCCACAAATAAAATAGATGCATCTGTAACCGGAGGAGTTTTTGCAGGCGATGAGAGTGTTACGCCATCCATGAAGGGACTGACGGTAAATAACCAGAGCATTCTTTCCCTTGACGAAGCAGTTCTGGTCAGTGCGGCGAATGCCACTGTCAACGGAACACTTAATCTCACATCATCCAGAATATGGGGCGTGAACTTTAATGTCAGGACTGATGCCGATGTAAGCAGTGACGCCGCCAGCACAATATATCTTGCGGACGATTTAAACCTTGCCGGCAATAATGCCAATGTAATGCTTGCGGGTGCCCTGTATGGATTTGGATGGTCCCAGAATGCCGGTGATTCATCAGCACACAGCAGTGCCATCGTAATCAACGGGGATAAGAATACTGTTGATATATCTGCTCTTGCAAAAATGGTTATGGCAGGCAGAGCTTATATTAACGTTTCAGACGGATATATGACAGCTGACAGTCTCGGACTCAAGGAACTGCAGGAGATATATCTTGTACCTACGAGATATATGCAGATTACCAATCCTTGTGTTCCGACAGCGGATAAGGACGGGGCGGTCGATACAGATGCGCTTGCAGGTGATGACAGTACTTTTTTTGCGGCAGATTTATTGAACAAGTCCAATCCTGTTGTACGTAAGGATGATGGAGGAACAGCGAGATATTTTTATCTTAATTTCAAAGATAATGCGTCAAGAGTACAATATGTAAGAAGAATTCTTGACTCATCATACAGTGACAGGGACGGCTGGGCTGAGTTGAATACAATAGTTTCAAGATGTCTTGAGAAACTTGGAACGGCTTCAATTCCCGGAGGCGATGCAATCAAGACCAACGGTAATCTTTACAGCGTAAACGGTTCATCGATAAGTGCATCCGGCGGAGCTTTCGGAGCGGATGAACTCAGAAAGAATTGTGATGATAAGTATAACAGATACAAACTGTTAAAGATGTTCTTATATGATATAGGCAGCGATGATGTGGATGATAACGATTCCAAATGGGCATTTGATGTAACGGACGGTGCACTTGTAAGCATTAATGAGCTTAAGACAACCAAGGTCGACGGCAAATATGAGAAAGGTGCATCCGAGGACCATGTCATTGACAGCAGCAGAAGCATATATGATTATGTAATTGATACATCAAAATGGGATGAAATGTTTTCCTTGGATGAATACAAGGATCTGGAATTCTATAAGTCCGAAGCAAAAGCGGGAAGCGGAAGCTATGGTGTGATAGTACCAAGCGGCGCCAGTGCGTTGAAGATTTCTTCAATCGGAGTAACACAGGGTGTTATTCTGGCCAACGACAGGGATATAATAGTTGACCGTGATTTTACGGGTCTTATCATTACGGATGGTAATATTACAATATCGGGTGATGTTACAATCACAGCCGACCGTGAAATAACGGAGAGTACAATTAAGGCGATTCCGCTTCTTAAGCAGTTTTTCTTCGCATATCAGGGAATTGACGGAGATGCGCTTGGCGGTGATGATATCAAGAGTGAAGATTTGTTGAGTTATGATAACTGGAGAAAGAATTATGTTGCAGAGACAGAGGCAGAAACTAAATAAAGCAATCGGCAACAGAGGTTTTTCACTTGTGGAATTGCTGGTTGTAGTGGCCATAATGGGAATTATGGTAGGTATTGCAAGCTTAAGTTATGTTGTCGTGAGCAAGTCAAACGTTAAAAAGACAGCAGGGTTTATAGCTGACGCCATTTCCGAATGCAGGGAACGTTCAATGACCAAAACCGGCAAATGGAGTGTTAAGATCAGTGACGGTCTTGTCGAAATTATACATGATGATGAAGTATTTGACAGCAGTGAACTGCCATCCCGTGTCGATGTATATGTAAGCGAGACAGACGGAAAGCTTTCGGGAACGAAGGTAGGAACTGATTATACAAGTGTAACCGTGACGTTCAGAAATCTGTCGGGTGATATAGAAGAAGTATCGCCGGCAGGAATAAAGACTGATGCGGGAAAGACATGTTACATAATGTGCCGTTATAAAGACAAGAAATCGTCAACGATTAAATTATATTATTCAACCGGTAAACATACGGTTGAAGAGAATTAGAGAAGAAGGGACCGCAGTTGAAAGAAATCCGATTACGTAAATTGAATAATAAAGGACTTTCACTTGTTGAGGTGTTAGTTGCCCTTGCGATAGCCAGCATAGTAGCAACTCTTATAATGTCACTGGTAACATCCGGTTCACGATTTTACAGGAAACAAAGTAATTCGATTGATTTACAGAATGAACTTCAGGAAACCTCCAATAAAGTGGCGGATGCTCTTATGGAAGCAACGGAGTTGTATGTGAGTGAGCAGTCTGGTATGCTTGTGATAAAGACAGGAGATTTTTCCAGAACGTCCAAGGTCAAGCCTAAATGCATAATCTGGGTTAAACCGCATGACGACGTAAACGGTATGGTTTATGTTATGGATACGGATGCACCGTCAAGTATGGATGATGCATATGACGGATATTGCATGTCGAAGTATGTAAGTGATTTTTCATTAAAAATAGATGACAGCTGTCTTAAACTTGATGATGACGGCAATATTGTATATGATGCACTTGGCAACAAAATATATGAACAGCCGATTGTATTAAATGTGTCTATAAAAGTGTCAAACGATAATGAATCAAAACAGGACTCAAAGACAATTACGCTTCGTAACAGAATAACGGCACTTGACTATATGGGCAAGAAACTCAATGTAAGCTCAAAATAATCTCGTATTGAAAGGAGAGCATTTATGAGAAGAAAACTGTATAAACGAATTGTGGCGGTAACACTTGCTGCAATGACAATTGCGGGCTCGGCCGTATTTATCGGAAGAAGTACGAGAACCAAAGCCGGTGATGGTAGTGAAATCGGAACATCATATTATGATAAAGCGATGGTAGCCGAATATAATGACGGAAACATCGACTGGGTAAACGGTGAGAGAACACTTCAGGCAGAAGACAAGGCAAATGTTCTCACCAGCATTATGAGAAACAAACAGAAGCTTACAATACTCGAAATAGTTCCGTATGAACTGGCATCGGTATTTGATATACTTATTCCGGATGAGGAACAGAAGAGTACCATTGAAGCATATGGTGATGAGATTTTTAATAAATTTAATTTGCAATATGATCCAACAGGCAAATATGATAATATAAGATTCTTAGACAGCCAGAACGGCAATGCAAACAATGTAACAGATGACGGCCAGCCTATTACGATCACAGCGTCCAGAACAACGGGAATATCGGATTCACAGAGATATGAGAAAGCTGTCACGACAGCCGGTGCGTTTTTTGCAGCTTATAAATATACCAATTCAACAACAGCAGCTTCATTGCTTAAGGCTCTTAACGAAGAGATAAATGATTCGTCTGTTAAAGCTGTATGGAGCAGCGAGAATCCTTTTTCCATTACTTCTTCAAGCGGAAGTACCAACGGAAGTGTGACAGGAGATGTGCTTATATCACTCGGCGATATAAGCTGTAATATATCCGTTAACGGAACGATAGTTGCAAATTATGATGTCAAGGCAATTCAGGATCATGTGCGCAATGGGATAATAAAGAGTCTTAAGACGAACGTGACCGAGGATTCAACCGATGCTGAGATCAAGACAATAATCCAGAAAGCGGCACAGGCTTCTTATGACGAACTCGGACTGAGTGAGGATAATTATAGCCTTGGCATAGATAAAGACTGGTATGGTCCATGTATTAACAGAACCAAGGCAACAATGTATGCTGACGGTAATATATCCGTAAAATATATGTTCTCAATAAGAACCAGGAAAACAGGTGAAAGCTGGTATGCGGAAAACACTACGGAGCAGTTTAATGTCGATATCAAATTAAATAAGCCGGCATATGATTATAAAGCGGAAATTCAGAATTACTATCTTGACAGACTGCTTGAGGGATATGAAAATACGAATATATATAAGTATTTTTCGGCAGGGAATGTCGAAGTTAAGACAGTTGTTGCAGGACAGCTTACATATGAAGATGTATATAATGAAGCGGATCCTGTAGATATAATTTATGTCGCAGGATATGCAACGGATCTTAAGGGACACATATTCAGAAATGCATTTTTCAACCAGCCGGTGGCAGATGCGTCCAAAGCGGTACAATTTATGAAGTACGGCGACGCATCTATGGCAGATGAATTATTCAGAACCAATGTTTACTATAAGTCCGGTGATGGATATAAGGAATATACTTTTTCCGAACTTATTTCCCAAAAAGTATACTATGACTCTTACAGTAAAGTCGGAGATGAATATGTATGTAATGAACTTAGCTGGAATTCCGTTAAATTGCTGATGGAATATATATTCGGCGAGCATAATACAAATTACAAACATGTATATTATGATGATGACGGAACCGAACATACCGAAATCCAGAGAGTTTCATGCATGTATCAGATATCACAGTTTGCAGGCAGCGGAAGTGTGACAGCAAGCAATAATATGGCTAAGCTGTATTATCTGCTTTGCAAGACTACAGATCAGGCCGGAACGGCAGCACTTGATAAGGATATTAAAACATATTACAGGGATCCGGATTATTTTTACAAGAAATATTTTTCGGAAACCAAGGAGGACGGAACACCTTATACCTATGATAATGGTGTTACCACGGCGGCTTATAACGGTAATGTGAACTGGACACTGCGTTTCTCGTCAGAGGAGGATATAAGATGGTTCCTCTTTGAAGTGAACAACGCAACGAAGACCAGTGGTCCGGCAACAAGATTTTATTCAGATGTAACAGCTGAACAAAAGGATGATTTTAACAGCAGGCTTAGTAAGGATGGCTGTGTATGGATTCTTAATAATCCGCGCGATTACTATCTGTTCCTTACCAGCTGGTGTAATGACGGAAGATATATACCTTATAACGGAGTTGTCGGATTACTCAATCGTAACGGAGTTGACTTGCTGAAACCTTATACGGATAAGAACTGGTCGGATTCCGGTGCCAGACTTCCGGGTGTGGAGAAGCGTTTTGACGGAAACAATTATACTACAATCACCATCAATAATTATTTCCTTGGTATAGATGAAACCGATTTCATAGTGAAGCCGGATGCGATGTTTACAGATGCTGATTTTACCATCGGATCGGTTACGGAAAATGTTCCTGTTCAGATGTCGGCCAATGAAAATGCTTTTGTTATATATATGTATGAAACCGGTGTTAATTATGACAACATAGTTGTCCGGTATAAGGCATATGATGAAAAAGCCAAGATGGTCAGTGCAAGCCTTACCGCCAATTATAAGGTTCTTGACGGCGGCAGATATACGGATAAGAGCATGGTGGTCAGAAATTACGAAAAAGCTGATATATACGGGCATACTGACTTTAATGATTCGTTTACGATCAATAAGGCGGACCAGCCGGAATTATATGAAGCTTTTATGAATCAGACTTTGAACTTTACATTTACCGTAAAGAATGAAGTACAGGGTAAAAAGAAACTGTATACACTTACGGACACGGCATACTTGTATTTTGTATATCGTTCAATTAAAGATTTGGATTAGTATTACATCCGGACTGTTTAATAAAGTGACAGTCCGGATTATTTTTTTGCCCTAATGACACGAAATATTGTTAAAAAAAGTTCACAATTTTTGTGTTGAAATACCCGGTTTTATATGTTATTCTCATCACATCTTCAAATTTCGAAATTTCAGAAATATTCTAAACAGGAGGCGCATAATGTTAGGAAATGCGTATACGTCCGTCATTAATGGTATTGATGCTGTCAGTGTGAAAGTTGAAGCAGATATCTCGGCAGGTTTTCCATGTTTTGATATAACCGGTAATCTTGGTGTTGCTGTCCGTGAATCCAGGGAACGTGTCAGAATGGCAATTAAGAATTCCGGCATCAGAATTGTACCGGCGAGAATGATCGTCAATATATCACCGGCAGATTTGAGAAAAGAGGGAACACATTATGATCTGGCTGTTGCTGTGGCTGTTTTACAGGCAGCCGGAATAATCAGACAGAATCTGTGTGAGAATATAATGTTTATCGGCGAATTGGGCCTTAACGGTGAATTACGACCCGTAAGGGGTGTATTGCCAATGGTGATAAACTGGTGCAAGGGCGGCAGACAGATGGTGGTTCTTCCCAGGGAGAATGCCATGGAGGCATCCTATGTTAAGGACGCAAAGATTATTCCGGCATCCACGCTTAATGAGGTAATTGAATGTATTAAAGGCAATTTCACTGAAGTTCCGTTTGAAAATGCAAAGCCGTTACAGTCAACGGAATATGGGATGGACTTTGCCGATATTCATGGTCAGCTAAGTCTTAAAAGAGCGATTATGGTTGCGGCTGCATCCATGCATAATATGCTTATGATAGGACCGCCCGGAGCCGGCAAGACAATGGCAGCAGAGCGTATTCCGGCGATTCTGCCTCCGATGACATATGAGCAGCAGCTGGAACTGTCAGGAATTTACAGCGTGGCAGGGATGCTTAAGGATGGTGTTTCCTTTGTGGATAAGCGTTGTTTCCGTGCTCCTCACCATTGCATAACACCTCAGGCCATGGCGGGCGGCGGTAACGGTCTTATGCCCGGAGAGGTAAGTCTGGCGTGCCATGGTGTGCTTTTTATGGATGAGTTCAACCTGTTTTCTACAAAAACTGTAGAAGTGCTGCGTCAGCCGATGGAAAGCGGGCATATATTGATTGACCGTGTGAACGGCAAGGTGGAATATCCGGCAGATTTTATGCTCGTCGCGGCGATGAATCCCTGTAAGTGCGGATACTATCCGGACAGAAACAAATGCAGCTGTACGCCTGCACAGGTAAGGGCATATTTTGGGAGACTGAGCAGACCGATGTTAGACAGAATTGATGTATGTGTACAGGTGCCGCGTATTAAATACGGGGATATGGTGTATGACGGTAAGGACTTATATACCAATGAATACATGCGAAGCACGGTCGAGCGTGTTTTTAATATTCAGAAAGAGCGTTTTGCGGATGAAAAATACAGTCTGAATTCAGCGATTCCGGCTGCAGATGTGTCAAGGTACTGTATACTTGACAGAGAAGCCGAAAACCTGATGAACAGTATTTATGATTCATGTGACCTGAGCGCACGCGGATATCATAAGCTGCTCAAGGTCGCCAGGACAATTGCCGATATTGACGGCAGTGAGTACATTATGGCTGAACACATATGTGAAGCATCCGGATACAGGATGGTATGAGGTGTATATGGACAGAAAATACTGGTTTTGGATAAATAATATACCTCATATAGGTAATATTAAGATAAGGAAGATATTGAAAGCCTTTGATGATGATCCAAAGGCTGCAGCCTGCGCAGGAGATAAAGAACTCGGATGCATAGAGGGCATAACGATGGCTGATATTGCCGCTATCCGGGATATGAACCTTAGGAAAAGGCTTTTTGAAGAATATGCCGGGAGAATGGCTGATGGAAATAATATGGTATTTCCGTTTGAAGATACATACCCGTCCAGATTGAAAGAAATATATGACAGACCTAATGTCATATATTATAAAGGAAGACTGCCTTCCGATGATGTTAAGAGTGTTGCCGTGGTCGGGTCAAGAAACTGCTCGGAATATGGCAGGAGTGTTGCAATGGAACTCGGCCGCGTGCTTGCCACGGCAGGGGCGCAGGTTATAAGCGGTCTTGCCCTTGGCATAGATGTGGCTGCGCATCAGGGGGCGGTGCTTGCCGGAGGTACGACTTTTGCGGTACTTGCCGGAGGTGTTGATCTGTGCTATCCGAAACAGAATTTTAACACATATGTGGATATAATGCGAAACGGAGGAGTGATATCGGAATTTCCGGATAATACACTGACAAGACCTGGGATGTTTCCGCTGCGAAACAGGATAATAAGCGGTCTGTGTGATGCGGTAATCATAGTTGAAGCCGGTATGAAGAGCGGCTCGCTTATAACGGCAGCACAGGCACTTGAACAGAACAGGCAGGTATATGCGGTTCCGGGAAGAATAGGCGATGGGAACAGCGAGGGATGTAATCATCTTATATGGCAGGGGGCACAGATAGTGTGCTCATATGATGACCTGCTTGCGGAACTTGATCTTGATATTTCAGACAGTACGAAAACCAGCGAAAAAAATATTTTGCTTGCAAGTGATGAGAAAATGTTGTATAGTCAGTTACTAGATTTTAGTCCCAAAAGTCTGGAGACACTGATAAAGGAAACCGGCATGTCTCAAATGCAAGTGTTTCAGGCACTTTTGACTCTTGAACTAAAAGGTCTCATCAAAGAGATCAGCAAGAATTTTTATATAAGGATATTATGAAATGAGAGGTTGATGTTATGCCAAAGTATCTGGTTATAGTCGAGTCACCTGCCAAGGTAAAGACAATTAAGAAGTTTCTTGGAGCAAATTATGAAGTGGCAGCTTCTAACGGACATGTAAGGGATCTGCCAAAGAGCTCGCTTGGAATAGATGTGGAGAATGATTACGAGCCTAAGTATATTACCATAAGAGGTAAGGGGGATGTCCTTGCCAATTTGAGAAAACTGGTTAAGAAGTCTGATAAAATATATCTTGCAACCGACCCCGACCGCGAAGGAGAGGCCATATCATGGCATCTTGCACAGGCACTTAAGATTGAAGACAAGGATATTAACAGGATAAGTTTTAACGAAATTACCAAGAATGCAGTCAAAGCATCAATTAAAGAACCTCGTAAGATTAATATGAACCTTGTTGATGCACAGCAGTCAAGAAGAGTTCTTGACAGAATGGTTGGATACAGAATAAGTCCTTTACTCTGGGCGAAAGTCAAGCGTGGACTTTCGGCGGGACGTGTACAGTCAGTCGCATTAAGAATTATATGTGACAGGGAAGATGAGATAAATGCATTTATACCTAAAGAATACTGGACTATAGATGCCATTCTTAATGTTAAAGGTGAGAAGAAACCTATAACCGCAAGGTTTGTGGGAAAGGCCGGACAGAAAATCGAACTTGAGAATTCAGAACAGGTCGATAAGATAATGAATGAATTATCAGGTGCCCAATATATAATTGATGATATTAAGAAGGGAGAACGCATAAAGAAGGCTCCGCAGCCGTTTACCACCAGTACATTGCAGCAGGAGGCTTCCAAGGCTCTTAATTTTTCAACGCAGAAGACCATGCGCATAGCACAGCAGCTCTATGAAGGTGTAGATATTAAGGGGATGGGTACGGTCGGACTTATCACATATCTGAGAACGGATTCTACCCGTATATCGGATGAGGCTGATGCGCTTGCCAGAAATTTCATTAAAGAAAATTATGGTGATGCTTACTATATGGCACCGGATCATGCTGCCAGACAGGGAAAGAAAATCCAGGATGCACATGAAGCAATCAGACCTACCAATATAGAGATTCTTCCGTCTCAGGTAAAGGAATTAATAAGCCGTGACCAGTTCAGGCTCTATCAGCTTATATGGAAACGTTTTGTTTCCAGCAGGATGGCCAATGCTATATATGAGACTACCAACATACGGATTGCAGCGGGAGATTACAGATTCAGTGCCGCTGCATCACATATTAAATTTGATGGATATATGTCAGTGTATATGTCAGATGAAGACGAGAAATCCGATGCATTTACATTCAGCCAGATAACGAAGGAATCACAGATTTCTCTTGACAAATATGATAATAAACAGCATTTTACACAGCCGCCGGCACATTATACTGAGGCATCTTTAGTTAAGACACTTGAAGAACTCGGAATCGGAAGGCCTTCTACATATGCGCCTACAATCGGAACTATTATAGCGAGGAGATATGTTATTAAGGAGGACAAGAATTTATATGTCACGGAAATAGGCGAGGCGGTTAATAAGATAATGCTTAAGTCATTTCCATCAATTGTTGACGTTAATTTTACGGCCAATATGGAGTCGCTCCTTGATAAGGTGGAAGAGGGAAGTGTCAACTGGAAGACTGTTGTAAGAAATTTTTATCCGGATCTTGATGCGGCTGTTAAGCTTGCCGAGAAGGAACTTGAAACTGTTAAGATAGAGGATGAGGTTACAGATGTAATATGTGAGAACTGTGGCAGAAATATGGTCATTAAATACGGACCACACGGTAAGTTCTTAGCATGCCCGGGATTTCCGGAATGCCGCAACACCAAGCCTTACCTCGAAAAAATAGGTGTTGCCTGTCCGAAGTGCGGTAAGGAAGTCATATTACTAAGGACCAGAAAAGGCCGTAAATACTATGGCTGTGAGAACAGTGAATGTGATTTCATGTCATGGAATAAACCTTCTTCAGAGAAATGCCCGAAGTGCGGAGGATATATGGTTGAAAAGGGCAACAAACTTGCGTGTGCCAACGAACAGTGCGGATATGTCACAAATTATGTACACAATAAAGAAAATAATTGATATTTTCTGATAAATGTGCTATGCTTGATATTGTAAGCAGAGTTAGTTTTTCTGTTAAAGGGGCATGGTAGGAATGAGCAGCGTACAATTGCTTGACAAAACACGTAAGATCAATAAGTTATTGCATAACAACAGTTCACAGAAGGTAGTTTTTAACGATATCTGTAAGGTTATGAGCGATATTCTTGTATCCAATGTACTTGTGATAAGCCGTAAGGGTAAGGTGCTTGGTGTAAGTATTATCGAAGAAGTTGAAGAGATTAAGGAACTGATACAGGATGAAGTCGGAGGTTACGTTGACTCCATGCTGAACGAAAGGTTGCTTAATGTTCTTTCCACAAAGGAGAATGTCAATCTTGAGACACTTGGATTTGCCGAAGGATATTCCAATAAATATCAGGCAATCATAGCGCCTATAGATATTGCTGGAGAGCGTCTTGGAACTTTGTTTATGTACAAGATTGAGAATCAATACGATATTGATGACATCATATTATGTGAGTATGGAACGACAGTGGTCGGACTTGAAATGATGAGGTCCGTTAATGAAGAGACGGCGGAAGAGGATCGTAAGGTCCATATTGTAAAATCGGCGATAAGCACATTATCGTATTCCGAGTTGGAAGCCATAATCCATATTTTTGACGAACTTGGACAGGGAGAAGGAATTCTTGTCGCAAGCAGGATTGCCGATAAGGTGGGAATAACACGTTCGGTGATAGTCAATGCGCTTCGTAAATTTGAAAGTGCAGGAGTAATCGAATCAAGGTCTTCAGGGATGAAGGGCACATATATCAAGGTGCTCAATGACGTTGTGTTCGATGAGTTGGCTCGTATTAAAATGAATATGTAATTTCAGTGGAAGGAATCGCTGTATCGTTTGATACAGCGATTCTTAGCGTTTTATTACATTTAAGAAAAAATTTTTATAAGGGAAAATTTTTACTTTACTTTTTGCGCTAAATACATATAATAGTAAGAGGGAATATTTGGTTTATTTTATGGTGCCGTTCTGATTGGGACATGCAGTAAGAAAAGGCACTGAAAGGAGAATACGAATTATATGATTAATTCAGATGCATTTGCCTATGTTGATTTACTTTCGGCTTCGGCAGATTATTCTTGGAAACGTAACGAGGTGCTTAGCAGTAATATAGCTAATGTAAACACCCCTGGGTATAAGAGGCAGGATGTGAGTTTCGAGTCTGTGCTGTCATCAGCACTTGCTAAGGCAGGCTCAATATCAAATAACCTTACACAGACTGTACGAAATATTAATTATAATCATGTGAAACCGATTATATATACTGATGATGCAGAACTGTCATACAGAATAGACGGTAATAATGTTGACCAGGATGAAGAACAGATTGAAATCGCTTCTAACCAGTATTATTACCAGGGTGTAATTGACAGCATGAAACAGGAGTTTTCCAGATTTAAGACAGCAATGTCAACATCTGGAATCTGATAACGAACGGAGGATTATATAATGGCTCTTTTTACAGGAATGAATATTAATGCATCAGGTATGTCGGCGGAGAGACTGAGACTTGATGTTATTTCAGAGAATATAGCTAATGCCAACACGACCAGAACGAAAGAAGGCGGTCCGTATGTGCGTAAGAACGTTATTTTTACGGAGAAAGTATCTACGGCAGATTCGTTCGGAGAGGTACTTAACAGAACCATCAGCGGAATCGGAAATGGCGTTAAAGTGACAGCTATCACTAAAGATACGGATACAGATATGAACCTTGTGTATGAACCGTCACATCCTGATGCTGATGAGAACGGATATGTACTTTATCCGAATGTTAATATTGTAACTGAGATGACAGATCTCATAGATGCATCCAGAGCATTTGAGGCCAATACCACAGCATTTGAAGCAAGCAAGAATGTGGCCAGCAGGGGCTTGAGCATACTGGAGTAGGAGGACATGACGAATGAATAACATAGTATCAATTTCGGATCTTGCAGCACAGAGAACGAATGAATTGCTTAATACATCGGCATTAACATCAACAGATAAGAAAACAACATCGGCTTCCGATACATTTGACAGCATATATAAGGCTGCTGTCAATATGATAGATTCTACCAATAATTATCTGCAACAAGCACAGCAGGCGGAGGTTGATTATGCGACAGGTAAGCTTTCAAGTACGCATGAACTTGCGGTAATAGAGCAGAAAGCAAGTCTTTCATTACAATACACGGTTGCGATCAAAAACCAGCTTTTAAGCGCATATAGAGAGATTATGAATATGCAGTTTTAATATAATACTCCATTGCCTTATAAGGCATAAGAGCTTATTCAGGAGATACATAAATGCAGGAAAGATTTAAAGCCATACTCGAAAAGATAAAAGCTTTCTGGCTTAAGTTCAACAAGACACAGCGAATAGTGTTTATTGCTGTTTTTGTTATTGTGGTTGCCGGAATAATTATAGTTTCAAAAATAGTTTCCACACCTAAGAAGGTTGTATTAAGGGAATGTGCCAATGAATCAGAGGCTACGGAAGTACGGAGCCTCCTTAACGGCGAAAATATAACATGTACGATAGATGCGAACAATGTTGTGCGTGTCAATGAGTCCGATTATGTTGAAGCCAAGCTTGTACTTGGATCCAATAATATCTCATCTGAAGGATATTCGCTTTCGGATGCGGTAAGCGGAGGATTCAGCGAAACGGCAGCGACAACTGAACGTAAATACAAAGCATACCTTGAATCCAAATTTGCGGATGATCTCGAATCCCTTGACGGAGTTAAAGCAGCAAGGGTAACCATAGATTTCCCGGAATCAGGCAATACTGTTTTTACGGAGAACGAGGATGCATCCATAACAGCAATGCTTACGCTTACTAAGGAGATGTCTGAGGAACAGGCGGCATCGATCGGCCTTATGCTTGCAGCTAATGTCGGAAGTGACAACACCAATAACGTGGTTGTTATGGATAACAATGCAAATCTTCTCTATTACGGAGGAACCAATAATTCATATGCTACGGGAAGCGCAAGTTCCAAGGTACAGGAACGCCTTGAAAATGCCATAACCGCACATATACAGAGCATGTTGATCTCAACCAATCTTTATAATGAGGTCACGGTATCACCTCACCTTGATGTTTCATTTGATAATGTTGAGATAGTTGATAAACAGTACACGATTCCTGAAGGATCTGATGAAGGTTTGAAGAAGACTACATATGAGGTCAATTCAACCGGAGGATTTTCGGACGCGTCCGGAGCAGCGGGAACCGAGTCCAACGATAAGGATACCACATACAAAATAAAGAATGCCGACGGAACTAATTCAGAGTATTCGCTCAAACAGTACGAGTGGCTGCAGAATGAGAAAATAACAACAACCAAGCCGGCAACAGGAACAATTAATTACAACAATTCATCGGTTACGGTAGTTGCAACACTTACCAAATACATAACGGAGGATGATGCGAAAGCACAGGGACTTCTCGATGATATGACATGGGAAGAATACAAGGCAGCCAATGCGAATCCGGTTGAAAGTACCGTTAATGATACGTTTTATGATGCAATAGCAACAGGAACCGGAATTTCCAAAGATAATATTCAGATTCTCGGTTACACAAGAAGTGTATTTTATGATTCAGAAACAAGCAGTACATCACCTTTCTTTGTGTTCCAGATTATACTTGCCGTACTTATTGCGGGACTGCTTATATTTATAATAATCAGGAGCATGAGACCGGTGGCAGTTGAAGAGACCGAACCGGAACTCAGCGTGGAAGATATGCTTGCAACGACCAAAGAAAACAGACCACCGGTTGAAGACATTGATTTACAGGATAAGTCCGAGACCAGGGTTGCCATTGAGAAATTTGTCGATGAGAATCCGGAAGCGGTTGCGCTCTTGCTGCGTAACTGGCTGAACGACGGATGGGAATAAATCGGGACTTAGGAGGAATTGTTACATGGCGAAGTCTAAGAGTGGACTCGACGGAGTCCAGAAAAGCGCAATCCTGCTGATTGCTCTCGGCCCTGAGAAATCGGCCAAGATATTCAAACATTTGCGCGAAGATGAAATAGAACAGCTTACACTTGAAATTGCCAATACAGGAAGTGTATCGCCTCAGACCAAGGAAGAAGTACTTTCGGAATTCTACGAAGTATGTCTTGCACAGCAATACATTGCAGAAGGCGGTATTACATATGCTAAAGAGCTCCTCGAAAAAGCACTTGGACAGGACAAAGCCAAAGATGTTATCAGCAAACTTACGGCAAGCCTTCAGGTTCGTCCGTTCGAATTTGTCAGAAAGACAGATCCGGGCCAGCTGCTTAACTTTATACAGGATGAGCATCCACAGACAATAGCACTTATTTTATCATATCTGCCGGCAGGACAGGCAGCGCAGGTCATTTCTTCGCTTCCACCTGAAAAACAGGCTGATGTTGCAAAGAGAATTGCTATGATGGACAGAACATCCCCTGACGTCATTAAAGAGGTCGAGGGTGTACTCGAACGTAAACTTGCATCGCTTGTTAATCAGGATTACACGATTATTGGCGGTACTGATGCGATTGTTGAGATACTTAATTCGGTTGACCGTGGAACAGAGAGACATATTCTTGAAACACTTGAAATCGAAGAGCCTGAGCTTGCAGATGAGATCAGACGTAAGATGTTCGTATTTGAAGATATTATATCGCTTGATGACAGAGCTATCCAGCGTGTACTCAGAGATGTTGATAACAATGACCTTGCGGTTGCACTTAAGAGCGCCAATGACGAGGTTAAAACAGTTATTTTCAACAACCTTTCAAAGCGTCTTGCTGCAATGATACAGGAAGATATGGAATTTATGGGACCTGTACGTCTTAAGGATGTTGAGGAAGCACAGCAGAAGATTGTTAATATAGTGCGTAAACTCGAAGATTCTGCCGAGATAGTTATATCAAGAGGCGGAGGTGACGAGATAATTGTCTAATCTTTTTAAGTATGGCAATGCCGTTATCAAAAATGATGATAAACTGGTTATAGATTCCAATAAACTGATAGAAAAGATTCTTTCAGATAAAAATGCCACGGCTAATTATGCATCAAGAGCAGCAAAACCGGATCCTGACGGATTCGTATGCGGACTCGATGCGGCAACGGTTGAACAGCTTGTTGATGATGAACCGTATTCTACAGAAGAAGAAAGTGCCAGGGCAATGCAGCTGTTAGATGATGCCAGAGAGAAAGCGTCCGGTATTGTTAAGGAAGCTGATGAACAGGCTGAGGCTATCCGGAAGGATGCATATGACAACGGGTATGCCAAGGGAATGGAAGAAGCGCAGAATGATGCCAAAACCGAACTTGAGGCAAAGCTTGCACAATTAGAGAAAGAATACCATGATAAGAAAGCAGCTCTCCAGACTGAGTATGATGAACTTAAAGAACAGATGGAACCGGAACTTGCAGATACGATTCTTGATGTTGTATCAAAAGTGACGGGAGTTCTTGCCGAAGATAATAAAGATGTTATTTTACATCTTATAAATAATGTCATGCGTAATAATGAATTCAGTAAAGAATTCACCATCAGGGTATCTGAAAATGATTATAATTATGTTATAAGTAATAAAGAACTGATATATGGTGCTGCATCTCCTGATTATAATATCGAGATATGCAAGGATTCCAAGTTGTCAAAGAATCAATGTGTAATAGAGACGGATGCAGGTGTATTTGACTGCAGTCTTGATATCCAGCTTGAAAATCTCATACATGAAATCAAAATTCTCAGCTGTGTGCATTGATGAAATATATTAGACCAGAGGTGTATGGTTTGGATACCACTAAGTATTTGAATTTGGTAAACAGAACATTTTATAAGAAGATGGGTAAGGTCTCTAAGGTTGTCGGACTTACGATTGAATCAATAGGTCCGGATGCGAGCCTTAATGATGTCTGCCATATTCTTCCCAAAGACGGAAACGGCAGATACATAAATGCCGAAGTAGTCGGTTTCAGGGAAAAAAGAATAATACTGATGCCGTTCGAATCAGTGGATGGTATCGGGCCGGGATGTATTGTCGAGAATACCAACAGCCATTTGTGTGTCAAAGTTGGAGATGAACTGTTAGGCAGAACGGTTGACGGACTCGGTAACCCGATTGATTCAGAGCCGATAGAAGACTATGTTGAGTATCCTGTAGATTCCACACCACCGGATCCGTTAAAAAGAGTAATAATTGATACAATTCTCCCGCTGGGTGTTAAAGCGGTTGACGGTCTGCTTACAATAGGCAAAGGCCAGAGAATAGGTATTTTTGCGGGAAGCGGTGTCGGAAAAAGTACATTGATGGGTATGTTTGCAAGAAATACCAAAGCGGATATTAATGTTATCGCACTTATAGGTGAACGAGGCAGGGAAGTCCGCGAATTTATAGAAAGAGACCTTGGCGAAGAAGGAATGAAAAGAAGCGTGGTCGTTGTGGCCACATCCGACAAACCGGCTCTCATCAGAAATAAAGCAGCCAAGACAGCGACAGCGATTGCTGAGTATTTCAGGGATCAGGGCAAAGATGTCCTTCTTATGATGGATTCACTTACACGTTTTTCGATGGCACAGCGTGAAATTGGTCTTGCATCAGGAGAACCACCGGTTACAAGAGGATATCCGCCAAGTATGTACAGTGAAATGCCAAAGCTTCTGGAACGTGCCGGAAATTCAGAAAAGGGTTCAATAACCGGACTCTACACTGTTCTGGTAGACGGAGATGACTTTAACGAGCCGGTAACCGATACCGCACGAAGCATTCTCGACGGGCACATTGTTCTGTCGCGTAAGATAGCCCAGAAGAACCATTATCCGGCGATAGATGTACTTGCAAGTATATCAAGGTGTATGAGCCAGATTGTTGATAAGAAGCAGAAGGAACTTTCAGGACAGCTCAAAAATGTTATGGCCACATATGCGGAATCCGAGGATTTGATAAATATCGGTGCGTATAAGGCCGGCAGCAATAAAAATATTGATTATGCAATAAGTAAAATAGACAAGGTAAATGATTTCCTTATTCAGGCGACTGACGAGAAAATGGATTATGACGAAGAAATAGAAGCACTTGAGGCGGTGTTTGAAGAACCGCAGGAAGGCGATGAAAATTAATGGCAAAGTTCTCCTATAGGATGCAGAACATACTGGATATAAAGTATAAAATGGAAGAGCAGGCTAAATCGTCATTTGCGGCGGCTATGGCCAGGCTTAGGACAGAGAAGGACAAACTTGATGCCATGTTTGCCAGGAAAAAAGAACTTGAAGAAGATTACCGCAATAAAGCACAGGGACAGATTAATGTATTTGATCTGTCAAATGGCAGAAAAGCAATAGATTTTCAGAAAGAACTGATTAAGGAACAGATGGTCGAAGTAAGGGTTGCACAGAAAAATGTGGAAATGGCACGTGCAAGACTTAATGATGTAATGAAAGACAGAAAAACACATGAGAAACTCAGGGAACATGCATTTGAAGATTTTCTGCATGAACTGAGTGACCAGGAGAAAAAAGAAATAGACGAACTGGTAAGTTACCAATACAGTACTAAGGCGAGGTGATAAATTATGGCAAAGAATCAGAATGAAGATATAGATTTGGTTAATGATATGGATCTGGATGATGAAGAAGAAAAAGACGGCAAGAAAAATGGCAAAATGATGACGTCTATAGTCGCGTTGTTCATTGTTCTCATATGGGTTGCCATCTTTGCTTTGCTTATCAAACTGGATGTTGGCGGTTTCGGAAGTTCGGTAATGTATCCGGTGCTTAAGAATGTTCCGGTGCTTAATAAGATACTTCCCAAAAACGCGGGAGAAGAAATCAGCTCACAAAGCGGAGATACATACAGCACACTTCAGGATGCGATAGACAGAATTAATGAACTTGAAAATGAAATCTCACTTTACAAGAGCAATGCCGATGATAATGCCGAGACGATTTCTAATCTGCAGGCAGAATTGTCAAGACTCAAAGCATACGAAGAAAATCAAAGCAATTACGAGCAGTTAAAAAAGAAATTCGATAACGAGGTTGTATTTACAAATAATGCACCCGATATACAGGAATATAAGACATGGTATGAACAAATGGATCCTGATAACGCAGCTGAGATATACCGACAGGTTGTTGAACAGCTTCAGGTTCAGCAGGAAATTCAGGATCTTGCCGATAAATATGCTTCTATGAAACCGGCTGCGGCTGCGGCTGTTTTCGAAGAAATGACGGGCGATCTCGAAAAGGTTGCCAAGATACTTTCGTGTATGAAGAAAGCGGATGCGGGCAATATCATTGCAGCCATGGATCCGACACTTGCAGCCAAACTCACATTACTTATATATCCTACTGGTGAATAACGGCTTATGCCGATATTCATATATATATTTTTTCAGGAAAGGAGGAAAGAAGATGACGACAGGAAATATTTCCAAGGTGTCAGATATCTCTAATCTTATGACATTTAAGGGTAATGTTTCTTCCAATGCCGATACAAAGGGATTAAGTTTCGCATCGCTTATGTCTGCGGTATCAGACGGTAAACATAGTGATAATGCCGGAACTGATGCATATAAGCCGGTCACGGATAACGATATCTCAAAAGTGATTTCCGATTCCAAGACTTCAAAACCGGTTGACTCCGGAGCGAAGAGCGGGAAATCAAATGACGTTACAACTGAATCCGACAAAAGTATCCGGGATGCGTACAATGATATCAGGGAAGCACTTAAAGAAGAATTAGACATAACAGACGAAGAACTTGATGCAGCACTTGAAGCTCTGGGAATGACTGTTGCCGACCTGATAGTACCGCAGAATATGGCAATGCTTGTCGCAGAAGTTAACAGCACTGATGTTACCAATATCCTTACAGATGAATCCCTTGCGGATAATCTCGCAACACTTACGCAGGAAATTGCAGACATTGTCCAGACTATTGAAACAGACACCGGGATTTCGGTTGAAGAATTTAAAGAAGCAGTCAGGAATCTGGAAGAATCACTGAATAGCACAGCGGATACCGGAAATCCTGAGATGCCGGCAGAGTCTGTATCAGATTCACAGACAAATGTTCCGGTGCAGGACAAAGAGATTAAAGTGACTGTTGAGAATCATCAGGAAGAAATGGCAAGTGTGGAAAACAAACAGACAGGAACCGGAGTGAGCGAAACACAGACGTCGGATGACGCTGACAGTCATAATGAAAGCGGACATCAGACAACGGCGAAAGAGTTTGCACAGAACATAGTCCAGAATCTTAACCAGAGTGTGAGTGAAGCAGTTGCAGCAGATGCCGGCGAAACCTTCAGCGTAAGCCGTACAGATATTGTTGAGCAGATGCTTGAAGCAGTAAGAGTTAACGTAACTCCAGATACAACATCAATGGAGATACAGCTTACACCTGAACACCTCGGAAAGATCAATCTCAATGTGGCTACCCGAAACGGAGTCATAACAGCTACCATAACAGCTCAGAATGAATCTGTAAAAGCGGCAATTGAAAATCAGGTTATACAGCTCAAAGAGAGCATGAATAACCAGGGACTTAAGGTTGAAAATGTCGAAGTAACGGTGGCAAGTCATGAGTTTAATATGAATTATGATAACAACGGCGACTCACAGAATATGGGTAACGGTAAGAATAATTCATCAAGAAGATTCAGAACCGAAGAAGAATTAGCTTCTGATGAAACAGCGGCAGAAAATACCGAACGTCAGATAATGGAAGCTAACGGCAACAGCGTAAGTTATACGGCATAGTAAAGGAGACAAACAATGGCAATATCAGCACAGGTAATTAACGGTAAAGTATATGCTGATTATACATCCGGAACAAGCACCAATAAGGATACTAAGGGAAGTGATTCTCTTGACAAAGATGCTTTCTTAAAAATCCTTGTGGCCGAAATGCAATATCAGGATCCACTTGAACCGTCATCCAATACAGAATGGGTAACGCAGATGGCATCGTTTTCACAGATAGAGCAGCTTCAGGATGTTACAGACACGATCAATGAGCAGAAAGCAGCGGCACTTGTAGGAAAAAGAATAATAGTTGCTGCATCCGATAACACAAACGGCGAAGTCAATTATGTTACAGGTAAAGTTCAGTGTATCGAAAAGAAGTCAGATGGCTTATACTTTTCAATCAATGACAATTTATATTCGGTTGACAAGCTTTATGCTGTAGTTGATGATGAGTATTATGACAAACTCATTAACGGTAACAAAGGCAGTACAGGCAGCGATGGCGCCGGTACCGGAGAGAAAAAAGCATAAAACCGTTCAGACCGGCATGGATGAGGAATAAGATATGGATATCAAAAACACAAGATTTTCATCCATTGAGCAGATCACGGGTCAATATCTTAACAACCGGAATGTCAGGCAGACAGACAAAGAAAATGTCAGCTCATTTGATACTATTCTCAAGCAGAAATTTGATGATGCAAAGACGGAAGGCCTTAAGTTTTCCAAACATGCAATGCAAAGACTTGCGGACAGAAATATTGATTTGTCAAATGAACAGCTTGACAGACTTGACAAAGGTGTTAAACTCAGTGTAGAGAAGGGTATCAGGGAATCATTGGTACTTATGGATGATTACGCATTCATAATCAACACAAGCAGGAACACCGTGATAACAGCAATGGAACAGGGCAATGAAGGTGACAATGTGTTCACAAACATTGACGGAGCCGTTTTGGTATAGGTTGGACCTTATGGAAACCTTCTGCTTCTGAATGACGGATGAAGCAGCGAGAAAACGGCAGATTTTAATAAACACCGGGATAATCCGGTGTCAGGAGGCCACTTAATTATGATGAGATCACTTTACTCTGGTGTAGCAGGACTCAGGTCACACCAGACAAGAATGGACGTAATAGGTAATAATATTGCCAACGTCAACACAGTAGGATATAAATCACAGTCTGTAACATTCAGCGATGTATTGTATCAGACAACACAGAACGCTTCGGGTCCTAACGAAACTACCGGAGCGGGCGGTACCAACGCCAAGCAGATCGGTCTTGGTTCAACTATTTCATCCATCAGTACCAATATTACCGAAACAGGTGGATATCAGACAACCAACAAACCGTTTGACCTTATGATCAACGGAGATTCATTCTTTGTAGTAAATAACAATGGATCAAATTATTTTACCAAAGCCGGTAACTTCCAGCTTGATACCAACGGAATGCTGGTAACTTCACAGGGTTATGCGGTAATGGGATGGCTTGCGGATAAGGATGGTAACATTCAGGTTGATAATGTATCAAGAATTAATCTTTATTCACCTGAGAACCAGTATGCAAATCCGGTTGCTACAACAGCGACAACCATGGCAGGTAACATCAATAAAGAAGATGAAAGCTTTTCGGCAGCCGGTGGTTCACGTTCTGTAAACATATCATTTTATGATAACCTTGGATATAAGTATCAGGCAACACTCAAAGTTACACAGACCAGTGAGTATGAGTATGGAATGACTGTATCGGCAGTAAGCTGTAATGGAAGAACATTGAATCTTTCGGAGACAGATCTTAATAATCTTCTTGATGCCAATACATCTATTACATTTAATGAAGCAGACGGTACACTTGCGACACCGGCGGATGGTATCATTAATTTCAAGGCGACAGCACTTGGAATCGATGCACTTCCTCAGGACATAACTGTTGATTTTTCAAGTGTAACATGCCGTGGTACGGAGACCAAACTTGAATCATCAAGAGGTGATGCTGACGGCAACGGAGCCGGAAGAGCCGTAGGTACTATGACAGAGGTTGCAATCGGTAAGGACGGTAAGATTTCAGCGTCGTATGATAACGGCGATCAGAGAGTTATAGCACAGATTGCCGTTGCTAATTTTGTTAACCCGTCAGGTCTTGAGAAAATAGGTGATAATCTTTTCCAGGCAACCATGAATTCCGGTGAGTTTGATGGAATAGGACAGGATGTAACGGCGGATGGAGGATATTTTGCAACAGGTGTACTTGAAATGTCCAATGTTGATCTTGCTGCAGAATTTACTGATATGATTACAACCCAGAGAGGATATCAGGCAAACTCGAGAATTATCACAGTTTCAGATACACTCCTGGAGGAACTCATTAACCTTAAGAGATAATTATAAGATGGCGGTTCTGCCTTGCCGGTAGGCGGGGCAGAATATGCCGGTTTTAAAGGAAAAGGCATGATTGAATTAACCAGACTTAACGGAACTGTATTCGGGCTGAATCCGGAGTTGATAGAAGTTGTCGATTCAACACCAGACACAGTTATCACTCTTACTACAGGACGCAAATTTATTGTAAAAGAAAGTAGACAAGAAGTGAAAAATTTAGTATTATCATATAAGAAGGCAATTTTTGCTGAATTATTTAAATTAGGATAATAGGTGGTATATAAATGGATTTTGCAACAATAATTGGTCTCGTCGCAGGATTAGGCCTTATGATATTTGGTATAGTTACAGGTGATGATGGATTCGCGGCACTAACGAACTTCCTTCATGCACAGTCGGCACTTATAACATTCGGTGGTGCGTTCGGTGCAACACTTGTATCTAACAGCTTAGGAGATTTTGTTAACGGAATTAAAGGAATAAAGATGGCACTTCGTCAGACCAAACATGATCAGACGGAAGTTATTAAGAAGATAATTGAGCTTTCTAATGTAGCACGTAAGGAAGGCTTATTGGCATTGGAAGATGCGGCATCGGATCTGGATGATGCATTTATGAAGAAAGGTATCTTCCTTATAGTTGACGGTACGGAACCGGATCTGGTAAGGGCAATTCTTGAGACAGAACTTACATGTATAGAAGACAGACATAAGAAAGTATCATCGTTCTGGGAAACAGCAGCAGCGATGGGTCCTGCATGGGGTATGATCGGTACCCTCATCGGTCTTATTAACATGCTTAAACATCTTGATGATGTGTCAACCGTAGGACCTAACATGAGTACAGCCCTTATTACTACATTCTACGGTTCACTGTTAGCCAACTGGCTTGCAATGCCTATTGCAACCAAATTAAAGGCTAATAATGCAGAAGAAGTCACAGTTAAGGAAGTGGTAATAGAAGGATTGCTGTCAATACAAGCCGGAGAGAATCCTCGTGTAATCGAAGAGAAACTCAAATCATTCCTTGCACCTGCAGAGAGAACTCAGTATGGTGAAGGTGGAGAAGCCGGAGGTGAAGAGGCTTAATGGCGAGAAAGAAAGGTAATGAAGAGTCTATAAAGACGGATGGCTGGATGGCTACGTTCTCCGACCTTATGAACCTGTTATTGTGTTTCTTCGTCGTTTTGTTTGCCATGTCAACTGTTGATGCTGATAAATGGCAGGAACTTGTAGCTTCGTTTTCTTCCAAATACAATGTTATTGAAGGAAAAGGCTCCGGAATAGGCGAAGGAAAGCTTATTGCGAGCGGAACAAGCCAGCTTACGGATATCAGTAATTATTATGCACAGCAGGGCCTTAATCAGGAGGGCAGCAAGAATGATGTCCAGGATGCGTTGATCAAACTTGAAAAAGAACAGACCAAAGAATCTGAGAAAATGGGCGAGATCATTAACGGAATGCTTGAAGGAACGGGACTTAACGATGCGGTTGAAGTCCAGGTTACACAGCATTATGTATGCCTTAATATGAAGGGTGCGCTTCTTTTTAAATCCGCATCGGCAACACTTACTGACGAAGCACAGAAAGTATTGACTGAGGTAAGTAAAATACTTAAATTATATCAGGATAATCTTGTAGAGATAGAAGGACATACGGATAATGTTCCGATGTTGAATGACCCGATATTTACTAATAACAATGTTCTTTCGGCATACAGGGCGATGGCAGTATTTGATTATGTGGTAAATGACTGTGGTGTGAGCCCGGCGAAGCTCAAATGTGCAGGCCGGGGCGAATATGCTCCGATAGCAAGCAATGATACAGCTGATGGAAGAGCACAGAACAGACGTGTAGAGATTAAGATATATAACAGCTACAGCAGTTATTAATATATATTATAGAAAGTCAAGGTGGATAGATATATGAAAAAAGGAATAAGCAACATAATTGTTCTGGCACTTGTGATAGTTAACCTGGTTCTTACAGTGATACTTGTTTTCACATTCCTGCCATCAATTAAGAAAACCAATAATCTTGTTACTAAAATTTGTGATATGGTTGACCTGGAGGTTGGTGCGGACAGTAACAAACAGGAAGTGACTGTTTCGGATCTGACAAGTGTTACCGTATTGTTTGGCGAGGATACAACCAATGTTGTCAATCTTACCAACGGAAAACTTGCAAAGTTCGGTGCAACTATAAATTTAAATACTAAGGCAAAGGATTATGAAAGTGTGAAGACACAGGTTGAATCTGCAATGAGTATGATTGACAGTACACTTATGGGTGTAATCAGAGGATTTGACAGTACAACACCTCAGGCGGATATGGAAAAGGCAGCGACGAATGCGGTGCGTGAATTATTTGCATCGGATACGGTATATTCAGTATCATTCACACAATATGTAGTACAGTAATTATGAATATAATATGTTATAGAAAGAAGGTGAGAGAAGATGGGCGAAGTCCTTTCACAAAGTGAGATAGATAACCTGCTGAAGGCTTTCAGCAGTGGTGAACTTGATGTCGAAGAAATGAAAGGCACGGAAGAAAAGACGGTTAAGAATTATGATTTTGCAAGACCGGCTAAATTCTCCAAAGAACATCTTCGAACACTTGAAATAATATTTGAACATTACGGACGTTTGTTGTCTACCAATCTTCCGGCATATTTAAGAAGACCGGTTCAGGTAGCTGTAATGAACTCAGAGGCAGTAACTTATTCTGAATTTGCAAATGCACTTTCCAATCCGGTATTGCTTGGCGTGGTAAGTTTTGAACCTCTTGACGGTAATGTTGTTATGGAAATAGCATCCAATCTTGGATTTGCAATGGTGGACCGGCTTTTGGGAGGCGCAGGAACTGCGCTAGACAAGCCAAGGGAATTTTCAGAGATTGAACTCACAATACTTGAGAGAATGTTTAATGTATGTGTTAATCTTTTAAGGGAACCCTGGGAAAATGTTGTGGATATACACCCGAGGCTGGAACGGATAGAGACTAATTCACAGTTTGCACAGATAATATCTCCGAGTGAGATGATTGCTATCATCACAGTGAATATTAAAATCGGAGATGTCGAAGGACTCATGAATATATGTCTTCCTTACATTGTTCTTGAACCTGTTATGGATAAACTCAATACAAAATACTGGTTTTCCACTATGCAGGATAAAGATGTTAATACATATGAAGATGCGATAGCATCACTCATAAGCAAGGCACAGATACCGGTCAAGGCGGTATTGGGTTCCAGCAGTATTTCTGTTAATGATTTTATTAATCTTGGTGTCGGAGATGTTATTAAACTGGACACCAAAGTGGATGAAGAATTAGATGTTTTTGTTGGAAATATAAAGAAATTTACAGCGTTGCCGGGTTCGGCTAACGAAAATTATGCAGTCAGACTTACCAAAGTTCTGAGAGGAGATGACTAAAATGGATGGAATGTTATCACAAGACGAAATCAATGCATTGCTTTCAGGTGCCAATCTTGACGACGGTGCCGATGCAGCAGCCAGTACAACAGATGAAACCCTGACCGATGAACAGAAAGATGCTATCGGAGAGGTTTCAAATATAAGCATGGGAACGGCAGCAACTACTCTTAGCACGTTGCTCAACCAGCCGGTTAACATTACAACACCGCAGGTTACATATATGACATGGGACGAACTTGCAGATTCCTATGACAGACCATGTGTTTTTTTGCAAATTCAATATACAGCCGGACTGGACGGTAATAATGTCCTTGTTCTTAAAGAACATGATGTAAGAATAATTACCGATCTTATGATGGGCGGAAACGGAGAGGTCAATGATGATGAACCGATTGGTGAACTTCATTTGAGCGCAATCGGAGAAGCGATGAACCAGATGATGGGTTCGGCCGCAACATCAATGTCATCCATGCTTGGCAAGAAAATAGATATAAGCCCGCCAGTTGCAAATCTGATTGATTTGAATGTAAAACAGGATGAAAATAATCTTCCGGAATTCCTTAATACCAAATTTGTTAAGGTCGCATTCAGAATGACCATAGGAAATCTTATAGACAGTGAAATCATGCAGTTATATCCGTTTGATTTTGCAAGGAATCTGTATGAAGTGTTCGCACTCGGTATGCAGGATAATTCAGATAATGTTGCGACATCGACACCTTCAGAGAAGGCCGCACAGCCGGCAGCAGAACAGCCATCAGCAGCACAGCAGGCAATGCAGCAACCATCGCCTGCACCGCAACCGCAGCAGAATGTGGCACCGCAACCGCAGATGCAGCAGCAGATGCCTTACGGATATGGCGCAGCACCAATGCCGGGATACATGCAGCCACAGATGCCTTATGGACAGCCAATGCCGGGATACGGTATGCCACCGGTTCAGAATGTTAATGTGCAGCCGGCTTCATTCCAGCCATTTACCGGAGCTCAATCAACGGTCGGACACGAGAATATAGATCTTATTATGGATGTTCCGCTTGAAGTAACAGTTGAACTTGGCAGAACAACCAAGTCCATTAAGGAGATTCTTGAATTTGCACCGGGAACAATCGTTGAACTTAACAAGATCGCCGGAGAACCTATCGATGTACTTGTCAACAGAAAGTATGTTGCCAAAGGCGAAGTAGTAGTTATTGAAGAAAGTTTTGGTATCAAAATTACTGAAATAATAAAATAATTGTTTTCAAAAACGATGCAATAATGTATAATACACATTAAATAAAAAAAGTGAACATTTCTTTTAAAGGAGATTAAGTTATGGCAAAAAATATATTGATATGCGACGATGCAGCATTTATGAGAATGATGATTAAAGACATTCTTACGAAAAATGGATACACTGTTGCCGGAGAGGCCGAGAACGGAGCTAAGGCTGTAGAGAAATATACAGAGCTTAAGCCTGATCTTGTACTTATGGATATCACAATGCCTGAAATGGATGGAATACAGGCTCTTAAGAAAATAAGAGAACTTGACCCTAAGGCTTCCGTGATCATGTGCTCAGCCATGGGACAGCAGGCTATGGTTATTGAATCAATCCAATCGGGAGCAAAAGACTTTATCGTTAAGCCGTTCCAGGCAGACAGAGTCCTTGAAGCTGTAAGAAAAGTTGTTGGTTAATATGATATATTGCGCATCCATGGAGAACAGTATTGCGCAGTTTATTACTGTAACCATGATATTTATATTTGTTCTGGCTATTACATATTTCACGACCAGGTGGATTGGCTCATATCAGAAGAAGAAAATGAGCTATGGTAATATTAAAGTTATTGAAAGTACAAGACTTTCAAGCAATAAGATATTGGAAATTGTAAAAGCAGGAGATAAATGCGTCCTTATCGCTGTGTGCAAAGACACAGTTACGTATCTTGGAGAAATTAACGAGGATACACTTGAATTTAAGGAGACCGAGACCAAAGAATCTTTTGGGAGCGTGTTTAACAGATTCAGATTTTCCGGCAAGGAAGAGGCAGAAGATGAAGAAGAGAAGTAAGGCAATATTAGCTTTCGCAAGAATTGCCATGGTGGTGGCGATTGTTCTCTTCATATCGGTCAACAGCAGAACTGCTGTATATGCAACTGATATATTAGGAACCGAAGAGACGACAACTGCGGCTAATGCTTCAGATAATTTTACAATCGGAATATCGGCTGGAAATGGAAGTGATCTTGCAAGCGTATTACAGATAGTACTTGTGCTTACGGTAATTGCTTTAGCACCTTCCATTCTTATTATGCTCACATCGTTCACGCGAATAATCATAGTAATGCATTTTACAAGAACGGCGCTGGGTACACAGTCGACACCGCCGAACCAGGTGCTTATAGGTTTATCACTTTTTCTTACTTTTTTCATAATGGCGCCTACATTTACAACGGTATATAATGACGCGATCAAGCCTCTGTCGGCCAATGAAATTTCGGCGGAAGAGGCATATGAGACAGGAATACAGCCAATAAGAAAATTTATGTTTAAGCAGACCAATACCAAGGACATCAGGATGTTTCTTGAGATTGCGGATATCGGTGCAGTGGAGAATTATGATGATATACCTACATATGTACTTGTGCCGAGCTTTATAGTGAGTGAATTGAGAACTGCATTTATAATTGGATTCCTGATATATATTCCATTTATAATTATAGATATGGTTGTTGCATCGGCATTGATGTCGATGGGTATGATGATGTTACCTCCGACAACTATTTCGCTGCCTTTTAAAATATTGCTTTTTATTATGGCAGATGGCTGGAATCTGATTATAGGAAATCTTGTTAAGACATTTTATTGATAAAGGAGTGGAAGTATGACAGAAGAACAGGTTGTGGATATAACCAGGGAAGCATTATTCCTTATAATTGAATGTTCGGCTCCACTCCTTTTGATTTCACTTGTTGTCGGTCTGGTGATAAGTATTTTCCAGACGATTACATCGATACAGGAGCAGACACTTACATTTGTTCCGAAAATAATAGGTGTTTTTATAGGTGTTATGATTTTCGGCTCATGGATTCTGACAAAGGTAACTGATTATATTCAGGAACTGTGGTCGAATTTTAGTACATATATCAGGTAGGTGCTGTTATGTTTAACTATGAGATAGCGTTAAATTACTGGGAGTTTTTTCTTCTGATTCTGGTACGCATTGCTAGCTTTGTATATACAGCACCGTTTTTTAATATATCGAGCGTACCGCAGAAAGTTAAAATTTCAATATCCATATTCATATCGATATTGATTTTTATGATTACACCTGACAGAACTATTGAATATACAGGGCTCCTTGATTATGCGATTCTTATTATCAAGGAAAGCGTTGTTGGACTCCTGTTAGGATTTGTGTGTAATGTATGTATCCAGGCAATAACTTTTGCCGGACATATAATAGATACCGATATAGGTCTTTCAATGGCCAATATGTATGATCCGACATTGCGCACACAGACGAGTATCTCGGGAACTTTCTACTATTATACGGTGTTTCTCCTTATGATGGTAACGGGATTGTACCAGTTCCTGATATCTGCGATTGTGGATTCATATAGTATAATCCCGATTGGCAAAGTCACGATCAATGCGGCACTTTATGATTCTTTTCTGGATGTGATAGCAGGTTTTCTGATTGTAGGAATCAGAATTGCATTACCGGTTTTCATATCGATGATGTTAATGAATATAATTCTGGGAATTTTATGCAGAGTTGCTCCGCAGCTTAATATGTTTGCTGTAGGTATACAGATGAAGCTTTTATTCGGACTTGCAATAATGTTTCTTACGATAGGACTTCTGCCGACGGTATCAAATATGTTGTTAAATATGATGAAACAGGCTGTCAGACAGATTGCGGGAGGACTTGTATGATAAAATATGACCTTCAGTTCTTTGCCAAGGACGGTCCTGGTGGTCAGAAGACAGAACCGGCTACACCCAAAAAATTAGAAGATGCCCGTAAGAAAGGCCAGGTAGCCAAAAGTAAGGATCTTTCCGGCTCGGTTCTGTTGTTAGCTTTTTTTGTCCTGATTAAAATTTATGTCAAATATCTTGGCAGGCAGTTTATGAGTTCATTTCATGAGACATATACCAGGATAGGTGATTTATCCGGCGCAAGCGATGAATACAGCTCAATAGGTGTTTACTTTAAAAATATTTTGCAGCAGAACATACTGGATATGCTTGTTATGCTGCTTCCTATACTGGCAGTTGCGTTTGTTCTTGGATTTGTTATGGACATAATTCAGGTGAAATGGAAACCTACAGGTGAGACATTAAAACCGAAATTCGATAAATTTAATCCGGTTAACGGAATAAAGCGTATTTTTAACGTCAAGACAATAGCGGAATTAATAAAACAGATTGTTGTACTTGCGGTATGCGTAATAGTTACTTATAATAAGCTTAAGAGCAAAATCGGTATGCTCTTTAACCTGTATGATATAACATTGCAACAGGCAGTTGTTGCCATGGGAGATTTGATTATTGACCTTGGCATAACAATAAGTGTAATTTATCTTATTATAGGTGTTGCCGATTACATCTTCGAAAAATGGAAATTCAAAGATGATATGAAGATGACCAAACAGGAATTGAAAGATGAATGGAAGGACACCGAAGGAAGTCCTGAAGTAAAGAATAAGCAGAGAAGACGGATGCAGGAAGCATCAAGACGTCGTATGATGCAGGCAGTTCCGGAGGCGGATGTGGTAATAACAAACCCGACTCATTTTGCGGTTGCACTTAAATATGAACCGGATTCCGGAAAGGCACCGGTGGTTGTAGCCAAGGGCGAAGATTACCTTGCGCAGAAGATTAAAGAGAAAGCAAGAGAGTGCGATGTGGAAATAGTTGAGAATAAACCGCTTGCACGTATGCTTTATTATAATGTAGACCTGGGAACGGAAATTCCTCAGGAATTGTATCAGGCAGTTGCGGAGGTTCTTGCATTTGTCTGGAAACTTAAACACAAAATCTGAAATAGAAAGGTGAACGTCAGAATATGAAATTCAAAAAGACAGACTTGTTTATAGGAATATACCTGATGGCAGCAATTCTTTGCCTTTTTTTATCCATTCCATCGGGACTTCTGGATGTTCTCTTAGCCATAAATATATCAGTATCGATGATTATTCTTTTTACTTCCCTTTATGCAAAGGAAGCACTGGATATGCAGGCATTTCCTACAATGCTTTTGTTTACGACAATATTCCGTATTGCACTTAATGTATCATCTACCAAGCTTATTCTTAAGAACGGTTATGCCGGTGCAGTCGTTACGGCATTTGGTAAATTTGTCGGAGGCAATAATCTTGTAATCGGTTTCGTAGTATTTATTATACTTATAATCGTGCAGTTTGTTGTTATCAACAAAGGTTCAGAACGTGTATCGGAAGTAACTGCCAGATTCACACTTGATGCTATGCCGGGTAAGCAGATGGCAATCGATGCCGATCTGAATACCGGAGCAATTACGGATAAAGAAGCCAGAGCAAGGCGTGATAAAATACAGCAGGAGTCATCTTTCTTCGGCGCCATGGATGGTGCTACCAAGTATGTTAAGGGAGATGCTACCGCAGGTCTTATCATCACTGTGATTAACCTCATCGGAGGTATAATTATGGGTATGATATTTGGTGGATTGAGCATACAGGAGGCACTCAGCAAGTATGCACTTCTTACAATCGGAGACGGACTTGTAAGCCAGATTCCGTCACTTATGATATCGCTTTCAACAGGTATCCTTGTAACCAAGGCATCCAAGGAAGTGGAACTTCCGGAAGAAATCATTGGCGAGCTTTTCTCCATACCGAAAGTGCTTAAGATTGTCGGAGTGACCATGGCAATTCTGGGAATAGTTACGCCACTGCCGTGGTGGCTTTTCCTTCTTCTCGGTGCAGCACTTTTTATTGCCGGAATTATGACAGAGAGAAAGGCCGCTGTGCAGACGGTTGAAAATGAGACCGAAGAAGCCGATATGGAAGCCCAGGAAATACGTAAACCGGAGAATGTTGTATCGTTGCTTCAGGTTGATCCGATTGAACTTGAGTTCGGATATGGCATCATACCATTGGCCGATGTCAATCAGGGCGGAGATTTACTTGACCGTGTTGTTATGATAAGAAGACAGGTTGCGCTTGAGTTAGGTACTGTTGTACCGATTATACGACTCAGGGATAATATACAGCTTAACCCTAACCAGTACATAATCAAAATCAAGGGTATACAGGTAAGTGAAGGTGAGATACTTTTTGACCATTATATGGCGATGAATCCGGGATTTGTAGAAGAAGAGATTACAGGTATTCCTACGTTTGAACCGTCATTCCACCTGCCTGCAATCTGGATTACCGAGAACCAGAGGGAACGTGCGGAATCGCTAGGATACACAGTTGTAGATCCGCCGTCAATTATCGCCACGCACCTTACGGAAGTTATCAAGGAACACATTGCAGAACTTCTTACAAGGCAGGATACACAGAATCTTATCAACAACATCAAGGAAAACAACCCAACGCTTATCGAGGAACTTGTGCCGAAGCTTATGAGTGTTGGAGAAATACAGAAGGTTCTCCAGAATCTTCTTGAAGAGGGTATCTCGATCAGGGATCTTCTTACCATATTTGAGACGCTTGCGGACCATGCCGGTGCCACAAGGGATACTGACATTCTTACGGAATATGCAAGGCAGAGTCTTAAGAGAGCAATATCCAATAAGTTCTTTATGCCGAATGAGACAACAAGTGTAATAACTTTGGATCCGTCGGTAGAACAGGAAATAATGAATTCAGTCAAGCAGACTGAAAACGGTGCATATATTAACCTTGCTCCGGACAGGATTAAGAGCATCATGGATTCAGTGCAGGCTGAAGTTACCAAGATGGAAGATATGGGAAAAACACCTATAATCATAACTTCACCTATAGTCAGAATATATTTTAAACGTATTACAAGCGATTATATGAAGGACCTTATTGTAATATCATACAACGAGGTTGAACCTGAAGTTGAATTACAGTCAGTTGGGATGGTGACCGCATAATGATAGTTAAGAAGTATACCGGAAAAGATGAAACAGAAGCAGTTATGAAAGCCAAGGATGACCTTGGCTCAAACGCCGTTGTACTTAATGTCAGGACAATGAAACAGAGAGGTCTTGCCAAAATATTCAAAAAAGATTTTGTTGAAATAACGGCAGCATTGGAAGAGAAAGATTTTGCGCAGAATGTTAACAATAATAAGCCGACATTCAGCCGTGTAAGCAGTGAAGCAATCAAAAAACAGCAGTCACAGATAAATCTTCTTGCAGATGACCGTGCCGATACAAATGCACCGAAACAGTCAGAGATAATCGAAAAGAAACTGGACAGTCTCCATGATATGCTTCGTAACCAGATGGTAAAGGAAGAAGATGTAAAGCCAGTTGTCAGACCGGAGAATAATGCCAATTTCAAATCTCTTAAACTCATATATAATAAATTACTTGAGAATGAAGTCAGCGAAAAATATGCCAATGCTATCATTAATGATATAGAAAATTCCATGAAGAAAGAGTCAAATCTTGACAGTATTCTTGCGAGCGTATATCAGAAAATAATCCTTAAGTTCGGGGAACCTGAAGCCATCGAAGATGATGACAGACGCAAAATAGTATTTTTTATAGGCCCAACAGGTGTCGGCAAGACTACGACGATTGCTAAGCTTGCATCGGATTTTAAACTGACCCGTTCAAAAAACGTTGCAATGATAACAGCGGATACATACAGAATTGCAGCGGTTGAACAGCTTAATACATATGCAAGCATTCTTGACGTGCCTGTAAATGTAATATATTCACCATCGGAAATAGTCGAGTCCATAGAAGAATTATCGGATTACCAGATGATTTTTGTGGACACGGCAGGACGGTCGCATAAGAATACCGAACAGCGTGATGAAATAATCGAGATGATATCCAATGTCAGAAATTCAGATATTGATGCAGATATTGTAATATTCCTTGTAATGAGTGTTACCACCAAGTACAGGGATATGGTCAACATATGCGATGCATACAAATCGCTTAATTCATACAGATTGTTATTTACCAAGCTGGATGAAACCGATTCGGTTGGTAATATATTGAATATTAAGCTCTATACAGGGGCACCTATCTCGTATATAACATGCGGACAGAATGTACCTGATGATATAGAGAGCGTTGACGTGCAGAAACTTGCAAAAAGTCTTCTCGGCGGTGAATAAAACGGAGGTGTACATGGATCAGGCAGAAAAATTACGGGAAATTATAAAAAAACAGAATCAGTCAAACGAAAGTTCTGCCAGGATAATAACCGTTACAAGCGGAAAAGGTGGGGTTGGCAAATCCAATGTATCAATCAATCTTGCATTGCAATTCAGACGACAGGGTAAAAGAGTTATTATATTTGATGCAGATTTCGGACTTGCCAATATTGAGGTCATGTTTGGTGTGATTCCGCAATATACACTTGCGGATCTGATGTTCAAGGGTAAGGAAATAAAAGATATAATAACTGAAGGACCGGAGGGCGTTATGTTTGTGTCCGGCGGTTCCGGAATCGCAAGACTGGTTAATATTGATAATGAACAGATTAAAAGACTCGTTTATAAAGTTGCTGAACTCGAAAAACTTGCCGATGTTATCATTGTAGATACCGGCGCCGGAATATCACCTGCCGTGCTTGAATTTGTAGCAGCAAGTCAGGAGGTAATACTTGTAACAACCCCCGAACCGACATCGATAACCGATTCATATGCATTGCTTAAGGCACTGTCAATGTATGACGGATTTGACTATGAATCGACGAATGTAATGATTGTTGCAAACAGAGTTAATTCAGCCAATGAAAGCAGCAATCTGTATGAGAAACTCTCTGCGGTTGTAAATCGTTTTCTTAAGATTAAGATAAGTTATCTGGGTGCAATCCCATATGACCAGTATATTAACAAAGCTGTTATGAAACAGAAACCGGTAAGCATAGCATATCCATCGGCGTCTGCTTCAAAATCATTTCAGGCAATAAGTACGAGACTTGCCAAAAATGAGACGGCACAGGTTGGACATGCAAAAGGCGTTGCGCGTTTTTTTAGCAGGGTATTTTCATCAAATAAGAGAGTGTAACAGAACAAGATAAGGAATGACGAGGTAGACAACGGTGGCAAACATACTGATAACAGAAGGCGACAAAATAGATTTCAAAGATATATTGAGCAAAGAACAGCTCAATGGTGGACTGACACCCGCCACATATGCAAGCCAGGTTTTTGAAATCAGGAATGATGATATTTTGCGTGTATCCATGCCTATAGAACACGGAAGAATAATACCGTTGTCCAAAGGGAAAAAATTCGATGCATTTTTCTATACGGCAAAAGGTTTGTATCAGTGCATGGTAATTATAATTGACAGATTCAAAATAAACAATATCTATATGATGGACATTGAACTTCTGACGGAACCTGTCAAATACCAGAGAAGGCAGTATTACAGACTTGAACTTAATATTCCTGTGAGATATATGCAGATAACCGAGACGGAAAGCAATATGATGGAAAATGGGGAAGAACTCCCGGAAAGGCTTGGAAATCTGTCGGAATTCTATTCGGGAGATACAATTGACCTAAGCGGCGGCGGATTAAGATTTACAGGCGACGGCTTTGTGGAAAAAGGAAATAAGATTGCTATTGTATTTGATATTGATTATGAAGGCAATATCGAAAGATATGTACTTGCTGCAGATGTGGTTATGTCATTTGCCGTTCCGCAGCATCACGGCATGTATGAACACCGTGTTGAATTCAGGAATATATCAAAGGAAAACCGTGAAATGCTTATTAAATATATTTTTCAGGAAGAGAGAAAGATTAGAAAAAACAACAGGTGATCAATATGGGAAGAAAATTTTTAATTATTGATGACTCTGCACTTATGAGAAGGGTCATATCTGATATAATAAAACTGAACAGTGAATATGAAGTGTTGGACACAGCAGTTGACGGTGTTGATGGTCTGGACAAGCTTGTAGCGCATCCGGGATATTATGATCTTGTAATACTTGATATTAATATGCCTAAGATGAACGGACTTGAGATGCTTGAGATGCTGCAGAAAAATCATATGCATGAAGCGGTGGTTGTCGTAAGCACGGTTGCAATCGAGGGCGCAAAGGAAACCCTAAGGGCACTCGAACTTGGAGCACTCGATTTCGTAAAGAAACCTGAGAACTTTTATGAAGTTAAAGGTGACGGATTTAAGAACAAGATTCTTAAGGTAATCGAGATGGTTACAGGAAGTGATTTTAACCGTGTGCAAGTGGCCACTATGCCCACTCATACAGATGTACGGGTGCATGTTCCGGTTAAGCGTGTTAAGCCGGGCACGAATAAGATTGTTGCCATTGCATGTTCAACCGGAGGACCTAAGTCACTCCAGCAGGTTATACCATACCTGCCTGAGAATCTTGACGCCGGAGTTGTACTTGTACAGCATATGCCGAAGGGTTTTACCGCGTCTTTAGCCATGAGGCTTAATTCCCTTAGCGAGGCAGTTGTCAAGGAAGCCGAAGACGGAGAAGTTATTGAGAACGGTCATGTTTACATAGCACCGGGCGGAATGCATATTATAATCGCACAGAGCGGAAAGAATCATGTTATACGATATTCTGACCAGCCGCCGGTTGATGGATTGAGACCATGTGCCAACATTATGTTTGAATCATTGTCAAACACAGATTATGATGATATAACCTGCGTTGTACTTACAGGAATGGGTGCGGACGGAACCAAGGGAATACAATCGCTTGTGGATACAGGCCGCCGGGTTCATGTAATCGCCCAGGATGCAGAATCCTGTATAGTATATGGCATGCCGAGAGCTATAGCGGAAGCGGGGCTTGCCAATGAAATACAACCGCTTAACAAAATTTCAGAAAGTATTATTAAGAACGTGGGGGTAATGTAAATGGACGTTAGCCAGTATCTTGAAATTTTTGTGGAGGAGACTAAGGAACACCTTCAAAGCCTTAGCGATAATCTCCTTATATTGGAAAAAGAACCGGAAAATAAAGACACTATTAATGAAATTTTCCGTGCTGCCCATTCCCTTAAAGGAATGGCAGGAACAATGGGATATAAGAGAATGCAGAGTCTTACCCATAATATGGAGAATGTGTTTTCGGAAATCCGTAATGATAAGATGAAAGTGACCTCAGAACTTGTGGACACTTTGTTCCAGTGCCTTGATGCATTGGAGGCATATCTCGATAATATTATTAATACTCAGGATGAAGGAACTGAGGATAATGAACCGATAATCAAACTTCTCAATGATTTCCTTAACGGAAACCAGGCTGCACCTGCACAGGCAGAGACACCTGCCGCACCTGCACAGCAGCAGACAAACACCCCGGCACCAGCCAGATTATCCGATGTTAAATTTGCTGATTTTGAGAAACATGCAATGATTGAAGCCGGAAAGAACGGCATGAATGTGTACGGTGTCAATGTACATATTGATCCAAACTGTATATTAAAAGCGGCCAGAGCATTTCTTGTATTTAAGAATCTGGAAGAACTCGGTGAAATCATTAAATCAATTCCGTCCACACAGGACATCGAAGATGAAAAGTTTGACCTTGATTTCAGTATGTTCATAATATCCAAGGAACCTCTTGATAAAGTAGTGGCAACAGTTAAGAATGTATCCGAAATTAAAGATGCAGAAGGCGAACAGATTGTCATTAAAGAAGAGGAAACCAAGGTAGAGGAAAAAGCCGATACGGCAGGCAGCAGTAATGCACCGGCAAGGGATAATGCCAAACCGGCACAGGCTAAGACATCATCAAAGCCGGTAGTAAACAGATCCGTACGTGTGGATATAGAGAAACTTGATGTCCTCATGAATCTTGTCAGTGAGCTTATTATTGCCAAAAACGGACTTGTTGCATCTAATGCAGCAGAACAGATACAGCACAGCCAGAATTTTAATGAACAGATAGAATATCTTGAGAGAGTTACCACTAATCTTCATGAATCAGTCATGAATGTACGAATGGTTCCTATTGAAACAGTTGTCAACAGATTCCCTAGAATGATAAGAGATCTCTCCAAGAAGCTCAATAAGAAAATGGAATTGTATATGACAGGTGAGGATACCGAACTTGACAGAACAGTCATAGATGAAATAGGCGATCCGCTTATGCATCTTCTCCGAAATTCGGCAGACCATGGCCTTGAAAGCCCGGAAGAGCGAGCACGTCTTGGCAAACCGGAAGTAGGTTCAATATTCCTCAATGCATATCAGGATGGCAATAATGTTGTCATTGAAGTAAGGGATGACGGCGCCGGAATTAATATTGAGAAAGTCAGAAACAAAGCGATTGAGAAGGGTACTATCACGCCGGAACAGGCTGAGAGTATGACTGATAAGGAAATCATCGAAATCCTTTTTAGACCGAGTTTTTCCACATCAGAGAAAATCACGGATGTGTCAGGTCGTGGAGTTGGACTTGATGTTGTTAAGTCTAAAATCGAAGGGCTTGGCGGTGATGTTGAATGCCACAGCGTTGTAGGTGAAGGAAGTACATTTACAATAAGGCTTCCGCTTACACTTGCCATAATTCAGGCATTGATGGTTAAAATCGGCAGTGAACAATATGCAATTTCGCTCGGCTCAATACAGACTGTCGAGGATATACCGGTTGAGGAAATCAAACATGTTCAGGGTAAGGAAGTCATTAATCTCAGAGGCAATGTGATTCCTCTTATCAGACTTGGAGAATTGCTTGAAGTTCCTGATACAGCCGAAGATGCAGAGAACATCACGGTTGTCGTTATCAAGAAAGGTGACAAACAGGCAGGCCTCGTCGTTGACAGCCTTATCGGACAGATGGAAATTGTTATTAAATCACTCGGCAAATATATCAATATAAATAAAATGATAAGTGGTGCGACCATTCTTGGTGATGGTGATGTTGCACTTATCATTGATGCCAATGCTATTGTATAGGAGGGGCAGACATGGAAAAAACATCTAACAGCGATATTTCAACCAATCAGTTTATTATTGTAAGAATCGGAAATGAGCAATATGGTATCAACATCAAAATCGTTGATAACATAGTGAGAATGCAGCAGATTACCAGAGTGCCGAAAGCACAGAAATACTTTGTCGGCGTCATTAATCTCCGTGGAGAGATTGTGCCGGTAATGAGCCTCAGAAGAAGATTCGGGATAGAAGAAGACGAATTTACCAATGCGACAAGAATAATCATCGTTAAACCTGAACAGCAGGCAACGGTGGGATTCATTGTCGATTCAGTTAAAGAAGTTGTGACACTTGAGGAAGACCAGATTGAGAGAAACAGTATAAGCACCGATGCAGAAGGCCAGTCGTATATAAACGCAGTTGGCAAAAACAAGGATGAGCTTATATCTATTCTTAATATCCAGACAGTAATTAATGATAAAGAACAAGTGTAATGCACACCTGAAAGGAAGGTGACGATATGCCGGAAATTAATCTTGATACACTGACTGATATGCAGTTTGATGTACTTAAGGAGATAGGTAATATTGGTGCAGGTAATGCGACAACCGCACTATCGCAGATGATTAACATGAAGATAGACATGAATGTGCCAAAAGTTGCCCTGGTACCGCTTAGCGACATTTCCGGCATAATCGGATCTGAAGAGATGGTTATTGTCGGAATAATGTTGGGCATGGAAGGTGACATAACAGGAACAATGATGTTCTTGCTCAAGGTTGATTCAGCACACAGAATAGTCAATTTGTTGATGGGAACCGATTCGGCACCGGATGCAGATTTCGGTGAAATGGAATATTCCGCCCTTGGTGAGATAGGTAATATTATTGCAGGCTCATATTTGTCCGCATTGTCTTCACTTACAGGTTTGAAGATTGTGGCTACCGTGCCGGCGATGACCATAGATATGGCAGGAGCAATATTAAGTGTACCGGCTATCGAATATGGTAAAATAGGTGATAAAGTTCTTTTTATAGAGACACAATTAGGAGAAGATGATTTCCTTAACGGATACATAGTTATGGTTCCGGAAGTTGATTCCTACGGAAAGATACTTACATCATTAGGAATAGAAATATAAAGGCGGGTATTTAATATTTTACCTGAAATGGATATGACAAGATGGGTAACATGATTAAAGTTGGGATGGCAGATTTAAAAATATGCAAAGCACCGGACGCCTTGACAACTTTAGGACTCGGTTCGTGCATCGGTGCATGTTTATATGATCCTGTGGTCAAAATAGCCGGAATGGTACATTATATGCTCCCTGACAGCACTAAAATCAAAAGCAATCAGAATATAGCAAAATTCGGAGATACGGGTATCAGGGAACTGATACGGCTTATGGAAGAAGCCGGAGCGCGCAAATCAAGAATTGTAGCCAAAATTGCAGGTGGAGCAAGGATGTTTGCGGTGTCAGCCAGTGTGAATCTTCCCGGACTGAATGTCGGAGAGAATAATATTGAAGCGGCACGGCTTAACCTTAGTGAGAATGGTATTGCCATAATAGCTGAAGATGTCGGGCTTAACTATGGTAGAACCATAGAATTTTATGCAGAAGACGGAAGCTTGACGATCAAAGCGGTAGGCAAGGACATTAAAGTTATATAGAGGTATTTTATGCAAAGAGAACACAAATTCCTGCCTCTGGCAATCGCTCTTGTTGCAGGCCTGGCAGTAAGTATTGTATTTATATTGAATCACAATAATTCAATTACATCGGTACTTATCGTATTGGCGGTAATGCTTGGTTTCTACATAGTGGGTTTGATATTCAGGGCAGTATTGGTCAGACTTAATACCAAAGAACCGGAAGAAGAGACTGAGGAGGAATCCGAACCGGAAGAAGCCGGTGAAGAAGATGGTGTTAAGACTGTGGATGAAGAAGAGAATCAGGCCTGATTGTATTATACGATATTGAGGTAATATAAGATGGACGAGAATGGCAGAAATAAATTATGGGCAGCTTTTCGCGAGAAAAGAACACCACAGATAAGAGAACAGATTATAATAGAATACTCACAGCTTGTAAAGCTTGTTGCCGGACGTCTGAGCATGTATCTCGGATATACGGTTGAATATGAAGACCTTGTAAGTTACGGCATATTTGGACTTATCGATGCCATAGATAAATTTGATTGTGATAAGAATGTTAAATTCGAGACATATGCCAGCTTGAGAATCAGAGGTGCTATTCTTGACCAAATCAGGAAGATGGATTGGATTCCACGCTCAGTGAGACAGAAACAGAAGAGAATAGATGCTGCATATTCCAAAATTGAAACGGAATATGGCAGAACTGCGACAGATGAAGAGCTTGCAGCCGAGATGGAGATTTCACTGGATGAATTTTATGCATGGCAGGGTCAGACCAAGATAACCAATCTTGTTTCGCTGGATGAATTTGTTGAGCAGGGTAGTGAAGTGAAGATGGACGCAGCATCTAATTCGCATTTTGAACAGCCCGAAAAGATAGTAGAGAAGGAAGAACTGACCGGAATGATAGCTGAATCACTCGATCAGCTTACCGAAAAAGAAAAAAAGGTAGTGATGTTATATTACTATGAGGATATGACACTTAAGGAAATCAGTGCAGTATTGGAAGTGTCGGAATCAAGAGTATCACAGCTTCATACCAAAGCACTTGCCAAGATGAAGAAAAATCTTGGCGGATATATGAATATACTGACTGAATAAAGTAAAGGAGAACGGTATGGCAAAAAGCGGATATTTTGAACTGGATAATAGAACGGACGGATTGTATTTGAAGATACATGAAGCAGAGACCGGCGGATATAATCCGAGTTTTGAGGATCTGGTTCATTTTTGTGATGCCAAGAAAGTTCCATATGATAGTATTGTACAGCTTAAAACGGTATTTGATACAGCACATAATGATGCAGTAAGAGTAAGCGATTGTATTACCCCTTTTTCCGGATGGTGTGAAAGCAGCATATCAACAGATGGCATGAAGGTGACAGCTGTATTGTATCCGCCGACCAGTGCAATGAGTGATGCGGATGAAGCAGAAATTCGTTCCGGACTTGCTTCCATGAAAATACGATACGGATTAATCGAAGAAAATATCCGCAGAATGGTACAGGAGAAACTTTATTTTGTTCCAGTTATAGTAGCAGCAGGCACAGAGGCTGTTGAAGGATATGACGCTGAGCTTACATATAATTTCAGCACAACAGTATCCAATAAGCCTAAGGTTAATGATGACGGAACAGTTGATTTCCATAAACTGGATCTTATCAATAAGGTTAATGCAGGAGATGTAGTAGCACAGATCAAACCGGAATATTCCGGCGAGAATGGAATGGATGTATATGGCAATGTAATTAAGCCCAAAAAAGTCTATCGTAAAATATTTAAATACGGACGTAATCTTAAAGTTTCCGATGACGGATTGCAATTGATTTCATTGGTTACAGGTCATGTAAAGTTAGAAAACGATAAGGTATTTGTTTCTGATGAATATGAGATTTCTGCGGATGTGGATACGGCTACCGGAGATATCGATTTTGACGGAAATGTTCATATCAAAGGAAATGTACTTGCAGGATTTAAAGTAAAAGCAAGTGGAAATGTAGTTGTTGACGGAGTGGTTGAAGGCGCTGAGATTACTGCGGGTGGTAATATTATATTACAGCGTGGTATTCAGGGAATGAACAAAGGTGTTCTTACCGCGGGTGGTAATATTGCATCTAATTTTATCGAAAATGCAAGGGTTATTGCCGGTAAAGACATTGACACGGATGCGATAATGCACAGTAAAGTAACAGCCAGAGGCAATATCGAAATACACGGACGTAACGGATATCTGATTGGAGGATTCGTAAGGGCAGGTAATCTGATATCGGCGAAGACAATAGGTTCTGATATGGGAACAAATACAATTATCGGTGTTGGATCAGATCCTGAACTTTTAATTGAACTGGACAATATAATGAAACAGATAAATAAAGAATCCAAGGACAAAGCACAGTTATCCCAGCTGATATCGCTCCTCAGGAGAAAACAGGACACTGAGGGAAAGCTTGAACCGGATAAGGTAGAAATGCTTCAGAAAGCAATGAAAAATATGATACTTTTAGATAATTCGATTAACAAGCAGAAGAACGAATATAATGCTAAATCAGAGCTGCTTGTTGAGAATAAGGATGCCAGGATTAAGGTAAACGGAAGTATCTATCCGGGTGTAAAGATAGAAATAGGGGATATAAGTCTTTTTATACGGGACAAGAATAATTTCTGTCAATATGTACTCAAAGACGGTGAGGTAACAAGAATTAATTTGTAATCAGAAGGCGGCGATTGTATGAGACCATTGGAATTTAACATGAATGTCGGAAGAACACAGGATATTTCACCGATAAAACAGGCACAGGAAGAGAAACCTGTCATTATGCAGCAGCAGATAATCAACAGCAATGAGAAGGCTGCTGAGGTTAAGCAACAGCGTGTATATCAAAAACAGGATAAGGATATGGATTCTGAATATGACGCCAGTAAGGAAGGCTTTGGAGCGGAATATCAGGATAACCGCAAGAAACATAATAAGAATAAAGATGAAGAAGACGGACAGGTTAAGGTTAAAGGACATGCCGTTTTTGATATCAGAATATAGGAGATACCGGATATGACAGGCATAGAAGTTATATTGTTAATAATCGGCGCAATGATATTTGCGGCAAGTTTTATTTTTACATCCAAGTCAGATACACCGAAAAATGCCGAAATCAGACTCAGTGACAAGCAGAAGGAAGATATTAAGAATCAGATTATGACGGTTTTTGATGAGCAGATGGAAAATCTTTCTGAGCAGACAGAGATAAAGCTTGATAAATTGTCCAACGAGAAAATAATGGAAATGAACGATTATTCCGAGACAATTTTAGGTGAGATTAATCGTAATCATAATGAAGTAATGTTTCTATATGATATGCTTAACGAGAAGAAAAAAGAAATCAATAATACTGTCAGGGATTTGAATGTTGTCAAGAAAGAAATCAAAGAAGAGACAAAACAACCGTGTCAAAAGACCCGACAGGAGACTGTTCTTGACCAGTTGGATGCCGTTTCTGAGTCGGTTGCAGACGAAACTGGTGCAGATGTATCTGCTTTTGATGAACAACCTAAGAAAAAGAGAGCAGGCAACGCAAAGACGGCAGCTTCTCGCGCGCGCAATACGGTTAAAAAAGAAACAGAACGCAAAGATAATAAAGATATAACTGTTTTTGAAAACGGTAACAATAATGAGAAAATCCTTGAGATGAGCAGAGCCGGCAAATCCAATATGGAGATTGCCAAAACTCTCGGAATAGGAACAGGAGAAGTAAAGCTTGTTGTTGACCTTTTTAAGGGAGGCAGGTAGGCTATGAAACTTAAATATTATTTAAGAGGACTTGGGATTGGGATTCTTGTTACGGCAGCAATTTTAACAATAGTTTATCATACCAAAGGAAGTATGAGCGATTCGCAGATTATGAAGCGTGCTGCACAACTCGGAATGGTAATGGCATCAACCGAGGATGATACATTATTTGCGCAGACAACACAAGTCGATACGACAATCGAAGAAACGGGGACAATAAGCGTTGAAGAGACTACGACAGTAGTGGAGACAACAGAAGCAGTAACGGAGGCATCGACAGAAAAGCCGACGGAAGCACCAACGGAGGCACCTACAGAACCGGCGGCTGCGGAGGCAGTTCTTACGATTTCGCCGGGAATGTATTCTGAATCGGTGTCAGCCGAACTTGTGCGTCTCGGAATAATTACCAACCAGAAAGAATTTAATTCCTACCTTGTAAACAACGGATATGCCGAATGTATCCAGACAGGTGATTTTAAAATAAAGGCAGATATGTCATATGATGAAATTGCAAGAATAATAACAAAATAATAAAAATAACGCTTTCGCAATACATTGACTGTATAGCGAAAGCGTTTTTGATTTAAATTCTTAACAGATTTATCTGTCTTTCTTATTCTTATTTTCAAGTTCTTTCATTGCACGAACCTTAAGTGAGAGACCGAAGAGGTTGATGAAACCTTCTGCATCATGGTGGTCATATAAATCACCGGTTGTGAATGAAGCAATCGATTCATTGTAAAGTGAATAAGGTGAAGTTGTTCCGGCTTTAATGATATTACCCTTGTAAAGCTTAAACTTAACTTCTCCGGTAACGTATTCCTGTGTAGACTCAATGAAGGCCTGAATAGCGGCGCGTAATGGTGTGAACCACTTGCCTTCATAGATAACCTGTGCAAACTTGTTGGCCATATCCATCTTCATTGTAGTAGTATCGCGGTCAAGAATAAGCTCTTCAAGCTGCTGGTGTGCTTCATAAAGGATTGTTCCGCCAGGTGTTTCATATACACCACGGGACTTCATACCTACTACACGGTTCTCTACTATATCAACAATACCGATTCCATGTTTACCACCGAGCGCGTTAAGTTCTCTTATAATATCAGATACTTTCATCTTCTTGCCGTTGACAGAAGTAGGAACACCTTTTTCAAATGTCATGGTTACATATTCGCCTTCATCCGGAGCATCCTCAGGAGTAACACCGAGAACGAGAAGGTGCTTGTAATTAGGCTCGTTAGCCGGATCTTCAAGCTCAAGACCTTCGTGGCTGATGTGCCATATATTACGATCACGGCTGTAACTTGAATCAGGTGAGAATGGAAGATGTATTCCATGCTGTCTGCAATATTCAATCTCATCTTCACGTGATTTTAATGTCCACTTATCATTTCTCCAAGGAGCAATAATCTTAATGTCCGGAGCAAGAGCTTTAATTGTAAGTTCGAAACGAATCTGATCATTACCCTTACCTGTTGCACCATGGCAGATAGCAGTAGCGCCTTCTTTACGGGCAATCTCTACAAGTCTCTTGGCAATGACAGGTCTTGCCATTGATGTACCGAGAAGATATTTGTTCTCATATACGGCATGAGCCTGTACGCAAGGAACGATGAAATCATCACAGAATTCATCAGTGAGATCCTCAATGTATAATTTAGATGCGCCACAGGAAATAGCTCTTTCCTGAAGGCCGTCAAGTTCGTCCCCCTGTCCGCAGTCTGCGCATACACAGATTACTTCATAGTCAAAATTCTCTTTAAGCCATGGAATAATAGCTGTGGTATCAAGACCGCCTGAGTAGGCAAGAATGACTTTTTCTTTCATATTAAATGTCCTCCTGAGTGTTTTGTGTTTTTTAACTAGGAATAATATACATCATATGTAAGATTTATGCAATATCTATTTTGAAATATGTATAAAAATAAAAATATACTTGCATAATATGCATAAAGTGTGTATAATTATGAAAATAAGAAAAGTCTTTACACAATCCGGTGATAGTAATATTATCATTATAGTAAATACCGCCGGATCAGGGCCGGTTTTTATATGGAGGAAATTATGATAAAAGCAGGAATAATCGGAGCTACCGGATATGCCGGTAATGAATTGGTAAGAATACTTCTCGGACATAAGGACGTTGAGATTGTGTGGTACGGTTCAAGAAGCTATGTCGGAGAAGATTATGCAGGAATCTACCGTAATATGTTTAAACTCGTCGATGCCAAATGTATGGATGATAATATGCAGACACTTGCGGATGAGGCAGATGTTATTTTCACCGCTACACCGCAGGGATATTGTGCATCGGTTGTTAACGAAGATATTCTATCCAGAACCAGGGTGATTGACCTGAGTGCGGATTACAGAATTAAAGATGTGGCGACATATGAGAAATGGTATAAAATAGAACATAAGAGCCCGGAACTTATTAAAAAGGCAGTTTACGGACTCTGTGAGATAAACAGAGAAGATATTAAGAACACAAGGCTTTTAGCCAACCCGGGATGTTACACGACCTGTTCGATACTCACAGCATATCCGCTTGTGAAGGAAGGTATTATCGACCCGAACACATTGATCGTAGATGCCAAGTCCGGAACATCCGGAGCCGGAAGAGGAGCTAAGACGGACAATCTTTTCTGCGAAGTCAATGAGAATATTAAAGCATACGGTGTTCTTACACACAGGCATACACCGGAAATAGAAGAACAGCTTGGATATGCCTGTGGCAATGATGTTAAGATTATCTTTACACCTCATCTTGTGCCGATGAACAGAGGCATTCTTGTTACGGAATATGCCAATCTGACGAAGAATGTTACATATGATGAGGTTCGCGCGGCATATGAGAAATATTACGGGAATGAATATTTTATCAGACTTCTTCCGAAGGATGAATGTCCGCAGACCAAATGGGTTGAAGGAAGTAATTTTGTTGATATTGGATTTAAGATTGATGAGAGAACGGGCCGTATTGTTATGATGGGCGCGCTTGATAATATTGTTAAAGGTGCGGCAGGACAGGCAGTTCAGAATATGAATCTTATGTTTGGACTTGATGAAAAAGAGGGCCTTATGATGGCTCCGATGTTCCCATAGAAGAAAGGATGGTTATGCGAAATGATAAAAGGAATTAAGGGCGGTGTATGCGCTGCCAGGGGATTTAAGGCTAACGGACTTAATGCCGGAATCAAAAATAATACCAAAAAGGATATGGCGCTTGTATACAGCGAGAAACCTTGTGCGGCAGCCGGAACATTTACAACCAACCGTGTTAAGGCAGCACCTGTTAAATGGGATTATAAGCTGGTACATGAATCGGATTACGTACAGGCTGTTGTTGTAAACAGCGGTGTTGCGAATGCAGCTACCGGTGAAGAAGGAATGAAATGCTGCATGGAAATGTCGGAAAACATGGGTAAGGCATTGGGCATACCTGCAGAAGCTGTGTTGGTTGCATCAACAGGAGTTATAGGCAGACAGCTTCCGATGGATATAATTAATGCCGGAATAGCAAAACTTCCGGAGAATATGGCAGCAGATGAAGAACATGCAGCACTTGCCGCCCAGGCCATTATGACGACCGATACACATTCCAAACAGGTTGCGGTCCGGATAGACATTGACGGTGTGCCGGTTACCATAGGCGGTATGTGTAAAGGCTCCGGAATGATACACCCGAATATGTGCACAATGTTATGCTTTATTACAACTGATTGCGCTATAGATAAGAATCTGTTACAGAAAGCCTTAAGTGCCGGAATAGATGAGACATTCAATATGATTTCTGTTGACGGTGATACATCAACCAATGATACGGTTCTTGTACTTGCAAACGGAATGGCCGGCAATAAGCCGATAACAGAAGAAGATGAGAATTATAAGAAATTTTACGATGCATTATACTACATTAATGAAGAGCTTTCAAAGCTTATAGCCGGGGATGGGGAAGGATGTACCTGCCTTTTTGAAGTGAGAATCGTAAATGCACCGACCAAGGAAGATGCGAAAACTCTTGCCAAATCGGTTATCACATCAAGCCTTACCAAGGCTGCTATTTACGGACATGATGCCAACTGGGGAAGGATTCTCTGTGCAATGGGATACTCAGGCGCGGAATTTGATCCGGATAAGGTTGATTTATATTTTGAAAGCGAAGCGGGCAGACTTATGATTGCCAAAGCAGGCGTGCAGACGGATTACAGCGAAGAGAAAGCCAGTGAGATTCTTTCCAAAGACCATGTTATAGCTACATGTGACTGTAACTGCGGAGATGCACACGCGACAGCATACGGCTGTGATCTTACACATGAATATGTAAGCATTAATGCGGACTACAGATCTTAATAAACAGGAGTGAAGAAAATGATAAATCTTGATACGGAATTAATGAAAGCGGAGGTTCTTATAGAGGCTCTCCCATATATACAGAAATTTAACCGTAAAATAATTGTTGTGAAATACGGCGGAAGTGCAATGGTAGATGAGGCACTTAAACGTAAAGTTATTGAAGATGTTGTATTGCTTAAACTTGTAGGTTTTAAACCGATTATTGTACATGGAGGCGGCAAAGAAATCAGCAAGTGGGTTGATAAGGCAGGGATGGAAACGCATTTTGTCAACGGCCTGAGGGTCACGGATGAGCCTACCATGGAAATTGCAGAAATGGTACTTAACCGTGTCAATAAAAGCCTTGTGAATCTTGTGGAAGAGCTTGGTGTGAAAGCTGTCGGAATAAGCGGTAAGGATGGCGGCATGATAAAAGTTGATAAGAAACTGTCGCAGGGACAGGACATTGGATTTGTCGGTGAAGTCAAAGCTGTTAATCCAGAGGTTATACTTACACTTCTCGAAAATGATTTTATTCCGGTTATATGTCCTATAGGAACGGATGATGAATATAACACATACAACATCAATGCGGACGATGCGGCATGTGCCATAGCCAAAGCCGTTAAAGCCGAGAAACTTGCTTTCCTTACGGATATTGAAGGTGTATACAGGGATAAAGATGACCCTGAGACGCTTATCTCGGAGCTCAGTCTTGATGATGCAAGAGAGCTTATAGGAGACGGCTGTATCGGCGGTGGAATGCTTCCTAAACTTAATAATTGTATTAATGCAATAGAGGAGGGTGTTTCAAGAGTCCATATTCTTGACGGAAGAATACCACACTGCCTTCTTCTCGAAATCTTTACCAATAAAGGTATCGGAACGGCGATAATAGATAAAGGAGCTGAGAGATTTTATGTCACAGACAAGTAAAATAATAGATAAAGTTGAAGCCAATGTGATTCATACATACAACAGATATCAGGTCGCACTTGAAAAGGGCGACGGAGTGTATCTTTATGATGCCGAAGGAAAGAAATATCTTGATTTTGGCTCCGGTATAGGTGTTTTTGCACTTGGATATAATAATAAAGAGTATAATGATGCCGTCAAAGCACAGGTGGACAAACTTGTCCATACATCAAATTACTTTTATAATGAGCCGGCAGCGGCTGCAAGTGAGAAACTTGTTAAGGCAACAGGTCTTTCAAAGGTATTTTTCACAAATAGCGGTGCAGAATCAATAGAAGGGGCACTTAAGCTTGCCAAAAAATACGGAAACCGTACCGGAAGAACAGAAATAATAGCCATGGAGCATTCTTTCCACGGAAGGACTATAGGATCATTATCGGTTACAGGTACAGAGCATTACAGGGAGCCGTTTGAACCTCTGATGCCGGGTGTGCATTTTGCTAAGTATAATGACTTTGAAAGTGTTAAAGACTTGGTAAATGACAGAACATGTGCTATAATAATGGAAACTGTTCAGGGAGAGGGCGGAATACATCCGGCCTCCGAAGAATTTATTAAGAGTGTCAGGGCACTTTGTGATGAGAAAGATATTGTTCTCATCCTTGATGAAGTACAGTGCGGAATGGGCCGCAGCGGGGCCATGTATGCATATCAGAAATATGGCATCATGCCGGATATACTGACAACTGCCAAAGCACTCGGATGCGGTGTGCCTATCGGAGCTTTTGCAGCATCGGAGAAATTTGCATGTGTACTCGAAGCAGGTGACCATGGAACAACATATGGTGGTAATCCGTTGGCATGTGCGGCGGCTGCCAAGGTTTTCGATATTTTTGAACAGGATAATATACTTGATAATGTCAATATTGTTGGTGAATATTTATATGAGCGCCTTGAGGATGTTAAGAACAGATATCCTCAGATTGTTGACCACAGAGGAATAGGCCTTATTCAGGGACTTGAATTTGATGCGCCTGTAGGATCTGTTATCGGTAAAATGCTTGATAACGGGCTTATTACTTTTGCTGCAGGATCTAATGTTATCAGATTTATTCCGCCTCTTATAATCACGAAAGAGAATGTTGACGAGATGATAGAGAAGTTGGAGTCGTGTCTGTAGGATGATATTTCCTGCATAGCGGCAGGAAGGATTATATATGAGAAGACGAATAGCACTTATGTTTGCGGGCATTGCAATAATGATGCCTTTATTGGCGGGCTGTAAGGTAGAATATGCAGAAAATATGACATCTGCCGAAAATACAGAAGAGACGCAGCCGGCCGATAAGGTAATCAGGGTAAGATACAGTGATGGTAAATATACGGAATATCTGAGATATTGTGAGGCAGAATATGAGAAAAACAACAAAGACATTGATATTGTGCCGGAACTTGTGTCTTCAGATAATTATGTAAACAATATTAATAATGATTCCGCTGCCGCAGAGAACGTTCCGGATGTGTATATGGCAGTTAACAGCGATCTTGGTACACTTTACCTGGCCGGTCTGGCGTATAAGAACACATCGGATAAGTTTACTTCCGAAAATTATTGTGATGTGGCAATCAATTCATGTTCATACAACGGAACACTGGTTGCATATCCGTTATCGTACAAAACAAGTTTTCTTCTGTACAATACTAAATATCTTACAGAAAATGATGTTGCAAGTTTTGCTGCAATGGAGACATATTCCGAGAATGCGGATTTCTTTTCGTCGGAGGAGAGTGCGGCAGTAGAGTCTGTTTTCAGATGCGAGATTAATGATTTGTTTACTAATTATGCATTTGTATCACCGGGACTTTCAATCGGAGGCAGGAACGGCGATGACGCATCATCTTTCAGCATATATAATGAAACAACAGAGGCGGCTTCGAAGGAATATCTGTCGCTTATAGATTATTTCAGTATAAGTGCCAAGAACACATATAACGGATGTATGAAGAAGTTTCTGGCGGGAAAATTTCTCTCGGTAATAGCCACGACGGATTCACTGTCAACTATTGCTGACGGCAAGATAGCATGTGCAGCGGCCGCTTTTCCGGATTATAACAGCAAGCTTTTAACCAGACCGCTTTCTATAACGACGGCACTTGTTGTCAATCCTTATTCAAAGAATGTGACAGACGCATCAAAATTTGCGGAATTTGCCACATCGGAACTGGCAGGAGAATTGTATTCATACACGGGTATGCTTTCGACGCATAAGAATATTGAATATGATGAGGAATATCTTTCACAGATATATGATTCATATGCCAAGTCAGCTCCGAAGAACAAACTTGTGTATGGCGAACAGGTATATCCGTTACTGGAAATTGCCTTGCATAATATAGTTAATGGTGATGATATTAAAGAACAGCTCACAAGTGTGGACGATTATATGAAAAAACAGTTAAATTAATATAATGCATTAATCCTTCCGGATTGGATATACTAATAGTAATCAATTCGGGAGGATTTTTGACTATGTGGGGTTATCTGATTGCACTTTTGTCAGGATTACTTATGAGCGTGCAGGGAGTAATGAATACGGGAGTTACGAAACAGACGAGTATATGGGTTTCAGCCGGATTCGTACAGCTTAGTGCATTTGTCATATGTGTTATAGCATGGCTTGTAACAGGGCGCGAAAGCATTGCCCAGATTACGCAGGTCACACCGAAATACATGCTGCTTGGCGGCGTGATTGGTGCATTTATAACTATTACCGTAATCAAAAGCATGGAGATTTTAGGTCCGGCCAAATCGGTAATGCTTATTGTTATTATGCAGATTGTTTCAGCTTATCTGATTGAACTCATGGGAATACTTGGAACAAAAAAAGTTGATTTTTCATGGGGAAAAGTAATTGGTGCACTTGTCAGCATTGTCGGAATTGTAATTTTCTGCATGTGTGGAAAAGATGTTGGACAAAATTAATAAAAGTGGTTGTATTTGCCGGCTTAATTGGTTAAAATAAAAGTATGCATAAAGGGGCCTTATGTAGATAAGGAGTTAATATGCTTAAGAACAAGAAAATACTATATACAGCCGTAGGTATCTGTGTGATTCTTTCAGGAATTTTCTATTATATAGGGAGATCCGGAGAAAATGCCAGTGCTGTATATAATAACAAAGAGCAGACGAAAGCAGAACTTGTCACGGTGGTGTCAGATAAAGAACAGGATACTACCAGTGAGGTTTGTGTATATGTATGCGGATATGTGAATTCTCCCGGCGTTTATTATATAAGAAACGGAGCGAGGGTTGCAGATGCTGTTGAGGCAGCAGGGGGAATTGCGGAAGGTGCATATCCGGATATACTTAACCTTGCAGATATGGTAACTGACGGTCAGCGCATATATGTGCCGGCCATAGGCGAGACAGATAATGCAATGCCGGATGTACAGGATGGCAGAAGTGACCTGGTTAATATTAATACAGCGGATGTGTCACAGCTTACCACACTGCCCGGTATAGGCGAATCGAGGGCAACAAGTATAATTGCATACCGTGAGGAGAACGGTGCATACGGTACGATCGAGGATATCATGAATGTTTCGGGCATTAAGGAGGCTGCTTTTTCCAAAATAAAAGACTATATCTGTGTGTGACATTTGAGAAAGGGAAATTATGAACAGAGTATTGGTCGTAGATGACGAGATTGCTATAGTTAAAGGCATCAGTAAAATTCTCGAGAGTAATGATATGGAAGTTGACAGCGCCTACGATGGTGGGGAAGCTCTTAGAATGATAAAGGACAATGAATATGATGCAGTGGTTCTGGATGTAATGCTTCCGGTACTTGACGGATTTGAAGTATGCAGACTTGTAAGGGCATTTTCGGAAGTTCCGATAATTATGGTAACCGCAAGGCAGGAAGAGGATGATACGGTAACAGGGCTGGACTGCGGTGCAGACGATTATATGGTTAAACCATACAAAGGCCGTGAGCTTGCTGCCAGGATCAAAGCTATCATAAGACGTAAGTCACTGTCCGGAAAGCGCAATTCCGTAAATAATGAACGTGTATTTACAAGCGGAGATCTCAGAATAGATATGGACAGCCGTAAATTCACAATTAAAGGAACACCTGTTGAGCTTACGTCCAAGGAATTTGATCTGATTTTTTACCTGGCGGAGAACAAGGGCAAAGTGTATTCAAGGGAAAAACTATTAAACGTCATCTGGGGATTTGATTTTCCGGGCGACGCACGGACCGTGGATGTACATGTCAGAAGAATCAGGGAAAAAATAGAAACTGATCCGTCGAAACCGAGATACATAAAGACTAAATGGGGCATCGGATATTATTTTGAATGATGTATTGATGTGAGAATAGGGTAAGGATATGGCATTTGACAGGATAAAGATGCCGGACATACGTAAATATTTTAAGAAGAACAAGTCTGGCAGACCTAAATTTAAATTAAACAGTATCTTTAATCTCAGATTTGTGCTTATATTGGTGATAATTGCTGCGATAATGATTCCGCTGTGCTTAGGAGGAATAGTTATTGCTAAAAGTTACGCAAAGAAGGCAATGGAAGATATTATAATAGAAGTCAAAGGACAGGGAAATCTTCTTGCGGCCGATATAGCTTCCAGTTCGTATGTGAACACTCTTAATTCCCAGATTGTTGATGCTGAACTTGATCAGATGACATATACATATTCGGCACGTATTCTTATAGTAAACGACAATGGGATTATAGTTAAAGATACATATGACTATGAGACGGGTAAAATAATTATAAGTGAACAGATATTGTCAGCACTCAAAGGTAATGTAAGTGATAAATACGATACCAGGACCGGAGTGGCCGATATTTCACTGCCAATATATAATGAGGATAATGATGCATCTATTATTGGTGTAATTAATATTACGATGACATATGGCAAGGTTGTTGATATGACAACATATATCAAGGGCATTATAGTAACGATAATACTTGTTACAGCAATGATTGCCATCGTATGCGCTTTTCTTGTATCCAATGTAATCGTAAGACCATTAGGAAAACTTAGCGGTTCGATTGATTTTGTCACAGATGGAGCCAAAGCCAGACAGATTGAAGAGAAGAGTTTCTATGAATATAGAAAAATAGCCTGTTCTGTAAACCGGATGCTGGACAAGATTAAGGTGGTGGATGATTCAAGGGAAGAATTTGTGGCAAATGTTTCACATGAGTTAAAGACACCTATGGCATCAATGCGTGTACTTGCCGAGGCGTTACTTTCCATGGATGATGCACCGGTTGAGACTTACAGGGAATTTATGGATGATATCGTAAGCGAAATAGACAGGGAGAACGAGATAATAAATGATCTGCTGACACTTGTCAAAGCTGACAGAGCGGATGCTGAACTGAATATTTCAACCGTGAATGTCAATGAGCTTGTCGAACATGTCCTCAAAAGACTGAATCCGATTGCGGAATCGAAAGACGTTGAGCTTATTATGGAGAGCTTCAGGCCGTTTGCCGCAGAAATAGACGAAGTCAAAATGACACTTGCAATTACTAATATAATTGAAAATGCCATTAAGTATAACCGCACAAACGGTTCTGTACGTGTTTCGGTCAATGCTGACCATAAGTATTTTTATATTACGGTAACAGATACCGGAATAGGAATTCCGAAAGAATATATTGACCGTGTTTTCGACAGATTCTACAGAGTTGACAAGGCTAGATCGAGAGAAACCGGTGGAACAGGACTGGGATTATCTATAACCAGAAGTATAATAATTATGCATAAGGGAAGTATTAAACTTTACAGTAAGGAAAATGAAGGAACAACATTTACGATACGTGTTCCGCTTAACCATGGACAGACCGGAGGTGATTTACTGTGAGCAGGCTTAAGAGAGCGTTTGTTATTTGTATGGCTGTTATGCTTGGAACTATCTGCGCGGCAGGCTGTGCATCCGATGAGAAAAAGGAAGACAGTAAACTTCCGGGATATGTGGTGTATACTGCGAACAGCAGCGGAACCGGACTTGATTCCGAGAGATACGAGATAATAGAGACGGAAGTGGATGATGTAATTAACAGATTATATAAGCTTGTGTCAAGATCTACCGACCGTGGAGTTTCAGGTATATATGCGCAGCTGTCAAGGCGACCGGATTTTACTGTCAGCAGCAGAGTCCTTTATGTTGATTTACCCGAAAGCTATAATAACATGAATAATGTTGACAGAATCCTTTTAAGGGCATCAATTGTCAAAACAATGATTCAGCTGGAAGAGATAGATTATGTGACATTTAACATAGACAATAAGCCTTTGACCATGTATGCCGGAATAGGTAATGACATTAACACTGCTGCCGGTTACACCCTTCTTAACGAGAATAATTTTGTAGATTCGGAGTTAAATGCATATGACATGCTTGAACGAAGAGAAATGGTTCTGTATTATGCGGATGCAGATGGCACCGGTCTTGTCGGAGAGCGTGGGTATGTATCATATAACAAGAATATGCCGATTGAACAGGTGATAGTTGAGAAACTCATTGAAGGTCCGGATATAAGTGCCGCACAGCGTTCTCTTCCGAACGGAATAAAGCTATTAGGCATTTCGACAAAGGAAGGCGTATGTTATGTGAATCTGAGTGAAACATTTCTGGATACAATGACCGATGTATCAGCAGAGGCAACATTGTTTTCAATAGTGAATTCCTTGTGTGGAGTTGATAGTATCAAGAAGGTGCAGATACTGGTCAACGGAAATAAAACGGATAATTTCAGGGAAAAATATCCTCTTTCCAACTTATATGAAAGAAATTTGGATTTGGTATCTGCTGTTTATATCAATTAAACAGGAAGTGATTATATTAAAAGACCGTTAACAGGCGCGCTTGTTTTCATGCTGGCAGGAATATTGCTGTATGAAACAGGCGTAGCCGTATTTCCTGCGGTTTTCGTTACCGCAGCATTTCTGTACTTTATTCTTAAAGTCAAATCAGGAAAAATGCATTATTTATATCTTGTTTTTCCAATTATAACTATTATATCGTTTATGATGCGCAAATCATTTGACTCAGAGAGTCTGTTCCTTGAGAATTTGAAAGCGGACGGTGGTAAAATTTTATGTCAGCTTGAAGGGAGTGTTGATTTAGTTAAGGAGAGCAGCAACGGATATAAAATCTTTCTTCAGGATGTGACGGTAACGTTAGATGGGACTGAGTGCCGGACAGAAAATTGTATTGTGTATTCGGAAGACAAATATCTGAAACGTGACAGGCTAAAAATATCAGGTAAAGCGGCTGCATTTAAAAGCGCATCTAATCCGGGTGAATTTGATCTGGAGAAATATTACGCCACCTTAAAAATAAAATATGCTGTATATGCATCACGGATAACCAAATCAGCCGGGTCAGATGTATTTATATACAGTCTTGCGGATCGTATATCCGATAAAGCCGACAACATTTTACATAATATAACAGACACTGCGACAGCATCGGTCTTTGGAGCGATGATTCTTGGACGCAGGGAGTCAATTGATACGGATATGTCGGATTTATTTACGGCATGTGGGATAGGCCATATTCTTGCAATATCCGGACTTCATATATCACTGCTTGGAATGGGACTGTATAAATTACTGAGAAGATGCGGGGCCGGTGATGTTGCTTCAATGGCCGGCGGAGCTGCTTTCATAATTTTTTACGGTCTTATGACCGGAGGCGGCGTATCACAAACCAGAGCCTTAATAATGTTTATTACGGCGGTATATGCCAATGTTGCAAACCGAAGTTATGATATGATGTCCGGTGCATCTCTTTCGGCTGTAATAATGCTGGCAGACTGTCCGTATCTCGTTCATAACAGTGGTTTTCAGCTTTCTTTTGCTGCTGTATTCGGAATTACCTGCATCTCATCAACTTTGTGTAAAGCATTTGATTCGCGTAATAAAATTTTGAACTCGCTTCTCTCCGGAATAGGAATCCAGCTTGCTACAATTCCGTTAATAATGTATTACTATTATCGGATTCCTGTTCTGTCTGTCCTATTAAATATGATAGTTGTACCTCTTATGACAATCGTGATGATTTCCGGTATCTCCGGTATTATAGCCGGGAGCATAAATACGGTTTTTGGTACTATTGCTATAGGTCCCGGAGCCATGATACTAAAATTATACGAGAAAATGTGTGAAGGAAATCTTAAAATAAACGGTTCAGTATACACTTGCGGACAGCCGGCAGCCTGGCGCATTATAGTCTATTACATCGTACTCGGATTTATTATATACTATATCAGCCAAAAACCGCACCGCCTTAAAACCTTGCTCGCACTCATTCCGCTTATTTTTATTCTTATTAAACCGCGTCCTCATTTTGAGATGGACTTTCTGGATGTCGGACAAGGCGATGGAATTTTTATAAGAATGGAAGACGGAACGACAATCCTTGTGGACAGCGGAAGTACGGATAATTCCAGATTATATGAATACACACTGGAACCATTTTTGCTATCGCGGGGAGTGGATGAACTTGATTATGTTATCGTAACTCATTGTGATAATGACCACATAAGTGCATTAAAGGCGCTCCTTAATGAATCTGTAATACATGTAACGAATTTTTGCATGCCATCGACAACATGCATTGATGACGCCTACGAAGATCTGTGGGAACTTGCGTCAGAATCGGCATCAAATATTATGGAAATATATGCCGGTATGCGTATACAAACCGCTGACGGTACGGTAACATGCATACATCCTTCGTATCAATATAAATGTGACGACAGAAATGATTACTCTACCACATTGGTAGTTCAGTATGGCGAATTTACCGCACTATTGACGGGCGATATTTCATCGGAACAGGAAAAAGAAATATTGCCGTATGTGCAGCCTTATGCTCCGTTTGATTTGCTTAAGGCGGCGCATCATGGCTCAAAATATTCATCATGTACAGAATTTCTTGATGAAGTTTCGCCGTTAGCATGCATCATCTCATGTGGTATTGACAATTCATATGGACACCCGCATACAGAAACAATGGATAGAATTAACGCTGCCGGGTCCGAAATTTACAGAACGGATGAAATAGGGGCGGTGCTTGTGAACCTCTGGGATGGAAAAGTAAATATCAACGGGTACAGGTAAAGATTCCTCGCGGATATACCCGTGACCGGCCGGAAAAGCGTCGCCGCGCGGATGTACTTGAAACCATATTTTGTTTGTGCTATCATAGTTTATATGAAAGAGCTGATTAAACATATTAAAGAAGGTACTTTTAAGCCGGCTTACCTATTGTGCGGCGAGGAGGATTACCTTAAGAAAATATATAAATATAAGTTAAAAGAAGCCATTTGTGGTGATGATACGATGAATTTTTCATATTATCAGGGAAAAGATATTCCGGTGGCGGAAATTATTGATTTGAGCAGAACTATGCCTTTTTTTGCGGAAAAGCGCCTGATAATGATTGAAGATTGCGGGCTTTTTAAAGCTGCATCGGAGGAGATGGCAGAAGCTGTGAAAAATGCACCGGACACGACGGTTTTTCTGTTTGTGGAAAGTGAAGTCGATAAAAGGAACAGATTGTATAAGGCAGTTAATGATGTCGGATATGTGTGCGAAATGAAGACACAGAAAGAATCTGATTTGATGTCATGGTGCGCTAAGCAGTTTGGAGCAGCCGGCAAAAAAATAACACAGAATGACATGACATATTTTCTCAACCGTGTTGGGACGGATATGAATAATATATATAATGAGAGTTGTAAGCTTATCGCATACATTGGCAGTGCAGATATAATAGACAGGGAAGCGATTGATGCAGTCATAGAGCCGCAGCCTGAAGATAGGGTGTTTGATATGATAAATGCCATGTCCGAAGGTAATGTCGATACAGTTATGAAGTTGTATGCCGATCTTGTGGAACTCAAAGAACCGCCACTTAAGATACTTGCATTATTGGGAAGGCAGTTTGCACAGCTGTATGCGGTTAATTATATGAAATCAGATGGTGCATCGAATCAGGAGATAGCAGCCAGACTTGGGATAAGACCGTATTTTATAGGAAGATATGTGGCTGGTGCATCACATTACGGTGCTGCAGAACTCAGACGGGCTATGGAAGACTGTGTACGCGTCGATAATGATATAAAGACCGGCAGGATTGAAGATAAATATGCAGTTGAATTGCTTGTGATCAGGTACACTACAGGAGGAAACGGGAATGGACGAAAAGGATCAGAAAGAGGAACTTGAACAGAAAGAAGAAGTGGCAAAAAAGCCTTTTTTTACCAGAACGAGGATAATAATAGCAGCCATTACAGTAATTGTAATTCTGGCTGCGGTTGTAAGCATTCTCTTTGTTAAAGGAGTTTTCAGGGCAGGTCATACGGATTCACCGGCTGGGACAACAGGGAATATTGATATGACAAAAGAACTCTCTGAAACAGAAACTGTGACAGAGACAGAAGAAGAGTCGGTTACAGAGATAGAAGAGTCGGTTGCTGAAAAAGAAACAGAGACCAGGAAACAGGAAGAAAGTAAGCCGCAGACTGCCGTTAAGTATAAAGCTGATTTTAAAGTTGTAAACAGCTGGGAAGAAGGCGGTAAGAAATGTTACCAGCTGTCGGGAACGTTAACCAATCTTTCATCATCTGAAATATCTTCGTGGACGGTCGTGTTTGATGCCGGAAACGGAGCTGAAATTAAGCAGTTCTGGAACAGCAAATGCACAATATCTGGAAATAAGATAACTGTCGGACCGGCGGATTATAATTCCAGGATAGGAGCAGGCGCAAGCGTGTCCGATGTTGGAATGATAATTGCAACATCATCTGCGATATCCGATTTCACATATAACGGTGAGGCAATAGCATCCGGACAGAACACAGACAATGGCGGCAACAGTAATAATGCCGGTAGTAATAATGGCAGTAATAGTAGTAATAATGGTAATAACAGCGGTAACAATACACAGACAACTGAAGATGTGAAACCGTATACGCCTCCGAAGCTTGAAAGCGGCACCCCGGTTGGCAATCACGGACAGCTTTCTGTTAAGGGTGTTGACCTTGTTGACAAGAACGGTTCCAAATACCAGCTTAAAGGTGTGAGTACACACGGACTGCAGTGGTTCCCTCAATATGTCAATAAGGATGCATTTAAGACACTGCGTGATAATTGGGGAGCCAATGTAGTACGACTTGCCATGTACACCGGGGAAAACGGATATTGCAGCGGTGGTTCCAAGGCAGATCTTGAAGCTAAGATAGACAAGGGCGTAAAGGCGGCATCGGAGCTTGGAATGTATGTCATAATAGACTGGCATATACTAAGCGACGGCAATCCTAACACATATAAGGACGAGGCTGTCAAATTCTTCAACAAGATGTCAAAGAAGTACAGCAAGAATGTTAATGTAATATATGAGATATGCAATGAGCCAAACGGCGGTGTGGATTGGAATACCATTAAGACATATGCCGACACGATTATATCGACCATAAGGAAAAATTCGCCGAATGCGATAATTCTTGTCGGTACACCGACATGGTCTCAGGATGTTGATGCAGTTGCAGCCAATCCGGTTGCCAATAAGAAAAATGTCATGTATACATTGCATTTTTATGCGGGAACCCATAAAGATAATATAAGAAATAAGCTCACAGCGGCAAGAAATGCCGGAACACCGGTGTTCATATCGGAGTTCAGCATATGTGATGCATCCGGTAACGGCGGAATAGATAGTACCTCCGCGAATGCGTGGAAGAAGCTCATTAATGATAACAATGTATCATATGTGGGTTGGAGTTTATGCAATAAAGCGGAAACATCAGCACTTATCGCATCGTCATGTTCGAAACTTTCGGGATGGATCGATTCGGAACTGTCGGAGACAGGTAAGTGGCTCAGGAATTTCATAGCGGGAAAATAACAATAAAAGGGACTGCCCGAAAGCAGTCCCTTTAAAATATATTATGATGTGCAGCCGATTAACATCACAATATTATATTAGTTCATTCCATTAACGAGATTGGTAAGACGTGAAACCTTTCTTGCAGCATTGTTCTTGTGGTATACACCCTTTGAACAAGCCTTGTCGATTTCAACTGTAGCAACCTTAAGAGCCTCTGTAGCAGCGGTCTTATCAGCAGCTTCAACAGCAGCCTCAACCTTCTTAATGTAAGTTTTGATCTTTGACTTGATGGCCTTGTTTTTCTCGGCCTTAGTAGCTGTAACTAAAATTCTTTTCTTAGCAGATTTGATATTAGCCAATTCAGGCACCTCCAATTATTTGTAAAAAATATTATATCGTTAATGTCAAAACAGACACGGGCATTTCGACATAAACACACTATGATATTTTATAATACGATTCAATGAATGTCAATACATAATTACATAAAAATTACACAAAATAACAAAAGAATTATGATAAGGGGGCGGATTATGAAGAAAAATGCACTTACACAGGTAAGAACCGACCTTGCACTGGAGGCTAAAAATAATATATCAAAAGATAATGATGCAATTAAGGGAGTCAGAATTACCGAAGAAAAAGACTGCTCCAATAATATAAATGTTGTTAAAATGGAAGTGCTTAACAGAACCGGAGCCAATGCGATAAAAAGACCTGTCGGGACGTATATAACCATGGAGGTGCCCGCTCTTATGGAGGATGATGAAGGAAGCCACAGGGAAATATCAAAAGCTCTTGCCGACGAATTAAGGAAACTTATTATGGCATCGTATAGCTGGGACAACAGAATTCCGAAAGTGCTTGTGGTAGGACTTGGGAACAGGGAGGCCACATCTGATGCACTGGGACCGGAAGTGGTATCGAATCTGTTCATAACAAGGCATATTGTGGAATTTATGGGATATGATGAAGTGGAAGGCGCATTTGCAGTGACAAGTGCAATTGTCCCGGGAGTTATGGCACAGACCGGAATGGACACATGTGAAATTATAAGCGGTATAATAAGAAAAACAAAACCTGATATACTTATTGCAGTTGATGCACTTGCGGCAAGAGGAATTAAAAGACTGAACTCGACAATTCAGATTACGGACACGGGAATACATCCGGGCTCAGGTGTGGGAAATAACAGACAGGCAATAACGAAGAAAAGCATGGGAATACCGGTGATTGCAATCGGAGTACCGACAGTTGTGGATGCTTCAACTCTTATTTATGATAGTGTAAAACGTAACAACGTCGAGGATCCGGTGCAGATTTCCGATGAGTATAAGCTTATGTATGTTACATCAAAGGATATTGATGCGATAATTAAAAGGGTAAGTTATACGATATCCGAAGGGATTAATATATGCATGGGCTTTGACAGACGGTAAATAATGAATATCACCGGTATTGCCGGAATATACTGTATCAGTCCGGATGGATGAGTATATAAGTATGAAAGAGCGTGTCGGATGAATAAATATCAATGGCTTCGCAGACAGCATGGAATCAATGGAAATTGGCTTAAAAAAATCATAATAATATTGATTATTATTGTGATGGTTTTTCTCATGTTGAAGGGCTGTCGGAAGATTTCACAGGATTTCTGGGATAAATTACGGGAAAAATCACTTGAGACAATAGCAGCGTCTTTTATAACAGCAGAATGCTGGGACGATAGCAACAGGGAATTTGAGATGCCTGATCTCATTATGAGAGAATTTTATCCTGTGGGCAGCCTGTATAATGGCGGAGATGATATTAAAACAGTCGAAGCGGATGTCGGTGAATATATTGAAACTGAGGCTGAAAAAAAAGAAATGGCAGAAGAGCCGGAAACGGAAACAGGGACTGAAAGCGAAAACGGTAATGAGCAGGCAGAAACTGAGCAGAACGGCGATGGCATGGAACCTGAATGGGACAAAGACAGTAAAGTACTTGAGGCAGCGGCCGGAATCATCCCGAAGGAAAAGCTTATGGATTATAACTACGTACTTAATAATTTTTATGTGGTTCCGTCAGTGACAAGCCTGAGACCGCAGGTGCTTGATCTGGATAAAATATCACAAGTGGATTTAAGAATTGAGAAGGATTCGACCGTCCCGCAGATACTTGTTTTTCACACACATTCACAGGAAAAGTTTGCAGATTCGGAAGAAAATGGCATGAGCATAGTGAATGTGGGAGACAGGCTGGTGAACCTTTTGCAGGAACAGTACGGATATAATGTAATACATCTTACTGATGAGTTCGATATGGCGGGAGGCGTGTTGGACAGGAGTGAAGCCTATACCTATGCCAATACAAAACTTGACGAGGTGCTGGCACAGAATCCTTCCATACAGGTAGTCATCGATCTGCACCGTGATGGCGTTGATGCATCCAAGCATCTGGTTACTGAGATAGACGGTAAGCAGACAGCCCGGATAATGCTTTTTAACGGTATAAGTTATACCAAGGAACAGGGAGAAATAGATTATCTGCCGAATCCGTACATCACGGAAAATCTTGCTATGACTTATAAAATGTTTTTGCTGGGGAAAATTAATTATCCGGATTTGTTCAGATGCATATACATATCGGGATACAGATACTGCCTGCATCATGTCCCGCGTTCAATGCTGATAGAGGCCGGCGCGCAGACCAATACATATGAAGAGGTATATAACGCAATGGAGCCTCTTGCGAGGCTCATTGACATGGAATTGACTATGAAATAAATTATCGGCAGATTGAATTAAGGTCATTATAGAAATCCGGATACGATATATTAACGCACTCAGCATCTTTGATTGTGGTTGTTCCATCTGCTTTCAATGAGGCGATGGCAAAAGACATTGCAATTCTATGGTCTGAATAACTGTCAATTAATGCACCGTGTAATGAACGGCCGCCGTTAATGATCATTCCGTCATCCGTAGCGGAAATGTCGGCACCCATTGCTTTAAGATTTGCAACAACTGTATCGATACGGTTGCTTTCTTTAACTTTAAGTTCGGCGGCATCCTTGATGATAGTCTGACCGTCCGCGTAAGCGGCAAGTACGGCAATGACCGGAAGTTCGTCTATAAGTGTTGGAATGATATTACCTTCAATAACTGTTCCGTGAAGTGATGATGGTTTAACAAGCAGGTCTGCTACAGGTTCACCTCCGGAGATTCGCCTGTTCATAATTGTTATGCTGCCACCCATTGCCTGACATACACGGAGAATGCCATCACGGGTAGGATTGATACCGACGTTTTCTATAACGATTTCTCCAGATGTCGCAAGCAGTCCGGCAGCAATAAAATAGGCAGCGGATGATATATCACCGGGTACATGAACCTCCTGGGCATATAATTCGTCAACCGGTTCAATATACGAGGTAAGTCCTTCGGAGTAAATATTTGCACCGAAAGAAGAGAGCATAAGCTCAGTATGATTTCTTGATAGTGACGGTTCAGTTACACTTGTGCGGCCGTCGGCATACAATCCGGCGAGCAGTACACATGATTTTACCTGTGCACTTGCGACGGGAGAAATATAATCTATAGCATTAAGTGAGTGACCGTTGATTGTGAGAGGAGCCAATGTAGTGTTATCGTGTCCGCTGATATCGGCATTCATCATGCGGAGGGGATTAATAATACGATCCATAGGACGCCTCCTTATGGAAGCGTCGCCGTCGAGAACTGAAGTGAAGTTCTGACCGGCAAGGATACCGCTTATAAGTCTGGTTGTCGTGCCGCTGTTGCCGACATCAAGAATACCTTCTGGCGCTTTAAGTCCGTGAAGCCCGCGGCCCTTGACAATGACGGAGCCGTTACTGTTAACTATATCAACACCCATTTTATTAAAACAGCTGATTGTGGAAAGGCAGTCTGCTCCATGCAGGAAACCGGTGATTTCAGTCGTTCCACTTGCAATCGAACCGAACATAACGGCACGGTGTGATATTGATTTGTCTCCTGGTACTTTAATCGTACCGTTTATATGTGCTTTTTTATGAAAATCCATTATTATATCTCCTGTTTATTTATGTAATGTGTAATTCTTGGCAAGAAGAAGTGCCGAAGCGGCATTCATGGCATTCTTGTCATAGAATTCAATCATAAGTACGCCGTCCATAAATTCTCTGTTATGGACAATTTCTATATTCTGGATGTTGATCCGGTTATCAGACAGAAGAGAAGTGATTTCACTCAATGCACCTTCCCGGTCTTCAATGCTGCAATATATTACATTGCGAGGCAGCATAGGACCTCTTGCACCGACATTGATCGAGTCACGGTATTCCTTGGATCTGATAAACATATCTGCAATGGCGGTCCTGTTGCCGTCAGCGACTTCATTGCGTATATCCGTAAGAGAACTTATATATATGTCAAGAAGTTTCACTATTGCATCGGGATTGGTGGCGCAAATCTGTGACCACATGTCTGACGAAGATGAGGCGATTCGTGTCATATCTTTAAATCCGCCGGCTGCGAGCATACGCATCAGCTGGTCATCGGTATCGTTATCCTGGACGAGATTTACCAGACTTGAAGCTATAAGATGAGGAACATGGCTTATACCGGCGACTGCGAAGTCATGTTTGTCCGGATCGGTTATAATAGGAATGGCACCTGTAAGCCGTACCAGTTCAGTGTACAAAGAAAGGTTACGATCCGATGTGAGCGGTGTAGGCGTTATTGCGTAATAAGCGTTTTCAAGCAGAATATCGGAAGATGCCTGATATCCGGTCTTCTCGGAACCTGCCATTGGATGTCCGCCAATAAAACATTCTTCCATACCCAGATCGTGAATCATCCGGTGGATATATCCTTTGACGCTTCCAACGTCTGTTATTATGCATCCGGGCTTAATTATATTCTTAAGAAGTGAAAGGTATGTAAGATTATGTTCAACCGGTGTACACAAAAAAATAATGTCGCAATCTCCGAATCCGCTGCCGACTTCATGTACCGGTGTGTCAACGATACCGTCAGATACCGCTCTGGCTAACGGTTCCGGACTTCTGTTATATGCTGTTATGTGAATTCCCGGACAGTTCTTCTTGAAAGCTCTGGCGATTGAACCGCCTATTAATCCGAGACCTATAAAACCTGCTGTAATCATAATTCTGCTCCTGATAATAAACTATGCATATTGTAGCAGAATTGCCGCCATACCGCAACTGTTTAATGCTTTAAATTGCTGATATGAAAGGCCGGCATTTTTTGAATTTGGCTATTGCAAATAAACTTTATTTATGTTATACTCAATTTTGCGTGAGAAAACGCGTATACATATTTGTTTTAAGGAGAGATTAACAGTGGAAGTTGCTAAGATGATAATTTCGTTTTTATTAATTATAGATTGTATCGTACTTACGATTGTGGTTCTTATGCAGGAAGGCAAGGAAGCCGGACTTGGTTCCATAAGCGGTATGGCTGACACATATTGGGGTAAGAACAAGGGCCGTTCTATGGAAGGTGCTCTTGAGAAGACTACTAAGATACTTGCGGTTGTATTTTTTATAGCAGCGCTTGTACTCAACCTCAAGTGGTTTAATTAAGCTTATACTTATGAACTTATGACCTCCTGGATATACCGGGAGGTTTTTTTGACGGGAAGAAGGAGATAACGCATTATGGATAATGCATCATTTGAAAAAAGAAAAAAAGTAATAAATGACCTTATACATGACAAGATGTATGTACCGATGAAGGCTAAGGAAATCGCCATTCTTCTCGGAATCAGCAAGGAAGACCGCCCGGCACTCATGGAAGTACTGGATGCACTTGTACTTGAAGGCAAAATCGGTATTTCGAAGAAGGGCAAATACGGCAAGGCTGAGAATACGGCAATTGTCGGCACATTTGAGAGCACGCAGAAAGGTTTTGGATTTGTTGTCATAGAGGATGAACCGGGACAGGATATTTATATTGCGGAGAAGGACATTAACGGTGCCCTTCATAACGATAAAGTCCAGGTTGTAATCACAAGCGAGGCCAAGGATGGCAGAAGGCGTGAAGGCCGGATAATAAAGGTAATAGAACGCGGTACACTTAATATAGTAGGTACTTATGAAAAGAACGGTAAATACGGTTTTGTAATCCCGGATAATCTTAGGTTTGCGAGGGATATTTATATTGCATCAGGACATAACAAGGGCGCGGTTACCGGTCATAAAGTTGTGGTAAAACTGACATCATACGGAGATGATAAGCATAATCCGGAGGGCGACGTCATAGATATTATAGGACATGTTGATGATCCGGGAACAGATATCATGTCGGTAGTTCTCGGATACGATATCCCGACGGAATTTCCGCAGGAGGTAACTGATTCACTTAATGATATACCGGACAGTGTGGCTGCCGAAGATATTGAAGGCCGCAAGGACTGCCGTGACTGGCAGACTGTCACGATTGACGGAGAGGACGCAAAGGATCTGGATGATGCGGTTACCATTACAAAAGATGGTGATAACTATCGTCTGGGTGTGCATATTGCGGATGTATCCAATTATGTCACGGAACATTCTCCGCTTGACAAGGAAGCTCTTGAAAGAGGTACAAGCGTATATCTTGTGGACCGTGTAATTCCAATGCTTCCGCACAAGTTAAGCAACGGAATCTGTTCACTTAACCAGGGCGTTGACAGGCTGGCGTTAAGCTGTATAATGACAATTGATGCCAAAGGCAATGTGATTGATCATGAGATTTGCGAGACGGTTATAAATGTTGACCGTCGTATGTCGTATACGCAGGTACAGAAGCTGATAGACGGCAGTGATAAGGATTTATCGGACGAATACAGGGATTTTATACCGATGTTTCTGATGATGGACGAGCTGGCATTGATCCTCCGTAAGAAAAGACACAGCCGCGGCTCAATAGATTTTGATTTTCCGGAATGTAAGATTGTATTAGATGATAAAGGACATCCGGTGTCGGTAAAACCTTACGAACGCAATGCTGCCACAAAGATTATCGAAGATTTTATGCTTATCGCCAATGAGACTGTGGCGGAAGATTATTTCTGGCAGGAAGTACCGTTCGTGTATCGTACGCATGATAATCCGGATCCGGAGAAAATCCGTTCACTTGCGGCTTTTATCAATAATTTCGGCTATTCAATAAGAATAAGCAATGATGAAATCCATCCAAAGGAATTACAGAAACTGCTTGAGAAAATAGACGGATCGGACGAGGAGGCACTGCTTTCAAGACTTACATTGCGTTCCATGAAAAGGGCGCAGTATACGACGGACTGCAGCGGACATTTCGGACTTGCAGCCAAGTATTATACGCATTTTACTTCGCCGATAAGAAGATATCCGGATTTACAGATACATCGTATTATCAAGGAATGTCTTCACGGCAGAATGGATGATAAGCGTACATCACACTACAACAAGATTCTTCCGGATGTCACCAAACAGGCGAGCCGGACGGAGAGAAGAGCTGATGATGCCGAGCGTGATGTAGAGAAGATGAAGAAAACCGAATACATGGCGGGACATATCGGAGAGATTTTTGACGGTGTGATATCAGGAATTACAGCCTGGGGAATTTATGTGGAACTTCCGGATACAATTGAAGGAATGGTTCATGTAACGGCACTTGACGGAGATTATTTCAAATATGACGAAGAACATTATGAAATGGTCGGAGAGGCTACCGGGAAAACATATCGTCTCGGCGAACAGGTTAAGGTCAAGTGTATCGGTGCCGATAAATTACAGAGAATAATTGATTTTAAGATGATTGGGTGATTGAGATGGAGAAAAAGAAAGACGGAGGCTTTAAATTAGTAGCCAACAATAAGAAAGCTTATTTTGACTATTTTATCGAAGATAAATGGGAAGCCGGAATGGAACTATACGGAACCGAGGTCAAGTCGGTCCGCATGGGAAAGGCCAGCATAAAAGAATCTTATATTAAGATTGAAAAAAATGAAGTTTTCATTTATAATATGCATATAAGCCCTTATGAGAAGGGCAACATATTCAACCGCGACCCGGTAAGGGTGCGAAAGCTCTTACTTCACCGCAGCGAGATTAACAAGCTCGCCGGCAAGACGGTGGAGAAGGGATATACAATCGTTCCTCTTCAGGTATATATGAAGAATGGACTGGTCAAGATAGAGATAGGTCTCGGAAGAGGCAAGAAGCTTTATGACAAGCGTCAGGATATCGCCAAGAAAGACCAGCGCCGTGAGAACGAACGCGATTTCAAGATCAAGAATATCTAGCCGCAAAGCCGCATATGCGGCCGGCTTGATAATATATTCGGGCTTGTACAGGTTTCGACGGGGATTTTGAATTCGGAGAAGCAAGCCGTATGGTAATGCGTTAAATTCCACACTAAATATAAACGCTGAAGATAATTTAGCAATTGCTGCCTAATGGCAGCTGTCAGCCTTAGTGCACCTGCACATTAAGAATCTGGCATCGACTTTGCGGGAAACGACACGCGTAAAGCTTTGAACGCGCGGGCGTATTATGAAGCTACTGAACACGGAATTGTGTCTGTTCAAGTCCGTGAGAGGGAATGTTAAATAACTGACTAAGCTTGTAGAAGTACGATGGATAGGTTTTCGGACGCGGGTTCGACTCCCGCCAGGTCCACTGTAACAGTATTATATGTTACGAAAGTGATATATAATGCTGTTATTTTTTATGATATAATGACAAGATATATTGGATGGAGAAATTTATAATGAAATCATTTAGATATATGGGAAAATATAAAGAAGAGAGCAGCCTTCCGGCACGTATTCAGGAAGGAGCGGTCATGTTCAGGGAACCCGATTTTAAGAAATTTGCTGTTATTGCTAACATACTTGCATTTGTAATACTTCTGGTATTGGCGGTTTTTGCTTTTTTTTATTCGGGTCGTAAATATAATATGTGGGGTGTATTAGTGGCATTACTGCTTATGGTTCCGCATGAATTTTTACACGCAATATGGATGAAGGGCGAGGTCTTTATGTATGCCAGCCCGCAAAACATGATGCTTTTTGTGACAAGTACGGAGGACCTTACTAAAGGAAGATTTATCTGGATGAGTTTATTTCCGACAATCTGTTTTGGATTCATACCGCTTTTGCTCTTTGTTTTCAATCCGGGTTGGACGTTTTTGGGGTATCTGGGAGTTTTTTCGATTTCAATGGGTACGGGTGATTTCTGCAATGTATTTTTTGCTGTGACGCAGATGCCCAAAAACTCAGTAACATTTTTAAGCGGCAGTCATTCTTATTGGTATATGCCTGAGAAACGGTAACAGAACATGCGTGAACGGGGATTTGCGCAGAAATAGAGTTTGCACGAACGGGGATTTGCGCAGAAATAGAGTTTACATGAATGGGGATTTGCGTTATAATGCTGATAAGAGGTGAAAATTTTATGGGAAATCCGGTATTTAGAAGGAAAATATATAAAGAAATACTTGAGTGGAAAGAAGAACGAAGTGAAAAGTATGCGCTTTTAATAAAAGGGGCAAGACGAGTTGGAAAATCCACTATTGTGGAGGAGTTCGCAAAGAAAGAATTCAAGTCATATATTCTGATTGATTTTGCACATACAAGCAAAGAGATTACAGGACTGTTTGACGATATGTACAATCTTGATTTTTTCTTTCTTCAGCTGCAGCAGTTTACCAGAGTCAGATTGTATGAGAAAGAGTCGGTAATAATATTTGACGAGGTACAGCTTTTTCCGCGGGCAAGACAGGCTATTAAGTATCTTGTGGCAGACGGAAGATATAAGTATATTGAGACAGGCTCACTTTTGTCCATAAAAAAGAACACCAGAGACATATTAATTCCGAGTGAAGAACATAAGATATCTATGTATCCAATGGATTTTGAAGAATTTTTATGGGCGGTTGGAGATGAAATAACGGCCGATACAATCAAGTCGTTATTGAAAAGTAAAAAGTCTGCCGGAAATGCATTGCATAGAAACCTTATGCGAAGATTCAGATTATATATGTTGATCGGAGGTATGCCGCAGGCTATAGAAACATACTTGGAGACAAATAATCTTCAGGCTGTAGATGAGACAAAGAGAGAAATTATTGATTTATATGAAGAAGACTTTGTCAAGGTGGATGGAACAGGTCTTGCGGGAGATGTTTATGATGCAATCCCGGTTAACCTTAGCAGTAATGCGTCAAGATATATTTTATCAAATGCAAGAGAAGGCGCAAGACTTGAATATGTACGTGAAATAATACCGGATATGCTCAATTCATATACGGTCAATATAGCCTATCATGCAAACGATCCCGGTATTGGAATGTCGTTGGTTAAGGATTCGGGACGGTATAAGCTGTTTTTATCCGATGTAGGCTTATTTGTTACACTTGCATTTAAAGACAAAAACTATACCGAAAATGTGATATATAATAAATTGCTTTCCGATAAACTGGAAGTCAATTTAGGATATGTATACGAAAATGTTGTGGCTCAGATGTTGATTGCTAAAGGAAATAACTTATTTTACTATACAATGGGAAGTGAAACATCACATCGTTTGTATGAAATTGATTTTCTGATTTCTGTAGGCGATAAAATATGCCCGATTGAAGTGAAATCCGGCAATTACAGAAGCCATAAATCATTGGATATATTTTGCAATAAATTCAGTTCCCGTATAAGGGATAAGTATGTTGTTCATACAAAGGATTATAAATGGGCAAACGGAATAAATTATCTGCCTGTGTATATGATCCCGTTTTTATAGAAGGAGGAGCTCTTATTATGGAAACGGTTTACATAGCCGGAGGATGTCTGTGGGGTGTGCAGCATTTTTTTGACAGTCTGCCAGGAGTCATCATGACGGAGGCAGGAAGAGCCAACGGAAAGACAAATTTTCTGGATGGCCCATATGACGGATATGCAGAGTGTGTGAAGGTGGTTTTTGATGATAAAATAACTACAATTTCCGCACTGATGGAGCATCTTTTTGAAATAATAGACCCGTACAGCATCGATAAGCAGGGTGTTGATGTGGGGAAAAAGTACAGAACCGGCATATACAGTACAGCACCCAAACATCTTGACGAAGCAAAAGCCTTTATAAACAGTCGTGAAGACAGAGATAAGATAGCTGTTGAAGTATTGCCGCTTACCAATTATGTCAGAAGCGCGGATGAACATCAGCATCATCTGGAACGGTTCCCGGAGGACGGATATCTTTGTCATATTCCTGATTCGGTACTCAATAAATTCAGAACACTATGAAATTTAATAGTGACTTATAAATTTGTTAATATCTTCCATAACGGAAGTAAATTCATTAACATAAGTATATCAACAGAAAACGGAGGTATATTAAAATGTTAAATGAATCAGTGATCAAAGTATTAAAAAATGGTATGTGGGATCTTGCCACATGTGCTAACGGAGAGCCGAACGTCTGTACAAAGCGCTTATGAATTCGTTAACGGTGCTCACAGTCTGGAATGGTGAAAGATTTGTCGGACTTGCGAGAGTTCTTGATGATACGGAAATGCTTGCACAGATACATTATGTCATTGTGCATCCAGATATGCAATATGAAATGATTAAGGAGAGTGAATGTATGCAGTTACTTATTAAGCAGAAGGTGTTCAGTTTTACCGATACATATGACGTGTATGATTCGGCGGGTAATCCCAGATATTATGTTAAAGCAGAGTTTTTCACGATCGGACACAGAATTCATGTATATGACATGAACGGCAACGAACTTGGAGTTATTAAACAGAAGGTGCTTACATTTATGCCGTCGTTTGAAATTGAAATCTCCGGAAAGTATTACGGCAGGGTAGTAAAATGCTTCACAATGTTTAAACCTAAATATGACGTCGATTATAACGGATGGCGCATTGAAGGAAACTTCATGGGCTGGGACTATGATGTGTACGACGGCAGCCATACGGTTATGCACATAAGCAAGGAATTGTTCCGCTGGGGCGATACATATGTAATTGACATTATGAATCCTGAAGAAGAACTTATGGGGCTTATGCTTGTGATTGCGATAGATGCGGCCAACTGCTCCGACGGAAATTGATAAATGTTACGAAATTGTTAAATTTTATAACTGTTATTGACCTGCCACACTATGGCATATTATAATTAATCATATAGAAAATCTTAAATAAAGGGAGGAATCATATGGTTAGTTATAAGAAAATTTTAATTCCGGTAATTGTGGCAGCATTATGTCTGTCAGGATGCGCCAAGAGACCGGCATCGGGATCCAAAACAGCGGTTATCGAGAAAGAAACAGAGACTGTTGATGCAATGGAAGATGTATCAACACGGGATTTATATTATAAGTCCAGGGGAAAAATATCAGTTGTGGATGCTGTATGCTTATCAGGTATGCTTGATCTGACGGTCAAGGAAAGGGATAGGCTTCTTGATGAAGGTATATCGTACGGATACGATTATTGTAAATCAGTTGACAAAACCGTTGAATTATGGGAAAACCTGACACCTGAACTCAAGGCCCTTCTTCTGCGTGATGATTATGCTGAATATGCGTATAAATCATATGTGCTTGGAGAACTTCCGGACGGAACGGGTGAATCTGTTATGTCAGATATATACGATGAAGTGATGTTGTCCCAAAGCTGCACGTACGATAAGCTGGATGAAAGCATGCGTTCCAAAGTTATTGATAAAGTGCTTGAAAAGGCTGTAAAACGCAGGAAAGAAGCATATTCTGTTACGGGAAGCAGCCCATTTATCAATAATGTTATATGGGAAGGAGAGTCTAATAAATGGTATACATCCGTACAGAATATGAATTATCCGTCGGATGCAGGAGATATAAAGGATTTTGTGTCGGGTCAATTGATCGCAATGAAGGCAATGAGAGATTTTACTTCTGAATATGTATCGGACGCTGTTCTAAAAGAGTACAAAGAGCAATGGTATGAATTTGTGCAGGGACCATCAGATATTATGCTGTATGAAGAGGTGGATGGAGATGCATTATATGATGCTATAAAGCAGCATAATGAGAGCCTTGATGATTTTTATGCATATGAAGATTATCCTAAGGCCTTGTATGAACACTATGTTCAGACATCAATTCCAAAGAAAAGTGACTTGTATTACAGTTCCAAAGGATTAGAGTTTGATGAGGCACTTCTGGCACAGAGTGCTGTATGCGATTACCTTAATGAGGATGAAAGAACAACACTTGTCCGCAAGGTGATTGACAATATGGAACTTCGTAAAGCTGATCCGGATAAATATTACGGACAGAAAAACGCGTTCTGGGAACATCTAAAATGCAGCGAAGACGATAATTCGTGGTATGCGGCACTTAAGAACATAAATGTCGACGGAGTGTATAAGGAATATATAGATGAACTCCTGAAACCGTAAAGTCAAGTAGTAAGTGCAAAAAATACAATTAAATACAATCTAACGATATTCCCATATCAGAAAGAATAGAATTAAATATGTCATTACTGGAACGCCAGCCGAACATCTCACGAGGATAATAATTTATCCAGTCTTCAACACGTTTAATCTCCTTCTTGCTGATATGGGTAAAATTACAACCTTTTGGAAAATGCCGCCTGATAAGCCTATTCTGATTTTCGTTGCTGCCACGCTCACAACTACAATATGGATGGCAGTAGAAGAGCTGCACACGTTCATTACCGGAGCTGTCATGAGTAATACCATGATAGTCTGAAAATTCAATACCATTATCACAAGTTATTGTCCGGAATATCTGACCAAAAGAACTACCAAGCCGATTTTGCAAAATATCAATAACACTAGGTACATTACCGGAATCCTTGCCAGGCATCTTAAATATCAATTCCTTCCTGGTCAATCGTTCAGTAAATACAAGAAGTAAATTCTTAGATTTCTTTTTGCCAACAACACAATCCATTTCCCAGTGACCGAAAGAATCACGAAGTAACACATCTGATGGGCGCTGTTCAATGGATTTACCTTTACTCATACGTTTAGCACGCACAAATTTATGATGACGCTTATTCTTATTACGCTTGACCGGCAAATCCTTATTTGTCAATGTCAAAAATATATCATTATCAATATACCTATATAGCGTTGTTTTAGAAATATCAACATCAAAATCATAATTAAGCCGGATATAAGCAAGAGCTGCCGCAGGAGAGTATTTTTTTTCATGAATAAAAAATTCAATGCAACGCGCATAATCAAGATTACTACCAATCTTTAAGCCAGCACCTTTATCTTTTAAATTATCACGGTATCGGCTATCAGCTAAATCAGAACTATATCGCGTTTCTGTAGTCAAATCATACAATGTATGCTGGTATGATCCACGCTTAACCTCACGATATACACTAGAAGGATTCTTATTTAATTCAGATGCTATAAAGTTAATACTCATGCCGGCACGAAGCCAGCTTTCAATCCTAATCCTATCATATTTTGTAAAATGCTTATATCTACCCATATCTTATAGTACCTCACTAAATATCTTATGATATTTAATAATACATTAAAAATACAAGCACCACAAGGGTACTTGTATATTAAATAACGCTAACCTACAGGTTAAGGAAAACTAATCTGACACATATTCCATAATGTCACCCGGATCCACATCAAGATATTTACATATCTTATCAATAGTATCCGTAGTTACAATCTGATTTTTACTCAACTTCGCCAATGTTGGAGAAGATATACAGTACAACAATCGTACTTTATTCATTCCATGCCTACGCAAATAATCCCATAATTTATAGTATACTATCATTTTTACTTCCTTTCTGCCGTGTCAGCTTCAACGCTGCGGCGATAACTTGCTATGACAACGATTCAAGTTTCTGTAATGCTTTATCAAGAGAATAAATATAATCCTTCAGGAATCCGCGATATTTTCCGGTAAGATAATAATACCAGTCTCGTGTACTGTTTTCCTCACAATAATCAGCAAATTCCATAAATGAACGTATTTCATTATCACGAATGTAACGCTGCATTTCTCGAACCTTAAATAATTCATCTCCGGAACTACAACGCAGCCATTCACTCGGATCAGCACCGTTATAACCTATTACTTCATCAGGATCATACTGATACTTGCTGGGATGATCTGCATGAATCATATATCTGACAGAGCCGACTATAGCTTTGCATGGTTCAATAGTAAATGCAGGAACACCAATAGGAACTAGCATTTCACATATCTGTCTATAATTTTTCACACTGGAAAACATGATAATACAATGATAATGTGGTTTCTTTTGATTACCGTCCGGGTTCTGGTCCTTGTCATGTAAAGGAGAACATATCCATTTAGCGCGAATCATGGAAATAGCTTCACGCCAATCTGAAACATATATTGAATCCTCATACATCATATCAGAATCATCATATGTAACTGTATCAATATCAATACCTTCTTCATCCTCTCCGGAAATAATAGAATCTGGATAGACTAAAAATGACCAGTCACGAAATCGTTTAGACATATCCGTTTGAAAAGATAAATCTTTCCTAAATCTCATAATACAACACCTCCATAAAAAAATAATACATAGTAGTGAACACTGAACACTAGTAGCCTTGCCGTAGCCGGCTACTAGCGGAATTGCACCGCTAAATTAGAACCGCCTATAAAAATTGTAGAATTGTCAATGATGTGAGACCAATTTTTTAAAAAAAATCAGGCTCAAAAGGTTTATCAGCATATTTATCAATAAATCTATCAACCATTATTTTACAAATAGCTTTCTGTTGTTCAACAGCAGCTATATCACGATATGCAGATACATCAACATAATAATTTGCTAAGTCAGAATCAGACCATTTTCTAAAATAATCGTACATAATAACCTCCAAAAGTAAAAAAGAATTGTAAACTTACACTAAATTAGAACCGCCTATAAAAAAAGGCTTGACATTGAGCCTCCGGCGCATGCGTTTTCCGGCTTTGCGGTCGGCGGCATCGCGCGCCGCTTTCGCGTGGCGCAGCTTGCAGCCGGCCGGCTGATAAGCCTACACACGCGCCCTCTCAAAATCAAGCCGTTTTTTTATTAACCGGCTCATTTCCGTTCCTGACGTACCCATGTTCCACGCGGTAAGGGTGGAGCAGTAAAGGAATCAAAATACTTTGTCCAGCGTGGGATAAAAGTAAGAGTACGGGATCCAAACGGCCACATAAAAAAGGAATCAAATTTTAAGCCTTCACTAAGAGAAGAACTATCATCCGTCATACTTTCCTTAATCGTAATGAATTTATGAATACGCTTTCCATAAGTAAAAACACGAAACAGATTACAAATCAAATACATCTGATCAGTTAAATCTCTTAATTTCTTGTCAACATCAAATGTCTGACTAAATAAGTAACATTTAACATATCTATGACGCTGCAGCTTAAACCAGTCTCTTACCTCTTTTTTGAAATTTTTATAATCACGATTATCGTAAATCATACCGACTTCATCAATTAATAACAAAATATGAGGACGTCTGGGAAAGAAAAATTCTTTGATCCGCATAAAAGGACGAAGGATTTTAAAATAATCATTAATATTGAATGGGCGATAATTGAAATCGACAAGCTCGACAAAACCAATCATTTCCGGCGGAATATAGTACACTTCATCAATATGTTCCGTAGAATATACAGTCCAACCGCGCTTGATATGCTGTCTTGCAAGTTTTGCAAGTGTAGTTGATTTACCAGCTCCCTTTTTTCCAAAAATCATATACAACTTATAATGATTCGCATAACGATCAGTTAAAATCAAATACACAAAGATAAAGAGCAGTAAAAATATACTGAACTTAAAAAGGACTAAAGAAAAACCCATATCAAAACCTCCTTTCGACAATTCCATAAAATATAGAAAAAATTGAAGAAAAAAACATAATAAAAAATGCAAATAAACCTATTGAATTATTGCAAATATGAAGTATGCAATTCCAAAAACAAGAAGAAATAGAAGAAAAAAATTCAATCATTATCTATTTCCTCCTATTTAGAACAGTTAAAATAAACTGCATAAAACATATAAATAAATATAATGTAAATGCAGCACATACAACCATACTGACAACAAATAAAAGAGGAATATATGATTCATCAATTCCTTTATCAGCTAAAAAAGTAAACAAATCACTTCCATAAATAAGATCAATAACGAATTCAAACATAAATTACCTCCTTGTGCATACAACAATGGATAAAAACAATATACAAGTAAGAATCATTGTCAAAATTCCTACAACAAGAACTTCAAAAGTTGAAAGTGAAGCAGTTCCGGAGGATTGCTCCGGAACAACTTCAATACTTTCAGAAGTTTCTTCAGAAACAACTTCAGTACTTAATGTCTGTCCTGCGTCAAGTATTGAAACAGTTTCAGATTCATCAAAATTAATGATGAACAAATCTAAAAAACAGTCCTACCGCTCCACCTATGATGGATAATGAAACACCAACGAGAAGAAGCGGAGTAGATACAACCGTTTCTCCGACTTTAGCAGCCTGACCAAAAAACCACGTTGCTATTTCGGTCATAGAGGACAGAAAGGTTGTCATTGCAGATTGTACAGTATCAGCAAGAATCATAATAAATACCTCCTTAAATTAATGAATTAATGATGAACAAATCTAAAGAACAGTCCTACAGCTCCACCGATGATAGATAACGAAACACCAACGAGAAGAAGCGGAGTACCGACAACAGTCTGTCCAACATTAGCAGCCTGGCCAAAAAACCACGTTGCTATTTCGGTCATAGAAGCTAAAAACTCAGTCATAAATAATACCTCCTGTAAATTAAATTATTTTGATCTATGTAAATCTCTTATCTTAAAGAAAACCGATAAAACAAGAGATAATACAACTACACTAAATGCAAGTCCAAGAATCCAATTAGATTTAATTAATTCCCATGCAGACGACCACATCTGAATCACAAATTCAACAAAAGCATCTGCATCTGTCCTCCAATCATTCATAATCAACCTCCATGAAATAAAAATGATAATATAATACCAAGCACTAAGGCACCAACTAAAACCATCCAAAGACTCACGTTATTATCAATCATAGAAGCCTGCAAAAAATCAGAAATTTTCTTCCAAAAATCAATCCAAAAATCTAAGTAAGAACTCATAGCACAACCTCCTACGCACACATAGTAATTATTGCAATAACAAAAATAGCAGCCACGAACGGAGACAAGAAGCCCGGAAGCATACCCTGAAGGGTTGCAACAGCAGATATAATCAACAATATGATTGAACCAAATATTACCAGCAGCGCTTTATTACTCATTTAATTACCTCCTACGATTTACGACGTAATACCATGTCAATTATGAAAAATGAAGCTGAAACAGTAACAACCGCCGAATAAACCGGAACAGCATCATAGAATTTATTAACATAAGAACTGATGTATACAATTCCGTCTTTCGTCTGTGTAGAAAAAGCAAGCGCATCAGATATAATAGAACCTGATACAATGCTGGCAATTCCTTTTGATACAAAGTTAAAAATATTCTGGGAATCATTATCATCACCGAATAAGTTATTAACCGTATCGATAGTCATTAATGCTTTGATGTAATTAAGATCTGAATGTAACTTATCATTTCCGGAATCAACAGTTGCGGTTAAGCTGGTAGTAGATTCATTAATAGCAGTTACAATAGAATCTGTATCAACATCAACTAAACCGGAGCCGGAAGGCATTTTGCTAATAATAGTATCAAGTCGTGTTCGGATATCTTTGGTAACAGAGTAGACATAAACAAGGTACTGCGGAACGTTTGGCAGCTTCGTTACACCTTCCTCATATATCAAATCATTATGCAATCTATCCAGCGCGGCCGAGAGTTTATCAAATCTTCCGGAATAGTCAGGAGAAGCAGCAGGAATTGATAAGGAATCAAGGTTATCAAATATACGCTTAAGATACTGATTAGATAAAGTGATATTATCAAATACACTCTTCAAATCAGCATGACTAACCTTCATAAAAGATTCAATATAAATACCATTATCAACAATAGATTCATACATATGATGAACATAACCATATAATGAAGTATAAGTATGTAAAGTCGAATCAGACGAATCATAATACCAAGAAACATCTGAAGTAAAATTATCAAGAAGCTTAGTTAATAATACAGATTCATCAGAGATATCAGATGAATGCATATAACTAGATAATGTTGAAAAAATCGGAAAACCAGTATAATCTTTAAGTGCTGCAAGAAGGCCACCCTCCAAAGATGCAAAATAATCCCAAAGCGAAGTATTCGATTCAGGAGTATCAACAAGAGACACAGAAGTGTTATTTATAGTATCATGATAATTATTAGTGATAGCAGATAAATCACCAATAACATCAGAAATTTCACCATATGAAGGAGTAACAAGAGGAGTTCCAAAATTTTTATCGTTAGTATAAATAAGTGTATAATCAGTCCATGAAGTACCGGTTGAAACCTCAAAGTATTTAGCATATGCAGTTGAAGTTGTAGTTAATAAAGTCCACGAAACACCATCAGATGATGAATATACATAACTGTTACAAATATCCTCAAAAAAGAAACGAGGATTATTTACATTATTTGGAAATCCAACTTCACGAACACGTTTAGCACTATCAACAAAAATATATCCATACTTTTCCTTGTAAAAAATATACTGAAAATTAAAATAGTAACTAGGTGTATTTACTTTACTGTTATCAAATTCATAAAATCCAGAGATTTCATAATTAGAAAAAACACAAATCAAATCAGCAGGGAAATAATAACGTTTAGTACTTGAAACACCTAAAACTTTATAAGCATCTTCTCCATTAATCTTCGCAATATTTGGGTACCAGTAACAGATATTATGATCTCTAGACCAACCATCATCAGAATATAATTTATAAGAATTACAAACATATCCAAAATTATAATCAATAAAATACATAAATATTGAATTACAACCGCCCACATTATTATGCAAATAAAAATTACCAACAATATCAGTAGTTGCATTATTAGATCCTGGAACATAACCAAGTATATAACAAAAATCAAATAATGTAGTTTCAGATGAAACAGAATTATCAGTACATCCAGAGAAAACATATAAACGATTTTCAGAAGGTGAAAACCAATAAGACGCTGGAATATAATATCCGGTAGAAGTTCTCTCAAGAAATTTTGGACTTGAAGTAGATGAATTAATATACTCATAGCGTGTATTTCTATCAATAGAATGTGTCACATTATTATAAGTAAAAGTAACGGTATCTGCATCATAAGTAACATCAATATCAATATCAGCCGGCAGGGTAGATACTTCCGGAGCTGCCGCATAAGATCTAAAAGAGCCATAGCTATACACAACAAAAACAGCTACCAAAAAAGCAGCTAAAGCAGAACATATTTTTCTATGCTTTCTTAAAAAATCCATGCTTGAACCTCCATTGAAATTGATGTATAATTTAATAAAAAACGAAAGGAGTATATAAAAATGATATCAGGAACAATAAAAATAACAGACATTGCATTTTTAATCGGATATGTCATAGCAGCATATGCAATAATAGAATTAATAGTATATGCAATAAAAAAGTTAATAAACAAATCAACAGATAAAGGCTGTGATATAGGATGTGATAAATGCAATATGGAAAAATGTCCTAACAATCCTAAAAATAATCCTCCGGAAGAATAATCCGGAGGATATATCATTTAATCCTCTTCATCTTCAAGGATTTCCTTCACTACTTTCTTTTTCTTTGGTTGTGGAACATAAGTGTGTTCCTCATGCACATGTACAATCTTACCGCACTTATTTAATCGAATAAGTAAAGCGGTATTGATTACACATACAACCAGTATCAATATAGCAACCATTAATTACCTCCTAATGTTTAGAATCAAACGGCAATATCAAATACGATTGAGGATAATAACCATCATTCAATTCTCGCAATTCATGATGTCCGTCAGGAAATCGCCATACGCTCCGATGAAAAAAATCATAAATGAAATATAATAAAATATTATATTCAAGTGACTCCAAATATTTGAAATAATCATCACATTCATTTAGAATAAATACATCAGAGCATTTACACATAAAATCATAAGATTGCCAAACTGTATCTAACTTAATAAGTAAATCTTCCTCGCTAATATCCGGAACATTAAATTTAACCATATCAACACCTCCAAGATTACTTAAAATTAATATCAGTAATTGCCATTCTGCCATTCTGCCATGCACCAGTAATCACCATTTCCTTAGAGATACAAGCAGGTGTCAATTTTTCAAGAAGCGGCTGGTAGATCCATACATCCTCAACACAAGAGCCACCAATTCCATCCAGGCGTGCAACCTCATCCGGTGTATAATCTCTCACACACTGAACCTTTGCCATAGGAAGTCCTTTTTTACTTGTCAACTTACAATAACCTAAAACTAACATAATATTTACCTCTTTCTTTCTCGCGTTTTCCTACGCGTGTATTGTATTATAAGTTTTCTATATCACTCCCGGGGCGTTTCCACCCCGGTTGTTGATATGGGTTAGAAGAAGTATATATAATACATACCTCTTGCACTTAGTATAAAACTGCACAATGAACTCCTGAAACAACATTAACGATTGAAAATCTCCTCAAAATATGTTACTAATTATATATTAGAGCATATTGCGAGGAGCTTTTTAATGAATGACATTAATATAGATGATATGAAAAAAATGGACCCGGCACAGTATCTTGCACTTGATATAAGAGATGATATCTCTTATATGCACGGACATGTTCCGGGTGCGGTTAATTTCACCACGGCGGAGATTGAACAAAGTGGAGATATGGAACTGATTGACGGATTATGCGATTTCCTTAAGGATAAAATATCGGCGAAATGGAATGACGGTGATATGACACATCCGGTAATAGTATGCTGCAAGAAAGGCTTATCAAGCGGCGTTATAGCAGATCTGCTTTGTGAGAGAGGTTTTAATGCGTTAAGCCTTGTGGGCGGTTATCAGGGTTGGCTTCTGGATAAGCTTAAGGATCCGCAGGCACCGGTAAATGCGGACGGCGAAGAAGAAAGCGTTGCAAAACGCGCCGAAAAAAGTATCCGCAAGAAGTTTCATAAATCAATCTGGTGTAAGTTTACCAAAGCAATAAACGAATACGAACTTGTAAAACCGGGTGATAAGATAGCGGTATGTATTTCCGGCGGCAAGGATTCTATGCTTATGGCAAAGCTTTTTCAGGAGCTTAAGCTTCATAATAAATTTGATTTCGATCTTGTGTTTATGGTAATGGATCCCGGATACAATGAGGCTAACCGTAAGATTATTGAGGGTAATGCGGCCAAATTGGAGATTCCGGTCACTATATTTGAGACAGATATATTTGAATCGGTTCTGCATGTTGAGAAATCGCCCTGCTATCTGTGTGCGAGAATGCGCCGCGGACATCTCTATAACAAGGCTAAAGAACTCGGGTGCAACAAAATAGCGCTGGGCCACCATTATGATGATGTTATAGAGACAATTCTTATGGGAATGCTTTACGGAGCACAGGTGCAGACAATGATGCCTAAGCTTCACAGTACGAATTTTGAAGGGATGGAGCTTATCAGGCCCATGTACCTTATAAGAGAAGATGATATAAAGGCCTGGCGTGATTACAATGATTTGTATTTTATACAATGTGCATGTAAATTCACGGAGACCTGCACGACATGCGGTGAGAACGGAGCCAATCCTTCCAAACGTCAGGAAGTAAAGAAACTCATCAGGGAATTGAAGCAGACGAACCCTTTTGTTGAAGGAAATATATTTAAAAGTGTCGAGAATGTAAATCTCAGCACGGTTATAGCATATAAGGACGGTAACGGTAAACACAGTTTTCTGGACACTTACGACAAGGTGGATGATAAATAATGGATACGGACATAATCAGTGTGATGAAGGATGGCATGCCGCAGTTCAGCAAAGGCAACAAGGCTCTTGCCCATTATATAATTGAAAATACGGATGCCGCAGCATTTATGACGGCGGCAGAACTTGGAGAACATGCCGGAGTCAGCGAGTCAACGGTTGTCCGCTTTGCTATGAAGCTGGGGTTTAAGGGTTTTCCACAGTTTCAGGAAGAGCTTGGCAGAGTGATACGCGGCAGGCTTAACAGAATACAGACGATAGATATATCGGACAGTTCGCTCACACATCCGGGGATTCTTGACTATGTCATGAAGGGCGATGCATGTAAGATTCAGGATGCTCTTGACAATCTTGATGTTAAGGCGTTTGATGTAGCGGTTGACACAATTGCCGGAGCGCGTAAGATATATGTTATGGGACTAAGAAGCAGTGCAGCGCTTGCACAGTTTCTCGGATTTTATCTGAAAATGATTGCCGATGATGTTGAAATAGTCGGGACAAACAGTTCGGGCGAGATATTTGAACAGATGATCGATATAAGCAGTGATGATGTTTTTATCGGAATCAGCTTTCCGAGATATTCAATGCGCACCCTCAAAGCCATGGAATTTGCAAACAACTGTAATGCACGTGTTATCGCTATAACTGATAATATACATTCGCCGATGAATTTGTATTCTTCATGCAATCTTTTTGCAAGGACGGACATGGCGGGGATAGTGGATTCACTTGCGGCACCGCTTTCACTTATCAATGCACTTATAGTAGCATTGTGCATCCGCAATTCGCGGAAGGTTCTGGGAAGACTTGAAAAACTCGGCACAGTCTGGGAAGACTACAGCATATCTAATAATGATGAAATCAATTATCTCGATGAAGAACTTATTCGGGATTTAAGGAAATTAAAATAATGGCAAAAACAATAGTTATCGGCGGCGGGGCTGCCGGAATGATGGCAGCATATGCGGCTGCTATGTGTGGGAATGAGGTTTCCCTCTACGAAAAAAATGAAAAACTCGGCAAAAAAGTATATATTACCGGCAAGGGCAGATGTAATGTAACAAATGCCTGTGAAACGCAGGATCTTTTGGGTAATATAGTAACCAATCCTAAATTTATGTACAGCCCGATTTACACTTTTGACAATAATATGGTGCAGAGCTTTATGGAAGAATGGGGCTGCCCGCTAAAAGTGGAGCGCGGCAACAGGGTTTTTCCGCAATCGGACAAATCCTACGATGTCATAAATGCGTTGATACGGGCTATGCGTGAGAATAAGGTGGACATTAATCTTGACAGCCATGTAAGCGACATTCTCACAGAAAACGGACATGTAACAGGCGTAAGAGTCAATGGATGTGATATAGAATGTGATAATGTAATCCTTGCGACCGGCGGATATTCCTATCCATCCACGGGTTCTACGGGTGAGGGGCATACGATGGCTTCAAAGCTCGGACACCACATAACCAAATGCATGCCGGCGCTGGTCCCTTTTACCGCAGCCGAGGAGTGGGTTAAGGAATTGCAGGGCTTATCGCTTAGAAACTGCGGTGTGACAATATATGACGGAGACCATAAGATATATGAAGATTTTGGAGAACTGCTTTTTACACATTTCGGTGTCAGCGGGCCGACTGTGTTAAGCGCCAGCTCATACGCAGTTGATATTATCAGAAAAAGACCGTTAAGACTTGTAATCGATTTGAAACCGGCACTTGACGAAAAACAACTTGATGCCAGGATTTTAAGGGATTTTGAAGCTAATATTAACAGAAAATTTATGAATTCACTGGATAAACTGTTTCCCAAATCCCTGATTCCTGTTATTATAGAAAGGTCGGGAATAGATGCGCAATGCCGCGTTAATGAAATAACCAGAGATAAGAGGCAGGGACTTGTAAAGCTTATTAAGAATTTTGACCTGACTCTTACGGGACTTCGCGGTTTTAATGAAGCGATTATCACGCACGGCGGTGTGGATGTTAAGGAAATAGATTCATCCACAATGGAATCGAAACTTATAAAAGGACTTTATTTTGCCGGAGAGATGATAGATGTAGATGCAGTGACGGGAGGATTTAACCTGCAGGTCGCATGGTCTACCGGATATCTTGCCGGAATATCACAGAATATATAATTATTATGGAGGAATATGATATGATACAGAGTATCGCAATCGACGGACCTGCCGGAGCAGGCAAAAGCACAATAGCCAAGAAGGCAGCCAAGGAGTTATCGTTCACATATGTTGACACCGGAGCGATGTTCAGGGCAATGGCAGTATATATGGCTGACCACGGAATTTCACAGGATGATGAAAAGTCAATAAGCGCTGCGTGTGATGATATTTCGATAGAAATAGAATATGAAGACGGAGCGCAGCAGATTATACTTAACGGAGTCAATGTTACCGGAAGGCTCCGCGAGGAACGGATCGGCAATATGACATCGGCAATTTCGGTATATCCGGCAGTCAGAACCAAACTTCTTGAACTTCAAAGACAGATTGCCGCCACAAAGAGCGTGATCATGGACGGAAGAGATATCGGAACATGCGTCCTGCCGGATGCCGTATGCAAGATTTACCTTACCGCAAGCGTTACCACCAGGGCAAAGAGAAGATATGATGAACTTGTTGACAAGGGTATTCCGGCTGACATGGAAGCCATTAAGAAGGATATAGAGGAGCGCGATTACAGGGACATGCACAGGGATGTTGCGCCACTCAAGCAGGCAGATGATGCAGTGCTTATAGATTCATCGGATATGGATATCAACCAGGTAACCGCCGCTATTATCAAAGCATACCGCGATGCGATAAAGGAGTGATTCGGGTGAGAGTAACAACGGCCAGAAGTGCAGGCTTTTGCTTCGGCGTAAAAAGGGCAGTTGACATGGTATATGAGCATGCCGGCAACGGCAATGTATACACATACGGTCCGGTCATTCATAATGAAGAAGTTGTAAATGACCTCACAAGACGGGGTGTTAAAGTTCTTGAAACTCCGGAAGATATAAAAAAAGCACCAAAAGGAACGGTAATAATCCGCGCCCATGGCGTTCCTGAGAAAATTTATCGCATAATAGAGGAAAGCGGACATAAGTTAGTTGACGCAACATGCCCGTTTGTGTTAAAAATACATCAGATAGTCCGAAAAGCATCAGCTGAGGGTACGCATGTTATTATCGTAGGTGACAAAAACCATCCCGAAGTACAGGGAATCAAGAGCTGTGCAGATGATTCAACCGTTATTGCAGACGAGTCAGAGGCTTATATTTTTATGGAAAATGAAGCCGGACACCATAAAAAGTTATGTGTTGTGGCACAAACGACATATAATTTCAATAAATTTCAATATTTGGTTGAAATTTTTCAAAAAAACAGTTATGATAAAATAGATGTTTTGAATACAATATGCAGTGCGACAGAAGAGAGGCAGAAAGAAGCTGCCGCGATTGCAGCGGAATCGGATGCCATAATTGTCATAGGAAGCCGTAACAGTTCCAATGCATGTAAGCTCTACGATATATGCAGGGAAAGATGCGCACATACATATTTTATTCGGACTGCGGCTGATATGGATTTTGAAGAACTTAAGAAGTTTGACAGAATCGGTATAACAGCGGGGGCATCCACCCCACAGAATATAATCGAGGAGGTTCAAGCGAAATGTCAGATTTAAGTTTTGAACAGTTATTGGAAGAATCATTAAAAACTATACATACAGGGGAGGTTGTCGACGGTAAGGTTATTGCGGTTAAGGAAGATGAAATCATTCTTAACATTGGATATAAAGCAGACGGTATAATCGTTCGTAACGAATATACCAATACACCTGGTCTCGATCTTCGCACTGTTGTTAAGGAAGGAGACATTATTAAGGCTAAGGTTATTAGAGTGAATGACGGTGACGGATATGTTTCATTGTCATACAAGAGACTTGCAGCAGAACTTGGTAACAAGAGACTTGAAGAAGCATTTGAGAATAAAGAAGTTCTCAAAGCCAAGGTTACACAGGTGCTTGACGGCGGCGTTGTTGTAACTGTTGATGAAGCTAAGGTATTTATACCTGCAAGCCTTATTTCAGACGTATATGAGAAAGATTTAAGCAAATATGCTAATCAGGAAATTGAATTTGTAATTACAGAGTTCAATCCGAGAAAGAGACGTATCATCGGTGACCGCAGACAGCTTGTAGCTGCAGAGAGAGCTAAGCTTAAAGAAGAAGCTCTTGCAAGACTTGAGGTTGGACAGGTAGTTGAAGGTACAGTTAAGAACGTAACTGACTTCGGCGTTTTCATCGATCTCGGCGGAGTTGACGGACTTCTTCATGTATCAGAGATATCATGGGGAAGAGTTGAGAATCCTAAGAAGAAATTCAAAGCAGGAGATAAGGTTAAAGCATTTGTTAAGGATATCAAGGGCGAGAAGATTGCACTCAGTCTTAAATTTGACAGTGAGAATCCATGGCTTTCAGCTGAGGAGAAGTATCCGGTAGGAAGCATTGTAAAGGGAACTGTTGCAAGAATGACTGATTTCGGTGCATTTGTTGAACTTGAAGTTGGAGTAGATGCACTTCTTCATGTATCTCAGATTTCCAAGGAACATATTGATAAGCCTTCGGATGTTCTTTCAGTAGGACAGGAGATTGAGGCAAAAGTTGTCGATATCAATGTTCCTGACAGAAAGATAAGCCTTTCAATCAAGGCACTCCTTGCTGATGACGAAGAGACTTCGGAAACAGAAGAGAACGCAGAAGAGTAATATATTATATTAACTAAAGGTTGATATGAAATGTATACCGTCATGATTCATTTCATGGCGGTATAGCTGACTATAAGGATAAAAAGGCTGGTGGTTTTATGTTTAACACAGATGATGATTATACCAAATTCAAATCGGATGTTTACGGATTGACGAAGATCGATTTGAATGCCTATAAAGAAAAGCAGATGAGGAGACGCATTGATACACTTATATCCAAATACAAATACAATGGATATAATGCTTTTGTGGATGCAATAAAGACCAATCCACTGCTTTTTAAGGAATTTGTTAACTACCTTACAATTAATGTTTCGGAATTTTACAGAAATCCTGAACAATGGCAGTATCTTGAAGACAAGGTGTTTCCGAATATGATAAGTAAATTCGGACATGGAATTAAGATATGGAGTGCAGCCTGCTCAACCGGAGATGAACCATATTCATTGGTTATGCTTTTAAGCAAATTTCTGCCTCTTGACAAAATCAGGATACTTGCAACGGACATTGATGAACAGGTGATAGCCAAAGCTAAAACAGGCCTTTACAAGGAGGCAAGTCTTAATTCCCTGCCGGCTGAATTTAAGAAGAAATATTTTACTGAAATAACACCGGGAACATTTCAGATTAAAGAAGAGATTAAGAAATGCGTGGAATTCAGGAAACATAATCTTCTGAAAGATGATTATCCATCCGGATGTCATCTGATTGTCTGCCGCAATGTCCTGATATATTTTACTGAAGAAGCCAAGCAGGACATCTACCGTAAATTCAATGCTGCGCTTACAAGCGAGGGCATATTGTTTGTAGGCAGCACCGAGCAGATAACTAATTATCGTGAATTGGGATACAGTTCACAAAGATCTTTCTTTTACCAGAAAAACAGATAATCATTGTATCAGAATCCGGAGAATATGACGTACATAGCGTAATATTAACTCCGGATTTTGTGTGAATTCCGGCAAGTACTCAAAATATGTAATTTTGTCATAATAATCTATCTTGAAGTACGGCGAGACAATTTCATCGCTTTGCGGCAGAAATAAACCTGTTTTACGGCTGTAACAGTTTGCGGCCTTAGCGCGGGTTCGGTAATTTTTGTCAACGTAGAAAGCAACGCTTTTATGAATTGAACGGTCTTCTTTGGGAAGATAATAGTAATTCTTATAATCCGGATAAAAATACTTAAGCTCGCTGGTGTATGCTGTGATACATATGCGCAGTATATCCGAATATGCGGTAAAATAGTACCGGTCGTTGCCGGCAGAAACTCTTTCCGGAACCGGATTGGCAAGCCGGCATGTGATAACAGCTTCTTTGCGCGGCGTTCCAAGCGCGGATGAGTCGCGCATTTCTATTGATTCAAAAGTATACCCGTCGTTTATAAGTCCGGCATATGAAAGTGTATCGGAAATGTTTATCATACCGCATACATCGTCATGGTTGTGCATAAGAAGAAGCGAAAGCAGTTCATCATTCTTTGTACGGATATATTCATTGTAAATATTGATAAGTTCTCCACCGCTGTATTTATCTTCACGCTCGATTCCCATAAAACGCTCAACTGTCTTCTGCTTAAGGTTTTCCAGATTAAAAACAGATTTGACAGGTAATATCGTCTTGTATATATCAAGACTGCTGATGCCTGTAAAATCACATGGAATATTATATATTTCACATTTACGGATGATATACGGAATGTCGAAACCGCTTCCGTTATAATGAATTATACATTTGAAATTGTGTATAAAATCTATAAAATACTCGATCATAGCTTTTTCATCGGCAGTATCATCAAGGAAAAACTGCCTGAAACAATATCCGCCGTCGCAGTAGTATGCGCAGCCGATAAGGTAAAGATATGTTCCTACAGGTGAAAATCCGGTCGTCTCAATATCAAAATATAAAATTTCGTTGTCGTTGTATCCGCATGGCGGAACCTTAAAATTACAGGACGGAATACTGCTTGTATATTCTTTCATAATGCCTCCGATTCTATGGTCAGTTTTTTATATTTCTATAAAATTCATTACGTTTATTATACATATAAACAACAAAAATTTGTAGCTTTTTTTGATGAAAAGTTGTACAATATACACAGATAATTTTTATCACTTAAAATATAGAGAGAAAGAAGTGAAAAAATGAGCGTGTTAACTTTCAGGGGCGGTACGCACCCGTATGACGGCAAGGCATTGTCAAGAGACGCCGCCATAGAAGAAATTAAGCCGGGTGAGGAACTGGTATTTCCGCTATCACAGCATATCGGTGCACCGGCAGTGCCTATTGTTGAAATAGGAGAACGCGTCCTGGCAGGTCAGAAGATAGCTGCCAAGTCCGGATTTATATCAGCTAATATACATAGTTCGGTTTCCGGCACAGTTATCAAGATAGAACCCCGGACCATTGCGACAGGAGGCAAGGTTAATTCAATTATTATCCGGAATGATAACCTTTATGAACAGGCACCTCCGATTAATGATAAGAATCCCGATGATATGACAGATGATGAAATCAGAACTGTTATTGAAGAGGCTGGAATCGTAGGAATGGGCGGCGCCGGATTTCCGACGAATGTCAAACTTACGCCTAAGAATCCGGAAGTAATCGACACCATTATAGTAAACGGTGCGGAGTGTGAACCGTATCTCACATCGGATTACAGGAGAATGTTGGAATATACTGATGAACTTGTTAAAGGACTTAAGATTGTTTTGAGGCTTTTTCCGGGAGCAAGAGGTGTATTCGGTGTGGAAGATAATAAGCCTGAGGCGATTAAAGCATTAAAGAAAGTAACATCCGGTGAGAATAATATCGAAGTGGCAGTCCTTAAGACCAAATACCCTCAGGGTGGTGAGAGATGCATGATAAAGGCTGTTACCGGACGCGAAATTAATTCTAAAATGCTCCCGGCAGATGCGGGATGCATCGTACATAATATCGATACAATTGCATCCATATATCAGGCAGTATATGAGGGCCGTCCGCTTACAAGAAGAATTGTGACGGTTACCGGCGACGCGGTTAATTCAACTCATAATTATTATGTGTATCTTGGAACTAACATGAGAGTATTGATAGATGCCGCCGGTGGATTTAAGGCAGAACCTGCCAAGGTTATATCAGGCGGTCCGATGATGGGATTCGCAATGTATAATCTGGATGTTCCAATGGTAAAAGGTTCATCATCGGTTCTTGCATTATCCAAAGATGATGTTTCAGAGTCGTCAGAATCACCGTGTATAAGATGTGGCAGATGTGCATCTGTATGTCCGGAGCATCTGCTTCCGATGAAACTTGCGCAGGCAGCACGACATAATGACGCAGATGGATTTAAGAAGCTTTACGGCATGGAATGTGTTGAGTGCGGCTGCTGTTCATATGTATGTCCGGCCAAGCGTCAGGTTACACAGTCGGTTAAGTCTATGAAAAGAATGATTATGGCACAGGCACGTAAGGAGGCGAAAAAATAATGAATATGTTAAATGTATCGTCATCACCGCATGTGCGTGACAATTCATCTACCAGGCGTATAATGCTTGATGTGTGTATAGCATTATTGCCGGCATGTATTTTCGGAATTGTTAATTTTGGAATGAGAGCACTTGCTGTGCTTGTTGTTTCTGTAATTACATGTGTTGTTTCGGAATACCTTTTTGAGCATTTCATGCACAGACCGATAACTGTCGGTGACCTGAGTGCGGTAGTTACCGGACTTTTGCTCGGTATGAATATGCCGCATACAATTCCTCTCTGGATAGTAATGTTAGGAAGCGTTTTTGCAATAATAGTCGTCAAACAGCTTTTTGGAGGCCTGGGACAGAATTTCATGAACCCGGCACTTGCGGCCAGATGTTTTCTGCTGATATCGTTTGCCGGAAGAATGACAAGCTTCACATATGATGGTGTGACCGGTGCAACACCTCTTGCATTGCTTAAGAGCGGTGAGAGTGTAAATGTTCTCAGTATGTTTCTCGGAACAACAGCCGGAGTTATCGGTGAGACATCGACGGTTGCGATACTTGTCGGAGCATTATATCTTATCATACGTAAAGTCATAACGCCATTAATACCGATGGTATATCTTGCGGTTTTCTCGGTATTTATATTGTTGTTTGGCGGACATGGATTTGACATGACATATCTTGCAGCTGAACTTTGCGGCGGCGGACTTATGCTCGGAGCCTTCTTTATGGCAACGGATTATGTCACATCTCCAGTCAATACGGTTGGAAGAATCGTTTATGGTATTATTCTCGGAATACTTACAGGACTTTTCAGAATATTCGGAAATTCGGCGGAAGGTGTATCGTATGCGATTATATTCAGTAATATACTTGTTCCACTGATCGAGAAATTAACGGTGCCGCGCGCATTCGGAGTTGTCCGTGAGAAAAAGTCCAAGGAGGTGTCATAATGAAGAAAATAATTAAAGACGCCCTGGTGCTTTTTATAATAACACTTGTTGCCGGAGTCTTGCTTGGACTTGTATATATGATAACCAAGGATCCTATAGCAAAACAGAATGAGAAAACCAAAATAGCTGCTTATAACAGCGTATTTTCAGGGCTTGAAAGATATGAAGAACTTGACAGCCTCGATGAGGCACAGAAAGCGGTAGATGCAGAAGAACTCGATGGAGTTACCGTTAATGAAATCGTTAAGGCATATGATTCTTCAGACAAAGAACTTGGATATATCATAACTGTCACAGATGCAAACGGATATGGCGGAGACATTAAAATGACGGTCGGTATTGACAGCACCGGAACAATTACAGGACTTGAAATACTGGATATAAGTGAAACCGCAGGACTTGGAATGAAGGCCAAAGAAGCATCTTTCAGGGAACAGTTTAAGGGTATTAAAGCAGATAAAATAACATATACCAAGAATGGTAAATCTGCCGATAATGAAATAGATGCCATAAGCAGTGCGACCATAACAACTAAAGCGGTAACAGGCGGTGTTAACGGTGCACTCGCTGTATATCATAAGCTGGGAGGTGCGGTCAGTGAATAAATGTGTAGAACGTTTGTATAACGGTATTGTTAAGGAAAATCCGACGCTTGTCCTTACGCTCGGAATGTGTCCGACACTAGCGGTTACAACTTCCGCAATTAACGGTGCCGGAATGGGACTTGCGTCAACGGTTGTATTGGCATTAAGCAACCTTATAATTTCAATGCTTCGTAATGTAATACCGGATCGGGTAAGAATGCCGGCATACATAGTGATAGTTGCATCATTTGTTACAATAGTTCAATTCCTTATGCAGGGTTTTGTACCAAGCCTGTATTCGTCGCTTGGCATATATATTCCGCTTATAGTAGTTAACTGTATAATACTCGGACGTGCCGAAAGTTATGCTTCAAAGAATAAGCCGCTTCCGTCACTGTTTGACGGAATAGGCATGGGCCTTGGTTTTACATGTTCGCTTACCGTGCTTGGAGCATTCAGGGAAATACTTGGAGCAGGAACTGTTTTCGGACACAGTTTTATACCGGCCAACAATCCTACAAGTTTTGAGCCTATAAGCATATTCGTAATGGCCCCGGGAGCATTTTTCGTTCTTGCAATGCTTGTTGCGGTTATGAACAGAATTAAGAGAAAGAAAGGCAGACCTATTATTGATATGTGTCGTGATGAAGGATGCATGGGATGCGCCAATCTTTCATGTGCAGGAAGAAGAACTGTGAAGGAGGGTGAAGAATAATGAAGACACTTTTGCTTATTGCGATAAGTTCGGCACTTATTAATAACGTTGTGCTCAGTCAGTTTATGGGTCTTTGTCCATTCTTAGGCGTATCCAAGAAAATCAAGACAGCCTCCGGAATGGGAGCGGCGGTTATTTTTGTAATCACGATATCTTCACTGCTCGCGGCAGTGATATATCAATATGTGCTTGTCCCGCTGAATCTTACATATCTTAATACGATAGTATTTATACTTGTTATTGCAGCTCTTGTGCAGTTTGTTGAGATGGTCCTTAAAAAAGTAAGTCCTTCTTTATATAGAGCGCTTGGCGTATATCTTCCGTTAATAACAACCAACTGTGCGGTTCTTGGAGTTGCACTTACCAATGTATCTAAAGGATATAATATACTAACATCAGTTGTGAACGGATTTGCGACAGCGTTGGGATTTGCAATATCAATTATAATACTTGCGGGAATCCGCGAACGCAATGAATATAATGATGTACCTGAAAGTTTTAAAGGAATGCCTATTACACTTATTACCGCAGGTCTGATGGCAATAGCTTTTATAGGTTTTTCCGGAATTATATAATTATCGTTTGAAAGGCTGGTAATGAATATGGTGAATATGATTTTGGCCGCTTTTTCAGGCGGTATGGGAATTGTGATAGCTGCAGCTATAGTCAGTGGTGTAGGTGTGCTGATAGGATTATTTCTTGGAATAGCCGGTAAGAAATTAGAGATTCCGGTCGATGAGAAAGAGGTTGCCGTAAGGGCTGAGCTTCCGGGTAATAACTGCGGTGGCTGCGGTTATGCAGGATGTGACGGACTGGCTGCAGCAATAGCAGCTGGTAAAGCTCCGGTCGGAGGATGCCCGGTCGGCGGAGCTGCTGTGGCTTCTAAGATAGCAGCAATAATGGGCGTTGATGCAGATGCAGGCGTAAGGCTTGCGGCATATGTTAAATGTGCCGGAAATTGTGACAAAGCCAAGGATGAATATGTATATACTGGCATTGAAGACTGCAGGATGGCAGCTATGGTTCCGGATGGCGGAGCTAAGATGTGTTCATATGGATGTCTTGGGTTTGGCTCATGTGTCAGCGTATGTGATTTTGATGCTGTTCATGTTATTAACGGAGTAGCAGTTGTTGATACGGATTTATGTAAGGCCTGCGGCAAATGTGTTGCAGCATGCCCTAAGAATCTTATAGAATTGAGGCCGGTTACGGGTGTTGCCAATGTAACGTGCTCTTCACATGACAAAGGCAAGCCGGTAATGGATGCATGTCAGGCCGGATGCATAGGATGTACATTATGTGTCAAGCAGTGTGAAAACGGTGCAATTGAAATGGACAACAACATACCGGTAATAGATTACAATAAATGTACAGGATGTGGAAAATGTGCAGAAAAATGTCCTAAAAAAGTTATTCATATCGCATAAATTTGATTTTTTGCTGGGTGCAGTGCTGCTTATTGCGGCACTGTGCCTATTTGTGGTTTTTAAAACAACCCGCAAAAACGGCAGCTATGTGTGTATAAAACAGGGAAAGAACATAGTAGGCACATATGCACTTGGTGAAGATTCCGAATATGAAATAAAATCATTTTACGGAAGCAATACTTTGGTCATTAAAGACGGATATGCGTATATGAGTGAATCTTCGTGTAAAGACCATCTGTGTGAGAAAATGGGTAAAATATCCAATGTTGGTGAGACAATAATATGTCTGCCGAATGAAGTGTTTGTAGAAATAATCTCGTCGAAGGAGAAATATGATGCAGTCGTTCGATAATAAGAAATTCATGGAAAGCGACGTCGCATTATATGGAATGTTTATAAGCGTCGCACTTGTTATGAGTTATATAGAAGCCATAATACCAATCAAGCCTCCGGTTCCCGGAATGAAGCTTGGTCTTGCCAATATTATTGTGATATGGGTTATGTATGCTATGGGAATAAAGCCTGCCGTGATCATAAGCATATTGAGAGTTCTTCTGTCAGGCTTTCTTTTCGGAAGTATTTACAGTATGCTTTTTGGCCTTGCAGGAGCGGCACTCAGTATAACGGTTATGTATTTTGTACGCAAGATCAACAAATTCACTATGGTTGGGGTAAGCATTGCGGGCGGTGTTTCACATAATATAGGACAAATCATAGTTGCTGTGTTTATACTTGGTAATGTGAGAATATCTTATTACCTTCCGTTTCTGATGATAAGCGGAATTGTGGCCGGGGTTGCGATAGGAATAATCGGAAGTATATTATACAGGAAAATAAAGATACTACCGCAGAATAAGAAAAAATGATATAATGATTCCAACCGTGTTTTATAAGGAGACAGTTTATATGATTACGTACATTAAAGGCGTATTAACAGAAATATATAACAATAATATAGTTGTGGAAGCATATGGTGTTGGATATGAGATAATGGTGCCGTCTTCGCTCATGGGAAGAATAGGTTCAACAGGATGTGAAATTAAAATATATACATATCAGTATGTTAAGGAAGACGCGCTTGATCTGTATGGGTTTTTGACAAGGGATGACCTTGAGATATTCAAGCTGCTTATAACGGTTAATGGAATAGGTCCTAAAGGTGCACTTAATATATTATCAGTTATCACACCAGACGAGCTTAGACTTGCAATATTGTCTGATGATGTAAAGAAAATACAGTCAGCTCCGGGAATCGGAGGCAAGACCGCACAGAAACTTATCATTGAACTTAAAGACAAATTGTCACTGGAAGATGTACTTACCGGAGGAATGGATAACTTTGATGCAGGCGATTACGGAGCACAGGCTTCGATTGACGAAGCAGTTGAGGCACTTGTTGCACTCGGATATGCACGTTCTGAAGCATTTAAAGCAGTCAGGGTGGTTGATATTTCCGACAATAACGACAGTGAATATATACTTAAGCAGGCACTTAAGAAGTTAGCATTTATGTAGAGGTTGGCATGGAAAGAAGAGTTATTAATACTGAATTTACAGCCGAGGATGCCGGGATAGAGAATAATCTCAGGCCGGCATCTTTGGATGAATATATCGGACAGGAGAAAATAAAACAAAATCTCCGCGTGTTTATAGAAGCCGCCAAATCCAGAGGAGAGGCTTTGGATCACTGCCTGTTTTACGGACCTCCGGGACTTGGAAAGACTACACTTGCGGGAATTATTGCATCTGAAATGGGTGTCAATATTAAGATTACATCCGGTCCCGCAATCGAGAAACCGGGAGATATGGCAGCGATTCTCAATAACCTTTCGGAAGGAGATGTGCTTTTTGTCGATGAAATTCACAGACTTAACAGACAGGTGGAAGAAGTGCTGTATCCGGCGATGGAAGATTATGCGATTGATATAATGATTGGTAAGGGCCAGACGGCCAGATCGATAAGACTGGATCTGCCGCATTTTACGCTCATAGGTGCTACGACCAGGGCAGGATTATTGACAGCACCGCTCAGAGACCGGTTCGGTGTGGTAAACAGACTGGAATATTATGATGTGAATGAGCTTGAGCATATAATCACACGTTCAGCATCAGTACTTGGGGCGGATATTGACCACGAAGGAGCACTGGAACTTGCCAGACGTTCAAGAGGAACGCCAAGACTTGCCAACAGAATGCTTAAGAGAGTAAGGGATTTTGCACAGGTCAAATTTAACGGTGCCATTACCAAAGAGGTTGCGGAATATGCATTGGACTTACTTGAGGTAGACAAAGAAGGACTTGATAAGAATGACAGAAACATTCTTAACACAATAATCGAGAAATATAACGGTGGACCGGTGGGACTTGAGACACTTGCGGCATCGCTTGGAGAAGATGCAGGAACACTTGAGGATGTATATGAACCATATCTTATATTTAATGGTTTTATTAACAGGACACCAAGAGGAAGAGTTGTTACGGAATATGGATACAGGCATTTCGGCCTGCCGCTTCCGGGTCAGGATTGATTATGAAATGTGCTGATTTCCAGAAAATGATACCGGATATAATTAACAATACGGTTCCGGATGAGAAACTTGATGAAGTAATAGAACATATTGATAATTGCAAAGACTGCCGTGAAGAACTTGAGATACATTATATTTTAAGATATGGACTTGGAGATGACGAGGACGAAGAAGCGACGGATTTTATCGGACAATTGGAGAATAATATATCCAGAATGAAAGCAAAACAGCATAAATTCACAATACAGCGTTCGGTATATGTGCTTATAATGCTGACTGCATACACTGCAATAATCGGTTCATGGATTTATGTATTATTTAAGTATTTTGTATAGGAGTTAAGTCATGAATAAGATTTTACTGATAGATGGTCACAGTATTTTAAACAGGGCATTTTACGGAGTACCGCCTTTGACGAATTTTGAGGGACTCCATACAAATGCAGTATATGGATTTATTAATATTATGCTCAAATCACTTGAGGATGAGCACGCGGATTATATTGCTGTAGCTTTTGATCTGAAAGCACCGACATTCAGACATGAGATGTTTGCTGAATACAAAGGAACCAGAAAACCGATGCCGCAGGAACTTCATGAGCAGGTACCGGTTATTAAGGAAGTCCTTGCTGCAATGACAATACCTGTAATTACACTTGAAGGGTATGAGGCGGATGACATTCTCGGAACACTGGCTAAAAGATGCCAGCGGGATGGTTTTGAAGTATCAATACTTTCCGGAGACCGCGATCTATTGCAGCTTGCCGATGAACATATCAAAATCCGTATGCCTAAGACTGTAAAGGGACAAACATCAATAGAGAATTATTATCCTTCGGATGTCATTGATAAATATCAGGTTACACCTGAAGAATTTATAGACCTTAAAGCTCTTATGGGTGATTCTTCCGATAATATTCCTGGGGTTCCGGGAATAGGTGAGAAAACGGCGACTGCTATTATAACCAAATATAAATCAATAGAAGCTGCATATGCGGATGTCGATAACATAACTCCGGCGAAAGCGCGCAATAATCTCTCTGAACATTACGATATGGCTGTTATGAGCAAGAAACTCGCAACGATTAACATAAATTCTCCGGTTGATTTTGACGTTGAAGATGCGCATATAGATAATCTGTTTACCGCTGCTGCATATGAGATTTTTTCCAGACTTGAACTGAAATCCATTCTCAAACGCTTCAAGGATAATGAACCGATAAAAGAAGATGATTTGTCAGATAAATTCTGTTATATAAACGATTACGCCAGAGCGGATGAAATTATCCGTGAATGTATGAAGTCTGAGTACGCAGGCATAAGGCTTGCAGTCTGCGATGGCATCCTCTATGGGGCAGCGATGGCATTTGAGGACAAATATTATTATATCGGCGTTGAAGGATTTATAACACAGGATTACCTTGCAGACAGTATTAAATCACTTTCGCAAAAGATACATTTATATACGATAAATTTAAAGTCGCAGGTGGATTATATCAACCGGGATATCAATGATGACACTGATGACCTGGCAATAATGCAGTATCTTATCAATCCTCTTAAGGATGCATATACTTATGCGGAACTTGCAAGAGAATATCTGAACAGAAACTTTGAATCGGAAGAAGATATTCTTGGTAAAAATACAATTGCACAGATATCTGAAAACGCACCGGATAAGTTAATGCAGATATGCTGTTATGATGCTTATACGGCATTGATGGCACATGATAAAATATATAACAAACTCTGTTCTATGGGAATGAAAGAAGTGTATCATAATATAGAACTTCCCATAATATACGTTCTGAGAAGTATGGAACATGAAGGCATAAGAGTTAACAGAGAGGCACTCAAATCATACGGCGACGTGCTTGCGGTCAAAATAGACGAGCTCAGGTCCGGAATATATGAACAGGCCGGAACGGAATTTAATATAAATTCACCTAAACAGCTTGGAGAAATTCTTTTCGACAGAATGGGGATAGAAGGCGGCAAGAAAACTAAGACAGGATATTCCACATCAGCGGAAGTTCTGGAAAAACTTGCACCTGATTTTCCTATAGTAAATGATATACTCGAATACAGAACTCTTGCCAAGTTAAAATCAACTTATGCTGATGGCCTTGCGGATTATATACGCGATGACGGAAGAATCCACGGTACTTTTAACCAGACGATAACTGCGACTGGAAGAATAAGCAGTACGGAGCCAAATCTCCAGAATATTCCGATCCGTATGGATATAGGCAGACAAATCCGTAAAGTGTTCATTCCAAAGGAAGGATATATATTTACCGATGCGGATTATTCGCAGATTGAATTAAGGCTTTTAGCACATATGTCCGGTGATGAGACACTTATCAATGCATATCGTGAAGATAAGGATATACACAAAATAACAGCTTCGAAGGTGTTTAAAACACCGTTGAATGAAGTTACTCCAAAACAAAGGAGCAATGCCAAGGCTGTTAATTTCGGAATTGTCTATGGAATCAGTTCTTTTGGCCTTAGTAAGGACCTGGGAATATCGAGGAAGGAAGCCAAAGAATATATAGACGAATATTTTAAAACCTACCCATCAATCAAGGATTATCTTAACGGACTTGTTGATAATGCAAAGAAAGACGGATATTCGATAACTCTGTATGGCAGAAGACGTCCGGTTCCCGAACTTACGTCATCTAATTTTATGCAAAGACAGTTCGGCGAGAGAATAGCAATGAATTCACCGCTTCAGGGAACGGCGGCGGATATTATTAAAATTGCTATGATCAATGTATACAAAAGACTTATACAAAGCAATCTTAAGTCGAGGCTTATATTGCAGATACATGACGAACTTCTGATTGAAACAGCTCCGGGGGAAGAAGATGAAGTGAAACGCATAATGAGTGAAGAAATGGAAGGTGCGGCACAGCTTAAAGTTCCTCTTGAAATTGACATCCACAGCGGAAATAACTGGTACGAGGCAAAATAATGAAAGTTATAGGCATTACCGGCGGAGTCGGTGCAGGCAAATCAACCGTGCTGCATATGTTAAAAGAATTATGCAGATGTGAAATAATTATGGCGGATGACGTGGCCAAAGAACTTATGAATTACGGACAGAGCCTGTGTGATATGGCAATAAGGCTTTTTGGTACTAAAGCATATGATGAAAATAAAGAACTTGACAGGGCATATATTGCATCGAAGATTTATGCTGATGAATCACTGAGGACGCAATGGACTGATGTAGTGCACCCTGCGGTCAACAAACATATACTTGATAAGATTTCGGAAGCCGGAATTTCAGGAAAATATGACTTTGTTTTTATTGAAGCGGCACTTCTTATAGAAAACGGATATGACAATATATGTGATGAATTATGGTATGTATATGCATCAGAGGATGTAAGACGGGACAGGCTTAAGAAAAGCAGAGGATATTCCGATGCCCGCATAACCGGAATTTTTGACAGCCAGATGAAGGATGAAGAATTCAGAAAATACTGTGATTTTATAATAGATACTGGAATTTCAATGGAAAATACTTACAATACAGTCAAAAATAAGCTGGAAGAATATCATATCGTGTGATATTATTAAATCTGAACATGTTTGGAGGATTGTTATGCCAGAGATAATCAGATGCCCGGAACAATTTGTATTCGGACTTGATATAGGTACAAGAAGCATAGTTGGTACAGTAGGATATATGGATAAAGCCGGTTTTCATGTAATTGCTATGGAAGTTAAGGAACATGATACCAGGGCGATGCTTGACGGCCAGGTTCACGATATATCCAAAGTCACCGAAGAGATACAGATTGTGAAATCTTCACTTGAACTGAAAATAGGCAGACCGCTGACTAAGGTATGTATAGCGGCAGCAGGACGTGTGCTGAGAACGGTTACGGTTAAGGCAGTTAAGGAGTTTGATGATGACCACCGCGTTACGGGGGAAGACATTTATAATCTTGATTTTGCCGGAGTAGAACTTGCACACAGACAGATTAATGAGAAAGAATCAGACTCGGATTTCTATTGTGTCGGATATACACCTGTTAAATATTACATAAATGATTATGAAATAAGTAATATTGAAGGGCATAAGGCTGACAGGATTTCAGTTGAATTACTGGCAACATTTCTTCCTGAGGAAGTAGTGGATGGACTGTATGCTTCTGTTGAAGGAGCCGGGCTTGAAGTTGCTAATCTTACATTGGAGCCTATCGCAGCCATGAATGTTGCGATACCTGAACAGTACAGATTACTTAATATAGCACTTGTTGATGTCGGAGCAGGCACATCGGATATATGTATTACAAGGGACGGCAGCGTTGTGGCATACGGAATGATTCCTTGTGCCGGAGATGAACTTTCGGAGATGATTGCCAGAAATTATCTGGTGGATTTTGCACAGGCAGAGAAGATTAAGATGGCTGCCGGTACATCGAGAAAGAAAATAGCATTCAAGGATATTATGGGAACCAGAATAACAGTTACACCGGAAGAGGTTGTTAATGTGACAAAGCCTGTTACGGATAAGATTACGGGTGATGTTGCCGACAAAATCATCGAACTTAACGGAGGCAGACCTGTAAGTGCTGTTTTTGTAGTCGGAGGCGGTGGTAAGATTCCGGGATTTACAGCGGGACTTGCACATAGACTTTCACTTCCTGAGGAAAGAGTTGCACTCCGCGGCAAGGAAGTACTTGGCAATATTGAGTTCGCAATAGATAATTACAAGAAAGATTCTCTTTTCGTAACGCCTGTCGGAATATGTATTAATTATTACACGCATAAGAATAATTTTATATATGTAACGGTTAACGGTGAGCGTATTAAATTATATGATAATAACAGTCTTACGGTTATCGATGCTATAATGCAGTCCGGTTATCCTAATGAACTTCTTTTCCCAAGACGCGGAACGGCGGTTAATTATACTCTTAACGGCGTGGCAAGGATGGTGCGCGGCGAAGCGGGAGAACCTGCACGCATACTTAAGAATGGCAAAGAAGCCAATATGAATATGCAGATTGAGAAGAATGATTATATAGATATTATAGAATCGACAGTCGGTGAAGCTGGAAAGCTTGCAATAGGAAGCCTGCCTGAATATAAGTCACAGATAGAATTCTCAATTAACGGCAAACTTGTGAAATGCCCGAAATTTGCCTATGTTAATGGAATATTACAGCCTTCGTCATATGTCATTAAAGACAATGATTCGGTAGTGATGGAGAATTATTATACGGTAAGTCAGCTTTTTGAGTTCCTTGATATCCCGTTAGACGGGGTATGTATCAAGGTCAATAACGAAGATGCCGGACCTGATACCAAAGTCTATGAGAATTTTAATGTCAGATATGACGAAATCGAGGATGAACCGGTAATTCATGACGAAGAATCTCCTAAAGAAGAGCCGAAAACTGCCCGGAAAGAAGAGCCGGCTGAGGGTGCCTCAATACAAATTACAGTAAATAATACACCTGTGATGCTTAAGAATAAGACACATTATACTTTGGTTGATGTATTGGATTTCTATCCGTTCGATCTCTCGAAGATGGGCGGGACGGAGCTGTATACGGCAATCAATGGTGTCAAATCGGGATTTACCGATCCGGTGCATGCAAATGACAGTATAGAGATATATTGGATAGGATAGAGGATACATTAAGAATGCAGAACAAAGAACAGATTTTGGAACTACAGGCTATTTTTTCCAGAAGACATATAGGGATTCTGGTAGCTATGTTGTTATTTATGACGAATAACCTTATTATAAATAATAATAATGATGGAATGAAATATATATCATGTGCGGTAATATGTCTGGTACTTATGCTGGATGTGTTTTTTGCATATTTTTCATTCTTTCATAAATATGTGCTTGTTGTTATATTGAGGTTTGCCGAGATGGCGATCATCGGTATGATGGTAAGTGATGTCGGCGGTACCGGAGTAGGCGGAATGAGTGATCTTTTTGTGATCATGTTCTATGCCATGTTTATGATAGAGACTGTATATATGACTGATCTGTCGGATCCGGGCAACCGTGTTAAGTTCGCATTGCTGGGACAGATTCCTTATGTGATCAGGATATTATATATAATTATATCAGGTGAATCGAATTATACAGCACATATCGTAAACACGGTTATTATGGGTGCTGTATCGTTCATGATTATGTTTTCTGTGACACGTTATTGCGGTAAAATGCAGGAATACTATGATCAGTGTATTTTATCCAGAGACAGAATGCTTGACCGTGCCAAAGATAATACGGATAAGATCAATGAAAGCCAGAATACAATCCGTGAAGCGAATGAACAGCTCGGAATTAAGAAATTTGAGCTTGAGGAAGCTTACAGAAGGATTAATGTGGTTAATTCTAATAACAGTCTTCAGAACAAATTCTTAAGAATGCTGCTTATGTCTTCTCTCGATTTGAATCAATTGATTTCAAAAGCTCATGCAATGTTTGAAAATGATTTTAATATTGATTTTTCGGGACTGATATTCAAAGATAAGAAAATCCGCAGAAAATACGACAGCGGAATTGACAAGTTTTTTGATGACGAGGAAGATTATATCCAGTTTTGTGATTTCTTCCTGAGTTCAGCATTTATATATGAACATAGCGGAATTGATGGACATTTTATTGACAATGATATATCATATGATGAGTTTCCTTTCTTCAAGAAAAAAGGAATATCGGCCATTGCAATCAAATCAATAGTTGCTGAGAATCCCAGATATAACTGTATATATGTATTGTTTAGTGCAAATTATAATATGTTTATTGATAAAGTGGATTTTCTTGAGAATATATTCGGTCAGATAGATATTGTTGCAAAGAATCTGACACTGTATCATAAGGTTGAAGAGATGTCAATCAAGGATGCACTTACCGGATTGTATAATAGAAGATACCTTAACCTTTATTTTGACGATCATTTTGTAAAAGAAAAGAATATAGATCATAATGTAACTCTGGCGATGTTGGATATTGATCATTTTAAGAATATAAATGATACATACGGTCATCTGTTCGGAGACCAGGCGATAGAGCATGTGTCCGGACTTATAAGGGACTGCACAGAGAAACATAACGGAACCGGATTCAGATACGGCGGCGAGGAAATGGTTGTTATTTTTGAAAATAAGACACTTGAAGAAACTGTTGCCATAATGGATTCACTGCGTAATGATATCAAGAATACATATATAAAGAATGGCGATGAAGCAGTATGCGTCAAGGTCAGTGTCGGAGTCAGTGCATATCCTGAAACAACGCAGCAGATAAATACGCTTATTGACAGAGCAGATAAAGCAATGTATTATTCAAAACAGAACGGTCGTGACAGACTGACGGTCGACGGAACTTTTGAAGGAGAAGAATAATGCGGATGATGAGCATTGCCAGCGGAAGCAGCGGCAATTGTATATACATAGGAACTGATAATGCACATATACTGGTAGATGACGGCATAAGCCGCAAAAAAGTACTTGAAGGCCTTGCTAAGCTTGATCTTAAGGCAGATGACATTGATGCAATTCTTGTAACGCATGAACATGATGATCATATTAAAGGACTTGGAGTCCTTGAAAGACATAGTATTACGCCGATTTATGCTACTGGCGGGACATTGAAGGGCATTTCAGGATATAAGAATATCGGTGCCATGCCGGAAGGCATATATCACAGCATAGAGGCCGGAAGTCAGTTTAATATTAAGGATATTTCCGTTAAAGCTGTTCATATATCACATGATGCAGCAGATCCGGTTGCATATGTCTTTGAATCAGGCAGTAAGAAGGCGGGAATTGTTACGGATCTCGGGACTTATGATGAAAGCATAATCAGTAATTTTAATAATCTGGATACGGTTATGATAGAAGCTAATCATGATATTAACATGCTTATGACCGGGCCATATCCATATCCGTTAAAGCAAAGAATTCTGGGGCTTCGGGGGCATCTTTCCAATGAAGCATGCGGAAGACTTCTGGGAGAACTTATAAGCGACAGGACAGAACATATAGTGCTCGGACATTTAAGTCATGAGAACAATTTTCCTGATCTGGCATATGAGACGGTCAGAATGGAAATTAATCTTGGCGATAATGCTTTTAACGCAGAAGATTTTGATATTCAGGTGGCACGCCGCGACGTGCCTTCAGATATAATAACCATATAATCATTCAGGAGGACATGATGAACAAAGTAATTATAACGGTAGTAGGTAAGGACACAGTAGGAATTATTGCAAAGGTATGTACATATCTGGCAGAAAGCCATATTAATATTCTTGATATTTCCCAGACGATTGTACAGGAATATTTTAATATGATGATGATAGTTGATGCCAATAAGTCAGACAAGGATATATCACAGATTATTACAGACCTTGATAAGATTGGCGAGGACATAGGCGTGGTAATTAAATGCCAGCGTGAAGAAATTTTTGATAAAATGCACAGAATATAATACCGTACAGGAGAAATCACAATGATTAATATATATGAAGTTAATGAAACCAATGCGATGATCGATAAGGAGAATCTTGATGTCCGTACGATCACGATGGGAATAAGTCTTCTTGACTGTGCAGATGAGAATCTTGAAAAGGTCAAGGAAAATATATACAATAAAATCACGACAAAAGCAAGGAATCTTGTAAGCACAGGTAAGGCAATCGAAAAGGAATTTGGTATACCGATCGTTAATAAAAGGATTTCAATAACTCCGATTGCGCTTGTCGGACAGGCTGCATGCCATACGCCTGATGACTATGTAGAGATAGCCAAGGTACTTGATAAGGCAGCACATGAAGTCGGAGTTAATTTCATCGGCGGATACTCAGCCATAGTAAGTAAGGGAATGACACCGAGTGATGAGCTTCTTATACGTTCAATTCCAAAGGCACTTGCATCGACGGAATTAATCTGCAGTTCTGTTAATGTGGGTTCGACCAAAACCGGTATTAATATGGATGCCGTAAGACTTATCGGAGATATTGTAAAAGAAACAGCTATGCTTACCAAAGATAATGATTCTCTTGGATGTGCTAAATTCGTAGCACTTTGCAATGCTCCTGATGATAATCCGTTTATGGCAGGCGCATTTCATGGCGTAAGTGAAGCTGATACAATAATTAATGTCGGAGTCAGTGGACCCGGCGTAGTAAAATATGCATTAAGTAATCTTCACAATGCTAATTTTGAGGAACTTTGCGAAACAATCAAGAAAACAGCATTTAAGATAACCAGAGTAGGACAGCTCGTTGCACAGGAGGCTTCAAAGCGTCTTGGTGTTCCTTTTGGAATAATCGATCTTTCACTTGCACCGACTCCGGCAATCGGTGATTCGGTAGCAGAGATTCTTGAAGAAATCGGTCTTGAGAGAGCCGGAGCTCCGGGTACAACGGCAGCACTTGCACTTCTTAACGATCAGGTCAAAAAAGGCGGAGTTATGGCTTCATCCTATGTGGGTGGCTTAAGCGGAGCATTTATTCCGGTCAGTGAGGATCAGGGAATGATAGATGCTGTTAAAGAAGGTTCGCTCACAATAGAGAAACTTGAGGCTATGACATGTGTATGTTCGGTTGGACTTGATATGATTGCAATTCCTGGAGACACATCCGCAGAAACAATAGCGGGTATTATAGCCGATGAAGCTGCAATAGGAATGGTAAACCAGAAGACTACAGCGGTCAGGGTGATTCCTGCGTATGGCAAGAAAGCCGGTGACGTGGTTGAATTCGGAGGACTTTTGGGATATGCTCCTGTTATGCCGGTCAACACATTTGACTGCAGCACATTTGTAAACAGAGGCGGAAGAATTCCGGCTCCGATACACAGCTTCAAAAATTAAACTAATTTATCAAAGAATTAAGGGACGGCTTCTGTAGTCGTCCTTTATTTTATTACCGAATTTATAATATACAATATCGTTGTAAATATCGGATGATTTAATGTCTGTCATAAAAAGCTCTTTGCAAATATCATTTAGTCCGGAAATGTCATCATGACAGTTGGAAATGACCGGTATAAGTGCTGTTTTTCTTATGCTCCCAAGAAATTTACGACCTTGTGCAGATGAGGCCAATATTCTTGCATATGAAGGAAATCCTGCATTCTCTGCGGTATGAAGCATAGTATCGGTTATTCCCAGGATGACATGAGTAAATGCCCGGCATACCCTTGTGAAAGTTATGTTTTTGGTCTTGACTGCAGCGGCAGCGTTAAGATATGTGAAATCGTCACATCCGGAGTTTAGATAATTACGCATTCTTACGGCCATGGCATCGGAAACGTCCATATATTCATTGAGACGCGATGATTTATCCCGAAGTGCATATTTGAGCAGACAAGACATATCATCCGGAGTGACCGGCATAGTAATATTGTATGATGATTGTATCATATCATAGACAGAATCACTCAAGGCATTGCGTATATGATCTGTTTCCCCGGACTCCATATATTTGCGTATAGCAGTAGCGCTTGATATTGAACCTGTCATAAAATCATCATGATAATTATTGTCGCGGCGGGTTATATTGTGCGGAGTGATATTGCTTTTGGTCCTTATTAATGCCTTCATATATTCGATTGCCAGAATATTATTGGGAGCTGCCAGAATTTCCTTGGCATCATAACCGTATAATTCGCTGAAGGCATGAGAACGCGCTGCAGGCATGTTTAACCCTGACGAAATATATTTTCTGAGGCTTTTTTTATATTCTTCGGGTTCATCGGCAAGGCAGACTGCAATTTCGCGAAGTTTATCAATGGAAGAACATTCGCTTCCGAACGATATATGTGAAATGCTGCCCAGACCGTTAAGTATGTTTACGGCACCTCGCGCAAACAGTTCCGCACTTCCTGTTGAATATATGACCGGAAGTTCTATTACAAGGTCAGCACCTGATAAAACCGCGCATCCGGCACGCGTGTATTTATCCATAACAGCCGGAGTTCCGCGCTGCATAAAATTACCGCTCATAATTACAACGGCACAGTCGGCTCCGGTGTCTGACTTGGACTTATTGATGTGATATAGATGGCCGTTATGACATGGATTATATTCGGCAATTATTCCCACTGCATTCATGATCTGTTACCTCGCACTTTAAAATAGTATTGTTGCATGGATATATTTATTTTAAACAAAGATATTCAAATTGACAACTTTTTTTCTTGTATCTGACAGATAAACAGTTTATAATGGTATTAAAGTTCGGTATTGGAAAAATCCATTTGAATAAAATATAACGTATCGGATAATATACTAGAAAGGGAATAACACAAATGGCATTTATTGATGTAATTAAAGCCAAAGCAAAGGCTGATAAGAAGAGAATTGTTCTTCCTGAAGGAATGGACAGAAGAATCTGGGAGGCCGCTGTAGAAATCGTCAAAGATGATATAGCAGATCTTACGGTAATTGCCACGGAGGAGGATGTTAAGAATAATACCGAGGGGTTAAATCTTGCCGGAATTAATATAATAGATCCGGTCAGGTCGGACAAGCTTGAGAAATATACGGCCGATCTGGCGGAACTCAGGCGGATGAAGGGTATGACTATTGATGAAGCAAGGGAACTTCTTACAACCGATTATGTATATTATGCATGTATGATGCTTCGCGAGAATGAGGCAGACGGAGTTGTGTCCGGAGCCTGTCATTCGACAGCCAATACACTCAGGCCGGCATTACAGTTAGTTAAGGCTAAACCTGGTGTTAAGCTTGTATCGGCATTTTTTATTATGGTTGTACCTGATTGTGAATATGGTGCCAATGGCACATTCCTTTTTGCAGACTGCGGTCTTGAACAGAATCCTGATCCTGAGAAACTGGCTGCAATAGCAGTGGATTCAGCTAATTCTTTTGCCAAGCTTGTTGAGGAGGAACCGCTGGTTGCATTTCTTTCGCATTCTACCAAGGGTAGTGCCAGACATCCGGATATAGATAAAGTTACGAGCGCGTTTAAGATTGCTAAGGAAATGGCTCCGGATGTGAAAATGGACGGCGAATTGCAGCTCGATGCGGCAATCGTTCCTGAAGTAGGAGCACTTAAGGCACCTGACAGTCCGGTTGCAGGTAAGGCCAATGTGCTTATATTCCCGGATCTCGATGCAGGTAATATAGGATATAAGCTTGTTCACAGGCTTGCCAAGGCTGAAGCATACGGCCCTGTTACACAGGGAATTGCGAAACCGGTTAATGATTTGTCAAGAGGCTGCTCACCTATGGATATTGTCGGAGTTGTAGCCCTTACATCGGTACAGGCCCAGCTTCAGATTTAGCATACGATTAACAATAATATATAGATTCCGGAATACCATTAAGCCGGGAAAGAAAGGAAACTATGAATATATTGGTTTTGAACTGCGGAAGTTCATCATTGAAATTCCAGCTTATCGATTCGGAAACTGAGAATGTACTTGCAAAAGGCATTTGTGAACGTATCGGAATTGATGGCAAAATAAGCTATACACCTTATAACGGCAAAAAAGAAACTGTTTTTAAAGATATGCCGACACATACCGAGGCTATCGGTTATGTACTTGAAGCACTTATGAATGAGAAGACAGGCGTAATTAAGTCTTTATCGGAAGTTGGAGCTGTTGGGCATCGTGTTGTACACGGAGGAGAGAAATTTACTTCATCGGCTATTATTAATGAAGAAGTAAAGGCCGCCATTGAGGATTGTAACGACCTTGCACCTTTACATAATCCGGCTAACCTTATCGGTATAAATGCATGCGAAAAATTGATGCCGGGAGTTCCTATGGTTGCTGTATTTGATACTGCATTTCATCAGACAATGCCTGCGAAAGCATATATGTATGGCCTTCCGTATGAATATTATGAGAAATATAAATTAAGACGTTACGGTTTCCATGGAACGAGCCACAGTTATGTATCCAAGAGAGCTGCCGAGATTCTTAACAGACCTTATGAAGAACTCAAGACAATTGTATGCCACCTTGGCAATGGAGCATCACTTTCAGCAGTTAAGTACGGCAAATGCATAGATACATCAATGGGTCTCACTCCGCTTGAAGGACTTATAATGGGTACAAGATGTGGAGATATTGATCCGTCCATAATTGAATTCATTGCTAATAAAGAGAATATGGATATCGCACAGATTATGAATGTGCTCAATAAAGAATCCGGAGTTTATGGCCTCTCCAAGAGACTTTCCAGCGATTTCAGGGATTTATGGAAAGCAGAAGAGGAAGGAAACAGATATGCTGCCATAGCACTTGAAACATTCTGCTATAATGTATCCAAATACATAGGTTCTTACGTCGCCGCCATGGATGGTGTCGATGATATTGTATTTACCGCCGGAGTCGGTGAGAATGATTACAGAGTGAGAGAAGGTATCTATAATAATATAGAATATCTTGGAATTAAGCTTGATAAAGAAGCTAATATGAAACGCGGAGAAGAAGTTGTGATATCTACTCCGGATTCAAGGGTTAAGCTTCTGGTAATACCTACAAACGAAGAACTTGCGATTGCAAGAGAGACGCTTGAACTTATAAGTTAGTGCATATTACAGAAAAGTTGTAAATTTTTGCAAAAAAGATTTGACAAACATATAAGTGGTTAGTATAATAATACAGGTGTGCACAAGGTATACTATATCTTGGTTCGCACCTGTATCAGATTGTAAATAGGCAGGTGGATATAATGAATATTGATTTATCTGAACTTTTTAATAATAATATTCGTTATAAGAGATGTGCGGACAGTCAGGGTACGGTGTCGAAGAGTTACACGGCAGTCATTGATTCGGACACATTCGATTCAGGGTTGGGCATATATGACATAGTCGATAAGAAGCCTGTAGAATTGACAGTTACGGTTAATGGCAGAAATACAGCGCATATTGAAGGCAGAGGTAATATTACCTTGGTTATCCCATGTGACAGATGCCTTGATCCGGTGAAATGTGATATAGAATATGACATAGATCGTGATCTGGATTTTAACACGGATTCCGATAAGGAAGATATGTCTTTTGCTGACGGATATCTGATAGATGTTGATGAATTTATACATCCGGATATTGCGATGGCGCTGCCTATGAAGATATTATGCAGACCTGATTGCAAGGGCATCTGCAGAAAGTGCGGCATTAATCTCAACAGAGATACCTGCGATTGTGACACATTTGTGCCGGATCCCAGAATGTCGGTTATAACGGATATTTTCAAAAATTTTAGTAAATAACATTGAAAGATATGCCCTGAATAAGGGAATTAAGGAGGTGTAAATCCATGTCAATTTGTCCAAAGAACAAATCATCAAAGTCTCACAGAGATATGAGAAGAGCTAACTGGAAGATGAGCGCACCTAATCTTGTTAAGTGCAGCAAGTGCGGAGCTCTTATGATGTCTCACAGAGTATGCAAAGCTTGCGGCTCATACAATAAGAAAGAGATTATTGCACAGGATTAATCCTGAAAAGACTTTTCGGCTGACCGGAAGGTCTTTTTTGCGTTTATTCAAAAAAACAGTTGATTTATATATTGTTTTCTAGTATATTATCACTAGACCTCAATGGTCACGAGAATGCAGAGAGTGAGGAACTTTTATGAATAATCCTATAGTAGTTGCGCTTGACGCAATGGGAGGAGACAATGCTCCTGTAGAGATTATCAAAGGAGCTGTTCAGGCAGTCAATGAAAGTGACAGCGTTATAGTCAAGATTGTTGGCCCTGAAGATGTCGTAAAAGCTGAACTTGCCAAATACGAGTATGACAGCAATAAGATTGTTGTAGTCAATGCCACAGAGATTATCGAGACTGCTGAACCGCCTGTAATGGCTATCAGACGTAAGAAGGATTCTTCTTTGGTCGTAGCGCTTAATCTTGTTAAGAAGGGCGAGGCAGATGCTTTTGTATCGGCCGGAAGTACAGGTGCGGTATTAGTAGGCGGACAGCTGATTGTTGGCAGGATTAAAGGAATTGACAGGCCGCCGCTTGCACCGGCCATCCCGACAGCCAAGGGACCGGCATTGTTGGTAGATTGCGGAGCCAATGTTGATGCCAGACCGGATCACCTTGTTAAATTTGCCAAAATGGGATCCATATATATGGAGAATGTTATGGGCATTAAGAATCCGAAAGTAGCGATAGTTAATGTTGGCGCAGAAGAAGAGAAAGGTAATGCACTTGTCAAAGAGACATTTCCTCTTCTTAAAGAATGTAAGGATATTAATTTTATTGGCAGCATTGAAGCCAGAGATATTCCGGCTGGATATGCGGATGTAATTGTATGTGATGCTTTTGTGGGTAATTGTATTCTTAAGATGTTTGAAGGCGTAGGACTTACTTTAGTATCAGAACTTAAGCATAGCATGCTTTCGACATTCAAGGGCAAAATAGGTGCATTACTTGTTAAGTCATCTTTGAAGCAGGTACTTAAGAAATATGATGCCAGCGAGTACGGAGGAGCACCAATGATAGGTCTCAACGGACTTGTAGTTAAATCACATGGTTCATCAGATGCCAAAGAAATCAAAAATTCGATTTTCCAGTGTATATCATTCGTACAGGCTGATATCCCGGGTAAAATCAGACAATCTATGATTACAGACAAATAACAGAACAATCAAAGAAAGGAAAGGTTAGTCATGGAATTTGAGAAGATACAGCAGATTATCGCGGAGGTGTTAAATATTGACCCTCAGGAGATTACAATGGACACAACATTCGTTGATGATCTCGGCGCAGATTCACTCGATGTTTTCCAGATTATTATGGGAATAGAAGAAGAATTCGACATCGAGATACCTAATGAAGCAGCTGAATCTATTGTGACAGTTGCAGATGCTGTTGAGCAGATTAAAAATGCACTTAACTAAGTACAAATAAGCGATGCGGCTTCGCATCGTCCGTCCTTTTATAAAAGGGCGTAGAGCATACACAAAAAGCCCAGCAATGGGCTTTTTGTAATAAATAGGAACAAAAATCATGAATAATAATCTTACAGAGTTTCAAAACAGAATAGGATATGTATTTAAGGATATAGGACTGCTTAAGTTAGCTCTTACGCATAGTTCATACGGAAATGAAGTCCACCATGACAAACATTATAATAATGAACGACTTGAATTTCTCGGAGATGCTGTGCTTGAGATTACAGTCAGTGAATATTTATTTGACAAATATGCGACAAAGCCGGAAGGTGAACTGACCAAAATCCGTGCAAGCATTGTATGTGAACCGACGTTGGCTATATGTGCCAGGGAAATAGAACTCGGCGATATGATAATGCTTGGTAAAGGTGAGGAAGTTACCGGCGGCAGATTCAGGGACTCCATTACCAGCGATGCCATGGAAGCAGTGCTGGGCGCTATATACAGGGATGGAGGCATTGAATGTGCAAGGAATTTTGTCCATAACCACATCCTTAACGATATTGACAGGAAAAAACTGTTTGTTGACAGCAAGTCGATATTACAGGAAAGAGTACAGGCGAAACATCAGGATGGTCCGCAATACGAACTTATAAGTGAAAGCGGCCCGGACCATGACAAAGAATTTAAAGTTAATGTTATGGTTGACGGATGCGTAGTTGGTGAAGGCGTCGGAAGGACTAAGAAAGCAGCAGAACAGCATGCCGCTTATGACGCTATTTCTAAGAACAAGGTATAGGTGTGGTATGTATTTAAAAAAAATAGAAGTACAAGGTTTTAAATCTTTTGCAAATAAACTTGTATTTGAATTTGATAACGGAATAACGGGAATCGTCGGACCTAACGGAAGCGGTAAAAGCAATATTGCAGATGCTGTAAGATGGGTTCTCGGTGAACAAAGTGCCAAACAGTTACGTGGTTCCAAAATGGAGGATGTTATATTTGCCGGAACGGAGAACCGTAAACCGGTAAGTTTTGCTTCGGTGTCTCTGTCAATTGATAATTCAGACCATAAATTAGATATTGATTATGATGAAGTGACGGTAACGAGACGTGTATTCCGTTCCGGTGAAAGCGAGTATATGATTAACGGTAACTCCTGCCGTTTAAAGGACATTAATGAGCTTTTTTATGATACGGGTGTCGGTAAAGAAGGATATTCAATTATAGGTCAGGGACAGGTAGACAAAATATTAAGCGGTAAACCGGAAGAACGCCGGGAGATTTTTGATGAAGCCGCAGGTATCGTTAAATACAAGAAACGTAAAGCCGCAGCGCAGAAAAGCCTTGACAATGAGAGTAATAACCTTGTCCGTATAAATGATATTTTATCGGAACTAGAAAAACAGGTCGGACCGCTTGCAAAGCAATCGGAAAAAGCAAGGGAGTACCTTGGATATAAGGAGAAACTTAAGAATTACGAAGTCAATCTTTTCCTTATGGAAAGCGAAAGCCTTAAGAAAAATCTTGATGAAGTCACACAGAGAATAGAGATAGTTGATGCAGATATCGAGAGCGGAAGAATAGAATTTGAGCAGATTAAGACCGCATATGATGAGAAGGATGCGGCAATTAAACAGACGAATGCAAGAATTGAAGAACTCACGGAACTCAATAACCGCGCGCAGATAGACAAAAACAAACTCATCAATCAGATTGAAATTCTTAAAGAGCAGATTAAATCAGCAAATCAAAGTGATGAGCAGCTTGCATCTCGAATTAATGCACTTAAAGAAGAAATAGATGAACGCAATGAAGAGAAAAGCGCGCTGATAAAACAGAAGTTTGATATGAATGAACAGATTGACGATATCAGACTAAGACGTAATAAAGCGGATGAATCACTTGCAGAACTTAATAATGCGATAACTTCCAATACAAATGATATTGAGAATGGTAAGGCTATAATTATGGATAACCTTAACCGTAAGGGAGCAATCCGTACGGATATCCAAAGATATGAGACCATGCTCGAACAGATTGGAATACGAAAAGCCCAGATTAACAGTATTCTTATAAATTACAAGACGGATGAGACCAGATTTGATGATACTCTTATGCAAAGACGTAAGGCTCTTAATGAAGTTTCATCATTGATAGAAAATCTTACGTCCGAGAATAATAAGCTTGCGGCCATGCGCAACGAACTTAATACGGAACTGGCTGATGATGAACACAGACTTTCCAAAGCCAAAGAAACAAAAATGCGTGCATCCACACGGCTTGAGACACTTAAGAATATTGCAGAACGCTACGACGGATACGGCAACAGTATTCGTAAAGTAATGGAATGTAAAGAGCGCGAAAAAGGTGTATTCGGAGTAGTTGCAGACATAATTAAGACAGAATCGGCATATGAGACCGCAATTGAGACTGCATTAGGCGGAACCATACAGAATATTGTAACTGACAACGAAGAAACCGCCAAAAGAATGATACAATATCTCAAACAGAACAAGTTCGGACGTGCCACTTTTCTGCCGTTATCAGCTATATCCGGCAGGAACTCAAGAAAAGAAGATCTCGGAACCGAAAATGGTTTTATAGGATATGCATCGGAACTTGTTGAGACAGATTCCATGTACCGTGAACTTGCAGAATATCTTCTTGGAAGGTGTGCGGTAGTTGATACAATTGATAATGCATTGAAAATTGCAGGAAAATACCATCATTCCATTAAAATAGTTACGCTTGAGGGCGAACTCTTAAGTCCGGGCGGATCCATGAGCGGTGGTGCCTTCAAAAATTCAGGAAATCTTCTCGGAAGACGCCGTGAAATAGAAGAACTTGAAGCGGTGATAGACAAGGCTGATAAGGCGGTTGAAAATCTTACGGCCGGAATTGCAAAGATTCGTGAAGAGATGGCAGGTATTGATGCCGAACTTAAAGATAACCGCGCCAAACTTCAGGATAAGCTTATAGAGAAAAATACCGCAAAGATGCAATATGACCAGGCAGAGTCCAAACAAAACGAAATCAAATCCATGTATCAGGATAATGCTAAGGAAATCAAAGAAATCGACAACCAGGTTACCGATATAAATGATAATCTTAAGGTGTTAAGAAGCAATCTTGAAGAAATAGAAAATAACAACGCAAAGATAACTGCGGAAATAGAAGAAAAATCAGCGACCGTTGAAAAACTTAAAACTGAACTTACAGACAGAAATATATCAGTTCAGAATGTTCATATAGAATATTCTGAAATATCACAAAAGGCAGCATTTATTGAAGAGAGCATTAAGCGTGTTTTAAGGGAAATCGAAAGGCTGAATAATAATATAGAAGAACTTCAGGATAATAAGGTTGATTCGGTCAAAGAAGTAACGATACGAAACGAAGAAATTGAAAGCATTAATGAAACCGTCAAGGCGGCTGATGATGCCATAAAGTCATACACTGATGAACTTGAAGAACTGAAAATGAGCCGTGAAAGTATGAATGAATCTATTAAGAGCTTTTTTGATTCCAGAGAGGAATGTCAGAAGAGGCTTGTGGATCTTGAAAAAGAACAGTTCAGACTTACGCAGAACAGGGAGAAATTCGAATCGGCAAGAGATGCAAGAATTGATTATATGTGGAACGAATATGAAATCACACTTAATCAGGCGGCTTCCATGCGTGACGAAAGCCTTGATGATGAAGCAGAGATCAAAAAAACCGTTGCATCAATCAAGAGCAGCATTAAATCTCTCGGAGAGGTAAACGTTAATGCAATAGAAGATTACAAAGAAGTTTCTGAAAGATATGAGTTCCTGAAAGGACAGCATGATGACCTCATAGTCGCAAGAGACAGGCTTATCGGTGTTATTAATGAGCTTGATACCGGAATGCGGGAACGATTTACCGAAAAATTTGCTGAGATTAAAATAGAATTTGACAAGGTATTTAAACAACTCTTCGGAGGCGGCAAGGGAAGCATTGAACTGGACGAGGATGCGGATATTCTTGAAGCAAACATTACAATCATATCACAGCCGCCGGGTAAGAAATTACAGAACATGATGCAGCTTTCCGGTGGAGAAAAAGCATTGACTGCAATATGCCTTCTCTTTGCAATACAGAATCTTAAACCGTCACCGTTCTGTCTCCTTGATGAGATTGAGGCGGCACTTGATGATTCTAATGTTGACAGATTTGCAAAATACCTACATAATCTTACTAAGAATACACAGTTTATTGTTATCACACACAGGCGTGGAACAATGGCTTCGGCTGACAGACTGTATGGTATTACCATGCAGGAGAAAGGTGTATCGACACTTGTATCCGTCGATCTGATAGCAGGAAAATTGGATGACGGAAATAATCAGATAGGATAAGAGGATAAGAATTATGGCAGGATTTTTCAAAAAATTAATATCAGGTCTTACCAAGACGAGAGATAATGTGGTTTCGGGACTTAATTCTATTTTTCACGGATTCAGCAAGATTGATGATGATTTCTATGAGGAATTGGAAGAAATGCTCATTATGGGTGATATCGGTGTTGCCACAACGGAGAAGATTATCGATGATTTAAAAGCCAAAGTCAGGGAATTGAAAATCAAAGAACCTTTGGAATGCAAGCAGCTTCTTATTGATTCAATTAAAGAACAGATGAATCTTGGCGAGAATGCATATGAATATGAGAACCGTAAATCGGTACTTCTGGTGATTGGAGTTAACGGAGTCGGTAAGACGACTTCAATAGGTAAGATTGCCGCCGGGCTTAAAGCACAGGGAAAGAAAGTTATTCTTGCAGCTGCCGATACATTCAGGGCAGCAGCGATAGAACAGCTCACAGAATGGGCTGACCGGGCCGGTGTTGACATTATTGCGCAGCATGAAGGTTCGGATCCCGGAGCAGTTATATATGATGCCATACAGGCGTCAAAGGCGCGTAATGCAGATGTTCTTATATGCGATACAGCAGGAAGACTTCACAATAAGAAAAACCTTATGGATGAGCTTAAGAAGATTGACAGGATAATAGAGAAAGAGTATCCTGATGCGTATAGGGAAAACCTTATTGTACTTGATGGAACAACAGGCCAGAATGCATTATCGCAGCTTAAGGAATTCCGCGAGGTTGCTGACATATCCGGAATTATACTTACCAAAATGGATGGAACGGCAAAGGGCGGCATCGCAGTTGCAATACAGTCAGAATATGGCGTTCCGGTTAAATATATCGGTGTCGGTGAACATATAGATGATTTGCAGAAATTTGATTCCGATGAATTTGTTAATGCTTTATTTGATATAAAAGGAGATACAGAAAATGACTGAGAAACTTACATTGGAGAAATTTGAAGAGGCGGCCGAACGCGTCAAAGAAGTTACAAGTGATACAAGACTTGTATACAGTGAATATTACAGCAATGAAACAGGTAATAAGGTTTATTTTAAGCCTGAGAATATGCAGTACACAGGTGCATATAAGGTAAGAGGCGCTTATTACAAAATAAGTACATTGTCTGACGAAGAGAGAAGCAAGGGACTTATTACTGCATCTGCAGGTAACCATGCACAGGGTGTTGCATATGCAGCTAAGATTTATGGTGTTAAGGCAACAATTGTTATGCCTACATCAACTCCGATTATTAAAATAAACAGAACCAAGAGCTACGGAGCAGATGTTGTGCTTTACGGAGATGTGTATGATGAAGCATGCGAATATGCACTTAAGCTTGCTGATGAACACGGATATACTTTTATCCACCCATTCGATGATCTGGATGTAGCAACAGGACAGGGAAGTATTGCAATGGAGATAATCAAGGAGCTTCCTACAGTCGATTATATTCTTGTTCCGATTGGAGGCGGCGGACTCGCAACAGGTGTTTCTACTCTGGCAAAGATGCTTAATCCGAATATCAAAGTAATCGGTGTTGAACCTGCCGGAGCAAATTGTATGCAGGTATCCCTTAAGAATGGTAAAGTGACAACACTTCCTGCTGTCAACACAATAGCAGACGGTACAGCCGTTAAGACGCCGGGAAACAGAATTTTCCCGTATATCCAGCAGAACATTGATGATATAATCACGATTGAGGATAACGAACTCATAGTTGAATTCCTTGATATGGTAGAGAATCATAAGATGATAGTTGAGAATTCAGGACTTCTTACAGTTGCCGCTCTTAAACATCTTGATGTTAAGGATAAGAAAGTTGTATCAATCTTAAGCGGCGGTAATATGGATGTCATAACAATGTCATCTATAGTAAGACATGGACTTATACAGAGAGGAAGAGTGTTCTCAATGTCAGTTCTTCTTCCGGATAAGCCGGGTGAACTCCTTAAAGTTGCCAAAGTTATTGCCGATGCCAAAGGAAATGTTATTAAGATTGACCACAACCAGTTCGTAAGCATTAACAGAAATGCTGCGGTAGAACTTGGAATTACGCTTGAAGCATTCGGAATGGAACACAAAGAAGAGATTCTCAATGCAATGAGAAAAGCAGGATATAATCCTAAGATAATCCAGACAACAATGTAATTAAAATCAGGCAATATAAAAGCGCTGCAGACATTATGTTTACAGCGCTTTTGTTATTGAAGATTATTTTATCTGTGATGCTCAAATGCACCCATATCGATCTTAGAAAGATTCTCAACAATTGTTCTGCAGTCAGCACAGCTGATGAGTGAATCACGGTTCTTCTTGGAAGCAATCTCACCCTGGAAAGCACTAGGACCACCAACGCATCCGCCTTCGCATGCCATACCTTCAATGAAATCCTCAGGAAGTCTGCCAACCTTCATAAGAAGAAGGGCTTTCTTGCAATCTGCAGCACCGTTAGCACGGTAAACCTTGGCATCAATTTCATTGTCGGTTTCTTTAAGGTATTCCAGAACAGCATTGGTAACACCGCCTGAGTTGCCGTAACGCTTACCGAATACTGAAGCCTCCTGATAAGAATTCTCCTCAGCTGTAAGAACAACACCTTTAGCTTTCATAATGGCACGGATCTCACTGAATGTAAGAACTGCATCTGCATTTCCCTCAATCTGCTGATCTTTAACTTCAGACTTCTTGGCAATACAAGGTCCGATGAATACGGTATATGCATCCGGAACTTTGGCCTTAATCATTCTTGATACCATACACATAGGAGATACGGTTGTTGAAATCTTGTCGGCAAGTTCCGGAAAATGTTTGCGGATCATATTGACAAATCCCGGACAGCAGGAAGTTGTTTTCTTCTCGCCTGCTTTATAGGCTTCAGCCCATTCCTCAGCCTCGCTCTGGGTAGTCATATCGCCGCCCATTCCGACTTCAAACATATCTGTAAATCCGACTTCCTTCATAGCTTTCTTCCAGCTTGCCATGGTAACATCAGGACCAAACTGGCCTTCAGCGGCAGGAGCAAGCATTGCATAAACCGGACGTCCGGATTTGATTGCATTGATTACGTCAACGATAAATGTCTTGGAACCGATGGCACCGAAAGGACAGCTATGTATACACTGACCGCAGCGGATACATTTGCTTTCATCGATTTCTGAAATTCCGTTCTCATCATATGTGATAGCGTCCACAGGACATGCATTCTTACATGGACGTACGAGATGAGCAATAGCATTATAAGGGCATGCCTTAGCGCACTGACCACACTCTTTACACTTGGTAGCATCTATTTTGGACTGGGTCTCGCCCGCTGATATAGCTCCAAAATGACATGCGTTAATACATGCTTTACCGAGACAGTTCTGACAGTTACTTGTAACAACATAACTGGAGATAGGGCAGTCCTCACATGCAGAACTGATAACCTGAATAATATTTCCGTCATCCTCACCGCTTGGTGTCTTGCCTTCAGTAAGTCTTACACGCTGGCGGATAATTTCTCTTTCTTTATATATACAACATCTGAACTGTGGCTTCGGACCCGGAATAAGGTCAAAAGCAATCTGATCTCTTTTCTCGTCAAGTTCGCCGGCGAAGGCAAGCTTGGCTACTTCGTAAAGTACATCATGTTTGATTTTAATTACATTAGCATCATTGTACATAACTAATCTCCTTTTATTGACATTCGTAAAGTATAGATAACTAGTGTTATTTTAGTCCATCTGATAAAGATTGTCAATTATTTAACAATCATTTTGGTATAAATATCCTGACAAAAATAACATTTATGACCGTTTAAATTAATAATATTAAGTCATTATTGAGGAAAATTTTATAAAGCTGAAATCAAAAACAGCTCCGTAAAAATTACGGAGCTGCTCAAAAATTTATTTATATATTTTAATAAACACCAGGTTTTTCTTCACCGTTCATTACACGAAGTCCGCCCTGTGCGAGAGCAAGAAGTTCATCCTCGCCCGGATATATGGTAAACGGAGCAATCCATTCACAACGTTCCTTAAGTTCACCAACAACTCTGTTGTCATGAGCAATACCGCCTGTGACGATAATCTGATCAACTTTACCCTTTAATACGGTAGCCATTGAACCGATATTTTTGGAAAGCTGGAAGATGAAAGCAGTACGGAGTTCTTTGGCATGCTCATCACCTGCATCAACCATTTTTTCTACATCACGCATATCGTTGGTTCCGAGATAAGCATTGAAACCGCCGTTTCCGACAAGCTTTTTATAAACTTCTTTCTCAGTGTATTCACCCGAAAAACACATTTTAACAAGTGCTCCGGGAGGAACGGCACCCGATCTTTCAGGTGAAAAAGCACCATCTCCATCGAGAGCATTGAAAATATCAACAACTTTGCCGTTGTGGTGTGCACCTACGGAAACACCGCCGCCAAGATGTACAACGATGAGATTCATTGAATCGTAAGCTTTGCCGGTCTCTTTGGCATAACGTCTCGCAACCGCCTTCTGGTTAAGGGCATGGAAGATACTGATACGCGGAAGTTCAGGAACGCCTGAATATCTTGCAACCGGCTCAAGCTCATCAACGACAACCGGGTCAACAATATATGAAGGAACACCGATTGAATCGCCGATTTCTCTTGCGAGAATACCTCCGAGGTTGGATGCGTGCTGACCCTGTACGCCGATTTCAAGGTCATGTAAAAGTTCATCGGTAACAGCATAAGTACCGCTTGGGATAGGCTTTAAAAGTCCGCCGCGGCCTACAATCACATTAAGTGAGTGGATATCAAAGTTTTTCTCCTTAAGGAAATCAACGATGATGTTTTTACGGAAATCCTTCTGTGCAATAATACTGTCATATTTAGCAATTTCCTCAGTAGGATGACGAAGTGTCTCGTCAAAAAGCAGGGTCTCGTCTTCAAATACACCGATTTTGGTGGAAGTGGAGCCCGGATTAATAATTAAACTCTTAATTGACATTATAAACTCCTTTATGTTAATTAGTTATTTTTAAGATTCTCAGCGACAACGGCACCGAGAGCAAGAGAGTTAATCTTGACCTCAACGCTGTCGGAACGTGAAGTAAGGATAACCGGTGCTTTGGTTCCTGTGATGAGGTTGCCGTTTACAAGCTCTGCTGTGTGAACCATTGCCTTGTAAGTGATATTTCCTGCGTGGATGTCAGGGAAGAGAAGAATGTCCGCATCGCCGACAATCTTACGGTCTGTAGCTCCTTTGTGTTTAGCTGCTTCAGGGCATATGGCAAGGTCAAGTGAAAGAGGGCCGTCAACTATACATCCGGTAATTTCACCTGCTTCGTTCATTCTTGTAAGTTCTGCCGCTTCAACAGTTACAGGCATCTTAGGGTTGACAACTTCAACTGCTGCCAAAGGTGCAACTTTAGGATTGTGAACACCGCATGCCTCACAGATTTCAACGGTATTATTAATGATATTAACCTTGTCCTCAAGTGTTGGATAAGGAATGAAAGCAACGTCCGTAAGGAAAAGGAGATGATCTATTCCCTTGACATCAAATACGCACACATGTGAAAGTGGTTTTCCTGTTCTTAAACCGACTTCCTTATTGAGAACACTCTTTAAGAATCCCTTTGTATCGATAAGACCCTTCATATACATATCAGCCTTGCCGTCATGTACAAGCTTTACAGCAGTGAGAGCAGCCTCGGTAACATCTTTAACATCGATAACTTCATAGTCAGCGAGGTTCATTCCGATTGAATCGGCGATAACCTTAATCTGGTCTGCATCACCAACGAGAACCGAATCGGCAATTCCGCGCTCCTTAGCTTCTTTGACTGCTTCAAGAACATTTTCATCCTGTGCTACGGCAACAGATACTTTTTTCTTGCTGCAGGATTTAACCTGGTTTAAAATTTCTTCAAAACTCTTAGCCATTTGTATAATCTCCTTTATATAATCCTTGATTGTAAATCACACTATCTAAAATAATACCACTTTAAAAGAATAGTTTCAACCGAAAAAATGACAGAGCAATAAATGTTGACAATTGTCGCTTTGGGTAATATTATAATATACAAGAGTATGTTATTTATAGTAATTATATTATAAGGTGTTATTAATCTTTGAATTCTAATGATAACTTCCCTAAATAAAAAATTAAAATAATAATGAAGGATATAAAGGATATAAATCTTTAAAATAATGGTGAAAAGCATGAAAACAAGAAGAAAAACAGTTTCATTCACACTTCTTCTGATAGAAACAACTCTTGCCATCATAATTTTCATTGGCATGTACGCGTCATTTGATAATTATTATCAGGTCAGGAATATGAAACGGTCGGGATATGCCTATTTATATGCAGGAACAGTTACAATCAACACTAAGCAACATGATTTGACTACGGAGTACAGCAGTGAGACTATTATAGAGTATAGAAAATATACAAAGACATTGCTTGATGATTTTTCCTCTGTAGACGGAAATCTGTCATGCGAAATAGGTGGAAATGTTGCCGGAGGAGCCAGTCGGATATGCAAGATATATATTGCCCAAAACGAGAAACTTCCGATTATAATTGAACGTGATATGTCTGATAACGGAGTGTATGTTGGAAACGGACTTTTAGAATATGTATCCGATGATATGATCAATGTTTTCGGAAGTAATATACCTGTTGCGGGAATCATAGCAGCACGCGGTCTTGAAAAAAACACAGACATATATGTGAAGTATGGCGATTTATCCGAAAATGCACGAGCATATGTTGCTGACTATATCACGATGCAGCTTCTTGAGAATGAAGCCTGTTATTTTGAATACGGAAGCAACAGTGCATATAATATGATACAATTCTGCAATAATATTAACAGTGATGTTTATGAGTGTACATATGAAAACTCATTACCCGAAAGCGAGAACACATCCGGATCCGGTATAACTTCAGGCATAAAAAATACAGTCTATGTATTGACCGCATGCATCTGCTTTGGGGTAGTATTCAGAACAATGTTGTTATACGTCAGTGAAAAATACAGATTAATATTTATATCCCAATCATTCGGAATGAGTAATATAAAAATAATACTTCCGATTATTATGGAATATGTTACCGCATGGATCATATCTGTCATATATGCCGGCATTATCGGTGCATTGCTTTATTATCTGTCGGGAACATTTTATATTGGTGTGATATTAAAGTATTGGGCGGTGTCTTCAATAGCATGTCTGGTTCTGGGACTTGTGTTTCTTATAATAGCATATTCGGTTATCACACACGGAAGACAGAGTCTGGCATTCAACATAGCGGATAGCGAGGGGTGACATATGAAATTTATAAACAGAGTGAATATCGCTATGGATATGTGTATCCATGCAAAATTCAAAACAATATTATATATGATAGAAACATCCATATTTCTGGCATTGCTCACGTTTGTAATATATGTTACAGAAAGTGATACAGCTTTTTCGGACAGAATTGAAGCCGGATTGAAAATTCCTGTAGAAAAACTCGGATATGTGTCATTGGAGACCGCAGATACCGGTGAAGTAAATAAGCAAATAGGACAAATTGAAGGAATATCGGCAATCGGAGGAATACAATGCAATGTAGCAAACAGTTCGGCATCGCTGGCTTTCTTAAGAGAAATCCAAGGGAAACATCGTATTAATTATAATGAAGAAGAGTACAAAAACAGCATTGAGACAACTGTCATGTCAAAAGAATTATGGAACGTTATGAATATAGAACTCAAGGAAGGCATTGAACCGTCTGAGTATACAATACAGAACCCTGACAGAGAAATATTGTTATATTTGTCCGAACAGTACATTGGATATGTAAATATTGGCGACGTATTTACGGACACATACAAGGGCAAAGAGATTTTTCGATATACGGTTGCGGGCTTTTTTGACAGTGACTCCACTGTAATAGATCCTTTTGTATTTTCCGACGAAAACACCGAAAGGTATGGCTGCTACAGTCTTGATTACGGGATAATCGAGATTACGGATACGATGAATTGGAACGGCAATTTTATTGTGTTTGATAAACCGTATGCCGATGTGTATGACAGCATAAATAACATTGCGGCCAAAACAGATGTACATATTGATGTATATAATATTTCCGATGTTGCCGGTTATATAGCAATGGAATCAAAAAACAACACTTTTTATCTTAAAGAGATTGCGGCTGTAATGACGGTTCTTGTTATATTATCCATAACGGCCGGCCGCGTTTATTTTATCAGAACAAGAGCCTCTGATTATGGTGTATGGGCATCATGCGGAGCATCAATAAGGGATTTGTGCCGGGTAATAATTCTGCAGAATATAATAACCGTGCTGCTTCCGATGATTTTTACCTCCGTGTCTGCATACAATGTTCTCAGAATTTTTTATACGGATAATTCTGTTTCAGTATCACTGCTCAGAAAAATATATTTTTCTAAATGTATGCCTGCTCAGTTGATAACTTCGGCAGCAATAATCATACTATCGGGGATATGGCCCACAAATATAATAAAACACACCAAATTATCGATGTTAGTAAAAGGAAAAGTATCAAATGATTAATTTACAGAATATAACCAAAATATACCGGACGGGTGACAATGAAACGGAGGTATTCCGGGATTTCAATCTGTTTGTTGATGACGGAGAATATGTTGCGGTAATGGGGCGCTCAGGTTCGGGAAAGACTACGTTACTAAATATTATAGGGGCAATGGACGGTTTTGATTCGGGAAGATATATGTATAATGATGCCGAAGTCAACAAACTTGACAGACACGGATTGGAACAATTCAGACGCAATCATATAAGCTATGTATTCCAAAATTATTTTCTCATTAATTATTACTCGGTAAGAGAAAATATAGAACTGCCGCTTATAGCAAAAGGAATAAAACGTAAGCAGCGCAGAGAGATTGCGGAACAGAAAATGGAACTCGCAGGAATATCAGATATAGCCGACAAACTTCCGGCATATATATCGGGCGGACAGATGCAGAGGTGTGCGATTGCAAGGGCACTCGCTTCCGGTAATGACATACTGCTTGCCGATGAGCCGACGGGAGCGCTTGATGCGCATACCGCAGAAGATATTATGAATGTTTTTGAATGCATCAGAGATGAAAAATGTACGATCATAATGGTAACACACGATGGACAGATTGCCACACATGCCGACAGAATAGTGAATCTGACATAAAAATGCTGTCAAGAAAAAACACTTGACAGAGACATTCTTTTATTGTATTATACTCAAGGTGTTTGAATTATGGAAAAAATAGTTGAACAGGCAATGCTGTATGATTTTTACGGCGAATTGCTGAATGACCACCAGAAATCGATATTTGAGGAATATGTTCTTGATAATTTTTCACTCAGCGAGATTGCTGAAGAACACGGGATAAGCAGACAGGGTGTTCACGATATGATTAAGAGAACGGATAAGACTCTTAATGAATACGAAGAGAAACTTCATCTTGTAAGGAAGTTTATGGCGGTCAGAGAGAATGTTAATAAGATTAATGCGATAGCTAAGAAGATTACAGGTGAAGATAACCGTGAGGCGGTGACACAGATTACACACATCACGGAGACGATAATCGATGAATTATAGACACAGAGGGTTTTATGGCATTTGACAGTTTATCTGATAAATTACAAAATATTTTTAAAAAGCTCCGCGGCAAAGGACGCCTGAATGAAGATGATGTTAAGGCGGCAATGAAAGAAGTCAAAATGGCACTTCTGGAAGCGGATGTCAATTTTAAAGTAGTTAAACAGTTCGTTAATTCTGTGACGGAACGCGCTATCGGACAGGATGTAATGCAGAGCCTTACTCCGGGCCAGATGGTTATAAAGATCGTCAACGAAGAAATGGTTTCCCTGATGGGAAGTGAGACAACCGAGATTGCATTCCGTAAGGATGGCAAGCCTACAGTGATAATGATGGTCGGTCTGCAGGGTGCAGGTAAGACAACCACAACCGCCAAAATCGCGGGCAAGCTTAAAGAGAAAGGCAAGAGACCTTTACTTGTAGCCTGTGATGTTTACAGACCTGCGGCAATTAAACAGTTACAGATTAACGGTGAGAAACAGGAAGTTCCTGTTTTTGATATGGGTGAGAACAACAAGCCGGTCGATATTGCCAAAGCTGCAGTAGCCCATGCTGAGAAGAACGGCAACAAAGTTGTTATCATAGATACAGCCGGTCGTCTTCATGTCGATGAAGATATGATGAACGAGCTTAAGGACATAAAGGAAGCGGTTGATGTATTCCAGACATTGCTCGTTGTCGATGCGATGACAGGTCAGGACGCAGTCAATGTTGCGTCGACATTCAATGATCTTATCGGAATCGACGGCGTAATCCTTACCAAGCTCGACGGCGATACTAGAGGCGGTGCGGCACTTTCAATCAAAGCCGTTACCGGCAAACCTATACTCTATGTTGGTATGGGCGAGAAACTTTCTGATCTGGAGCAGTTTTATCCGGACAGAATGGCATCAAGAATACTGGGAATGGGTGATGTGCTTACCCTTATTGAAAAAGCGCAGGCTAATATCGATGAAGAGAAAGCCAAAGAGATGGAGCGTAAGCTTAAGAAATCTGAATTTGATTTCAATGATTATCTTGAATCATTTAAACAGGTTAAGAAGCTTGGCGGACTTGGCGGAGTGATGAGCATGATGCCGGGTATGGGTAATATGAAAGGCGCTATGGACAATGTCGATGAGAAACAGATTGACAGAATCGAAGCAATCATCCTTTCGATGACACCTGCGGAACGTTCCAATCCCAAGATACTGAACCCATCGCGCAAGAACAGGATTGCGAAGGGCGCAGGAGTTGACATTGCGGAAGTCAACAGGCTTGTCAAGCAGCAGGAGCAGATGAAGAAAATGATGAAACAGCTTCCGGGCATGATGGGCGGTAAATTCGGTAAAAGAGGAAAATTCAAGTTTCCTTTTTAATACACATAATCAAGAATAAAATATTACGGAGGTAAATTAACATGGCAGTAAAAATCAGATTAAGAAGAATGGGACAGAAGAAGGCTCCTTTCTATAGAATCATTGTTGCTGATTCAAGATCTCCTAGAGACGGAAGATTCATCGAAGAAATCGGAACATATGATCCAAATACTGATCCAAGCACATACAATGTTGACGAGGAACTTGCTAAGAAGTGGCTCGCAAACGGTGCTCAGCCGACAGAAGTTGTTGGCAAGATCTTCAAACTTGCCGGAATTGAGAAATAATTAACTACACGGCAGGTCAGGAGGTAACCCATATGAAGGAGTTAGTTGAAATTATTGCAAAAGCACTTGTTGATAATCCTGATGAAGTAGTAGTTACTGAGACTGTTAAGGAAAAAGCAATTATACTTGAGCTTAAGGTTGCTCCGTCTGATACAGGCAAAGTAATCGGAAAGCAGGGCAGAATTGCCAAATCCATCAGAGCAGTTGTTAAGGCAGCCGCCACCAGAGAAGACAAGAAAGTTATTGTGGATATAATGTAACTAATGGTTTTACCTTGAGTAAAACATATGAAGGCTGTCCCGCAACGGGGCGGCCTTTATTAACGCAAAAAGGAGTTATTATGGAAGATTTACTCAGAATAGGTGTTATAACATCTACGCACGGTATATCCGGTGAGGTTAAGGTATATCCCACGACGGATGATGTGAACCGCTTCAAAAAGCTCAAAAAATGTATATTGAAAACTGAAGGACGCAATGCTGTTACACTAAAACTCGAGATTGCGGGCGTAAAGTTTTTTAAGAACATGGTCATCCTTAAGTTTAAGGAATTTAATAATATTAATGAAGTTGAAAAATACAAAAATGCCGAGCTTTATGTCACAAGAGAAGATGCGATTGACCTTGAAGAAGGTGAGTACTTCATATGTGACCTGATAGGGCTTGACGTTGTTGATGAAGATAGTAATGTGATTGGAAAGCTTACCGATGTTTTACAGAGCGCAGCCAATGATGTATACGAGATTACCGACAATTCCGGTAAAACACATCTTTTCCCGGCAATAAAAGAATGTGTACTTAACGTTAATCTTGATGAGGGACGTATGTATGTCCATGTGATGAAAGGACTTATGGATTTATGATGAATTTTCATGTGCTTACGCTTTTTCCTGAAATGATACAGAATTGTCTCGGAGAAAGCATAACCGGAAGGGCAATCCGCAACGGAAGCATAACATTAAACACCGTTAATATAAGAAATTTTACGGACAATAAGCATGGACATGTTGATGACTACCCGTATGGCGGCGGCGCCGGAATGGTAATGCAGCCGGAACCTGTATACAAAGCATACAATTCCGTGGCATCGGCAATCGACGGAAAAGTCCGCGTGATATATCTGACCCCGCAGGGCAAAGTCTTTAATCAGGCTATGGCGGAAGATTTTGCCAAAGAGGAGAATCTGATTTTCCTTTGTGGACATTATGAAGGCATAGATGAGCGGGTGCTTAACCGCATAGTGACAGATAATGTATCAATAGGCGATTATGTGCTTACCGGCGGAGAGCTTCCGGCAATGGTTATGATAGATGCCATATCACGCAAGGTTTCAGGTGTTCTTGGAAATGATGATTCATCGGCAATAGAAACTTTTTATGATAATCTTCTCGAATATCCGCAATATACCAGACCGGAAGTCTTTGACGGAGAACGCGTACCGGATGTACTTATGTCAGGACACCATGCCAATATAGATAAATGGCGCAGGGAAAAATCGCTGGAAAGGACATATGATTTCAGGCCGGATCTGCTTGAAAATGCCAATCTTACGGACAAAGACCGCGCATATCTCGAAAAATATGCCCGCTCCAGGGAAAATAATTGATTTTTGCGCTTGCATTTTGCATACACATGTGCTAAAATACAACAGTTGTGTTATGCAGATAACGCACATAAATAGTGGCGGTCCGCTGTTACGAGTGAGTATTTAAGAACGTCATATATCAGGAGGAATTATAATGAACGACATCATTAAGAACATTGAAGCAGAACAGATGAAGCAGACTGTTCCTGAGTTCAGAGTCGGAGATACTGTTAAAGTATCAGCTAAGATTAAGGAAGGCAACCGCGAGAGAATCCAGATTTTCGAAGGAACTGTTATTAAGAGACAGGGCGGAAGCAACCGTGAGACATTTACCGTAAGAAAGCTTTCAAACGGCGTTGGCGTTGAGAAGACATGGCCTTTACATTCTCCGTTCGTTGAGGATATTCAGGTTGTCAGACGCGGTAAAGCAAGAAGAGCTAAATTATTCTACTTAAGAGACAGAGTAGGTAAGGCAGCTAAGGTTAAAGAGATTGTTAAATAATTAACAACGATTATGACTATGATTAAAGGTACCGGTTTATGGCCGGTACCTTTTTTCAATTATAATTTATAATCAAAAGAAACTCTGTTTGTTACATGAGGGTTATATTTCTGTCCCATACGCACATGCTCCGGATGATTAAGATATTCGCCAAGAACCGACTCGTCGGAAAGCACCATCTCGATCATCAGATCCATATTGGCGGGGCGGTCAACACAGTTACGGTGGATGCTTACAGATTTAATGCCGTCAAAAGCATTTTCAATTATGCGGAATGCTTCCACGTATTCATTGTAATTGTCATCGGTGAAATAATTTTCTTCAAAAGTAAAAATAACAAAGTGTTTTATCATAGAACAATCCTCCTGGGCTTAATTTAGCACTTTTATGCGATAATGCGTTAATTGTATCACAAATATTACGAAATGGCAATTTTATGATTTACATATCAGTTTACTAGTATTATAATTCATAGGTAAACTGATGTCAGTTTACAGTCAGGAGGCATATAATGAGTTACGATATCTATCTTCCGAGTTATTCAATCGGAGCAGATGTTTATGATAAAATATATGATATATGCAGGCCTTATGGTAAAAGGGCTGTGGTTGTCGGCGGTCACACCGCTATGGAGAAAGCTCTTCCCAAAATAAAGGAAGCAATAGAAGATAAGGATATAGAAATTACGGATGCGCTCTGGTACGGAGGAGATGCCACTTATGATCATGTGGATATGCTTGCAGCCTCGGATGCTGTTAAATCTGCCGATATGATATGGGCAGTCGGCGGCGGCAAGGCTACGGATACCGGCAAGACTCTTGCCGATGTTACCGGCAAACCAATTTTTACTTTCCCGACGATTGCATCCAACTGTTCGGCATGTACAAGTGTTTCAATTATGTATAAAGATGACGGAAGTTTCCTGAAACCGCATTTTTTCTGTAAACCGCCGGTTCATGCATTTATAGATATTGATATAATAGCACATTCACCGTCCAGGTATATGTGGGCCGGAATCGGAGATACTTATGCGAAGTATTTTGAAAGCACCGTCTCATCCAGAAACGAGGAAGTCCCGCATTATATTGCACTCGGAACCGCCAATTCCAGAATGTGCTATGAACCCATGCTCAAATACGGAGCGAAGGCTTTAACAGATATGAAGCACGGTGTATTTTCACCGGAATTTGAACAGGTCGTTTTATCGATTATAGTAACAACCGCGGTTGCATCCATTCTTCTGACAACCGATCATATAATTGATTACAACACAGGCCTTGCGCATGCGATTTTTTATGCGCTCACATCCTATCCTCATATAGAGGAACGGCATCTGCACGGAGAAGTAGTCGGATACGGCGTACTAATACTGCTTCTTGTGGACGGCAATAAAGAGGACTTTGATAAACTCTATGCATTTAATAAGCAAATAGGACTTCCTGTAAAACTTTCGGATATAGAACTTGGTAAGGATGAAATTCCAGCACTTGTTAAAGCAGCTTTGGCGATGAAAGACATTGAGCACAACCCGTATGTTATCACAGAAGATATGCTTACGGAAGCATTTAACAAGCTTGAGGAAATGAATCAATAAATTTATTTTTTAAGGAGATTAATATGAAGAAGAAATTGGCTATGCTCATGATTGCGGTCATGACATTAACAGCAGCTTTTGGAATTACAGGCTGTCAGAAATCAGATAAGGGCTCATCCTCATCTGACAAAATAGGTGTTCTTTATCTGGTTGAGAACACTGCATTCGAGGATATGAAGAACGGTATCGTCGATGAACTTAAGGCTAACGGATATGATAATCTTGATGTTCAGTGCGCACAGGGAGATGCTACAACGCTCCAGACAATTGCACAGAATATGGCAGACGGTTCATACAAAGCAGTATTTACAGTTGCAACTCCTGCAACACAGGCAATGGTTAATCAGGAATGTGATACACCGACATTTTTCTGCGCCGTATCAGCACCTCTTGCCGCAGGCGTTATAAGTGATATGGATAAGCCTGACAAAAATGCAACAGGTACATCCAATGCAATCCCGGTAGGAGATATATTCGGATTTGCCGATAAACTTACACCTGGTATCAAGACTTGGGGATTCATCTACTGCACAAGCGAGGATAATTCGGTTAATACAGTTAAGTCAGCCAAGGAATACTGTGATCAGAATAAGATACCTTACGAAGAAGTTACTGTTACCAACTCTTCAGAAGTAAAGCAGGCTGCTGAAACACTTGCCGGCAAAGTTGACGGTATTTTTATCCCTAACGACAGCGTTATCCAGTCAGCCATGACAACAGTTACGGAAGTGGCAAGAGATAAGAAGATTCCTGTATACGGAAGTTCCAAGGCAATGGTTCTTTCGGGAGCTTTCGCTACGGTTGCCATAAGTGATACAAAGATTGGTAAACTTACCGCACAGATGGGTCTTAAATATCTTAAGGACGGTACAGCCGTTAAGGATATCCCTTCGGTTGTTGTTCCGGCAGAAGAGACTGTGATTAATCAGAATACTCTTGATGCACTCGGAGTAACTGTTCCGGATGATATCAAAAACAGCGCAATCATTGTAAACGACGCTGAATAGTTTTGGAGGATTTATAATGACTATTTTATACAGTTCCCTGCAGTTAGGACTACTGTACGGAATAATGGTTCTTGGAATTTACATAAGTTTCAGGATACTTGACATACCGGATCTGACAACAGAAGGAAGTTTTGCGTTTGGTGTTGCGGTCTCTGCCGTAATGGCCAAAGCGGGACATCCGTATCTCGGACTTTTGCTTTCCATCGTGGCAGGTATTGCTGCAGGATGCTTTACGGGTCTTTTGCAGACTAAGCTCAAGATACATCCTATTCTTGCCGGTATTATCACAATGAGCGGTTTGTATTCAATCAATCTCGGAGTAATGCATAACAGCCCGAACCTGACACTGCTCAATACAAGGACTATTTTTACGGATTTCAGGAATCTTATGCCGGGAGTTGACAAGGAAATAGTCAAAATAATAATCATAGCAGTTATTGCAATTGCGGTTGTCGTGCTTTTGTCATTGTTTTTCAAATCGCATTTCGGCCTCTGCATAAGGGCAACCGGCGATAATCAGGATATGCTTAGTGCATCATCTGTCAATGTAAATATAACCAAGATAGCGGCACTTGGACTTGGCAATGCCTGCATTGCACTTTCGGGCGGCCTTACCGCACAGTATCAGAGTTTTGCGGATGTCAATTCAAGCGTGGGTATGCTTGTTGTCGGTCTTGCTTCTGTTATCATAGGTGAAGCTATCTTCGGAAGACGGAGCGTGACGATTGGATTCATATCTGCGATTGTCGGTTCAATAATATACAGGGCAATAATTGCTGTTACAACACGTTATAACATTTTCCCTTCTTACATGTTCAAACTTGTTGCGGCAGTAATAGTTATTGCAGCACTTGCGATACCTGTAATCAAGGAATCTGTAAGAAAAGCTAAAATTAAGAGAGGAGGGCACAAAGATGCTTGAAGTTAAGAATGCAGTCAAGGTATTTGCTGCCGGTACTCCCAATGAATTCAAGGCACTTAACGGTCTTAACCTTAAACTTGAAGACGGAGAATTCGTCACGATCATAGGCTCCAACGGAGCGGGCAAATCAACGCTGTTTAATGCAATATGCGGTAATTTCTGGCTGGATAAAGGCCATATAATACTTGATGGTGAAGATATCTCATACAAATCCGAACATAAAAGAGCACGCCGCATCGGACGTATTTTTCAGGACCCGATGAAAGGAACGGCACCTCATCTTACAATAGAAGAGAATCTTGCACTTGCATATTCGAGGAGTAAGCGCGGCGGTCTTGCACCGGCAATCACGAAAAGCGAACGCGTCATGTTCAGGGAAGCTCTTGCGGATTTTGACATGGGACTTGAGGACAGGATGAATACTAAAGTAGGCCTTCTTTCAGGAGGTCAGCGTCAGGTGGTAACACTGCTTATGGCTACACTTGTTCCGCCGAGACTGCTTCTGCTTGATGAGCATACGGCTGCGCTCGATCCTGCAACGGCCGAAAAGGTTATGGAAATAACCAAGCGCATCGTTGAACGCGAGAATCTTACGACGCTTATGATCACTCACAATGTCAAGTCGGCTCTTGAGACCGGAGACCGCACAATAATGCTTGATGCCGGCAATATTATTTTCGATATCGGTAAAGAAGAGAGAATCGGCATGACGGTTGAAGATCTTATGAAGAAGTATTCAAATAAGAAACACGAAGAATTCGATAATGACAGAGCTATTTTCAGTTAAATAAGCACATATAAAAGCTCCGGAGAATTTCCGGAGCTTTTCTGATGTCAACAATTATCTGAGAACTGTTGTAACAATTCCGAGTATATAGAAAACTGCCAATGCAACGCAGCCTATTATGTTGAGCACGAGACCTGCTTTGGCTTTGGATGAACCGTCCGTGAGCTTGATGGCTTTATTTGCGGAGACTATTCCGAATACCGCAAGAACAATAAATATCCATCCGAGTGTTATGAAATATCCGGTTGTGAGTAAAAGCAGCAAATTAACCGTTGATATTGCACAAAGGATTATTCCGATCACAAGCGGAGCGGTTGAGGCTTTTTCGTCATGATATCCTGTAACATTGACAACGTTGCCCTGTGGGACACCCTGTGCATTGTTCTGCGGCATACCCTGCGCTCCCTGAAAAGCTGCGCCCGCATTATTCTGAGGCTGCTGTATGTATTGCTGCTGCAGAAGATAATTTATAAACTGATCTATTTTACTTTTAATGGCTGATTTAACGGCCCAGCCGTATGCACCGGGCTGATCCGGACCGATTTCCCTTTTGCCTGTCTTGAACCATGATTCAATGTGGAATGCACCGTTCTGATAGAAAATCTTGACATAATCCTTGGCCGTGACAAATCCGTCTCCGGCAACGAAAACATTGGGTTCGTTGTTGTAATTCGTCTGTGTGTATCCATTTCTCTTAAGCCAGTCTGTTATAACGTAGGTAATTACGTCATCGGGCATATTCAACTGTAAATCCCTGACGTATCTGGTATTTGCTTTTGCCATGATGGCACCTCCTGTGATTTGCTTTAGCATATTATAGCAGAGAAGTGCATGTGTTTCAACTATTATATACAAATAATGCTTGTTAAAATGTAATAGGCATAGTGTTTTTGTAACAAATTTGTAACAATTTTTTCATTGATAATGTTGAAAATTCAGATTATAATATAGAAAACAAAACATTCAAAAGGGGGATGCCTATGAAGAAAAAAATCATTATTCTTGTAACATTTTTAATTGCACTTTCACAATGTGCATGTGCATCAAAGACAGCCGGCAAAAGCACATCCGATGCCTCTTTATACCGTCTGTACGAAGATGGCGTAAAGCCGTACACAATGGATTGGCTTAAGAAAGCAGATCCGGACTATGTTAAGAATCATGACTACGAACTGAAGGAATTATTTGACAGTGCGGCTTATATTCTTGATAATTCCGAGGAGTTTAAGGAGTATATGCATACCGAGGATGAGTATTATGACAGCGACGGTAATTTTAAATATCCCGGCAAGGATATGCATGATAAGGACTGGAAAAGAGGCATTGATTACGGTACATATATAAGGGCGGATGCGATAATGCCCCAGAGCGTCATGGATAAACTTTCCACCAGGGAACTGCTTGAGATTGCCAATAACGAGAAGATTATTTCATCCATAGCTATGCGGAGCAATAACCTGTACTATATTGAATATATGGATGCGCTCGGAGGCTCGCGTACTTATCAGGAGTTTCTTAAGCGGGACGATTATCCGGAAGTTTTATGCGGATATTACTTATCCATTGACCCTGCCGCATATATTGGAAATGCTTTTCACGAAAGCGGAAGCGACACGGACAGCCGCATATGTGCCATATGGTTTAATGAAGTAACGATTGTGACGGATGAGGTATATGAAGCACTGAACGATGAACAACGTCAGGCGGTACTTGATAAGCATAAGGAGATAGCGCGGTATCTTGAGGACAACTGTAAGGAAGAATACTCAACGACATGGACATACCGTTCGGATTCGCCATACAGCGCGTTCGATTCAATGCTTGATAACGGTGTTTCGCCTGAGTGGTGCAAATTTTCCAACAGATAAATAATTGACATTCCATGCGCTTAATGATATTATGTGTTGGTAGGTAATATGAATGAAATTTTAATTTAAAAGATTGTTAAAAATTTAACATACTTTTTACATTACCTTTAAATAAAGCTTATTTGCGGTATTTTATGACGATAGGAGAGCAGATGATAGCAATATATCCGGGAAGTTTCGATCCCGTAACGTTAGGACATCTTGATATTATACGCAGAAGCGCCAATATTTTTGATGAACTTATAGTCGGAATACTGGTTAATAACAGTAAGAAGCCGATGTTTACAATGGAAGAGCGTCTTGAGATGCTTACTGAGTCGGTTAAGGACATTCCTAATGTCCGCGTTAAGACATTTGAAGGCATGACAATTGATTTTGCCAGAGCCAATAATGCCAAGGTTATGATTCGTGGTCTCAGAGTTATATCGGATTATGAGAGTGAGATGCAGATTGCACAGGTTAACCGAAGCATTGCGCCCGACATCGAGACCATGTTTTTAGCAACCGGTCTTGAATATTCATTTTTAAGCTCCACGATAGCCAAGGAAATCGCCATGTACGATGCCGGCGTGGAGAAATTCGTACCACCAATAGTTGTTAGCAAATTTAAAGAAAAATATAATAAGTAACTTTTACAAGGAGGATTTTTTAAATGGCTAAGAAAATCGTTTTGGCAGGCGCTTGCCGTACTGCAATCGGAACAATGGGAGGAGCATTAAGTTCAGTTCCTGCTGTTGACCTCGGATCAATCGTTATCAAGGAGGCTCTTAACAGAGCAGGCGTTCCTGCTGATCAGGTTGATCATGTATACATGGGATGTGTTATCCAGGCAGGTCTCGGACAGAATGTTGCACGTCAGGCAACAATTAAGGCAGGTTTACCTATTGAGACAACTGCAGTAACAGTTAACGTTGTATGCGGTTCAGGTCTTAACTGCGTTAATATGGCAGCACAGATGATTGAAGCAGGAGATGCTGATATCGTGGTTGCCGGTGGTATGGAGAGCATGTCAAGAGCTCCGTTCGCACTTCCTAACGCAAGATTCGGTTACAGAATGAATAATGGTGTATTAGTTGATACAATGATCAAGGATGCTCTTTGGGATGCATTCAATGATTATCATATGATCAAGACAGCAGATAACATCTGCGAGCAGTGGGGACTTACAAGAGAAGAGCTTGATGAGTTCGCTGTAAACAGCCAGAACAAAGCTGAGAAGGCTATGGCTGAAGGTAAATTCAAAGACGAAATCGTTCCTGTAGAAGTTAAACAGAAAAAGAACACTGTTATCGTTGATACAGATGAAGGACCTCGTCCTGGAACTACCATGGAAGGTCTTGCAAAGCTCCGTGCTATCAATCCTGGCGGATTCGTTACAGCTGGTAATGCATCAGGAATCAATGACGGTGCAGCAGCAATCGTTGTTATGTCAGAAGAGAAAGCAAAAGAACTCGGTGTTAAGCCGATGGCTACATGGGTTACAGGAGCACTCGGCGGCGTAGATCCTTCAATCATGGGTATCGGACCTGTAGCATCTACCAAGAAAGTTCTTGCCAAGACAGGACTTACTGTTGATGATATGGATCTTATCGAAGCTAACGAGGCATTTGCCGCACAGTCAATCGCTGTTGGCAGGGAACTTGGATTCAATCCGGACAAGCTTAACGTAAACGGTGGTGCAATCGCACTCGGACATCCGGTTGGAGCATCAGGATGCCGTATCCTTGTTACACTTCTCCATGAGATGCAGAAGAGAGATGCTAAGAGAGGTCTTGCTACACTTTGCATCGGTGGTGGAATGGGATGTTCAACAATCGTTGAGCGTGACTAATCACAATGTAATATTGACAGGCGGAATTTAATTTCGCCTGTCATAACAATTTATATTTAAGGAGATAATCACAATGGAATTCGTTACATACGAAGCAGAAGGTGCGGTAGGAATTATCACTATCAACCGTCCAAAGGCACTTAACGCACTTAACAGCCAGGTTCTTGAAGAGCTTGATGCAACATTTTCAGCAGTAGATCTTAATACAATAAGATGTCTCATTCTTACAGGTGCAGGCGAGAAGTCATTCGTAGCCGGAGCCGATATCGGAGAGATGAGCACACTTACCAAGGCAGAAGGCGAAGCTTTCGGTAAGAAGGGTAATGATGTTTTCCGCAAGATAGAGACATTCCCGATTCCTGTTATTGCAGCAGTTAACGGATTTGCACTCGGCGGAGGATGTGAGATTTCAATGAGCTGTGACATCAGAATCTGCTCAGAAAACGCAGTTTTCGGACAGCCTGAGGCAGGACTCGGAATCACACCTGGTTTTGGCGGAACACAGAGACTTGCAAGAGTCGTAGGCGTTGGCAAAGCCAAAGAAATGATTTACAGCGCACGTAATATCAAGGCTGAGGAAGCTTACAGAATCGGTCTTGTTAATAATGTATATCCTATTGAGGAACTTATCCCGGCTGCCAAGAAGCTTGCTTCAATCATCGCAGCTAACGCTCCTATTGCTGTTCGTAACTGCAAGAAAGCCATCAATGACGGACTTCAGGTAGATATGGATCAGGCTATCGTTATCGAAGAGAAACTTTTCGGCGACTGCTTCGAGACAGAAGACCAGAAGGCAGGAATGGGCAATTTCCTTGAGAAAGACAAAGAAAAGAAGCTCAAAGTAGTTCCTTTCAAGAACTGTTAATCATGTTTTATCCGTGAGTATTTATATACTTCACATAACTTATACAATATTATTTAGGAGGAATATCTCATGAAGGTAGGTATTATCGGTGCCGGAACAATGGGTTCCGGAATTGCACAGGCTTTCGCTCAGACAGAAGGCTATGAAGTATGTCTTTGTGACATCAACAACGAGTTTGCTGCAAACGGCAAAAATAAGATTGCTAAGGGTCTTGACAGACTTGTTGCAAAAGAGAAAATGACAAAGGAAACAGCTGATGCAATCCTTGCCAAGATCACAACAGGTACAAAGGATATCTGTACAGATTGCGACCTTATCGTTGAAGCAGCTCTTGAGAACATGGAGGTCAAGAAGCAGACATTTAAGGAACTTCAGGAAATCTGCAAGAAGGATGCTATGTTTGCTACAAACACATCTTCACTTTCAATCACAGAAATCGGTGCAGGTCTTGACAGACCGGTAATCGGAATGCATTTCTTCAACCCAGCTCCTGTTATGAAGCTTGTTGAGGTTATCAAGGGTGAGAACACACCTGATGAGATGAAAGATAAAATCATTGCTATCGCTGAAGAAATCGGAAAGACTCCTGTTGAAGTTAACGAAGCTGCAGGTTTCGTAGTAAACAGAATCCTTATTCCTATGATCAACGAAGCAGTAGGAATCGTTGCTGACGGTGTTGCATCTGTTGAAGGTGTTGATACAGCAATGAAGCTTGGTGCAAATCATCCGATGGGACCTCTTGCACTCGGCGACCTTGTAGGACTTGATATCTGTCTTGCAATCATGAACGTATTATATGATGAGACAGGAGATCCTAAGTATCGTCCACATCCACTTCTTAAGAAGATGGTTCGTGCCGGCAAGTTAGGAAGAAAGACCGGAATCGGTTTCTACGATTACTCAAAATAAATTTATGGAGGAATTATAATCATGGATTTTTCATTAGATAAAAAACATGAGATGGCGAGAACTCTTTTCAAAGATTTTGCTGAAAACGAAGTAAAACCTCTCGCACAGGAAGTTGATGAAACAGAGAAATTCCCTAGAGATACCGTAACAAAGATGCAGAAGTTAGGTTTTATGGGAATTCCTGTACCAAAGCAGTACGGCGGACAGGGATGCGATCCTCTCACATATGTTATGTGCGTGGAAGAGCTTTCAAAAGTCTGCGGTACTACAGGCGTTATCGTATCAGCTCATACATCACTTTGCGCTGATCCGATCATGACATACGGTACTGAGGAACAGAAGCAGAAATACCTTGTACCTCTTGCTAACGGAACCAAGCTTGGTGCTTTCGGTCTTACTGAGCCGGGCGCAGGTACTGACGCACAGGGATGCCAGACAAAGGCTGTTCTTGACGGAGACGAGTGGGTGCTCAACGGTTCTAAGTGTTTCATCACTAACGGTAAAGAAGCTGATATCTATATCATCATTGCCGTAACAAGTGTTACAGAGGACAAGAAGGGCCGCAAGAAAAAGAATTTCTCAGCATTTATCGTTGAGAAAGGTACTCCTGGTTTCACATTCGGTACCAAGGAAAAGAAGATGGGTATCCGTGGTTCAGCAACATATGAACTTATTTTCCAGGATTGCAGAATCCCTAAGGAAAATCTTCTCGGACCTGAAGGAAGAGGTTTCCCAATCGCAATGCATACTCTTGACGGCGGACGTATCGGTATCGCTGCACAGGCACTTGGTATTGCAGAGGGCGCTCTTGAAACAACAATTAACTATGTTAAAGAAAGAAAGCAGTTTGGCCGTTCAATCGCAGCTCAGCAGAATACACAGTTTGTACTTGCTGATATGGCTACAAAGGTTGAAGCAGCTAAGATGCTTGTATATAAGGCAGCTCAGGCTAAGGCTACTCAGAAGACATATTCATTCGAAGCAGCTCAGGCTAAACTTTTTGCAGCAGAAGTAGCAATGGAAGTTACTACAAAGGCTGTACAGTTACATGGTGGATACGGTTACATCAGAGAATATGATGTTGAGCGTATGATGAGAGATGCTAAGATTACAGAGATTTATGAAGGTACTTCAGAAGTTCAGAGAATGGTAATCTCAGGTACTTTACTTAAATAACCATAGAAGGAGTGAATAACCGTGAAAATCGTAGTATGTATTAAGCAGGTTCCTGATACAAAGGGCGGCGTTAAGTTTAATCCGGACGGAACACTTGACAGAGCTGCAATGCTTACAATCATGAACCCTGATGATAAAGCTGGTCTTGAAGCAGCACTTAGATTAAAAGATCAGTACGGCGCAGAAGTTACCGTACTTACAATGGGTCTTCCAAAGGCAGAAGAAGTTCTTCGTGAAGCTATGGCTATGGGCGCTGACAAGGGAATCCTTGTAACAGACAGAGTCCTTGGCGGTGCTGACACATGGGCAACATCAACAACAATCGCCGGAGCACTCAGAAACCTTGATTACGACCTTATTATCACAGGCCGTCAGGCTATCGATGGCGATACAGCTCAGGTTGGTCCTCAGATTTCAGAGCACCTTGGAATTCCTGTAATTTCATATGCTCAGGCAATCAAGATTGATGGTGACAGTGTTATCGTTGAACGTCAGTTCGAAGACAGATACCATGTACTTAAAGCTAAAATGCCATGTCTTATTACAGCTCTTGCAGAACTCAACGAGCCTCGTTACATGACACCGGGCGGAATTTTCGATGCATGGGACAAAGAGATTACAGTTTGGGGAAGAGCAGACCTTAAGGATGTTGATGATTCAAATCTTGGACTTAAGGGTTCACCTACCAAGATTGCCAAGGCTTCTGACAAAGTCCGCAAGGGCGCAGGAGAGAAAGTTGCTTTCGATTCTGCTGAAGAGTCAGTTGACTATATCATGGGCAAATTAAAAGAGAAACACGTAATCTAAATAATAAAGGAAAAGTGGTGAAATAAAATGGCTTTAGAAGAATATAAAGGAGTTTTTATTTTTGCTGAGCAGGTTGATAATAAAATAAGCAACATCGCTTACGAGTTACTCGGCAAAGCAAAAGACCTTGCAAAAGATTTAGGCACAGAAGTTACTGCTGTACTTATCGGCTCAGGTGTTAAAGACCTCGCTGACAGCCTTGCAGTATACGGTGCAGACAGAGTTATCGTAGTAGATGACCCTGAACTTAAAGACTACAGAACTGAACCATATGCACATGCACTCGCTTCAGTTATTAACGAATTCAAGCCGGAGATCATGCTTGTAGGCGCTACAGCAATCGGCCGTGACCTTGGTCCTCGTGTATCAGCAAGAGTTGCTACAGGTCTTACAGCTGACTGTACTTCACTTGAAATCGGTAACTTCCCGCTTGAGCCGGTTGCAAATCAGGAGCAGCTTCATAATCAGCTTCTCATGACAAGACCTGCATTCGGAGGAAATACAATCGCAACAATCGCCTGCCCATACAACAGACCTCAGATGGCTACAGTAAGACCGGGCGTTATGCAGAAAATAGCTCCTATCGAAGGTGCTAAGGCAAACGTTGTTGAGTTCAATCCGGGATTCACACCTGACAACAAGTATGTTGAGATTCTTGACATCGTTAAGTCAGTAGTTGATACCGTTGATATTTCAGAAGCTAAGATTCTTGTATCAGGCGGACGTGGAGTAGGAAGTGCTGAGAACTTCAAACTTCTCGATGACCTTGCAGAGGTACTCGGCGGAACAGTAAGCTGTTCACGTGCAGTTGTTGATAACGGATGGAAGCCAAAAGACCTTCAGGTTGGTCAGACAGGTAAAACTGTTCGTCCTAATGTATATTTTGCAATCGGTATTTCAGGAGCAATCCAGCATACAGCAGGTATGGAAGAATCCGATATCATCATTGCAATCAATAAAGATGAGTCAGCTCCTATTTTCGATGTAGCTGATTACGGTATCGTAGGAGACCTTAACAAGATCGTTCCTATGCTTACAGCACAGCTTAAAGCAGCAATCAAATAATCTTATAATTAAGGTTACATGGCGGGCGGCAAATATAAATGCAGCCCGCCTTTTAATACAAGGAGGCCGTTATTATGAAGAATATAGAAGAATGTGGTTTTACAAGAATTAATCCGGAAGATGTAGTAAATATGGACTTTAATCCGTTTAAGAAAATAGGTAAAGAATGGATGTTAGTTACTGCTGGTGATGAGCAAAAGTGGAATACAATGACGGCATCATGGGGATTTGCCGGTGTTATGTGGGGAAAAAATATGATTACGACTGTTATACGTCCACAGAGATACACCAAAGAATTCATTGACAGAAATGATTATTTTACGGTAAGCTTTTTTAAGGAAGAATACAGGGATGCATTAACATTCTGCGGAACAAACAGCGGCAGAAAATGTGATAAAGCTGTCGGAACCGGGCTTGTGCCGGTTGTTGTAGGCTTAAATGATGCGCAGACGGTAGGCTTTGATCAGGCATCAATGGTCATTGTATGCAGAAAGAAATATGTTCAGGAAATTAACCCTGCATGTTTTGTTACAGCCGAAGAAGATTCCAGATGGTATCCGGATAAAGATTATCATTTCCAGTACATTGGTGAAATAGTTGATATTTTTGTAAAATAAGAAAAAGGTAACTTCTTATGATAACATTCAAGAAACGAGAGATAATTTACAGACCGTATGAGCCTGTTATGAAATTTATAGTTGATATAGTATTGATAATATGTGCAGCATATCTTTTTGTTATGGCTTTTTTTACAAATGTTAATGTTGTCGGACATTCTATGAATGATACATTAAATGACGGTGATGTTGCATTGATTAATAAAGTTGCATATGATTTTGGCAAGCCTGACAGATATGATGTAATTGCTTTTGAACCCAAGGTCGCCAATGTTTCAGAATACTATATCAAGAGGATTATAGGACTGCCGGGCGAAACTGTCCAGATCAAGGACGGCAGAGTATATATTGACGGCAGCCTGCTTAAAAACGACGTTATAGATATGCAGATATATAATGCAGGTATTGCATCGGAACCGGTCAAGCTGGGTGCCAATGAGTATTTTGTACTTGGTGACAATCGCAATAACAGTGATGACAGCCGTTTTTCCAATGCCGGACTGGTATCTCTTGATTCAATAATTGGTAAAATATGGCTTGTTGCATATCCATTCAGAAATTTCGGAGGAACCAAGGCACATCAGATACAGGAAGAGACCACGCCGGAGGAAACTACAAGAGCTGAGTAAAGGAAATCAAAATATGAAAAATACTAACAATAATCCAAAGGCAGAATCTTTTGCCAATACAACAATTAACTGGTATCCGGGACATATGACCAAGGCGAAGAGAATGATGGTCGAGGATATCAAACTTATAGATCTTGTTATTGAACTTGTGGATGCCAGAGTACCTATGTCAAGCCGTAACCCTGATATTGACAGCCTTGCACAAGGCAAATCCAGAGTTATCTTATTAAATAAAGCAGATCTCGCAGATGACAGAATAACGGGACAGTGGTTCGATTTTTTCTCCGCCAAAGGCTATCATGTGGTCAAAATAGATTCGCGTGACCGCGGAAAAATGAAGAATGTCAAGTCAATAATAGATAACGCATGTAAAGAAAAGAAGGAACGTGACCGTAAGCGCGGTATCATAAACAGACCCGTAAGGGCAATGGTTGCCGGAATTCCCAATGTTGGAAAGTCAACTTTTATCAATTCTTTTGCGGGTAAAGCATGCGCGCAGACAGGTAATAAGCCGGGCGTAACCAAAGGAAAACAATGGATACGTCTTAATAAAGATGTTGAATTACTGGACACACCGGGAATCCTCTGGCCTAAATTTGAAGATAATACAGTAGGAATAAGACTTGCTTTTATCGGTTCGGTTAATGACCAGGTAATTAATATGCATGAACTGGCGGGAGAGCTGGTTGCATATATAACAAGACTTTACCCGGGAAGACTTAACGAAAGGTATAAAGCAGATGAGAGCCTTCAGATAGCAGATATATTAAGATGTATCGCAACATCAAGAGGCTGCCTGAAGAAAGGCGGCGAAATTGACTACGATAAAGCAGTTTCAATCCTTTTTGATGATTTCAGGAGCGGGAAATTAGGAAAAGTAAGTCTCGAGAGTCCGGAGGAATATTTGTAATGACCAAAGAAGAACGGCTTAATGCTGAGATAGAACGCACCCGCCTGATGGGTGAATTTGAAAAAGAATATATAATGTATGCCAATGTGTGCGGAATTGACGAGGCGGGAAGGGGTCCATTGTGTGGCCCTGTTGTTGCCGGTGCAGTCATCCTGCCCAAAGAATGTAATATACTATATATAAATGATTCCAAAAAACTTACAGAGAAAATGCGTGATAAGGTCTATGACGAAATAGCGGCAAATGCTGTTGCCTGGGCAATAGGCATGGCATCACCGGAGCGCATAGACGAAATCAATATTTTGCAGGCAACTTACGAAGCTATGCGGGAAGCTATTGGGAAATTAAAGATTACACCCGATATATTACTTAACGATGCAGTTACAATTCCCGGTGTGGACATTAAGCAGATTCCGATCATCAAGGGCGATGCAAAGAGCCGTTCGATAGCAGCTGCCAGCATTATGGCAAAAGTTACGAGGGATCGGATGATGGAGCAGTATGATGCGCTTTATCCGGAATACGGTTTTGCCAGGCACAAAGGCTACGGAACTAAAGCACATATCGAAGCTCTTAAAGAATACGGTCCGTGTCCGATTCACAGGCGGACATTTATAAAGAATTTTTTCAAATAACATAGTTTACGCAGGCTGCATCATATCACAGAAGGATGGTACCCATGAATATTAATGTTACCGGTATTAATAAAACAACAGGAATAGATAATGGAGCCGTGCAGGGCCAGACTACGGCCGGTAATTCCGCAGCGGGAAGATTACAGGCTCCGGTCACGCCACAAGCTGCTAGGGAGGCCGGGCTGCGTCTGCTTATGAATCTTGATTCCGGAGATGTCTTTACCGGAGAAATCACCAATATTACCAATAATGAAATAACAATCGCATTATCTGACAGTGCCAATGTAACGGCACTTTTGTCGGATGCGCTTTCATATAATATAGGAGACGTTGCATCATTTGCCATCAAAGATAATTCGGGTGAACACATAATTCTTAAATCGCTTGATAATCCCGGCATGAAAAATCTTATGAATGACCAGACAATAAGAAGCGCACTTCAGAACGCGGGGCTCTCGATGAATGAAACAACAGTTTCACTTGTACATAATCTTATGAAACAGGGACAGCCTATTGATGCATCAACACTTAATAATTATGTAAAACTCCTTGACAGTGTTCCGGATGCATCACCTGAAGACGTTGTTCTTATGACACGCATGGGAATTCCGGTTACCGAAGAGAATGTGGCTGCACTTCACGATTACTATGATTTCAGTGAAGGAATAACCGCCAAAGCTGATACTATATCTTCAGAACTATATCACCTTATTGCAGAAATGTCCGATGATAATCCGACTCAGGCAAGCGTGTTTTTAAAAGATTTTATTAATACTTTCAGTGAGCCCGTATCGGCGGCCGAACCATTTGTCAATCTGTTTAATCCGGATGAACTGGAAAGCATTACTGATAATATAATACAATTTGAATCTGCTGAAAATATAGATAGTGACAATGTGATTTCCGATATCACAAGAAACATTATAGAAGAATTTACACAAAAAATTACTGACGGAAATATTACGGCCAAAGAATTCATCAATGAATTTGCACAGCTTTCAGCCAGACCTGATATTAATAAACATGAGCTTTCTCATTTCATTAAATCAGAGGAATTTACCAAAATCATTAATGAAGCAATACATGAACAGTATTTCATAAAACCTGAGGATATTACTAATGTCAATATTAAAAAACTTTATGCCAAAATAATTAATGATGCTTCATCTATGAATGGACAGTTTGGCAACAATTCAGGCATGACGGCGATGCTTGACAGTATGAATAACGCTTCATCTGATGCGCAGTTTCTTAACAATCTCAATCAGTTTATGAATTTTGTACAGCTTCCCGTAAGGATGGCGGGCAAAAATGCGCACGGAGATTTATATGTATACAGCAGACGTGGTTCTAAGACTGCATCACCGGATGAAATCAAAGCACTTCTACATCTGGACATGGATAACCTCGGTCCGATGGATGTTCTTGTCAAATTAAAGCAGAAAAATGTAACGACCAATTTCAAGGTTGCAGATGATAAAATATTACAGTATGTTGAAGAGCATATGGATGAACTCACGGCAAGGCTGAACAAATTGGGATATAATGTTGACAATGTAATTGAACTTAATACAACCCCGTATACTTTCAAATCTTCGGTAATAGAAAATGAGCTGCCGCCGGCGCAGATAAAGCGGTTCAGCTTCGATGTAAGGGCATAGGTGATGTTATGGCAGATGAAAATAAAAAGAAACAGGCGATAGCCCTTCAATACAATCCGGGGGATGAGGCACCGACAATAGTTGCTTCCGGAATGGGTATTGTTGCAGACAAGATAATTGAAAAAGCAAAAGAAAGCGATGTTCCGCTTTACGAGGATTCTAAGCTCGCCAACACACTTTCCAAGCTTGAAATAGGCGATATGATTCCGCCGGAATTATATGGTGTTGTTGCCGAAATACTTGTATTTGTGGATAATCTTGACAGACTGAAAGGAAAGATAAACGGTAAATAATGAATAATAAGGAAAAAGGTTACCGGTATGAGGATATCGCAATAAGTTATCTTATACGCAAAGGACATAAGATAATCAGGCGTAATTACCACAGCCGTCATGGTGAGATTGATATCATATCTCTTGACGGGAATACACTTGTATTTACCGAATGCAAATTCAGGAGCAGTGATAATTTTGGCAGTCCGCTTGAGGCAGTCACAATAACCAAACAGCGCAGAATATGTCACACGGCAATGTGTTTTTATGCGGCATCTCCGTATAATGAAGATAAGAACTGCCGCTTCGATGTGATTGCGGTTCACGGCGACGGTACAGTGGAACATATAGAAAATGCATTTCAATACAGAGGTTAGATATGAACATTAATTATATTGATTTTAGTAATACTACCAGATTTCATGATGACGGTGATGTGCCATACATTACATTCCGCAAATTTGACGGACTGGATTTTATTAAACACGGTTTTTCCACAAGGCTCGGCGGCGTCAGTAAGGGCATATACGAGAGCATGGATCTTACCTTTACAAGAGGGGATGACCCCGATGCGGTGCGCGAAAATTTCAGGCTTATCGGAAGAGCTCTTGATATCAGGCCGGAAGATATGGTCTATGCAATGCAGACGCACACAACCAACGTAATAGAAGCCACCAAAGCGGAGCGCGGAATGGGGGTTATTAAGGACCGCTGTTTTTCGGATATCGATGGTTTTGTAACGAACACACCCGGAGTAGCGCTTGTGACAACTTACGCCGACTGCGTCCCGATATTTCTGGCGGATCCGGTTAAGCGTGCAATCGGTCTGTCACATTCGGGCTGGCGTGGAACCGTAAATAACATTGCGGATGTAACCGTGAAAAAAATGACTTCACTCTACGGCAGTAACCCGGCGGATATAATTGCGTTTGTCGGCCCGTCAATCTGCCGCAACTGCTACGAAATAGGCTCTGACGTAGCGGATGTGTTTGCAGCCAGATACGGTGAGAAAGTTTTTGACGGCATACTTTATCCTGCCGCACCGGACAGACCGTTTGACGGCAAATTCAGGCTTGACCTGCATCGTGCCAATGTTGTCAATCTGCTTGCTGCCGGACTCCTTGAGGAAAATATCGGAGTGACGGATATATGCACATGCTGCAATCCGGGGCTGCTTTTTTCGCATAGGGCAAGCAAAGGCCAGCGCGGAGGATTGTGCGGATTTATGGAAATAAGGTGATTATATGAAGAAAAAAATGCTAACTTTATTATTTTTAACAATGATTTTACTGACCGGCTGTGCATCCAAATCCGTGAATACCGATGATAATTGCAATTTCCCTGGCAAAATTTCTGATGTATCTTTAAATATTGACGGTAGTGCTTATAAGTGGAAAGGTCTGTTGACGGACTTACCCGACGGATGTGTATATGTACATGACATTGAGGGAAATTACATCGGTAATACACCCGTCGATTACGGAATGTATGCTGATTTTAAGGTAAACGGACGTATATATATGCGGGACTATGACCGCAAGGCATACGCTTATGTCACGACAGACTGGCTTGATAACCGGCTTGTAGTTTTTAAACAGGATATGCCTGATAAACTTTTGGGTATACCTGTAGATAATATTGAATCCATGGAGGCTGTCAAGACTTCCGGTAAAACAGTCGGCATATCAAAGGATTCCGATAACTACGCCGATTTGATTTATATTATTGAAAGCAATTCCGGCAGATTAAAAGCGGCCGGTGAGCCGTATGACGAATCCGGAGATACGATAGTCATAACATTCAAGAATAAGCAGACTGTAGACATAAACGGCGATAAATCAGCTGACGTAAATAAGATAACGGTTGATTGCAGGAAATGCATGATAGTTGTTGAAGGAGATACTAAGACCGCTTACACGTGTGACGATAATATTTTTAAATATTTCTGGAATTAAAAAATGCCCCGACAGTTACCGGCTGTCAGGGCTTTACTTTTATATTCTTGTGGCTTTGTTGTATTCTTCAAGCAGAACACGCATTTTTTCGGTAGGATCCATTATGCTGCCGATTGAAATGTCGTGGTTGAGATAATCGATGATCATTCCGAGGAATGAACTCATGTCAGCCTCGTAATAATAAGGCTTGGTAAGAAGAGCCGGGTCGCGGTAAGTCAAATTGGTAGTGATAACTCCGTTAAAATATCCACGCTCGTAGTATTCGTCGAATTTTTCAAAACCATCCGTGAAAAGGCCGAATGTTGTACAGATGAATACCCGGCCGGCTTTGCGGTCCTTAAGTTCCCTTGCGGTGTCAAGCATGCTTTCTCCCGATGAAATCATATCGTCCATGATAATTACATCCTTGCCGGCAACATTGTCTCCGAGAAATTCATGAGCAACAATAGGGTTACGTCCGTCAACTACCTTGGAGTAATCACGGCGCTTATAGAACATACCCATGTCAACGCCGAGAACATTGGCAAAATATACCGCACGGTGCATTGCACCTTCATCCGGTGATATTACCATGAGATGATCTTTATCTATAAGAAGGTCTTTGTTTTTGTCAAGGAGAGCCCTTATAAACTGATATGGAGGAAGAAAGTTATCAAAACCGTTAAGCGGTATCGAATTATTGATTCTTGGATCATGTGCATCAAAAGTAATGATGTTGTTTACACCGTATTGAACAAGCTCGTTGAGAGCAAGTGAGCTGTCGAGTGATTCAAGTTTGTCACGCTTATGCTGTCTGCTTTCGTATAAGAAAGGCATAATTACAGTGATACGCTTGGCCGAACATGCGGCTGCGGAGATTATTCTCTTAATATCCTGAAAATGGTCATCCGGTGACATGTGATTGGTATGTCCGGTCACCTTATAAGTGAGAGAGTGGTTCATAACATCAGTCATAACGAACAGATCCGCACCTCTTACGGAAGTTCCGATCATTCCTTTGGCCTCGCCGGAGCCAAAGCGCGGGCAGCATACTTTAACCTTGTATGTGTCCTCCTCGTAACCCTTGAATGCAATGCTTGCCGCCTCATTGTGTTTTCTTATGCGGCGGATATTGGATATATAGCTGTCAACATCATTGCCCAACTGTTCGCAGCTTGGCATAACGGCTAATTTAAGCGGTGCGACCGGAATCGCATTTTCAAATAAATTCTTACTCATAACAGTTTCCTTATATCATATTGTATTTGACAGTTAGTCTTTACTTACTGCCATATTCTATTCAAGTATAATTGTCCTAAAAAACATAGTCAAGTGAATCTTTACAAAGTGGGAAAATATTGTTATATTATTAAGAAGATGTGACATTAAACAGATTGAAAGGATTAAATACAGATATGAGTAAACCTGTAGTAGCCATAGTCGGACGTCCGAATGTCGGTAAGTCGACTCTTTTTAACGCGCTCGCCGGTGAACAGATATCCATAGTAAAGGATACACCGGGTGTTACAAGAGACCGGATTTATGCGGATGTTTCATGGCTTAATTATAATTTTACGTTGATAGATACCGGAGGAATAGAACCGGATTCCAAGGATATAATACTTTCGCAGATGCGTGAACAGGCAGAGATAGCCATTGCGACTGCTGATGTGATCATGTTTATGACGGATGTCAGACAGGGTCTTGTGGATTCGGATTCCAAGGTTGCGGACATGTTAAGACGCAGCGGCAAGCCGGTTGTTCTTGTTGTAAATAAGGTCGATAATTTTGATAAGATGATGGCCGATGTATATGAATTCTATAATCTCGGAATCGGCGATCCGTTCCCGATATCATCAGTAGGTAAGCTCGGGCTTGGAGATATGCTTGACGAAGTGGTAAGCCATTTTGATGAGAGTGCGCTTGAGGATGCGCTTGATGACAGACCGCGTATCGCAATCGTAGGTAAACCTAACGTTGGCAAGTCTTCAATCATCAACAGATTAAGCGGAGAGAACCGGGTTATCGTATCGGATATTGCCGGCACCACAAGGGATGCCATTGATACCGAGATTCGTTACAATGGAAGAGATTATGTATTTATTGATACAGCAGGACTCCGCCGCAAGAATAAGATTAAGGAAGAAATCGAACGTTACAGCATAATACGTGCAGTAACGGCTGTTGAGCGTGCTGATGTTGTTCTTGTTGTCATCGATGCTACGGAAGGCGTAACCGAGCAGGATGCCAAGATTGCCGGAATTGCACATGAACGCGGCAAGGGTATAATAGTTGTCGTCAATAAATGGGATGCGGTGGCCAAGAACGATAAGACAATATATGAGCATACAAAGCGCATCAAGGATGTACTTTCATTTATACCGTATGCCGAGATCATGTTCGTATCAGCTTTGAGCGGCCAGCGTCTTGTGAAATTGTATGATATGATAGACATGGTCGTTGAGAACCAGAATATGCGTGTACAGACGGGTGTTCTCAATGAAATCTTAAGTGAAGCTGTTGCTTTGCAGCAGCCGCCTTCGGATAAAGGACGCAGGCTTAAGATATTCTATATGACACAAGTAGCGGTTAAACCGCCTACATTTATTGTGTTTGTAAATGACAAGAAACTTATGCATTTCTCGTATACCCGTTATATCGAGAACAAAATACGCGAGGCATTCGGTTTTCGCGGAACATCACTCAGGTTCATTATAAGAGAACGCGGAGAAAAGGAATAAAGGAGCAATTTACATCATGGAAAGACTGTTGTGTCTTATAATCGGATATGTGTTTGGTATGTTTCAGACCGGTTTTATATACGGTAAAATTAATCATATAGACATAAGAGAGCACGGAAGCGGCAATGCCGGAACAACCAATGCTCTCAGGACTCTTGGCTGGAAAGCAGGATTTATAACTTTTGCGGGAGATATATTAAAGGCGGTTCTGGCATCACTTGTCGTAAGACTTATTTTCCGTAATACACATACGGACAGTATGACATTATTGGTACTTTATACCGGAATCGGTACGGTCATCGGTCATAATTTTCCTTTTTACTTACATTTTAAAGGCGGTAAAGGAATTGCGGCAACTGCGGGCGTTATCGTATCGCTCGGATGCTGGCAGCTCGATCTGCTCGGATTTGTGGCATTCATGCTCACACTTTTTATAACAAGATATGTATCGGCAGGATCACTTGTCATGGTACTTTCCGTGTTTGCCGGATTTGTTGTGTTTGACCACATCGGTCTTATCGGAGGTCTGTTATCAAAAGCCACAACGATCGAAGCAACAATTGTAATGCTTGTATTTGTTATACTTGCATTCGTACGTCATAAAGCTAACATAAAGCGTCTTCTTCATGGCGAGGAGAACGAGTTCAAACTCAAAAAGAATATGGTGGAGGAAGAAAAGTAATGGCTAAATTAAGTATACTCGGAGCCGGCGGATGGGCTCTCGGACTTGCAATACTTCTTAACAATAACGGACATGATGTAACAGTCTGGTCCAAAGTAAAGGCAGAACTTGACGGAATACGTGAAGAAGGCGAAAACAAAAAATCGCTTCCGGGAGTGAAGATTCCTAAGGAAATCAAACTCTGTGAAGATTTGAAAACAGTAGTGGCTGACGCTGATATCGTGGTTATGGCGGTGGCTTCACCTTTTGTAAGAAGCACGGCAAAAGAAGTCGCTTCGCTCGGTATAAATAACATACAGATGGTTAATGTTGCTAAGGGTATCGAAGAAGATTCACTTATGACAATGACTGCAATCATCAGAGAAGAAATACCTGATGTCAGGATCGCAATTTTATCAGGTCCGAGCCATGCAGAGGAGGTAAGCCGGGGAATTCCCACAACATGTGTAATCGGTGCGGATTCCAAAGAATATGCTGAATATCTTCAGAATATTTTTATGAGCGAAGTTTTCCGTGTATATATCAGTCCTGATGTATTAGGTATTGAGCTCGGTGGTTCTCTTAAGAATGTAATTGCACTTGCTGCCGGAATCGCAGACGGTCTCGGATACGGCGATAATACCAAAGCTGCACTTATCACAAGGGGAATCCATGAAATTGCAAGACTCGGAGTCGCTATGGGTGGAAAGCTCCAGACTTTTTACGGATTATCCGGAATGGGCGACCTTATCGTTACATGTGCAAGCATGCACAGCCGCAACAGACGTGCCGGCATCCTTATGGGACAGGGAAAGAGCATGAAAGAAGCTATGGATGAAGTCCATATGGTTGTGGAAGGTGTATATTCGGCTAAAGCTGCGCATGAACTCTCGGTTAAATACAATATAGAAATGCCTATTGTTGACAGTGTCAACAGTGTACTTTTTGATAACGCAAGTGCATCAGAGTGCGTTAAAGAGCTTATGCTTCGCGACCGCAAGATTGAGAATCCGGATCTGCCTTGGTAATTCCAGGAAAGAGGATATTGAAGTGGGAAACAGAGAGGATAAATACAATACAATTCATATTAACGACCGGCTTTCCTACAAACTTTCGATGATACCGGATTATCCGGTAGTCGTAATTGATGCGCCGGCCGGTTATGGAAAGACAACTGCAATACGTGAATATGCACAGACATCCACGGGCAGATTCATATGGATCAATGTCAGTAATCCTTCCAGAGATATATTCTGGTCGGATTTTTGTGATGCCTTCCTTGCGGTTAACAAAGACGCGCAGAAACTCCTTAAGACTTTGGATTATCCCCAAAGTGAAAAAACTGTTGCAGAAGTCAGAAGTATCATTAAACATGTTGCCGTAACAGAACCGACATATATAGTAATTGATAACTGTCATCTGATTACGGATGAATTTCATAATCTTTTTATAAGTTCCATACCTTATATTCTGCCGGATGATCTGCATTTTATATTCATATCGCAGACTGCACCTCCGAATACACTGGCTGAACTTATAGGGAAAAAACTGGTATTGCATATATCCAAGGAAGATTTTGAACTGACTGCCGAAGACATAGTTATTTTCTTCGACAAAAATCATATTCATATTTCTGAAAAAGATTCCATAGCACTCAGGGAATTCAGTGATGGATGGATCAGTGCAATTTACCTGCAGATGATAGATTATGTGCAAAATAAAAGGCTCAATAATTATGCAACAATAGATACTCTTGTTGAGGAAACAATATGGGACAGAATCAATGCCAGGGAACGGGATTTTCTTGTCGGTTTATCGAAACTTGAGCACTTTACTTTAAGAGAAGCCAAATACATGGCCCCGAACGGATATAACGAGAATCAGGTTGAGAATTTTTTGAGTAAACTTGTCTTTGTACGGTTTGATAAATCATACAGAAGTTACTATATCCATCATATTTTTCTTAATTATCTGCACAAGAAATTTGAACTGCTGCCGGCGGACAGACAGCAGCAGATTGTAACTAAAATGGGGCGTCTTTATCAGCATAACGGAGATATATTTGATGCGTATAAATATTTCTACAATGCCGGTCAATGGGATCTGATATACAGTTCAACGCCTACATTTGAAGCGATATATCCATATATCAAACCATGTAATAAAGATTTTTTCATGGAACTTATTACAAATTGCCCGGAAGATATGAGTATATCATACTATTATTTTGCAACAGTTATGTGCCTTGTTCTTTTTATGTATAATGAGAAATCAAGACTTGTTGATTACCTTATGAACATTGTATATTCTGTCGAGGGAAATGAAACGGTTACGGATCGTGAGAAACATAATCTAATGGGAACTGTTTATTTTATAAGGGGATATACGCAGTTTAATAATACTGAAATAATGCATTCATTTTACAAAAAGGCTCTTGAATATTCCAATGCACCGGTAAATACACCGACATCGAGAATACCTTTTACTTTTGGATGTCCGTCAATGTTCCACCTTTATCACAGATGTGATGGCGATGCGGATACTGAAATCCGGCAGACAGATGTATTGATGAGTGACTATTATAAACTGGCTGAGAATCACGGCAAAGGTGCTGAAGCACTTTTTAAAGCAGAAGTTTTGTATAACCGCGGTGATGTTAATGATGCCGAAATATTATGCCACAAAGTATTATATATGGCTGATGGAGCAGAGCAGTCATGCATTATACTTGGAGTATTATTACTTCTCACAAGAAAATGTATTTTTGACGGCGATTATGATACTTATAAACGTAATATGTCCAATTTCAAGAACAAAATCAAGTATCACAACAATGGAATGGATGCCGAATACGTCAATATGGCAGATATGTGTGAATCATATATGCATATGCTTATGAATGACTGTGATTCGGTCACGGAATGGCTGACGGATTATAACACCATACGCAGCCGGATGAATTATATAAGTATAACATATGCTAACATAATTTACGCCATGTATCTCTGTATCAGTGAAAAATATTACAATTTTCTTGGAATAAGCGGACAGATGCTTGAAGCCGCCGATGTAATAGACAGTGCACAGGCAAAGATATACATATATATGTATATATCATATGCTAATTTCAAGATTGGCAACAGGACAAAAGCATTTAAGATAATGTCTGAAGCCATTAATCTGGCGATGCCCGGCATGTTTATCATACCTTTTGTAGAGAATTATATGAATATTGAATGCATTCTAAAAGAATGGAATTATGACAGCATATATTCGGATTTCATTGATAAGGTCAAATCTCTTGCCAAAAAATATATGGCTTCATATAAGTCAATTACCCGTAAGGCCGGCAATAATGACAATTATGGGTTGACAGCAAGGGAACTTGATGTTGCAAAACTTGCAGCCCAGCGCTATTCCAACAAGCAGATAGCCGAGCAGCTTTTCATCGCGGAGAGTACGGTCAAATCCAATCTCAAAGTAATATTCAGCAAACTCGGTATATCATCAAGAAATGAACTGGCAAAATATTTTCAATAAGACAGTGTCACACCTTACGCTTTTTATATTGGTAAGGTGTGACACCTTTTTGTTTGTGGAATGTTTTGATAAAATAACTTATATCATTAAATCCGTTTTCAAGCGCGGCATCAGTCACTGACACGGAACTGGTAACGAGCTGTTCGCATGCACGTTCAATCCGGTAATAATTAAGATATTTTGTCGGGGTCATCCCAGACATTTCTTTGAAGTATCGGCACAGATACTGCGGCGTTATTTCCGATACAGCTGCCATATCGTCAAGGGATATGCTTTCCTTATAATGTTCTTCAATATAGTCGAGGATTTTTTTGAATTTGGCAGAATGTGCATATGTTGCATCGACGTCATCCGTAACCGCTGTATATGCATTATGCCGGAGTATCTCAGAATGTATTAATAGGAGTGAAGCGATTGTGTCCATTTCATATCCATCATACTCCAAACCAAGGGCATCAAACAGCATATTCACATATTGCGAACCGTCAATCGCGGCTGCCGGTATATATATGCGGTGCTTTGCCAGGTCCCGAAGAAATCTGCCTGTACGATATTCGGATTTTTGTACTATTTTTAAATCAAAAACAACACATTCGTAAATGCATTCTTCCGGAGTTCCTCCATGTGAAAGACCATCCTGTATATATACAGCTTCGTCTTCGTGCAGATCATATACGGTTCCGTTGATAATCAGGTGGAATACACCTTTAATTACACGAATTATTTCTATCTGATGATGCCAGTGATATGGCATTTCATAACGAGTGTCCGTAGGTTCGATATGATAAAATGCAATCGGAAAATCGTCCGTTCCCTGCTGTTTATTTTCATGAAAATCATAATAATTCATTCTTAGCCTGCCTCTTTACATAAATGTTAATATTGTCATATTTATTCAGATTATAACACGAGAATTTTAACAAGTAAAATATTATAATGCTATTATAATATTTTCATTGGGAGGAATTACAATGGCAGAAAACAGATACGTCGGCTCATATCCGGTAATCGGAATACGCCCGACAATTGACGGAAGAAGAGGCGTCCTTCAGGTAAGAGAATCACTTGAGGACCAGACAATGAACATGGCAAAAGCAGCAGCAAAGCTTTTTACCGACAATTTAAGATACTCAAACGGCGAACCGGTTAAGGTTGTTATAGCCGATACCACAATCGGCCGCGTCGGAGAAGCAGCAGCCTGCGCAGACAAGTTTCGCAAGGAAGGTGTAGATATCACTCTTACAGTTACTCCTTGCTGGTGTTACGGCTCTGAGACAATGGATATGGATCCTATGACAATCAAGGCTGTATGGGGATTTAACGGAACCGAGAGACCTGGTGCCGTATACCTCGCATCAGTTCTTGCGACACATGCGCAGAAGGGACTCCCGGCGTTTGGAATTTACGGACACGACGTTCAGGAAGCAGACGATACATCAATTCCGGCTGATGTGGAAGAGAAGCTTTTAAGATTCGGACGTGCCGCAGTAGCAGCCGCAACAATGCGCGGTAAATCCTATCTCCAGATTGGCTCAATTACAATGGGAATCGGCGGTTCAATCATTGACCCGGCTTTCATAGAAGAATATCTTGGAATGAGAGTCGAATCCGTGGATGAAGTTGAGATCATCAGAAGAATGACTGAAGAAATATATGACAAAGCAGAATACGAGAAGGCCCTCGCATGGACCAAAGCCAAATGCAAAGAAGGTTTCGATAAGAACCCGGATAATCTTCAGAAATCCAGGGAACACAAGGATGCAGACTGGGAATTTGTTGTCAAGATGATGGTTATAATAAAAGACCTTATGAATGGCAACAAGAATCTTCCGGACAGATGCGAAGAGGAAAAAGTCGGACACAATGCAATTGCAGCAGGTTTTCAGGGTCAGAGACAGTGGACTGATTTTTATCCTAACTGCGATTTCCCTGAAGCTCTTCTTAATACATCATTTGACTGGAACGGAGCAAGAGAACCTTATATTCTTGCAACCGAGAATGATGTTTTAAACGGTCTCGGAATGCTCTTCATGAAACTTCTTACCAACAGAGCACAGATTTTTGCTGATGTAAGAACATACTGGAGCCCGGATGCGGTTAAGAAAGCAACCGGATATGACCTTGAAGGCAGAGCCAAAGAAGCCGGCGGATTTATCCATCTTATCAACTCAGGTGCGGCATGTCTTGACGGATGCGGAGAAGCTAAAGACGAGAACGGCAACGGCGTTATGAAGCCATGGTATGACGTCACCGAAGAAGACCAGGAAGCAATCCTTAATGCAACGACATGGAATTATGCGGATCTCGGATATTTCAGGGGCGGCGGATATTCTTCAAGATATGTTACCAAGAGTGAGATGCCTGCAACAATGATAAGACTTAACCTCGTTAAGGGCCTTGGACCGATGTTACAGATTTGTGAAGGATATACACTTAATCTTCCGGAAGAAGTATCTGACAAACTCTGGAAGAGAACGGATTATACATGGCCTTGTACATGGTTTGCTCCACGCACAACAGGTAAAGGACCTTTCGCTACTGCATATGATGTTATGAATAACTGGGGTGCCAACCATGGTGCTATTTCATATGGTCATATCGGTGCAGACCTTATTACATTATGTTCAATCTTAAGAATTCCGGTTGCAATGCATAATGTTGATGAGAGCAAGATTTTCAGGCCATCTGCATGGAATGCTTTCGGTATGGATAAAGAAGGTCAGGATTACAGGGCATGTGCTGCATACGGACCACTTTACAAAACAATAAGATAATTATAGGAGAATTTAAATTATGTACGAAGAAATCAAAGACCAGATGTGTGATGTATGTCATAAAATGTGGCAGCTCGGCTGGGTCGCAGCCAATGACGGCAATGTATCTGTTAAGCTTGAGGATGGAACATTTCTTGCAACGCCGACGGGAATCAGCAAGAGTTTCATAACTCCGGAGAAAATTGTCCACATTGACAAGGACGCCAATATCATAGAAGCTAACGGTGATTACAGACCGTCTTCCGAGATAAAAATGCACTTAAGATGCTATAAAGAAAGAGAAGATGTCGGAGCTGTTCTTCATGCACACCCGCCTGTTGCAACAGGTTATGCAGTTGCCAATGTTCCGCTTGATGAATATTCAATGATTGAAACCGTAATCGCAATCGGTTCTATTCCTGTGACGCCTTACGGAACTCCATCCACTTATGAAGTTCCGGATGCCATAGCTCCATATCTCGGAGAGCATGATGTTGTATTACTCCAGAATCACGGTGCACTTTCTGTCGGAGCCGACCTTCTTACGGCATATTACAGAATGGAGACACTCGAACTTTTTGCCAAAATAAGTCTTAATGCACATCTTCTCGGCGGTGCCAAAGAGATTTCAAGACCTAATATTGACAAACTTATCTCCATGAGAGCCAATTATAAAGTAACCGGAAGACATCCGGGATACAAGAAATATCCGCATCCGGAGGATTAATATATGAATCATTATCTTGCTGTTGATATCGGAGCCTCAAGCGGAAGACATATCCTGTCATGGCTTGAGGACGGCAGGATGCACACCAGGGAAGTATATCGTTTTGATAACGGAATAGAGCGTAAGGACGGCGAATTGTGCTGGAATCATGACAGATTGTTTAATGAGATTGTCAAAGGAATGGCAATCTGTAAAGATATCGGAATGATTCCGGCAAGTGTCGGTATTGATACTTGGGGCGTTGATTTTGTGCTGCTGGATGGGAATGATAATGTCATAGGCAATACGGTAAGTTACCGTGATGACAGAACACAGGGAATGGACGTGAAAGTCTCCGCTGTTATAAGCGAACGCGATTTGTATCACAGAACCGGCAATCAGAAAGCTATGTATAATACAATATATCAGCTTATGTCTTTAAAATGCTTTCATCCTGATTATCTTGAAAAGGCGGAAAGTCTTCTCTTTACACCGGATTATTTCAGTTATATGCTTTGCGGTGTTAAGAAAAACGAATATACGATTGCATCTACCTCCCAGCTGCTTGATGCAGTTTCATGTAACTGGGATAAAGAACTAATTGAAATGTTAGGTTTCCCCGGCAGGATTTTTAACGAAATCGTCATGCCCGGAACCGTTCTTGGAAAACTTAGGACTTCGGTTGCCGAACGCGTGGGATATGAATGTAATGTCATTGCCGTAACCGGACACGATACGGCATCAGCGTTTCTTGCCGTTCCGACAATAGAGGAAAAGTCGGTATTTGTAAGTTCAGGAACCTGGTCCCTTATGGGAGTGGAAAGACTTACGGCTGATTGCAGTGATGCTGCCATGAAACATAATATGGCAAGTGAAGGCGGATATAACAGAAGATATCGATTTTTGAAGAATATTATGGGAATGTGGATGATACAGTCCGTTAAAAAAGAGTCCGGTACAACTCTTTCCTATGCACAGATATGCGACAAGGCATCACATACATCCATAGATTCAACGGTCGACTGTTATGATGAGAGATTTCTCGCGCCGGAAAGCATGATTGATGAGATAGCTAAAGCTTGTGAAGAATCAGGACAGCAGATACCTGCTGATCTCTACGAAACGGCTAATGTTGTATATAAAAGCCTTGCAAAATGTTATGCTTCAACGATTGCGGAAATCGAAGAACTTACAGGTGAACATTATACCTGCATTAATATTGTCGGAGGCGGTTCCAATGCGGAATATCTGAACAGGCTTACTGCACAATATACAGGAAGAACCGTGTATGCCGGGCCTTCAGAAGCCACTGCAATAGGCAATCTTGCGGTACAGATGATAAGCTCAGGCGAATTTGCAAATGAAGCAGCTGCGCGCAGGTGCATTTTTGACTCATACGGTGTCAATAAATACGAATAAATTATTTTGCCCCTCATATACTTATCCTATAACGGTATAAAGGGGCAAATTTTATGGACAATTTTAATCTATACAGAGACATTAAAGCGCGGACCGACGGTGAAATCTACATAGGTGTAGTAGGACCGGTCCGTACGGGCAAATCTACTTTTATCAAAAAATTCATGGACCTTATGGTTCTTCCCGGAATCGAAAATCCCAATGAGAAAGAACGTATAACCGATGAACTTCCTCAGTCCGCGGCCGGACGGACGGTTATGACAACCGAGCCGAAATTTATCCCGAAAGAAGCTGTCGAAATAAATCTGGGCGGCAATATACGTGCTGATTTCAGACTGATAGACTGTGTCGGATATCTTGTAAAGGGCGCCCAGGGTGTATATGAGGATGATAAGGAACGCCTTGTGAAGACACCATGGTTCAATGAGGAAATTCCTTTTACCAAGGCTGCCGAATACGGAACCGGCAAGGTCATCAAAGATCATTCAACAATTGGTATCGTGGTAACAACCGACGGAAGCATCGGTGAAATACCACGTGAAAATTATCTTGAAGCCGAAGATAAGACGATTAATGAATTAAAGCGGATTAATAAGCCTTTTATCGTAATAGTTAATTGTGTGGATCCGGCGGATTCGGAAACATCAAGAACAGTTGAATATATTACCCAAAAATACAGTGTTACCGCAATTGCACTCAATTGTGACAGAATAACCCGCGATGACATTAACAATGTACTTCTTAAGATTTTATACGAATTTCCGGTAGAAAGCCTTGAATTCTATATGCCAAAATGGATTGAAATGCTTCCTTCGGATAATCCCGTGAAGTCTGAAATTATTGAATGTGCCCGCACAATTCTTAATAATGTAACATATATAAAAGACATACCCGGTTCGCTTGGCAACTCATCTTCTGAATATATAACGCGTATTAAGTTTGATAATTTTGACTTTACAGACGGCATTCAGAAAGTGAATTTTTATGTGGATGAAAAATACTATTATGAAAATTTAAGTACTCTTTGCGGAGAAAATATAACTGATGAGTATGAACTCATTTCCATGATACGTTCACTTTCATCCATGAAGAAAGAGTTTGGACGTTACACGGAGGCAGCCCGTTCTTCTATGTTGAAAGGATACGGTGTTGTGATGCCTGACCGTGATGAAATAACTCTTTCGGAACCGGAAATCATTAAAACAGGCAATAAATACGGTGTGAAAATAAAAGCAAGCAGCCCTTCGGTCCATATGATCCGTGTTAATATCGGAACTGAAATATCCCCGATTGTCGGCAGTGAAGAACAGGCAAAGGATCTTATCGGATATATCAAATCCGGTGAGAGCGAAGGGAACATCTGGGATACCAATATTTTCGGTAAATCCATAGGCCAGCTTGTGGAAGACGGTATACGGGGCAAGATACAGATGCTTGGTGACGACTGCCAGTTGAAATTGCAGGAGACAATGCAGAAAGTCGTAAACGAAAGCAGCGGCGGGCTTGTGTGCCTGATAATATAAGTCTTGCAAATTCACCCCGTTTCTTATAGAATGAAATTGCTAATTTTATGAAACGGGGTATTTTTGTATGCAGCCATATGAAATTGTACTTTTAATTATAACCGCTGTTATTATAATTGCGATAACAGGAGTAATAATATCACGCAACGCAAAGAAGAAAATGTATTACAAGCTTCTGGCATCTTTCGGACAGCTTCCTAAGAATGATTATTCTTATGAAGAATATGAGAGCATTTCCCACTTTTTTAAAAACACACTTAAAGATGGTGAAGATTATATTGATGATATCACATGGAATGACCTTGATATGGATAAGATATTCATGATGATTGATAATACACATTCATCCGTCGGCAGAGACGAATTATACAAGCTCCTCCGTAAGCCTGTAACCGACAAGGCAGAACTTGAGAAAAGAGAGCAGCTTATTGAATATTTCGATACACACGAAAAAGAACGTACCCGTATAATGATGTATTTTGCCGGAATGGGGTTTGTCCGCAAAATATCAATATCTGATTATATGAAGAATCTGTTTGAACTCAAATCCGGTTCAAATGTATTTCATTATATGATGTGGGTATGCATCATAATTGCTGTTTTGTACACATTTTTCGTAGAACCGATAACAGGTGTAATGCTCATTATTGTGGCATGCGGAATGTCAATTATAACATACTACAAGTTGAAAAGCCGGATTGACAGTTATTTCGAGTGTGTCAGGCAGATTGTGACAATGGTCGACGCCGCTAAGAAAATCAAGGCTCTTAACATAGATGAGCTCAGCGAATATAATGATTTTTTTGATGAGACAATTCACCGCTTTGCCGGAATAATGCACGGATCGTTTGTTGTAACATCGGCAAAACAGAATAACGGTTCAATCGGTGATGTAATCATGGAATATGTTAAGATGTTCACTCATATCGACCTTATCAAATTCAATTCAATACTTAAGAATTTCAACCGCAATTATGAACATGTAACAAAAATGATGGATACGCTCGGATATATCGAGGCAATGATAAGTGTGGCATCTTTCAGACATCTTCTCCCATACATGTGTACACCCGAATTTACCGATGGCAGCAGTATGAAGATTAAAGATGTATATCATCTTGCCCTCAACTCGCCGGTTGCCAATTCCCTTGACGAGTCAAAGCCTGTATTAATAACAGGTTCAAATGCTTCCGGTAAATCGACATTTCTTAAATCCGTCGCAATTAATGCACTCCTTGCACAGACAGTTAATACCTGTCCGGCAGAAGAGTATTCGGCTCCGTTTTACCGGATTTATTCGTCAATGGCACTTGCGGATAATATTGAAGCCGGGGAAAGTTATTATATAGTCGAAATCAAATCTTTAAAAAGAATTGTGGATGCCGCCGGGAAACCGGGAGCTAAGGTACTCTGCTTTATAGATGAAGTCCTAAGAGGCACCAATACTGTTGAAAGGATTGCCGCATCATCGGAAATCCTTAAAAACCTGGCATCTAACGGCGTTATGTGTTTTGCGGCAACACATGATATAGAACTTACGCATATTTTGGAAGATTACTATTCCAATTATCATTTCACAGAAGAAGTGGAAGATGATAATGTTGTTTTTTCATATGTATTGCAGAATGGCCGGGCAACTTCACGAAACGCCATCAAGCTGTTAAAAATAATCGGTTACGATAATGCTATAATTGATAATTCAAAGCGCCGGGCTGACGATTTTATAAATACCGGTGTATGGAGGAAATGTTAATGAATGTTGAAATATATACTGACGGTGCTGCAAGGGGGAATCCCGACGGTCCGGGCGGATACGGCGTGGTTCTGCATTATACCGATACGCAGGGGAATCTTCATGAAAAAGAATTGTCACAGGGCTATGTGCGGACAACCAATAACCGCATGGAACTGATGGCTGCAATAGCCGGACTTGAAGCATTGAAGACTCCTTGTAACGTCACTCTGTATTCAGATTCCAAATATCTTGTCGATGCATTTAACCAGAACTGGATTGACGGCTGGATCCGCAAAGGATGGAAACGAGGCAAAAATGAGCCGGTTAAAAATCCCGATTTGTGGAAACGGCTTCTTAAAGCCAAAGAAGACCATAACGTTACATTTGTATGGGTCAAAGGTCATAACGGTCATCCTCTTAATGAGAGGTGTGATGAACTCGCCACAACCGCTGCCGACGGCACTGATCTGATAGAAGATGTACCGCAGCAGACTGTGTATTAAAACTTGAAATTCGACAAGTAATGTGATACGATTAAAAGAGTATTCCAAAAGGAGGATTTAACCTATGATAACAGCAGCATTATTAAGTGAATCAGTAAGTTTTCTGATTTTTTATATTCTTAAATTTGTCGGTATGGCATTAGTTATCGCGCTTGCCATGTTCATAGGCATTAAGCTCCGCAAACATACGGACGCAAAAAAAGCAAAACAACAGGAGGATTAAAGCCATGCAGGCTTTTGGTGTTAACGAATTACGAAGAAAATATCTTGAATTTTTTGAAAGCAAAGGACATTTGAAGATGAACAGCTTCTCGCTTGTTCCACATAATGATAACAGTCTTCTGCTTATCAATGCGGGAATGGCTCCGCTTAAGCCTTATTTCACAGGACAGGAGATTCCGCCGCGCAGACGTGTTACCACATGTCAGAAATGTATTCGTACAGGAGATATTGAGAATGTCGGTAAGACGGCAAGACATCTTACTTTCTTCGAGATGCTCGGTAACTTCTCATTTGGAGATTATTTTAAGCATGAAGCTATTAACTGGTCATGGGAATTCCTTACCAAAGTAATAGGAATGGATCCTGACAGACTTTATCCGTCAATTTATGCTGACGATGACGAAGCATTCAATATATGGACCAAGGAAGTCGGTGTACCGGCTGACAGAATCACCAGATTTTATCGTGATGAGAACGGTGACTGCGATAATTTCTGGGAGCATGGCGCAGGTCCTTGCGGCCCATGTTCAGAGATATATTATGACAGAGGCATTAAGTACGGCTGCGGCAAGCCTGATTGTAAGGTCGGCTGTGACTGTGACAGATATATGGAAGTGTGGAACAATGTATTCACACAGTTTGAAAGCGACGGACATCATCATTATACAGAACTTAAGCAGAAAAACATAGATACCGGTATGGGACTTGAGCGTCTGGCCGTTGTAGTACAGGATGTTGATTCTGTATTTGATATTGACACCATGAAAGCCATCCGTGACAGAATTTGCGAACTTGCAGGCGTGGAATATCAGGTTAATGAGAAAGATGATGTATCGATAAGACTTATAACAGATCATATCCGTTCCGTTACATTTATGGCATCTGACGGAATCACCCCTTCCAATGAAGGCCGCGGATATGTATTCAGAAGGCTTTTAAGACGTGCAGCCAGACACGGAAGAACACTCGGAATTGATGGTCTTTTCCTTGCCAAACTTGCGCAGACCGTCATTGACTGCAGTAAGGACGGATATCCTGAACTCGAAGAAAAGAAAGAACTTATCCTCAAAGTTCTCACTACAGAGGAAGAGAACTTTAATAAAACAATAGATCAGGGACTTAAAATACTCTCAGATATGGAAGACAGGCTTACAGCTTCGGCAGGGACCACATTATCCGGAAGTGATGCATTTAAGCTCTATGATACCTATGGATTCCCGATAGATCTTACAGTAGAGATTCTTGAGGAGAAGGGCTTCAGTGTTGATATGGATGGTTTTAAGTCAGAAATGGAAGAACAGAAGCGTAAAGCAAGAGAAGCCCATAAAGAGACTAACTATATGGGTGCTGATGCGACTGTATATGATAAGATTGATACATCCATCACATCAGAATTCGTTGGATATGATACGCTTGCCGCTGATTCCGATATAACTGTTCTCACAACCGAAACAGATCTTGTAACAGAACTTACTGAAGGCCAGAAGGGTACTATAATCGTCGATAAGACGCCTTTCTATGCTACAATGGGCGGACAGCAGGGAGACACCGGTATAATAATTGCCGGAGAATCCGAATTTGAGGTAGAAGACACCATTAAGCTTAAAGGTGGCAGAATCGGCCATGTAGGAACCGTTGTCACAGGTTCATTCAGTGTCGGAGATAAAGTTACGCTTAAGGTTGATGAAGAAGACCGTGCAGATACTGCCAAGAATCATTCGGCAACACATCTCCTCCAGGAAGCATTAAGAATTGTTCTCGGTTCACATGTTGAGCAGGCAGGTTCACTTGTTACACCGGACAGATTAAGATTTGACTTTACACATTTTTCGGCAATTACAGCGGACGAACTTGCAAAAGTCGAGAAGATTGTTAATGATAAAATTGCAGAATCTATTACCGTTGAGACCAATGTACTTCCGATAGAAGAAGCCAGGAAAACAGGTGCCAAAGCACTTTTTGGCGAGAAATACGGAGATACCGTCCGCGTGGTATGCATGGGAGATTTTTCAAAGGAATTCTGCGGAGGTACACATGTATCCAACACAAGTGCAATAGGAGCATTTAAGATTATATCCGAATCCGGTATAGCTGCCGGTGTAAGACGTATTGAAGCACTTACAGGCAATGCCGTGTTCGCATACTACAAGAATATAGAGAACAGCTATAACGAGATATGCAAGGCCCTCAAGGCCACACCTGCCAATGTCACAGAGAAGATTGCCCATCTTCAGGCAGAGCTTAAAGCACTTGCCAGTGAGAACGAATCACTCAAGAGTAAAGCTGCCGGTGCCGCAATGGGCAATGTACTTGATAAGGTGGAAGATGTTAACGGAGTTAAATTCCTTGGTGTATCATTAGAAGGTGTCGATATGAATGAACTCCGTAACCTCGGAGATGACCTTAAGTCCAAACTTGGTTCGGGAGTTATCGTACTTGCATCAGTTAATGAAGGCAAAGTCAATCTTATGGTTGCTGCCACGGATGATGTGGTTGCCAAAGGTGCTCATGCCGGCAATATTATCAAAGCTGCTGCTCCTAAAGTTGGAGGCGGCGGTGGCGGACGTCCTAATATGGCTCAGGCCGGAGGTAAGAATCCGTCAGGAATTAATGAAGCATTAGAGGCTGCCAAGGAGGCTCTTGCTTCACAGATATAATAAGAAGGCGATTTAAATGTGGCTTATATTTGCAATATTATCATCTGTTTTTGCCGCACTTACATCAATCCTTGCCAAGGTAGGAATTGACGGTGTCAATTCCAATCTGGCAACAGCCATCAGAACAGTGGTTGTTGTCATAATGGCATGGGTTATGGTATTCATAACAGGAGCTCAGGGCGGCATGACACATATCAGCCGCAAAAGCTGGATTTTTCTTATTTTATCCGGTCTTGCAACCGGCGCTTCATGGCTTTGTTATTATAAGGCAATCCAGATGGGTACCGTATCCAGGGTTGTACCAATAGATAAATTAAGTGTTATAATTACGCTTATTCTTGCAGCAGTATTTCTGCATGAAGATTTTACTCCGAAATCGATTATAGGTTCCGTGTTGATCGCCGCCGGAACACTGCTCATGGTTTTTTAATGCAAAAAAATGTATTTTGTGAAATTTACTGTTGACGAAACATAATTATATGTTATAATGGTAACCGTGCAAGCCGAGAGATAATATTTCTCCGGTAAGAATACCCAGACAGTTGTCTTGCACAATCCACAACTGGAGGGAGGTTGAGTAGAATGTCTAATGTAATCGTTAAAGAGAACGAATCTCTGGACAGCGCATTACGCAGATTTAAGAGAAACTGCGCTAAGGCCGGCATCCAGCAGGAGATCCGTAAGAGAGAGCATTATGAGAAGCCTAGCGTAAGACGCAAGAAGAAATCAGAGGCTGCCAGAAAACGTAAATATAACTAATTTACATCTGAATTATTTCCTGCATTTGCAGGATGTGAGAGTTCCCTTATATGAGGGAACTCTTTTTTTGTAATACTGACCGATATCCGGTACATATAATAGTATAAATTCCGTTATGGTGGTTAGTATGTACAGGCAGTTTGCAGAGGATTATTCCATAATTACAATTCATGGCCGGACTGAAGTATATATAGAGAATTTCAAGTCAATATCCGAACTGGGCGGCGAATGCATACGGATAAAAGCAGCCCGGGAACTTGTTATTGTTGAAGGCAGCGGCCTTCTCGTTGAATATATGAACAAAGATGACATTAAAATCATAGGAAATATTGAACACATACGACTTATGGAGGTAATGCGTTGAATCTGGAAAAAGAGCTTAAAGGCAGTGTAAAAATAAGCGTTTGTGGTCTTAACACGGAAAGATTTATAAATATATGTCATAACAACAATATCTTATTAAATAATGTCATTACGACCGATAGCGGATGCATCATGGAAATTTCCGTCAGCGATTTCAGGAAAATCAAAAGGCCAGCTCACATATGCCGCGTCAGGATCCGGATAATGCAAAGAGACGGTTTGCCTTTTGTTATACACAAATACCGTAAACGCTATTTTTTCATATATGGAATAATGATATTTATACTTGTTAATATTGTTATGTCAGGTTATTTATGGCGCATACGGATAACAGGGAATATGTATTATTCGTCCAAGGAGATAATTGATTACATAAACAGCATGGACATACACTACGGAATGAAGACCGGCCGTATTGCCTGTGATGATATTGAGGCCGGATTAAGGCAGAATTTTGAGCGGATCACATGGGTTTCAGCGGATGTAAACGGCTCAAGACTGCGTATAAACATAAAGGAAGAAAATGGCGGAAGAACAGATGATAATGATACATCCGAATCTGATATATGTGCCGCCGAAGATGGATGTATTGTATCAATTATAACACGAAGTGGAACACCCATCGTCAAAGCCGGGGATGAAGTCAAAAAAGGTGATGTTCTTGTAATGTCCAAGGTAGAATCATTCAATGAATCGGGTGAATGTTTTGGCGTGCGGTATGTCCGTGCAGACGCTGATATCATTACAGAAACATCCATAAATTACAGCGATGGCGTTCTAAGGGAACACAAAATTAAAGAATACACCGGAAGAATGCATACCGGTACCGGAATTAAAATAGGGAACCGTCTGATCAATTATAATATCAGTAAATGCAAATATGATAATTATGATGTATATACGGAATATAAAGAAATTTCACCATATGAGAATATGAATCTGCCGATAACTTATGCTTATTTTTATTATAAAGAGTATAATATTACAACCTCTGAATATACAGATGAAGAACTTGAGGCCATTCTTAATGCAAATCTTGCGAATTATATTGAAAAAATACAAGAAAACGGTATTCAAATCATACAAAATAGTGTTAAAATAGATATTGGCAGTGAAGCCGGGCAGGCATCAGGTACGCTTCTTATACGTACACCCGCAACAGTTCATACTGCGCCGGTCATCAATCCTGCCACAGAAGAATCCGAAGGGACATCTAACGAATAATGAGTGTAATTGAAAGTATAGTTGACATGCCGGCTGAACACAGTCAGAATGTGTTTGGAAGCTGCGATGCATATATGAAGAAAATCGAAAAGACTTTACATGTGACATTTGTCGCAAGGGATTCCGAACTTAAAGTTATAGGAGCTGAGACGGCTGTAAGCCGTGCGGTGAGTGTTATCAATGAATTAATGACACTTTCCAGACGCGGAAATGTCATAACCGAACAGAATGTTGATTATGCACTTGCAATGTCAATGGATGACAACACATCCATCGTGTCAGAACTTGATGAAGATGTGATAGCCAGAACCATTAACGGTAAGCCTATTAAGCCCAAGACACTTGGGCAGAAACACTATATTGATGAAATAAGAAACAAAATGATTGTGTTCGGAATAGGGCCTGCCGGAACAGGTAAGACATATCTTGCGATGGCCATGGCGATCCAGGCTTTTAAGAATAATGAAGTCGGACGGATAATTCTCACAAGACCGGCAATAGAAGCCGGCGAGAAATTGGGTTTTCTTCCGGGTGATTTACAGAGTAAAATAGACCCATATCTCAGACCTCTTTATGATGCACTTTACCAGATAATGGGTGCCGAGAGTTATCTGCACAATGCCGAGAAAGGTCTTATTGAAGTTGCACCTCTGGCTTATATGCGTGGACGTACGCTTGATAACGCATATATTATTCTTGATGAGGCACAGAATACCACACCTGCACAGATGAAGATGTTTCTTACAAGAATAGGATTTGGTTCCAAGGTTGTGATAACAGGAGATCTTACCCAGAAAGATTTACCGCATGATGCACAATCAGGACTTGATGTGGCGCTTAAGGTTCTTGCAAAGGTCGATGAAATCGGTCAGGTAAGGCTTACAAGCCAGGATGTTGTCAGACATCCTCTTGTCCAGAAAATCGTCCGGGCTTATGATGAATATGAGAACCGCCGCCAGCCTGGTTCAGGACGTAATAACGGAAGGAATAATAAGAAATGACAATAGAATTTGAGAAAGAATATGATAAGGATCTTGGAATCAATTATGAGGAAATTGCGGACAAGGTCATAAATGCAGCACTTGATTATGAGGAATGTCCGTATGAAGCCGAGGTCAGCCTGACACTTGTGGACAATAACAGAATACATGATATTAACAAAGAGTTCCGCGATATAGACCGTCCTACGGATGTGCTGTCTTTTCCGATGGTTGAATATGATGACGCCGGTGAATTTGCTTTTCTTGAAGATGAAGATGACTGTTTTAACCCCGAAACAGGCGAGCTCATGCTTGGTGATATCATAATTTCACTTGATAAAGTTGAAGAGCAGGCAATTGCATACGGTCACAGCTTCACAAGAGAGTATGCCTTTCTTATTGCACACAGCATGCTGCATCTTATGGGATATGACCATATGACTGATGATGATGCATCAATAATGGAAGCCAAGCAGCGGGCAATACTGGATAATCTCAATATAACGAGGTAAAAACATGGACAAACATATATTAATTGATAATGCTTACTCCGCTATGGAGAAATCATATTCCCCATATTCCCATTTTAAGGTCGGGGCTGCGCTTGTAACGGAGGATGGCAGTATATATACCGGCTGCAATATAGAAAACGCCTCTTACGGAGCCGCAATATGTGCCGAACGCACTGCGATGGTCAAGGCAGTCAGTGAAGGGCATAAATCTTTTAAATATATTGCAATTGTTTCCTCATCACACGAAAAGACACTGCCATGCGGAATATGCAGACAGTTTCTCTCCGAGTTTGCATCAAAAGACGCAGTTGTTATAATGCATGACACTAAAAATGGCATAATTGAAATACCTTTTAATCAGATATATCCTGAACCTTTTTCAAAAGACAGTATAAAATAATTTAATCCGGGTACAATAAATGTACTATGAAAAAACAGATTATAACATTTATTGTATTGGCCGTATGCGCTATTGCCGGTGCTGTATGGATAGGGTATGATACGGCCGGGATTTACAGACATAATTATGAAACTGATACCAGGGAATATGAGCCGGCTGTCCAAAACAGAAAATCACCGGATTCAACCGAACCCACAGCAGAACATAAGGTAATGTACCGGCTTAAGGCAGAATATGGCTGTGTATCCATATATAAAGCAGACGGCGGACTTTATGATAAAACTGATATACAAATGTCCTTTCTGCCGCAGTCAGTCCAGATAGAAATAATTAATATAAAGGATTTGTACTCCGATAAGGAATTGTATGATTTTTTGGAGACATATTCTTCTTAAACAGGAGCATGATATGATTTACGATATAATAGTTATCGGAGCCGGTCCGGCAGGAATGACGGCTTCAATATATGCTGCCCGTAACAAAGCCAATGTGTGTCTTCTTGAACATAATGACAGAACCGGGCGCAAAATTCTGTCTACCGGTAACGGTAAATGTAATATTACTAATATGAATATGTCATCTGAATATTACAATACGTCATCAAATGCAGATCTGAGCCGGATCATTGACGAGCGTACCACGATGGAAGTTATTGATCTGTGCAATAATATGGGGATTTTTACCAGAGTTAAAAACGGTTATGTATATCCTTATTCCGAACAGGCCGGTGCGGTTCTGGACGGATTTAATTCCGAGCTTTCAAGGCATAATGTACATATCTTCACATCGGTTGATATAACGGATATTACCCTGCATGACGGGATTTACACCGTAAAATCCGCTTCAGACATGTATGAGGGCAGACGGCTTATTATTGCAGGCGGCTCCAAATGTGCTTCCAAAACCGGATCGGACGGAAGCTGTTATAAATATGCCGCATCATTTGGTCATCATATTGTTAAAGTAATTCCGGCACTTACCGGCCTTGTCTGTAAAGAAAAATATTTTAAAGAGCTCAAAGGCGTCCGTACGGAAGCCATTCTTAATGTAACAGTACCAGGACATCCTGAAATATTTTTTTCTGAAAGAGGAGAACTGCAGCTTGCGGAATACGGAATTTCCGGTATCCCCGTATTTCAGATATGCAGCAGGGTAAAGAGACTTATCGACGATGGTTTGCACCCCGTTGTTAATATAGATTTTACACCTGATATATCTGCCGGCGAATTATACAGGATTATACGCGAAATGATAAAACGCTGTCCGGAATCATCTGTCGCATCGGCAATTTCCGGTTTCCTGAATAACAAGATATCCTCCGCAGTTATCAGACTGTCCGGTCTTAAACCTTCCGGATTATGTGAAAATATTAGTAATAGCAATATTCATGCATTATGTGATATAATAAAATCGTTTACGGCAACGCCGTCCGATACAAGGGGGTTTGACAACGCCCAATGTTGTGCCGGCGGAGTAAGCCTGGACGAAATAAACCTTAACACCATGGAATCAAAGCTTGTGCCGGGACTATATTTTGCCGGTGAGATTCTTGATGTTGACGGAATATGCGGAGGGTATAATCTGACATGGGCCGTTACAAGCGGAAGAATAGCAGGCCTTAACAGCTCGGTTATGGAGATAAAATGATACGAATCAATCAGTTAAAATTACCTGTACAGGATGATGAATCCAATCTGGAAAAGCTTATACGCAAGGCACTCAGGCTTCATTGCAATGAAGATTTTACATATCATATCGTCAAACGATCGATTGATGCCAGACACAGGAATAACATATTACATATATACAGTGTTGATGTTAAACTTAAGAATACCGATGAATCTGCCTTAGTGCGTAAAGTTAACAATAATAATATTATGTTATCCAATGAAAAACATTATGAATTTCCTGTTTCGAATATATTCGGTTTTCATGGCAGAATCATAATTGCCGGAAGTGGTCCTGCCGGACTTTTCTGCGGACTTTTTCTTGCACGCGCAGGTCTTTGCCCGGTTATATGCGAGCGTGGGGCAGATGTCGATGAAAGAAGCCGTATAGTTGATCGTTTCTGGCTTACCGGTATTCTTTCCGAATCAACCAATGTACAATTCGGAGAGGGCGGCGCCGGAACGTTTTCCGACGGAAAACTTAACACCGCCGTCAAGGATAAGACCGGAAGAATACGTAAAGTGCTTGAAACATTTGTTGAATTTGGAGCACCGCAGTCAATTCTTTATATCAACAAACCACACATCGGAACAGATATTCTCAAAAAAGTAATTAAGAACATCCGCAATGAAATCATATCACTTGGCGGAGAAGTTCTTTTTAATACAACCGTGGATGATTTTTATACCAATAACGGTGCAATATCCGGTGTACATCTGGTTACAGAAAGCGGTTCATATGATATGGAATGTAATTATCTTGTACTTGCCCCGGGGCACAGCGCAAGAGATACTTTTAAAAAGCTGGCCGATAAGGGAGTTGCTATGGAATCAAAGGCTTTTGCCGTCGGTTTGAGACTTGAACATCCCCAGAAATTAATCAATAATTATATGTATGGCAGCATCGATACGGACAATGTTCCGGCAGCTGACTATAAGGTAACCGCGAAATGCAATAATGGCCGCGGTGTATATTCATTCTGCATGTGTCCCGGCGGATACGTGGTCAACGCTTCATCCGAACCAGGTATGTTATGTGTCAACGGAATGAGTTATTCGGGACGTGACGGATGCAATGCCAACAGTGCAATAGTTGTTACCGTATCGCCGGAAGATTTTGGCGGAAATGATATTCTTGACGGCATGCATTTTCAACGCAATATGGAAAAAGCTGCATTTAATGCGGCCGCCGGCAAAGTTCCATACCAGCTTAACGAAGATTTTCAAAAAGGCATTGCAAGCGAATCGGTACAGGATGTTATCCCACAGATAAAAGGACTTTGTGCACCCGGTAATTTAAGAAATGTACTTCCGGAATTTATATCCGAATCAATTATTGACGGCATGAAAACTTTTGATAAAATAATAGATGGATTTAATATGCCACATGCTGTTTTTTCGGGGGTTGAATCCAGAACATCCTCACCGGTACGCATCCTGCGGTCTGATGACAGTCTTGAAAGCATTAACGTACACGGAATGTATCCATGCGGCGAGGGTGCCGGATACGCCGGAGGAATAACATCTGCTGCCGTGGACGGAATCAAGACAGCTGAGGCAATTGCGGCTCTATGTAATATGACACACGGAGCATGAAAGGAAATATGATGCATAAATACAGGGAACTTTTAAAAAACAAAAAGAGAATAGTTGTTAAGATAGGCTCATCCTCCATTACACATGAGATAACGGGCAATATTAATTACAAGAAACTTGACGAACTCGTTCGTATACTTTGTGATATCAAAAGTGAAGGCAAGGATGTCGTACTTGTTTCATCAGGCGCGATTGCAGTAGGACGTTACAGTGTAGGAATGAAGCACCGCACAGACAATCTGGCTGAAAAACAGGCATGTGCAGCAATCGGACAATGTCGTCTGATGATGGCATATCAGAAATTTTTTGCTGAATATAACCAGATTGCGGCGCAGGTTCTTATGACCAAATATACAATGTTTAATGACGACAACACACTTAATGCCCGCAATACCTTTGAAGAACTTTTTAAACTGGATGCAATCCCGGTCGTTAATGAAAACGATACCGTATCAACAGATGAAATCCAGTTTGGTGATAACGACAGGCTTTCAGCCCTGGTAAGTGCGTTGGTTGGAGCGGATCTGCTAATTCTTCTTTCCGATATAGACGGATTGTTTACAGACGATCCCAACATTAATCCTGAAGCACGTTTTATAGACATCGTACCTGTCATTACTGATGAAATGAGAGCCATGGCCAAAGGCGCATCAAGTAATGTAGGAACCGGAGGGATGGCTACAAAGCTTGCCGCAGGAACAATTGCAACTGATGCTGGGGCTGATATGATAATTGCAAACAGCAAGGATCTTAATAACATATCGCGCATACTTGCTGGTGAAGATGTCGGTACACTTTTTCTTGCTCATAAAGCTGCAGATTTTAATCTTATCGATTTTCTTTGATAACCGGGAGGCATACATATGGAAAGACGTGACAAAATCAATTATTATCTTGATATTGCCCAGGCAGTTTCGCAGCGCGGCACATGTCTGCGCAAGCTTTATGGTGCCGTTATAGTCAAAAATGACGAAATAATTTCAACAGGATATGTCGGTGCCCCGAGAGGTCGTTGTAATTGCACGGACCTCGGATATTGCATAAGGAGCAGGCTGAATATTCCACGCGGGGAACGTTATGAATTATGCAGGAGTGTCCATGCTGAAGCCAATGCCATCATAAGTGCATCAAGAGAGGCCATGATTGACAGTACACTGTATCTTGTCGGCCTTGAAATGCCATCAGGCGAATATGTAAAGAATGCCAGTTCATGTTCTATGTGTAAAAGGATGATAATCAACGCAGGAATACGTGATGTAATTATCCGTGATGACAAGGATAATTACCGTATAATTAATGTTATGGACTGGATTGATAATGACGAATCTGTAATGGGAGAGTTTGGATATTGATGATTACCAAGAAAGAAGCACGAAACAAATCAAAAGAATACAGACGCAATCTTGATATAAAGGAAGCCGATTTCTACAGTCTTGGAATATGCGAGAAGATTATGTCCATGTATGAATATGAACAAGCTGATGTTATATATGTATACAAGAGCGTCAACAATGAAGTGGATATGGATTATCTGATTAAAAAAGCACTTGCAGCCGGCAAGAAGGTTGCCCTTCCAAGGGTCTGCGACGGACATATCCTGTTTTACAGGATAACAGATGATTCGGATCTGGTATACGGTTACATGGGGATTCCGGAACCGGCTGCCAATCCATATAATCTGACAGACACGGATGAAGGACTCATAATTGTCCCCGGGCTTGCATTTGACACCAACTGTAACAGAACCGGTTACGGCGGAGGATTTTATGACAAATTTCTTGCAAAACACCCCGGACTTACAAAGGTAGGTGTCGCATATGATGCACAAATTTATGATGCAGTCGAAGCAGATGAATATGATATCAAAGTTGATATCATAATATCGGAAAAAAGAGTTTATCATGCTGCTGCACTATTATAGAGGAGGTTTTTATGACAGAACTTGAACAAATGGGTCAGAGAGCCCTTGAAGCATCGAGAATTACGGCAAAACTTAAAATTAACGACAAAAACAATGCACTGAATGCGATTGCGGCTGCAATCGTTGAGGGTACCGGCATTATACTGGCAGCCAACGACATTGATATACAGGCAGCCAAGGCCGCCGGCATGAAGGAAGGTCTTGTGGACCGTCTTATGCTTAATCCTGACAGAATTAAGGCTATGGCAGAAGGAATAACCCAGATATCTGCTTTGGATGATCCTGTCGGTGAAGTACTCGGAATGTGGGAAAGGCCGAACGGATTATGCATCGGTCAAAAAAGAGTTCCTATCGGCGTAATCGGCATTATATATGAATCTCGTCCCAATGTTACACTTGATGCCTTCGGATTATGTTTCAAAGCAGGTAATGCGGTAATCCTCAAAGGCGGCAGTGATGCCATCAATTCCAATAAAGCAATAACAGCAATTATAAGGGACACATTAGCCGGATGCGGCATAACACCCGACTGTATACAATTAATAGAAAGTACGGACAGAGCCGTTACCAACGAGCTTATGCATCTTAATGAATACATAGATGTCCTTATTCCAAGAGGCGGAGCCGGACTTATCAAGGCTGTCGTCAACAATGCCACAATACCGGTAATTGAAACAGGTACCGGAAACTGTCATGTATATGTCGACGCAAGTGCTGATTTTGATATGGCACTCCATATCATAGAAAATGCAAAGACACAGCGTATAGGTGTATGCAATGCATGCGAATCACTTCTTGTACATAAAGATATTGCGGATGAATTTATTCCCCTTCTTGCAAAAAGACTCTTTAAACATAATGTTGAAATAAGAGGTGATGAAAAATCCCGTGTTATCGTACCTCAGTTTACACAGGCAACCGAAGAGGATTACAAAACAGAATATCTCGATTATATAGTATCACTTAAGGTTGTTGATGATATAGATGAAGCGATAAGTCATATCAATAAATACAACACCGGACATTCAGAGGCAATAGTAACCAATGATTATAATAATTCACGCAAATTTCTTGATGAAGTGGATGCAGCGGCAGTTTATGTAAATGCATCTACCAGATTCACGGACGGCTTTGAATTCGGGTTCGGTGCCGAGATAGGAATAAGTACGCAGAAGCTCCACGCAAGAGGACCAATGGGGCTTAAAGCACTCACAACTACCAAATATATTATATACGGAAACGGTCAGATCCGTTAGCCGTCGGAAAGGTTTACAACAGCAATGACAATACCATCAAATGAACCGGAAAGACAGTTTGCTTATATGAAACTGCTTAAGGATATCACAGCCAGACGCAGTGCCGGACTCGGACGTGATTTAACATATCATATACAGACATTCGGATGCCAGATGAATGCAAGAGATTCCGAGAAACTTGCCGGAATACTTGAAGAGATAGGATATAAGGAGTCTGATACAGAAGAAGCTGATTTTGTAATATACAATACATGTTCTGTCCGCGAAAATGCCAATACACGAGTATACGGACGCCTCGGGCATCTCAATGCTATCAAGAAACACCGCAAAGATATGCTTATTGCAATCTGCGGATGTATGATGCAGGAACCTGATGAAATCGAGAAAATCAAAACCACTTACAAATTTGTGGACATCGTTTTCGGTACACATAACATTTTCAAACTGGCAGAACTGATATATGACAGGATTAATTCCGACGGTATGATTATAGATATCTGGAAGGATACGAACCAGATTGTTGAGGATATTCCAAATTCAAGAAAATATCCTTTCAAATCAGGAATAAATATTATGTTCGGATGCAATAACTTCTGTAGTTATTGCATAGTTCCTTATGTCCGCGGACGCGAGAGGAGCCGTGAACCCAAAGAAATCGTACGCGAAATCGAAAGACTTGTGCAGGACGGTGTCAAGGAAGTTATGCTTCTAGGACAGAATGTAAATTCATACGGAAAAACACTTGATAATCCTGTTACTTTTGCAGAGCTCCTTAAAGAAGTGGCTGCAATTGACGGCCTTGAACGCATAAGATTTATGACTCCTCATCCTAAGGATTTGTCAGATGAACTCATTGAAGTCATGGCACAAACTCCTAAAATATGCCGTCATATACATCTGCCGCTTCAGTCCGGCAGCAGCAGGATACTCAAGCTTATGAACAGGCATTATACCAAGGAATCTTATCTTGAACTCGTATCCAGGATAAGACACAGACTTCCCGACGTAGCATTAACCACGGATATAATAGTAGGATTTCCGGGCGAAACAGAAGAAGATTTTGAAGATACGCTCGATGTTGTAAAACAGGCTGAATTTGACAGTGCTTTTACATTTATATACTCCAGACGAACCGGAACGCCGGCGGCATCGATGCCTGACCAGATACCGGAAGAGATTACCAAACCGCGTTTTGACAGGCTTTTAGCCGCAGTCAGTGAGGGTGCTTCCAAAAGATGCGGTCTTGATGTCGGTAAAACGCTCCCGGTTCTTGTTGAGGATGTCAATGAACAGCACCCTGAACTTGTCACAGGAAGACTTTCCAACAATACTCTTGTACATTTTCCGGGAGATGCATCCCTTATCGGTCAGATTGTAAATGTAAGGCTTGACGAAAGCAAGGGATTCTATTACTTAGGCGAAAAAGAGGTTAGATAAAATGGCAGAATACAGCCCAATGATGCAAAAATATCTTGAAACCAAGGAGCAATACAAAGATTGTATCCTTTTTTACAGGCTTGGCGACTTCTATGAAATGTTTTTTGATGATGCAGTAAATGTATCGCGCGAACTTGAACTGACACTTACCGGAAAAGACTGCGGTCAGGCCGAACGCGCACCTATGTGTGGCGTACCTTTCCATGCAGCAGATACATACATAAACCGCCTTGTAGAAAAAGGATATAAAGTCGCAATCTGTGAACAGGTTGAAGATCCGAAGCAGGCAAAGGGGCTTGTAAAGCGCGAAGTAATAAAAGTTGTAACTCCCGGAACCAATTTCAATTCGGGGGCGCTTAATGAAGACCGTAATAATTATCTTATGTGCATCGCATATATGGGCAGAAGCATCGGTCTGGCCGTCACGGATGTCACAACCGGTGAATTTATGGTTTCCGAACTGTCATCCGGCCGTGAACTTCTTGACGAAATCAATAAGTTTGCACCTTCTGAGATTATATGCAATGAATCTTTTGACATAAGCGGAATTGACCTGACAGAGATCCGAAACAGGCTTTCCATATCCATGTCTTCGCTTGATTCGTGGTATTTTGATGATGACGGCGCAAAGCGTATATTAAAAGACCATTTTAAGGTATCCTCCCTTGACGGGCTGGGGCTTACGGATTATCCTACCGGAATAATCGCATCCGGAGCTCTTATGAATTATCTTTATGAGACGCAGAAAAATTCTCTTCCGCACATCACGAGGATTACCCCGTACAGTACCGGCAGATATATGATCATAGACAGTTTCACAAGGCGTAATCTTGAGCTTGTGGAAACCATGCGTGAGAAAAATAAAAAAGGCTCTCTTTTATGGGTACTTGATAAAACCAAAACAGCAATGGGTGCACGTCTCCTGAGAAATATAATAGAGCAGCCTCTTATTACTGTTGAAGATATCAGGAAGAGGCAGCAGGCTGTCAAGGAATTAATTGACAATTATATAACAAGAGAAGAAATCCGCGAATATCTTAACCCGGTATACGACCTTGAGCGTATTATCGGAAGAATCAGCACCAAAAGTGCCGGTCCGCGGGAACTTATAGCATTCCGCGGCTCACTTGAAATGCTCCCTTCGATTAAGAAAGAACTTGCATCGCTTAAAAGTGAAAAGATGCAGGAACTTTATAAAGAGTTAGATACTCTCGATGATATATACGATCTTATAAACCGTTCTATTGTCGATGAGCCTCCGCTTCAGATTAAAGACGGCGGAATAATTAAAGATGGTTTTAATGAAGAAGTTGACAGGTTACGAAGTGCCAAGACGGACGGTAAGAACTGGCTGGCACAATTAGAGGCATCAGAGCGCGAACGGACTGGCATAAAAACACTGCGCATTAAATACAACAAAGTCTTCGGATATTATTTTGAAGTTACAAACTCTTTCAAAGATATGGTTCCGGATGATTATATACGCAAACAGACACTTACCAATGCAGAGCGCTATACAATGCCAAAACTTAAAGAACTTGAAGATATAATTCTTGGGGCGGAAGATAAACTTTTCGCTCTGGAATACGATATATTTGCGGAAATCCGAAACAGAATTGCTTCACAGGTTGTCCGTATACAGAATTCCGCAAGGGCAATTGCAGGAATTGATGTTTTTGCTTCGCTTGCACTCGTAGCGCAGCAGAATAATTATGTATGTCCTTCAATTAACAAAAAAGGTATTATTAACATAACAGGCGGAAGACATCCGGTTGTTGAAAAAATGATTCCCGACAACATGTTTGTATCAAACGATACATATCTTGATAATGACAAAAACCGCATATCAATAATTACCGGTCCAAATATGGCAGGTAAATCTACTTATATGCGGCAGGCAGCACTTATAGTACTTATGGCACAGACAGGTTCCTATGTTCCGGCCAAAGAAGCGGATATAGGTATATGTGACCGGATTTTCACAAGAGTCGGCGCATCTGATGACCTTGCAAGCGGACAAAGTACATTTATGGTTGAAATGACCGAGGTGGCTAATATCCTGCGTAACGCTACAGCTGACAGCCTCCTTATATTGGATGAAATCGGCCGCGGAACAAGCACATTTGACGGACTTTCCATTGCATGGGCCGTCGTTGAACACATAAGCAACCGCCGATTACTTGGAGCAAAGACGCTTTTTGCAACCCACTATCATGAGCTCACTGAACTTGAAGGTTTCGTGGACGGTGTCAATAATTACTGTATTGCCGTTAAAGAACAAGGCGATGATATAGTTTTCCTCCGTAAAATAGTAAAAGGCGGAGCTGACAAGAGTTACGGCATACAGGTAGCCAAACTGGCCGGTGTTCCGGATAATGTAATCGCAAGAGCCAAAGAAATTGTCAATGAACTCGCCGATAATGACATTTCAATGAAAACCAAAGAAATTGCAAGACTTGGCATTACCAAGGATGATGTTAAAATACCGGAACATGTCGGCAAAGAAGAATTTGTGCAAATGTCGCTTTTTGATGCGGTTAACAATGATGATATCATTGATGAAATCAAGAATCTCGATTTGTCAAGGATTACACCTATTGACGCACTTAATCAGTTATATTCCATACAGGACAAAATCAAAAACAGGTGGTAATATATGTCAATTAACATTCTGGACAGCAATACAATAAATAAAATAGCGGCAGGAGAGGTCGTTGAAAGGCCTTCATCGGTCGTAAAGGAATTGGTTGAAAATGCCATAGATGCCGGTGCCAATGCCATAACGGTCGAGATAAAAGACGGTGGCATGACACTTATCAGAGTTACGGACAACGGATGCGGAATCCATAAAGAAGAAGTTAAAGTCGCATTTTTACGACATTCCACAAGCAAGATAAAGACAGCAGCCGACCTTCTTGGCATATCGTCACTCGGATTCAGAGGCGAAGCGCTGTCAAGTATAAGTGCCGTGTCCCAGGTAGAATTAATAACCAAATGTCCCGAATCCCTTTCCGGTGTAAGATACAGAATTGACGGGGGAGCCCAAAAAGAGCTTGAAGATGTCGGTGCTCCTGACGGAACAACTTTTTTGGTACGCAACCTTTTCTATAACACTCCGGCAAGGCGCAAATTTCTTAAAACCCCTGCAACAGAAGCCGGTTATGTAAGTTCTGTCATGGAACATTTATGTATGTCGCACCCCGATATTTCATTCAGATTTATTAACAATAACCAGCCAAAGCTCCAGACGGTCGGCAACGGTAATTTAAAGGATGTAATATATGCAGTTTACGGAAGGGAAATATCCGCAAATCTCATCGAAATCCACGAAAAATTCGATACTTTTTCAATGGACGGTTTTATCGGCAAACCGGCGGTCTGCCGCGGAAACCGCAATTACGAAAATTATTATATTAATGGGCGATATATAAGAAATTCCATCGTTTCCAAGGCAATAGAAGAGGGCTTTGCGCCGTTTATAATGCAGCATAAATATCCGTTTACGGCTTTTCACATCACAATAGAGCCTGAACTTCTTGACGTAAATGTACACCCGTCCAAGATGGAGCTCCGTTTTGCCAATTCGCCTTATATATATGATTGTGTCAGGAATGCCGTTATGGAAGCCCTTTCGCAAAAAGAACTTATAGTCGATGCAACACTTGATGATAAAGTTATTCCGCCTGCATTGACATTACCGGCAGATAATACCAATGCAGACAGTGCCAATGCAGCCGTGACAGAACTGTCAGAAAGTGTCTCATTTACCAAAGCCGTCACATCAGATACGGACGATAAACCTGCAAGAATGCCTGAACCTTTTGAAACAAAACGTGCGGCCGAGTATGATACATCGGTTTTAAAACCGGATTACACACAGCTTAAACTATTTGAACGCCCGGAACTGCTTAAAGAACAGAATAAAAAATCAATCAAGATAATCGGTCAGGTATTTGACACTTACTGGATTATTGAATTTGAGAATAATATGTATATTATTGACCAGCATGCAGCCCATGAAAAGGTCCTTTTTGAACGTTTTATGAAACGTTATAAAGAGCATACAATACATACACAATATATAAGTCCACCCGAAATCATCAAAGTTTCTTTACAGGAAGACAATATTCTTAAAGAACACATGCCTGAATTTAATAAATTCGGATATGAAATAGAAAGTTTCGGCGGCGACGAATATGTGATAAGCGGTATCCCGGCGGATTTTGCCGGCGCATCGCCAAAAGATCTTCTGTTGGAAATCCTTGATGACATGTCCGGTGCCGGAGTTAAAATTACTCCTGATTCCATAAAGGACAGGATTGCAACAATGTCCTGTAAAGCAGCTGTAAAAGGCAACAATAAACTTTCATATGCAGAAGCACGTGAACTTATTGACGAACTTATGGAACTTGATAATCCGTACAACTGTCCACATGGACGTCCTACATTAATTACAATGAGTAAATATGAGCTTGAGAAAAAATTCAAACGTATAATATAGCATATAGGAGTTCCTATGAAAAAACCACTCATAATCCTTACCGGGCCAACTGCCGTCGGTAAAACAGAACTGTCAATACAGCTTGCCGGACACATAAACGGTGAAATAATAAGCGCTGATTCAATGCAGGTATATAAGAAAATGGACATAGGCACAGCCAAAATCATGCCTGACGAAATGCATGGAATCAGACATCATCTTATAGATGTTCTTGACCCATCCGAGGATTTTAACGTATTCCGTTTTAAGGAAATGGCCAATGTGGCAATGGATGAGATATATGATGCGGGACATATTCCGATAATAGCGGGCGGAACCGGATTCTACATTCAATCCGTATTATATGATATCGATTTTACCGATACTGACACTGATGACAATTTCCGTGCACAGATGTATGACATCGCATCACGACATGGTGAATTGTATGTTCATTCACTTCTTAACGATGTCGACCCTGAGTCCGCACAGGCAATTCATCCGAATAATCTTAAACGCGTCATAAGGGCATTGGAGTATTTTCACCAGACCGGACAGAAGATTTCCGAGCATAACAAAGAACAGTCGGTTAAGGAATCGCCGTATAATTATATATATTTTGTGCTCAATGATGACCGGAAACGTATATATGAACGCATTGACAGACGTGTGGATTTAATGATTGAAAATGGGCTTCTTGACGAAGTGCGTTCACTGATGGATATGGGATATGATAAATCACTTGTCTCAATGAAAGGACTGGGATACAAGGAAATTATTGACTATTACAATGGTGTGACCACACTTGATGAAGCGGTTTACATACTGAAGCGCGATACCAGACACTTTGCCAAGCGCCAGCTTACATGGTTTGGACGTGAAAAGGATGTTACCTGGGTTAATCTTGATTCCTTTAACGGTGACCGGACTGCCGCGCTCAGCTTCATGCTGAATGAAATAAAAAAACATAAAATATGTGATTGCGAGGAAATATAATGAACGATATTCAGAATAAAATCAATGAAATATATAAAGAAATGGGTATAAGCGATAAAGTTATTGCTATTTCCGATGAGATTGAGTCCGGTCTTTCCGAAAGATTTGCAGCTATAGACAAGGTTGCGGAATACAACCAGATGAAAGTTATAAAAGCCATGCAGAAAAATCAGGTGAGTGAAGCACATCTCGGAACGTCAACCGGCTACGGATACAATGATATCGGCCGCGATACACTCGAAAATGTATATGCAGATGTCTTCCATGCAGAAAGTGCTCTTGTACGTTCCCAGATAACCTGCGGAACACATGCACTTACGGTTGCCCTTGCCGGAAATTTAAGACCGGGAGATGAGCTCTTTTCTCCTGTAGGCATGCCTTATGACACATTACAGGGGATTATAGGAATAAGAGAAGAAAAAGGCAGCCTTGCCGAATACGGAATAACATATGCGCAGGCAGATCTTAAGGAGAATGGCGATTTTGATTATGATGCAATACGTGCCGGTATAAATGAACGTACCAGACTTGTAACAATACAACGTTCCAAAGGTTATGCTTCCCGGCCGACATTATCTGTTGAACGCATCGGAGAACTCATTTCATTTGTAAAAAGCATCAAACCCGATGTTATATGTATGGTGGATAACTGTTACGGCGAGTTCGTTGAAACAATTGAACCTACGGATGTCGGTGCAGACCTTGTTGTCGGTTCTCTCATAAAGAACCCCGGCGGCGGACTTGCGCCAATCGGAGGATATATCTGCGGCCGTAAAGAATATGTCGATAATGCCGCATACCGCCTTACAGCTCCGGGTCTCGGAAGGGAACTTGGCGCATCATTGGGAGTCAATTCACAGTTTTTCCAAGGTCTTTTTATGGCCCCTACGGTTACGGCAGCAGCTCTTAAAGGTGCTATTTTTGCTGCAAATCTGTATGAACGCCTCGGCTTTAAGGTCATACCGGATTCTAATGAACCGCGCTATGATATAATACAAGCTGTTGAGCTTATGAAACCTGAATATCTTATAGCATTCTGCAAAGGAATACAGGCTGCATCACCTGTTGATTCACATGTAACTCCTGAGCCTTGGGATATGCCGGGATATGATTCCAAGGTTATTATGGCAGCAGGTACATTTGTATCCGGAGCATCCATCGAGCTTTCGGCTGACGGACCGTTAAGACCGCCTTATTCGGTATTCTTCCAGGGCGGGCTCACATGGGGACATGCCAAACTCGGTATCATGATGAGTCTCCAGAAACTTACAGAGTCAGATTTTGATTTTTAAATGTATACATCAATGCCAATATGTGGTATTATATAAATGTTCATTTTATATTTCCTGCCTGCCGGGATAGGAGATTTAATGAAACTTAACAGCGGCAGATATGGTATGCTCCCTTATGAGAAATGTTTAAGATATGGTCCGGAATCGTTATCGGATACCGAACTTATGGCTATAATTTTAAGGAGCGGAACTACAGGCAGCAATTGCATTGAAATAGCACAGAAATTAATAGATTCTTTTGAAGGAAACGGTATACTCGGACTTAAACATATGTCAATCGCACGTCTTAAGTCTATTGAAGGTATAGGTAATGTTAAGGCTGTAATGCTTAAATGTATCGGCGAATTATCTTCGCGTATAAGCCGTGCGGACAGACAGCATATGAAGACCTTTACCGATTCCGGTACCGTTGCCGGTTATTATATGGAGCAGTTAAGACATCTTGAGTCGGAACGTTTTATTCTTATGCTTTTGGACAATAAGTGCTCACTGATACACGAATCTGTTATTTCTGTCGGAACGGTTAATTATGCCTGCATCTCGGTTCGCGAGATTTTTAAAAACGCATTGGAATACGGTGCGGTTAATATTATAATGGTGCATAATCACCCAAGTGGTGACCCTGCGCCGAGTCATGAAGATATACTGTCTACCGGACAGGTCTATGATGCCGGAAAGCTTATGGGGATTCCTCTGCTGGATCATATCATCATAGGTGATAACAGGTATGTAAGCCTTCGGGAGAAAGATTTATTGGGAAAGGAATAATTATGTCACGTAACATCATCGGATTGGATATAGGTACAAGCAATATCAAAATATACTCAAGAGACCAGGATACTATTTTAAACGAGAAAAACATAATAGCAATAGCTAACAAGAAAGATGTATATGCATTCGGAGATGAGGCATTTGAGATGCACGAAAAGGCACCTGACAATATTAATGTGTCTTTTCCTGTTAAATACGGAGTTATTGCCGATTTTGACAATATGCAGGTTCTTTTTACCGAATTTATAAGAAAAATAGAACATGCTGTCAAGAAAATACCGCCTGCTGATTATTATGTGGCAGTCCCTACCGGCATTACGGAAGTAGAGAAGCGTGCATTCCTTGAGCTGGCGGATGATCCGTCAATCCACGCCAAGAGAATAATGGTTATCAATAAACCGGTTGCCGATGCTCTCGGCGCAGGTGTTGAAGTTATGGAAGCCAAAGGAATCATGGTTGTTAATATCGGAGCTGATACGACGGAAATCTCCGTACTTTCCCTTGGAGGAATTGTTCTCAGCAAGGCTGTCAAGTTTGGCGGCAACAAGCTCGATGAACAGATAATCAGTGCCGTACGCAAGAAATATAATCTCGTAATCGGTGCCAAGACGGCAGAGTATATCAAATATGAGCTCGGAAGTGCCATAAGGGAAGAAGAACACTCCGTTGATGTGTTCGGACGCCATATTGTCACGGGACTTCCTACCAAATGCAGCATTTCATCAGATGTTGTATATGAGTGCATGATCGATTTCATCCGTCAGATCATCGATGCAATCAAGACCATTCTTGAGCGCACACCGCCTGAACTTTCGGCTGATATCATCGATACCGGAATTTATCTTACGGGAGGTTCTTCGGCAATACGTTCACTTTCACAGCTTATTAACAGTGAGACAGAACTTCATGTCAATATATCCGAGAACCCTTCGGAATGTGTTGTGCGCGGTATCAAGAAAATCATTGACAACCCTAAGTACAGTGAAATAGCTTATATTCCTAAGGAAAGAATAATAGATTAGAGTTAAGAAATTATGAGAAACAGGTTAAAGAAATTTTTTACAGCCAGGGTATGGCTCACACTTCTTGTATGTATATGTTTTTTCTTTATAGGACTTACTTTTTTTACGGATGCTCTCACTAAGCCTTTACAGAAAATAACATCTTCGGTCATAATTCCTATGCAGAAAGGTGTTAACGGAATCGGTCTGTGGCTTACCGAGAAGAGTGATTTACTTGTAAGTGTCGAGAAATTGCAGTCCGAGAATTCGGATTTACGACAGGAGATTGAGGATCTTAAAGCTGAGAATCTTCAGATTCAGAAGGAAAATGTCGAACTGAACACATTGCGTGAGCTTTACAAACTTGACAAAACATATTCCAACTATAAGAAAGTCGGCGCTTCAGTCATCGGAAGAAGTTCGGATAACTGGTACAGCACATTTACGATTGATAAAGGTTCCAAGGACGGTATTGAAGTTGATATGAATGTCGTTGCCGGAAACGGACTTGTCGGAATTGTTACCACGGTTTCAGATAATTTTTCCATAGTCCGTGCGATAATCGATGACTCGAGCAATGTAAGTTCCATGTTGTTAAATACATCCGACATCTGTACCGTAAGCGGTGATCTGCAGCTGGTGGATGAGGGATATATCAAACTCCAGCACCTTGATGGTGATGTTAAAATCAATGACGGTGATATGATTGTCACATCCAATATAAGCGAGAAATACCTTGAAGGCATACTGATAGGATATGCCAAAGACATAACTCTCGATTCCAATAACCTCACGCAGTCCGGTTATATAGTTCCTGCGGTTGATTTTAAACATATTAACACTGTTCTGGTAATTCTTGATAAAAAAACTGCCACCAAATAGTTAGCGAGGTTCGTTTTGAGACGTTTTATAATAAGTTTTGTGTCAATAATTATATTATATGTACTTCAATGCACTGTTTTTAAAGGCGCTTTACTTGTGGCCGGAGTGGCTCCGAATCTTATGCTGATGTTTACATGCATTGTGGGTTTTATGCGTGGCCGCAAGTCCGGAATGATTACCGGATTTGCCGGAGGTATGTTAATCGATATCATGAGCGGAGGAATGATAGGTTTTACGCCGCTTCTTTATCTGCTTGCAGGATATTACAACGGTATGTTTTACAAGGAATACACCAAAGAACAGATGCTGCTCCCGATAAGTCTGGTTGCCATGTGTGACTTTTCATATGGACTTATATACTATTTTGTAACATATCTTATGCGAAACAGGCTTAATCTGGGATATTACATATCCACTGTAATTATGCCGGAAACCATATATACTGTTGTTGTTACAATTTTTGCATATATTTTTGTATATTACATCAACAGAAAACTCGATTCAATTGATAAAAAGAGAAAGGCAAAAAATGTTAAAAGAACAGCTGGCTGATTTTTTTAAAGATTTAGGATATATACTTAAGAAAATATTTACGTCGAGAATGGTTCCGTTTGCTGCGGCAGGTGCCGTTCTTTTTGCAATTCTTATAATCAAGCTTTTTAATATGCAGATAGTCCATGGTGACGATTATACCGATTCATATATTATGAAAGCGGAGAAAACCGTCACTACGACCGGTACACGCGGCGACATATATGATACCAACGGTAAGCTCCTGGCTTACAGTGAATTAGCTTACTCTGTTGTAATAGAAGATAGCGGAACTTATACATCAACATCTGTAAAAAACGCTTCCATCAATGCTGTAATCGCTAAAATGATTGAGATTATAGAGAATAACGGAGACAGTATTGACTATGATTTCGGGCTGGCATGCAACGAATCCGGTTATTATTACACCGTATCTGATAATGCACTTTTGCGTTTTCTTCGTGATATGTACGGGCGATCCGCAATATCCAAGCTTACAGATGATGAACGTAATTCCACTCCGGCGGATTCTGCCGAGGTCCTGCGTAACCGTTATAAAATCTATACAGCCGAAGATGTTGAAAATCTTAAAAAAGCAGAAGCTGCCAAGCAGGCAAAGAATCCGAAGTTTAAACTTACGGATTATGATTCACTTAACATATATGATGATATAACGGCAATGAAAATAGCCTATGTAAGATATAATCTTGCAGCCAACTCATATAAACGTTATCTTTCTTTTACGGTATCAAGCAATGTCAATGAGCATACAATGGCTGCTATACTTGAAAATAAAGATATCCTCACAGGAGTATCCATAGAAGAAGATACCGTAAGAAAATACAATTACAGCGAATATATCGCACATATCATCGGATATACCGGCAAGGTGAGTTCAGACCAGCTTGAAGAACTTCAGGCCATTGACAGTTCATACGACGCAACCGATATTGTCGGTAAATCCGGCATAGAACAGCAATACGAGACCACTCTTTCCGGAACGAAGGGCACCCGTACCATGCTTGTAGATAATGTGGGACGTGTACTTGAGGTTACGAATGAGGTGGAAGCTGTTGCCGGCAAAGATGTATATCTTACAATTGACATTGATTTACAGGAGAAAATATATAAACTCCTTGAAAGAAGACTTGCGGAAATAGTTGTATCATATCTTACTCAGTCTGATTCTCCTTTTAAAGATGACGGACAGATACTTATTCCGATTAAGGATGTTTATTTTGCACTTATAAATAACAATGTAATTGACATTGATAAAATCGCTTCATCTGATACTGCGGCAGCACAGACAACGTACTCTTTGTTTTCCACTCAGAAAAACACGGTACTTGCAGCAATAAATGCCGATCTTGAAAGCGGTGATACAGCATACGGTGCACAGACAGATGACATGAAATCCTACCTCAAACTTGTCAGGAGGATTTTAATAGACGATGGCATTATTAACAGTGATAAAATAACTGCTTCGGATGATTTGTCCAAACAATGGACAGCCGGAAACATCTCACTGAGACAATATCTGGAGGGTGCCATTAATAATCAGTGGGTTAATATTTATAACCTTGACATAAGCTCTGATTATCCTACCACGGACGAGGTCCTTGCAAGTGTATTGGATTATGCATCCGATGCCATTACAAAAAGTACGGATTTTGACAAACTTATTTATGAATATCTTATTAATAACCATATTTTATCAGGTCGTGAAATATGCCTGCTGCTTATGGAACAGGGAGCTGTTAAATACACAGAGAGTGAATATGTAAATATCACAAACGGCGGCTCAACATTTGACTTCCTTGAAACCAAAATAGCCAATCTTGACATAACTCCGGCGCAGCTTGCACTTGATCCGTGTTCAGGTTCCTGTGTTGTTGAAGATCCTAACAGCGGTTCAATTCTTGCTATGGTAAGTTATCCAAGTTATGATATTAACTATTTTTCGGGTTCCATTAACGCCGATTATTACAATAAACTGTTGAATGACAAATCTACTCCGCTTGTAAACAGGGCAACCCAGACCAAAATTGCTCCCGGTTCTACTTTCAAACCGCTTATAGCTGTTGCAGGACTTGCGGAAGGTGTCATTACACCTAATGACACAGTATATTGTGATGGTATATATGATAAAATAACACCAAACATTAAATGTTGGATCCATCCTGACAAGCACGGCTCAGTGAATACAGAATCTGCGCTCGAACACTCATGCAACGAGTATTTCTGTGACATCGGTTACAGGCTGTGTTTTACTCCGGGCGGAGAAATAAGTTTTGAATATGGTCTTTCAAGGGAAAAGAAATATGCTGAACTTCTGGGACTTGGTACCAAAACAGGTATACAGCTTCCCGAATCCACACCGCAGATATCCGATTACAATGCCGTTGCATCAGCAATCGGCCAGGGTACCAATGCTTATACTTCGCTGAATCTTGCAAGATATGTATCAACTCTTGCTAATTTCGGCACCGTATATAATTCATCTATTGTAAGCCGCATATCTGATTCCGATGGAAGTAATGTTGAATTTATAGGATCAACGGTTGCTAATACCGTTGATATCGATCCTTCTATCTGGACAACAGTACGTAACGGCATGGAACGTGTTATTACCAAAGGTGTTATGAATCCGCTTACAAGCAACCTTCCGGTAACCATCTACGGTAAATCCGGTACTGCGCAGGAAGATAAAACACGTGGTGACCACGCCTGCTATATTATGTATTCAACCGATGACGACGGTAATGCTGAGCTTGCAACAGCAGTAATGATACCTTACGGACATTCCGCAACGCATGCCGGTGTAATGGCTTATTATGCTATGGCCTCATATTATGATTACGAACTTCCGTCATCAATCATATTTAACACATCCGGTGGATTTGATATCACTGAATAATCATATAACCTAATTGAAAGGAGGTAACACATAATGAACAATTCTGTTGTTATAAAAGGAAATAAATACGGTATAGTTGTCGTCATGGATGACACTGTTCCTTTTGACGAGCTTAAAGAAAATCTTCTGGATAAATTTAAGAGTGCTGCCAAATTCTTTGACAAAGCCAACATGGCTGTATCATTTGAAGGCCGTAAGCTCAGTCCTAAAGAAGAACGGGAATGTCTTGATATAATATCTGAGAATTCCGATCTTAATATTGTATGTGTAATAGATAATGATGAGCTCCGGGAAAAATATTTCAAAAAAGCAGTGGAAGACAAGCTTGAAGAATTATCATCACATACAGGGCAATTTTACAAGGGAACACTGCGTTCCGGACAGATGCTCGAATCCGACAGCAGTCTGATAATTCTCGGCGATGTTAATCCGGGGGCGAAAGTTATTGCCAAAGGCAATGTCATAATTCTCGGGGCGCTCAAGGGTAATGTATATGCAGGAGCCGGCGGTAATGAAGACTCTTTTGTAGTCGCACTTTTTATGGCGCCGATTCAGATACGCATAGGTGACACGATTGCCAGAAGTAATGATTCGGCACGAAAAAACAAGATGCTCAGCAAAGATGCCATGATTGCATTTGTTGAAGATGGCAATATTTATATTGAAAAACTTGACAAAGACACCCTTGGCGACATCAGATTATAATTTTTTTATAATAATTTATGAAATTATGTTGATTTAAGAGCAAAAAAACGGCATAATGTAAAATATGGATTTATTTAAAACCATTCACTATAAGAATCTAACACGGAGGAGTTCAAATGAGTGAAGTAATTGTAGTAACATCAGGAAAAGGCGGCGTAGGTAAGACCACAACTTCAGCCAATGTCGGTACAGGTCTTGCCAAGCTGAATAAAAAAGTTGTACTTATAGATACAGATATCGGTCTTAGAAATCTTGACGTTGTCATGGGACTTGAGAACAGAATCGTCTATAATCTCGTTGACGTAGTGGAAGGTAACTGCCGGATCAAACAGGCACTTATCAAGGACAAGCGTTATCCTAACCTTTACCTTCTCCCGTCCGCACAGACAAGGGATAAGACATCTGTTTCACCTGATCAGATGAAGAAACTTATTGATGAGCTCAAAGAAGAATTTGATTACATAATTCTTGACTGTCCTGCAGGTATTGAACAGGGATTTAAGAATGCAATTGCAGGTGCTGACAGAGCACTTGTGGTTACCACACCTGAAGTATCTGCCATAAGGGATGCTGACAGAATTATAGGTCTTCTTGAGGCTAATGAAATTAAGAGAACAGATTTGATCGTCAACAGAATCAGAATGGATATGGTTAAGAAAGGCGATATGATGTCACTTGATGATGTCGTTGACATCCTTTCAATTAATCTTATCGGTGCCGTGCCTGATGACGAGAACATCGTAATTTCCACCAACAACGGTGAGCCGCTCGTTGGTTCGGATGCACTTGCCGGAAAAGCATATATGAATATATGCAAAAGAATTCTTGGTGAGGAAGTGCCTTTACTCGACTTAAGCGGTAAGAGCAGTTTCTGGTCCAAGCTTGCCAGTCTGTTTAAGAAAGATTAAAAGGAGGCATCATCATGGGACTGTTTGATTTATTCAAGAAGAAAAATTCAGGCGATGTTGCCAAAGACAGGTTAAAGCTCCTTCTCGTATCGGACAGAGCTAATTGTTCACCTGATGTCATGGAACTTATCAAGAACGATATCATTAATGTTATATCAAAATATATGATTATTGATACGGACGGCCTTGATATCCAGATTACGCAGACCGAGTCGGATTCCAATAACGGAATGGTGCCGGCACTTTCTGCAAATATTCCGATTAAGGACATGAAGAACAGAAGTACTAAATAAAATCGGGTTTTATTATGTTTAAGAACTTTCATTTTAAATTAAAGTATGTCAATATCAGACTGGTTTTACTTGTGTGGCTGCTTACCGGTATCGGTATCGCAGTAATCGGCAGTGCGGTTCCCGGAGGCAGTTACCAGAATAAGCAGATTATCGGAATGGCGGCGAGTACTGTACTTATGCTGCTCATTATGATAGTAGATTATAATCTGCTTCTAAAGCTTCACTGGGTAATATACGCGGCATGTGTTGCTATGCTTGCCGCGGTTTTAATAGGCGGTAAGAACGTAAACGGTGCAACCAGATGGTTTCGGATAACCGAAACCATAAGTGTACAGCCATCTGAATTTGCCAAAATATTGATGATACTTTTCTGGTCATGGCTGATTGGCCGTAATCAGGATATACTTAAGAAATGGAAATCATTTCTGATAGTTGCTCTGGTAAGTGCCATCCCACTGGTTCTTATACTTGCAGAACCTGACTTATCAACCACGATTTTAATGATTATGCTTTTTGTTACCAATCTTTTTATCGGTGGTTTCAGTTACAAAAAATTCGGTATTATACTTGCAGTGCTGGTTCCGATAGCGGCTGCCGCAATAATTTACATTGAAGCGGTTCCGCCTCCAAAAAATCTGCTTGTTAAAGAATACCAGTACAAAAGAATTATGGCTTTCCTTAATCCGGATGAATATGATGATGAACGCCTTCAGCAGGATAATTCCGCAATGGCAATCGGTTCGGGAAAGCTTTCCGGAAAAGGTTTATACAACGACAGTACCGATTCTGTCAAGAACGGTAATAATATTCCTGAGCCTCAGACAGACTTTATATTTGCAATCGTGGGTGAAGAACTTGGATTTATTGGGTGTGTTGTTATTATTGGTCTGCTGGCTTTTATAGCTGTTGAATGTATGATTACCGGCGCAAGGGCTCCGGATATGGCCGGACGTCTGATTTGTTTCGGCGTTGCAGCGGTCATTTTTTTCCAGACGTTTATAAATGTCGGCGTTGCAACCGAGCTTCTTCCAAATACAGGTATTCCTTTACCGTTTGTAAGTTACGGATTAAGTTCACTTGTTGCCATGTATTCCGGAATAGGACTTGTACTCAATGTACGTTTCAGAAAAAAAGTTATGTTGGAGGAGGTTAACAATGAACATAGGTTTAATCGCACATGATTCCAAGAAAAAGCTCATGCAGAACTTCTGCATCGCATACAGAGGAATCCTCAATAAACATGAATTATATGCTACAGGTACAACCGGAAGACTTATAGAAGAAGTTGCCAATCTTAATGTGCACAAATATCTTGCCGGACCGCTCGGAGGAGAACAGCAGCTCGGTTCCCAGATAGAAACCAACGAAATTGACCTCGTTATATTCTTACGGGATCCGTTAACTCCACGCTCACATGAGCCGGACACTGCCAATATATTCAGGTTGTGTGATATTCATAATATTCCGCTTGCAACTAATCTTGCAACTGCGGAACTGCTTATCAAATCGCTTGACAGAGGCGACCTTGACTGGCGTGAAATACTAAAATAATATAAAGGAAATCTGTATATATACCATGAAAAGAAAAATCAGATTTATTGTTGGATTCATTGCCGTTGCAATACTGATGTGCAGCTGTGGCAAAGGCTCCTCAATACTAAATTATTACTCACCGGAAGCCGATCCTGCAGTAAATACCATCTCGGATTCCCCTATAACATACGCAAAAGGGTTTGCATCCGGAATCGGAGTTGTATCTGCAGATGCACCTAATTCAGAAGACAGCGATAAAGTAAATTCAGAAGCTGCAATTCTTGTAGATGCGACAAACGGTACCGTACTTTTTCAGAAGAATGTCCATAAGAAAGAGTATCCGGCAAGCACGACCAAAATACTCACCTCGCTTCTTGCGCTTAAATACGGTGATCCCAAATCATCCCGTAAGATAGGAGATGAGGTGCTTATTACTGAAGACAATGTCGTTATGTGCGATTTCAGAATGGGCGATACCATACCTTTTGATGTGATTATCCATGGTGCGCTTATGATGTCCGGTAATGATGCGGCAGCGGCACTTGCATTATTTGCAGCTGATAATTTGACGGATTTTGCTGATTTGATGAATAAAGAAGCACTCGAACTCGGGGCGACTGAATCACACTTCGTTAACCCGCACGGATTATATGACGACAATCATTATTCAACCGCATACGATATGTATCTTATATTTAACGAGGCTATCAAATATGATGAATTTATCGATGTAATTTCGACCAAGCAATATGCCAGTTCATTCATACGTAAAACAGCTTATGGTGAGTATACTATAGCATGTACCTATAAAAATACTAACCGGTATGTTAACGGAGAACGTAAAGCCCCGGAGAATATCAAGGTAATAGGCGGCAAATCCGGATTTACCGAAGTTGCCAAACGAAGCTACGTTATGCTGGCCGAATCAGGCGGACACCGTTATATTATGGTCATTATGCGTTCTGATTCACTTGATACCGTATATGATGACCTGGATTATCTTATGAGTCTGATTCCTGTATCCGATACAAACTAATAATTTAAAGGGTATATAATTTAGCACAATCTGAATTATATACCCTTTTTTATTATATTTTTAAGCCTGGCCAAAACCGCGAATTCTGCCAAATACGCTTATAAGATAAAGACCGGCAATTCCTACAATGGCATATATGATCCTTGACATGACAGTCATATCTCCGAAAACAAATGCAACCAGGTCGAACTTAAATAAACCTATAAGTCCCCAGTTTATGGCTCCTATTATTGTAAGAACAAGTGCAGTATAGTCAAATCCTCTTGAATCCATATGGCAACCTCCTTAATCCGGTTCAGCTTTCCGGAACCGATTTTATATTTCATTAATATCTTTTTCTTTTCACGCATAAAATATAATGGTATTTTTTTGAAAATAATGATATAATTTTAAGAGTATGGATTGAAAGGAGCATAAAATGGCAGGATATAGCAACGTTCGTAAATTCAGAAGAAGACCGACCCTTAATGTCGGCGTATGCATTTTTGCTGTCATATTTATATATATGCTTATATCCGTAATTATTTATGCAGCATCCAAGAAAACAATTATATACGAGGTTGTTGACGGTTCACTGGCATCCGAAGATACCTATCAGGGATTCATTGTAAGGGACGAGACCGTTATAAAATCTGATTATTCAGGATCTGTGAATTATTTTCTTAAAAGCGGACATAAGGCCGGGCTTGAAACTGTAATATGTTCCGTAGATGAGACCGGACGTGTATACGACCGCATTAACGAAGAAGCCGATAAGACCCTCTCCAAGGAAGCACTCGCACAGATAAGGGCAAAGTTAAGTTCATTAACATCAGGTTACAATAATGATACTTTTTATGATACATATAATTACTCCGATGCAATTTCAGGAAGCATTTTTGAATTCCAGTCGGACAATATTGTGGACAGCCTGGATGATTTTATAACAGACACCAAGGATGATGGTTTTTTTCATAAAATAACAACGGACACAAGCGGAATAATTGTATATTCCATAGACGGATATGAGAATTTCAGCGAGAATGACTTAAGCGATTCTATCTTTGATTACACAGATTATAAGTCATCATCATTACAGAATGTTTCTATTACCAATAAGGGAGATGCCATTTATAAACGAATTAACAGTGATAAATGGAATATCTATATCAAGCTCAATGAAACTGAGGCAAATGCATTCAGCGACCGCAAAACAATTAATATCCGTTTTGTAGATGATGATATAAGCTGCACTGCCGGCATAGAGGTTATCAGCCGGGATGAATCATATTACGGTAAACTTACACTTTCAAGATATATGGTTAATTTTGCGGACAAGCGTTTTGTTAACGTAGAGGTAGCCAAGGGACAGGTTCACGGACTTAAGATACCTAACAGCGCTATCCTAAGCTCCAACGCATACAAAATTCCTAAGTCATGCATGTTCACAAACGAAAGCATGATTAAAGAGTCATATGATGAACAGGGGCAGGTTTCGTATATTAATGTAACGCCTGATATATATTATGCCGATGAAGATTACTATTATATTTCAACAGATGATTTTAAAATAGGAGATATTCTTCATATTGCGGATTCTGATGAGATATTTGTGGTCGGAACGATGGCGGAACTTGACGGTGTATATTGTGTTAACAAAGGGTATGCCGTATTTAAAGCGGTAAATGTAATTGATAAAAATAAAGAATACAGTATCGTTACCAAGGGACGTGAATATAGTCTTGCCAAATACGACCATATTGTTCTTGATCATACAACAGTCAAAGATGATGATATAGTAAATTAAACAAGGAGCTTTGTTATGTTAGTTGATAATTTAAAAAAAGTTCAGGATAATATTATAAACGCTGCCAGACGTGCAGGCCGTAATCCTGAAGACATTACACTTATAGCGGTCAGCAAAACCAAACCGGTTTCGATGATACAGGAAATTTATGATGCCGGTGTAAGAGAATTCGGTGAAAATAAAGTCCAGGAAATCGTATCCAAATCGGAAGTACTTCCAGATGACATACACTGGCATATGATTGGACACTTACAACGCAATAAAGTTAAATCGGTGATAGATAAAGCATGCCTGATTCATTCTGTTGATTCATTGAGGCTTGCAGTCCAGATCAGCGAAGAAGCAGTCAAAAAAGGAATTAAAAACATACCGATTCTAATGGAGATTAATATTGCCAGGGAGGATACCAAATTCGGTTTTACTGCTGATGAAGCCTTCGATGCGCTAAAAGAAATAGCTGCACTTCCCAATATCATGGTACGTGGACTTATGACAAGTGCTCCGTATGTGACTGATCCTGAGGATAACAGAAAATATTTTAGACAGTTGAAGCAATTATGTGTTGACTTAAAAGCTAAAAACATTGATAATACAAGTATGGATTTATTGTCCATGGGTATGACCAATGATTACGAGGTTGCAGTAGAAGAGGGCGCCACACATGTCCGTGTCGGAACTGCGATTTTTGGCGAAAGAGATTATAATATATAAGATATAAGATAGGAGACATTGAACAATGGGCTTTATAGACGGTTTTTTAGATAAAATGAAACTTAACGGCAATTATGATGAAGATGAAGAATACGACGGATATGATGACGATGAGGAAGAAGATGTAACGCCTAAGGTCAGAAACAGCCGTAAGAAGAATGATGACATTTTTTCTTCCTCCAAGAATAATTCTGATGATGACGATTTCGGGGATTTAGAGGAGAAAATAATCAAATCAACCGACACAAGACCTGTGAAACCGGCCCGTGTGTCCAGAAATTCTTCCGCATCCCGCGGTTCGTCAAAGAATTCATCAAGTAAGGTGGTAAGTATGCAGGGTAAATTTAATCCAATGGAAGTGTGTGTAATTAAACCTACCAATGTTGAAGACGGACGTGAAATAGCGGAGACTCTGCTTTCAGGACGTGCAGTTATACTTAATCTTGAAGGTTTGGATATGGAACTGGCCCAGAGGATAATTGATTTCAGCGGTGGCGCATGTTTTGCCATTGACGGCAAGCTCAAAAAAGTATCTAATTATATATTTATTGCAACACCTTCATCCATATCAATTTCCGGCGATTTATTTGAACTGTTTTCAAATGATGTATCATTCGGAACAGACAGCAGTGATTTCTGATGCGCGGAAATGAATTTCTGCAATCTGATGAGGACAGGCTCACAGCAGGTAAGCTGATTGATGCCGCTAATATGTGTTATAAACGTGATATCCCTGTAACCACGGATTTTCTCGATCTTAATAAGCAGTCGGTATTTCACCGGATTAATTCATCATCTGAGTGGCCGCCTGTTTATTATGTTATGGATGGCGGATATGACACCGCTGAACGTAAAATGATTATTTTTCTGCCATATGAGGATTTCCCGTATAATCAGCCATATGATATTATACGAATCAAACCGGCTAATCCCCGTTTTGCGGAATCACTTACACATCGGGATTATCTCGGTTCACTTATGGGACTTGGAATCACGCGTGATAAATTAGGTGATGTTGTTCTCGATGACGGATGCGCATATGTATTTGCTGATGCAAATATATCAGATTATATAATATCAGGTCTTTGCCAGGTAAAACATACAACAGTCACTGCTTCAACAATTGACAAACTTGATTTTAACTATACCCCGGCATTCGAAGAAATCAAAGGTACCGTTGCGTCATTACGGCTGGATTCCGTTATATCGCTTGGATTCGGCGGTTCAAGAAACAGCATGATATCACATATAGAGAACGGTCAGACAGCGGTAAATGGGCGTATTATAACGACCAACGCATACAATCTCAAGCCTGACGATATTATATCTGTGCGCGGTCTCGGCAAGATCAGATTTGTTAATTCCGTTGCTTCGACCAAAAAAGGCCGGCTTGTCGTTGTTATTCATAAATATATATAACGGAGATTTATATGAAAAAGATTTTATTTTATATTATGAATTTTATATTAATACCTGTATTGGTCATAACGGATCAGGTTACCAAACAGCTTGCGCTTAAAAATCTTAACGGCAAGCCGCCGGTTGATATTATCAAAAATGTTCTGCAGCTTACATACCTTCGTAATGATGGAGCAGCATGGGGAATGTTTTCGGGCAAACAATGGTTTTTTATAATACTTACAGTTGCACTCATGGTTCTGATTATGTACATCTTAATCAAAATGCCGTTCACACGCAAATATCTGCCCCTTAGGATTATTATCGAAACGCTTATGGCCGGCGCACTTGGCAATTTCATAGACCGTGTTGCCAATGGATATGTTCATGATTTTATATATTTTAAGATAATTGACTTCCCGGTATTTAATTTTGCCGATATATGCGTAAGCCTTTCGATGATTGCATTGGTAATAATGATACTTTTTAAATTCAGGGATACTGATTTTGAATTTCTCAAAATACATAAGTCTAAGAAAGAGGACAATTAATTACATGGATAACATGGATTTTGAAGATATTATTAATCTGACAACCGATGAAAATAATTCAGGAGAGCGTATCGATAAGTTTTTATCCGATATGCTTTCTTCTTATTCCCGCTCATATGTACAGAAACTGATTTCTGATAGTCTCGTTCTGGTTGACAATAAAAATATTAAGTCAAATTATAAACTAAGGGCCGGTGATGCAATTACAATATACATTCCCGTACCCAGGGAACTTGAGGTTACTCCTGAGAATATTCCTCTGGATATTATATATGAAGATGATGACATTATTGTAATCAACAAACCTAAGGGAATGGTTGTTCATCCTTCAGCGGGACATTATACCGGTACTCTTGTAAATGCACTTATGTATCACTGTAAAGACCATTTATCGGCCATTAACGGTATATTACGGCCCGGAATTGTTCATCGTATAGACATGGACACCACCGGTGTTATTGTGGCATGCAAGAATGATGCTGCCCATATTTCCATAAGTGAACAGCTTAAGGAGCACAGCATCACAAGGTACTATTATGCTATATGTTACAATCCTTTCAAAGTAACCGAAGGTACCGTGGACGCTCCAATCGGACGTCATCCGTCCGACCGGAAGAAGCGTGCCATCAATTTTAAAAACGGAAAGCCTGCCGTTACACATTACAAAGTTCTTGAGAATTTCAGCAAATACGCATATATACAATGTCAGCTTGAGACAGGAAGAACACATCAGATACGTGTACATATGGCAAGCATATCTCATCCGTTACTCGGTGATACTATGTATTGTAATGCAAAATGTCCTTTTAATCTTCAGGGTCAGACACTTCATGCCGGAGTACTTGGATTCATCCATCCGCGTACCGGAAAATATGTTGAATTCAGTGCACCTCTGCCGGATTATTTCCAGGATTTACTAAAAAAACTATAAAATTCTTTAAAACAGTTTAAACTTTGACAATAATATGATAAAATAATTCTATAATTATTTATCAGTTACGGAGGGTTTGCTTATGGATAAATATGTAATTACAATAGGTCGTGAGTATGGCAGTGCCGGAAGACAGATAGGCATGCAGCTTGCGGATGAATTAGGTATTAAATGTTATGACAAGGAGCTTCTTGCACGTGCTGCCAAGGACAGCGGAATGGCCGAAGAATTGTTCCATAACCATGATGAGAAACCTACCAACAGTTTTCTTTACTCCCTTGTTATGGATACATATTCCATGGGATATTCAACATCTTCATTCGTGGATATGCCGCTTAACCAGAAGGTTTTTATGGCACAATATGATTCGATAAAGAAACTGGCCCAGGAGGAGAACTGTATCATCGTAGGCCGATGTGCAGATTATGCCTTGAAAGATGATCCCGGTCTTATAAGTATTTTTATCAAAGCCAATATGAATGCCAAAATAAAGCGTATTATGAGAATATATGATTATACTGAAAGCAAGGCAAGAGATACTATTATCAAAACCGATAAGAAAAGAGCCAGCTATTATAATTTCTATTCCAATAAGAAATGGGCAGACTCAAGAAGTTATGATTTATGTATCGACAGCAGTGAACTCGGCATTGACAATACCGTCAAATTTCTTAAATCATATATTGAAACAAGACTTACAACACCAAAAGGAACTATATAATAGGATTTAATTATGGTTTATATATCTAAGAAGAGAGGTATTAAAGACTTCTTCAAAACCAGAAATATGAAATATTATATTGCATTTATGATATTATTTCTGGCTGTCATTGCAACAATTATTATCGTCAGTAAGAGGATTCGCCCAGATGGCAGATCAGATGCTGCTCCGACTGATACCGAATCGGATACTGAATCATACAATGAGCCGGTTACGTCTGCAAGAGGTATGTACAGAATAACTATTAATCTTGCAACGCATATGATTACTGCATATGCTTATGATGAGACCAAAGGAGAGTATTCCAATGAGCCGGGAAGGTATATGATTGCTGGAATCGGTGCTATAACAGAAGGTTCTTATCAGTCTTCAGACGGAATTAAGATGACATGGTTTGAATCTGATGATGGATATTACCGTTATTATTCCAATTACGGAAACGGCATTGAATTTCACTCTGCTTTATATAATACTTCCAATGACAAAAACTCTCTCAATGCATCTGACTTTAATACTATAGGCACAGATACCGATACCCCCGGTATTACCTTGCAATTGGCAGATGCCAAATGGATATATGAAAATTGTTCCTATCAGTCTGAATTCGTCATATATTCTGATTCAGATGAGAATGTTAATTATGAGTTTCTTAAGAAAACAGATATTCCGGAAGGCATTACCTGGGATCCTACCGATACAACGGATGATAATTCTGTATGGTGTCCTACTGAAGTTAAATTGCTTGAGTGTGATTCACAGATTGAAGTAGATACCGGCGACGGAATTAATGATATTTTCAAACACGTCAATGCACGTGACAAGGATGATACAAGTGTTATATCTTATGTATATATAACCGGAAAATATAATCTTGATAAAGCAGGAGAGTACAAAATTACTCTTAATCTGGTTGATACATCCGGAAACCACCTGACTAAACAGATTACACTTATCGTCAGAGAAAGCGAAAGTACCGAAGATTTAACCACTTCCGGCAGCACCGGGGATACAAAGCCTGCATCAGTCAAACCTGATAAGCAGACTGAACCTGTATCATCAGATACTGCCGTAACAAAGCCGGATATTGAGACAACACCGGCTGAAGTTACCGTCCCTGCCGAGACACCCGATATTGAAGAATTTACATCAGTAGAAGAGTTTACCACATCCTCTGATGAGCCTTCTTCAATTACATCTCATGAATAATATAAAGCGGACATTAATTTAATTAGTGCCCGCTTATACTTATTATCTCTGTCTTACTTTAATAATTTATCTGAAAATTCTTTAACCTGTTGTTTCTTTCGTTCGGAAATATCTGCATAATGGTCTTTTGTAACCTGAATATTCTTATGACCCAAAGCATCTGCAACCGCATAGAGATCGGATGTTTCTTCGTAATAATTTGTTCCGAATGTTCTTCGTAATGAATGTGGTGACAAGTGTTTTGATGGAATTGTTGCTGTGCCATACTTACTTACAATGCGTTCAACCGAACGTACCGTAAGACGTCCTTTATCCTTACGAGATGCTACAAAAAGTGCTTTTTCCTTATCGTCGCCGGGTTCTCGCTCATAGTTAATGTAATCCTCCAGATATCTATGCAATTCATCGCCGAAGTATACAATATCTTCATTGCCGCCTTTTCGAATTATCCTTATACAATTATGTTCCCAGTCAATATCATTCAAATCAATTCCAACCAGTTCTGAAACACGGATTCCCGTGCCTCCAAGCAATGCAATTATGGCTGTATCACGCATATTGGATCGTCTTGCATATGGTTTCTTATTATCATCCAGTGCGTCACCTGTAATTACATCCGTAAGTAATTCCTTCATCTCATCAGAATCCAGCCGTGACTGTTTCTTATTATGTATGCGTGGTGAATTAACCAACTTGGCCGGATTGGAATGTAAACCACCAAATGCAAAATAATATTGATAAAATGATCTTAATGATGAAAGCTTTCTGGCTCTTGCATTAGCATCATTTGTTATAATCCGACCGTTTTCATCCTTATGGCTTCTAAGATATGACATATATTCCTGGATATCCCTCGGAGTCATTTTATCCAGTATATCAAGAGTCACATCCTCAACAGAACTGACCATCGGATTGTTAGATGCTATAAAGCGGAAATATGTCCGGATGTCATATGCATATTCCAGCATGGTTGCCGCTGAACGGTTAAGTGTTCCGTCACAATAATCAAAATAATCGCGGCAATACGAAGGCATATCATCAAGAACTGTCTTTAATTTCTCAAGCTGCATTGCAGATAATTGTTTCTTATAATCCATATTATATTGACTCCATAAATTCATTATATTTAATAACTATACATATTATAGCATTTATAGCTGTTTTTTGCAATATTATGTCGTAAAATTAATATTTTGCGACATACTTTATCAAACTCCCCTCATCAATCATTATCCTCTTACAATCTTTCCCTGATATAGTTTCTTCTTGATCATATTGATTCCAAATGCTTTCTGACATGCCTTAACATTGCTTAATTCATTCTCTGTGATTATCGACATGCATATTGCCTTATTGCCATCACGGCCGCATCTTCCGCATCTGTGCAGATAATCTACCGGATTCTGCGGTAATCCGATATTAATAACACAATTAAGTTTCTTAAAATCCAATCCACGCGCCGCAACATCTGAACACACCAGATAATCAACTTTACCTGCTGCAAACTTATCTATAAGCTGTCTGCGGGTATTCTTATCGCAATCTGCATTAAGACAACCGGCATTATAATGATGATATTCCAATTTCTGCGTAATTTCCTCTGTATCATATCTGGAATTTGAAAAAATAATACAATGTCCGGTATTCAATGCCTTTATAGCCTTACGGACCGTCTCAATCTTATCCCTGCGTTCTACCACAACATACATATGTTCGATATTGGCCGGTATGGTTATCTTATCATTTGCAAAAATCTTCGTAAAATTATCTGCAAGCAATCCTGCCGTATTCTGGGTCGACACACTAATTGTAGCTGAATAAAGCATGATCTGGATATCTCTCATAAAACACTTACGAAGTGTAAGAATACCTTCAATATTATCCTTATTAACAAGCTTATCGGCCTCATCTATTATAAATGTGCGTACATTATGAACCGATATACGGCGTTCCTGAATAAGCTCATATATACGCTGATATGTGCCTACAACGATATTAGGCTTGCTTTTCAATGTCTGAAGCTGCCGCTTTGTATTCACTCCGCCAAATAAAGCCGCCGCAGTTACCGAAATTCCTGATTTATTGGAAAGCTGGTTAATCTCACTGCAAATCTGTATGCATAATTCCTTTGATGGTGCAATTATAACTGCATACAATGTATGATTATCAGCATTGGCAGATATCGTTGGTAACAGATACGCAAAAGTCTTGCCTGTACCCGTACCCGAACATCCCATTATATTACGTCCTGATAATGCAGGTTCAATACTCTCCTGCTGTATCGAGGTGAGCTTGTCTATGCCTAATTTATGCAGTCCTGATATTAATCTGTTATCTAATTCCATATTATTCCCTTTCAGATTATCTGCCGGTATAAAGCAGATTGTGTTAAAACTTAATAATATGATTATATCAAAAAAAATAAAATTTGCATATACTTTATCGAAAAGAGGTAAATTAAGGTCATATTTTTCAAAAATCCGGCACGCATGATGCGTGCCGGGAAAATATATGCCGGAATTAAACCGGCGGTTTAAGGGGTGGCAAATTAATGTACAGAATCTGCATAATATATCACAATCATGTTATCTCCTGCATTTATGTCATCAGTCGTAAGATTGTTAATATCCTTCAACTGTTCCATATAATCATATATACTGTCATAATAATCATAATCAATATTCGCCTGTGCTATTGACCAGAGTGTATCTCCCTCGTCGACTGTAATATTGGTAAAATATGTATCTGATGCCGAAGCATGTCTCTTGCTCTGACCTTTGACAATTACACTGCCCAGTACAAATGAAATTAACATAATACAAAATAATATGGCAAAAATCACTGCCTTATAAGAGATCATAGTGCTTCTTCTGGTAATTGCTGTCATATGTATACCTCCTGGTTTCCTGAATATCGCATCCGTTCGAATATCTGTTCGATATATTGTTATAATAACACCCGAACAGATGTTTGTCAACATAAAAAACGAACATTTTTTCGGAACTTTTGTTTGCTTTTCCTCCTGACATGTGATAATATATATTTAAATAATTTACAGTCTGTATACACAGAATAAGGAGATTACATATGGCTAACGGAAAGATTACTATTAAGCAGCAGGCGATTCTTGAATTTATTAAAGAACAGATTCTTGCCAAGGGTTACCCTCCTTCGGTAAGAGAGATCTGCGAAGCTGTCAATCTTAAGTCCACCTCCAGTGTACATGCACATCTGGAGACACTTGCAAAGAACGGTTATATCAGAAGAGATCCTACCAAGCAGCGTGCCATCGAGATTATAGATGATGATTATGCAATTACACGCCGTGATGTGGTTAATATTCCTATCGTCGGAACCGTAGCTGCGGGACAGCCTCTTCTGGCTGTTGAGAATATCGTCGATTACTATCCTGTACCGGTTGACATGGTACCTAATGAAGAGCTTTTTATGCTTAAAGTCAAGGGAGAAAGCATGATTAGTGCGGGAATACTTCCGGGTGATGCTATAATCGTTGCAAGACGCAGCACAGCATCGAACGGCGAAATGGTTGTAGCTCTTGTCGATGACTCCGCTACAGTTAAGACATTTTATAAAGAGAACGGTCATTACAGACTTCAGCCGGAGAATGATTACATGGAACCGATTATTGTTGATCATTGTACTATTATAGGTAAGGTAATCGGACTGATAAGAATTGGCATCTGATATTTATACAATAACAGACAGCATCTGAGGGGTTCCTCATTTATGCTGTCTGTTATTTATCTCTCTGTTCTTTTTTGTAATTCATAAAGGAGTTCTGCTGCTGTCCGGTTAAGTCTTGCATTATATGCGTATGGCGCTATCTCACATAACGGTTCAAGCACGAAGAAACGGTTGGCCATATCTATATGCGGTACCATAAGCCTTGAGGTATTAATAATCTGCTCATCATATAACAGAATATCCAAATCAAGTGTTCTTGGTCCCCAGTGGATTTCGCGTGTTCTTCCGGCTTCTTTTTCAAGTGTGTTAAGATATGTTAAGAGGTTATCAGGTTCAAGATATGTCTCTATCTGTACAACACCATTAATAAAATCCGGCTGTTCAACTCCTCCGTAAGGCTTGGTATTTATCAATGAAGATTCCTTTATAACTCGTATTGAAGCATTATTTTTCATGGCATCCAATGCGCTTCTTATTATAAGCATAGAATCACCTATATTGGATCCCAGTGCTATATATGCCGTATGCCATTTACGGGTTATTGTAACCGATACATTCTCAAGCGGAAGTCCGACAGGTGCCTCTGGTTTGTATATAGTAAGTGTAAGCTCGCGTATAAGCTTTGAATATTTAAAAATATGTGCCGCAAGATTATTTGCAACAGCTTCTATAAGATTATATCTGTTATTTTGCATATAATCTGTGATAACATGACTTAGTTCGGCATAATTTACGGATTTATCGAGATCGTCAGTAATGCCCGCCTGATATGTATCCACGCCAAGTCTGGCTGACACATAGAAATTCTGGCCGTTTATCTGTTCATCCCTGAACACGCCGTGATTACAGTATATTTTCAATTTGTCTATTGATATTGTATCCATTGTATTCCGCCTTTACGAATTCATTATTGCTTCCGTCATCTTGACAGCACGATAATTTTCCTTGACATCATGCACTCTTACGAACATACAATGATTCAGTGCTCCGATTACCGAGGTTGCAACGGTTCCTTCCACTCTCTCGTCCTTGGGAAGATCAAGAGTAAGGCCGACAACCGATTTACGTGAGGTTCCCAACAGAACCGGATAACCCATGTCGGATAATCTGTCAAGATACTTGATCACCTGAAGATTCTGCGTGTAATCCTTGCCGAAACCAACACCGGGATCCAGGATTATCTTATCATCCGATATCCCTGCTTTATGCGCAAGCCTTACACACTCCTTCATATCATTAATATAGTCAGTCATAAAATCCGAATACGGGTTCTTATCAATATCACGATTGTGCATAAGACAGCACGCAACATTGGCATCTGCGATAACCGATGCCATTTCCGGATCGTATTTAAGTCCCCATATATCATTGATCAGGTCGGCGCCGCTTGCAAGTCCCGCCTTCGCGACCTTACTTTTATATGTATCAAGGGAGATAACAATGTCCGTTTCTTTCTTAATCTTTTCAATAATCGGACAGACTCTTTCGATTTCCTCCTCGTCAGAGATCATCGTATACCCCGGTCTTGTCGATTCACCGCCGATATCTATGATATCCGCACCGTCATTAATCATTTCGAGCGCATGCTTAAGCGCTGCTTCTTTATTATTATAACGTCCTCCGTCTGAAAAAGAATCCGGGGTAACATTAAGGATTCCCATTATGTGAGTATGTTTTTCATTGTAATTTCTGTTTCCGATAATCATTATCTAGCACCTGCCATTGTCAAAAAAGTATTGCGAAGTTCAGCATCTTCGGTAAATATTCCCTTGGAAGAAATTGTTACCGTACGGCTTCCCGGTTTCTTGATTCCGCGCATTGTCATACACATATGCTCTGCCTCAATAATAACCATTGCGCCCTTAGCATCAAGATTCTCCATAATAGCATCCGCAATCTGCACAGTCATACGTTCCTGGAGCTGAGGCCTTCTCGCATATACTTCAACCGTTCTTGCAAGCTTACTAAGGCCTGCTACACGACCATTGGGAATATATGCAATATGCGCTTTTCCGTAAAAAGGCAAAAAATGATGTTCACACATAGAGTAAAATGTTATATCTTTTTCTATTATCATATCCGTATTCTGCGTTGAAAAAGTTTTACTAAGATGAACTGATGCATTCTCATTAAGTCCGGCAAAAATTTCCTCATACATCCTGGCAATCCTGTCAGGTGTCTCAACAAGGCCCTCCCTTGACGCGTCCTCACCGATTCCTTCTATTATAAGCTGCACGCCCTGTTTTATTTTATCTTTGTCCATATTTTCTGTAAGCCTCCTTCACTAATGCAAGATGTGCCAATGAACCGCATGCTATAACTTTATTTTCACCGGCCATATCAAAAGCAAGTGATACCGCTTTATAAATATCTGCCTCATATCCAACTTCTATATCATAATATTTTTTGATATATTCTGCAAGGTCTTTAGCAGGAAAAGAACGCGGATTATCCGGTGCCATTGTCGTTATAACCGAATCTGCCAAAGGCATGATATGCTCAAGCACACCGCGCGTATCCTTATCCTTGAACATTGCAAGAATAATCACGGATTTTTCATCTCCGTAAAGCCTGTGGTAACTGTCAGCAAAAGCTGCCGCTCCGGCCGGATTATGTGCCCCGTCGAGAATAAGCATCTTTTTATTATCGTTAAGGATTTCAAACCTTCCCGGCCACTTCATGTTGTACATACCGGCTCTAATGATATCATCAGTCAGATTATATCCTTTATTACGAAGTCGGTCCACAACTTCCAATGCGATTGCGCCATTCACAGCCTGATATGCTGCCGGAGTATTCAGCCTGATATCTTTATATCCGCGGTAACTGAACACAAGTTCATTATTACCTGTATTACAGATTATATTCTCATCATTTATGTAATATATATCACTTTGGGCCTGCATGGCACGTTCCGTTAAGACGGATGAATATCGTTCATCCTTGTATGCAGCCACATCCACACCGGGCTTTATTATTCCCGCTTTACATTCCGCTATTTTCTCAATAGTATCGCCCAGGAATGACATATGGTCCATCGAAACCGGTGTGATTACCGAGCAGATAACGTCAGACATGACATTAGTTGCATCAAGTTCACCACCCATGCCACATTCAACAATGGCAATATCACATTTCATGCGGTCAAAAAACATAAATGCCGCCGCCGTCTCTATCTCAAACCTTGTAGGACAGAGATTTTCATCGCACACAGACACAGTATCTGTTATAACCCTGGCAAAGTCATCTTCACTTATATTTACCCCGTTAAACGATATTGTCTCAAGCGGATCGAATACGGCAGGTGAACAATATCGTCCGATGCGGTAACCGGCCATGGTAAGCACGGATGTTAAGAAAGCACCTACGGAGCCTTTTCCGTTGGTGCCTGCAATATGAACGGCCCGCACTTTATTCTGCGGGTTTCCCAATCTTGTTAATAATTCAGAAATATTCTCAAGACCCGGCCTGCTTCCAAGACCGTTAAGACTGTCAAGATATTCTGTAGTTTCCCTATAGTTCATTACAAATCCTCTATTTCAACGTTGGTTCCATCGCTCCAGATTCGCTCAAGATCATAGAAGAAACGTTCTTCCTTTGAAAAAACATGCACAATAACATCGCCGAAATCCATAAGTATCCAGCCTGAATTATTATTTCCTTCAACCTGTTTTAATTTGACACCGGCTTCGAGAAGTTTCTCTTCGACACTATCGGCAATAGCCTGAACCTGATTGACATTGCTTCCGTTGGTAACTATAAAATAATCCGCAATTACCGATACTTTTGATATATCGATTATTCTTGTGTTTTCGCCTTTTTTATCGCTTATGGCCTCATATGCTGTTTTAAGAATGTCTTTTGAGCTCATAAAACCGTTCCTTTCTTATCTGTCCTTATAAAAATCCCTTGTCTTTACCGTCATTTCATCTATGCATTTTTTCTTACCCTTAAGGTAATTAAGTGTATCATCAGATATAACATACACGCATCTGTCAAGATTTTCAAAAGCAAGTCTCCTGATATATGCAAGATTCGGCTGTCTGGTTCTTCCGGGTTCCATATAATCGGCCGTAAATACGATTTTCTCAAGGAGCGTCATATCCGGTCTGCCGGTTGTATGCCACGTTATCGCGCTTAGAACCGCCTCATCCTCCACACCGTACCTGTGGGCAGCATAATATGCGCCAAGTTTGCCATGAAGAAGAAAAGGGTTATCACGTTCACTTTCTGTAACGTCAATGGAATGTTTCAGAGCTTTTTCAAGCATCTGTGCATCACTCATGCACTTCGCATTATCATGAAGGAGGCCTGCAATCATCGCCTGACATAGCAGCTCGTCCTCTGTGCCCTCAGGTGCATAATGCATTGCAAGTGCAGCCGCCGTATACATAACGCCTAGTGTATGTGTCATACGGCTTTCATCAATATATTTTGAAAGTTTGTGTCTTATTGCGTCAAAATCATATTCTGCCATAATATTATACCTGCTTTGTATATAAATTATTTGTCCGGATATATTCCATAACCTGTTCCGGTATATACTGTTTTACATCTTTGCCTTCAGAAATCATCTGTCTTAACATGGTAGAACTTATATCGGTATCGGGCATACTCAAAAAATGCGTAACCGCACCGTATTTTGTACCGTACTCACCAGCCTTACACTCAAGCGCTGCCGTCGGTATTCCATCCCTGCAGGCACATGCTATCTGGGCTTTTGCCATTATTATCTCAGGATGAAACCATGTATCAAGTGCCATATACGAATCCGCGCCCAGTATAAAACACAGATTCGGATTCTCCTCATACAAAATGCTTAAAGTCCTCGCCGTATATGATGCGCCATCCATCTTAAGTTCCATGTCAGAAACTTCAAACCTGTCGTTATAACCGATTGCCAGCTTTGTCATGTTAAACCTGTGTTCGCTATCGGTAATCATGCGGTTTCTTTTGTGCGGCGGAACAGCCGCCGGGATAAAAATAACCTTCGTCAGTTCAAGCTCCGACAATGCGTACTCCGCAAGCTTAAGATGCGCCATATGAATCGGATCAAAAGTACCTCCGAGTATGCCGATTTTACCGGTTACATTCATATTATGCCTGCTTTTTACCGGCCTTCGGAAGTTCTATTTTACGATGTTTTTCATCCTTGGCCTGTTTGTATAATACAATTTTCTTGCCGATTACCTGTACAAGCTGTGAACGTGTACGTTCCGCAAGTATCACTCCGAGTTCCTTCGGATCATCTGCGCAGTTCTGAAGAACACTTATCTTTATAAGTTCTCTTTTCTCAAGCGCTTCCGACACCGCATTGACGAATTCCGGTGTTATTGAACTCTTGCCGCACTGAAAAATCGGTTCGGTTGTCATGGCAAGACCTTTTAAATATGCACGCTGTTTGGTTGTCATATATTATCCTCCTGTTATCTGTAATAATCAAATTCCAAATCGCCGAGATAAACCGTGTCGCCTTCCTCAATACCGAGTTCTTCAAGCTTCTCGATTATTCCCTGCTCTTTCATGAATTTCTGGAAGAATGAAAATCCCTTTTCATCATCCAGATTCGTATATCCAAGCATTCTGTCAACACGCGGTCCTTCAATGACAAACGCATGCTCATCCGCCTTGTATACGTCAATCGGAGTGCTGTCATCATACATCTCTTCCGGATAGTATTCACGCTCATATACGACCGGTTCCGACGGACATTCATCAAGCAGATGTCTTACCGCATAGAGAAGTTCCCGAAGCCCTTTGCCCGTTGCCGCCGAAATAGGGAAAACCTTGATTCCCTTCGGTTCAAACTCATCGCGAAGCTTCTGAACCGGATTCTCATCCTCCGAATATATCAAATCTATCTTATTGGCTGCTATAACCTGCGGTTTATCCGCAAGTTCTGCATTGTATGCCTTTAATTCCGAATTAATTTTGTTGATGTCGTCTATAGGATCCCTGCCCTCACTTGATGCCGCATCAACCATGTGAATAATAACTTTGGTTCTTTCAATATGCTTTAAAAATTCATGACCGAGACCGACGCCTTCAGATGCACCCTCTATAAGTCCCGGAATATCAGCGATGACAAAACCGTCAGCGCCGTCTAAGTCCACCACGCCAAGGTTAGGATTAAGTGTTGTAAAATGATAGTTGGCAATCTTCGGTTTGGCATTACTTACCATTGAAAGAAGTGTTGATTTTCCGACATTCGGAAAACCTACCAGTCCGACATCCGCTATCACCTTAAGCTCAAGTCTTACCCATAATTCTTTGGCCTGCTGTCCCGGCTGGGCATATTTAGGGACCTGCATAGTGGCCGTGGCGTAATTTTTGTTACCTTTGCCGCCGCGTCCGCCTCTTAATATGGTGACTTTCATATTGTCACCCGACATGTCGGCAATAATCTTGCCTGAAGTGTCGTCTTTTATAATAGTTCCTTCCGGAACCTTAATGATAAGGTCGGCGCCATCCTTGCCGTGACAAAGTCTTTTGCCGCCTTCCTCTCCGCTTTCTGCAACATATTTGCGGGTATGTCTGAACTCTCCAAGCGTATTGAGTCCCTTGTCAACTTCAAATATGATATCTCCGCCGCGTCCGCCGTCACCGCCGTCCGGGCCGCCTGCTGCGACAAAAAGTTCACGTCTGAAACTTACGTGTCCGTCGCCGCCCTTGCCTGATTTAATAAATATTTTTGCGCTGTCTGCGAACATATGCTGCCTCCTTACATAAACACAGAAAGCTCCAAATCCAATGGATTCGGAGCTTTGATAAAACTTGCTTTACTCTTCTGCTGCAACCGGATATACAGAAACCTGCTTCTTGTCTCTGCCTTTTCTCTCGAATCTTACAATACCGTCTGCTGTAGCAAACAATGTGTCATCGCCACCACGTCCGACATTAACGCCCGGGAGAATCTTTGTTCCACGCTGTCTGTAAAGAATGTTTCCGGCTAATACGAACTGTCCGTCAGCTCTCTTTGCACCTAATCTCTTAGACTCTGAGTCTCTGCCGTTCTTAGTAGAACCAACACCTTTTTTATGAGCGAAAAACTGAAGGTTAAGTTTTAACATAAGTGTTACACCTCCTTGAATGTCTTATGCAGCCGTGATACTAATAATCACGGTATTTAATCGATACGTTCCCCGGATAGTCCCGTGCAATCTCCGTAAGCCCTAATTCAAGCGATTTAAAGAAAAGCTCTGATTCATTACTTACCGCACCGTCTATCTGGAACTCAATAATTGCTCTTCTGTCATTAATATTCTCATCAAACTTGTCATGAGTAAGCTTCTCAATCGAGTTAATGGTATTAATGATGAGTGCCGAAACCGAGGCACATACTACATCGGTTCCTCTCATGCCGTGTCCGGCATGTCCTTTGGACTGAAATCCGATAATATCACCGGACTTCCGATAAAAAATTATATTCGTCATAGACCTGGTTATTAAGCGTTGATTGACTCAATCTTAACCTTTGTGAATAACTGTCTGTGACCGTTCTTCTTGTGATAGCCTGTTTTTCTCTTGTACTTGTAAACAACGACTTTCTTGTCCTTGCCTTCACATACAACAGATGCAGTAACTGATGCTCCGGCAATTGTCGGGTTACCGATTACGGTTTCTCCATCACTTACGAGAAGAACTTTATCGAATGTTACAGTTTCACCATCTGCAACTCCGAGCTTCTCAACTTTGATAACGTCGCCCTCAGATACTTTGTACTGCTTACCACATGTTGCAATAACTGCGTACTTCATCTTGGTTTCCTCCTATTATCAATACTCGCCAGCTATGGTGGTCTTATCGACACTTACTACCTCGCTGTGCGGCACACTAGATTATATTAATATATACAAAGGGATTTGTCAAATGTTTTTTCAAATAAATTATGAATTTTCCATATACCTTCTCACCAGATTCAGCCCGTCCACAGGCACACAGAATTCCGGGGAATGGTTCACGCATGCTTTGTATACTTCATCAATCGCAAACCATTTCACGGACTCAACTTCGTCCGCCTGAAGCGTAAGTGCATTGATGTCGACCGGTTCGGTGTAAAGATACACAAAAGCCACTTCGCAGTCCCTAAACGGCTTGCCGAAAAATTCTTTTTCATATTGGATCGGGAATTTGCCGATGTATGTAAGAGCGGCAGGCTTCGCTTTGATTCCCAGTTCTTCACCAAGTTCCCTTAAAGCAGAATCAAGCGGTTCATCCCCGGCCCTTATATGACCTGCGGATGAGGTATCATATCTGCCCGGAAAAGAGTCCTTATTATACGAGCGCTGCTGTAAAAGGACTTCACAGCCATTATCAGTATTGCGCACAATCCATATATGCGCCGTCCTGTGCCTTATCCCTTTATCATGCGCAACAGTTCTCTGAATAGTTTCTCCGGTAGGTATTCCATTCTCATCTACAATGTCAAAAATTTCCATACATCCAAATTCTCCGTATCACAATTATTACAGGCTTAATCCAGACTTATATTTTATCAGCCTTTTGGAATCTGGCCATCGACATACAGAATATGATCAACAAGCCAGTCAGTGAGATATTTTAGAATTCCCATAATCTGTTCGTCCTGATCTTCTATCTCATCATTATGATTTTCCATGAATTCTTCAAGTTTGTGTATAAATTCCTGATGCTGAATTTTCTGCGTAAATAACTTCTTATAATTGATGGATTCCATGTACTGTTCTTCATCAGTGAAATGTTTCACCGTATAATCATGAAGATTCTTCAATATTGCGTCAATCCTGTCATATTTATCCGGTGTAAACTCGTCATGAAGAAGCTCATATGCCTCGTCTGCATATTTAAACAACTGCTTGTGTTCTTCGTCAATCATATCTATTCCGATATAATATTCTGGTTTCATTTCATACATAATTAATTCCTTCTTTCATTTTAAGATTTTAGTATTTTTTTGAATGTCCTTGCAAAAATAGTGGTACATATTACAACAGCGATTATGTCCGCTGCCGGTTCCGCATAATACACGCCCATTACATCACCGCCCATGGCAGCCGGGAAAATTATTGCAAAAGGTATAAGTAATATGACCTTACGGAGCAGTGCAATAAAAAGTGATATTTTGGCCTGGCCTAATGCCATGAATGTTGTCTGGCAGCTCATCTGCAGTCCGAAAATAAGCATTCCGAATACAAATACCGGAAGCACACGCTTTATAAGAGTTCTTAACGCCTCGCTGTCACCGAATAACAATGCATAGAATCCCGGAAAAACAATTGCACTTAAAGCCATAAGTGCCGACACGCTTGTCATCACTATGATCAGACGCTTAAATGTCGCACGCACCCTGTCCGGCTTACCGGCTCCGTAGTTATAGCTCATTATAGGCTGTACACCCTGGCCGAAACCGTTAATAGGCGTTGTGATTAACTGCATGACACTCTGCAGGACCGTAAGTGATGCCACATACAGATCACCGCCGTATTTCTTGAGGCCGTGATTGAGCACAATGGAAATCATTGCCTCCGTCGCCTGCATGATAAAAGGCGACACTCCAAGTGCCGATATGCTTCCGATAAGACGTATATCCGGCTTTATATTGCATATCTTAATGCGAAGACTTGTCTTTGGCAAGAAAAGGAAACGCATAACCCATGCCGCCGACAGAAACTGGGATATAATCGTCGCAACAGCCGCACCCTTGACGCCCATGTTAAATCCGAATATAAGGACCGGGTCGAGTGCTATATTGACAATGGCTCCGATGAGGACCGAAATCATCGCAACGGAGGATTTACCCTGCGCGGTTATGAACATATTAAGTCCCACCGCAATCTGTACAAAAATTGTACCTATAAGATATATCGAAATATAATCATCCGCATATACATATGTTGCATCGGATGCACCTATAAGATACAGGAAAGGCTTTTTTACAATATAGAATACTGCCATAAGCACAACAGAAAATACTAAAATCATAAAAAAAGAATTTCCGAGTATTTTCTCCGCACGCTTCTTGTCGCCCTTTCCCATTGCTATCGCGGCAAGCGGTGCCCCTCCGGCCCCGGCAAATGCCGCAAATGCGGAAATCACTATTATTACAGGCATTGTGAGGCCAAGACCCGCAAGCGCGTTTTCTCCCACGTCTTTTATTCTTCCAACATATATCCTGTCCACTATGCTGTACAGAATATTGACTATCTGTGATATCATTATCGGAATACCCATGGAAATCATAAGCTTCCATATATTCCCGGTTCCAAGTTTCTCTTCGCTCTGCATGTTATTTCTTCCTTTGAGTAAATTTCATAAATGCTGCCGCCGCAACGATTCCGTCACTGTGGACGCACATAACGATATAACCGTCGTCACATGATTTTTTTCTCACTGATATTTCTTCGCCTTCAAAGCACTGTGTTATATAATGCAGCTCAATATCACTAAGGATCTTGTCTTCATAGAAAGCTCCGTCAAAAGCATCCATAAGCAGATTCACATAACGAAGGTTCGTCATATGCCTGTTCTTATCGGTATCGGTGTATCGTATTACATATCTGTAAACTTCATCCGTCCCGTCTGCATTCTTGGGAAGCCTGGTAAACGGTTCAAGCTGCAACTGTCTGTCAACCGCTGCATTCTCCGGAAAATCTATACATGAAGGCTTCGTAAGATGTCCTGCTTTCATATCAACCAGGCAGCTTTCAAGCCGCCCTGTTGCCGCCTGCTTTCCGTTACAAGTGATTTCAATCGCCTGATGGGTAACAGCGGTTGTTTTCATTTTCTCAATCCATGTATTGATCGTTACCGGATGCTCAAACCCTGTTTCTTCTACGAGGTGCATACGGTATTTGGTATACATCCAGCATATACCGTACTGCTCTGGGATTGTATCATTGCCTTTACCGAAATCATGCATATGTCTTGTCGCGGCATCCTGAAAGAAATTCAGATAGCCTCTTATTCCGATATATCCGTTTTCATCCGCCTCTCTTAACTGAGGCATATAATCATATTCCATGATATAATCTCCGTTTAAAATAATTTCAAGGGACATGTCCCACATTTTCTGTACATTCTGGCTTCCACATAATAGCCGCATTTAAGGCATACTCCTCGTTCAAGATACTTACAGGCAAGACAGGTATCAAGTCTCTGCCGGTACACATCCGGCAATGCCCTGTCATTTTCCGGCGTATCTGCCTTATATTTATTGACGATTTCAAATGCTGTTTTATCGTCAATGGCATTAAGCAGACACCTGACACATCTGAGCTTTTTAAGCGGATTGCCGATACTATTTTCTGACATGACATATCACCGTAACAACCGAAGCAGCCGGAAGTTTAACAATACGTTCCCCACCGTTCCAGTCATCAGTCATATATTCAGGTACTATATTCTCCGGATTGTCAAATGTGTTGCATGCGTGGACGTCTCCGGTAAGCACAGTAATTTCCACCGGTCGGGTAAAAAGCACATTTTCTGAAAACTCGATTTTTACCTCAACTTCATCATTAAGTGAAGCATTGGAAAGAGTAATAGTCACCGTATCATCCTTTACGGATACGGACTGCGATACGGCTCCGACCGATATATCATCACTGCCCACAGTTACTTCATCAACACTGCTTTCCACCAGTTCGGCCCCCTGATGATTCTTATACATTCCGAACACATAATATGTCGGGGTCTTAACGATATCCTTTCCTTCAGTAAGAATCATTGCCTGCAGAACATTAATCATCTGGGCAATATTGGCCATTGATATGCGGTCACATCTTGCATTGAAAATATTAAGATTTGCCGCTGCCACAATGGCATCCCTTATCGTATTCTGCTGATACAGAAATCCCGGATTGGTTCCCGGTTCCACATCATACCAGGTTCCCCATTCGTCCACTATAAGGCTTATATCGTGTTCAGGATCGTATTTATCCATAATTTCAAGGTGTTTATCGATTATATCCGCTATGTGAAGAGTTTTTTGAATTGTAATATAATATTCTTTATCATCAAATTCCGTTGCACTTCCCTTATGCTCCCAGTTTCCCAGAACTGTGTAATAATGAAGGCTTATCGCCCTGGCATGCAATCTGTTGATACGTTTCATAAGTTCTTCGGTCCAATGATAATCATCGGAATTTGGACCGCATGCTATTTTGTACAGGTGGTTGTCACCACAGTCCTTACAGAACTGCTGATAGCGTTTGTATTCGGATGCATAATATTCAGGGTCCATGTTTCCGCCGCATCCCCAGTTTTCATTGCCGATACCGATATATTTAACTTTCCACGGCTGGGTTCTTCCATTCGCCACACGCTCATTGGCTACGGATGATCCCGCCGGTGCCGTCATATATTCAATCCATTCTGATGCTTCTCTTACGGTACCGCTGCCAAGATTAAGCGCGATATACGGCTCACAACCTATCTGGCTGCACAATTCCATAAATTCGTGCGTTCCGAAGCTGTTATCTTCTACCACACCGCCCCAGTTGGTATTAACCATGTGGCGCCTGTCTGCTTTATCTCCGATGCCGTCACGCCAATGATATTCATCTGCAAAGCATCCTCCCGGCCATCTTAATACCGGCACTCCGATTTCCTTCAATGCGTCAACTACATCCTTACGCATTCCGTTAACATTAGGAATATCAGAATCATCCCCAACGTATATTCCGTCGTATATACATCTTCCGAGATGTTCAGAAAACTGTCCGTATAATTCCGGTGATATGATTTTTCCTGTCTTATTTCCAATTTGCAAAGTTGTTTTAAGCATTTCGTTCTCCTTTCAGTATTTCATGTAATGGCTTTTTGATTTTCTTACGCGTTACCTCCATAAGGTCAAGGCCCGTAAATTCCACAAAAACGGCCTTGACAGGGTCTGCAGCAAGATATTTTTTCATTGTATCCTGAATTATATTACGGTTATCTTTCTCACAGAGATTGATGAAATCAATAATTATAATTCCTGATATGTTACGCAGTATAAGCTGTCTGGCAATCTCCGCACAGGCTTCAAGATTAGTCTTTAAAAAAGTCTTCTCCCTGTCCGCGTTACGGCCGTCAAATTTGCCCGTATTCACATCTATTACCGTCAACGCTTCAGTAGGTTCGATAACAAGATATCCGCCCGATTTGAGCCACACACGCTTGTCTAAGGCATGTTCCAGCCTCGATTCCATTGAATAAGCCTTGATAAGCGGCAGCATTTTATCATCATACAGACGTACGGGCGTATCATAGTCCTGTTTTGCAAGGAATCCGGCAAGTTCTTTATTGTCAGTTACAATCTCGTCATCCGGACCGAGTCTGTAAGAGGATATGTCACTTAACATCCCATTGTCAGACTCCTTTAGCAATGTAAAAGCCGGTCTGTGATATGCCTTATCCAGAATATTCCTATATTCTTCTGTCAGACGCTTCAGTTCTGCCTCAATCTCATCCGCAGATGCATTAACCGCATCGGTTCTTATAATAAAACCGTAATCATCGGTAACATACGGCATGACTATGGCTTTAAGTTTGTCAGCCAATATTTTGTCGGTAATCTTATGTGAAACCCCGACACGTCCGGCCTGTTCCCGTGTTATAGCCGCATATTTTCCTCCAAATGATATAATGCTCGATACTAACGGCGCCTTAGACTTAATTCCGTCCTTAAGAACCTGGACAAGCATCAGATCTCCCATGCATACTTTATCCGTATTTTTCCTGTTAAGGAACAACGGACGCGGGTTATCCTTTATCGAAAAATAGCAGACCTTCCCGGGTGTAATTTCGACAAAAGCCGCATCAATATTACGCACAATATCACGCACTCTGGCAACATATATGTTGCCCAGTACGCTTTCTTCATTGTCATATATACCGATGCGGATTTCCCTGTTATCCTCAAAAAGCATTGACAGCTTTCCGGATGTATTATTCACGTTATAATCAGTTATAACTAATTTCTTCATTACCTGCCGGTCAACTCCTTAAAAAAGCATGAATGTGCTCCGGTATGGCACGCCGCTCCCGCCTGTCTTACAATGGCAAGGATTGTATCATTATCACAGTCAAGCTTCATCCCGGATACATACTGGTAATGCCCGGACGTGAGTCCCTTTATCCATAATTCCTGACGGCTTCTGCTGTAATATGTCATCTTACCGGTTGCTATGGTCATATTATAAGCCTCTTCATTCATATAAGCAACCATTAAAACTTCTCCGGTTCCTTCTTCCTGCACAACAACCGGAATCATTCCGTCAGAATTAAGCTTAAATTCGGAATATGGTATTTCACTCTTGAATACCGGAAATTCCTTAACGGCAGCGGCCACATCAATTCTGCGCTCATATATCGCCTTACCCATAATTGCACCCTTTATTCCGGCTGCATTTAATGCTCTCAGATCATCCATGGAAGATACTCCTCCTGAGGCGATCACATCAAGTCCGGTCTCTTCTGTGAGTCTCTTTGTCATCTCAACATTCGGTCCGCAGAGCATACCGTCCTTGGAAATGTCAGTATATACTATATGCCTGACTCCCATTTCTTTCATGGCATTGCAAAGTGAAACTGCGCTTGTACCGGACACCTCGCCCCATCCTTCAATGGCAACCATGCCATCCCTGGCATCGACACCGGCTACTATGTGATCACTTCCGAACCGCTCGATTGCTTTTCGCACAAATTCAGGTTCCTTAACTGCTTTGGTTCCGATTATAACCCTGTATATACCGTATGAGAGCACTCTCTCAATATCTTCCATTGTTCTTATTCCGCCGCCGAGTTCACACGGAACAGTAACCGAACCGACTATTTTTTTGATGGTCTCTTCATTAACCGAATGTCCTTTAAGTGCTCCGTCAAGGTCAACCAGATGAATGAACGTCGCACCGTTCTCCTCAAAATAGCGTGCTACCTTATACGGTTCGTCACTGTATACGGTCATATTGTCAAATTCGCCCTGTTTTAAGCGGACGCATTTGCCGTCTTTTAAATCTATGGCAGGATAAAGCTGCATTTTAAAGTGCTCCTTTCGTGGACGGAAGTCCGTGTACTCTTTCATCATAGGAAACCGCTTCATCAAGCGCCCGTGCAAATGCCTTAAACATTGCCTCGATTATGTGATGGGCATTTTCACCGTACATCTCTTTTATATGGAGATTCATTCCCGCCGAATATGAAACAGCATAGAAAAATTCCTTTACCATTTCCGTGTCAAAATATCCGACACGTTCGGTATTAAATGTACCGTCAAATACAAGATACGGTCTTCCCGATAAGTCGATTGCACAGATCACCAGTGTTTCATCCATAGGAAGCATAAAATTTCCGAATCTCCTAATTCCGCATTTATCACCGAGAGCCTTCCTGATTGCCTCTCCGAGGACAATTCCCGTATCTTCTATAGTATGATGGCAGTCCACATGCAGATCGCCGTTTACCGTCACTTTAAGGTCAAAAAGGCCGTGCTTTGCAAAACTTATCAACATATGGTCAAAAAAACCTATTCCCGTATCAACCTCTGCTTTGCCGCTTCCGTCAAGATCGATTTCAAGTTCAATCTCTGTCTCAGCAGTCTTCCGCGTTACTTTTGATTTTCTTGTCATAATATGCTCCTTATTCAAATCTGACTTTAATTGAGTTGGCATGTGCCGTAAGTCCCTCTGCCTGCGCAAATTTTTCTATGTCGGTATGAATTGCGCCCAATGCTTCTCTTGAATATGATATGATACTTGATTTTTTGATGAAATCATCAACCTCAAGCGGTGAGAAGAACTTGGCTGTTCCGTTAGTCGGAAGTACATGATTCGGTCCGGCAAAATAGTCACCGAGAGGCTCAGAGGAATATTCTCCGAGGAAAATAGCTCCTGCATTACGGATTTTGGTCATTGTCTGGAACGGATCTTTTGTTACAAGTTCAAGGTGTTCGGATGCAATTTCATTAACAACCGCAACAGCCTCATCCATGTCCTTGGCCAGAAGAATATATCCGTAATTTTCGAGTGATTTTTCAATTATCTGTCTTCTTGAAAGCTCTCTTAAGAACCCTTCTGTTTCTTCACTCACCTTCTCGGCAAGCTCCCTTGATGTGGTTACAAGTATCGCCGATGCAAGTTCATCATGCTCTGCCTGGGATAAAAGATCCGCAGCCACAAATCTTGGATTGGCGCTTTCATCCGCAAGTACCATTATCTCACTCGGGCCTGCAATCGAGTCAATTCCAACCTGTCCGTATACGGCTTTTTTGGCAAGTGCAACATATATATTTCCCGGTCCGACTATTTTGTCAACCTTCGGAACGCTTTCAGTTCCGTATGCCATAGCGGCTATTGCCTGCGCTCCACCGACCTTATATATCACATCAACGCCGGCTTCCTTGGCTGCGACAAGCGTGCCACAGTAGATTTTGCCGTCTTTTCCCGGAGGCGTACACATAATTATCTCATCAACGCCGGCAACTTTAGCCGGAACAACATTCATAAGAACAGATGACGGATATGCGGCTTTACCGCCCGGAACATATACTCCGACTCTTGCAAGAGGTGTTATTTTCTGTCCGAGAATTGTACCGTCAGGTGTCGCATCAAACCAGCTGTTACGTTTCTGTTTAGCATGATAATTTCTGATATTTACAAGTGCTTTTCTGATTATTTCAACAAGACCGGCGTCAATCTCTTCATATGCCGCTTTGATTTCATCTTCGGTTACGATTATGTTGTCTGCGTTAAGGTCATAACCGTCGAATTTCTTAGTATATTCAAATACTGCTTCATCGCGGCGGCTTTTGATATCATCTATTATAGTGCTTACACGTCCTTCATACTCTCCGTAGCTGTTAGGACTTCTTTTGAGAAGATTGCTCAAAATATCTTTCCTGGTATTTTCATTAAGTTCAAGTATTCTCATATTATTGTACCTCCGTTTTTCTCTGCTCATCGCGTATGCGGAGCTTGTCTATTATATCCATTATTCTGGTACTTTCCATCTTCATGCTCACCTGGTTAACTACAACTCTTGCTGACAGGTCACACACTTCCTCAAGCACCTGTAAACCGTTCTCACGAAGTGTTGCACCGGTTTCGACAATGTCGACTATAACCTCTGAAAGACCAACAATCGGTGCAAGCTCAACGGAACCGTTAAGTTTGATTATCTCAACCGTCTGGTGCTTAACATTATAGAAATAATCTTTGGCAATATGAGGATATTTGGATGCCACTCTTATAAGGTCGTGGCCGTTAAGCAGCGATCCGGCACTTTCGGGTCCGCACACACACATCTTACACTTACCGATTCCAAGATCATATACCTCATAAAGTTTGCGGTCTTCTTCAAGCAGTGTATCCCTGCCGACAATTCCAATATCCGCCGCGCCATACTCAACATATGTCGGCACATCGGATGCCTTGGCAAGGAAAAATTTAAGTTTAAGTTCTTCATTTACAAATATAAGTTTCCTTGTCTTCTCGTCTTTCATTTCCTCGCATGTAATACCTATTTCTTCAAGTATTTCCATAGCTTTCTTAGCAAGGCGGCCTTTAGCAAGTGCGAATGTAATATATCTCATTATTGTACACCATACCTTTCAAGAAGATTCTTATCAACAAAAAGCACATCTTCATATTTATCGTAATCATCCGGAGATGCACTTCTTGCAAGCACAGCCGGAACATCCGATTTACGGAAAAAAGCTGCAAGCTTAATCGCATCCGTGACACCTGACTCATCATATACGATAAGTCTTGGACTTGTGCCGCACTCTGTCTCAATTTTCTGCCTGTTCATTGCCTGCTGCAGCAGATCCACCGTTATACAGAAGCCAACCGAAGCTTTATCTTTGCCAAACTGTCCTATTAATTTGTCATAACGGCCTCCGCTCGCTATCGGTTCACCGACATCATATGTATATGCTTTAAAAACAATTCCGGTATAATAATCAAGTTCACTTAACATTCCGAGATCAAACGTAACATATTTCTCAACACCGTAAGCCTTAAGAAGCTCATAAAGTTTCTTAAGATGGTCTACCGCTGCCAGCGAAGTTTCATTATCCGTAAGAAATGCTGCACGGTCAAGCACTTCCACATCCCCGAACAGCTGTGGCAGTTTATAGAATACCTCGCCTGAGTTCCTGTCAATATTTTCACTTTCAATTATCTCTCCGACGCGGAATATATTCTTATTACGGATTATCCGCCGCATCTCAGCTTCGCTCTCCGAATCAAGACCCGCTTTCATGGCAAGACCCTTAAAATACCCTATATGACCGACCTCAACCTGAAAATCGGTAAGTCCGGAACTTAATACCGATTCAACAAGTATGGCAATCATCTCTGCATCGGCTTCGATCGATGAATCTCCGATAAGCTCACATCCGGTCTGGGTAGTCTCTTTAAGCCTTCCCTGATATCTGGAATTATTGATAAATGTATTGCCGCTGTAGCAAAGCCTTACGGCATCCGACTCATCTTCAAAATATTTAGCCGCGCATCTTGCAATCGCCGGTGTCATATCAGGTCTTAATACCAGGGTATTTCCCTCCCTGTCAAATAACTTGAACATATTCTGTGATGCGACCGAGCCTCGTTCCTTATTAAATATATCAAAAAACTCAAATGACGGTGTCTGTATATCCGTATATCCGTATAATTTGAGAATATTGTGTATCTTATCCTGTATATATAATTTCTGTGTACATTCACCATTATATATATCTCTTACGCCTTCAGGTGTATGCAATAATTTTCTTTCCATATCTGCCTCTTTCCTATGTATTGCTTTATTGTGGTAAATCGCTAATTCATTACTACAAGAAAACATATCATAAAAAAATATGTTTGTCAACCCCGCGAGTCCAAATCCATATTCAGCTGTTCAAGATAATGCACAAGCGCTCCGCCCTTCTGTTTTATCCTGTATGTCATGTCAATTTCTGAATATTTAAAATTCTTAAGACCTCCGGATTGTGCACGCTCAACAAATTTTCTGATGTCCTTGAAAGGAATGTAATATTTTTCATCCCTTGCGGTAAAATATAATATTATAAATGATATTCCGCCCTGTTCTTCAAAATCTTTCATGAATTCATACTGATGTTCATGAATATTCTGCAGGGAAAAAGTATCCGTCCGGCATTCTTTGGCGTCAAAACACACCGGTATCCCCTGAACAGTACCGATATAATCAACCGTACTTTTCCGGTCAAAATAAGCAAGTGTTATATGCCTGCTTTCCTTATCGATTGTAATCGGTGTTATCGGAGTCGGTATTTTCTGTATCAACGCGAGATTATTGTCACGATACACCGTATTTGTCATATTGATCATCTCTTCGAGTACCGACCCTCTCAGACCTCTGCTCTCTGCCATCTAAAAAACCTCTTAAAATCTTCCGGATATTCTGATTTTATGTCCATTTCCGATATATCCGCAAACCTGTCCGTGAGTTTTGGAAAAATCAGTTCGTATGAATGTAAAAGCTGCCTTTTTATGCCTTTTTTCTTAGAAAATGCAATTGACTCCGGACTTCCGTACTTGATATCGCCCGCTATTGGAAATCCCAGTCTTGACATCTGCGCTCTTATCTGATGTGTTTTTCCTGTTATAAGCCTGACTTTTACAAGTGTAAGGCAGTCATCATATTCGAGCGGTTCAAACTCTGTGTCAATATAATCTCCGTCATCCGGATTGTCATCTATCGTTACCTTATTGGATGCCGCATCTTTCTTAATATATCCACTTATACGCCCTGCATGTTCCACTCTGCCATAGACAACCGCAAGATAGTATTTCTCAATTTCCCTTGTCTTGATAAGTTCCGACATTTTCTGTGAACCCGCAAGTGAAATTCCGGCAATCATAAGACCCGACGTATTTCTGTCAAGTCTGTTGCAAAAAGCAGGTGTAAATGCCATACTTATATTCCCGGAACGGTTTGATTTAATCAGATAAGACAGCAGCAATTCGTTCATTGAAATATCGGACGGTTTTGCCTTCTGTGAAAGAACTCCGGCACATTTATCGGCAATTATAATATTGCCATCTTCATATACAACATTAAACGGCATATTCTCATAGACCTTTATATCGTTTACCCGGTTTCCGGTAAATTTATCTATTGTATCGTCAGCCATAAAAACCTGCACTACGTCCTTGACTTTTAATTTTTCATTGCCTTTGGCTTTGGCTTTATTAAGCGTAATATTCTTACCTCTGAGCTGCTTGAAAATAAGTCCTGAAGGGGCATTTTTAAACAGTTTTGCAAGATATTTGTCAAAACGCTGTCCGGCTTCATTATCTGAGATAATATATTCTCTCATATCAGATACTCATGATAGATACTTTTTCAAAAACAGTATCTATATGCTCCATTTCTTCATCTGTCAGTTCAGTATTTCTTGCCGCAAGCTGTCTGACACGTTTATTAAACTGCGATGCATCTTTAAACAGTTTTACCTTGGCATTATAATCATAGTAATTAAGGAAATTGGTAACTCCTTTTTCAAACTTCTCAGGCACTGCCTTATCATCACATGTATATGCAACAATATTTTCATCCTTATCGATTACCAGCATATTGATTGCAAAACATTTTTCCTGTGCGGTCATAAGCATATCATAATACACCTTAAGCGGTGCGGCACTTGCTTCGCCTTCGTTATAAGTTTCATCACTCACCTTACAGTTCCACGGAATCATAAGATACTGCACAAAAATCTTGGCTGTCGGAAGTATTACAAGAACAGCAAGTATCGTCACAAAGTTTTTACCTGTGCCAAAAATATAATATCCGATAAAATATATAAGAATCATCAACAAAAAGCCGACAAGTGTTCCTACTCCGAGTCTGGTTTTCCTTGCGCGCATATAACCACGTTCGCCCTTTTTTTTCTTCATATCATTTCCACCTTTATTTACTTATTGTCAAATACTTTCATTACAACCTTGTGCGGAAGAATTTTGGCAGCGGCTTCTGCTACTTTCATAGTCACTCCGTACACACTGATTTCGTTGCCAAGTGCTGCATCCTTGATTGCTTTGGTAACTACTTTGGCAGGATCGCTGCATTTAAGTTTCATTCCTTTGCTTCCCGCTATATCAAAAAATTCCGTGTCAACCGGTCCCGGACAAACGGCTGTTACAGTCACTTTACGGCTTCTAAGTTCTGCATTGAGTGCCCTTGAGAAGCTAAGGACATATGCCTTGGTAGCAGCATATACGTTAAATCCCGGCTGCGGTGAAAATGCGGCCGCCGATGCCGCGTTTATTATACGGCTGTGTGTTGACACATACGGAAGACATATTCCCGTAAAAAGAGTAAGTGCCTTGCAATTAAGATCTATCATTCCTGTCTGTTCATATATATCAATTTCATCAAACCGGCCTATTTTACCGTATCCCGCACAATTTACAAGAAGCTTGATATCCGGGTTATTTTCCTTAAGGCAGTCCGCAAAAGCTTTCATATCGCTGTCGTCTGTCATATCCATGGCAAATACCCTTGCCGGCATATGAAGTTCTTTTTCAAGCTCCATAAGACGTTCTTTGCGTCTGGCAATGAGCCAGATTTCGTCGAGTTTACCGTATTTTCTGTCAATCTGATACGCAAATTCCTTTCCCATTCCGGATGATGCACCTGTTACAACCGCAATTTTCATTTAATATGTTTCCTCCTGATTAAGTTTTTCAAAACTGTCTATGTAATAATCTGCCTTCTGTCTCTTGATTTCATCAATATCTTCGGAATATTCATCATAAACCGCGCATACCTTCATGCCGGCATTATGCCCCGCATCTATACCTACCGGAATATCCTCAAAAACCATACATGTTTCCGGTGATACATTACATAACCTGGCGCATTTGAGATAAACATCCGGTGATGGCTTGCCTGCTCCTACATCGCATCCTGTGACAACTGCATCAAAATATCCTGTTATATCAAGTGCATCCAGGCAGCACATTGCAAGCTCTTTGGAATTACTGGTGGCAATCCCCATCGTGATTCCCCGTTCATGGGCATTCTTAAGAAACTGAGCCACACCCGGTTTGAGCGGAACATGATGCCTGTATTTATCCATTGCCATATCATTCCATATATGCTTAATATCATCTATGCTTTCATTCAGATTGAATCTGTTTTTAAAAAAAACGGCCGTTTCCGTGAAACTCATTCCTTCTATGTCGCGCTGCAGGTTCTCCGGCAGTTCTATTCCTCTGTTTCCCAGAAACTCAATGTCTATGTTACGCCACATCCACATTGAATCAATAATGGTGCCGTCCATATCAAAAAAAATCGCTTTTATGTTTTCTAACATATTTCCTCCGGAATATTGTCTTTAAAATAAAGTTTAATCTTCTCCGGCGATAGCCTGATATATTCTCCCGGTGCAAGTTCATCCGGAAGAGTCAGTCCTCCCATCGAAATTCTTTTAAGGTATGTTACATTACATCCCATTGCAGCCATCATTCTCTTAATCTGATGAAATTTGCCTTCATGTAACGTAATATAGCATTTGCTGTAATCATTGCCGGATTCAATTATCTCAAGAAACGCCGGAAGTGCGGTAAAATCCTCATCAACTTTCAAACCCTGTAAAACCTGTCTTACATTATCTTCATTGAGCAGTCCGTCTGTTTCAACATAATATTTCTTATCGACATGTTTCTTTGGTGCGAGCAGATTATGCGCAAGCAGCCCGTCATTGGTTATAAGCAGCAGTCCTTCTGTATCCTTATCAAGTCTCCCTACCGGAAATACATCTTTTTTTGCTTCTTTTATCATGTCTACAACTGTCGGAGTATTTCTGTCCTCTGTAGCTGATATAACACCGGCCGGCTTATTGATAAGATAATATTCATATTGAACATACTCTACAGGCTCATCATTCATTAAAACGATGTCACAGTCCGTGTCAACTTTCTCTTTCCCGGTGCGGGCGGCCGTTCCGTTAATTTTTACCATGCCCTTGCGTATGAATGCTTTAACATCACTCCTGCTTCCCGTTCCCATATCCGCCAGGTATTTGTCAATACGAAGTTTCATTACATCCACCTCCATCCCGGCAGATACTTATTCTTGATGGTGTAACCGTTTATGCGTCCCCATCCGAGAGGATAGCCATTTACGGTTATCAATACATTTTTGGATTTCCCGTGAAGTGAATTTTCATCCGCTTCGATGGTCTCTCCTTTAAGATACTTGATGACACGGATATCATCCGGTTCAAAATCCGCGGTGGTAGTGTATTCCCCACGTTTTATTGTCATAGCAAGTGCCTGGCTTGGTTCAAAACGGTTTTTCTTAAGTTCTCCCATTAGCAAGCCGGTCCTCATAGAACGGATACCCTTCATATCCGGCATATATTCCGGCATATAGTATATTTTCTCACCGTTACTTACCATACGGCTCATATCATAGTCAACATCCAGTTCATCAAGAAATTCTTTCAGTTCCAACGGTATTTTCCCGGATGCAAAGCCACCATTTACATTCACTGTCCGCCGGTAATCTTCTTCTCCGTCTTTCACAAGCAGTGCCACAAAATGACCTTCCCCGTCAAGATGATGTGGAAAAAGCCTTATTGCTTCTTCCATTCCGAATGCACGTACAAATCCTTCATAGTCATATATTCTCTCAAGACGAAACTCTGGATGCTTTTCGAGAAAATATCTTATATTATCTTCATCTTCCATTTGGGAAAATGTGCATGTTGAATAAACAATACTGCCGCCGGCCTTAAGCATGCGTGCCGCATTGTCGAGTATGTTTTTCTGTATTGGAGCATAGAATTCCGGTCCCTGTGATTCCCAGCTCTTTATAAGCTTATTATCCTTGCGGAACATTCCTTCTCCGGAACATGGTGCGTCCACAAGTATTTTATCAAAAAAAGCACCAAAATTATCCGCTAACTTCTCCGGGTATTCGCATGTAACAATAACATTTCCTATACCGAATACTTCTATATTCTTAAGCAGTGCTTTTATTCTTGAGGCGCTGACATCATTGGATACAAGAAGTCCGCTGCCGCAAAGTTTCGCACCGAGTTCCGTGCTTTTTCCTCCGGGTGCCGCACACAGATCCAGCACACATTCTCCCTCTTCTACCGGAAGCACGCACGCCGGTGTCATTGCACTCGGTTCCTGAAGATAATATAATCCCGCGAAATAATAAGGATGTTTGGCCGGTTTATCTTCCTCTTCATAGTAAAATCCGTTAGGAATCCACGGAACCGGCTTTAATTTAAAAGGACTGACCGCAAGGAAATCCTCAACGGATATCTTGGCAGTATTGACGCGCAGCCCATACTGTCTCGGCTTGTCAAAACTTGCAAGATAATCTGAAAGTTCTTTATCTCCTATAAGTTCTTTCATGGAATTTATGTATTTCTCAGGTAATTTCATCTTAATGTTCACAGGCTCTGTGCCCTGTATCCTTCCGCTATTATATCCAACTGCCTTGCAAAGCTCCTGAGCTGTTCAAGGTCATTTTTCTTATATATTTCAAAAAATTCATCCTGTATCTTAATTACTTCTTTTTTATTTGCAACCTTATAAAGATTCTGAATATTATTAAGTATATCAGATACTATATTTGCATGTATTATAAAAGAACCCTGCGCATCCATAATCTCATCATGGATGGATGACATTTCTTCATCCAGTTTCAATATTGCACTGGCCGAAGCATTAAGCCTTTGCCTTATGTGATCCGGTATATTGTGACGATATTTGTATTGAAGCGAATGTTCTATTGTGGCCCAGAAATTCATGGCAAGTGTACGAATCTGAATTTCAACAAAAATAGTCCTTGTTCCTTCCATCGTCTCAACATTATAATTAACGATCAGATGATAACTTCTGTACCCGCTTGGTTTGACATTTTTGATATAATCCTTTTCGTGAACAATCTTCATATCGCTGCGGTTCTTGATAATATCAACTACTTTATATATATCCTCTACAAACTGGCACATTATCCTCATGCCGGCTATATCCTCAATCTGTTCCGTTATATTTTCAATCGGAATATCTTTCTTACGGCACTTTTCAAGAATACTTGATATACTTTTAACCCTGCCTGTAACAGTCTCTATCGGAGAATACAGATTTCTTGAACGGTATTCCGATATTATATGATTAAATTTAACAAGCAGCTCCCTGACTGCAAGGTCGTACGGTGTAAGAATTTCCTTCCATAACTGAATTTCCAATTTATATACCTCCTGATACCCACTAAATTAAAGCTTCTCCAAAAGCTTCAATGTAAAATCATATACTCTTTCGGCCGATCTGATTGACAGCCTTTCATCATAAGTATGAACATCATACATATCCGGTCCGTATGAAATAATATCAAGTTCCGGCATCTTACCGGCAAAAATACCACATTCAAGTCCGGCATGGATTATCTCAAAAGCAGGGTCTTTATGATACATTTCATTATACACCTGCCCGGCCATTCTGCACAGTAAAGAATTATGCCTGTGAGGCCACGACGGATAATCTCCGCTTTCTTCACATCTTCCGCCGACATACTCTGCCATATTCCTGATTCTGTCAGCAAGTTCTCTTTTTGCCGATGCATGCGAGCTTCTTATTGAGTATCCGAGTCTGAACACTCCGTTCTCATACAACATGACACCGGGATTAAGCGAAGTCTCTACCATATTGATATTGCAGGCATTTCTTGATATGACACCGTATGGCAGCTGTCGCAGACATAATATTATTCTGTCCGTGTCTCCTTCTGATGCAGCCTCTGCATGATTATCCGCAGTTTCCGCTTCAATTAATATGTCATCATCAATGCCTGCATATTCTTCACGCAGTTCACGGGTCATAATTGCACACAATTCTGAAATCATGTCATAGTCTGCCGTGCATGATATAACTGCCTCCGCATAATTACATATCGCATTATCAACGGCACCGCCTTTAAGGCTTACTATTCTAATATCCGCTGTCTGTCTTATACGTTCAAGCACCCGTCCTGTAATAACATTGGCCGAAGGTCTTCCGGTTCCTATATCAGAACCCGAATGTCCGCCCTTAAGTCCTTTGGTGATTATTCTGAATACCGCATTCTCTGTTTTATCCATAACGGTATCCATCATCAGATCACTTCTCAGTCCGCCGGCACATCCGGTAATGAATACGCCTTCTTCCTCTGAGTCCATATTGATCATATATCTGCCGTGTAACACGGAAGTATCAAGTGCCGATGCTCCCAGAAGTCCAACCTCTTCATCAACCGTAAAAACAGCTTCCAAAGGCGGATGCGCTATGGTATCATCATCAAGGATTGCTAACATATATGCCACGGCAATTCCGTTATCAGCTCCAAGTGTCGTATCCACGGCTGTAATATAGCCGCTTTCCAGTGCATCTTCATCTATATTTATAATATCTTTAAGGAAATCATGTCCGGAGGCATTCGTCTTAGCGCCTACCATATCAATATGTCCCTGCAATATAACCGTATCATGATTCTCATATCCGGCAGAGGCTTTCTTATATATGACAACATTTCCTGCCACATCTCTGTAATACCTAAGTCCGTGTTCTTTTGCAAAATTCTCACAATAACCGCTGATTGCCTCTGTATGGTGTGATACATGTGGTATATTACATATGTTTTCAAAATAAAACATAACTTTTTCCGGTTTGTATGATTTCAGCTTTCTTTCCATAATGATCCTTCCATAAGCCAATTTTTCCATTTATTATTTTGCCACAAGTCTGTTCAAAAATCAATCGAATAACATATTATGTACACTAATATATTGAAGTATGAAGAAAATATTTATCTGTATTATATACATCTCATTATTCATACTTATGCTTACTCATCCTGTTATTGTTCTTAGCGGAGCAAAACAGGGCATTTCCCTGTGGATTGAATCGGTCGTTCCCTCGTTGCTGCCATATATGATTCTCAGCAATTTTCTTATATATGCCGGTATTTCCGCAGACACAGCTATTATTATGAAGCCTGCTGCACGCCTGTTAAAACTCCCTGATGATGCCGCATACTGTATATTAGCCGGATTACTGTTTGGTTATCCGGCATGTGCCGTTTCGGCTGTCAGCCTCTACCGTGAAGGCCGGATTGATAAAAATGCCGCAGCTTTTCTTTCATGCTCCTTTAATAATATAAGTCCTGCCTTTATAGCCGGTTTCGTATGCGCCGGCATACTTAAAAACACATCAATGATTGCGCCTGTACTTATTCTTTTTTACATAATTATTTTATTGTCAACCATAATAATCAAATTCACTTTTTTTCGTGACAGTTATGTAGATAGCACTCCTTCAGTGCCGGAATCCGGTCACTCCGGAAATTTTTTTGATATGGCGGTAATTAATTCATTGACCAATATAGCAAGACTGGCCGGATATATAATCGTCTTCTCCATTGCCGCAAACCTGGTTCTGCAAATTCCCCTGCGTTGTGCGCCATTTATCTGCGCCATTATGGAGGTGACAACAGGATTAAATGCACTTGCGGACAGCATAAAAAATATGCACATACTTCTGCTTCTCATAATTCCGGCACTTGCATTCGGCGGTATATCCGGAATATTCCAGACCTTCGGTGTCGATACCGATAATGTGATCAACCGCAGAAAATATATTCTCTCCAAATTAATCACAATGGCTGTAGCATTTGTATGTACATATCTGTTTATGATTATATTTAAAATTCAATAAGTTCCCTGATTATACTTCATCATCTGTATCATCAGCGTCATCGTCATCCATAACCGCTTTGACTCCTGCGGCAAGTTCTTCCTGTGCGGCAACTTTCTCCGGTTCAGGTCTTAATTCCTTACGGTTGGACACAACGATATTAAGGTCCTTCTCAAGTGCTCCGATGAGGCTTTCGTACTTGGACTTATTGCTCTCAAGTGAATGCTCGATTAACATCTGAAGGTTAGCAAGCATCTCATCCGTATACTGGATTGCTCCGAGACGGATATTATTCGCATCGGTTGTGGCCTGGTCAACAATCTGCTGTGCTTTCTTGGAAGCATCGTCAATCAATGCATTGGCCTGTTCATATGCACGCTGCATTATCTCATGCTCATTAATAAGTTCTTCTGTATGTATCTGTGCTTCACGGATCATACGGTCGGCCTGCTCTTTAGCATCCGCAAGTATAGCTTCTTTATTGCTGATAAGCTTCTGATATTTCTTAATCTCATCAGGTGTCTTCAGTCTGAGTTCCCTGATAAGTTCATCTATATCTTCTTTATCAACGGCAATCTTCGCGCTTGAAAAAGGTACCGGTCTGCAGCTTGATATATAATCTTCCAATTCGCCTATAATTTGTTCGATTCTGCTCATAATCCACTCTCCTTGTAGCTATATATGTTATATAATATCACTTACTTCTATGTATTACAATAGAATTTTGCATTTCATATTATTTTTTCGTAAAATTTATTTTCTGCGGATAAAAACATGTTTGTTAGTCTTGTATACCTTGGTTTTATAAATTTCAAAGCCTTCGTCATCAAGAAAATCAAAATCCGTTTTTTGTGATGCTTCCACAATTATTATTGTATCTTCCGTAATGTAATCACATGATTTTAATCGGTTAAAAACCTCAGGTTCATATCCTGCTTTATATGGTGGATCCATAAAAACAATGTCAAACGGAAGGCCGCCTTTAAGTCTGTCAAGTGCAGCAAAAACATCCGCCTGCATCAGTATTGCCTTATCGGTGAATTTGGTGAATTTAAGGTTTTCGTTGATACAGTTTATTGCCGTTACGTTATTTTCAACAAGAACCGCCATTTCGGCCCCGCGGCTTAATGCTTCAATCGCAATTCCTCCGCTTCCGGAAAACAAGTCCAGAAAGCGTGCCCCATATATATCGCTCTGTAATACATTAAAAAGTGTCTCTTTTGTTCTGTCTTCCGTTGGACGCGTGTCAGTTCCGGCCGGTGTTTTAAGCGGAAGACTCCTGCGGCTGCCTGCTATGACTCTCATTTTATTTTTTTCCTCCCATATCCTGATCAGGTGTATATTTTAATTTTTGCGTATGTTTCTCGTCTTCTTTATAGTATATTTTACCATACTCCAGACATTTAAAATCATGTCCTTTAATGTCGTAAATCGATGCACTGCAGTTACGTGGGAATACCCCTGCCCAGTAATCTTTAAGTTCACGATGCAGTAAATTAAATGCAAGTGCATTGTTGAGCGCTCCATGTGCAACCACAAGCATTGTAGAGATACTGTCAGATGCCGGTACGATCACATCCTCTATAAATGACGCGGTTCTCGCAATCACATCCTGAAAGCTTTCCCCACCTTCCATTGCCTTAAATTTGTCAGGTGCTGCAAAAAAATCCGCAAAATCCGCCGGGACTTCATTGGATGGCAATCCTTCGTATATTCCGAAGCTCATCTCCTTAAGTCTGTCATCGGTTATTATATTGATATTGCGGTCTCCTCTAATAATTTCAGCCGTTTTGTATGCTCTTATAAGAGGGCTTGAATATATTACATCAAAATTAACATCTTTAAGTGCTTCCGCCGTCACTTTGGCAAGGTAAATTCCGTATTCATTCAATTCAACATCGCTGCTTCCCTGAAGACGTCTCTCAACGTTCCATTTGGTTTCTCCATGTCTGATTACATATAATATCATAGTGTGCTCCTGTTTATATATTTAAGTTATCCAGTCTTGTCCGCATATAATCGTCTGCGGCATGACGTAATTTATCATATTCCGGGTCACTGCCTCTGAAGCGTTCCATAACTTTATCCGCCTCATCCGCTGCAAGTTTAAGCGTTGCTGCATCTGTGTATATATCCGCAATCATAAATCCAAAGTCGCCGCTCTGTCTGACGCCACGCATATCACCCGGTCCGCGCAGTTTAAGGTCCTGTTCGGATATATAGAATCCGTCATTACTTTCTTTAAGAATATTAAGTCGTTCTTTTGTCATGGCATTTCTTGTATTGCTGATAAAAATACAATATGACTGCGCATCGCCTCTTCCAACTCGACCGCGTACCTGATGCAGCCCGGCAAGCCCGAATCTGTCTGCATTTTCCACAACCATAACCGTTGCATTCGGGACATTAATTCCAACCTCCACAACTGTTGTTGAAACCAGAATGTCTATTTGTCCCTGTGCAAACCGTTCCATAATATCATTTTTGACGGACGGTTTAAGTTTGCCGTGCAAATATTCAATTCTTACCTGCGGTGGAAACTTTTCTTTTAATCCGGCTGCATATTTTACAACATTTTCCAGCTTATTATCTTCCTCATCACTTTCCTTAGCCATTGGACAGATAATATACGCCTGATGACCTTTGTCCAGTTCTTTCTGTATAAATCGATATGCATTAGGCCTGTATGAATCATCGACAACACAGTTCTTTATCGGCAGACGCATCGCCGGCTTTTCATCAATAACGGAAATATCAAGGTCTCCGTACAATATTATCGCAAGTGAACGCGGAATCGGGGTTGCGCTCATGACAATTATATGTGGCTTATTGCCCTTATGATGCAAAGCCTCACGTTGTTTCACGCCAAATCTATGTTGTTCATCAGTTACCACAAGTGCAAGTCTGTCAAATGAAACATTATCAGTTATTATAGCATGTGTTCCTATTACAATATCAGCCTCACCTTCCGCCGCCATGCGATGTGCCTCTCTTTTGGCAGCGGCAGACATCGCACCCGTCATAAGTATACATTTAACCGGCAGGTTATTTGCTTCAATTATATGGGAAAATGTCTCATAATGCTGAGCTGCCAGCACTTCCGTAGGCGCCATAAGCGCAGACTGATATCCGCTGTGCGCAGCATCAATCATAGCAAGAAGGGCAACTATTGTCTTACCGGAACCAACATCGCCCTGAATAAGCCTGTTCATTATCTTATGTCCTGACATATCGTCAAGTATCTCAGAATACACTTTATGCTGTGCGTTTGTAAGTTTATACCCGAGGTTTTTAAGAATCTGTTCTGAATACGGTGATTCCGGAATAATATATCCGGTCTCTCCGTCGTGTGTTCCACGCGAAAGACTTCTCATTGCAAGTGTAAAAATAAAAAATTCATCAAAAGCCAGTCTTTTTCTTGCAGCTGCAAATGCTTCCATGTTCTTCGGAAAATGTATATCATGCACAGCCTTATCCAGGTCTGTAACGCCAGTGTCATTAATTACTTCTTCCGGCAGATATTCTTTCATACATGTTATATCAAGGCATTGTTTCACTGACTTGGTGACAGCATTATTGGTAAGTCCGGCGGTAAGCCTGTATACCGGCTGCATCGAATTCATTTTCTGCATATATGCATCATAAGAATACATTACCGGCTGCTCCATAAAAACGAGGCTGCCTCTGAAAGCAGCCTCACCTCTGAATATATATCTATATCCACGTTTTAAATTATTTTTGAGAAAAGGCATGTTAAACCATGTTAATTTGATACGCGCACCGTCATCATCCGCAATATATACGGATAGAATTCTGTAACGTCCGGCATTTGTAAGCTCACATGATGATACAACCGTTCCCCATATGGCATATGTCTTCGTATCAGTCATCTCAGATACCTTAACAGGTTCTTCATACACATCATAAGTTCTCGGATAAAAATGTATTAAATCCTCCGTGGTATATACATTAAGTTTATTAAAAAGCTTCTCTGTTTTATCTCCTATACCTTTAAGTTCATTAATACGCATAATCCACCCGATTACTCAACAGATAAAATATAATAATAAATTGGCTGTCCGCCGTAATTTACCTCAACATCAACATCAGGATATACCGCTTCAACCGCCTTGGCAAGCGCATTGGCATCTTCTTCAGTAACATCCGAACCGTAATAGATACTTATAAGTTCAGCATCATCTCCTGCGAGCTGCTCAATCATATCCTTGGTAACATCCTGAATATTCTGTCCTACGGAGAGTATGGTCTTATCTCCGATACCCATTATATCGCCCTGTTTGATGGTCTTATCGTCAATTTCCGTATCACGTACGGCGTACGTCACTGAACCTGACTTAATATTGGCGATTTCTTCCGTCATCGCTCCCGTATTCTCCTCCGGAGATGCTTCTTCCGAATATGCGATAAGAGCTGATATTCCCTGTGGAATGGTTTTCGTAGGAATAACAATTATATTCTTGTCTTCAACAATACTCTGTGCCTGATTGGCAGCAAGAATAATATTGGAGTTATTCGGGAAAATAAATACATTCTCAGCATTAACCTTATCGATGGCATTTAACATATCCTCCGTACTCGGGTTCATTGTCTGTCCGCCTTCGATTATATAATCAACACCAAGGCTCTTGAATATTTCACTTAAGCCTTCTCCTGCAGATACCGAAATAAATCCGTATTTTTTCTTAGGCTCGTCTTTCTCTGCCTGTTCCTTTGCGGCTTTCTCGGCATTAGCTATAACTCTTTCCTGGTGTTCTTCGCGCATATTGTCAACTTTCATTCTGGTAAGTGAACCAAAAGTAAGTCCCTTTTCAAATGCAAGTCCCGGATGATTGGTATGAACATGTACCTTAACAATCTCACCATCCGATACCAGTACGATAGAATCACCTATTGACTCAAGATATGCCTTGAATTCAGCTTCTTTAGCCGCATCATACGGTTTCTCAAGCATAACTATGAATTCAGTACAATAACCGAACTTAATTTCTTTCTCTTCGAGTCCCTGTGCAGATACTTCAGAAGATCCGGAAGGTCCGCCCTGGCTGGCAACCGCTTCGTAATTAATCTCCTTACCCATAAGTGCATCATATGCACCCTTCATGATCTGCATAAGTCCCTGTCCGCCCGAATCCACAACGCCAGCCTGTTTAAGCACAGGGAGTAAGTCAGGCGTATGCTCAAGCACTTCATCTCCGTATTTGATAACTTTATCAAGTAATTCTTCTAAATCATCTATCTCTGTTGAAAGATCAAGAATCTTATCTGCCATTCCTCTGGCAACAGTAAGTATGGTTCCTTCCTTTGGCTTCATTACCGCCTTATATGCAGTCTCAACAGCCTTCTGGAATGCCGTCGATATAATAATTGAATCGAGTTCATCGTAATCCCTAACAACCTTGGTAAATCCTCTGAGCAGCTGTGAAAGTATAACTCCGGAATTACCTCTTGCGCCTCTTAATGAGCCGCCGGATATTGCTTTTGAAAGTGTCTGCATCGTAGGGGCAGCGAGTGAATTAACTTCCTTGGCTGCCGACATTATTGTCAATGTCATATTAGTACCTGTATCACCGTCAGGTACAGGAAATACATTCAGGTCATTAATCCATTCTTTCTTAGCTTCAAGATTAGCCGCACCGGCAAGAAAAAGTTTCTTAAGAACCTCTGCGTCTATTGTAGTAGTTGCCACTTCTAAATCCTCCTTAATACTATGTCAAAGCAACCGACAAATCAATCGATAATTCTTACGCCTTCAACATATACGTTTATTCTTCCGACCTTAAGACCGGTAAATTCTTCTACTTTATATTTGACATTATGAACAAGATTGTCAGCTACCGTTGATACGGATACGCCATAAGCAACAATAACATGGAAATCAATAATGAGCTTATTATTCTCATCGTAAGTAACATTGACACCGCGGGTAAGGCTCTCTCTCTTAAGAAGCTTAACCAGTCCGTCTTTCATATTAATTGTAGCCATTCCGACAATACCGAAACATTCAACTGCTGCAGCTCCGGCATATTTGGCAATAACTTCACTGTCAATTCGCACTTCACCAAACTGATTCTCTATTTGTCCTTTCATGCTTAGCCCTCCTAATAAATAGTTTTGACAATTTATTATACATTATTGTAACCGGAATTGCAACACTTATAAAAACCATCCGGTTTATCAAAACAAAAAAAACCGAAAGGCAGTCGCCTTCCGGTCCCTATCTGTCCTTAATTAAGCTCTTTCTACAGCGCCTGATCTTAAACAAGAAGTACATACATACATCTTTTTAGCCTGGCCATTTACCTTAACCTTTACAGACTTGATATTTGATTTCCACATTTTATTAGATCTTCTATGTGAGTGGCTTACTTTAATTCCAAAGTGAGCTCCTTTATCACAAACAGCACATTTAGCCATGTTTGCACCTCCTTTAAGATATTAAGCCCCATACGGGCTCACAACAAAAGTTATGATAACAGATATGAGTTATTTTTGCAAGTGTTTTTTTACAAAATGTGTGTTTTTTATGAAATTAGCAAAAAATCAGTGTCTTTTGCCGGGGCAGCTCATAAACAGATTGTATCCTATTATCAACAGTCCAAGTATAATGCACACGCTCCAGAACACACTTTCTATGAATAGCCCTATAATCATGCCAATACCCGTAAAAAACAATGCAAAGCCTATTACTCTTCTCATCAGCATACTCTCCGGCCGAACCTTTTAGTATATCATATGAGATTAGCCATACGCCTTATTCATTTATCACATCATCAACCGCTTTTTCTATGTCAGGATCTTTCTTGCCATCTTTAAAACTCTTAATCTTATCAATGATGTCAGGTATCATATCGATAATTTTGCTAACGGAATCCTGATTCTTGACATTGACAAGTCTGGTAATCCCATCATGAATGACAAGTACCGCGCTCGGACTCATTTTGCCGCCCATTCCGCCGGCCGCTTTATTCTTGTTATCATTATTTCCAGCACCTGCAGCCACACCGAACGAAACATCAACAAGCGGCAGTATGATTGTATCATTTACAGTCACAGGTTCCCCGACAACAGTCTTGGCAGAAAGGAATCCATCCATTCCTTTAAAAAGCGATGAAACTGTTGTATCAAATTTGTTATCAGCCATAATATATCCTCCTTGTTATTCTATCTGTTACGTATCTTGTCAATAAATGACATAAATTTCTTGTTCCGGTATGCTTTCACTGCCCACAAAAGCAGGACTGCGATACTTATATGACCTCTAAAAGGAATATCACATTCAATGACCTTATCATCAAAGTCAGGCTCCACTACAAGATTAAGACCAAGCCACGCTCCAAATGCATACATAAGCCCCAGATACTGTCCTGTAGATGCGGGATCACCCGTTCCGAATCGTATATAGATACGGTGGCGGCGCGGCAAAATATGTTTAAGAACCTTCTTAAGCAGCACAAGTCCATAATTGACCGCTTCCCTGTTGTCGGCATTATCTATTTCAGATATGATTTTGTCGCGCATGTCCAATGCATTGCGAACACGTTCCGACATGTTTTTTATGAAATTCCTGATTTTATTATATACATCTTTGAGCTTTTTGAAAATACTTTTTTTAGGCTTTGGGTTATTCTCCGGTGGTTTCTTTGCTCTGACTTCGTTTTTCTTTAATTCGTTGTCACTGACATTTTCCGGAATTTTCAATGTCTCCGGTTCTTCAGCCTTATAAAAATCCTCTGGTTTATCCGGTTTTATTAAATCAGTGTCGGTTGGTTTTGTTTTTTTCTGCCTATGTGACGCCGTCCCGGATTTTCTGTTAAGCATGCTTTTCCAGAATATTTTAAAATCCGCCTTTTGTCCATTCTCATCCAGTATAAAATACCCTGAAAAAATGTGGCACAGATATGACGCTTTAATCCTGATATCGGGCTTTCCGGAATACTTAATTCTTCCTTTATACCGAATCGGTGATAGCAGAATCCAGAGAACAAGCAGCAATGCGAGTCCTATTATTCCCGCAAGCACCAGCCCTGTTATTTTCAGAATCGTAAGTAAAATAGTCACAAAAATCATTATTCGCCCTGCTCCACACCCAGATAACCGGCTACGTCAAAACCACCGGTTTCACGATACACTTCGTCTATTATGCGTCTTACCAGCAAAAGTGCATCCTGATACCCGGATGCAACCCCGACAATGCACCTGCCGGACTTGTCCTGATTGCGCAATCTGCTGACTTTCTGCCTTATAGGACCGTCCAGAATATATCCGGGCCATTCCAGTATATCCAGAAGATTTCCGGGCATATTAGATATGACAACAAGATATATTCCGAAACATGGCTCATTTTTTTTCAATGAGCGCATAATTTCTTTTGACTTTTCTATTGCATTGTCTCCAAAATATAGTTTCTTATACCAATACATATCAGTCACCGGATATTAAAATCTTCGCCAATGCAAGAACTGCCTGTCTTTCTGCCTCATCACTGCATTGCATCAGTGATATATGGACATAATCTTTAAATTCGTCAAAATTATTGAAGAATACCGGAAGACTGCCTACAACAGAAGCCATTACAGCCCTTCTCTTAAGCCTGCTTCCACCGTCAAAAAGTTTCTTAAATTCTTCTATAAGATTTCCGGCCGCTTTGGCAGCATATTCATCATCAACAGTTTCTTTATCGACCTGTACATCTTCAAGAACCGCAAATGTACTTGCCGACTGAAGTCTGCTGACAGTTTTAAGTTTATCAAACCGGCTTATCAGACCGGTTCTGGCCATTATATCATAATTGATATTTATTATCTCATCAAGTGTAGAATCCGGTGTATAAAGTCTTCGGCTTATGCTCTCCTGAACTCCTTCAAGTCCGGCAAGCATAGTTTCTTCATCACCGCTTCTTGCTGCATTTCCGTTAACAATATTATAATCCGCTGTTATAATTTTTCTTATAAGGTCATTACGCTCCTCATCATCCGTTGCCGCTCCGGCGCAGAGCATGATAGAGTATAAATCATTTATCACCTGTGTAAGCATAACGCACGCATCCGAATATCTTTCCGTAAGAACAGATACCTTATCATAAGCCATTCTTGCTTTCTCATATCCGGTTTTATCAAGCGAATCATAGTCAAGTCCGGAAAGCTCCTTCTCAATCGAAAGAATCTCATCAAACTCATCTTCAAAATTAGCTGGCCGAAAAAGCGTCCCCGCTGTCTTTATCATATATACAAAGTCATCAAGTGACGAGCGTTCGCTTCCCTTGTATATGGAAAGAGAATTCTCAATTATATTAAAAAACCGGTTCTGTGACAAACGCATTGGCAGCTGGCTTACCATCTGGGTTATTTTCATATTAATGACAGCATTATCCCTGTCACTCAGAACATATCTTTCAATATCACGTTCAAACCCGTCATTGTAATATGTACTGTCAAAAGGTTCATTTCTGAATCTGAACTCAATTCGGTTAAGCATATATTCGAATATCTGAAGACGGTCGGCATGTGCAGTAAGTATCTCCATTACATTGACCAGCCGCTCCCTTATGCTTTCCGCTTCTTCGATAAGTCCTGCGTCAATATCATTGCAATCGACAAGATTGCTCACCAAAGTCTGGATTCTTGCCACTACGGGCTGAATAACATTTTTCTCGTCGTCTTCAATCTCTTCGTATACTTCCGAAAAAATATGATAATTCATACATAATTTGACATACGCACTGCTTTTGTATAACGTTTCTATGCCGTCACAATAAATATCCGCATTTTCTTCTACTCTTTTTCCTTTGAGCAATTCATTAACTGCTGTCATTAACTCAGCCATACAAATCTCCCGGTTGTTTATTTCTTAATAATCGAATCAAGAATATCAAAACAGTCAAATGTTCTGAAATAATCCTGTGGTGTCTCAGCTCTTCTTATGAGTTCAAAACTTCCGTCCTCCTTGAGGAGAATCTCAGCCGAACGAAGTTTGCCGTTATAATTGTATCCCATTGAAAATCCATGCGCTCCTGTATCATGTATAAATAGATAATCTCCCATATCAATCTTCGGAAGCATTCTGTCTATTGCAAATTTATCATTATTCTCGCAAAGTGAACCTGTCACATCATATTTATGATCACATGGTTCGTTTTCTTTACCGAGAACCGTAATATGATGATATGCACCATACATTGCCGGACGCATAAGGTTGCATGCACAGGCATCTACGCCTATATACTCTTTGTATGTATGTTTCTCGTGAGTTGCTTTTGTGACAAGTCCGCCATAAGGACCAAGCATAAATCTTCCCATTTCAGTATAAATAGCGACATCACCCATTCCGTTTGCTGTAAGCACCTCATCATACACCTTGTGCACACCCTCTCCGATTGCAATAATATCGTTAGGCTCAGCATCCGGTTTATAAGGAATTCCCACACCGCCTGAAAGGTTTATAAATTTAATGTCACATCCTGTTTTGTCCCTGATTTCAACAGCAAGTTCAAAAAGGATTCTGGCAAGTTCCGGATAGTAATCATTGGTAACCGTGTTGCTTGCAAGGAACGCATGTATGCCGAATCTCTTTGCGCCCTTGGCCTTAAGTATCTTAAATCCTTCTATTATCTGTTCTTTGGTGAAACCGTATTTGGCATCGCCAGGATTATCCATAATCGAGTTGGCAATCGAAAAATAACCGCCCGGATTAAAACGGCAGCTTATCGTCTCCGGAATCCCAGCAACCTTCTCCAAAAAATCAATATGCGTAAAATCGTCAAGGTTAATTGTTGCACCTATTTCCCTTGCATATTTAAATTCTTCTGCCGGGGTATCATTGGATGAAAACATAATATCTTCACCCTTGCATCCTATTGCATGTGAAAGCATGAGTTCAGTCATGGATGAACAGTCGACTCCGCATCCGTATTCTCTTAAGATATTGATAAGAAATGGGTTCGGTGTCGCCTTAACAGCAAAGAATTCCTTGAATCCCTTATTCCATGCAAATGCCTGTTTAACTTTAGCTGCATTTTCACGAATACCTTTTTCATCATATATATGAAAAGGAGTAGGATATTTCTGTACGATCTCTTCGATTTTTTCTTTAGTTACAAATGGTTTCTTTTCCATAAATTCATGTCATCCTTTCAACTGTTATTTACTATATGCCGCAAGAATTGCAAGTCTTGCCATATTGAGAGCCTTAACTGCTGCATTTTCACGGATTTTGGCACGGGTTCCGTTAAATTTAAACTTCTCCGCAATAACTTTATCACCAACTGCGCATGAAATATATACAAGTCCCTTAGGTTCATCCTTGGTATCCTCAGGTCCTGCATACCCGGTAACCGCTATTGCAACATCGGAATCGGCCGTTATGATACAGCCTTTAGCCATTTCTTTGGCAACTTCTTTACTGACAGCTGAATATTTCTTCAGCGTATCACGGTTAACCGAGAGAACTTTACGCTTGGCTTTATTGGAATATGTAATAAATCCATGTGTAAATACCTGCGACGCACCGCTCACATTAACAAGTTTCGCAGCAACAAGTCCGCCTGTACATGACTCCGCGGTTGATATTTTAAGGTCATATTTTTTGAGAAGTTTTATCAATGCATCTTCTATATTCTCATTCTCATCCGTTGAGTATATCGCATCTTTCAGTCTGTTCTTTATTTCCTTAACGACAGGTTTAACTTTGTTCTTAGCATCATCTTCATCCGCACCGCGGGCTGTTATTCTTATATCACAGCAGCCTGTCTTGGCATATGTTGCGATTGTAGGATTGGACTGTGCATCGATAAGATCTATCAATTTGGTCTCAAGATTACTCTCTCCGGTTCCGCACTCTCTTATCATCACAGAATATATGGCGTCATCGGAAAGTGATGCCAGATAAGGTTTCACACTCTTCTCGAACATCGGTTTCAATTCATCCGGCGGTCCGGGAAGCAATATTGTACAATGCCCGTCTTTCTCTATTATTATTCCCGGCGCAGTTCCGTTATCATTATATAATACTGTACTTTTACAAACAATCTCACCATTCTCGCCGGTTGATGACGGAACAAGTGCCTGCTTATAGTTATTTGCTGTAGGCACATGTCCAAGATTGGTAAGCCACTTTTCCATGTCTTCCCGTGCTTTGGCATCTTCCGTCAGTCCGACGCCCAACACCTCACATACGGTTTCTTTGGTAAGGTCATCCTCTGTCGGACCAAGACCTCCTCCGAGAATTATAATATCAGAGCGTCCAAGTGCCTCTGTATAAGCCTGCGCAAGTCTTGCATTATTATCTCCTACAACACACTGGTTATACATGCTTAATCCGAGTGCAGCACATTCTCTGGAAAGGTATGCCGCATTGGTATTCACTATATTGCCAAGCAATAATTCGGTTCCTACCGAAATAAGTTCTACTGTCATGGTATCCTCCATATTACATATCAGCAATTACTTTACGGTTCTTAACCAGATAATCTATAAGTGATATTATTGAAAGTGCCAGTGATGCATATATAAATATCTGTTCTATAACATTAAGCACCGGATAATCAAGATTGATTATAAGCAAAAGACACATTATCATCTGAAATGCGGTTTTGAATTTTCCCCACCAGCTGGCTGCAAGAACTATACCCGCATCAGATGCAACAAGTCTGAATCCGCTTATTATGAATTCCCTTGCAATAAAAATTATAACAATCCATGCCGGGAGCAGATTCATCTGTACAAAAGCAATAAAAGCCGAACTCACAAGCAGTTTATCCGCTATCGGGTCCATAAATTTACCGAAATTAGTGATGAGATTGTATTTTCTTGCAATCTTACCATCAAGCATATCTGTGAGACTTGCAACGGCAAATATTCCCAACGCTATAAATTTCCCTGCGTTTCCGCAATAGTCGGTCAGCAGAAAAAACAAAAAAAACGGTATTAATATAATTCTGAACAAAGTAAGTTTATTAGGTAAATTCATTATTCCAATTCTCCAATCAAATCATATTCCAATGCCTTGGTAATCTTAACCCGGGCGAAATCGCCGCTTAAGAGTTCTTCTTCACTCTTAATAAATACATATCCGTCAACGCCCGGCGCATCCATATATGTTCTTCCGACATATACATCCTCGTCCGCCGCCTTGCCTTCTATTATAACTTCCATGCGTTTTCCGACAAGTCTCTGTGATCTATCGGCAGATATCTCCTGCTGGAGTTCCATGAGTTCATCGCGTCTGTCAAGCTTCACTTCTTCGTCAATCTGATCCGGCATAGATGCTGCCGGTGTATCTTCTTCCGGCGAATATGTGAATACCCCGAGTCTGTCAAATTCCATCTCATCGATAAAATCCATCAATATATTATGGTCCTCATCACTTTCACCCGGGAAACCTGTAATAAGTGTTGTCCTGAGTGCAATATCCGGGATTTCTGTTCTAAGCTTCGATATTATTTTTCTCAAATCGGCATTAGTCGTTCTTCTGCCCATTTTCTTAAGTATGGTATCCGATGCATGCTGTATCGGCATATCGATATAATGACATATCTTTGGCTCAGTCTTGATGGTCTCAATAAGTTCGTCAGTTATTTCTTCCGGATAGCAGTATAATATACGAATCCATTCAATTCCCTGGATTGCACACAACTTATGAAGCAGCTGCGGAAGTTTCTTTTCTCCGTATATGTCCCTGCCGTAAAGTGATGTTTCCTGTGCCACAAGAATCAGTTCTTTGATTCCGCCTGCCGCCAGATATTCCGCCTCTTCCACAAGCTGTTCCATCGGCGTACTTCTGTAACTTCCCCTGAAAAGAGGAATACTGCAATAGGTGCACCGTTTATCACAGCCCTCCGCAATCTTAAGATATGAGTAATATCCTCCTGTTGTAATGATTCTCTTTGAATCGGGACGGCACATTGCATTAACGTCCTTAAACTCATTATGACCCTTATGGGCCAGAACATCATCAACAACATCACAAATCGTATCAAAAGCAGTGGTTCCCACTATTGCATCTATTTCAGGCATTTCATCAAGAATCTCATCCTTGTATCTCTGTGCCAGACAACCTGTTACAATCAACGCCTTAAGATTGTCTTTCTTGTGTTCTGCCATTGACAGGATGGTGTTAATACTTTCTTCTTTGGCCGAACTTATAAATCCACATGTATTGATCACAACCACATCAGCTGTTTCTTCATCGTCCGTGAATTCATATCCCCTGTCACGCAGCAGACCCATCATCTGCTCCGAATCCACAAGGTTCTTGTCACATCCGAGTGATATAAATAAAATCTTCATATATTCTCCTAATTCTAATCCATACATCGCTAATTGTAACCTCATTGCATATAAAAAGCAAGCAAAAAAGTACGGCCCATATAATTATGGTACCGTACTTTCATAACATTCTTATTATATTCTACTGTGCTGATTCTGTTTCGGCTGCTGCAGTAGTCTCACCAGCGGCTGTTGTTGTGTTTTCTGATGATGTCTCGCTTGCTGTTGTATTGTTTTTGAAAAGAGCCTGATAATTGAGCATATTGATTTCGCCGTCTTTCTCGCCCTTTGTATATCCCTGATGATATGATACAACGCTTGCGAATGCACCTGCTGCAACAAGAACCAATGCAACGATTAATGTTGTCATCTTCATGTGCTTCTTAGTATTATGCAGCATATCTCCTTTGCTCTGTTTTCTTTTATCAATCTTTTCCTGGCTCATAGTAACCTCCTGAATTTTGTATTCAAACCTTATAATACTATATATTATTAATTGTCTGCGGTCAAGCTAAAATTTGCTTATCAAAAGACCGCATAACGCATTTCCGTCTTAATGTAAAAAGCCCCAAAACCTTTGATTACCAAAGATCTTAGGGCTAGTCATTCATTACACTATTTTGCGTAATCAGTTACCCTTGATTCTCTTATGACATTAACTTTAATCTGTCCTGGATATTCAAGTTCATCTTCAATCTTCTTGGATATATCCCTTGCAAGTAAAACCATGTCAGCATCACTGATAACTTCCGGAACTACCATAATTCGAATCTCACGTCCTGCCTGTATAGCATATGACTTCTCTACTCCATCGAACCCGTTCGTAATATCTTCTAACTGTTTTAATCTGTTCGTGTAAGTCTCGAGCGTTTCTCTTCTAGCACCAGGTCTTGCAGCTGAAATAGCATCTGCCGCCTGAACAATGCACGCAATAAGAGACTGCGGTTCAATATCTCCATGATGAGCTTCAACCGCATTGATGACAAGTTCTGATTCCTTGTATTTTCTGCACAAATCAGCACCAATCTGAACATGGGATCCTTCCATCTCATGATCGACTGATTTACCAATATCATGTAAAAGACCTGCTCTCTTAGCAGTTCTGACATCAAGTCCAATCTCTGATGCAAAAAGTCCGCATAATAACGAAACTTCGATAGAATGTTTTAAAACATTCTGTCCGTAACTTGTTCTGAACTTCATCTTACCGAGAAGTCTGACAAGTTCCGGATGTATGCCGTGAACACCAACTTCAAGAGTAGCGGCTTCGCCTTCTTCTCTTATCATGTTCTCGACTTCTTTCTGGGCCTTCTCAACCATCTCTTCAATTCTTGCCGGATGAATACGTCCGTCAATAATAAGCTTCTCGAGAGCGATTCTTGCAACCTCTCTTCGAATCGGATCAAATCCAGATAATACCACTGCTTCAGGAGTGTCATCTATGATAAGATCAACACCTGTCATTGTCTCAAGAGTACGGATATTACGTCCCTCTCTACCAATGATACGGCCTTTCATCTCGTCATTAGGAAGCTGTACAACCGATATCGTAGCCTCAGACACATGGTCTGCAGCACATCTCTGTATTGCACTGACAATATAATTCTTAGCTTTCTTGTCAGCTTCTTCCTTGGCTTTGATTTCCATCTCTTTAACCATCACAGCGGTCTCATGTTTAACTTCTTCTTCTACAGTTTTTAAAAGATATTCTTTAGCCTGAATGGAGGTAAGTCCTGAGATTCTTTCCAGTTCCTGTACGCGTTTCGCACTAAGAGCATCAACTTCCTGCCTCTTTCGATTAAGATCATCTTCCTTACGATTGAGTGCATTATCACGTTTCTCGACGGAATCCAGCTTCTTGTCAAGAGTTTCTTCCTTGGAAAGAACGCGGCGTTCATATTTCTGAATCTCAGCACGTCTCTCCCTGGTCTCTTTATCAAGCTCATTCTTAGTCTTAATAGACTCTTCCTTCGCTTCAAGAAGCATCTCCTTCTTACGTGTCTCAGCTGTCTTAAGTGCATCGTCTATTATCTCTCTGGCTTTAGCTTCAGCGCTTCCGATCTTCTTATCGGTTACATTCTTATGATACGCAGCTGCTATAAACCATGTAATAAGTGCAGCAACAACAAGCGTAACGCCTGCCGTTATAATATAAGACAATTCTGGCACAGGAGCACCTCCTTATTTAGTTTTCATTGTACAAACTACAACATACTAATATTATACTTTTTTGTTGAAAGTGTCAAGGAAAAAACCAATAAGCTTGTCATTTTCGTACATATATACTTATCAAATCGTACGAAAATCCCTTTCTCATAAGAGATGATATTAATTTTTGACGTTCCTTATCGTCAATTTGCCTTATATTTTCTTCATTATAGCCCTTGGATGAAAGAACTTTCAATATCTGCGCATCTTCGTCAATGTCCAGTTCTCCCATAACGGTATCTATTACATCCCTCGATATGCCTTTCTCATATAATGACCTTGAAATCGCGAACGCTGAGCGTCCTTTGGTATCTCTCATCGATTCTGCATAATATCTTGCAAATCTCAGATCATCTATATATCCATACTCTTTCAGTGAATCTATGGCATCATCCACAAAACTTCCACGGTATCCGGCCATCGATATTTTCTGTCTTATATTCTGTTCAGACCTGTCATAATCCGTTATAAGGTAAAGAATCCTCTCCCGCACACGTCTCATCAGCAATGAACAGATATCATCATATACATTCTCTTCCAACACCGCGCCAGCTTCTATGTTATATTTTCTCAGTTCAGACACATACAGCGGAAAGGCATATTGACCATCAATATACACTTTCCGCCGCTTCTTGTCTAACGGAGCTATATCCGTTATTTCCATCAATTACTCCTCTGATGCTGTCTCGCCGGTCTGCGTCTGTTCTTCCGGCTTCGTAAAGTAAGCCTCTCGCACCTTAGCTTCTATCTCATTCATAATGTCAGGATGATCAATAAGATACTGCTTGGCATTCTCACGTCCCTGTCCTATCTTGTCGCCATTATAAGAGAACCACGCACCGCTCTTGACAACAATATTATTGGATGCTGCAAGGTCAAGTATATCTCCTTCTCTTGAAATACCCTTTCCGAACATGATATCAAATTCTGCCTCCTTAAACGGAGGTGCAATCTTATTCTTGACGACCTTGACTCTCGTTCTGTTACCTACCATCTCCCCGTTAGCCTTAAGTGTCTCAATTCTTCTGACATCCATTCTCACAGATGAATAGAACTTGAGTGCACGTCCGCCGGTAGTCGTCTCAGGATTACCGAACATTACTCCGACTTTCTCACGAAGCTGGTTAATAAAAATAACTACACAGTTAGTCTTACTGATTACCGCAGTAAGCTTTCTCAATGCCTGTGACATAAGTCTGGCCTGAAGTCCGACATGCGAATCTCCCATATCTCCGTCAATCTCTGCCTTAGGCACAAGCGCTGCTACGGAATCCACTATAATAATATCAACCGCGCCTGAACGCACAAGTGTCTCCGTAATCTCAAGTGCCTGTTCACCGTTATCCGGCTGTGATATGTATAATTCATCTATATTGACACCGATATTCTTGGCATAAGCCGGATCCAGAGCATGCTCTGCATCTATAAATCCTGCAATTCCGCCTCTCTTCTGCACCTCAGCTACCATATGAAGTGCAACTGTAGTCTTACCACTTGATTCCGGTCCGTATATCTCAACAATTCTTCCCTTCGGAACTCCACCCATTCCGAGTGCAATATCAAGACTCAGTGAACCTGTCGGAATAGTCTCTACATTCATTGCAGCTGAAGGGTCTCCAAGCTTCATAACCGCACCCTTGCCAAAATTCCTCTCTATACTGGATATAGCGGCATCCAGTGCTTTTAATTTATCTTCCTTAGCCATATTAATCTCCTTCTGATATGTCTTGTGAACAAATGTTCGTGTCTGATATTAGAATATACCACATTGACTCCAATGTCAACAGGAAATTATGATTTTAAATAAAAAACAATTTTTGCAGAAATGTCTTGTAACACCCGCATAATACCATATCGTAATACAAAAATAAAGCGAAATTTTTTATTTGAAAAAATGACATAATTTTTATTTTTTATATTTCCTATTGACATGGTATGAATTGCGCGTTATAATCTTGCCAATATCAAAGAAGGCGGGTTAAATATGATACAAATCAGAAATTTAAGTAAAACATTTAAAACCGGAAACGGAAATATAACAGCTCTTGATAACATTAATCTGACTATCAACGACGGAGAAATATTCGGAATAATCGGATTGTCCGGTGCAGGCAAGAGTACACTGGTGCGATGCATCAATCTCCTTGAACGTCCCTCTTTGGGCAATGTAATACTTGACGGAAAGGATCTTACCACTCTACGTTCAAAAGAACTTCTCCTCATAAGAAGACAGATTGGTATGATATTCCAGAGTTTTAATCTTTTTGAGCAGAGAAACATTCTTCAGAATGTATGCTACCCTCTCAGGATCGCCGGCGTAAGCAAGAAAGAAGCTGTCAAAAAAGCTCATGATCTTCTTGAAATGGTGGGTCTTGGAGACCGTGAGAAAGCATATCCTTCCATGCTTTCCGGCGGTCAGAAACAGCGTGTTGCAATTGCAAGAGCTCTTGCAACAGATCCCAAATATCTGCTTTGTGATGAAGCTACAAGCGCTCTCGACCCTAACACAACCCAGCAGATACTTGACCTTTTAAAGAGAATCAACAATGAGCTTGGCGTCACCATTATCGTTATCACCCATGAGATGCGCGTGATAGACAGCATATGCGACCGTGTCGCAGTCATCGATAAAAGTCATATTGCCGAAGAAGGACCTGTTGCGGAGGTATTTTTAAATCCGCAGTCAGAAATAGCAAGGGAGCTCATCCTTCCGCAGTCGCCATTAGCGCGTAAATCAATCGGTACCAGGCGCATCCGTATTATTTTTGACGGGGAATCGTCGGACAAGCCGGTTATATCAGACATGATACTCGAATGCCAGGCGGGTGTTAATATTGTTTTTGCTGACACCAAGGACATTGACGGAAAAGCATATGGACAGATAATCATCCAGCTTCCAGAAGATAAAGTTGCTGCTGATAAAATAACCACATGGCTTGATAACAATAATATGAAATATTCAAAGGAGGATGACGAATAATGACAACTAATCTTCTCCAGAAACTTCTGGACAACGGCATACTTCAATACGGAATCTGGGAAACGATCTATATGACGTTACTTTCCACCATTTTCGCATATGTTATCGGACTTCCTATAGGTCTCATACTTTCGGTAACCGGCAAAAATGGCATCAGACCAATCGCATGGCTTAACAGGATACTCGGCATTATTGTCAACATATTCCGAAGCATTCCTTTCATTATATTAATGGTTGCAATGCTTCCGGTTGCTAAATTTATTGTTGGTTCAAGTCTTGGCAATAAAGCCATGATTGTCACACTTGTTATTGCTGCAGCACCTTATGTCGCGCGAATGGTCGAATCATCAATCGCAGAAGTCGGCGGGGGCGTAATTGAAGCGGCTAAGGCGATGGGAACCCCTACTTTTAAGATAGTTACGAAAGTACTTATCCCGGAAGCCAGACCTTCCCTTATAACCGGAGCAATAATCTCAATGGTTACTATTTTAGGTTACTCTGCTATGGCTGGTACCATCGGTGGCGGTGGACTTGGTCAGATAGCAATCACATATGGATACCAGAAATATCAGAATAACATCATCTGGATCTGCGTTGTCCTGACAATAATAATCGTACAGATTATTCAGGAATTAGGCGCTGTTATCGCCCGCAGATCAGACAGAAGAATCAACAAGTAAAGGAGAAAAAGAAATGAAAAAAATCGTAACATCATTATTAGCACTTACATTGGTATTCGCACTCGTTCTTACGGGCTGCGGCAAAAAAGAAAGCTCAAACTCAGGAAACAATTCATCATCCGACGACAAGACGATCACAGTAGGTGCAAGCTCAACACCTCATGCAGAAATTCTTGAGCAGGTTAAAGACACTCTCGCAGACGAAGGATATACATTAAAAGTCGTTGTTTATGATGATTATGTTCTTCCAAACACAGCACTTAATGACGGTACACTTGATGCCAATTACTTCCAGCACACACCTTACCTTGAAAGCTTTAACGCTTCAAACAACACAAAACTTGCCGCTGTTGCCAAGATTCACTATGAGCCGTTTGGAATTTACGGAAACGGAATCACTGACTTAAAGGATTTAAAGGATGGCGCTACAATAATCATTCCTGCTGATGACAGCAACGAAACAAGAGCTCTTTTCCTTCTCGCTCAGGAAAATCTCATCAAGCTCGCTGACGGTTCAACAGTTGAAAAAGGTGTAACAACACTTGATATCGTTGACGACGGCGGATACAATATCACAGCTGTCCAGGCAGATACAGTTGCCGCACAGCTTAAGAATGCCGACGCCGGTTCCATCGCAGTTATCAACGGTAACTATGCTCTTGCAGCCGGCCTTAAAATAGCTGATGCTCTTGCATCAGAGGACGCTTCCGGCGAAGCTGCACAGACATATGCAAATATTGTTGCCGTACGCAAAGCTGATGTTGACAGTGCCAAGACAAAAGCTCTTGTAGCAGCTCTTACAACACAGAAGGTTAAAGATTACATTAATAACACATACAACGGAGCTGTTGTACCTATTTTCTAACAGAAAAACATATAATTTTACCCTCAATGCCTTAAGTTCAACACCTGGTATTGAGGGTATTTTTTATCTTATCACATCTTTGATAGGACTCCAGCAGCAAAAACAACCCCTGGGTGCAAAAAAAATTCCGAATCGCATTGATTCGGAATAATGGGTTGGGCTGTATATAAATACATTTAGTAGCCAATAGGGGAATCGAACCCCTGTTTCCGCCGTGAGAGGGCGGCGTCTTAACCGCTTGACCAATTGGCCGTCTGTGTGGTACTTGAGTATAATACTATATGTCCGAAGAAAAAGCAAGTACTTTTTTAAAAAATTTTCAAAATGTTTCAAAATGTTTGAATTATTCCTACAAATCAACCAAATACCTCATCACAAAGGTGGACATATTCCTTCCACAATGCTGTATCGGCAAACTCTTTGGTGGCCTCCGCGATACTTCTGTAATACCAGGCCTGACGCTCCTTGCTCTTCTCGTTGAAATGCTTCCACATATCATCGCCCTCTGTGCGGTGTCTGACAAGACTTAAGCGCATATTGGAAAGCTTGTCGGCAAGTGCTATAAGCTTGACATCATGTCCGGCAGTCTTAAGGTGGTCTATGGTCTCCTGCTTACGGATAAGCCAGGTGGACTCGGCGGAGCGGTCCCGACGCTTGTTCTCGCTTTCAAGTGTTACCAGTCTGGCAACACGGGTTCCGAAATGTTTCTCAATGTCTGCCGCCGTGCGGTCAGTATCCTCTATAACATCATGCAGGAGTGCCGCAATAATGATATCTTCGTCATCCGTCATCATCGCAGCAATCTTAGATGTCTCTATCGCATGCTCAATATAAGGAATGTTCGTTCCCTTTCTGAATGCGCCCGCATGTGCCTCCATCGCGAACTGGAGAGCCTCCTTGTACCTTAAACCATTCTCCATAGACACTACCTCTATCCGCTGTATTAATAGCCGACCTTCTCCATAAATTCATCCACATTACCGATTCCCGACGCTGATGTGGAATAAGCATATACCATGGTATTTCCGATTACCGAAGCAACAGCATTCAGAGAATCCGCCTTCATCTGAAATCTCGGATACTCGCCGTCCCTTGTCTCGGTCTCAGCCGTGATATCCTCAAATGCTGATTCGATATTGCCGGTAATATACTGATAGCTGGTCGAGACATATGAATTCTTGTCAAAAACATAGAACTCCGCATATATGTCGTTACCCTGCGCTATATATGTTGTTATGGAAGAATTCTCTTTCTTCCCGACTTCAAGCCCGTAATCCTCGGCAATATCAGTGAATTTGTCACCGGAAATGCTGTTCTTTATGCGTGATATCTTACTGCAGCCTGTTATTGCTGCCAGGATCACACACACCAAAAGTGCCATTGAAATCCTCGTAAATCTCTTCATGACATGGTCTCCTTCTAATTTAATAATAAAGCATTATGACGCTGCTTGCAAATCTTATTTTTAAAACATGTCAAATAATGACAACTGGTTGCTCTCAGGCAGTCCGCTTAAGATACCCAGATCGGCCATAAGCGCAGCACTGGTCTTTGAAACCTTGGAACGGCTTATGAAATCCTCTTTGGATAAGAATGCTCCATTCTTGGCTGCCTCGTAAATGCCGTCCGATGCAGCTTCACCCAGACCGTCTATCGACTTGAAAGGTGGAAGAAGCTTACCGTCAACAATCTGAAAATTACGCGAATGTGATTTATAAAGGTCTATCGGCATAAACTCAAAACCTCTTGCATACATTTCCTGCACAATACGCATGTCCTTAAGCTGACCCTCTTCCTTCGGAGAAAGCTGCTTTGCGTCAGCGCGCTTCTTGTAATCATTGATGTAATAGTCAAGTTTATCCTTGCCGAAGCACATAAGCTCATACGAAAAGTTATCAGCTCTGATACTGTAATATGACGCATAATATTCAAGCGGGAAAAATACCTTACAATAAGCGATACGCCATGCCATCATAACATATGCCGCTGCATGTGCCTTAGGAAACATGTATTTTATTTTCTGGCATGACCATATGTACCAGTCCGGAACACCGTGCTCCTCCATCTGGGCTTTCCACTCAGGCCATTTATCGCATTTGCCCTTGGCCACGTTACCTTTACGGACATTCTCCATTATTTTGAATGCCGTTCCGGCCTCAAGACCCTTGTTGATAAGATAAACCATAATATCATCTCTGGTACATATAGCGGTTGAAATCGTGGCCTTGCCCTCCTCGATAAGCGTCTGGGCATTGCCAAGCCATACATCCGTACCGTGGGACAGACCGGCAATTCGCACAAGGTCGGAAAAATGCTTTGGCTGTGTGTCTATAAGCATCTGCATGGCAAAATCCGTTCCAAATTCCGGTATTCCCAAGCATCCAAGCTTGGTTCCGCCGATATCATCAGGCGATATTTTGAGCACCTCAGTACTCTGGAACAAGCTCATGACCTCCGGGCTGTCAAGTGGAATCGTCCTCGGATCCATTCTGGTAAGATCCTGCAGCATACGAATCATGGTAGGATCATCATGACCAAGAATATCAAGTTTTAACAGGTTATGATCAATACTGTGGTAATCGAAATGTGTCGTAACGATATTGCTTGTCATATCATTGGCCGGATGCTGGATAGGCGTAAAGGAATGTATTTCCTGTCCGTAAGGAAGAACGATGATTCCTCCGGGATGCTGTCCGGTCGAACGCTTTACTCCGACACCTCCGGCAACTATTCTGTTGATTTCACAGTCCCTTTTACGTTCGCCCTTTTCCTCGAAATATTTTTTGACATATCCGTACATTGTCTTGTCGGCAAGCGTACCTACCGTTCCGGCTTTAAATGTCTGACCCTCGCCGAAAATAACCTCGACGTAGGCATGGGCTTTTGCCTGATATTCACCTGAGAAATTAAGGTCGATATCCGGCTCCTTGTCACCGTTGAATCCCAGGAATGTCTCGAACGGAATGTCAAACCCTTCTTTATTTAATTTGTGTCCGCACACCGGACAAATTTTATCCGGCATATCACATCCGGCGCCGCCGGCAAATTCTTTGACCTCCGGGCTGTCAAAATCACAATAATAGCATTCCGGGCACAGATAGTGCGGACTTAACGGATTAACTTCCGTAATTCCGGACATTGTTGCGGCAAAAGAAGAACCTACCGAGCCTCTTGAGCCAACCAGATATCCGTCCTCATTGGATTTCCATACAAGTTTCTGGGCAATTATATACATAACCGAGTAACCGTTGGAAATAATTGACGTGAGTTCCTTCTCAAGCCTGTCCGAAACGATTTTCGGCAGGTCAGGACCATATAATTTATGAGCACTGTTGTAACATATCTCCCTGAGTGTTTCGTCTGAATGCGGAATAACCGGCGGGCATTTATCCGGGCGTACAGGTTCAATGCGCTCACACATATCGCTTATTTTACGGGTATTGGTAACAACGACTTCATATGCTTTTTCTTCTCCGAGATATTGGAATTCGGCAAGCATTTCCTCCGTTGTACGCAGATACAACGGCGCCTGGTTATCGGCATCGTTAAATCCCTGGCCCTTCATGATTATACGTCTGTATATTTCGTCCTCGGGATTAAGGAAATGCACATCGCAGGTAGCCACAACCGGCTTGTCGAGTTCATCACCCAGCCTTACTATCTCTTCGTTAATTTTAATTAAATCGGCATCCGACTGGATCTGCGGAAGTTTCTGATCTTCTATCATAAAATGGTTGTTGCCAAGCGGTTGTATTTCCAGGTAATCATAGAAATTGACCAATCGTACGATTTCTTCCTTGGATGCACGGTGCAATAAAGCCTGATACAGTTCTCCCGCCTCACAGGCCGAACCTAATATAAGTCCGTCGCGGTGTTTAAGAATTTCACTCTTCGGTATTCTCGGTCTCTTGTTAAAATATGTAAGATGAGACATTGAAACCAGTCTGTACAGATTAATTCTTCCCTCTTCCGAAGAAGCGAGAATTATGGCATGATATGATTTGGCTTTTCTGATCGCATTTACATTAAATTCCTCAACCTCGTTAATCGCGTCAAGATCATTGATACCACGCGCTCTAAGCTTATCGATCAATGCTGCAAAAATATCGGCGCAGGCCTCTGCATCATCCACCGCGCGATGATGATTAAATGGCGGAACACCGAGTGCCTTTGCCACATGATCGAGCGTAAATTTACCGAGTGACGGCAGTAATGCCCTTGAAAGTGCCACCGTATCAACGACCGTACATTCAAATTTTCTGCCAAGGATTGAATCTGTTTTTTCCTTGATAAAACCGACATCAAATCCGGCGTTATGCGCAACCATAACAGCACCCTTGCAGAATTCAAGAAATTCCGGAAGAATCTCTTCTATTGTTCCGGCATTTTCAACCATTGAATCGCTGATTCCCGTGAGGCTTTCGATATTGAAAGGAATCGGTATCTGCGGATTAACAAATGTTGAGAAACGATCTGTCACCTTTCCGCCGCACATCTTGACTGCACCGATTTCGATTATACGATCATTGACAGGCGACAGACCCGTTGTTTCAAGGTCAAAAACAACGTATGTATCGTCAAAATTCTGTCCTCCCGGGTTCTCAATTATGCGTTTAAGGTCGTCTACCAGATATGCCTCAACTCCATATATTATTTTAAAATCTTTATTATCCAATTTGGTGTGGAATGCTTCCGTAAAGGCCTGGACAACACCATGATCCGTTATTGCAAGAGCCGGATGCCCCCATCCTGCGGCTTGTTTTACTATGGCAGACACATCTGACACACCGTCAAGTTCACTCATCTTGGTATGACAATGAAGTTCAACTCTCTTTTCAAGGGCCATATCAGTACGTTTTACCCTGAAATCAGATGATTTCATTATGCCCGAAACCGAACCGATAGTAAGTTCACCCGAGAAACGGTCTATTGTCGTTACACCCTTGACACGAACGAATGTACCCGGTTTGAGGTCCTTCTCAACTTCTTCAAGCTGCTCCGGCATCATAAACATCTTAACCGAGATTGAATCGGTAAAATCAGTTATATCAAACATAAATATAACCTTACCGCTTCTAAGCTCACGCTTGTCCGCATTCATAATCTGGCCGCGGAAAATAATTTCTCCCATCTCTCCGACAACCGTATCAAGATTAACTGCTTCTCCGTCAAAATCCCTGCCATATATTACATCCGGATTGTCCGAACGTTTTACCGAACGTCTGAAATCAGAACCATCTCTCTTAAATTCTTTATTGGATTTATAATTATTACCGCCATCAGCTCTCTGCTTTGGTTTCTCCGGTTTCTGTGCTGACATTTCAGGTTTCCCGGTATTTTCAGCTGACTCGACCGTACTGTTTTCTTCATCAGCTTTGTGTGCCGGATTCTTATGTGCCCTCTCAGATATTTCATGTACCATCTGTTCAAGCTTGTACTCAGCCTCTTTACTGTGTCTGCTTTCTTTGACTTCCGTGTACTCCGTTGTCACATTAACTTCATATCCAAAACGGTTCAACATCATATCTGAAATTGCACCGCAGATTTCGTCTGCATATCTTTGGGCTACAAAAGTGCCCTGAGTTGACATAATAATATTATTGTCATCTTTGATTTTTATTTCGGCATTCTTATAAATCTGCTGCTTAATCATACTGTCCTTACCGAGTTCATAGAGAATACTATCCCTGTATTCATCAAGAATTGTTTCGGGTGTATGAAGGCTTGATAACTCAAATTTTTCTTTTATAATTACCTGCATTCCAAAAAAAGGCTTTATCTGACGTCTTATTTCATTTTCGACATCTGCGATTATATCCCGTCCGATAAGCCTTTGAAATCTTACATATATTTTTACGCAGGTTCTCTGGCCATTCATGCATATATGCGTTACTACGGCCTCTGAGAATATCTGCTCTATTCTTTTATTGAGATGAAGTGTAGGAAAAGTCTCAAAAAACTTTTTCTCTTCCATGTAATATCACTAAGTCCTTTCCCAATTATCCAATTCTTCCTTAAGACAGTCCAAAAGTCTGTCTTCCGGAACTTTCTTTACAATCTGACCTTTTTTAATAAGAAGACCTTCTCCGTCTCCACCGGCAATTCCAATATCAGCTTCCTTAGCCTCTCCCGGTCCGTTAACTGCACATCCCATAACGGCTACCTTAATATCAAGGTCATAATTCTGTACCATCTGCTCGACTTTGTCCGCAAGTGCAATGAGATTAATCTTCGTTCTTCCGCATGTAGGGCATGATACAACTTCTATACCGCCTTTTCTGAGTCCGAGTGTTTTGAGGATCATTTTGGCTGATCGTATCTCTTCTACCGGATCACCGGTAAGGGATACCCTTATTGTATCTCCGATTCCCTGACCAAGTATAAGGCCCAATCCGATGGACGATTTAATATTTCCGGAATACAATGTTCCCGCTTCCGTAATTCCGACATGCAGAGGATATTTGCATTTGTCTGCTATTATTTCATGTGCTTTTACACACATCATGACATCGGATGATTTAATGCTTACAACCAGGTTATCATATCCCATATCTTCTATGATATGTACCTTATCCAGCGCGCTTTCAACAAGGCCTTCTGCGGTCACTCCCCCATACTTGGCAATAATGTCTTTTTCGAGCGAACCGCTGTTTACACCGACACGTATCGGAACATTATGCTCTCCGGCACAATCAACAACTGCCTTTATTCTGTCAAGGCTTCCGATATTACCGGGATTTATACGGATTTTGTCCGCGCCGTTCTCTATAGCCATGATTGCCATACGATAATCAAAATGAATATCGGCAACTATCGGTATATGGATGCGTTTCTTAATTTCGGCAATTGCTTTAGCAGCCTCCTCTGTAGGAACCGTGGAACGTACAATCTCACATCCTGCTTTCTCAAGTTTGAGAATCTGTGCAACTGTCGCGTCAACATCCTCTGTTCTTGTATTTGTCATTGACTGTATGAGAATCGGATTTCCGCCTCCGATATATCTGTCTCCGATTTTGATTTTCTTCGTATTATCTCTGTACACCTGATTATCCTCCATCAGAATAATTTGCGAATATCGTTTGCCATAATAACAACCATCAGTACCATCAGAAGCACAATTCCGATGAAGTGCACCATTCCCTCTTTCTCTCTAGGAACAGGTTTACGTCTTATTGCTTCTATTATAAGAAACACCAGACGTCCTCCGTCAAGAGCCGGTATCGGCAGCAGATTCATAACGCCTAAGTTGGCACTTATCATAACGCTCCAGTTAATGAGATTCAGGATAACATACAGCACACCGTCGCTCTTACTCTCGGTAACAACATTACCAATCGCGGAAACTATTCCGACAGGACCCGAAACATCATTTGCGGAAACCTTACCCGTAAAAAGAAGTTTAAAACTCTTAAACACGGCTTTAATCCAGTATCCGACATTCTTAAATGAATATGAAATCGTACCTGCAGGACTTAATTTTTCCCTCGCTGCCGACATAACCATACCTATATTATAATATGCCTGATGCACCTTATTCGGTGTAATCTTAATTGTTACTTCACTTCCGTCACGCTCGACAACAAGTGTCAGCTCACTGTCACCGGATGCATTTACTAACGGACTGACCTCGTCCGTTACGCTTACAGCCGTTCCATTGATGCTGAGTATCTTATCACCGCTTTTGATTCCGGCACTTTCCGCCGGCGAATCTTTACTTACGGATGATATGACCGGATTATCCCGGTCCATAAGCACACCCATCTGATATACGTCTTCATCTACATATTCCGGAATGAGTGTTGTCTCATGTCTGGCTCCATCACGCACATACGTTATATGCATAACTTCGCCCTCATTTTCAGCAAGCCATAAACTATAATCACCGTAGAAATTAACTTTGGTGCGATCAATCTTAACTATTCTGTCACCAGCTTCCAGTCCTGCCTGTTCAGCGACAGATCCTTCATCGACACTGTAGACAACGCAAGGATCATATCCAATTTTGCCAAGTATAATTACCGATAACACAAAAGCCAGTATGAAATTAAAAAGCGGTCCCGCTACAACAATTGCCATCCTCTTCCATACTGATTTGGAATTAAATGAACCGTCACTGCTGTTGTCCTCATCTTCCCCAAGCATCTGGCATGAGCCGCCAAAAAGGAATAATTTGATGCTGTACATCGTTCCCTTACGCTTAAATTTCAATAATCTCGGACCCATTCCAAGTGAAAATTCCGTTACGGTAACACCGCTTGCCTTTGCAACAATAAAATGTCCAAGCTCATGTACTATTATAATAATACTAAGTACCAAAAAAGCGATAACATATTTCATAAGCTTACCTCAAAAATTCATAAACTGCTTTCTCTGTGTCAAGTATATCATTAACATCAGGATTATCTATATATTGTATGCAATCCATTGCCTTTTCAATCATATCCGTTATATCAAGAAAACCGCACTTTCTGCCAAGGAACTGTGCAACTGCAAATTCATTGGCAGCATTAAGTATTGTCGGAAGATTTCCGCCCCTGCGTCCTGCCTTATATGCTAATGCAAGTCCCTTAAAATTAACCATATCAGGTGCTTCAAAAGTTATTGAAGCAAGTTTGGCAAAATCAAGCCTTGCAATATCCATCGGCTTTCTCTCCGGATAATAAAGTGCGTACTGTATAGGCAGTCTCATATCCGGGCAGCCTAACTGTGCAATAATGCTTCCATCGACATACTGAACCATTGAATGGATAACACTCTGCGGCTGTACCACAACCGTTACATCATCTATATCAACGCCGAACAGCCATCTTGCTTCCATAACTTCCAGTCCCTTATTGACCATTGTAGCCGAATCGATGGTTATTTTATGCCCCATGGACCAATTCGGGTGCTTCAGGGCATCCTCAACCCTGACATCACGCATCTCGTCAATTGTTCTTCCTCTGAACGGACCGCCTGATGCAGTGAGAAGGATTTTTTCTATAGTGGATGGATTTTCACCGTTAAGCGACTGAAAAATAGCACTATGTTCACTATCAACAGGAAGAATCCTTACATTATGTTCCTTCGCAAGCGGCATAATTATATGTCCGGCCGTTACCAGAGTTTCTTTGTTTGCAAGTGCAATATCCTTACCGGCTTTAATTGCCTCAATAGTAGGAACAATTCCTATCATTCCTACTATGGCTGTAACAAGAATCTCAACATTGTCATATGTAGCAACTCGCACAAGTCCTTCCGTACCGTAACATATCTCATAAGGAATATCATTGGTAAGAAGCTTTAATTCGCTGATGCTTTCTTCCTTTGCAATACAAACAAGCTTTGGCCTGAATTCTCTAATCTGCTCAGCCAAAGCCTTAACATTGGAACCGGCTGCAAGTGCCAGCACCTCAATATCTTTATTTTTACGGACAACATCAAGGGTCTGGGTTCCTATTGAACCCGTTGACCCGAGAATTGCAATTTTCTTCATAGTACAGACTCCGTTTCTTCTATAATAAAGGCATCAAAAGCTGCGCTCCGATATATACTATCGGCGCAACGAATATCATACTGTCAAAACGGTCAAGTATCCCTCCGTGTCCCGGTATGAGATTACTATAATCTTTAACATCATAATTACGCTTGATAGCAGACGCTGCAAGGTCTCCAAAAATAGATATAAATGCTCCGACCGCACTTATTACCAGGAACGGAATCATTGCTTTGATACCAAGTGCTTTGTGTAATATAAAGCCATATAAAAGTCCGACAAGTGCAGCTCCCGTTATTCCGCCTATTGCGCCCTCAACTGATTTCTTAGGGCTGAGGTGCGGCACAAGCTTATGCTTTCCGAAGGTTACACCTGTAAAATATGCAAATGTATCCGCAATCCATGAACATACAAAAAGCAGGATAAACAAATATATTCCGTATTTATCAATGATTCTTATTCTGTATAAGAACGAAAGCGGAATCGCAACATAAAAAATACCTAACAGTGCAAATGCTGCCTGGCTTGCTTTCTTGGTTTTGAAACTGCATACATATGCGAACATTATTATTATTCCACATGCAACGCAATACAAATCCATAAATTCAAGTTTATCAAACCACAAAAGTGCATAATAAGCTGCGGCAAGAATATATCCTACTATTCCCAAGGGGCTTTTGTGAATCCCTACAACTCTGTATAATTCAAACATACCGAGGCATGTTATAACCAATGACAGCAAAAACATTGTAATCCGGCCGCCTGCTACAGCTCCGACGAGTATGGCCGTCAAAACAGCACCACTGATAATTCTGGTACGCATTCTATTCCTCCTTCACTCCGCCAAAGCGTCTATCTCTTTTATTATATCTCTCAACAGCTTCAATCAGGCGTTTCTTATTGAAATCCGGCCATAAAATCTCCGGAAAATCAAATTCCGAATACGCACATTGCCATAAGAGGAAATTAGATATTCTTTTCTCTCCGCTTGTTCGTATTATAAGATCAGGATCAGGTGCACCGGCTGTATCAAGATAACCTGAAAACATATTCTCATCAATATCTTCAGGCGAAAGTCCTTTATCGATAATATCTTTCGTCATCTTGCGCATTGCCCTGACCATTTCATCACGTCCGCCATAATTAAGTGCAACCTGAAATACAAGTCCTGTATTACCGGCCGTAGCCGCCTCGAGATGTTCTATGCTTTCTATGATATCATCATCAAGACGATCTCTCTTGCCGAGGATTCGGACTTTCATGTTATTCTTATTGGCCCGCTTTATGCAGTCCTTTAAGTAATTACGCAATATTTTCATAAGACCTGCCACTTCTTTATCGGAGCGGTTCCAGTTCTCTGTTGAAAAAACATATACTGTAAGATATTTAATTCCTATCTCATCAGCATCATCACATATCTGTTCAAGAACTTTACTGCCCTGCATATGTCCGAAATTACGCGGCATTAGTCTCTGCTTGGCCCATCTTCCGTTACCGTCAAGGATTATACCAACATGTTCGGGAATATTAAGTCCAAGCTTCTCATTATAATTATCCATATCCTGCACCGACGATTATACCGTCATGATTTCCTTTGTCTTGTTCTCGACTGCCTTATCGATATCGGCTATATACTTATCTGTAAGTTTCTGGATATCTCCTTCAATCTTCTTAACATCATCCTCAGACATATCATTTTCCTTGCTGCTCTTCTTGATGGCATCATTAGCATCTCTTCTGATGTTTCTGACAGCAACCTTGGCATTCTCGCCCTTTTTCTTAATATCTTTAACTATTTCTTTACGTCTGTCCTCTGTAAGTTCAGGGAATACCAGTCTTATTGACTTTCCGTCATTGGTTGGTGTAAGACCGAGATCGGATGTAAGGATTGCCTTTTCGATATCTTTGATGAGAGATGACTCCCATGGCTGTATCTGGATCATTCTTGCTTCCGGAACAGAAACATTGGCTACCTGCTGAAGCGGTGATGGTGTTCCGTAATAATCAACTTTAATTTTATCAAGAATATGCGGATTGGCTCTGCCCGCTCTAATCGTTGCATAATCAGCCTCAAGTGCCGCAAGTGACTTTTCCATTTTCTCTTCGTAAATCTTAATTTCGCTCATTTTTCCTCCTGATATATGGCTTATGCCATGATTATTCTATATTATACTGTAACAACGGTTCCGTTAAATTTACCATTGTATGTATTGATAATGCTGTCTTTCTCGTTAAGTCCGAATACTACAAGCGGCATCCTGTTCTCCATGCACATAACAGAAGCCGTCATATCGATAACGGCAAGCTTATTGGCGATAACATCGTCAATGGATACGCTGTCATATTTAACAGCCGCCGGGTTAGTCTTCGGGTCACTGTCATATACACCGTCAATTGCTTTGGCAAGATATATGGCATCTGCTTCCATCTCGATTGCCCTTAATACTATTCCGGTATCCGTTGAAAAATACGGATGTCCCGTTCCGCCGGCAAAAAATACTATTTTGCCCTGACCGAAATATTTATTGGCACGGTCTTTTGAAAAAAGTTTGGTAACCGAACCGCACTCAAACGGTGTAAGTATCTCCGTCTCAAGGCCTGTGCTTCTGAACATTTCGGAAACATAAATGCAATTCATAATTGTTGCAAGCATTCCTATCTGGTCAGCTTTCGTTCTGTCCATATTCTCACTTGTTCTTCCGCGCCAGAAATTACCGCCGCCTATAACAACACCAATCTCTGCTCCGTCATCATGGACAGCTTTGACCTGTCGTGCAATTTCAAGAACCGTAGCCTCATCAAAACCTGTATGCTTATCTCCTGCAAGAGCCTCTCCGCTCAGTTTGAGAAGTATTCTTTTCTCTTTCATAAGATTCCTCCAATGTTAATTTTCTCCAAAAAATTCCTTAGGACTGTTATCTGAATAACACTGTGAACAATGACCTTCAATAACTGCTCCGTTATTAATCTGTACCAGCTTGGACTTGATATCTCCCATTACGATTGCTGTAGTATCAATGATAACAGGGCCCTGAACATCAATATCTCCCTTGATGGCACCGGCAATCACAGCCGATGTGGCAACAAGGTTACCTATAATAACAGAACCGTTTCCAATCTTAGCCGGACCTTCACATGTTACATCACCTGTTATGTTGGCTTTATCGGCAAAGAAATCCGATGATACCGAATTACCCTTTATGGTTCCGCTTACAACGAGCTTTCCTTTACATGTAACATTGCCTTCAACCGTACCGAAAAGTTCAATAGAACCTGCTGATGTAACATCACCCGAAATTGAAAGACCCGGCGTAATAATTGCCGTCTCATCGCTTATCTCATCCGCACCTGCCGTAACCAAAGTCTCTTCGGCCGTTTCTTTGGCCTGCACTGACTTTTCCTCTTCTTTTACCGCCTTGGCAGTCATCTTACGGGCTGCAGATTCAGGCTTCTTATCATCCGCCTTAATATCTGCAAGAGCTCTTGTAAGAGACTCCTCAATATCACTGTCTCCTGCATCAGACTGCATATCATTTGCAAGTGTGTCAACCATCACATCATCATCCGGTACCGGTTCTTCAACTTTCTCTGCGCTCACATCCGCAAGCTTTGATGCATCATCCGAAAGCTCATTGACTGCCTGTGACAAATCCGCTTTAAAATCTTTAAAAAATCCCATTTCAAAATTTCTCCTGGTTAATTAACATTATGATGAACAGGCTGCGTATCTGCAGTGATTGGGAGAATCAATGCATTCTGCTCCTGCAATTTCTCTATTATATCGGGCACCGCCTCAAATGTGGTCATTCTGTAAGTGGCATCGTGCATAAGAACCACTGAAACATCCTGACCGGCAATACCTTTCATTACATTATCGTATACCTGTTTCCGGCTGAGCCCGTCTTCTCCGTCTCCGGATGAAACATTCCAGTCAAAAAACACCAGATTATTCTTATTAAGATAATCTATGTACTGCGATATCGGAAGCGGTGCCTGGGAATTACTTGAACCGCCCGGAAATCTGAATATATACGGTCTGGTCCCTGTAACTTTTTCCAGATAATCCTGCAGTGACTCAACTTCCTGCGAAAATGATTCAACACTTTCATATACATGTGCATAATCATGCGTATATGTATGAAGAGCAAGAGTGTGGCCCTCATTAACTATACGGTTAAGCGCCTCCTCATATCCTTCATATCCATTTACAAAAAAGGTTGCTTTCACATTATGTTCAGCCAGAACATCAAGCAATGCGTCCGTGTTATCGCTCGGGCCGTCATCAAACGTAAGATATACCACCTTACGTCCCTGCTTAAGTGCTTCCTCCACAGTTGTACGCGCTTCAGTCTCTGTCTCTGTCGCCTCAGGCTGTGTCTCCTGGTATGTCTTGCTGCTGTTCTCCGGTTCTGCCTGATTCTTGTTAAGTGATGCCTGAATCTGTTTCCTGCCCGGGCTGTTTTCATCCGATGCAAGCTGTACCGATGATTCAAGCTGTGCCTTAAGTTCTGAAAAATCCTTCTGCAAGCAGTTCATCCTGTAGAACAGGATTATACATAATATTGTTGGCAGCATTATTATTGTTACAATCATTATGATTGATAACACGCTTCTAGAGGTTAATACGCTTTCTCCGGCGTGCAGCCTCGGAAAGTTCTCATTTGTCTTCATTCATATCTTCTATCCTTTTGCACAATTTATGCGTCTATCACATTGTACCACATGTTTTTCGATATTTGAAGAAAATTATTATTATTTTTCCTTTTTTTAGATTTTTTTAATAAATATTTATATTTTATATATTGTATTTTGGGCGGATACATTTTAAATTTAATTTTAGACTTATATTTCAGAAGGAGAACACCATGTTACAGCTTAAAGGTATTATAAAGAATTATACAGCCGGTGACACCGAGGTTCACGCACTCAAAGGAATAGACATACGATTTCGCGAAAGTGAATTTGTATCAATACTCGGTCCGTCAGGCTGCGGTAAGACTACTATGCTGAATATAATCGGCGGACTTGACAGGTACACGGATGGCGACCTTATTATCGGCGGACGTTCCACCAGGGAATTTAAGGATAAGGACTGGGATTCATATCGTAACCACAAGATAGGATTTGTATTTCAGAACTATAATCTTATACCTCATCAGACCGTATTGGCAAACGTAGAACTTGCCCTCACACTTTCGGGTGTGTCCAAATCAGAACGCCGCAAACGCGCGGCTGAGGCTCTCGCAAAGGTAGGTCTTAAGGATCAGCTCCATAAGAAGCCGAATCAGATGTCCGGAGGACAGATGCAGCGTGTTGCCATAGCACGTGCACTCGTCAATGACCCTGACATAATTCTTGCAGACGAACCTACCGGTGCGCTCGATTCGGAAACAAGCATTGCCATAATGAATATTCTGCGCGAAATATCAGACGAGAAACTAATTATAATGGTTACTCACAATGCAGAACTCGCAGAGCAGTATTCGTCGAGAATTATACGTCTTCTTGACGGCCGGGTTATCGATGACAATGCCCCTTACGAAGGAGATGACTCCACAGACGGAAAGCCATCCCAAGCTCCCACACATTCCCATAAGAGCCGGTCCAAATCCAAAGTCTCAATGTCTTTTGGAACTGCCCTGTCGCTCAGTTTTAAGAACCTGCTTACCAAAAAAGGCCGCACCTTCCTTACTTCTTTTGCCGGAAGCATAGGCATAATAGGAATCGCTCTTATTCTTTCACTGTCCAATGGTTTTCAGGCTTACATCAATAAAGTCCAGGAAGACACCATATCAACATATCCTATTACCATTGAAGATGAGAATATAGACATGACAAGCCTTATGGAAACAATGCTCGGCAAATCAACCAATGATGTGAAACATGAGGATGGCCGTATATATACCAGTCCTATACTCGGTGATATGATCAATACAATGATGGCCGAGGTCAAGACAAACAGTCTCGGTGAACTCAAGGCATATTTTGAGAGCGATGAATGCAATATCAAAGATTACGTAACCGATATCCAGTACGGTTACGATACCGACCTTAATATTTACCTTGCTGACACATCAAACGGTCTTAACAAGGTTAATCCAAGTACCATGATGGAAGATATTATGGGAGTATCCCAGGAAAATGCCGGCACATCTTCCATGATGAATGCTTACAGCAGTTCAAATCTCTGGACACAGATGATTGATAATAAGGATCTTCTCGATTCACAGTACAATGTTATAGCCGGAAGATGGCCTGAGAATTATAACGAAGTAGTTCTTGTAGTAAGTAAAGATTCCACGATTACAGATGTTACCCAGTATGCACTTGGTCTTAAAAATTCATCCGAGCTTAAGAACATTATGAACGATCTCGGAAGCGGTAAACAGATTGATTCCGAGCAGACCAGTTATACATATGACGATCTCTTAGGCCTTACATATAAACTTGTACTTTCAAGTGACTATTACAGATATGATGAGACCAATAAACGATGGGAAGATAAAAGTTCCGATGATGAATACGTCAAAACGCTCGTAGACAACGGTACGGAAATTAAAATAGTCGGTATAATACAGCCAGATGAAGACGCCGTTGCAACATCCATAACGGGAAGCATAGGTTACACAAAGGCTCTCACCGAATATGTAATTAATGAAACATCCAAGTCGGGAATCGTAAAAGAACAGCTTGCCGATGATAAAACCGATGTATTCACAGGGCTCCCGTTCGCTGTAAGTGAGGATGAACTTGATAATATTACGGTTGATGATGTCAAAGCTTATATCGCAACGCTTCCTGAGGCTGAACAGCAGGCTGCCCAGATGTATCTCGGCATGATGACTGACGAACAGCTTGTCGACGTGTTCAAGAACCAGCTCCAGACCAAATCCGGCAGCACATATAAAGATAACATGGTAAAACTCGGATACGCAGACGAATCAAAGCCAACGTCCATCAATATATATGCCAGGGATTTTGAAGCTAAAGATGCTATAGCTGATATCATAGATGAGTACAATGATAAAGCAACTGCCGCCGGAAAAGACAATCTCACAATCTCTTACACTGATTATGTGGGACTTATGATGTCATCCGTAAGCACAATTGTTAATACGATATCGTATGTTCTTATTGCATTCGTATCGATATCACTTGTGGTATCTTCGATAATGATTGGTATAATCACTTATATATCGGTTCTTGAAAGAACCAAAGAAATCGGTATATTAAGAAGTATAGGTGCCTCCAAGCGTGACGTTTCCAACGTATTTAATGCAGAAACCATGATTGTAGGACTTGTATCAGGATCCCTTGGAATCCTCATAACATTGCTTCTTGACATTCCTATCAATATAGTCATCAAGCACCTGACCGGAATTTCAGGCGTGGCTTCACTCCCATGGCAGGGTGCCGTCATACTGATAGCTATAAGCATCCTTCTGACGCTTGTGGCAGGCCTTATACCTGCTAAGGTAGCTTCCAGAAAAGATCCGGTAATAGCTCTTAGAAGCGAATAATTCAGTATATAATTTATGCCGGGCAGATTTACCTGCCCGGCATTTTTTAGACTATCTTATAATACCTGCTTCTATTTTAAAATAACACATCCGTAAGCCGGAATAGTAATTTTCTCTCCATCTATCTCAGGAAGTTCCTCATTTACTACGAGATAATCCGCAACATTCTCATATTTGTATGTATCCTTGGATACTGTGACTGTAACAGCCGCGTCACTGTCATTATATATGAGGCTGATTTCCGAATCGTTATATGTCTTATGTATTGCACATATATTACCGTTCTGCTCAGCCACATCACTCATGACTGTTGGAACACCTCTTCCTATTTCAGGATACTTATTACGGATATGGATTGCTTTTTTGTAATAATTATATACCGAATACTCATCATCCTTCTGAGTTTCATAAGAGCCAAAAGTATGTGTCTGCGGCTCATATGAAGGAGGACCTGCTGTCATTCCCTGTGCACTTGCATCATCCGACCAGTACATAGGGGCACGCTTATTCTCATCCTTACCGCTTCCTCCCATACCAAGTTCGTCTCCATAATATACGAAAACATTACCCGTTGTAAGAATCTGTATTCCGGCTGCAAGTTTGACTCTCTCATCTTTACGAAGGAGGAATCCTGCCGCACGTCCGACATCATGATTTGATAAAAATATACCGTCTATCGCATTCTCATTAACGCTCTTGATTTCATTATATACATTGACAATGTTCTCCGCCATTTTGGCACCGGATTTATCATCACTGTTATTATTGATGCCCTTTACGATTATACCGTTCTGATTACCGATAGCAAAATCAAACATACTGTCACAGCTGCTCTGATAGAACTGCTTTATTGTATTTAAATTATCCCATACTTCAGCCACGCAGTAGATATCAGGATTAACACCATGCACATAATCACAGAACCAGGTGAGTGCTTCTATACTGTCAGGATTATCTGCTTCAAAATAATGAAGTGCGGCATCAAGTCTGAAACCCGATACTCCCTTGTCAATCCAGAACTTTGCGATTTTCTCTATTTCGGCCCGCACTGCCTTGCTTGACAAATTGAGGTCCGGCATCTGAGCCGAGAATACACATTCATAAGTCCAGTCAGGATTTCCGCTGACTTTCTTCCAGCCTGATGCGACCTTGTCCGTCTTCTTGAAATTATAATAATCAACATACGGACATACGGATGCATCCGGCTCTCCATCGCCTATCGTGCTAAGATATTCGCATGCTTCTTTAAACCATTCGCACTTGGATGAGGTGTGATTTATTACAAAGTCCATATATATATCCAGTCCGCGCTCGTCGCAGGCCTTGACCAATGCCTCAAAATCTTCCATTGTTCCGTACTGTGGGTCTACTGTGTAATAATCAACGACATCATACTTATGATATGATGTGGATTTATTAAACGGAAGCAGCCATATACTTGAAAATCCCATATCCTGAATATAATCAAGTTTGGAAATAAGTCCCTGTATATCTCCTATTCCATCACCGTCACTGTCACAGAATGAATACAAAAGCACCTGATAACATGTTCCGTATTTGTCGTCTATTCTGTTATCTTCATCAACAAATTCCGTATTTATTGCATTCTTGTCTTTGTCTTTCGAAGATGATGACGTACATCCGGCAAGCATCATCACTGTCATTATACATGCTAAAACAAGTGCAATAATTCTGCTGATTCTCTTATTCTGAATCATAATTCGCTCCTATTCCGCCAGGGCATCCCTGACTTCTCTCGTTATTAAAGAACCGCCGTTTTCATTCCACTTTGATACAAAAATATCAAATTCATCGACCGGCAGTTCTCCGGTTACTATTCGTAAATATGTTTTGTTCTCCAGTTCCTCCAACTTCCACCAGTCACTCTGCATCATACCGGTTTCACTGAAAAAAAGCGATGGAACTTCTCTTAAGGAGGCGTTCGAAATAATCTCACACGCCTTTATTCTTGACATATAAGCTGACCATTGTTCTGTAGTTGCATTGTCCGGGTCATCCAGATATGCCTTACATGACTCATAATATGATTTTTCCAGAATCGGAAGTTCGGACTCATCCTTGGTACCGTTAAGCACATCAATGATTTCCGAATAGCAGATTGACAGCGCATCACTGTAATCCACATTAATCGCCAGAGGTCTTGCCGTAGGGTCTACATTATCCTGATAATATTTTTTGAAATCATCGTTATCATTTTCTTCATATCTCACATAATCAAAAAGTACACTCACAATCTTGCATGCCACCTCAGGATGCTCATATCCCTTACGGACAACAACATATTTATATGACGGCTGCTGTGAATGATAACTCGTGCTGCCATCATCATCCGTTTCTATAAGGTATGGCTGCCAGTCGGCTTCCGGGTCGGTGCCTACAGCCTCCATAAGCGGATTGTTAGGTGCCCACCATGGTCCGAAGAAAGAACCACACTGGCCGTTTACAACAAGCTCAATTATATTGCTGCTTGTTCGAAGCAGAAAATTATTATCAAGAATACCCGTCTCATACATTTCATTTATGTGTGCCAGTGCGTTTTTGGCCTCCGGCTGAATTGAACCATAGACTGCTTTACCATCTTTGCCTTCAATCCACTGCTTCGGAAACGCTCCATATGCAGCAAAAACGATATCAAGAAGGTACTCACTGCTGTATCCGCATCCACCGCAAAGACTCGGATCACACACAAGACCGACTGTATTGCCCGGTCCGTTCTCTCCCGGATCTTTTTCAATGAATTGTTTGATAATATATTCCACATCTGACAGGTTCTTCGGTGCTGCCAGTCCCAACTTATCCATCCAGTCCTTGCGCAGCCAGATAAGATTCGGTCCGTCATCAATATTTGTTTCCGGAATGGCCATAATCTTACCGTCAAATGTAATCAAATCTTTTATACTGTCACCATATCCCGCATAGATTTCTTTAATTCGTTCCGACATACAGTTATCATATGCCTGGGTAAGGTCTTCTATCATATCATATTCGACGAGCATGTTGACATCGTCAATATCGCTCACAATCATAATATCCGGCATATTCCCGGACTGAATAGCCATCGACACGCTTGAATCATACTGTTCGTCAGCTTCTTCAAAAACATCCTTATTCTGGATATTCAGAAAATCTCTGAGAAATCTTGTATATGCATTGTCTTCATATGTATCGCTTTCCGGCATATTGGAATTATTGCTTCCGGTAAGCTTGCCCAACGTATATGTGACTAATTCAGGATATTTACCATATGGCGTAGTAGATGCTTCCTGCATCTGTTCCGCGAAATCTGTATCAGAAGGTTCACTGGTAGTTGATTTCGAACTGCATCCTGCCTGTATAAATATCATTAAAAACATTATTACCGACGTTATTATTCTGGTGGACTTCTTCATTGTTATTTCTCCTTGCAGATATTTGCTATGCAATAATAATACCACCTATACCGGTTAAATGGCAATCTTTAGTTACAGCCCCGGCCGGATACCCGACCGGGGCTGATAAATTTTAAAGATATTAACCTTTAACCGCTCCCGATACGCCTTCACGGTAAAACTTCTGCATTACCATGAACAGAATAATAATCGGAATTGAAATCACTACCGCTCCGGCAGCGAAACAGTTGAACCAGGAATAAATATATTCCCTATCAAGCATGCTCCATAATCCGACGGAAACCGTGTAATAATCCTTATTGGCCCTGCATATTACCTTTGCAAAGATAAAGTCAAGCCACGGTCCCATAAATGACTGTAAAACAGTATATACGATAATCGGTTTACTGAGAGGAATTGTAACCTTGGTAAATACCTGCCATCTGGTTGCGCCGTCTATGTAAGCAGCTTCATCAATTGACTTTGGTATTGTATCAAAGAATCCCTTCGCAATGTAGAAACCTAAGCCTGAACCTCCGGAGTAAACCATGATAAGAGCTACTCTGATCATGGCGCCCTCCGTGAGTCCAATTGATTTCAGAATGTAGTACACTGCAATCATTGACATAAAGCCGGGAAACATGCCTAAAATAAGCGCTACATTCATGAAAGGCTTTCTCATCTTAAAACGCATTCTCGACATAACATATGATACTGATAATACGAAGAATGCTGAGATGATACATGAAAAAATCGAAATAATCAATGTGTTGACGAACATCTGTGGGAAGTTGAACACATTGGTCGTATCGGTAAAAAGCTTTTTGTAATTATCAAGGGTCGGAATAAATCCTCTTGTAACATTCGCAAACATATCCGGATGGGCAGCTTTAGCACTCTGCAGCAATGCGTCCGGAAGGAGTGTCCTTATCTGAAGTCCCTGATCAGACTTGAAGCTGACCATTACTACGAACAAAATAGGGAGCACCCATATAAATGCCAGCACTGTAAGTAAAATGTGGATAAAAACATTTGTGGTTTTTTTGCCAATCCTGGCTCCTGTTGATATTTTCTTCATTATTGGAATCCCTCCTCGTTCCTGTATGATCCTGTACGACGATAGGTAATGAGTGAAACAACAGCCATGACAACGAATGTCATGATACCTATAACTGCCGCAATATTGTAATACTGCTGGTCAACCGACAGTTTATATAGCCATGTAACAAGCAAGTCCGTCTTACCTGATGTGGACGAAAGATCCGTAATAGGTCCGCCTCCGCTTAAGAGATAAATAACATTAAAGTTATTAATATTTCCTGTAAATGTTGTAATTAAGTAAGGTCCGGTTACAAAAAGCATATACGGAAGGGTAATCTTGAAGAATGTTTTTACCGGTCCTGCACCGTCAACCTTAGCTGCTTCATAGAGGTCTGCCGGAATATTCTGAAGTACACCGGTAACCTGTAACATTGTAAACGGAATACCGATCCAGATATTAACAACGATAATTACAATTCTCGCAAGCATCGCATTATCCCAGAAAGGAATCGGTTCCGATATGGATGTATATCTCTGTAAAATTGTATTGATAATACCTTCTCTGTTAAACATTGTTCTCATAAGAAGAAGGGATACGAACTGCGGTACAGCCGCGGAAAGCATGAAAATCGTTCTCCAGAATCCCTTACCTCTGGTGTTCTTACGATTAATAATAATTGCAAGAATCATTCCGAGAATATAGTTTGAGAAAGTTGCAAATACTGCCCAGATAAGTGTCCATCCCAAAGCGCCCCAGAACGATTTACCGATCGAACTGTTGAAACTGAATACTTTAGGGAAATTTTCAAGTCCTACCCAGTTAAAAATCGTAAGATGTGAATCTATCTTACTGTAATTAGTGAACGCCATACTTATCATAAATACAAGCGGAAGTATGGTGAATGCAAGAACACCGAGTGTAGGCAGTGTAAGCAATGTTCTATGTAAATTCTTGTCAAACAAGCTTTTAATGTCCTGAATAAATGAGTCCGGCTTTCTACCGGATGCTTTCATACATTGTGCCTTGTATGAACTTTTAACTGATGCGCGCCATAACATTATGAATGAAATAGTAACAAACAACGTCGCAACACCAAACAGAAGCATAAGCAATGAGTTATCACCCTTGGCATATTCATATACCTGTTTTGCTTCATTCCAGACTTCAATCTGCTGCTGTCCCCCGAGGTGGAACAGGTCTACCAGGCATTTACCGCCTGTCATAATCATAAATACTATGTAGGCTGCCTCAATTATCAGAAATGATAATCCTTTAACAATCTGGCCTCTGACTAAATTTCCAAGACCCATAACCAACATGGAAAGTCTTGTGAAAATGTCTCCTTTTTTCACCGCATTGGTAAAACAATACGGATCGTAAAACTCTTTGGTTTTTCTTTTCTTCTCGGCTTTTAATTTAGGCATCATGGACCTCCTTGTGCTTACAATAAATGCTCCGGATTACTCCGGAGCATTTACACGGGAGCACCGTACAGTGGTAATTGCCTCCATTGCAGCAGTGCCTTACCCCGTTAATTTTGATAATTATTTAACAATGCCGTTGTTAGCACCTTCGTTGAACTCTGCTGTCTTATCTGCTGCATTGTCCTTTGTGGTCTCGCCTGCTATAATGGATTTACCCATGTTCTCTGCAGGTGTCCACCAGTTGCTCATTCCCTTGAATGTAGGCTGCATAACTGACTTGTTGTTCATTGTATCGTTCTGTGCAGCTGCCATCTCATCTGCTGCTACTTTATCGCTAGATGCTGCACCGAGGTTACAAGGGATGATTCCTCTTGCTTCATAGCGGCTAACCTGAGCATCATCGCTTCCAAGATAAAGAGCAAGTGCAACTGCTACCTGAGGGTATTTGCAGTTAGGGTTAACACCGATTGCCTTTGAACCTGCGAATGCTTTCATCTGGTTCTCTTTGCCGTTAAGTGTATATGTAGGAGCTGCTACAACACCAACTTTTGACTTGTCAAGCTTGATGTTTGACATATCCCATGTACCTGAGAAGAAAGCGCCTACTGTTCCATCATTGAATCCTGTGATTCCGGCTGAATCTGCATCATTTACGAAGTTAGGGTTAGCTGCAAGATCTACAAGATACTTTGTAACGTCTGTAGCCTTATCGCCTTTAAGGTCGATACCTGATGCTTCATCTGTTCCGTCAGCACCGAATACTGTACATCCGTTGCCGATATAGAAGCTGCCGATATACCATGAATCTGTAAGTTTGAATGAAACTTTACCCTTAGAAAGCATTGTGTCAAGGTTCTTAACATCATCTGCTGTGAAGATGTCTTTGTTGTAGAATAAGAACCATGTGTTACCTGTGAAAGGAACGCCGTAAACATCATCTCCGATAGAAACTGTCTTAAGCATTGCTTCTGAATTGTTCTCCTTGACTGTCTCAAGTGCAGAACCACCTAACTTAGAGATTGCACCAGCATCAATAAGTGTCTGGAGCTGGTCGTTAGCATACATATAAACATCTGCTGAAGCTGAAGGGTCAGCTGATACAGTAGAACCTGCATCTTTCTCTGAGCATGTACCATACTTGAAAGTAAGGTTCCACTTTGGATGCTCATCATTGAACTTCTTACACATATTCTGTAACCACTCACCGTTGTCTATTGACTGGTCCTCTGCCGGGCCCCATACAGTAATAGTAGCTGTGATTTCTTCATCTTCTGCTGCCTTTGTAGCATCGTTAGAGCTTGTTCCGCTTGTAGAAGATGTTTTTCCGCAGCCAACTACTGTTGCTGCACACATTGCTCCGGCTAAAAGTAAAGCCGATACTTTTCTAAATTTCATTTAGATGTCCTCCTTTTTTTAATTAAAACCGACTTACAAAAATGTGATTTTCTGCGGTATTAATTGTATTTCCTTAATACTCTCTTATTGTAAAATGATATAGAAAAATCGTAAATATTAATATTCTTAGAAACATATCAGATTTCTTAGACATTTGTAAATATGCACAAAAATAGGAACTCCGTCATGCGGAATTCCTATATAATTCTTACAGCATTTTAGGAAAATGGACTATGACTTTCGTGCCCTTTCCTATTTCGCTTTCTATCTTCAGTTCGTATTGCTCGCCATAATAAAGTTTGATTCTTTCATTGACATTCCGGACTCCGTATCCTTTGGAATCTTTGGTGATGATTTTATCTGCCTGTTCTTTGGTCATTCCTACACCGTTATCCTCAACCGTAAGAATAATCTCATCTTCCGTACCGCGTCCCGTTATCGTTATTACACCTCTGACTCCTGTATTGAGGTCAATTCCGTGGTCAATGGCATTTTCAATCAGTGGCTGCAAAATAAGATTCAGAGTATTGTATTGTAGGATACCATCTTCAATATCAACGACCGCGTCAAAATCACCGTCATGCATCATCTGCTGTATAGTGAGATATGAACGCATATTGTCGATTTCATCTTTGATGCTCATAACATTCTTACCCTTGTTAAGTGAGGTTCTGTAAAAGGATGACAAAGCCAATGTTATCTTGCTTATATCGGCCGCATCTGCTTCAATGGCTTTCCAGTTGATAAGCGAAAGTGTATTATATAAGAAATGAGGGTTTATCTGTGCCTGAAGTGCTTTCATCTCATATTCTTTCTCTTTAAGCCTGCTGTCATACACCTCATTGATAAGCATGTCAAGCCGGAGCACCATTGCATCAAACCCGCGTGTAAGATCTGAAATCTCGTCATTTCCGTCAACCGGAATATTAACATTAAGATTGCCGTTTTCGACTTCTTTCATGCACTTCTGGATTTTGACAATTCGTCTGGTAACGAATCTGCTTGTTGCAACCGTGCATACAACAGCAGCCGCCACGCATACAATTATCGATATTGTTCCGATCCATATGATTGGTGTGGTTGATGATATCATAAAGCTGTCCGGCTTATAGAACCAGATTTTCCATCCTGTAGCAGCTGAATCCTGCGTTATTATCTTGTATTTATCGGAATGATCGGCTACGACTTCTTTAAATTCATCAAAAGTAAGAGCATAATCCTTATTGGACCGATCATATTGTGACAATTCATATATAAGATTACCGTTCTTATCCGTTATAAATAATCCATAATCGTTCAGTATGGTCTGCGAAAAAGCTTCGAATGCTTTGTCATAGTCTACATTTATAAATAACACACCGTCAATTCCCAACCTGTTGAGAAGTGCAAGTCTGCTCACCGAGAAAACCTGTTTCTTGTCCATATCAACATACCAGTGGTTGTCATTATCTGAAAGTGCCTCTTTGCACCATTCTTTATCGGAAATTTCCGACATTGGAGCCAGTGTCGTTCCATGTTTTACGACATCCTTATCAATATATATCGTAACACGGTTAACTTCATCATGGAAATACATAAGCGATGACAATAACGGATCCATTACCGTAACAAACTGGTCATACATATTATATACAGATTCGTAATCGTAATTAAGCACCTGTGAGATTGACTGGTTAAACGAGATGTAGCTCGACAGATTGTCATATATCTTGATTTCTCCATCAAGAGATGCAGTCGCCTGATACAGATAAGAATTGATATTTTCCGTTGAATTTTCACGCAATACTCCACGCATCAGATAAAGTGATACGAGAAATATAATAAACACAGGAATAAAGCCTGTAAAACAATATATCAATACAAGCTTATATTTCAGTTTCAAATCTGAAGTTTTCCTGCGTATTTTGGAAATCATTCGGTTTCTTCTCCGTTTTCCCTGAATTTCTGTGGGCTGACGCCATAGCAGTCCCTGAAACTTGAACAGAAATAGGATACATTCTGATATCCGCATTTATTGGCAATATCAACAATCTTAAGCATCGTGTTCTCAAGCAGTTCCTTCGCCTGTTCCATTCTGTACGACTTAATAAATTTACTGAGATTCTGTCCTGTTTCCTTCTTAAATACAGAGCTTAGATAACTCGGAGCCATGTATACTTTCTCTGCCAGGCTGTCCACTGTAATATCCTCATTATAGTGTTCATATATGTATTGTTTTACAATTTCTATTTCACGATGCACCATCTGAGGATTGGCTCCAAATGCATCCTCCAGCCTTTTGACATTATTCAGCACAATTTCTTTAACCGTATCGAAATTCGTAGCTCTGTACAGTACATCAATCTCTTCATTCAGAAGATTCTCATCTGCATTAGGTATATTCTCATAGAAGTCCTTAAGCAGATTAGAGAAAAGAAATTTAATATATACTTGCGAAAATTTGGTTTTATTACTGTATTTATCACAAAATCTGTCAAAATGCGCACGGAGATTCAATGTATCTTTCATTTTGATATCCTGATGCATCTGCTTCATCAATGTATCGTCGTCAACCTGAATCATTGAATTATCGCCGGCCGATGCGCCCTCATAGAAAACACGGCTGTTCTTATGGTAGAACTTATTTTCCATTATCTCATCGAGCTCGTCAACCTTATTACCGATATCATTCATTCCGTTTACCGGTGACGATATTGCGATATAGCACGCAACGCCATACTCTCTTTCCACAAATCCGCTGATTCTCTCTGCTGTAGCCACATAATCAAGATCCGCATCATCAAAGAAAAGCAATGACTGGTTCTGGTTAAGATTAAGATACTTACTTATCTGCGGTTCAAACTTATAGAGTTTTTCCTTAACATCCGTGCCTTTTTTCCCGAAGAAATCTTCATCGAATTCCATAAGCATGATTCTGACATATTTGCCAATGAAATCCGCTGACACGATTCCGTCTCCGTATTTCTCTATCTCTGAAATATCGACTTTATTGGTGGCCATATAAAGCATGTGTTCCGCCATATACTCCAGACTCTTGGTCTTAATATCGTATTCAATTTTGGATTCCTCCAACTCATTGATTACTTTATTCATGGTATTCTCAAACTCGTTAGGATCCACTGGCTTTAGTATATAATCTGATACCCCAAGGCGTACAGCCTGTCTGGCATAATCAAACTCACTGCAGCCGCTGAAAATAACGTATTTAATATTCCGCTTTAATCCTACCACATTCTCAATCAGCTCTATGCCGTCCATAAACGGCATTTTCACGTCCGTAAGAAGGATATCAATCTCATTATTCTTAATGTATTCAAGCGCATCTTTGCCGTTAGCCGCTTCCGCTATTTCACATTCGATACCTGCCCTTTTAAGCAGGAACTTGATACCGTTACGTTCTATTTTCTCATCATCTACTATTAAAATTCGGTACAATTCGTCGCCCTCCCGGTTTATAAGGCTTCATTGATAACATGGATAGCCGGAGCGCATATGCGCTTCGGCTACCGTCATACCGGAATTAATGAATCCGGCACAATTCTATGAATAAATCTTAAAGTCTCCAGATGTCCTTATCATACTGAGCAATTGTTCTGTCAGATGAGAAGAAACCTGCCTTGGAAATATTCGTAAGCATCTTCTTTGCCCATGTCTTTCTGTCTTCATAATCAGCAAGTGCCGTTTCTTTGACTCTAATATAATCTTTGATATCAAGAAGAGTCATGAACCAGTCTTTCTTAATAAGTTCCGCATGAAGTCTGAGAAGTGTCTCCGCATCTCCTACTTTCATAACAGGCGCACTTATTATGAAATCAACAAGTTTCTTGATCTCAGGGTCATTTACATAATAACTCTTAGCTGAATAATCTGCCTTGGCATAGTGTTCAATTACCTGTTCACTGCTTTCTCCGAAGAAGTAAATATTGTCATTTCCTACAAGTTCACCAATCTCAACATTAGCTCCGTCCTTGGTTCCGAGTGTAACAGCACCGTTAAGCATGAACTTCATATTACCTGTTCCTGATGCTTCCTTGGACGCAAGTGAAATCTGTTCCGAAATATCACATGCCGGAATGATCTTGGCAGCCTTGGATACATTATAATTCTCAACCATAACTACCCTGAGGTACGGACTTACTTCCGGATCATTGTTGATTACCTGCTGCAAGCAGAGGATAAGATGAATAATATCCTTGGCAATTACATATGCCGGAGCTGCCTTGGCACCAAAAATAGCTGTAATAGGTGTCTTAGGAAGTCTGCCCGCTTTAATCTCGTAATACTTGTAAATTACCCAGAGCACGTTCATCTGCTGACGCTTATATTCATGAAGTCTCTTTACCTGAATATCATAGATTGAATTTTCATCAATGTCAATATCCTGTGTTGCTTTAAGATAATTTTTAAGTGTTATTTTCTTATCCTTCTTAATCTCAAGAAGTCTCTCAAGAACCGCATCATCGTTTATGAATTTACCGAGTTCTTCAAGCTTGTCGGCATCTTTCTTGAAATCAGGTCCGATAAGTTCTTCTATATAAGCTGCAAGCTCTTCGTTGCAGTGAAGAAGCCATCTTCTGAAAGTAATACCGTTTGTCTTATTGTTAAACTTCTCCGGATAGATCCTGTAGAAGTTATTAAGCTCGGAATTCTTAAGAATTTCCGTATGAAGGTATGCAACACCATTAACGCTGTGTCCATAGTGTATATCCATGTGAGCCATATGAACTCTGTTGGAATCATCTATGATATAAACAGATTTATCCGAGAATCTGGCTCTTACTTTCTCATCGAGTTTTCTGATAATCGGCACAAGCTGCGGAACAACCCTCTCAAGGTAAGAAATCGGCCATTTCTCAAGTGCTTCGGCAAGGATTGTGTGGTTGGTATATGCACATGTATTTGTTACGATTTCAACAGCCTCATCAAATCCGATTCCTTCCTCTCCGAGAAGTCTGATAAGTTCAGGAATTACCATTGACGGATGTGTATCGTTAATCTGGATTGCAGCATAATCAGCAAGGTCGTGAAGGTTGCTTCCCTTTTTCTTGCACTCATCAATAATATAATGTGCGCCGTTGCATACCATGAAATACTGCTGGTATATTCTTAAAAGGTTACCTGCCTCATCACTGTCATCCGGATAAAGGAAAAGTGTAAGGTTCTCTGCAATATCAGTCTTATCGAAATTAATCGTATCTCCCTGAATGATATTCTCATTAACGGATTCAATATCAAAAAGATGGAGCTTGTTGGTTCTGTTATTGTATCCAGTAACATCTATGTCATAAAGTCTTGACTTAACCGTAAGATTTCCGAATGATACATCATAAGCCACATCTGTCTTTGTAAGCCAGCTCTGGTCTTCAATCCATGGATTTGGCTCTTCCTTCTGGAAGTTATTCTTAAATACCTGCTTAAAAAGTCCCATGTGATAATTAAGTCCGATGCCGTCACCGTTAAGTCCGATTGATGCCATCGAATCAAGGAAACATGCAGCGAGTCTTCCGAGACCGCCGTTTCCCAGTGATGGTTCCGGCTCAATCTCCTCTATATCATAAATGCTCTTTCCATTCTCCTCAAGTTCCTTCTTAACGCTGTCAAACACACCGAGATTGATAAGATTGTTTGAAAGAAGCTTTCCGATAAGGAATTCAGCTGAAATGTAATAAACTTTCTTCTTTCCGTCATTTCTCTCTTTATCCTCTGCAAGTTCTTTGGTCATTGAAAGAAGTGCAAAATAAAGTTCCTCGTTGGTACAGTCCTTAATTGATTTATTGTATTTCTTTTCACAGATATCTGCTAACATATAGTCCTCCTTGCTAAAATACCACTTATTCTCGTTACGTCCGTAAACTTTCGTGAGTTCACGCAGTCTGTTACGGATTTCCTTTGTAAATTCGCCATCCTTAAGACGCCATTTCCAGTTCGTGCCTATTGTTGAAGGCAGATTCATTCTGGCTGAATTATCCTTGCCCAGAAGATCCTGCATCTGGATTATCGTTGTGTCTGCAACGCTTGCATATGCACACCTTATAATCTCATCAACAATTTTATCCTTATCATCGACATCGAGATATTTCATCATATACTCGATGTTCTGTTCCGGTGCGTTGCCGATGTATCCCTTCATGGTCTCGTTATCATGGGTTCCGATATATACAACGTAATTCTTTTCATAATTATGAGGTGCATGTTCGTTGTTCGTATTACCATCAAATGCAAACTGAAGAACCTTCATTCCCGGATATCCGGATTTCTTGATAAGTTCTGTTACCTCAGGAACAACTACTCCGAGGTCTTCCGCTATAACCTTGGCATCACCCATAACGCTGTCAATTGCATTTATAAGCTTTATTCCCGGTCCTTTGGCAAAAAAGCCATCCTTAGGCACACCGTCCACAGGTATATTGTAATATCTCACAATTCCTATGAAGTGATCTATTCTGGTAACATCATACAGTCTGGCTGATGCAATCATACGCTTCTTCCACCATGCAAAATCACATCTTTCCATCTCATCCCAGTCATAAATCGGGTTGCCCCATTTCTGGCCCCAGTCAGAAAAAGCATCCGGCGGGCACCCTGCCACATTAACAGGCTTAAGATTCTCATCAAGCTGGAACAATGTAGGATTAGTCCACACATCCGCACTGTCAAGTGCAACATAAATCGGAATATCGCCGATTATCTTAATGCCCTTGTTGTTGGCATAAGCTTTCAGTCTGTCCCACTGCTCATAGAATTTAAACTGGAGGAACTTATAGAAATCAATTTCATATGCAAGTCTGCTCTCGTATTCTGCGACAGCTTCAGGCTTTCTGAAACGGATATCTTCCTCCCAGCTTAACCATTCCCTGTTATCATGTGCGCCCTTGATTGCCATAAATACGGCATAATCATGAAGCCAATCCTTATTATCTTCAAGGAATGTCTTATATGCATCACTCTCTTTATGAGCTGATGCTTCAAATGCTTTCTTAAGTACATTAAATCTTGCATTATATATTACATCATATTCAACATATTCCGGATTACCTCCCCAGAATACGTTCTCGACATCCGCCTTTTCAAGAAGTCCCTCTTCAATAAGAGTATCCAGATCGATAAAATACGGATTACCCGCAAATGCGGAAAACGACTGATACGGGCTGTCCCCGAAACTTGTAGGTCCTACCGGAAGCACCTGCCAGTACATCTGGCCTGAACTCTTTAACATATCAACAAATTCATATGCTTTCTTTCCAAGAGTTCCGATTCCGTAAGGTGAAGGTAAGCTGCTTACCGGAAGAAGTATTCCGGCACCTCTGTCAAGTTCTTTACTCATAACACACGCCTTTCTATAGTTTGTATTATTCACGGTTTTGTTTAGTACATTTGTATTCTAATATCAAAAAGGATTTTATTCTTGCAGTATACAATCAAAAAGTGGTACAATCCTATCAAAGTATATAAACAAGCGCAAGGAGGAATATTTTTTTGAATATCATTGAATATGAAAACTATCAGGAAACCAAACCGCATGCCGATTCTCTTTTTCCATATAATACATATCTCTGCTCCATTCCTCTTGATTTTAACGAAGTTCCTCTTCACTGGCATAATGAAATGGAAATAATTTACATAAAAAAAGGCCGCGGAAACGTAACACTCGACTTTGATAACCATTATGTTGAATACGGAGATATAATCATCGTCCTTCCGGGGCAGATGCACGGAATAAGCCGTCTCGGTGATTACACAATGGAATATGAAAATATTATTTTTGCGCCGGAAATGCTGATGTCCGTAACTCAGGATACTCTTTCGGAAGAATTTTTTACTCCTTTTATGTCCGGCAAAATAACTTTTAACCATATAATATCCAAAGACAATCCCAACTATAACAATATCAGCGGCTGCTTAAACCGCGCCGATAAAATAGGCGAAAATTTTCCGCGCGGATATAAACTGGCAATAAAAGGGGTCCTGTATGAATTTTTCTATGAACTTTATCAGGTATGCTCGCTTGAAGCACCCGATAAATCCAACAAAAATATCGACAGGATAAAGGACATCGTCAAATATATAGAAACCAATTACGACAAGCCGATAAGCATCGCAGAAATTGCCGGTGTTACCGGATTTTCCGAATCTCATTTCATGAAATTTTTCAAGACCATTATGGGAACTTCATTCGTAGATTACCTTAACGACTACCGGCTGTCCATGGCCTCGCGTATGCTTGTGTCGTCAGATGATAAGATAATTGATATCGCAGCACACTGCGGATATGACAATCTGTCGTATTTTAACCGTATATTCAAGAAAAAATACGGCATTACGCCGAGTGCATACCGTAGGAAATAATTTTGTTAAATATATATAAATTTTATGTGAAGATATTGATTGTTTTGTGCATATGTGCTACAATATGATTTGTTAAATATATAACAATATAGGTTAAATAAGGAGGTATTTTTTTATGGCACGTTTTACATTACCAAGGGATTTATATCACGGAAAGGGATCTCTTGAAGTATTAAAGACACTGACAGGTAAGAAGGCTGTCATCTGTGTCGGCGGCGGTTCCATGAAGCGCGGAGGTTTCTTACAGAAAGCCGAAGATTATCTTCATGAAGCCGGTATGGAGGTTAAGCTTATTGAGGGAATCGAGTCAGATCCGTCCGTTGAAACTGTTATGAATGGTGCAGCCATTATGCAGGAATTTGAGCCTGACTGGATTGTAGCCATGGGAGGCGGTTCTCCTATCGATGCAGCTAAGGCTATGTGGATTAAATATGAATATCCTGATATTACATTTGAAGATATGTGTAAGGTATTCGGACTTCCTAAGCTCCGTAACAAAGCACACTTCTGCGCTATCCCATCTACATCCGGAACAGCTACAGAGGTAACCGCATTCTCCATCATCACGGATTATGCCAAGGGAATCAAATACCCTATCGCTGATTTCGAGATCACACCGGATGTTGCGATTGTTGACCCTGAGCTCGCTGAGACCATGCCTAAGAAGCTTGTTGCACACACAGGTATGGATGCCATGACACATGCTATAGAGGCCTATGTATCCACAGCTAACTGCGATTACACAGATCCTCTCGCTCTCCATGCGATTAAGATGATAGATACAGACCTTGTTAAATCATATAACGGGGATGCCGATGCCAGAGCATCAATGCACAACGCACAGTGCCTTGCCGGTATGGCTTTCTCCAATGCCCTTCTCGGCATAGTACATTCAATGGCACATAAGACAGGTGCTGCTTTCTCCGGAGGACATATTATCCACGGTGCAGCCAATGCAATGTATCTTCCGAAAGTTATTAAATTTAATGCCAAGGATCCTGTTGCAGCTGCCAGATATGCCGATATTGCTGATTTCATACATCTTGGCGGAAACACTACCGAAGAGAAGATCGATAACCTCATTGCTATGCTCCGCAAGAAGAATGATGACCTTAACATTCCTCACTGCATTAAGCATTACGGCGAGGGCGGACTTCCTGCAGAGACAGGCATTGTTCCTGAAGACGAATTTATGGCCAAGCTTCACGATATTGCAGCCAATGCAATACTTGATGCATGCACAGGTTCCAATCCAAGGCAGCCGTCCCAGGAAGAGATGGAGAAACTCCTTAAGTGCTGCTACTACGATACTGAAGTTGACTTTTAGTTTTTTACCATATTTTACCTATACAAAGGGACACCGGTACATAAGCCGGTGTCCTTTGCATTACTCTCTTCCTATTTCGAATCCGGTGTAATTTCCACCGATATATCTTCCTGTCCCCTTGTCAAAATCGCTGTTGCTCTCATATGTGAACACCGTAAGATAAATTGACTGTACTTCGTCTATTTTTTCACCTGTTGTAACCTTAATCGATGTCATAAGCGTTTCATCCGTAACCTGTTCATCCAGAAGGTGGCTGTACCATGCTCCGTCCGGCTGATGCACATCATCATACAGATACAGTTCTACATATGTGAATATTGACCCGGTATCCGATGGTTTTTTCACGGTACATATAAGCTCATCACCGGTCTTTAATGTCACCTTAACCTCATAACCGATTTTGGTCACCGCAGCATCCGGATAACTGTTCCACCAATTATTGAAAGCATTCTTGAATCCATCATATGGAAAAGATTCCTCGGATGTCGCAAAAGAATAAAAGCCTCCGATATCGCTGTACCATATCCACGGCGCCGAATATGAATGTTTTATGTCAAAAATCCCTGTATCCTTATTTCTCTTATAAAGATTCATAAAAGGCTGTGTTTCCCTCACACCGGCATTCTGCCTCTGTTCCTCCACTGATAATACTGTTTCACTTTCCGTTTCAGTGATGCTTTCGGTAACTTTCTCCGTAGCAGCTGACCTTTCCGTTACCGGCATTGTTTCTGCATTATCGGATGATGAACATCCTGCCATACATACCATAACAGCCGCTGCCAATAGAAAAATAATTGTCTTTTTCATTTTATGCCTTCTTCCCTACTCTTCCCTTCAATGCCCCAATAAGTGAACATATTGCAAAAACCACAAGATTTGCACATACCACGCTGGCTCCGGCCGGTGTTGACATAGTAAACGAAACCGTTATACCTATCATAAAACACACTACCGATATGATTACAGAACTTATTATAACCACGCGGTATCTTTTACATATCCGCATTGATGACAGGCTTGGAAAAATAATAAGGCTCGATATCAGAAGTGCGCCCATCATCCTCATTCCGATAACAACGGTTACCGCAGTAAGCACTGCCAGAATTCCATTATACAATCCTGCCCTCGTTCCCGTCGCCCTTGCGAAATTCTCATCGAATGTCACTGCAAATATCCTGTTATAAAATACTACAAAAAGTAAAACTACTATGATTGAAAGTATACGGCTTACCAGCGCATCCTCATCGCTAAGAGAAAGTATGCTTCCGAACATATAATTATTAACATCCGTATTCATCCCGGATGACATTGATATGATCATGACACCGATGGCAAGTGCTCCACTGCACACTATCGCAACTGTTGCATCACCTTTTAACTTGCTGTTTTCACTTATTCTCAACATAAGAAAAGCTGCAGCAATACATACAGGAATTGCAACTTTAAGAGGCGCTGTTCCGGCAGCAGCTGCTGCGGCAAGTGCCGCAAAGCCAACATGGGACAATCCGTCTCCGATCATAGAATATCTCTTAAGTACCATGCTTACGCCAAGAAGCGAGGCACACAACGACACCAGAAGGCCTACCGTAATTGCCCTTACCATAAACTGGTAATTAAACATATCCGCAAATATTTCCATATCAATCAAACCTCTTTTCTCTGTGCAAAACGCATGCCGTCTTCACTGTGCATAAATTCATCCTTCGTGCCGTAGAAAATCTTATCGTGGGATAAATGAAGTATGTGTGAGGCATATTTAAGTGTCGCCTCTGTATCATGTGATACCATTATTACCGTTATTCCCATCTTTTTGTTAATCTGTTCAATCAGATCATACAGTTCCTGCGTTGCCACAGGATCCAGTCCCGCAACCGGCTCATCTAACAATATCAGCCTTTTGGTCGCGCACATAGCTCTCGCAAGCAGAACTCTCTGTTTCTGTCCGCCGGACAGATCATGAAAGCATTTATTTTTAAGATTTTCTATGCCCATAAGACGCAATTTATCCATTACATCCGCCTTATCCCTGCGGCCAAAAAAAGGCTTCATTCCAAGGCTGTTAAGTCTTCCGCTTATGACAACTTCATACACACTGGCGGGGAAATCTTTCTGAGCATCCGTCTGCTGCGGCATATAACCTATCTCGGTTCTTTTAAGATTATCCCCGGTTTCAATTGTGCCCTTCATTGGCTTCTTAAGTCCAAGAATAGTCTTGATCAATGTGCTTTTGCCTGCCCCGTTTTCTCCGACAATGCACAGGTATTCTCCGCCGTTCAGGCTGAAATTAAGATCTTTCAGTATTGTTCTGCCTTCATATCCAAGGCTTATATTATCGCATTTTATAAGTGCCATCAGTTAAGCGCCTCCTTAAGTGCCTCTGCATTATCATACATCAGTGAGAGATATGTTTCTCCTGCTTCAAACTGGTCCTTTGAAATATTATGGCCACTGTAAAAAGTCCTGACCACTGCTCCGGTATCGTCTGCAATCGTCTGTGCCATATTGGGACTGCTAAGTTCCATCTTGAATATTACCGGAATATTCTGTTCCCTTACCTTGTCTTCGAGAAAAGCAATTGTTGCCGCGCTTGCTTCATTTTCCTGTGAGCATCCCGGAAATGCGGCATAATATTTCAATCCGTATTCCTCAATAAAATATCTCACCGGAAATCTGTCACCAAACACAATTGTATCACGCGGCGACTCAGTGACAATCTGCCTGATATATTCATCAAGTTTATCGAGTTCTTTTATATATTTGCTGCAGTTAGCTGCGTAAGTATCTGCATTGTCCGGATCTTCATCTTCTAAAACCGACGCAATTTTCCCACATATCTGCCCTGCATTTGCAGGAGAAGTCCACACATGTTCATCCCATTCATCATGTTCATCACCGTGTTCATCTCCATGTTCATGTTCATGTTCTTCATGCGCATCCATTCCTTCAACAGTTTCTTCTTCATACCGGTCATCAACACAATCCAGAAGCTTAATGGTACGCATTTTACCCGAATCTATCGAGTCCAGGATGTTGTCTATCCATGCGTCATTTTCTCCGCCAACATATATAAAAATATCACAATTCTGTATTTCAATTATATCCCTGGGTGTCGGTTCATATGAATGTGCCTCCGCACCCGGCTTAAGAAGCATTGATAAATCCACATTATCTCCGGCTATCTGTCTTACAAAATCATATCCCGCAAAAATAGTGGTTATGACCTTCAGTTTCCCGTTATCCGCATCGTTATTACTTCTTATTCCGGCGCATCCCGTCAAAAATGCAGTCAGTACAAATATCATCAGAAGTGCAGTAACTCTCTTAATTTTCATGATTATTCACTGTCCTTCCGACATTCAGAGCAGACTCCATACAGCACTGATGATTCGCACTGAAGTTCAAATCCATGATGTTCCATAATGTGTCCCTTGATTTCATTCATGAATCCACAATCGAGATGAATTATCCTGCCGCATTTCACACAATGCAGATGCAGATGTTCTTTACAGTTATGCTTGACTCCGCCGCCTATATACTGAAAAGAAGACATCTCACCCTTTCTGGCAACATACTTCATAACTTCTCCGCTTGTACTTAATTTATTGAGAAATCTGTATATTGTTGATGAATTTACTTCAATTCCTTCACTTACAAGATACCTGTCAATATCCGCAACCGTAACCAGCTTATCATTATTGTCTGCAAGATATTTCATTATTTTCGTGTGACTTATAGTTGAATATTCTTTCGCCATAATTGCACCTTCTGTTCTTATACGCAAAATGCAAACAGACTGCTTTTGCAATCTGTTTGCATTTTATATTAGTACATATCGGCCGTTTTGTCAATAGCTTATTTACGCCTGTCATGTCCTGCTATCTTATAATATTCCGCTTTATCCTTGTACATAAGTGCTTCAGCGTCACTGATGATTTTTTCCATGTTATTATCTGAATTCTCACGCCACACATTGCCTATTGCAATTTCAACATTATTCTTACGCATGGCATCTCTTAGCAGGTCGACTTTATTATTAAAATCATCCTGTAAGATTCCATAACAGATAGCAAGCATCTCATCTCCGCCTATTCTGAACATACCGTAACCTTCAAAAACACTGTGGATGGCATCTGCTGCCCTTATTATCAAAGCATCACCCTGTGAATGTCCATAATTATCATTAACGCGCTTAAGTCCTGTTATGTCACAATACACAACTCCGATACTCTTGTTCCCGTTGTTGTTGACAATATACGTATTCATCGCATATCTGTTGCCAAGTCTGGTAAGTGAATCCGTAAAACTCAACATCTTAAGCTGACTTAACAGGTTGCGTCGTTTCATTGATGACACAATAAAATGTCCCATGATTTGAAGCATATTGGATGTGTAATCCAATGCATCAACCGGCGGATTATCCACACCGAAAAAACCCACTATTTTCTTCTCATCATAAAGCGGCACAACTACGAGTGAGCTGATATTCTGGCGTTTAAGATTATCATACTGCATCGGATCGCTGTCCTTGATATCTTCAAGGTTCCTGATCACAATGTTCTTATCTTCCCTGAAATCTCTATACCAGTTAGCACATAGTTCAGGTGGAAGGTCCTGAAGATTATCAATTTCCGGCATTACGCCGTTAGCAACCCATTCGTATGTATTATCATCCCTACCATGTGCATTTCTTTCAAAAATATATGTACGTTGACCGTTAAGGGCCTTGCCGAGATACTCAAGTTCAATCTGGATCGATCTGTCGGGTGAATCCTCCTGTAATGCCACCCTTAATCCTTCATTAACCAAAGCCTCCATATTACGGTAACTTACGAATTTATCACCCTGACGGTCAGCGCCGATACCGATTGCAATTTCAAGGCGGTACCGTTTTCCGTTATCCACGACAAGCGTATCCTTGAGGGCAAAATACTTGTCAAAAATGGGATTATAGTAATTCCACTCTCTAAAACTGCCCTCTCTGAGCTTGTCATTATTGCATATTACACATGGTGCCGAACAATTCTGTATAATCTCGTGGCATTTTTTGCCGGAAAGCTCTTCACACGACTTAAATCCACAAAGCTTCCTGAGTTTCTTATTCATATATACAAGTTCGTATGTGTCCGGATCCGAGACATATACACACTCATTCATATTTTCAAAAAAATCCCATATATGCTGCATATTATTATCTCCTATACACAAGGGAACTAATCGTTTCTGTCAGTTCCCCAAAGTCCTTGCCTCTTCAGTTCCAGATATTGCGCGTATGCCTTCTCAAGCATCTGTTTCTCATTGGCAAACCTGAGAAGATGATACGCCTCGTGATACTTATAATATCCCGAATCCTCAAAATATTCCTCTCTCTGCGGCTTGCTGTAATAACTGTCTGCCATCATAAGATACCAGTGAACCTCCTTATCCACTACATCATTCGGCACGCTGAAAGAATATCTGCTCTTACCTATATATTTAATAATAGAGGGGGTAACACCGGTCTCTTCACGAACTTCACGTAGCGCTGTCTCCTTGTAATCCTCTCCTTCTTCCATAGTTCCCTTTGGAAGAACCCATCCTTCATACTTATTCCTGTAATTCTTATACAGAAGAAGTATTTTACCTCGAAAAATTACCACACCCCCACAGCTTGTTGCTTCTATCATTGCAAACCCTCCTGTTTGGTGTGTCCTCATATAGACTTTAAAATAAGTATACATCCTTAATACGAATATATCAAACTTTTTTTATCTTGAGTAATAATAGTCATATATTTTCTTAGCCGCCTCTGCGCCACTTTGTGTTCTCTGCGGACCGCCCTCTATAAGCACCGTTACGGATATTTTGGCATCCTCCGCCGGAGAAAAACTTGTAAAAAATGAATGTTCATACCCTTGTGTTCCGTACTGTGCCGTACCCGATTTGCCGGCAACCGTATATGATATATCCTTAAAAAGCCAGTTAAAACTGGTAGTGACCACAGCTCCCATATCTTCCTGAAGAATAGCTGCCTCATCAGCGGTAAGAAGTTTCCCATATTCCTCACCCTTGAATGTCTTGACGGTAAGTCCGTTAACGCTTTCGACTTTCTGCATAACATAAGGTGTCATAAGCATACCGTCATTGGCAACCGCACTCGTAATAAGAGCAAGATGCATAGGCGTTATAAGTGTTTCTCCCTGTCCGAAAGCAGTCTGTGCAATATCCCAGTCGCTGCTGGTATCTTTTAACACAAACTGGCTCTTATTATATTCCATAGGAACCGGAAGCTCCGAATTAAACAATAGATCTTTTGCAGTCTGGGCATAGCTGTCAATATTAAGTGTCAGTCCCATATTTATAAAAGAAGTATTACACGAGTTGGCAAAGGACATTTTCGTATCCTGAACACCATGCACAGTTCCATGTGAACAGCTTATGGATTTGCCCGAAACATCTATGCTGCCTTTACATTCATAAGAATAATCCTTATAATTATCCGGATTTTCCCGCAGATATTCAAGCAGTGTCACTATCTTAAAAGTAGAACCCGGCGGATACAACCCTTGCGTTGCCCTGTTAATAAGCACAGAATCACTGCCATCCGCGGTCACGCTGCTCCAGTCGGCAGCTATTGTGTTCGGGTTAAAATCCGGTTTACTTACCATGGCAAGGATTTTACCTGTTGACGGCTCCGTAATAATGACTGCGCCCCTGTCGCTTCCAAGAGCATCATAAGCCGCCTGCTGTAATCCCGAGTCAAGGGTTGTTATAAGATTATCGCCATGATTTTTCTCTCCGGACAGATCATTGGCTATCTGTTCAAAAAGATTCTGATTGCTCGTCAGCATATAATAACCCGCTGACGCCTCAAGTCCATATCCTCCGTTATTGATGTATCCCGTCACATGCGCAAAAAGATTATTATACGGATAATATCTTACATTTTTACCATTCTCGTCTTCAACCGTAGTTGCTATTATGTTTCCATCCGCACTTATTATTGAACCACGCTCTATTTTCTCTGCAAGTATGCTCTGGCGCTTATTATATGAACTATTGATTACATCATCGGCTTTCACGACCTGAAAGTATATCATATAGCCTATCAGTCCCAGAAAAACCGCCAGAAATATATATGTTGAGACAAGAATTCCGGTATTGGCCGGATTATGCTTTTTTCTGTTCTTTGGATTCTGCTTCATCACCTTCATTCTCCTTTACAAGAATAAATACTGCCTGGACAATCGCGAACATAAGTATCGAACACAGGATTGAACTTCCGCCGTAACTCACAAACGGAAGTGTGACTCCGGTCGACGGTATAAATTTCGTGACTCCGCCGATTGTCAGGAAACACTGGAATATATACATAGTCGAAAATCCGACTGCTACAAGCTTATAAAAAATATCACGGCTTCTTGTCGCCACACGCATCATTGACATATAACTGCCAAAACATATCAGGATTACGCATATAGCAAATATCATACCAAATTCTTCTGACATCGCAGCGAACACAAAATCCTTAACAGCTACGGGAATTGTATTCGGAAGTCCCTGATAAAGCCCCATTCCGAACAATCCGCCCGTTCCTATCGCAAAAAGTGACTGTGTAATCTGGTATCCGCCTTTATCGATAATGCTCCACGGATCCCTCCATGCATACACTCTTGTACGTACATGTGAGAAGACTTTATATGCAAACACCGCTGCACCGCATCCGGTCAGAAGGCCGGCAATAAGGTATCGTATTTTACCAGTTCCAACGTACAGCATAACAATGTATACAACGAAGAATATCAATGCAGTTCCAAGGTCGTTCGACGCGACAAGAACAAGGACATGAAACGCTGCAATGGCTGCAGAAGCAACAACCTTGCCGAATGTTCTCGCTCTCCATAACATTGCTGCGACAAAAAGGACATATATTAACTTAACAAATTCCGAAGGCTGGAATGAAAAACCGGCAATATCGACGGAAATCTGCGCACCCCATGTGGTTTTTCCGAGCACAAGCGTTATGCCAAGCATTAGAATTCCTATAACCGCAAACAGATATTTCATCTTCACAATGGTATGCCTCTTCCTCATGAAACGCGGGACAAAGAAGCCTATGACCGTTCCGATAAGGACAATAACAAACTGTTTGAAAGCACTTGACGGAGCAAGCCTCTCAACCATGACAAATCCGAGCATCATAAGCATTGACATATTATTGACAATCTGTATTGAACAATCCGGATAAATCAATCTGTACAAAACTATAAAAAGGATCAGGTATACAAATTCCAGCAAAAAGAACACCAATGTGTTTACCGACCATTTATAATACATACATGTCACAGAACATATTGTGAATATCACAAACATGATCACGTTCTGGACAACCGCCCTTTTCTTTAATTTGTCCGCATCCTTAACCCGCATCATAAGGAAGCCGAACAATGTATAAAACAACATTAAAAAAATCAAAATGTATTTGGATAGATTAATAAGTATTGTTGCCATATCACTCTACTCCTTTGGTAAAATGTCCTCTGGTAAAGCTGCCTTTTGCCGGTGTTTCCGCCTTTACTTCCTGTATGATCCGGCGTACGTCATTTGCATTTTCGCTGCAAAACGCACAGCTTATATGTAAAGGATCAATATCTTCTATCTCCGCTGACCGGTCTGCAATATACATCGGCACACTATTATATATAATATTATAGCAATGCCTGCAGCATGCAAGATAAGTAAGATTTGCGTTTTTGCGATCCTTAAAAGTGCCGAATTCCGGATTCGGTCCATGACAGGACGTATAATTACTGTCTATGCATCCCGCACTTACCATAAGCGGTATTCTTGAGTATACCATAAGTTCGGCATCCGGAATATTAATATGCTTTATCTCTCCTCTGTTAAGTTCTATCGGAATCGTTATCTCATCAAATCCGTTGTCTAACAGAACTTCTGCAGCGATATTGTTAAATGCATATACTGTATAATCAGCTACATATTTGCAGTCAAATCCATGTCCGCGTAAAAAAACGTATTCCGCTATATTCCTTATAAGAAATCCATCTGCCGAAAGAGCTTTAAGCCTGTCAATATATTCCTCTTCAAAATAACCGTTGTAACCCTTTCTGAACACTCTCGGAGCCGCCATAAAAAACTCCGTTGTCGCAGCCGCACAAGCCTTCCTGATACGCAATATCTGATCCATATCCATAATCTCACTCTCGATATAAATCCTGTCGACCTTACATTCGATGGCTGCCTCGGCCTGTTCATAGGTCATCACGCGCGCTGACAAAAATCTTCTGTCATGTACTTTGCTTTTTCTTCCTGTATACTCTATCGCACGCGCCGGTGCCACACGCTTATATAAAGATGTTATTTCTCCGGTAAGTGCCTCTGCTCCCGCACGTCTGAGTTCATTCAGGCTTTTGTTCGGTATAAATATATTGTCCTGCATATCCACATCAGCGTTAGCCGCGCGATAACATGTATTACCGAATCTGGATATCTGCTTCTTAATGTCTTCAAGGCTCATTGGCCTGTTGGATGCAGTCTGCACAATATCACCGCTTACCGAGACGGAAACATCCCCGGTCGAAAGTTTCATTACTGCCGGGCGGCCTGGTTCAAGTTCCAGCCCGATATTAATATCTTTCCTGATATCTTCAAAATCAGCTGCCGCACCATTGCTGCCCTGGTTTCTTTTCATCCCGGCAATCATCTCCCGGCCGTTATGACGTACATAATATCCGTTCGTCATTCCTCCCCTGTCAAAAAGATTGTTAAGATAATCTATGTCCTCACGTCTGACTCTGTAATGTTCTCTGTTATTGATGCATTCATCGACATAATGCCTGTACACGCCCGTCACGCCTGCCGCATATGATGCACTCTTCATTCTGCCCTCTATCTTAAGCGAATATACTCCTGCATCAAGAATATCCGGAAGTATATCAAGAGTACATAAATCCCTGAGACTTAACAGAGGAGCTTTGATTTTATTCTTCTCATATTCAAGCCTGCATGTTCCGGCGCACCTGCCGCGGTTGCCACTTCTTCCTCCAAGGAAGCTGCTCATAAAACACTGTCCCGAATATGCATAACACAAAGCGCCGTGCACAAAACACTCAATTTCCATCGGAGTGTCCTTGCCCACGGTATCAGCATGTTCTCTTAATCTTCTTATGTCACCAAGACTCAATTCCCTGGCCGGAACAATTCTCGTAACATTATAACGGCTTAAGAAATCAATATATTCCGGTTCTGTGATAGTCATCTGGGTACTGGCATGAATGTCCAGTCCCGGAAAATTATCATTAATAAACTTCATAACCCCGTAATCCTGAACAATAACAGCGTCCAGTCCCGCCTCATATAAAGGCAGGATATACTCATACAAACCGTCCTCTATCTCCCTGTTCTTAAGCAGTGTATTAACGGTAAGATAAACCTTCCTGTCAAATATATGGGCATAATCTATAGCCCTTAAAAGTTCTTCATTATTAAGATTACCGGCATAAGCCCTCGCTCCGAACTGCGTTCCGCCCAGATAAACCGCATCGGCTCCGGCATTAACCACCGCTTTGAAAATATCGTAACTTCCCGCAGGTGCAAGTACTTCTGCCATTAAATTCTTATTACTCATATTAAAATACTCTATTTATCAGCATTATTAAGTTCTGTTTCAAGCCTTACGATTGTTCTCTGATTCTCAACAATCTCCGCCTTAAGTTTCTCAATTTCCTGATTGGCAGCGTCAAGCTTAATCTGCTTGGAGATACCGTCATGTTTAAGGTTATATATCTGCTTATCCTTATCGCTCATGTCCGATTCTTTCTCATCTGCTGCCTTCTTAGCCTTAAAATAATCATCAGCTATGTTAAGTTCTATCATAACGGCCTGCATATCAGGCGTCTGACGTCTGTATACATCGGATTTCCTGAAATCGGAAATCTTGCCGTTAATGTATGCGGCAACCTTCTGAAGATATTCCTCGCTCTCATAGCCGCTTAATGTGTATGTTCTGTTTCCTATTGTTACTTCCGTTTCATTCTTGGCCGACAATGTATTTTCTCCTTCTCTTATGGATAATATATATGTAAAATTGTACCACACAAACCGCATTATGTCAAAAGGGTGTCGGCCGGTACATTGACGAAATACCGCTATTGAATTATCTTTGATTTTTGCTTATAATACTGAATGTTTGCGGGGTTACCCGGATTGGAGATTATAATATGACAATTGAACTTAACATGTACCAGACTCTGGCGATGGCTGTCATTGTCCTTGTTTTTGGTACTTTCCTTAAATATAGAATTAAATTTCTTGAGAAATTCTGTATACCGTCCCCGGTTATAGGCGGGATTATATTCGCTATACTTACATGTGTGTGCTATAGCACCGGTATTGCAACCTTTGTATTTGATGATACCCTCCGTGAAGTATGCATGGTATTTTTCTTCACATCGGTAGGATTTCAGGCTAACCTTAAGGTAATAAAAAGCGGCGGCAAATCGCTTATAATATTCCTGGTTCTGCTTATTTTCTTAATAGTTTTCCAGAACCTGCTCGCACTCGGTATTTCCGGTGTCCTGCACATCAACCCGTTAATCGGTTTATGCACAGGGTCAATTCCGATGGTCGGCGGCCACGGAACTGCGGGAGCTTTCGGGCCGGTGCTTGAAAGTCTTGACGTGAGCGGCGCAACCACTATATGTACCGCATCTGCCACATTCGGTCTTATTGTCGGAAGTTTAATCGGCGGGCCTCTCGGACGCCGCCTTATCGAGAAGAAAAATCTTCTCGCAACCACCGTTTCGGAAGACGACAGTCTTCTTGTTGAGGACGAAAAAAGGCATGAACGGCATACCAATATGTACGCATCGGCCGTATTCCAGCTTATCATAGCAATCGGAATCGGGACTGTCTTCTCATCGCTTTTAACCAAAACCGGATTGACTTTCCCTATCTATATCGGTGCAATGCTGGCTGCGGCACTCATCCGCAACATATCCGAATATACGGGCAAAGTTACCATACACATGGGTGAAATCAATGACCTTGGCGGCATTGCATTATCTCTTTTTCTTGGAATGGCAATGATTACGCTTAAATTATGGGAACTTGCCTCGCTCGCGTTTCCGATGCTTATACTTCTTGGCGCACAGGTCCTGTTTATGGTTATTTTCACATATTTTATAGAATTTAATGTCATGGGCCGCGACTATGATGCCGCCGTGCTTGTAGCCGGAACCTGCGGTTTCGGAATGGGAGCAACGCCGAATGCCATGGCCAATATGCAGGCAATCTGCAACAGATACGTTCCGTCAGTCAAGGCATACCTGATAATTCCACTTGTCGGAAGCCTTTTTGCGGATTTCATAAACAGTCTGGTTATCACTTTTTTTGTCAATATATTGTAACTGGGAGGGTTATATGTTATTCAGAAAATCAAAAGAAAAAAACACAAAATACGACCTTACTTATGATAATGTTGCGATTCCGGAAGTGCATACACATCCTGCCAATGACGACAGCAATTCCGATGGCGATAATGATGTGTTATATGATAATGTCGCAATTCCGGAAGTACACATTCATAAAAAATGATTATTTCTTCTTATTCAGGACATTCGATATGAGACCCATACGGTATGCCTCATCATCCGGGTAAAGACCTGTAGCTAGAAGTTCTTCGTCAGTATAATCATACAGTTTGGACTTACGGCCATGTGCCCTGCCATCCGATATATTGGCAGCCATCGCCATATTAGCAGCGGACGGTTCCTCATATTGAACTGCCTTACAATACGGACATATTCTGCCCGGCTTGTGCATATCCATGCCACACTGAAGGCAAAAAAAGCTCATGCTTACATCTCCCTTATTTCATAATATTTCTATCTCAGATTATACACAGCATAATTATATTAGTCAAATCCGGCTTGGTACGGAAAAACAATAATTTTAAAATTTTTTTATATTTGTATATCACTTTATAATATTTTATGTTATAATAATCGAAACTAATACAAAACGTGATAAGGAGGGACTTGTATGTCGTCCGGATTTAAACATTTGCAATATGAACAACGTAAGAGAATCAGGCAATTAATGGATGACGGTGTATCGATTCGAGCTATCGCCAGAAGTTTCGGTATGGCACCTAACTCAATTTACCGTGAAGTCAAGCGCGGCACACCGGAGGGAAGTGACAGATATGACCCGGATTATGCCCAGGCACGATACAGAAAGATGGTATCGCACCGCGGATTTCCGTCCGTACTTCAGAAACATCCTGAGCTTGCGCAGCACATCGCGGACCTTATGCTCAAGGAACATTACAGCCCATGTAAAGTTGCAGATATTCTTCAGACAGAGGACCTGCCTAAGAGGCTTAAGCTTACCAAGGAGACTATTTATCTTAACATTGACAAGGGACTTATTCCGGGTGTTACCCGTAAGACTATGAGGAGACACCGCACTAAGCTTTTTAACCGCGGTCAGGTATGTTTCCCTAAATGGGTTCTCGAAGAGCTGGATTTGCAGTGCGGAGATGTTATGCATTTCGAAGTTAAAGGTGACAAGATCATTCTCGAAAAGGCTGACGAAATCAAATCCATCAAATAATCAATCTGTTCAAAAGAGGATTTCGGATATTACCGGAATCCTCTTTTATAATTATAATAAGCCGATATCCTCCACAACATCAATATCCGCTGTTTCTCTTTCATCTTCTGTCTCATATTCAAGACATGAATCCATATGTGCTTTGATAATTTTCCGGCCTCCCTCATCACCTGCAAGCATCATAAGTTCGTCGCGAAGCTTATGGGAAAACGCAGTCGGGTTTCCCGGCATTCCATGGGATTTAACTCTTCCGCAGATATATTTTCCCGATTGCATTGCTTTAATCAATCCATCCAATGTATCGATGCGAAGGCATGGCTGATCCGCAGTCACGAAAAAATAAAAACCATCGGATGCGTTATCTGCCGCACTGATTCCATTATGAATGGTATATGATATACCTTCGACACTTTGAGGGCTGTATGAAATTATGATGTTGGAACATATATACTGTTTAACATATTCACATATCTCATCATATCTTGTGACAACTATAAGTTCCGTATCCGGCCTTACCGACACATATTCAATTATTTTATCGAGTGCATGCCTGTACAGCGGCTTTTCCTTAAATTCATACAAAAGCTTATTGCTTCCAAAACGTCTGCCGCTGCCGGCAGCCATATAAATAATACTATTCCGATACATGCTCAAATGCTCCGAGTATTTTCTCCGGCGTAAACGGCACTTCACGCAGCCATGTTCCGGTTGCATTATAAATCGCATGTGCAATCGCCGGACACGGAGTATTAATGACAAGTTCACCGATTGATTTGGCACCAAAAGGTCCCGATTTCTCATAGCTGCTTTCAAAAGCAACACGAATATTGCCGATATCCTCCCGTGTAGGAATTTTGTAATTCATAAAAGAATTCTCAAATATGCTTCCTTTATCGGAATATGTTATATTCTCATACAATGCCATTCCGATTCCCTGTGCTATTCCACCCTCCGTCTGTACTCTGGCAAGATTTTCATTGATAACGGTTCCGCAGTCAACCACTCCGACATAGTCTATTATCTTAAGTTCGCCGGTCTCGCGGTCAATCTCCGTCTCTACCATTCCGACCATAAAAGGCGGCGGCGATGACGGAAGTGATGCTGTTTCCGTAACCTGCAATGCATCATTGGAACCGCACATGGATGCGGTAGCAATCTGCTCCAGACTTACTTTTCTTGAATCTTTAAGGCATCTGACTTCATCATTCTCATATACTACATCTTCTTTGTTCACGCCAAGCATAACCGCACCCTCGGTGCAGATTTTGTTCTTAAGAGTCTCACATGCTCTCACGACAGCATTTCCTGTGACATATGTCGTACTTGATGCATATGAACCCGAATCATAAGGCGACATATCACTGTCAGCACTATAAACAGTGACATCATCAACAGTACATTCCATACATTCAGCCACCATCTGTGCAAGTATCGTGTCACAGCCGGTTCCCATATCGGCTGCACCGATTACCAGTGAAAATCTGCCTTCGTCTGTAAGTTTCACCGTTGCCCCGCCGACATCAACTCCGGATATACCGGAGCCCTGCATTGCGATAGCCATTCCGACACTGCGCACTTTATTGCCTCCAATATCTTTGCACGGATATTTTTCATCCCATCCGATCATCTGCCTTGCCTTTGCAAGACACCGGTCAAGAGCACAGCTTGTAGCAAATTCATCGTAATAAGCATGCATGCAGTTTCCTTCACGGACCATATTGATTTCCCTGATATGTGCAGGATTCATATTAAGCCTTGCGGCAAGTTCGTTAACTGCCGATTCGACGGCAAATATACCCTGCGGCGCTCCATATCCGCGGAATGCACCGGCGGATTGTGTATTAGTGTACACTACATCATAATTAAATCTGTGTGCTTCCAGATAATTGCTGTAAAGAGGTATTGATTTATGTCCGGAAAGTCCTACCGTTGTCGGTCCGTGTTCGCTGTAAGCACCGCTGTTTGATAATGTATATACATCAAGAGCCTTGATATGTCCTTCCTTATCAGCTCCGAGTTTCACACTGACTTCCATTTCATGACGTGGTGATGCCACTATCTGTGACTCATAGCGGCTGTATATTATTCTTGACGGTTTCTTAGTCATCCAGGTTACAAAAGCCGGATAAATCTCTGCAACAACACTCTGTTTTGCGCCAAATCCGCCACCTATACGCGGTTTCGTAACACGGATCTGTGATTTAGGTATGCCAAGTGCATTGGATATAATCCTTCTCACATGAAATATAATCTGCGTTGAGCTTATTACATGAAGTCTTCCGTATGTATCTATCCGGCAGTATGTCCTGAATGTCTCCATCATGGCCTGGTTATTGGACTTGCAATGGAATGTTCCTTCCACAATCTCATCACACTCCGACATAACCGCATCCACATCGCCGTATCCGCTTTCCTCATGCGCCACGAGATTACGCTTTGCATCGGCTCCCACCGGCACAAGAGAGCGCCAGTTATCTTCCGGATGAACCAGTACCGGATTGTCCTTTGCTTTTCTGAAATCGAGCAGCGGTTCCTTGACATCATATTTTACCTTTATCATCTTCAATGCTTTATCTACCGCATCTTCATCCCATCCGGCAACGATAGCCACCGGGTCACCGATTTCGCGCAATCTCTTATCAAGTATAAGTCTGTCGTATGCACTCGGCTCCGGATATGTCTGTCCGGCAACAGTGAACCGATCCTGCGGTACATCCTTGTATGTATATACAACTTCAATCCCGGGTACCGCAAGTGCCTTTGAAACGTCAATCTCTTCAATCACAGCACTTGCATAAGGACTTCTTAACAATTTAATAATAAGGCAGTCGGACGGTGTGATATCTTCCACATATACCGGCTGTCCCGTAACTAACTGCATTGCATCCTTCTTACGGATTCTTTTGGATATATTATTCATCCTTTGCCTCCTTCTTATAACTTATATATGCTTTAATACCGCGCATCTGGCTTTCATATCCCGAACAACGGCATAGGTTGCCCGAAAGATATTCCCTTATCTCATCATCCGACGGATCCGGATTATCCCTAAGGAGCGCCATCGCATTCATCATAAATCCGGGATTGCAGAAACCACATTGCTCCGCTCCCTGATCCGCAATGAAAGCACCGAACTCTTCTGCCTCATCCTGAAGGCCCTCAAGTGTGGTAATATTATGCGAATCTATTGATGCTGCAAGAACACGGCATGAAAGAACCGGTCTGTCATCCACAAAAACAGTGCATATACCGCAATTGGAGCTGTCACAGCCGCGCTTCACGCTGTAGCAGCCGAGTTTCCGTAACAAATCAAGAAGAACCGTATCCGGCTTAATCTCTTCAATACGGTGTTTGCCGTTAAGTATAAAATTAATCTCCATTATTCCAGTCCTCCTATTTGTCTGAGACATCTCTTTGCAAGCACGCCCGCCATTTTCTTACGATATCCGGCAGATGCACGGTTATTGCTCTCTGTTACTATATTTTGCTCTACATATCTTCCAAACGCATCAGCATTCTCTGATGTGATACCGGTTGTCAGGATACCCTCTTCATCTGTGATAAGCATCGCACGCTGCGGTCTTGCGCCTATGGCAGTCCTCACTGAATCTTCTGATTTAACCGTACAGCATGTAAGAACCGGGAAGTCCGTTGCGGAGTTCCTGATTGATTTATATGCAATCGCTATCGTTTTCTTGGGAATTGTAACCGATACCAGTATATCGTTATCAAACGGCATATCAGCAAAAGCGGCAATATCAACCGTTCCCGCTTTGTAAAGCTGCACACTGGCACCGATTGCCATAAATAATGTCAATACATCGGAGAATCCATATCTTCCGTATAAACTTCCGCCGACAGTCGCCATGTTGCGGAACTGCACACCGACAATATGTCTGAGACTCTCCTTTACGGCTCCCTTGGTATATTCATTAAGCCCTTCATGGCACTCAAGACTCCTTAACGGCACCATCGCTCCTATAATATATGATTCATTATTTTCTTCTATTCTATTAAGACCTAGTCCGCTTATATCAACCGCTGTACCTATATTACGGTTCTGCATCCCGAGCCACATCATTCCGCCCATTATTACATTAGCGCGTGATTTATTAAGCTCATATGCCTCTTCAAGAGACGATACTTTAACGTATTTTGTAAATTTAATCATTGTCCAACATCTCCATATTTGTCATAAACATCCCAAAGCACATACAAATCCTGTGACATTTTCAGAATTACCGCATCTGTGCCGGGTATGTGTTTCACCTCGTATATATAACTGTTGCTCATAAGGTCATAACTTATGCAATCCATCATAGTATCTGTATCAATACATGTCACAGCCTTATCCGTGCCGGAATTTACAGAAATGACATAGTGTGAATCCGTTACAAATGCCATATTTCCCAGATTATGGCCACCCTTGCTTTCATCAGCGGCTGCGTCATATTTATTTACCATAAGCGGGTTATCCGTATTAATAGTCAGATAATAATCATTCCTGTAATATCTCTGCTCGCTGTCTGAAACCGTATATGCAAAATTAACTTCCAGATTCTGAAGATTAACTTCATACACATCGACATAATTTGCCGAGACATATATTTTATCCATTTCCGGATCAGATGCACTTATACCAATGTGACTGACTGATGTCCCCGGACTGACATCATCCAATAAATCATATTTTTTATTTACAGGAATACCATTTTCCTGATTATTCAATTCATAAAAATTCAGCACGGTCTTATCTATATAAGCCACATAATTCGCTGTCTTATACACTTCATTGTTGGCATCCGTATCTGAATATATTGTATTGTCTGATAACGCAACCAGTTCTTCGCCGTTCTTTACATCAGATAAAAAAATAAACATCAGCGGATCGGTACTGACTATGGATACATATGGATTATAACAGCGATCCACTGCATATTCCGCAACGGTTTCCATATTATCTGCATTCCACGGCGTCAATTTCATGAATGAAATTATGGTTGACTCTCCTTCTTCGTCATCATCATGATAAGTCGCGATGAGAATGTCTCCTTCGCCATACCCTGCTGCATCAAGTATTTTATAACCGGTAATCCGGTTTAAATTATACATATCTCCAACCTGTTCATTCCTCTCAATATACCTGTTAAGGTCAACTGTCTCATTCGCTCCGAGCGTCTCAATGGATATATTGTATGTCGCCGGCTGTGTATTATCATTTCTTACACATCCGGCAAGAAGCACAGTAATTATCATAACAGTGTACGCAATGTATTTTCTCATGTATTAATCAACCCTCCAGGCCATAAATCTTGATAAGTTCCAGTTACGTACTCCGATATTCTTCGTATACCGGCTGATATTATCCTCATAACGCTCAACAGTCCTGTCCTTTAGAACATCTTCACATTCATATATAACCGGAGCCGCATCCGTCCCGAGGCTTTCCAGATATTGCTCATCATCATACAAATCGGAATCGGCAAAAAATTCATATCTCGTATCTTCATTCATATTATCAGTGTTAACCTTTGCGATCCAGTAATCCGGTCTGGTAAATCCAAACAAAGTCTGCATAATTGCAATTACAGCAAACGCATATGTAAAAAGCCGGAACTTCCTGTTAAAAATATTAACAAATACGCCAGCCATAACCAACGCAATTACAATTAATGCAAGCAGTACCCATATTCTTGAAAAAGTCAGGTATTTATATTGGATATATTTGATTATACGCATACCGCTTGAGATCATCATCACATATGTACAGCATGTAATCACACTCATAAGCACATTCAGCACAACATTATTGCGGAAACAATATATCCCCAGCATTACCACAAGCATGTTAATAACACTTACAAACAGAAGCTGGAAAAATCCCATTCTTGCATATGAGCTGTATGTCGCAGTGTGAGGCAGTATTCCGCCGAGAAAAAGATATCTTATCTGAATCCAGCAGAAAACCATATATATCACCGACAATATTGCAAGAATCGTAATACCTATAACAGGTTCCCCGGTGCCTTCCTTATTTGCGGCAACGGCATATTCCCTTCTGCCCAGCCATGATATCCACATATACGATACCATGTATATTATAAATCCTATCGCTGCCATTCCAAGGATATTTCCGAATATCTCCCAGAATGATAAATCCACAAAAATCTTTCTGAGCTGTCCGGCAAAGACCGGATCGGCATTGGCCAGAAGTACAAGAACGATACATACCAAAGGAATACTTGCGGCGCATCCTATAAGAATATATTTGACCACATTCTTTCCCGCAGTCTTCCCGGCACCGTGCGTACGCTTATATGCACTTCCATCCATAAACGGCCGTCCGATACTTCCAAGGCTGATTATCACCATACTGAACATCATCTCAATATGCTTGATCGGTTTCCATTCTTTAGTATCATAGAAATTACCAAGAAGCACAACCAGCATAAGAAAAAGTATCATAAACTTGTTCATGACTATAATTCTCCGGTCACCGGTAAGGCATATTGCAATTCCCAAAAGCATAACAAGCGCCATATAAAACCAGCTTACCGGCTTAATCACAACATCTGAACGCTTTAGCATGATCACTGTAAACCCGCATGTTCCCGCCGCCCATAACGGAAATGTGATTCCGGCATCATTTCTGTACAGGCATATCACGAAAAATACGGCATATACCAGACATGCTGTTGAATAAAACCTGAAATTATCGGTCATTCTCTTCCTGAATAAATCCTCTCCCATAAATAAAACCCTCCATATCCTGATATATAGAATTTTATCAAGAAACAGAGGGTTTGTCTATATGTTTATCGTACCTGTTTTTCCAGCTTTCTTATAACCATGTGGTACATCCATATAAGAAGTGCCGCAGCAAGCACCCATGCTGCCGGGCCTCCCATGCATATTCCGATATAACTTCTGTAATGTGCCGCTACAACCGATGCGACGCCTCTTCCGATAAGTTCGGCGACTCCGGCCATCATAGGAAGTACGCCAAATCCCATACCCTGAATGCCATTTCTGTGGACATTAACAATGGTAAGCGGTATGAAGAACAGGCTTATGCACCTTAAATATGTGTCCACATATCCAATTACCTCGGAGATATCTTCTGACACAAACAGATATGTCATATATTTGCCGAAGAAAAAAATCAATGCTCCCGCAATAATTGAATATATAAATCCCATACATGTTGCGCTCCTGAACCCCTTTTTAATCCTGTCAATACGGCCTGCCCCACGGTTCTGGGCGCAGTAAGTTGCCATTGTTGTACCGATTGCAACATATGCCTGTCCTGCAATCTGCTCAATCTTGCCGGCTGCTGTATATGAAGCAACCGCTGTGGAGCCGAGCTTATTAAGTGCGGCCTGTACCATGGTGATTCCTATAGCCGTTATGGAATACTGTAATGCCATCGGAAACCCGACTTTGAGCTGGTTACCTACCAGTACTCTGTCATACGCCCAGTCTTCCTTCCTAAGATGCAGCAGAGGAACCTTTGCAATAATATATATAAAACTTGCAATTCCGGCAATCAGCTGTGATATAACTGTTGCGTAGGCTGCTCCGGCAGCGCCCATTCTGAATATCTTGATAAAAACAAGATCAAGACCGATATTAAGCAATGCCGATAATATCAGGAAATACAAAGGTGTCTTGCTGTTTCCGAGTGCCCTCAGTATAGCCGAAAGCATATTATAAAGTACCTGTGCCACTATTCCTGCACATATGATCATTATATAGCTGTATGCATCATCGAATATATCTGACGGGGTATTCATAAGCCGCAACATCGGTCTCATAAAAATCATAGTCACAGCCGTCATTAATGCCGTCACTATCGCCGCCAGTTTTATAGCGGACGCAACACTTTTACGCATCCCATCCATATCCCCGGCACCAAACCGTTGTGCCGTGCTTACGGTAAAGCCTACAGTCATACCTGTTACCAGTCCATATATAAGGAACATGAAGGTTCCCGTGGATCCGACTGCCGCCAATGCCCTGTTTCCCACGCATCTTCCTACTATAATCGCATCAGCCATATTATAAAACTGTTGAAAAATATTTCCGATAAGAATCGGTATCGTAAAACTAATTATTACCGAGGCCGGCTTACCGACCGTCATATCTTTTTCCATAGGAACCCTCCTTATTTTTCTCAAAATCGCTTTATTTTACACCCGGTCTGACCCCTTGTCATCCTGTAAAAATCAACATTTTTCGGCAAGTCAGATTTGTGTTGACAACCTTTCGGCAATCGTGCAGAATGTAATTATAAATACCAATTTTAAGGAGGTTTCCATCATGGGAAATATTCCATCAGACCCGATAATATTACTCAGTTTTGTCAATATGAAACTTCGTGACGAAGGACTTTCACTTGATAATTTCTGTGAGCGTTACGATACAAAGCGCCAGGAGTTGTGTGAAAAGCTTGCCGCCGCCGGTTTCAGGTATGATTCCTCGAGCAACAGTTTCAGGTAAATTATTATTCCGCGAATAATTCAGTTGAAAAATACCTCTCGGCAGTGTCCGGAAGCACGGTAACCACAGTCTTGCCGCGGCCCAGCTTTTTCGCAAGTTTCAGGGCAGCGGCAACATTGGTACCGCTTGATATTCCACACATAAGTCCCTCTTCTTTCGCAAGACGCTTGGATGTCACAAGTGCTTCCTCATCCGATATCACATAGATATTATCATAGATTCCCTGATCAAGAATATCAGGTATAATTCCATCTCCTATTCCCATCTGAATATGTGTTCCTATGGTTCCTCCCGCCAGTATCGCGGCGTTCTCCGGTTCTACAGCCCATATCTCTATATCAGGATATTGTGCCTTAAGTACCTGGCCTATTCCTGTAATGGTTCCGCCTGTTCCGATTCCCGAACAGAATCCATGTATCGGTCCCGCAACCTGTTCCATAATCTCCAATGCCGTATGGTTCTTATGTGCCATCGTATTATCTTCATTGGCAAACTGTTGCGGCACAAATACTCTTGGGTCTTTCTCCTGCATCCTGAGTGCCGTCTTAAGACATTCATCTATGCATGCGCCTATATCTCCGGCATCATGTATCAATTTCACATCCGCACCATAATGTCTGACGAGTTTTCTTCTTTCTTCGCTCACCGAATCCGGCATAATTATTATCGTCCGGTATCCCTTAACGGCACCCACAAGTGCCAGCCCTATTCCCTGATTGCCGCTGGTAGGCTCAACTATTATAGTATCTTCCTTAATGAGGCCCTTTCGTTCTGCTTCTTCAATCATATTGAGTGCAGTTCTTGTCTTAATCGAACCTCCGACATTCACTGCCTCGAATTTAACAAGTACCTGCGCCGAATTCTCCTCAACCATACGATTCAGCCTTACCATCGGAGTGTGTCCGACAGCTTCAAGAATATTATTGTAAATCATAAATAACCTTTCCAGTGTTTCTTCACTATTTAATATTAGTATATTCAAACATTTTGAATTCTTTATTGCCAACGACTCCGTAAAAAATCGTCTGCGTGCTCACATATGTAAATCCAAGCTTTCTGTATAAAGCCTCCGCGGCTTTATTATGGCTTATCACATCCAGATGCAATGCCTTGATGTCATTCTCCCCGGCAAGTCTTATGATATTCCTTACCAGTTCACTGCCAACGCCGTATCCGCGGCTGTCATAGTCAACCGCAAGTGTATGTATTATCCACACCGGTCCATCATTGACTTTCCACGGGACCTGCTTGTATTCTTCATTAGCATACGGATTACATATCGCGCATGCCCTGATTATACCATCATCCTTCAACACATACAAATAGCCACACTCAATATTCTGTCTTATCATGTCATCGGACGGATACACGCCCTTCTTCCAGCCAGGAAAAGACTCTTCATCCTGACTCTTATCAATCAGATTCCAATAAAGCTTCTGAACCTGTTCAAAATCCTCTTTATCTGCTTTGGTAAAAAACATCATGTCACCTGCCTGTATCTATTTTGTAGTATCTTTTATTAGTAGACTTTTGATTTTTATGGAGTGCACATTCAATTTTTAAATGTTACCCGTTTTATTATCTCATTATAAGTTAAAATCATATATTTAATAAGTTATTTAAAAATTATCTTGTTATTAATGCATCTTTTGTTGCATTTTTCGCTTAACGAAACTTTAATTATGTTTTCTTTAAAACATGTTTAAAAAAATTCCTCTTGCAATAAATCATCAACATCTATATCGTTATCTGTTGAAACAATCAAATTATCTATATACTCGTCAAACGAATCTGTAACTAGAATATCCCATAATCCGTATGTCTTAAGTTTCTCAGCTATTTTACTTACCGGAATTTTTGTAGCAAATATTTCATTAAATCGTGCAGTCAATGCCTGAACCGTCATTTTCCCATATTTATCTACAATCCATTTACACATTGAACCCAAATTGAGTTCACTGCTATTTTTACATAAAATAATCCCACCAGCTACTTGTTGTGAAAATATATTTGACTGTTGTCTAAATATACATGTACATAACCACTCATTATGTTGAAGATTTTTATCTAATCCAGCATCCTCAAGTTGCGTCCAAACACTATGTGCATTAAAATATTTATTATCGCACTGGCAAATCCATTCTTGTAGTTTATATACTTCTTCAAGTGATAAACCATATATTCGATTTAACTCATCCAATGTCATATATACTTTTGGTGCAACTTCTATGTACTCAAGTTCCATTTTCTTTTTATACAATGCTGATTCAAATGATGATAAAACCAGCAACCTACGATCGTATTCATTTAAATCAAGTATTTTTTTTGAAAAAATCTCTTGATCATAATAATTTACAACGGTACCATATTCATCATTATATAAATATCCTATATTCAATGAATATCCTATACGTTTAAATGCTGCTTTGTTTAATGCATCTTGTGATGAATTGGTACATATCTCCTTAAACAATTTTTCAACTTCATCTATAAACCAAAAGTTCTTTTTTGATAATGCTAGTTTTAATTTCTCTGCATCTCCATCATCTATTGCTATAACATCAACAGAATATTCACCATCTAAATAATAATTTGCTAGTGCACCTGTAATCACAGGATTTCCACTTGCACTTCGTACTCCATAACGTTCCTCATATGCTTCATAATACCCAAAAAAATCAATAGGCGAAATCTCTTTTAGCAAATGTAATGCCTGCTTAGCTTCATCTCCATCCCCCAGTACCATAACAGGCACTCGTCTACAACTTATATCAAAATCTTTATTATCCCAATTATCAAGTGAAGACTTTATAATATAGAAAAGTTCATATCCATCTCTGATATCAAGTTCTTCCATTAACTCAATGTAGTCTCTATATATTAATTCTGTTGAAATAATCATATCCCTGTATTGGTTAAAATCAACTTTATTCCAAATAATTTGAGGATCTGCTTCACAATATCTCATTCTATTATCTTTATCAAAAACAATATGTGGAGAAAGTCTCAATCGATTTGACACTGTGCGAATATTAATTGTCAGTCTGTCTTTAGGATAATTTCTTCGATTTAAGTACTCATTATACTCTTTTTCGAACTCATCCATCGTCATGGAACGATCACTGTTACTCATTAATACTCGATAGACCATTTCTGTTCTAGTTACATGTCTTTTGTCTTGACGCAGTTCCTCTTCCTTAAGGTACTCATACATTCTCTCTTTATAAATACCTGTATAATTTTCTACAGCTTTGCTGCTTACTACATCCTTACCTTTTTTATATCTTATTGAAAGATATTCGTATCCAATATCACCGCATTCTGGAAACGCATTACGAAACTCTTCTTTAGAAAATTTAAAATGTTCATATGGAAACCTATAGTAATCTTCAAAAAGATAAGGCATCTTATTTGCCATTTTCACTAGTATCTGTCTAACTCTTTCTCTCGTTAAATCAAATACATCTCCTATTTCTTGAAGGCTTTCTCCATTCAGTCGTCTTAAAAAAGATTCATATTTTTTAGTTTCAAAATCATCCTTATGATTTTCCAAATATTGTACTACTTTTGGTTTGTTAAGATATATATAATCATTTTTTTGTTTACATATTTCACTGTCCAAAAGACGTTCAATTAATATATTGCCATCGAAGTCTAAATTTTCTTCATCTATCCTTTCCCTCAAATTTTGCATTTTGATAATCTCATCTGGCACGAGATTCCTAAAATAATTCTTTAACGGCAGGTCAAATTCATCCAGTTGAATGATAGTCAAAATAAACTTGTCATTAATCCGATACAAAGAAAAATCATCTTCCAGTTGCATAATATCATTTTCTAAAAATAATTTTCTTAATTGTCTCCAAAACAAATGCTTTATTGGGCATATTATGTCCGAAATTTTTTCATAGAATGCTTTTTCAGACTCAGTTATTATTTCAGCATTTTCGTCAAAAGCTACGACACATAAATTACTCTCCGTCCACGCTTCTCGCTTATTTAAAATTTCATCACATGTTTTTGCGCCTAGCCCCTTCATCTCTCTTAAATCTTTTTCAGAAATCATTGCAAGTTTAGATATAGTGTCATATCCTATACGCAATAATCCATTTTCTGCTCTTGTTGATAATTCAAGCTCAGTGATATTATGGTGAGACATTTCTTCCAGATCATCTTCTGAAAAGGTTCTTTCAGTTTTTTCGCTTACAGATACTTTCTCGGTTAATGTATCAATTTCTATAGCCCCATCTAAATAGCTTTTACAGAAAGTTTCAATTTCATCTACTGTTTTTGCTCCAATATTTCTACCTTCTTTAATCTCCTCTATAGGAGTATTCAATAATTGTTCAAGAGTGTGTATCTGCATCCTATTTAGAGCGTTTGACGCTCTTCCAGATAAGCCTAAACTGTTTACTAAAATATCTACCATAACCTCACCATATTCCTCTTAGTACTCTGGACGCAATAACTGATTTACATCCGTCCCAGGCTGCCTGCTCTCAATTAAAATGCGTTGATCGAACATTGCTTTATATGCATAATCAACCGTATCATCTATACTCACTGTTGAACTACTTGAAAAACTTTCGTACAACAGTTCAATGCCTCCCATTACATATTCATTAAATAAATCTAATGCTTCCTTCATCATTTCAACCTCATGTTCTGAAATTGGGGGAATAGCATTCTCATCCATCTTATCCCTATACTTAAAGCAAATATTAATTCTGTCCTCTTCTGACCAAGACTTTGATGTATCGTTCAAAATAACTACTTTGAATAACTCATTACACTTAACATGTTCTGTATTAAATGCATCTGAATAAATTCTAGCACGATCAGTACTACCACCTTGTTTTGCACGTTTATCATTTAACACACCCAGTGCTGCCCCCGCCATATAAACATCTATATATCTATCAAACGCTTTAACATCATTTACTAAATATTTTATATAGGTTGCATGTGTGCCATTTATTGTATAATCGCCTTCAAACATGATGTTTCCTCCTATTCTTCAATTTCAGTATGTGATTCTGAAAATTTCTTTAATTTACAGTATTTTCCTACACGAGAGCTCATAACAGATTCTGCATATTGCCAATCCTTCTCCATTACAAACATAATTACTTGATTTGCAACTTCTGGAAGTACAGCAGAGATATTCTTTATATGTGTTTCATCTGCATTAGAGAATGGTGCATCCATAACAAGTGGATATGCTTCGTTATCCCATGTAACAGCATCACTATTCTTGCCAAGAGACGCCTTTTCTTTTGCAAGATCTACTAATCCGGCGATAAACGCAAAATTTTTTACTCTCTTCAATCCCTCAGACTCTCCAGTAACAACCTCTTTTCCATTCAAAACCGCAAATAAAGTCACATGGTACTGATTATCAATCTGAACTCTTCTTTCGCCATGATACATTCTAGAAAAAATACTATTAACTTTTTCCTGTAATTTGATTCTCATTTCCTGCTCTTTTTCAGCATATGTTTCATCTATCCAATCACATATTTTTTCAGCATATGCTAAATATCTAATTAAACGTTTGTTTCGATCAGAAGCAGACACTAAACCATCATATACCTTTTGTGCTTGCTCAATAGCACTCTGACTAGCTCCTATATCGCGATTTGCACGCTCAATTTTTTCAGTCATTCTCTTAATACTTTCTTTTATATGATTCATATCAGACTCATAGCTGCTCATATTCTCTTTTCCGAAAATACTTTCTTCAATTCTTGCAATATCATCTTCTAGCTTCGCAATTGTATCTCTATGCTTTTGAATTGTTCTATACAACTGTTCAAATGTTGGATAAAACTGTGCTAAATTTCTTTCATTTGATGCTAATAATTCTTTAAAACTCATAATTGCAGTTCCCAAATGGGCGGGAAGTACATAGTTTAACTCATCCATTATATGCTGATATGCTTCATTCCCTAAACTTCCATTTTCCGGTTTTATAATTTCTGCACCACATATACATCTTCCTCTATTAACTATGTCTCTTATAGAAGCCTCTGTCATATCACGTATGCCTTTGTCATCTACGTTTGCATTAGCTAAAAATTCTTTTGCCTGTTCTGTTAATGGGAGTTCATAATAAGATACTGCATTTGCACTAAACAACTTTAAGAATTGTTTATTTGCATCTGCTAATTCCATTTTTTCCTGTTCCAACTGTCTTTCCAAGTTCTGCTGTTGTCTCTGCAATTCGGCAGTATTTTGATTGTCACGAAGTATATCTGCAATTTTTTCCTTTTTGCTATTAAGCTTATCCAATTCTTTATTTGCATTGTCAATCTCTTCTCTAAGTGCATCTATTCTATCTGACTCTCTAGAGATAGTTTCCTCTGCTTCTCTTGCTCGTTCATCCCCACTTGAATCTAACGCCCCATTCCACTGACCGATAGCTGTTGCCTTTAATGTTCGAGCCCCCAAATGTTTTCTAGCATTTCCTACAGCAGCTAAGCCTAATAATCCTTTTACAGCCTCAGACAAGTCTTTTCTTGTACTTATATCTGAAACTCGCTCTGTATCAAAAAAGAAATACCCTGACAGCGATTGAGGTAAAATACCATTAATGATATTTCTTTCTTCTCCCTCTCTTACCTGTTTCGTAATTCCATTCTCTTTGTATGAAACTGTAAGCTGGCTATTAAGAGAGCTCCAATTTCCGTATGCACGATCAACATATGCTTGTTTCCTAATAACTACATATTCTGTATTTTTATGTTCTAATACTAATTCCACATACACTTCGCATTTTTGCTCTATACCCGCCTGCTCATTTGCGACTTCCAAATTCAACAAAAAATCCGGATTACTATCTTTTGGAAAATCTGCCAGTCCATACAAACACCAGTTAAATGCCTGTAAGATAGTCGTTTTTCCAAAAGTATTATCTCCCAACAATACTGTTACATTTTTATCAGTATCCGTAGAAAATTCTAATATTTGTTTTCCCTTAAACTGTCTAAAGTTATTTAACGTTATACTTTTGATCAACATTTACTATGTACCTCCTACTCAGCATTCTTCTCAATAATTTTCCTTACGTTTTTTACCATATCTTGAGTTGTAAATTCGCCTGTTTTGATATTTTCTCTTTCAGCAGAAATAATCAATTTTTTCATTTGATTCAGTTTTTGCTCATTAATATCAACTTTTTTAATCTCATCAGATAACATTTTCATTTACCTCCTCATTCTTTAATTCTTCTTCAGTTACACCAAAACCATGTTTTAAATTATAAATTAAATCATATGTTTCAGACGGATTTTCGGCAATCTCAGCAAAATCCAACATACGAATAATCTCTCGCTTAACGAGTCCCTTAGTAGAATTTATTATCTCCTGACTTTGAAATCCAATTTCATCCATTGGAAATGGAAGAGTAATAAAGTCAAATATTACTGCATAATCTTTACCAGGAAATTTTCTCAGTACTCTTCCTCTTCTTTGAATGTATTCCTTTGGATTTGTACTACTTGCCAAAATAAATGCTGTCTTAATACTTGGTATATTCACACCTTCGTCAAGACATTTAATTGCTACTAATGCTTGAAGCATATTACCTTCTGCAAATGCTGCTCTTATTTGAGCACGTTCTTGTGAAGACTCTTGCGAAGTAAATCTTCCTACTCTCATTCCCATATCATTGCCCAACATATTCGTAACTAAATCAATTTGTCTGGCACCAAAATCCATTTCATCTGCATCAGCTTCCTTTATTGTAGTAGCTCCACAATATATCAGCAAATGTTTATCATCTTTATAAGGTTCTATTATCTTTTTTAATTCTGGCAACTTTCCTCTTGTTCCTGCAATTACACGTGCCCTTTTTATCAAAAGTTGTTTGGCATATTCCGACAAGACTGTCTTTCCAGCTTTTTTTGAAATTGCAGTTGCTAACTGATGTGTCAAATTAATGTATTCTTCCAATTCATCCGCATCAAAATATGTAAGCACCGGATAATAGAAATATCTGGTAAGCATCTTATTATCAATTGCTTCTCTTAAAGAATACTCTATACATTTTTCACCAAAATAATCTGTAAGTGCTGTCGTACCTGTCTCATCATTATGTCTATCGATTGTTGCTGATAGAGCTAATCTATATTCAAATGCTGTTGGTAAATATCTTCTATAATTTGCTGCTCCCATATTATGTGCTTCATCAACAACAAATAAAGAATCCTTACCAAGTAGTAGTATCTGCTCTTGTACTTTCTTTGTCACAAATGACGCATTCGTTGTTACGAAACAGAACATATCTGTAACCTTCAAATTAAACGAACGTACTGCTTGTTCCAAATTCTTTTTCCAATTTTTCTGAGATGATGCTGAATATCCAATTATTGGTTGTATTCCAAATCGAACAATATCCTCTACCCATTGCTCTACCAAATGCTGGTATGGACAAACAATAATTATTGCTAATCGCTCTCTATTTTTTCTATAAAGATACTCTATGCTAGCTAATGCTGTTAATGTTTTACCTGTTCCTGTTGCCATATCATATATTCCACGGAATCCCTTTTCCTCCCATATATGTACTGCACTATTCTGATACTCTCGTATCTTAAAATCATCTGGTAAAAATATTGCTTTTTTCTCTCTTAAATCAAGTTCATTACCTTTCTGTTCATTGCTTTTATTATTTTTTGATGATAAATCCGGATTATATTCATAAAGCCTATTCTTAACAGCTTCAGGAAAATCTATTGTTTCTACTCCTGGCTCATAATCTTCCCATATCGCTTTAAAAGCCATTTGTTTCTGAAAAACTCTTTCTGAATCATTCGTCCAAGAACAAAATGCGTCAAAGGATTCATAATTATCTTTAAACGCATTCTCACTTTCATTCATTGAGCCTGAAAATGCAACTGTATTTCCATCTGAATCCGTAATTAGTCCCATTTTCTCATGATACATAGCTATTTCATTTTTTGTAGTTAAAAAGGCTATTTTCACATCTAATATTCCATCAGCAACCAATCTCGCGATATATGACAGCTTTTCAATATCTTCTTGATCTTCAATATCACTTATTTCTCTTATTAAAGATTTTTCTATAATTTTTCTAACTTCATATCCCTTTCTGATTTCTTCAATATCCGATGTCGATAATCTTGGTGATGCTATTATTTGAATTTTCCCTTCATTTTGAACTAGTCCATCAATTCCTTTTGCAATCATCGTTAGTGCAGAAGATGAAAAGAACCCTACCGCTCGTTGATACAAAACAGCATTTCCCAACAAAGGCACATAAAAATCTTTGACAACATCATCAATCAAAGATCTATATTCATTTTTTATCGGAATATCTCTAAGTCCCATTCTCTTCTCCTTAAATATTTTCTTCAATATAATCTAATGATTGTTTTAGTTCCTCAAAATCCTGCTTACTTGTGAATCCATTAACGCTAAATCTAATTGTACCCGCAGGAAAAGTCCCTAAAAATTGGTGTGCATAAGGTGCACACTGCAATCCTGTTCTTACTGCAATTCCCTGTTCATTAAAAATAATACCTGCACTATCACTGCTAATTCCTTCTATCAGGCATGAAACAATACCTACATATTTACGTTCCTCGAATACTCCAACAAGTTTTATAAACTCATATTTACTCAGAAGTTCAATTAGCGTATTTCTTTTTTCTATTTCTATATTATATAATTCATTAATTGTACGTTCTTGAATCCACCCTAATGATGCATACAATCCTGCCACCCCTGCAATATTTAAGGTTCCCATTTCAAATCTTTCTGGTAAACTTTGGGGCATATTCTGATTTGCCGATTCATAACCGGTACCACCAAATATCACTGGTAATAAATCAATCTCTGGCTTCATTACAAAACCCGAAATGCCTGTTGGTCCCAGCAAAGTTTTATGTCCTGCAAACACCGCAAAATCTATTATATCAGCTCCTACATTACAATCAACAAGACCCGCTGTTTGTGCCATATCAAGTAAAGTGTATGCCCCATACCTTTTTGCTAAAGAAAAAATCTTCTCTACTGGAGCAACAAGACCAATTACATTACTTGCATGACTGACAATAACCAAATCTGGTTTTTTATCATCAAATTGATATCTGATTTTTTCAATATCATATGTCAAATCATTCTGCACAGCCAATGTACTAACTGTAATAAGTTTCTCTTTGCTAAAGTTGTATAACGTTCTAGTTACTGCATTATGTTCAAATGGGCTAATATATATACTTTTAATCCCTGACTTTATCAATCCTTGCACTATAATATTAATCGATATTGTTGCCGTCGGCTCAAATACAACCTGTTTTGCTGGACAATGCAACAATTCTTGTATCCTTTTTCTGGTATCAGAAATTAAGTTTCCTGCAGTTTGTGCCAAACCATAATTACCTCTGCCTGCATTTCCCCCATTATGACGATAAAATTCATCCATATAAGAATATACACATTCTGGCTTTGGATAGGTGGTTGCTGCATTATCAAAATAAGCCATTTGTACCCTCCATTTATTAACACATAGTTTTTAAGATTTCCATTAGAATTTGTCTTTTCTCTTGAGTTGAAATAGACCTTCCCATAGAATCCAATGCTGCTGTTACTTGATTATGTAGCAATTTGCCTTTTCCGGTATTTTCTACATGTTCAAATCTCTTTGTTACCATTTCACCTCTATCATCAGTAAATGAAATCTGATATGCACTTGCCTCTACACCCTCAGTATTTTCATTTTGAATTCCATGATGCCCCTCTGCTGTTTGCTTGTACATTCTGACATTCTGCAAAAACAAGTCTCGTATTTTATCATCCCAATCTTCTAATCGAAGATCTGTAGATAACTTTGCCAAACGAGAAATGGTTGCATCATCATCATTTGAAATGTTTTTGAATAATCCCAAGCACCTATCTGTTCCATCCGCAAACAATTGTTCAAAAGCACTCCGATCTATACTTTCACACCAATCTTTTATCACAGACGATAATGACATTCTATGTACCTGAGGTGCCAAATCTTGTATTACAAAAATGTTCTTTATTTCATCTCTCAAAGCTTTCTTCACTTTTGAAATATAACTGTCATAATACTCTTTTGCTGAGGTAATATTATCTGCTAGAGATTCATGAAATTCATTTAATCCAAACGCCTTAGGAAGTTTCTCAAAAAGCAACTCATTTCCATTAACATTCTGCTTAAAAAGTTTCAACATTTCTTGATAGTCTTTTCTCAGTTTACCACCATCTGGAGCTTTCTTGCTATCCTTAGCATACTTAGGTAATGACATATACCAACGGTGCATAGCTGTCACAACATAATCATATGAGTTTATGCTTTTTTCAGCTTCTACAACATAATCATCAAACGCTTCTGCAAGAATATTTATAAAGTTCTCTTTTTCCAGGCTCCAGTCAAGGTATGATATATAAAACTGCTCTGGCTTTGAATTTAACTGTAATAATGTATCTGCATTAAGTGGCAGCTGTCCTGTCATATCAGAAACTACTACTTCTCGCTTATACTCATGTAATACTACAGCAATATAAATCGGTATAAGTCCCCTTCGCAAACCTATATGGTACTCTGGCGAAAGCAATCGGTTATATAACTCTCCAAACGGAAGTCTTCCTGCCTGTCTTGTTTCTATAACAAACCCTTCAATAGTTGCAAGCAAAACATCTATATTTGGAACAACATCTGGTCTTAGATTTAATTGTGGAATGCCATTTCTATCTTCCAAAATACCAGTTCTTATTAATGTGCTTCTCATAATAGAAACTTCTTGTCCAGAACCTGTGAACCCAAGATTTGTTTCTAACTCATTTCGTAGTAATGCAGCTATTATCTTTGTTCTACTATTATTTGCAATTGAAGTAATCTCATTTCTATTCATTGCTTCATTATTAATTACAGGCGTTAACGCAAATACCTCATCACATATTCTAGACATTAATTCTGTTAATTCTGCTTTTCTTTTTATATTCAACATATTACCACAGAAGATATATTCTGATTTATACTCTTCTGGTCTTGTATATCCTCTCATAAAAAGACTGATTACTTCACGTAAATCCTCGTATATCACTTCATATTCTTCAAACAAAATCTTATCATCATTTGCCTCATCTCTTAATCGAGAAACTGCGTTAAATTCCCTAACAATATTTTCAATTTCTTTATAATGTTTTGGTATAACAAATATCTGCTGTCTGCATTCTTTACTTGTATTTAGCACTACCTTTTTTATTTGTTCAATTGCCTCTTCGCTATGTGGAATGATTCCATAAATCACTCCATCAGCTTCAACAGATTCACTTTTTTTATTCCAATCGATATCCTCTGTTATCTCCTCTTCATCAATAAACTCAAAAGAAAAATATCTTGTCATATCTCTATCATTGTTATATCTAGATGGATACATATAATTATCAAAATTAGAATTGTTCAACGTCTCTTTGATAGTAACTCTGTTTTTCTGTAACTCAATCAAATCATTGATTTTTCTTCGCACATCAACGCCAGATGTCTGCTTTAATCTCAAAAAATTATTGCTTCTTTTCAGGTAAATAACATATTCCTGCTCTATCAAATCATCTATAGCTCTATTAATCTCAACAACTTCATATCTGGCTGAATAAATACTAATCAGTTCATCTTTCGATGGTTGTAATTTTTCAAATTGTTCTAAAATATAAATTAATGATAACGTTTTTACAATTTTACTTTCCAACGAAGATGGATCAAGTCTCTCCAGTATTACCTCTGTCAAACGATAGTTTTCATGAATGCTTCCACTATATGCTTCCTTTTTAAAAAGCGGTTCAAAATAATCATATATTACATCTGGTGTAATAAGATCAAATCTATCATCATTGTATTTATCAAGAAATGCCGGCAATGTTGATGTCCCTGGCGAAGAAATAAATGTAAATAAGGTTCTCTCATTCTGTGCTATGCGTTCAGAGAGCCTTGGCAAAATGAAAGTAGACACAGGATGTAAAGGATAACAACCATAAATAATTCTTTCTATTAATTCATCCTTCAATTCACTAAATATATTATGCTTTTGATATCGTATAATAATTCCATCAAAACTTGACCTATACTCTTCACAAAACTTTTCCCATAAATTTTTCTTCTTGTGAATTGCAGATTCTACAATTTCATATGTCTGAGTAAAATTATTGTTCAAGTGTATATGTTTAAATCTTTCAGAAACACCACGCCACCCATCTACTTTTTGTTTTGGAAGCTTATCAATATAGTTTGCTATTTCTTTGTGTGATATCAACATCAAATGAAGCTGAAGTTCTCCACTTCTATTACATTTTTCAGCAAAATCTTGAAGCATCTTTGTATCGCTAACAGATGCATCCGTAATATTTGCCTCCAAATACTTGCTAAATTCATCATAAATAACATATATTCCTGTGTATCCTTGTGACTTTAACCCTTTTACCGCCTCCTCATACAAGTCAATAACATCAAATCCAATAAACGGATTAAAATAACTTCCAGCCGTTAATTTAGGATAAATCTTTTCAAATTTCTCATACGCTTCAATACTATAATTCTGCAATTGTTCAACAAATAAATTAATAGGACAATCTATTTCTTTCTTTAATTTTTCATAAGTATCCGGAAACTCTTTTTCCCATCGTTCAATCACATTTACCGCAGCTTTATAATTTGTCTCTGGCATTGCATTCAACAATCCATTCATTGATAAAGTTCTATGTAAAGCCAAGAGAAATGCCTGTGTCAAACTCGTATTGCTTCCAGTTATAATGACTGGCAAGATTTTATTATTTGACTCATAATAGTTTTGTACACACTGATAAAGCCCTGGATTCTCTTTTATCCTTGGCATGGCTTTCTTAAATAATTCCAAATCTCTCTTCATGAGCAGAGCTAAAATACTCAATACAATATGAGATTTCCCTTTTCCATATGCACCTACTAATACACGTGCTCTTTCATTCGAAGCAGGATTTGTACTTAAAAGAACTTCTTCCATGAGTTCTAGTGCAGATCTAGTAGGTATAAAATTTTTCAACTTATCATCATTGTTTAAATCGTACCCTATATTAACAGAATACTGAAAACCTGATGCTACTGATATCATTTTGCTCATGACTCACTTATTCTCCTTCGGTTATTGACTGGTAATATCTTTCTACACACTCGATAAATGTTAACTGCTGATTGAGATGAATTACATCTAATCCGGCTGTTCTTATTATCTTAATCATCCCCATATTTTCTATGTCATGAAGAATATCTAACATAGTTATTGCATCTAAATTAAAAACTTTTCCAATATTGCATTGACACATAAGAAGTTCATTTAATCCTATTTCCATTCTTCCCTGTGATTGTTCTTGAATAACCGACAATACAACCCACGGATTGAATGATTTTGCAGAAGGTATTGTTTTTTTAAAAGTTCTTTTTTTCTTATTCGCAATATCAATTAAACCTAACTCTCCAAAAGGACAATCTATATTATTTTCTGGCGATATCTTTTCGGAGTTTGTTTTATATCGCGGCAAGTAGGTATTTACTATACATGTAAAATCGTCATTTAAAGAACGTATAGCAACCGTTGTATCTCCGTCTGACATTGCAACATAATTTTGTATTTCTTGTACAAACTCTTCCTTTGTAAATTCGGACATATTAAATTCATTAAAGAAAAAATACCATGAAGTTGCATCTGTTTTTCTTTTTGCTAACTGATACTGCAACAAATATAAAGTTCCTAATTCTTCTATATACCTGTCATTCTCGTAAACAGCCTGCCCAAACTCCGTTAAATTTTGAACTCTTCTACCAGTTGTTGGTTCTTCAGTTAAGCCAACTGCTTGTAACCAATAACGTAATGCTTTAACCATATTTGTTCCAATTCCTAATATATCCATAGGATTTTCGCTTTTATCTACAAATAAATCAGGCTTGGCAACTATTCGTTCCATGCCTTTACTAAGCCATCCCTTCCTTATGAAAAACGTGTCATGTGCACGAAACCTCATTGCCATATCCATATCCTCCTAGTTACTACTTTGTTCTTAAATATTTATCCATTGTGCAACCACCATCCAAATACTTTGCTGTCATACACATCTTACAGTGAACACACTTTTCAGGATCGATATAATACCCATCTTCGGATATTGAAATTGCACCCGCCCTGCATATTGATTCGCATTTAAGACATTTTCTACATGCATTGTATTTGCGAATCTGATATCCAACCATCCTTTGCAAATCATCATGATCTTGTACATTCATTGTTCGAATCTTAACGGCATATTCATAATCATCTTGATTAAATGGTTGAATTGAAAGAATAGGCACATTTGTTCTTGAATCCAATACTATTACTTCATGTAATAATTTTTTCCCAAGTTCAGGTGCAATTCTTCCAAACGGAACAAACATTCCAACCAGCTCATCATCAAATGGTCTGACCAAACGATAAATTTTAGCATGTTCTTCTGTTGTACAATTTGTAAATTTAATTTTTACATCACCAGCTGCTCTGAGACCATTTCCTCCTTGCCTAGCCTTCCACTTTCCTGTATCAACATAAACTTCTGCATCTTCCTTGCCAATTTTTTTAGCAAAATCAATCAAGAAATTTCTCCATTTCTTTGACTGTTCTGGCATATATATTCGAGATAGAAATTGTGCTCGCTGGTTATTATTTGGACAGCACCAACATCCCACTCGATCATACCCCAGCTTATAGGCATCATTAAAATCCACATTTTCAGATAACACATACAACCATATATCAATATCTTTCCAAAAGAAAATTGGTGATGCCACAGTCTGCTGTTGAATCTTTACTGATTCCGCATCATCCTCAACTCGATTGTATTTGCTTCTACTTACCGATTCAGATTTTCTAATCCCATAAAATGTTAATATTTGCTGATTCCTGTATAAACTATTAATAACCCTAGTTATTGGTCCTGTTTTAAACATAGAACAACACCATCTCATCATACGTGCTGGTGGACCAATATCCTCACATACATCATAAAAAACCTGTTCTTCATTCTTTGCCGTAAGAAAAATTGCCTGTGGATGATTCTTTCTATATCTTTCTGCATATGTTACTGTACTTGGAAACTCGAGTGTCGTATTGCCAAAAATATGTACTAAACTCGGGTTACTTAATGCTTTAATAACAACATCAGCTGTAACAGTAGAATCCTTTCCACCTGAAAAAGACAACACAATCCTTTCTTCATCAAATTTTGATGCTGTTTTACGCACAAATTCAAATGCTTCATCTTTTAAATAATCCAAACGACCTTTATTAGCTATTATAAAATTTGATATATGTTTGTTGAATATTTCATAGCTATTTTCTTTTTTGTACTTTTCAATCTCTTTTATTAAGTAATCTGTATCCGCTGTCTGAAAAGTTTTACTGGAGATTGCAACACTTTCTCCATCAATATAATATCTACTATTTGCTGACCAGACTGACTTCTCAATATAAGCATTCGGCTTCTTTTTCAATAATAATTCAAGCATCAATCGTTCTTCTGGAAAAACTGGTCTTAAATCTGCAGCCATATACCTTGTTTGTCTGCCACAGATTGGGCAAATGCCTCTATCAGCTTGATTAATGTTTTGAACTACTGGCGTTTTACAATTTTCACACCAATACACTTCTACTGGAATATCTTCTATCGTAACCTCGCCGCAAATCGGACAGATATCTTCATTTGTCTCAATGTTGCAGTTTTTACACCACATATATTTTTAACCTCATCTTTCTAGTTACATTTATTAATATATAAGCAAATCGTCGATATTATATTTTCGATTCTATACTTAATAATTTTTCTGTTCTTATTTACAGCCGTACAACGAACTTAAGTTTATCATTTCATATAAATTATGTTCACAATTTTTCATCTTCCGTTACCTATTCGACAAACCGTCTTATAATTGATTTTAGTTTATTCAAATTTACAAATCTGTTTCAAAATACTACTATAGTATATCATTAGACATATAATCTTTCTATAAGAATTTTTATTTTCTGAAACCATATTTATTTTCATTATTGAACTTTTTTCACGAATACGTTCAAAATTTTTTGAAGTATTAATGTTTAATTTTTTCTTCACATAAACTACTATATATTCTTATATCACAGATTTTTATAATATCATATTAATTTGTTATATGCATTCAATACACTTTCTTAATCTCTCCCGCAATTCTGTACATTTTCCTGAACTTATCCAAATCACCATCCTTACGGATTAACATTATTTTTTCAAATTCACCTGTCCAGATATTCTTAAATCCGGCAACCTGTTCGCCATTACAAATACTTGCCCTGATTATGGGTTGCTTTATTGATGCATTATATGATTTTGGTTGTTTTTTCTTAAATATACCCACTATCATTGCCTTCTTTCGCCTGTACCGTCTGAATCATTTTTTCAAAAGACTGTGCAAAATGTTCATCATCCGCATCTGTTCTTTTTCGCGGTCCGCTTATATGATTCTTGTGGGAAGCTCGTCTGGCTTTCTTATTAAGATGTCTTTCCATCAGCATACGGTCTATGTTCTCATCCGTATACCACGTTCCGGACTGGTGAATCGCATAAGCACCTTTAACAAGTGCCATTGCAGCCACTCCATAATCCTGAGATACCACTATGTCACCTTTGTGGCACATATTAATTAATTTATAATCCACGGCATCTGCTCCGGCTCCAACAGTGATTACTTCACTGTAATATGAATGTATTATATGATTAGTGTCACACAAAAGTGTCACGGGAATATTATATTTCTCCGCAAGCGATTCAACAATGCCCACTACCGGGCAGGCATCGGCATCAACATATATGTGCATATGCCTCTCCATTTATCGATATTTTTATATATAATGATACCACCACACATTTTATTATGCAAGATTTTTGTCATACTTTGTCGTGTCATTATTCCTTAACCTGTAAATTATACTGCTTGAGCAATCTTCTTGCCACCATACGGTTAAGGTCCTTATTGACCGCGATAGTATTTATTCCGTTTGAGTATATAAAATGCGATCCCTTGCATCTCTGATATTCATATCCGTTGTCACGCAGAATTTTCTTCATTTCCCTTGCATTTACCATAATAATTTTCTCCTTGTATCCGTGCCACACACCTGTTATTTTCTGCTTTACCCGAACAGGCTTATAATAAACTGAACCAGAGCAATTCCGATGCTTATTCCGAATATGTATAACAAACCGGCGAAGAAAGTTGGAATGTTCTCAATATCGATATTAAATAACACACATATCAGTGTCATCAGCACCAGACCACAAATTACTCCAACTATAGCTCCAGCGCACGAACTGTTGTGTGGCGGCAATGGTTTATCTCCGTATGAACAATTCTTATCGTGTAAGCCTTCCGGTGCGCCACACTCCGGACAGCTGTGATTTGAAAATTTGTCATCTGACATAATCATGTCCTCCTTTTTTACCAATCCAACTCATCCATTGCATCATCTACGCCATCTGCGTAATCGTCATCTCTGTTATATAAGTCATCATCATAGTCATCATTCTCGTATACATCTTCATAACCCTTGTCATATGAATCATATGGATTTCCGGATGAATGCGAACTGCTGTGATGGCTTCCTGAATTCGACGGCTTACTATATGACGAACTGCCGGAAGTTGACGGCTTGCTGTACGATGAACTGCCGGAAGTCGATGGTTTGCTGTATGATGAGCTGCTTGTCGTCGGCCTGCTGTATGATGAGCTTTGATGATATCTTGAGCTGTATGAACTGCTTGTGGATCTGCTCTCACTGCATCCGCCCACAACACCGATAATAATAAACATAACTACAAATACAACAAATATTGCTATTACTCCTGATTTGTCTGAATTATTCATAATGTTTTCCTCCTGTTTTGGTTTGTCTTGGTTTTCTTTATACACATATTATGCGCAGATTATATGTCCAATAAGAAGGACTTCTATATCACGATTTTGGGGCAGCAAAAAGCCGGCCATTACGGCCGGCAGAACATCTGTCATTTTGACTTTTCATATCATTTTTAAAAGAACTCATTCACTTTCATCCCAGTAAGGATAATCCGTAATTACAAACTCTCCTGATGCATTTTTCTCTGTCGGAAGCTCGACATGAATCGTATTGCCGTCCGGAGGCATTCTCACGGCAACCACTATTGCAAATTTTCCATTACCGGTATCACGGACACTATCCACCCAGCTGTTGTATGATGCTGCACCCTTGCATTTCTTGCAGGCAACATACACATTATCCTTATATTCGATTAATTCCCCGGCAGCAACTGCGCGGCTCAATGTTTTATCGGTAAATTCCTCCGAAAAAACAGTAAGGAATTTTCTGCGGACATCTTCCATAGTGTTTATATAAAGATATGGCGGAAACATCGGCACATAATTCTGTCGTTTTAACCGGACCGGCTTCGCGCCGCCCGGATAATCGCCCGCGAAATTCAAACTCAGCCATAAGCTTCGCGCCTGGTCTGCCAGATTCATCGCATGTGCGCAATATAAGGTTTTTCCCTCCTCAGGACAGAACTCATACCCATTCACGCCACAAAAGCTCTCAATTATTGCAGACTTATCATTTTCATAATTTTCCCATATTGCAAGGGCTTCCTCGGAAACTTTATCCGCATACAGGGCTATCGGATAGTTGTCGCGCGCGGTAATAAACCGGGTTTCTCCGTCCGATATGAGCTGTCCGGCTTCTATTCTGCCCTTATAGGAATCCGATGAATAACCATATTCATTATTATCAATAATAAAAAAAGTAAGCTCCCCACCGTCATTTTTATCAACATAAAATGACACCATTCCTTCGGAAAAATCCGCCTTAACTATACCAACCCACTTTTCCGGCAGTGTAATTTCATAAGTGCCGTCTGTAAATTTGGTTGAACTGATTCTTTCTGTTGTTATAAAATCACGGAGCCCTTGTATAAATTTTGAATAATTTGGCGGAAATTTGTTAGTACCGTCGGCACTTAACCCGGTTCCGTCTTCCAACACAACGTTAAAATTCATACCGGTACCGTCGAGCGCATCCGGATTACGGCCATGAAAATCTGCCCATCCGCTTATTTTGCAATTGTCGAATAAATCACACAACTCACGGAAAAGTTCTTCGTCTCCGTCTATTGCACGGACAATATTACAGCATTCAACATTCTCCTGTTTTATATGATCCCATTCTCCTGTGACGATATAATATTCCAGATGAACACCGTTGTCTGTTTTATGACCTTCATAGACATGTCGCCTTGCCGACATATCGTTTTGTTCCAGCCTGAAACTTTCAAAATACATAGCACCGCCTCCGTAATAAATATCAAATCCATTCCGTGTTTTTGAAAAAAAGGCCTGCCGCAGCAGGCCTTTGCAATTCTGTCACCCGGCTGGTTATACTCTTTCCAGACATACCATTCCAAGTCCGTAAAGCAGGCAGCCGTCCTCTGTAACAGGAATTTCGGCAAATGAATCAACCTTTTCTCCGAGAACTTCACCCTCAATCTTGGTGTCATAATAGAATTTCCCGTTCTCTTCTTTCCATACCGAACTGTCAACAGCGGCATATCCATCATCACGCACTGTCACTCCATGCTTGGCAGCCTCCTCACGCATCTCATCCGGCACAAGCATAAGAGTGTTAAGTATGCCGTCCTCGGCAAACTCCGTCAGGTATTGCATCATTTCAATACTGTCCTCGAAACGCTCGTCATCCGGTGGGTTATCAGGTGTAATAACCATTTCTCCCTCCGGTGTAGGTACACGAATTTCCTTAACTTTCCAAATTCCACGAATATCCATCTTTTATTCCTTTCTACGTCATCGTAATCTCTGTTTACAATAGTTACATAACCGTCATTCTTTGATCAGCCAAACTTTATTCTGCCTAAGCCCATGGATTAGCAGATTTCGGAGTGCGCACACCTGTAAGCAGATACTGTTCCCACAAAAACCACTTGCCGTCAGATCCGCGCTGACGCAGCTTCACCGGTCTCGGATCATCCGCACCGCCGCAAGGGATAAACAGTTTCATATAACCCTGTTCCTCGCCTGATACATGATTGCTTTCGATTACAATCGTGTATGGCTCGGCAGGTGTATAATCGTTATCCGGTGTCGCTCCTCTGAAATATGTAAATGGAAGATAGGTCTTGCCATCACGGAAGCGATCATTAAGGAATGATATTTCCTGTCCGTTCAGCGGACGTGGTCCGCGAAGCCAGTTCAACATCTCGGTACCGATGCTTTTATCTGCTGCATATGCGCAAAGAGCAAGAACCGTAAGAGCCGCCGTTTTAAATGGCGTATCGAGGCTTGCCTCCGGCAGCGCCTGCATCTGAGCAAGGCTTTCCGGCAGTGACGTGAATGTAAATGTTTCCTGCTTGCTGCCGATAGACTGTGCAGCGGAATTTACCGCTTGTTTTGCTGTGCTTTTAAGTTTGTCAAAAATACTCATAAATCATCTCTCCTTTAAGTAATTTTTATTTTTATGCGGCCGACCTGGATACATCAGAATTTGCCTCCACCGCCGCCATGTGTTGACCCTGATGAAGATGTATGTGTACTGCTTCCTCCGGAATCATCGTTTTTCGGTTTTGCGGTCCGTGTGACTGCACTATACAGATATAAATCACGGCTTTCGGTAATATTCATACTTTCTGCTTTCATATAACTGTTCGCCGCCGCCTGGAAGCGCACGGTTTTGAGCTTACTCTTCATATTTCCCACAGTAATGAAGGACAATATAAATCCGATTACAACCGCCACCGGTATCCATACCCAGCTTAACGGTTTCTTTGGCATATTGCCGGAATCATACGGGGTTCCGGCCCTTGCCTTTGTAATGAAATCATCGCAAAGTCCTGCAAAGTCGTCAAACGCGGCGGCATAATCGCCATCCGACAGATTCTCCTTTATCTCATCGCCGATGTATTTTATACCTGCATCGGTAAAAGCTGTAATGCCGTATCCGTGAGTGGATATGTACCAGTCTCTGTCATCGATACTGATGAGCAGCAGCAAACCGTCCCGATTTTCGCCATAACCGTAACCGTTATAATCATAGAAATCATCGGCATAATCGACCGGCGCAGTACCATCCAGCGTTTTCGTGGTAACTATAACGATATCCATCTTCTGACGTACACAGATTTCTTCGAGTTTCTCATTAAGTGATTTTTCCTCGCGGTCTGTCAGCAGATCTGCATCATCCACAACCAGGTTCTTATTTTCCGCATCTTCAGCGGCTGCCGGAACTGCCACAAACAGACAGAGCACAAGAGCAGACAGAACCATACATATTTTGTTTACTATTTTCATTCTGTTTCCTCCTCGCTTAAAACAGTCCAATCAGATGCAGCAGCCACGCCACACCGTAAATCGCAGCTCCGTACACAGCCGCCAGCAGAAATGTCCAGCGTTTCGCAGCTGCCTTATCCACCGGCAGATCCCCGACAAACTTTCCGGTCTGTCCGTTCATTGCAAAAGTGTATTTGTTTCCGTTCCACGTGGTATTGAGCAGCCATACGGGATACAGGGCATAACAGGCTTTGCCGCCATGAAACTGCACACTGCTGTTTTCCGTTGTGACCGTTGTATAACCCTCCACTGTTTCGGCAAATGACTCCTCTGTAGAGCGCTTGACACGCTCATTGGCACGGCCGATGCTGTCTTCGGCTGTAACATCATATTTATCTGCCATATAACCGGCAAGATATGCTGTCTGAAATTCCAATGCATCGTCAAAATTATAAGGTTCAATGGATTCCATCAGATCGTCAGCCATTTTGGATGAGCCGTCCACCGGAACATGCTCAAAACCAATGCTGCCTCCACGGTGTACCATATAATAACTGGTTTCCGTATAGTTATAATCACTGTCGCTCCAGGCACGCACCTTGGTTGCCCGATAACGTATCTGTGCATCCACGTCCGTATCAAAAAGCCAGAACGGAACATATATTCCCTTGATCTCATCGATGTGGTTCTGATCCTTAAAAATCTTAGGCAGAAGCCGCTTGCCGGTCAGATGTTTCATAAGCCCGGCCTTTGCAGCTTTTTTATCAAGCTTGAACGGCAATACAAGATCAGGCTTAAGTGCCCCGGAGAATTGATTCATCATTACTACGGGATTATCACAGTATGGACAGGATGTAGCTGCCGTGTTGGCATCGCCTATAATCTCTCCGCCGCATGACTTACACACATATGAGCGCAAGCCATCGGTCTCACCATCCTGCCAATTGCTGCCGGCTGATGTTTCCCACTCCATTTGATCGGGTTGGTCTTTCTGCAGCTCAGCATCATAACCTTTGAGTGTCTCCATCTCAAATTCAGTATCACAAAAAGGACACTTCATCTTTTGGAGCGAACTGTCAAAAGCTATCGCACCACCGCAGCATGGACATTTATATTCCTGCAAAGTCTGCATGATAACAACTCCTTTCCCGCAAACATCGTGTTACGGCATTATATTTTCAGGTTTTTTCGCTCCGCAGTTCTGACAGAAATTGCCATTGTTTACTGCGCCGCATGTACATCTCCAGCCGCCCGCTGCCTGCTGTGGCTGAACAGGCTGCTGCTGCTGAAAAGGCTGCTGCTGTGCCTGCTGGCCCATTGCAAATAAGTTCTGTGCATTCATCGCACCGCCTGTGTTCATAGCCATGCCCATACCCATGAATCCGGTCATGGCTCCTGCCTCATTGGATGCCGCTGCCTTCATGGCATCTGCCTGTGCACCGACAAGAGTTGCCGCCGCCATAGTAGGGTCGCGCATAATAGCCGTACGCTGAGCCTGTTTAATCATTTCTGCATCCTCTTCCGGCAATGTTACCGATCCCAGTGCGATACTGACAACTTTTAATCCTCTTAATTTTCCCCATTTTTCGGAAAGTGCCGTGTTCATGGCATTTTCAAGTTCCGTATTGTGCGTTACTATCTGATTTGGACGAAGTTCCAAGTCGGATAACCTTCCGAATGCCGGCTGTAAAGCACTGACGAACTCGGTTTTCAGCTGACTGTCCAGTTCCTCACGGCAATACTCCTGCTCCACGTTACCGCAGACATTGGCATAAAACAGAAGCGGGTCGGCTATTTTGTATGAATAGACACCGGAACAGCGCACGGATACATCCAGATCCAGTCCGATTTTGGAATCGACCACACGGAACGGAATAGGATTCGGTGTCCCGAATTTGTTATCAATAAGCTCTTTCGTATTAAAATAATAAACTCTCTGATCCTTTCCGGTATCTCCGCCATAAGTAAATCGCTTACCGAGGGTCATAAAAGACTGCTTTATGCTCTCGCCGAGATTTCCGGCGAAAATTGACGGCTCGGTTGACGTATCATATGTAAATTCACCTGGCTCTGCGCAGACCTCCACTATCTTGCCCTGCTCTACGATAATCATGCACTGTCCGTCGGCAACAGCAATACCTGAACCGTTGGAGATGATATTATCGTTACCTTTTGTATTGGAGGAACGTCCGCTGATCTGCTTCTGTCCCTTGGTAACAAGTACCTCCTTAGACATTGACTCACAATAGAAAAACTCTTTCCACTGGTCGGCAAGAGTGCCTCCCAACGCACCTATACCTGCTTTAATAAGTCCCATAATATAATTGCTCCTTTCAAGTTGTAATATATTTACCGGCCAAAGCCGTTAAATAACAATTTTCCATATATCATCTATAGCATCATATACGTACACAAGATTGCCGCATACTCCGTAATAATATTCTCTGACAAACTGCTCATCTCTGTCAGTACCGAGAGCAAATACCATACAGGTGTTGCCTTCAATCAGCTGCGTATCTCCTGTATACATAATCTTCATCCCTTGTTCGATGGCTGTTTTTACTTCATCAACCTTCATAAGGATTTCTTCAGCATTTTGAACCGGCTGCTCGTCAGGTAATTTCTCATATATTGAGAAATCATACACTCCCGTGATTCCCGGTATGTGCCCGTTTTCCATAGATAGTGATGGATGGAACTCAATGGCTCCACCGCCATCTGTAACGGTAATTAACACATTGGAATATATTTCGCTGAAATTACACCGCAGTAAGAGCGCATCGCCCGGATTTCCCACATACAGCGGCTTGCTCTTATCGTCCGCATATCCGCCGTCTTCAGTCATGGCAGACATATACACCGTTATCACGCCTCTATCATTGGGCGGCACAATTGCATACAATTCCTGTCCTTCTGTTATGTAAATAGGTGCTGATGCCAGAACCGGATATTTTACCCCTGTTTTGCTGTCCGTAAAACAGGTGCGCAGATCAAATTCCAAACTCTCTCTGTCGACATATCCGATAAAGGCTATACCTGCCATGCTGCCGTTTTCATTTATTTCATCCTGCAATGCCGTTAAAGCAGGATCATGCACTTCGATGGTATCCGTTTCATCGATGGTACTTTCGTCAGGAACCACGTTCTCTTCTGTGTCTGATGTTTTATTCCCCGGCAGCGCCGCGCATCCGCATAAAATACAGATAAGTAATATAACTTCACAAAATAACAGCGCTGCGGGCATATTTTTTCTTCGTTTTCTGATTATCACCAAAGCAAATCCTTTCCTCTTGCATGGGCATTGATTTTACCAACATCACTTGTATTTATCCTACCGTCTCCGTTAATATCGGCACAGATAAATTCATTGCCTTTAAGTACGGAAGTACCTCTTGCATGGGCATTTGCCCTGCCTACATCACTGGTGTTGACTTTGCCGTCCCCGTTGATATCGCCTTTCAGATGTATTTTTACATTCTGCGTTACCGACTGGGTTCCTACTGTAATCGCATACTCCCGTGTGACATGATTTTTCTTCGACACTTTCATGGTGTAAGTACCGGAAGCAATGCCTGAGAGAGTATATCTGGCAGAATTTCCCTTCACACTTGTGCTGTACGCTGCCGTAGACGATCCGCTTTTGAACAGTTGCACTGTAACCGTATCTGTATTTGAGTTAAAGCTCGTTACCGTACCGGTAACAGATCCGCGGGCATTTGGGTCTTCCACCTTATAGGAGTCATACAGCTGCCAGATGAAACCATCCTCAGCATCCATATTGTTCAGCCATGCATTTGCACTCTTATTGTTTACCACAAAATCTCTATTGTTTTTCGGGTATACATGGCCATGTTCTGTGGCACCCTCAAATGCAATCTTAAGATCTATGGTATACCATTTTCCTACTTCAAATTTATCATATGTTCCCATTGGTTTGCCGTCAGGTCCCAGCCATTGCATCGACACCACCTTTGTGTTTGCCGGAATTCTCGTAGGTGCAGCATAGCCGGCATTTGCAGCAGGGCGGTCACCCAGAACAGGTTCTTTTATGTCAATATTGATGCCGTACTCCTTTCCCTCGCAGTTAGCCTCCAGCAGATTTTCAATCCTGTATTTCTGAATTATTGGTGAATAAGAATACCAGTCACCCTTATAAATTACATTATATGTAACTGCCTTATCAAACATCCCATTGGCTCTGTATCCTTCAGGTAATGTCACTTTTATCGGTGTGTTATCTGTGAGATAATAGCCATACCCCGGATCGATATCAAAATACACATAATATAGTTCGTCTTCTTTCATAATGCTGATCTCTACACCATATGTGCCAATGGCTTCATATACAACCGTATTCTTAAATTTATACTTTGACGGCGCATCCGATACTATTTCCGTATACCAGGTATTGCCACCAAGCCGGAACTCCTTTAAAGTACCTCGAACTTCGGTAAGCTTACGCTTCGCCACGAGTTCGATATAAATGCTGTCATTACTATCATTCACATCCTTATACGAAACTTCTGTATGCTCTACATTCACACTTACTGTGCCGGATACCGATTCAACCTGTCCGGCGAATTGATATCCGTGCCGTGCATATACCCAGAATCCCATGGTATAAGTGTCACTGCCGGAATTGTAATACCACTCGGATGGGATGTCATGTTGACTGCGGGTATAACATTTGGATAATGTATCAGTTTGAAATGATATCCTGTGGTTGTCTTTGGTTGCTTCAGTAAACTCGCCACCATCCTGCTGAAATTTTATATTCCATATATAGCGGGTGCCGCTGACTGAATCCTTCATCAACACTTCGTAGTAACTGACATCATAATACAGGTAATTCATGCTAAAGAGTTCACAATCTTTCAGTTGTCTCGTCGAGTCAAAAATATTCCTGTCCGGATCATTTGCCGGCATACAGATCCATACGAACTCTATCGTATGTCTTCCGGTTCTGTCCACATAAAAATCATCCAGATAAGCAGCCTCATATTTGCCCGTTCCGGGTTCACGAAGGCGGACAAAGAAATAGAATTCCAATCTGCCGGCATCCTTTAGCTTCTGCATCCATTGAGGCACATATGTGGCATCCGCAGAGATTTCATATCCCAGGCCGGCCTCCAGCCCTTCCACCAGCTTGCCCTTCTGTAATATCTGATTGTTGAGACTGTAACGCAGACGCGGTACATCGTTGCTATGATCTATGGTAAAACTATAGTTGCCTTCACTATCGGTGTTCCCTCTTGCATACCATTCACTGCCAATCTTACCGTTATTCTTATAATACTTAAACACCTTCACCGGATCGGTTTCTCCGTTATTACCGAAGATTATCAATTTGTCCATGCCACGATCTACGCCAACAGATATCTTCTTTGCATTAAGGATTTTGAGGTTGTTCATATGACATCCCCACGCGGCAGCATTGGCTATATTGTTATGTATAGCCAGATAGATATTATTGGTGGTATCAATAGTTAGTGCAACCGTTGGAATCAGCGAGACGACGTTTCTGTATTTATTGCCACAGCTGATAGCCAGACCCGCATCTTCCCCTATTACTGTATTTTTCGCCACGATTGCATAATCGGGACTTGTTTTTTGGGGGGATTGTGTCGTGATGATTCTAAGGCTTCCGTATCCGCACAATTCAAATGAACCACTACTTCCCAAATTACCCTCTGACTTCGCCAAATCAATAACTGCACCTGTAGCACCTTCCTTAGGACAGAATCCGGTCTTGTTTTTATAACGGGTGCTGTGGCGGAAGGTGACATTGACGTCATCGGTAACCCTGATTTTCAGGTTGACACCGGGAGCGTAAATAGCGGAATACTTCTGGTTGTCGAAAAGTATCAGTGTCAGAGGCCATCCACTTAATTCCGAAAAATCAAAGAAATCATCCTCATATCGCGTCCAATACAGAAGGATGCCGCTTGAGTATGCCACATACCGGTCGAGATTCTTTTCTTTCTTAAGACTTTCAACCAGGGTAGTGTTTTCATAATAATTCTTCTCTTGTAAACTGATTCGAATTTTATGCACACTGCCGTCCGAATAGAACTTATAGCGGAATCCGGGTGTTATCACTTTTCCCTCTATCAGTTTTCTTAACTCGGGATATACAGCAGTAACGACTTGTGCTTCCTCATTGCAAGCTGTGGCCTGCACTTCTTTGTCAGAAGTACTGATTTCATTGCTGCCATCATTCTTTGCACTGGCTGACGACATAGACAACGGCAGTATGCCTATGGTCATTATCACTGCCAGCAATAAACTGAGCCATCGTTTTCGTTTACTTGTTTTCATCTTACTTCCTCCTTCACACATACATTTGTTTTCAGATCCGTATACTTGTAACGTTACTTTTCCAAAAAAAACCAATCACTTGATTTCCTTTGGAAAAGCAAAAGGGTGAAGGCAGATGGCTTCCGCCCCACCCTTTGCCTGATTCTTTCTGATTGGATTTCAGATATTATCTGTTAATTGCTCTCTTTTTGAAAAAGTACAATGAGCTTCCAACCAGAACTGCTCCGGCTATAGTCACCAAACCAATCCAAAGTATTGTTTTGCTGCTGCCTCCGGTTTTCGGAGGAGCATCCGGTGTAACCGGTTTTTCAGCATTATAGCTGTTTGTGAATCCAATTCCATCCAGAGGATTGTTATGATCCGGCTCGTCGTTTTCATCGATTGAACAGAAAGTCCAGCCTCCAACATTGGTATAACTGTCTACAAATATCGGTATTGCATAGAACTTGGTCTCATCATATGTCCAGCCTTTTGCATCGCCCTTGACCTGACGTATGACAAATCCCTCTGACAAATTGCCGGCATCATATTTATCAATTGTAAATATTAATTTGCCTTCATAAGTCTTTTCGCCTTCAGTCTCAACTGTATCCTGTACCAGCACATATTCAGTCGGCGCGCCGAAATTCTCAACAACGAATTTGAAAACTTCTTTGCCCGGATCCATTTCACCGGTCTTCTTTACAGTAACCTTAAAAGGAACTTCAACATTAATCTTGCCTTCAACCAGCTGTGGCTCAATCACATAACCGCAGGCAGTGCATTTTACAGCATAATCATAAGTTGCTCCACCTTCATGATCCGGTATATGCGGCTGAATTTCATCATGATGTGCAGCGTTACGGCTGCATACATGGGCATGACCGTCTGCCTCTTTATATCCCCATTCGGAAGTATTAAAATCATGATTATCATTGAGTGCCCTGTATGGGATTTCAGCAATAGGATTATCACTCATATCAAATATTTTATCACAGATGATACATTTGATATAAGAATCCCATCCTCTGTCCGTACATGTTGAGTCTTTCGCATCAACTACTGAGAACGAATGTGTACAATTTACTTTAACCTTGCAGGTTGCTGTTTTGGTACCGGCTTTTGCGGTAACGGTTGCTTCACCCGGGGCTATTGCAGTTATTTTACCTGTGGCAGGGTCAACTGTTGCAACCTCCGGTTTGTCAACAGACCAGACTACTGTTTCGGTACAGTCTGCAGGTGAAACATTGGCTATCAGACCTGTTTCTTCTTCACCGGTGTACAGGGTCAGCTCACTCATATTAAGTGAAATACTTTCTGCCGGTTTAATGACGGTAATCGTTGCAGGAACACAGCTAAATGTTTTAGGGTTATAGGTCTCATCGTCAGCTACGAGGTCAATCATTGTAACATCATAATCATTTGCTGCTGCAGTACTGTCTACGGTGCATTGGAATTTCATCAGTGCGATTTTACCTGTTCCGGTAAATGACTCGGCACCATATCCATTCAGAATCATATTAGGAACCGGAGTCCAGTCTACTGAATCCCAACCAAGCGTTTCCTTGATACCGGTCTCAAGCACTCCACTGCCGTCAACAAAAGTCAAACCTGATGGAATAACAAGTGTTCCTTCCATTGTGTTCTGTTTTCCGGTTTGCTGCATATAGATGGTGAAATTGATGGTATCACCGGGTACTGCTGTTGTTTTGTCAGCTTCAATTGTATAAGTGCAGGTTCCTCCGGCCGCAAATGTCGGCATTGCAGCCGCGAACATTGCATAAGCCATAACAAAACAAAGAAGTATAGATGTAATTCGCTTGTTCATAGGCAAGCTCCTTTTCTGTTTTATTTGCGGGGCATTTTGTTACATACCCTGCCACAGCCTCGCTTAGTTGTGACCGGATAGGGAGAGACTTTCTCTCCGGCTTTAAAGTTGATTTTACCAATATTTTCCTTGCAGCGGTTTCACATCGCATAAATCTGATCCATCAGATATTCTGATGTCATCGAGCCATAGAAAAACTGGTCAATGATACCGCTTTTTTTTGCTTCACGAATGTCCTTCGCTGCCTGCTTTTCAGTATTGGAATCCACAATCAGGGCAATTTTGCAGTCAGGACATATCGATTTCACCTCATCCCGCAATTTCAACCTTTCGTCGAACAGCCAGGGTGTATAAGCGGTAACCTCCATTACAAGGACAAACGGTTGGTACACTCGGCATAGTTCGATGGTATCTTTCGGAGACTCCGCACGAATCACGTCGATGTCATAGTCAGAATTTTTGAATGCGGCTGCTATGGAATCACCGAACAGAAAATTCTGCATGTCAACTACAATTTTTTTCATCGAACCATTCCTCCTTGTGATATATCTGTTTCATCTAACTTTACGGTTTTATTGTATCAAATAAAAACAGCTCTGTCTGTCCTCAGAAGTGAGGACAATTACAGGCTGTATTATAATAAAAGCTACTCTGCAATAAGCAGGGCAGCTTTAAATGTATACATTATAGTCATCTGATTCGCCAGATATTTTCAGGTTTCATTCTGTTCATCAAGCCAGCAGCCGGGTACGACCATCCTTTTGCCAACAGCCGCAATCATCAGTCTGTTGCGATTCTCATAACCGGTCTTTTCCAGCATACGGTTGATGTATGTGCGCACAGTTGATTCCGCCACATTCAGTTTCAGTGCAATCTCAGCATTGGTTTTCCCCTCACACAGCAATTGCAGGGTCTCTATCTCACGCTCGGACAACTCACAGGAAAGTGTATTCCCCAGTTTGACACTCGGCACACTGTCCGGCCAGAAATGCATGCCGGAAAGGGTACCTTCAACAACACCCACAAGGTCTCCGGATGGGGAATCCTTATACCAGAAGCTGTCAACTCCGATTTTTCTTGCCTGGTCGAGAAAACGTCCTTCTAACATTGATGTTACCATAACGATTTTTATCCTTGGATATACCCTCTTAATTGATTCGGCAGCAATCAGGCCGTCTGAGTCGCTTTCAGTGCATATATCCATTATAATCAGATCGATACGGCTCTCTCCGCATCCGGAAAGCGCTGCATCGGCACGGGTCAGTGTTCCCGCAACCTCGCAATCCTTACATTTTTCCACACAAGAGCACAGGTATGCTCTCGCCAGTGCCTGGTCTTCAACAATCAATATTTTCCTCGTGCTCATATTTTATACACCTCCTGAATTTTCTGATATTGGTAATTCAATCACCAGAGAAAACTCCGGTAAACTCTGTACTGTCATCCTGCCGCCATGGTTTTCGATCCGATGACGCAGATTAGTAAGTCCTCCGCCTTCTGTAATCTTCTTTATAGGCGGTTTGCCGTTATTGCGTATCATAATAGTATAACTTGTTTCGTTTTTCCAGATATTTGCCAGAATCTCTGTGGCATTGGCATACTGAATAGCATTATTCAGACACACCTGCATGGCTATATACATCAATTCCGCGCATCCTGCCGCCGGTTCTTCACCTCGTATCCTCACAGTCACTCCGCTGGTCTTTGCATTGTCAAACAGTTTTGTTTTCTCCGGAAGACTGACTGAATCACGGAAGGCTATGGTCTTCTCCCATTCCTGACACACAACATCTGAATCAATGCCAACCATCTCACCTGTTATATATTGCCTGGTCAATGTGATACACGCAGCCAGACTGTCATGCATGGCAGATTTCGCGGCAAGTCTTTCTTTTTCCTGTGCCAGTGCACCGGCATTATCTGCAAGACGCCTCAGCTTTTCAGAATCTTCGTCCAGTTTCTTACTATCATCGGCAAGCTGTACCAACACGCGATGCAATTCGGTGACATCCGCGGCCGTCAGCTGTATATAGCTCTCACCGTACCTGTCGGTGACCTCTGTTTTTTCAAATCTCCATACAGTCTTGTCCGGGAAACGATATGTATTCTCTATATCCGGAACCTGTCTGATACCTTTCGGAGGATCGGACAGTGCTTCTTTAATCTCACCATAGTACTGCATATCACTGTCAAGCAGATACCGGCTCAGCTGATACATCTGACGGTTGCATAGAACAATAATGCCCATGCGGTCAAAAAAACATACGGCAGTTGGAAGCCGGTCAAAACTCTCCTTAATAGCGTTAAAACCTACATGTTTCAATCTACTCATCATTCATACCTCCTACCGGTGTGCGGACAAGCCACAAGCCGTCCTCCTGCTTAACTGTTACATTTGAAGAAATGATCAAAGACAAATCAACATCACATTCCACTGACAGATCCATCTCATCATCCGACAGACAGATAAATATGGAATTCAGCCCATCTACCGCTGTTTCCACGACAGTCTTCAAAAGATTGAACCGCCGCATCACCTCTTCCGAATGCATTGGTTTCGTCATATAATAGACTACACTGCATTCCGTACCGCAGACGTTCATTACTCTCACGGCTTCATCTACCGTCAGCCGGATATCCTGTTGTGACAACAGTTCATGTTCCAGACTGAGAAAATACAGATTGGCACTGCGCTTTATGTATGTACCAAGCAGAAGAATCCTTTTCAATATGTTATGTACTTCATCGGTTTCCGTATTCTCACATTGTTTCAAAAGCTGTCCTATTCTGTTTATCTGATCCCCATACATTAAATCCAGTTTATCATAAATACGTCGCTTCTCGGTCAGCTCATGCAGTTTTTTCTGTATGAGATATGCTTCATGCAATTTTTCTTTGTTATTTTTGATCTGAGCCTTATTCTCACTCAACTGTGCACGCAGTTCGGTCAATGGGCGCACATTATCTTTCCATACGACGTATCCGCCGTTAATCGGTGCTGAGGAAATACGGGTTCCGTCCGGGCGGATAATCTGGGTTCCGTCCTGCGGACATATCATATCTTCATCTGCGGCACGGGAGCGGATAACTACATTCCCGCTGCGGTCCATAATAACGGCTGCGAGTGTCGATGCCTCAAAAAGTTCAACATAACCGGTATTGGACTGTATCATCCGGCAGCGTATGCAGCTCTCATATATCGCAGCGTATAATAAGCATAACATCACATTCATGTCGCCAAACCACCATCGTACAGCCGACAGGCCCGTCAAATATAAAATTCCGTACAGTATCGTTATGCAACCTATAATAAACGGCATCAGTGTTTTTTTTCCGCCGTTCTTAATCCGGCTTTTCTTTAAAAGGCGGATAAGCGAAAAAATCATACAGCCAACCATCCATCCGAGACAGATGAAATATAAATAGCGGTGATGATATGAATAATTGTCCGGTCTGCCCGGTATACCGCTGTTAAATGCAAATATCTGCTGATGCAGATCATTGGTGATCACCAGCGAAAACAATATGGCCGGAATGGCTGCAAGAGCAACTACCTTTCCGGTCAGTCTATATTTTTCTGATTTTCCGAGAGACAATGCAATATACACTCCAAACAATGGTATAAAAAGCATTGGCAGATAGTAAAGATACCAGATATACCGTGCCACCGTAATATCGGTAACAACCTCGTATTTCAGTGTACGCAGAACAAGCCACACCAACATCAAGGCGGCTGTCAGCCGCATACAGTGCAACGCCTGCGTCTGTATGATACGACGATCAAGGGAATATCCCCACAGAGCAAACAGCAGCAGATAAAGTGCAGCACGGATATAGCTCATATAAACACCGCCAATATCAAATTTGGCAAGCATTCGGCAGGAATAAGCTGCTGCAATAATAGCAAATACAAAAATCATTAAAAACAGCTGTCTGGTATTCCGTTTCATATGGAAAATCTCTCGCTTTCTCTCTTGCGTACAGTGAAATTTTGTCTGTTTAGATTAAAATAGCATATTTTTCGACAAAATACAACACTTCTTTCCGCATCATGATTCCGGGCAGCAAAAAAACCGGCCATTACGGCCGGCCGCGTTCAATCCTGAGATTATATCACCTAGCTGCAGTTCCGATACATCATCCTCGTATTCACCTTCTAATCCATTTGTGCAGATAGTCTTCACAAATATTTATATTCAGCCTATGCTAATAAGTGACCGATAAATGGTCACTATCGGTCACTTATCGAACACTTTGTATCCAATAGCCCGTAAAAGTGTCCGATAGTGTTCAATAAAGTGTTCAATAAGTAGCAATGTGGCCACTAAATCACATATTTAGTTGCCGGTCCATTTCCAATCTTCGTAATCAATCCTTTTTCTATCATCTTATCAAGTAATTTTCTTGCTCCTGTCTTTGACTTATAACCACCTATATCAGCAGCTTTTTGAGAAGAAATACTTCCATTCTGCCTGATATACTCAAGTATTTTATCTTCTTTTGACATAGCAGCTACTTCTACTTGATTTGCATTTTCATTTCTGATATCAGCAGCTCCCGGAATATATACCACTTGTCCAACTTCAAGCTTTAATGTTACCCTGTCATTGCGCTCTGAGAAATCAAATTCCGGTTTCTTCCAATTTTGTTCTGCCCATGCTGTCATAATCTTATCGACACCACTTCCTGCACGCTCACCAACATTTACAAAACCAAACATCTTTAAGATATTCGGATTTCGTGGATCACTATTGCCACCAGCATAAAACTCCTCTTTTGTTACTCTGATAGTACCGGGATTGGAAATACTTAGTTCCTTACCCTTCTTTACTACAAGGATTCCTCTTCTGCCATAATAATTGGCATGTGCCAGTGCATTTGCCAATGCTTCTTCCAATGCCTCATGAACATCCACTCTGTCTACACGGTATCCATTTCGTCTATTTGCAAATGGAACCGCTACATCATCGTCCATTCTGGTACGCACCTTGCAGAAAAAATCGTATATATTACCGCTCCAATCACCTTCGTTTGAATGTGTCCGGAACAGCCAGCGTACCGCTTTATCATCGCATTCCTCACGATAATCCAGAAAATAATTTGGGAAAACTTCCGTAATGTGATAAGCCTCTCCAAAGAATAAAAGTCCTGCTATCGTTGGAGATAATGTACCATTCTTATTCTTCGCTGCTGCCCTTAATTTCATAAGGAACTCATCATTTTCCAGAGCATTCCAAGGATGTCCACTGTGAAGCTGTTCAAAAATAATTCTATAGCCCTTTATAGTATCCTGATTCAGCACATCCAATCCAAACTCGTCCAGCACTTCCACATCACCAGATACATCTCTCTGATCTGCAAACATCGCACGGACTGCCTCTTCGGTACAAAGGAAATCTCCTTCATAATCTCTTTTATAAGTGCCCTTCATCGGATCTGTTCCAATATAAACCGGCTTATCATGCCTGTCTGCCGCAGGTACATCAATTCTTAATATTCTCTTTTCTCCTACTGTCACTGGTCTGACATGATGATTCAATAAGATGTTCTTAGATACCTTATTTCTGTCATTCAATGTACTCCAAAAGTCTTTCTGATATTTTACAATCTGCTTGTCTGTCAGTCCTTCAACTGTAAAAGAATCTCTATGTTCCCTAATACCAAGCAGAATCGTGCCACCATCTGTATTTGCAAAAGAAGAATATGTCTCCCACATGCTCTCTGGAAGTCCACCTGTTGCCAGTTTGCATTCTCGCTCATGATCTTCTGCAAGATTCAACTCGTTTAATATTTCCTGCTTTATCAATAATAAAACCTTCCTTTACTTTAAAATAATAGGTCACTTTGTCATTTATAGCTCATCATCTTCAAATAAATTATTGTCTAAATAACTTTCCACTTCCATCATTAGTCCGTAACCAATTAATCTTTCCGTAATATGATAATCAATGTCGCTTTATTCTTCATCTTTCACAAACTCACAGATATCGCTAATATCACAATCCAGATATGTAGCAATCTTGAGCAATACACTCATAGACACTTCTCCATCCTTACGCATCTTTGTAAGAGTATTCGGAGCAATATCTACAGCCTTTCTCAAATCGGCTTTACTCATCTTTTTGTCTACCAATAATTTCCATAATTTATTGTAACTTACTCTCATTCTAATACCTCAAGGCTTTTTCTATAATTTGTCACAATTGAGTGAAAACTCACTTTTTTATTATATTACAAAACACATTTTCTTGCAATCAAAATAATCGCATTTTCTTGCGAACTTTAGTTATTTTAATTTAAAAGTCTATGGCACTAACTAAATAAAATCAATTGCCATATCATATCTTTCAGCCATGTAAGATTCTATAAGTTTTACAGTCATTTCCACCTCATAGATGTATCTATCATTTCCAAGCAAGTTCAACAGTTTGTCATATATTGCCGACACAATGGTATATGCAACCGAATTATTAAGCTCAGGAAATCTTTTTGTTCGTTCATTCATCCTTGCTACCGCCGCTTGCAACGTTTCTTTGATTTCGTCATCGTTATCCTTATTCATTAAAATAATGCACATATCCGCTAACACACGAGCAAACATTCTTGTAACCTCTGCCTCCAAAGCTAATTGATTTCTATTGGCATCAAGCCAATCTGAATATGTTTTATAACCTTCGCATTTAAGCTCATAAGCGACTTGGTTTTTCAGCATTTTCTTTACTGAAAAGTTTTTCATTTCTGAAAGCTTCTCTAATCCTTTATAGGTAATAAATATAACTTCTTTCTCTGTATTATCCAATTTTCTTATTTTTTCAATAATACAGTACTCTTTTTGCGTTACCATTCCCAAGATTTTATTGAATAAGTCACCTTTTAATCCATAATTTGATTTCAACATATGAAATAGATCATCAACTCCTACTGCTCCTTTATAGTTATAAATCTTATTCAGGAAATCCACTTCTATATTATTCCTTATTTTTTCACTCATTTGAAATTAAATCCTTCTTTCTGTTTTATCATGGTATTCTGCTTCTTTGCCTGCATCAATATTCGCTCTTCAGTCCGCATCAACTACATATTCAACACCTGTTTTACCATGTTTGCGCATATATGCCTTGTCTGCTGTCTCACTTTTGATTACGATGAATCCCAGAATCGAGAATACAATAATTACCGTAACCACTGCCAGAAGCAAATCCGATAAGCGTATTTTTCCGATTGTTTTTCTCATTTTCTCATCCTCCTGTCCCTGTTCTATGACACAGCTTATCATTTTGCAAGGGTAATAAAAAGGACTTTCATATCATGACTTTGGACCTTTAATTGAAAAATTTAACGCAAAAAATTGCCTACTTTTACCTTTACAATCGTGCATTTAGTTTTACAAACTTTTAACTTTAAATTCATTATATACCATTTTAAGCTCGGTTTTGGCCTCATTTTTTTTAGGTTTAAGATTTTTAGTGTCAATGTGTACTAGCAGTTACTATTTCATTCAAAGTCATGACTTTGGAAAAATAAAAAAACCGGCCATTACGACCGGCGGTGAGTTAATTCCACGTTTTAAGATATTCTTTCAGCATAAAAGCACAAAAATAAGGAAACGTGTATATACTTTCAGAACATCCTATATTAAAATCCCCTAATTTTATTCCATGCTTTATATCGCTGTATCTTTCATCCCTGATAAGCGTCCTGAGCGACTTGGCTCTGTCATTATTAGACTTGACTTTCACCGGAATAAGCTCATTCTGAGAACGCACAAAAAAGTCTTCCTCAAGAGTTGCGTTTTCTTTCTTATAATAAAACAGTCCCAAACCTTGCTTAATAAATGCTTCTGCAACGAAATTTTCGTATAGGGCACCTTTATATACGCCAAGGTTCTTATTAACCCCCAGATCTTCCTGCGCTTCATCATCCAGCGCTGATACTAAAAGTCCCGTGTCAGGGTAATACAACTTATACTTAGTTGTATCAACATTCCCTTTTAGTGGAAGTTCCGGCATAAGCAGACAGTTGCATTCCGTCACAACGCCCGCGTCAATCAGCCATTCTATACACCCGGTATATTCTCTGGAGCGTGCATTTTTGCTGATTTGACTGTATTGAAATTTCTTGTTTTCTTTGGCAAGCTGTGCTGGTATACTCCTATACACACTGATTATTTTGGTCTGATCAAGCCCTTGCGCATATTTTCTGACATCCTCTTCATAATCAAGTCGAATCTGATTCTGGATATCTGACGAAGCCTGAAAAGTTCCTGACTCAATATATCCCTTAACCACATCCGGCATCCCGCCCAGAACACAGTAATCAAAAAACAGTGCTTTATATACAGACAATTCTGTTTCACCGAATGGCCTCATAGCTGTCATATGTTCTAAAATATTGTAAATCTGAGTGTTGTCATATCCCTTAGCCCACAAAAATTCCTCGAAATCCATTGAAAACATTTCATAATCAGTCTTATTTCCAACGCTGTTACTGTGAATTTTCCTGTAATTGATTCCAAGCATTGAACCGCTGCATATAACATCATAACGCCCGTCAATTCTAAAAGACTTCAATGCGGTAGCTATATCAGGATATTCCTGTATTTCATCAAAAACAATAATCGTATTACCCTGAACAAACTTAAATGACGGATTTATCAATGATATATTCTTCACAATAGTATTTACATCATATCCATCTTCCGCTATCTTGATAAATCTCCTATCCAGAGCAAAATTAATATATATAACACTTGTATAATTAGCGTTGGCAAAATGCATAATAGATTCTGTCTTGCCAATCTGTCTTGCGCCTTTTACTATCAATGGCTTACGATTAATGTCTTCCTTCCACTTAATCAGGAAATCATCTATTTTTCTTTTCAAATACATAAATATCTCCTCCTGATTATAACATTATCACATTTCATGAGCCATTTCAATCAGTTCTATCACATTTTATGAGCGTATTTTTGACATTTTCTCACTTTTTATTAGCGTATTTCCGGCCTCTTCCCACATTTCATGAGCTTATAACCAGATTTATCGCAGAGAGATTTAAATATCTCTCCGAGTTCCTGTACATTATAATCTTCAAATTTAATATAATTATTAAATCATCCCTGTGGTCTTCCATAAGTTTCAATAATGTATCAACCGCTTCCTGACCGTAATCCTCAATAATATCTCCTTTTTATATTGTCTGTTCGCCGTTTGCGAACAAAACTTCATTTAAAGTTTTCGTGTCGAATTATAATATTTTCTGTATTTTCCGCACCGAATGTGTTATCCTAATAGATAGCGATTTAGATTGAACAATGAAGGAGATTTTTTTACATGAAACGAATCGGTTTCGACAATGACAAATATCTGACAATGCAATCGGCCCACATCAAGGAAAGAATTGCACAGTTCGGAGACAAATTATATCTTGAATTCGGCGGCAAGCTTTTTGACGATTATCATGCAGCGCGCGTACTTCCCGGTTTTGCACCGGACAGTAAGCTCCAGATGCTTTTACAGCTTGCAAATCAGGCTGAAATGATTATATCCATTAATGCCGCGGATATTGAGCGCAATAAGATAAGGCATGACCTTGGTATCACATATGACCAGGACGTGCTCAGATTAATTGAAATATATAAGAGCAAAGGTCTTTATGTCAGCAGTGTGGTAATCACACGTTATGCAGGACAGCCTTCGGCCGACTCGTTCCAGAAGAAACTTGAAGCTATAGGAATTAACGTTTATCATCATTTTTCAATTGACGGTTATCCTAATAACATTGATGCCATTGTGAGTGATGAAGGTTATGGCAAGAACGATTATGTCAAAACTACCAGACCGCTGGTTATTGTTACCGCACCCGGTCCGGGAAGCGGTAAAATGGCTACATGTCTTTCACAGCTTTACCACGAGAACAAGCGTGGAATCAAGGCCGGTTATGCCAAGTTTGAGACTTTCCCTATCTGGAACATTCCGCTCAAGCACCCGGTCAATCTGGCTTATGAGGCAGCAACTGCCGACCTCAATGACGTTAATATGATTGACCCGTTTCATCTGGAAGCATATGGCATGACCACTGTTAATTATAACCGTGACATCGAGATTTATCCGGTTCTGGCGGCGATGTTTGAGAGAATATACGGAAACTGTCCTTATAAGTCCCCTACTGATATGGGTGTCAACATGGCCGGCAACTGTATTATCGATGATGAAGCCTGTATGGAAGCATCCAGGCAGGAAATCATCCGCAGATATTACCAGTCGTTAAACCGCTTTGTCAAAGATGAAGCTACCAAGGATGAGGTTTACAAGCAGGAACTTATTATGAAGCAGGCCAAAATCACAGTAAACGACCGTGCGGTTGTTCCCGTTGCAAATAATCTGGCACTTGAAAACAACTCCGCCGCTGCTGCACTGGAACTTCCGGACGGAACCATTGTTACAGGTTCCACATCCGACCTTATGGGTCCGGCGTCGGCAGTTCTTCTCAACGCAATTAAGATTCTTGGCAATATAGATAAAGATGTACACCTCATTTCACGTACTTTTATCGAACCGATCCAGGAACTCAAAACAGATTATCTGGGCAGCCGTAATCCACGTCTTCACACTGATGAAGTGCTGATTGCATTATCAATGTGTGCTGTTTCCGATCCTAATGCCAGACTTGCGTTAGAGCAGCTTCCGAAACTGTCGGGATGCCAGCTTCACATCTCTTCCATTCTGTCATCAGTAGATATGAACACATTTAATAAGCTTGGAATAGAATTCACCAATGAAGCTGTATATGAATAAATATACATTAACCGGCGGAATCACTTCCGCCGGTCATTTTATTGCCGGTTATCCTTCCTTAATGTTCCAGCATCTCCTCTATAAATATCCCATATCCTTTCTCCGGTTCATTTACAAAAACATGGGTTACAGCGCCTATCACTTTACCATTCTGGATTATCGGGCTTCCGCTCATTCCCTGGACGATGCCTCCGGTGCAGGATAATAATTTCTCATCGGTCACTGTAAACACTATACCCTTGTTACGGTAATCTTCGGAAAAATGAATTTCCGTAATATCAATCGCGTAATCTTTAATTGAACCATCCGCAAATGTGCGCACAAAGGCTTCGCCTTCTTCTATATCCTGTTTATATGCCACCTGCATGTAAACATTATCCACATATGCTTTTATATTATCATTAGCCTTTCCGTATACACCTATATCACTGTTTTCTTCTATATCTCCTATATAATTATCCTCACCATAATTAATTGAGCCGATTACTTCTCCGGGTTTCCCTTCTTTGCCTTTTACGATACTCCATATATGTGCGGTGTAAAGCCGGCCCGATTTGATTTCAACCGCCTTCCCGGATGTGCTGTCACTTATGGAATGGCCGAGAGTGCCAAAGTCATTGTCTTCATCAACATATGTTAATGTTCCGAGTCCCTGACAGTCATCACGCACCCATACACCTATCTTGTAAACCCCGTCAGAATCGCACACAGGTTTAATTCTGGTCTCTATATTTTCTCCATTACGTCTCACGCCAAGACACAGATACTCACTGCCTCCCGAAGATATCTCATCCATAAGTTCGCGGATAGTGTACACATTTTTACCGTTAACGCTGTAAATATAGTCCCCTGCCATAAGTATGCCCCGCGCAGGAGCTTCAATCACTCCCATGGATGTCGTTACATCACCGGTATCAACCACACATATTCCGTCAGTATCTATTGAAATTCCAACCGGTATGCCGCAGGCTATTACATGTCTCGTATTATTCACCGACACACTGATTTCCTTGATTGGAATTGTGCCAAACAAATTCACTGTAAATTTATATTCAGAAACGTCTCCCGAATTTATCGTAAGCGGTTCCATAAGGTTCACTGCAACCGGAACCGCTTCTTCCTCGGACTTGACTGTCCCGACAAAAGGCAGCCCGACTTCAATCGTTCCGTCAGAGAAAGAGTCCATATATATTTTATCCGGAATATTTTTTTTGACATAATGAATGTAATATATTATTCCCGTGCAGACTGCTGCGATAGCAATACATGTAAGCCATATTCTATATTGTCTGATTCTTTTCATGCCGGACCTCCCGATATATAACTGACATCACGTGTAACAAAAAAGAGCAGGTACTATAATGTCCTGCTCTTATTATGTGAGTATTTAAGTATTTAAATCTGTAAGAATTTTCATTGCTTTTTAAGATTATCCGCAAATTCCTTCATCTGCGCAGCATTATCCATAACGAGATCCGTTATCTGGCTGCCGCCAAGCATTCTGGCGAGTTCCGTAATTATTTCCTGATCTGATAACCGGTTAATTGAAGTTGTGGTAAAACCGTCTTTTATGTTTTTTTCGATGAGAAAATGAATATCTGCCATAGCAGCAATCTGAGGGAGATGCGTTATGCATATTACCTGGTGCGAACGGGCGATAAGCGCCATTTTCTCGGAAACTTTCTGTGCTGTCCTTCCGCTTATTCCGGTATCTATCTCATCGAAAATCAGTGTATCGGTATCGTCTTTGTTGGCAAGAACCGATTTGATTCCAAGCATGATTCTTGAAAGTTCACCGCCTGAGGCGATTTTGGCAAGTGGGCGCAAATCTTCTCCCGGATTTACGCTTATCATAAATTCTGCCTCATCTGCTCCATCCGGTGTAATATTGCCGGTCTGTCGTACCTCTATATCAAATCTGACCTGTCCGAAATTAAGATCCTCAAGTGCCTGACGTATTTCCGCTGAAAGCTTCTTTGCCGCAGCGGTACGGATTCCGGTTATCCCGGCACATATTTCTGCAGCCTCATCGTGAAGATTTTGGACACGTTCTTTTGTTAATTGTAAATTATTATCATAATCATTATAAAAATCCAGCTTTGCTGCGGCATCATCACGATATGCACGTATTGCTTCTATCGTAGAGCCGTATTTGGATTTAAGGTTGTTAATTGTATCAAGTCTTGCTTCCGTCGCGGCAAACTCTTCTGCATCATAGTCAAGTCCTTCCGTATAATCAGAAAGTTCCCTGTTGAAATCAGAAAGAAGTCCATCTATATCACTAAGCTGTGTAAGCATATTCTTAAGTTCGTCATCATATTGTGAAACACTGTTGAGTGCACTGTACGCGCGGCTCACAAGCTCGGATGCTCCTGCATTTTCACCATCAAGACATGCTGCTGTCATGGCTGCCTGCTCCGCTATCTTACGGGAGTTTACCATTCTGCGGTAGTTTTTCTCCACTTCCTCATCCTCACCGTCAAGAAGCTCTGCGCCGTCAATTTCATTGATTTCAAATTCAAGAAAAGAAATATTACGGCTTCTTTCTTCATCATCAATAGTAAATCCGGCAAGTGCTTTGCGTGCCTCATTATATTCTTTGTATACGCCGGCAAGTTTATCCTTAAACGGTGCAAGTTCATCGCGGGCATATTTGTCCAATATGATAAGATGATTCTGTTTGTAAAGAAGTGACTGGTGATCATGCTGGCCGTGGATATCGATAAGCAATGCCGTTATTTTTTTGACAATTGCAGCTGTTACGGTTTCGCCGTTGACTTTGAATACACTTCTTCCCTCCATAATACGACGGCTTATCGTAAGGATACCGTCTTCCGGGAAAATGTCCATCGAGTTAAGTTCTGTCTCTTTTGTCTTATCATCGATTCTGAAATTAAGTTCAACATAGGCATAATCGCCGTACCGGCCGATAACTTCACTGCCGGCCTTGGCTCCTAACGCAAGCGTTACAGAACCCAGAATGATAGATTTGCCGGCTCCGGTTTCACCGCTTAAGATATTCAGGCCGTCTCCGAATTCAATGTCGGCCTCCTCAATGAGAACAAGATTTTTAACGTGTAAATTTAGTAACATATACTACATCCTTTCCGCAGAAAGCTTATCCTTAAACGCCTGATTCCCTAATAGACTATTTTACGGATTTTATCCATAATGGCAATAGTATCGTCTACCGACCTGATTGCGCACATTATCGTATCATCACCGGCAATCGTTCCCACGACCTCGTGCCACTCCATTGCATCAAGTGCCGCTGCAACAGCCATGGCCATGCCGGATACGGTTTTAATAACAAGTATATTCTGCGCCATGTCCATTGACGCAAAACCTTCACTCAAAACTCTTTTGTATTTATCTTTAAGGTGTCTTTCATCCTGCTTGAGAACAACATATTTCTGTCTTCCGCCTTCCATCACTTTGGTAAGCTTAAGATCCCTTATATCTCTGGAAACTGTTGCCTGCGTAACATTATATCCTTCATTATTGAGCATTTCACAAAGTTCTTCCTGTGTCTCAATATGATTTTTACCTATTATCTCAATTATTTTGCTCTGTCTTTCCGGTTTCAAACCCACACCTCCTATGAAAGTTTATTACGAAGTATCTGAAGGAAATTGTGTTTCCCGATTCTTATAAGACTTGCACGCGTATCCGAACGGGATATCACTATGCGGTCCCCGGATACGAGATTAATATAATCCGTACCGTCAAAAGTAACCACTCGCTCTTCAACACCGCTTCTTGACTGCGTCATACGGACTTCAAGTACATCTTCACCGCCGAAAATAACACTGCTCTTATTGAGCACATGCGGACAGACAGGAGTCATAACTATGCAGTCCGTCTGTGGTCTCACAATCGGTCCTCCCGCTGACAAATTGTATGCCGTTGAGCCCGTCGGTGTCGACACGATAAGTCCGTCTGCCGGATATGTAATAAGATATTCTCCGTTGACAAATATATCAAAATTAATAATTTTCAAAGAACCCATTCTGTTAATTACGATATCATTAAGAGCAATATCCGAATATAATTTATCATCACCGCGGTACACTCTTCCACGCAGAATCATCCTTGTGTCTATATTGTATTCATCCGCCATTATTCTGTCGATTGCCGGAAATGCCTGTTCCATATCGATTTCGGTCAGATACCCGAGCGTCCCTATATTAATTCCGAATACCGGAACATTGATCGAGCTTAAATCACGGGCTGCCTGAATAAGGGTTCCGTCACCGCCGAGAACAATCACACATTCCGTACCCTCGGGAATAAGGCTTGCATCAGCTGAATTATATTTAATCCCTTCCTTGCCGATATCACGTTTCTGGCAGACGCAGGTTCCCCCTTTTGCGATTATATATTCACTTATTTTGTCCGCCATCGCAAAATCCATGTCTTTCTGCGAATTGGCTATCACATAGAATTTATTCATAATTAAATTACCTCTGTAATTCGTTATGCGATTCTTCCACTACTTTATTAATATCTATACCGTCAGCAATAATGCCTGTTTCATTATCAGTTTTCTTAAGATGTGCCAGATATTCGATATTACCTTCCGGTCCTTTGATTGGAGAAAAAGAAAGCCCCAGTATATCATATCCTGTCGAAACGGCATAATTAAGTACCATTTCTATAACTTCTTCATGTACGGATTTATCCCTTACAACACCCTTCTTGCCGACTTTCTCACGTCCGGCCTCAAATTGCGGTTTGATAAGACATACCACTTCGCCGCCGCTCTTTAACAGGTTCTTAACCGGCAGCAGAACCTTTGTAAGTGATATAAAAGATACATCAATGCTTGCAAAATCAAGAACATCCTCAATATCTTCCGGTGTAACATAACGTATATTCGTTTTCTCCATCACAACGACACGGTCATCCTGCCTTAATTTCCACGCAAGCTGTCCATGGCCTACATCGACCGAATATACTTTTACTGCGCCATTCATAAGCATACAGTCTGTAAATCCTCCGGTTGATGAACCGACATCCATGCAGACTGTCCCATCTAATTCTATCGGAAACTCATTCATTGCCTTCTCAAGCTTCAGGCCGCCGCGGCTTACATATTTGAGAGTAGAACCGCGGAGTTCAATATTGCTTGTCACGTCAAACGTCTGACCCGCTTTATCTTCTTTCTGGCCGTTAACATATACAATTCCTGACATTATCACTGCTTTGGCTTTTTCCCTGGAATCAGCCAGCCTTCTCTCAACCAAAAGCACATCTAGTCTTTCTTTCATATTTCTGCCTCTATCTGCGCACATATTTTCTCGGGACTGAGTCCATATGCCTCTTTAAGTTCCTGTGCACTTCCATGTTCTATATATTTATCTTCCAATGCAATATTAAGCACCTTAACTTTCAGGTTATTACTGTTGACATATGACAGAACACTCATTCCGAAACCTCCGGACATGACATTTTCTTCAATCGTAACGATTAAATCATGCGTCCTTGAGAGTTCCTCAATCATTACTGTATCAAACGGCTTGACAAACCTTGCGTTGACTATCGTCGGATTAATTCCCTTATCTGCGAGAAGTTCCTCTGTCTGCGCAGCCGTCTCAATGCCTGTACCGGCCGCTACAATTGCCACACGCTCTCCTTTACGGATAATCTCTGAACGTCCGTACTCGATTGGCGTCCTTATTTCCCTGAATATATCGGATGCTGCGCCTCTCGGTACCCTTATTGCAACCGGTTTATCATAACCAAGTGTGTATTGTATCATATCATAGAATTCAAATCTGTTCTTTGGAGCCATTATTGTAAGTCCGGGAATTATTCCCAGATATGATAAATCAAATATTCCCTGATGTGTTATTCCATCCCTGCCCACAATTCCGGCACGTTCCACAATAAATCTTACAGGGAGTTTTTGTATGCACACATCATGCAGAATCTGGTCAAATCCTCTTTGAAGGAATGACGAATATACCGCAAAATACGGCTTATATCCCGCCGCTGCAAGTCCTGCCGCAAAAGTTACCGCATGTTCTTCGGCAATTCCCACATCAAAAAAACGATCCGGGAACATCTTCTCAAAACGTTTAAGGCCTGTCCCGTCACTCATAGCTGCCGTAATAGCTACGACCTTATCGTCATTACGTGCACATTTTATAATTGCTGACGAAAATACGTCAGAATAACTTCTGACTTTGGTTTTATCTAAAAGCTCACCGCTATCGACATCAAACGCATCCACACCATGATAAAAACAAGGTTTCTTCTCTGCGTAAGAATATCCGCGCCCTTTCTGTGTATGAACATGCACAAGCACTGCATGATTTACACGCTTGGCAAGCTTGATCATCTTAACAAGCTTATTAATATCATGTCCGTCAACCGGTCCGAGATATGTTATTCCCATATCCTCAAACAACATGCCGGGTATAAAAAACTGCTTAATTGAGCTCTTTGTCTTATGTATTTTACCGATAAGTTCATCTCCATATCCCGGTATTCTGGACAATGTATTTTTAACATTGTATTTGAGCTCATTATAAGTCTGTCCCGTGCGTACATTGTTAAGCACCTTGGACATTCCACCGACACTTGATGAAATCGACATGTCATTATCATTAAGTATAATAATAAAATTACTGTGTATGTCACTGCAGTTATTAAGTGCTTCATATGCCATTCCACCGGTAAGGGCACCGTCTCCGATAACTGCCACAACAGTATTGTCTCCACCTGAAAGCTCCCTGGCCTTGACAAACCCCAATGCAGCCGAAAGTGATGTCGAAGCATGTCCCGTTCCGAAAGCATCACATTCACTCTCCGACAGGCTTGGGAAACCGCTGATTCCCCCATGCTGCCTGAGAGTATCAAACTGAGCATTCCGTCCTGAAAGGATCTTATGGGTATACGCCTGATGTCCCACATCCCAGATTATCTTATCTTCAGGAAGATTAAGCGCAAGGTGAAGAGCCATTGTAAGCTCAACAACGCCGAGACTTGAAGAAAGGTGTCCGCCGTTATTGCCGACACACTTCGTAATACGCTCTCTGATTTCACCGGCAAGTCTGTCATAGTCCTGTGGTAAAACTTTCTTAATGTCATTAGGTTCTTCTATATTATCAAGTATCATATATTATCTATTCTCCTGTGACTCAGTTATCCCTTGATATGAGATATCCGAACATAGCTTTAAGGAAAGTTCTCTCATTGTCATCGCTTCCGAGTCCTTCCAACATCTTATATGCTTCATTGGTAAGCCCTATTATATCTGATTTTGACTTACTGACTCCGTTGACCGTAACATATGTCTTCTTGTCATTACGGTCATCACTTCCTACCGGTTTACCAAGTATCTTCTCATCTCCGTAAATATCAAGAAGATCGTCCTGTATCTGAAACGCCATTCCTATACAGGAACCAATCTGCTTAACCAGATTGCATTCATCCTCTCCGGCTCCGGCAAGTGCAGCACCTATCATCATAGATCCTTCGATTAATGCACCTGTTTTATTCTCATATATATAATACATTAAATCATCATCAATCATGCGGCCCGTGTTAATAACATCAGCAGTCTGTCCGCCAAGCATTCCGTGTATTCCGGTCTTATCTCCGAAAATCTTCAATGCTTTAACAACCGTACCTGTATCCTCTGTAAGGTCAAATGCTTTAATGGCAGTCTCGTACGCCTGATGAAGCAATCCGTCACCTGCAAGAATGGCAAGCGGCTCGCCATACTGTTTATGAGTTGTATAACGGCCTCTGCGGTAATCATCATTATCCAATGCCGGAAGGTCATCATGCACAAGCGAGTACGTGTGAAGCATCTCCATTGCCGCCATAAAAGGCTTAACGCAATCGCCTTTACCACCAAAAAGCGTATAAAAACTCTTCATAAGCACCGGCCTTAATCTTTTCCCGCCTGCATCCACACTGTAACGCATGGCATCTATAATTTCCCTGTCATGGCTTCCTGCTTCCGGTATATATGAATCTATGATCAAATTAGCCTCTTCAACCCTTTTTGAAAGTTCATCCTTAAATATCATTGTCCTTATCACTGTCCTCTCCGCCGTTAAGCGTGATAACATCTTTTTCGACTTTATCAATAGCGTCATTACATTCCTTCACAAGCTTAATGCCGCTCTCATATTCCTTAAATGCATCTTCAAGTGATGTGTCTTTATTATCAAGTTTCGAAATTATTTCATCGAGCCTTGCAAGATTCTCTTCTATTGTCATTATCCCTGCCTCGCTCTCTTCTTGGTATCTGTAACAGCAGCATATATCACACCGTCGCTTACATTGACTTTCAGGATATCGTCAGTCTTTACCATATCGGTACTTGTCACAGCACGGCCTTTGACATCTTCAACATATGAATAACCGCCTGTCAGCCTGGCTATCGGTGAAAGTGCCTCCAGCTTGGCTGCGCGTATCTTAAGTTCATTCCGCCTGCAGCTGATCAGATTATTCATTAATGTATCAAGCTGCCTGCTCTTCAGGAAAATATCATGTTTCCTTCTCTCTATAATGCCGGAAGGTGATAACGCGTCTATCCTGGCTCTGCATGTTCCGACTCTGTATCGCATATTATCAATCAGGGTATTCATTCTGTTATTCAGCTTGTCCCTGCAGCCTTCAATCCGGTTAATAAGCTGTTTCATATCACATACTGCAAGTTCTGCCGCCGCTGATGGTGTCGGTGCCCGCATATCCGCCACAAAATCTGCAATTGTAAAATCTGTCTCATGTCCGACAGCTGATATGACCGGAATATGACATTCAAAAATCGTCCTTGCGACGTTCTCATCATTAAACGCCCACAAATCCTCTATCGAACCGCCTCCGCGTCCGACTATTATAACATCCACACCATACCGTTCCAATGCCTCAATACCACGGCATATACTTAAAACCGCGCCATCTCCCTGCACAAGTGCCGGGTATAGCACAATCTGTACATATGGATTCCTGCGCTTAGATACATTAATTATATCCTGGATGGCTGCTCCGGTGGATGCCGTAACAACACCGACCTTCGCTGAATAATATGGAATGGGCTGTTTGTACATATCATCAAACATTCCCATTTCCTCAAGTTCCTTCTTAAGTGCCAGATACCGCTCGTAAAGCTCTCCCATGCCCGCACGCTCTATCGATGATGCATAGAGCTGGTACTTTCCGTCCCTTGCAAACACTGTAATCTTACCCGTGACAACAATTTTCATTCCATTCTCAAGTCTGAAACCGAGTCCGTTACGATTTCCCGCAAACATTATTACGGAAAGTGCATTATTATTGTCCTTAATGGTAAAATATATATGTCCCGACGGATGATATTTGCAATTACTTACTTCACCCGTGACGTTGACACGGCTTAACACGAAATCAGTGTCAAACATATTCCTGATATAATTATTAATCTGTTCAACGGTATATATTTTCATTCCGGTTCCTAAAGCATTTTGGCAAGCACGCCGTTAACAAACGAACGTGACTTTACATCACAATATTTCTTAGCCAGCTCAACTGCCTCATTGATAGCAATGGCAGGCTTAATTCCGTCATATTTCAATTCAAACACGGCAACTCTTAATATAGCAAGTTCTGCCTTTCCGATTCTTCCGAGTGCCCATCCGTCACACGCTGCCTCTATCTGCTTATCTATCTCCGGCACCAGTGCGGCAATCTGCTCTGCTCTTGACTGGATCTCGGCTCTGTCCATATCTGATATAACAGCGCAGTCAAGTTCATCATCATCCTCATCTTTCTCAACCGGACCTTTCCTGTACATAATAGGAACAATCTTCTCAGGTACTCTTGCATCAAAATAGAGCGCTGCCTGTTCAGCGAAATCCTCCTGACCATAAAAATCATATCTGAACAATATTCTGAATACATGTTCTCTGATTGTACTTCTCTTCATAGTATACCTCTGTGTGTTATTTTTTATAAAAATTAGAGTGCCAAAATGCATGACACTCTGATTATACAATAAATATCTGAAATTAAAAAGTCCTAAAATCAGTTTTTGGAAACTGTCACGTCAGAAACTATTACATTCACTTCCGCAACGCTTAATCCGGTCATGTTCTCAATAGCCTGGCTTACCTTCTCCTGAATGTTACGGCTTATATCAGGTATGCTGTAACCGTACATGATATTAACGGTAATCTGAATAAATACAGTATCATCCACCATCTTAAGCCGGATTCCTCTGGACAAATTCTTGATTCCCATCTTGGCAACAATCTCATTCGTGATATTACCTACAAGTGACTCTACTCCTTCAACTTCGGTAGCTGCAATGCCGGCAATAACCGCTACAACCTGTTCCGAAATTCTTATTCTTCCTATATTCTCATCGCAATCGTATGACTTCTCTGCTGCTGTATTCTCTGCCATAACTTTATCCTCCTGAATATCCTCGCGTAATCTGCTGGTTCTGTTAAAAACATTATAATAAAAAAATAAGTATTTTGCAATTACTTATTGCAAAATTCCCTCACCGGGAAGTCCGGCCGGTGCTGTTGTTTCTTCTGTTTCAGGAACCGTTTCCGTCTCACCTTCGGTTTCCGAATCCGCGGACACCGCCTGCGTATCGTCCTTAGCCGGTGTAATGGATGTAATTGTCAGATTTTCTATTGAGCATCCGGTCTTACGCGTAACTATATCTTCAATCTGTGCCCTGTTCGTGTCCGTAAGTTCAGATATTTCCACAACAACATCGACCTGACCGCCCGTCATTGACACTATCACATTTTCAAAACCCTTGGCTTCAAGGAGAAGTTCAGCTGCCGCCTCTTTCTCAGATGCATCCGCAATTGCAACCATATCGGAAACCGCCTGGGCTTTGGCGTCTTCTGACAATTCGGTGTTGTTGATAACTTCAAGCAAGGTTTCCTTTCCGGATGCCCTTACCTGCTCCCGCTCTAATTTGGCACTTATTATAAATTGTGAATTAACACTTGATGTGAACACCGTCGCGCCCGGATCGTCAAGGTCATTACTCACTATATCCGCGCTTTCACTCTCTGTGGTGTTCTTGGTACTTTTATTTCTGTTTCTTATGTTATCTGAATAATTTATGTACCCGGCAACAGCAATCATGAGTGCCAGGGCCGTAATAATAATCTGATTTTTCCTGAAGATTTTTTTCAAAATCATACCTCCATTTTTAATACTTTTATTTTATTGACCGAGATACCCAGAAGTGCACTTGCTGCTTTGGTGATTTCAGACACTGTGCGCGCATCATCTCCGCCTTCAGCTAATATAAGAACGCCCTGTATTTCCGGCACCAGTTCCTCTGTTATAAAAGGACTTTTTGTGCTTCCGCTATCCGTATATACAACCGATTCATCAGATGTTTTCTGCGACGTTCTGCGGCTGCCGCCCGTGCTGTCCGTCTCATCCGTTATATTCTCGCTTTCCGATTTCTGCACATACAAAACCGATTTTCCGTTATTGGCTGCCGTTATCACAACCTTCGCCCGGCCTACACCTTCGCATTCGGCAAGTGCCTGCGAAAGTTCATTTTCCAGTGCTGATATATAATATGAACTGTCAGCCTGCGTTTCCTTAACCGTGGTGTCCGAATTCTTTGCTTTGGCTGTGGATGACTTAACAGGAATATTAATGATGATAAGCAGTACACCTGCCAGAAGAAAAATAAGAAGTTTATCTTTAGATGCTATTTTTGACAGTATTTTTTTCCACTTGTCAGGCAATTTGATACTCATCATATACTCCCTTATCTGAACCTCCTAAACTATATTTACATATATATTACGCTTTGACAGATTATAGAAGTCGGATAAATAATTTTTTATCCTGATTGAAAGAAGTTCTTCACTCATATCATCCGGATCCCGGTCTATCACTATCTTATCCACATCTATATGATTTCTGTCATATGCACTTTCCCTCGTTACATTTACGGTTATCCCCGTAATCTGCCCGAATGTATCCGAGGCGGCATCCGTGTCTATCGTAACGGACGAATCCTTATATCCGGCACCAAGTCCGGTTACATATTCCTGTATGTCAGATTTTATTCTATCAGTGTACTCACCCACAACAATCCGGGAACGTTCCTCATCGGCAGCCTCAAGACCGGCTTTAAGCTCGGCTGACATTTCATCGACACCAGCCTGTAAATAAATTTTATTATAATCATCAGTCGCCCCGATAAGTTCTCCGAGCGGGCGTATCAACAGAATTACCATCACTATTCCCAGAAAAAGTTTGATATATTTAAGATATTTTCCATCAGGCACAAGGTTTTGTACCAATGTTGAAATTATATAGAAAATTGCGATATTTTTTACCCACTTAATAAGATACTCCATCATCTCACACCGTCCTGTTGGTTGAATAACACACGATTGCCATTGTAAGCAGAAAGAAAACCACACCGTACAATAAAGTCTTGGCCAGAAGCACTATACTTTCATATATCCCGTTGACCGCATTGGAAATTCTCTTATCCGATACCGGTTCAAGCATAGCTCCCGCGAACTTATATCCGATTGACATTGCAACTGCTTTGATGACCGGAATAAAACACAGCACTATTACCGCTATCATTGAAGCCATGCCGATTGAATTCTTGATAAGGGTGCCGGAGCCAAGCACCAGTCCCGATACCGATGTCAGTACGCCGCCCACACCGGGAATCATCGATGCCGCCTTGCCAAGTGCCGATGTCTTTAAACTGTCCATAACCGGATTTATCATGCTTTGTATAATATTCATCCCTATTACACATGAAAGAAGTGCTTTTAGAATCCATTCAATTACCGTTTTAAGCAGTTCACATATACGCGTGAATACATTTTCCTCGGTAATATTGTTAATAAAATTGAACACCATATAGATATATATCATGGGAATGATAAAGTCACATAAAAGTTTCTGGATTATTACAATAAGTATGGTTATAATGCTGTAAAATGATGCCGCACTCGAACTTCCCGCCGCGAACCCGACCGAAAGCGTGTATATAGGTACAACCGCCTCCATAAATTCAAGAAGACTGTTCATCGCATCCGTTACAAGGTCCGCCGCAATTACATATCCGCTCATCAGTGTTCCCATAAGAAGCATAAATGTAATATAAAATCCCGTCTGTGCTATGCTTCCTTTTAAGAATGCCGATGCCACATTCATAAATACTGCTGCCGCCACGCCTATTATGACTATTCTGGTTATCAGGCTTTTCTGGGCAGCGAGTTCAGAAAAAAGTGAATCAAGAAGTGCCTGTCCCAGTCCGGTGATACTCTTATCCGTCTCTCCGGAGAAAAAAAGTTTTACCGTTTCCTTGAAGTCAAAATCGGTGTTGCTCATGACCTCATCAATCTGCGAAAAGTCATAATCATCCGGTTCCGCAGCCTCCACCCTTATGGATATGAGCGCAGCCACAGCCATAAATGCAATTATTAAAATCACAACCCTTTTCATATCATATACTGCTTTCTATTGTGTTTATAAGTGCCGTCACCACAGGCAGACTGACCGCAAGCAATGACAGTTTGGCAAATATCTCTATCTGCGATGCAACCGCCTGATATCCGGCATCGCGGCACATCGATGATGCGAACTCAGACACATAGGCTATTCCGGTCATTTTGACAAGTATCGTGATATACCGGCTTTCAACACCTACATGCCCCATAAAACCGTTCACGGATTCAATGACGATTTTTATTCTGGCGGTAACATAACAGAATACGACCGCCGCTGTCACAAGTGCCACAAGCTGTGCATATTCACTGCGGCTGTTTTTCATGATAATCGAAAGCATGACCCCTGCAATGCCTATTACCGCCACTTTAACAATATCCATACCGCACCCCTTACAGTGAGAAAATATCCTTAATGCTCTGGAATAAGTCCTTGATATACGGTATTATCCAGAAAAGTACAAGCACAAGTCCCGCAAGGCTTGTAAGGAACGCCTGTTCCTCCCTGCCGCTGTGTTTTAATACCTGATAAATCACGGATACCAGTATTCCAACGGCAGCTATTTTAAAAATCAATCCTACTTCCACTTGTGTACGCCCTCTCATATTATAATAATTGATATAACTACTCCAAGCATAACTCCCAGGCTTCTGTAAAGTCTTGTTTTGGCCGGCAGACATTTTTCCATGTCGCTTATCGCAGTCTCCACCTCCTGCATATATGCATCTATGACATTCTGCTGTGTCCTGCCGTCACTTAATCCCATACTGTTCCCCAACGCAACAAGCCGCTCTTTTTCAGCTGCGGATAAATGTGACATGACCAGTCCCTTTGTAAATTCTTCCTCCCACATCTGCCCAAACGGACACTCCTTAATTTCTGAATTTCTGTTTGAAAGTGACACAAGTATTCCGTTAAACGGTGCCGTAACACGCTGTGCAATACTGCCGGCTGCCTCTAACAAAGGTGTCATGCCGTACCCTATTTCCCCGCGCAGAAGAAACATTATTTTCTTTAATTCACGCAGTTCAAGAAGCCTGCGTTTTAAATCCCTGCTCAACACCCATCCGTACGCCGATGTTGAAAAAACAATAAATGCAATGCCGCATATTTTGGTAAATGTACTCATATTATATTTCCCTCCCCATCATATATCCCGGTTATGCTGCCGATATGTTCCCTGTTGCCTAACAGGATTATCCTTTCGAAAACTTTTTCCCCAAGCAGTGGTTTTAATGGTATTTTATGATATAATTCCTCCATGCTTGTCGCATGAACCGTGGCAATTATACGGCATCCGCAGTTTACCGCATACCGTATCGCCTGCACATCATCATCACTTCCGATTTCATCGACTGCGACCACTCCGGGACTCATGCTTCGTATAAGCATCATCATCCCCTGGGACTTCATACAGCCATCAAGCACATCCGTCCTCATCCCGACATCATTCTGCGGAACTCCCATATTACACGCAGCTATCTCACTGCGCTCATCTGCGATTCCCACAGTCATTCCCGCATGCCCCATGAAACCGTCCGAAATATTCCTCACGATATCGCGTAGCAGCGTTGTCTTTCCGCAGCATGGCGCTGATACTATCAATGTGTTATATATATCCTTACCTGTGCTTTCATACAATTTGTCCATGATCATATCCGAACATCCCCGTATCTGGTGCGCCATCCTTATATTTACGGCACAGATATTCCGTATTGTTTTTATCGAACCGGCCTCATACACAACCCGGCCGCACAGACCGACTCTGTTGCCTCCGTTCATCGTGATAAAGCCTTTCTTGATTTCCTCCTCATATGCATACAGGGAATAATTGCTTATGTATTCGAGAGTTTCCTTTATATCCTCTTTCCCGACGATCACCGGCATGCCGTCCTTCGTGGCAATACGTTCCCCTCCGCTCATGCACACTATCATCGCTCTTCCGGTTCTGAGCCTTATCTCCCTTATGTCACTTATATTTTCCCAGCCCGCAAAAAAGCCCCGCAGTCTAACCGAAAGATAATTTATTACATTATTGTCCACGTCCATATGTCCAACCTCCTTAGTCATTTATATGTCCGACATGTCCGGCATATGAACGTAAATTATTTAACTATCCTATAACTTGTATTTAGTCCAAAAATTAAGTGGAACATCCGTAATCCCGGACATTCCACTCAACCAACGTAATTTTAATGTTAAATTCTCTATACCGCATCCACGGACTTGGTCTTCTCTCCGAACCAGTATGTGAATACAGCTCCTGCCAGAAACAGTACTATTCCCACAATAATAACAACCGGTGAGAATGATGACGGATTCATCTTGTAGAAAATCGCAAACGGTGATGCAAGTACAAGACCGAGGATTCCAAAATAAGTGATGGACTCAAATTTCTCAAGGAGCCATGTTATTAACTTCGATATAAGAAGTATACCAAGAATACATCCTATTCCGAACGGAACAATAATCGCAAGGCCGTGTCCGATTTCCGAACCGTCAAAATTCTTCAATGCCACAATGAAACTGCTTATGGTTCCCATGATCGCCGAATAGTAACCGAGCATCATAAGAAGGAGCGAACCACTTATTCCCGGCACAACCATTGCAGCAGAACATATTACTCCGAATGCAAATATCATGATTATCATCGGAAATGTTACTTTTATGTCGGTAGCGCCTACCGATGACGGATTGGCAACCGCCATCCATACCGCCAATGCCATAAATACAATGAATACAATTATATGGACTGCATTGATTCCCTTCTGTTCCTTCTTGAATGCCTTCTTCGTCTCACCGACAAGCTCCGGTATTCCGCCAAGGATAAGTCCGGCAAAACACATACATGTCTGGAAAGCAAATACCTCAAGGCAATAAGGTATGATGAATGAGAATACTGCGATTCCCACACCCATTCCAAGTATTATCGGAAGTAAAGCAATAAACGATTTCTTGAATTTCTTCGTAATGTTGTTTATCGAGGTGACCAGCTTATCGTAAATTCCCATTGATACGGCCATTGTTCCACCACTCACACCCGGGATTACATTGGCAACACCGATAAACATTCCCTTAATAAAATCCAGTATAAATTTCATAATATATCCCTTTCCGTGGGTAACCCTGTTAACCACACATGTGCGTATTATATCACACACACATGCTGGCACACAATGGTGTTACACGTAAAATTTTATTGACATTACTCCACAGACTTCAAAGATTCGACCATCGGAATCCTCTTTAATCTCTTTTTCATTGCCAGATTTACCATAAGTCCAAATATGATCGTAATGGCAACTGATATAAAATATGAATACCAGAATATCTTATGAGGGAAGATAACATCATCCATCTCGATTACATTCATAATATATCTGTGCAGGAAAACTCCCAGCACCAGTCCTACAAGCGACCCGATAATGCTCAACACAATGTTCTCACGGTACACATACATTTCAACCTCATTATCATAGAAGCCGAGAACCTTTATGGTAGCTATTTCCCTTATACGCTCTGAAATGTTAACATTTATCAGATTATACAAAACCACAAAAGCGAGCAGGGCTGCCGATACTATAAGCACAACCGTAATAATATTCAGTGATGCAATCAGGTCACCAAAATTATCTTTGATACCTGAGAAATACGATATGCTTTCCATATTGAATTTTTTCATGATATCAGAACCAAACTGCTGTTGTCTGTCCATGTCAGTGCTTGTAAGATTGGCTATGAAGCTGTTGCGCGGTGCCGTTTCGCCGAAACATTTCTCATAATAGTCATCCTGCATAAAAACATATTGTCCTACATACATGTTAATTATACCGGAAACTTCCACTTCATAATATTTGTCATCCGATATACTGACATACAGGCTGTCACCGACACTGATATCAAAGTCTTTAGCCATCTTATATGAAATCAATGCGCCGTCATCCGGAATTTTGATTTTGTTACCTTTCTTATGATCGGTAAGGGTTACAAATTCCGCATATTTGTCGGCATCATCCACACTTACAAGCGTTATATTCTTGTTTGACGAGCCTGATGAAGCTCCGTCAATATTGGCAGTTCCGCTGTACTGGGTATCTATGTAAACATTCTCAACCATATCGGAGCTGTCACATTCTTTTTTGAAAGCATCCTTATCGGACCTGTCAGTGAACATACCGGAAATGTCATATGCAAGAATATCCTCATACTGTCCCACCATAACCGTGGCAACACTGTTTTTGATTCCAAAACCGGCCAGAATAAGTGCCGTACATCCGGCAATTCCAATCACAGTCATAAAAAATCGTTTCTTATATCTGAGAATATTCCGCGCCGTCACTTTACCTGTAAAAGACATTCTTTTCCAGATGAAACCGATACGCTCAAGTATGACTTTTTTGCCGTTTTTCGGTGATTTTGGGCGCAGCAGCATCGCCGGTTCTTCCGTTAATTCCCCGATACATGCCGCTATAACCGCAACAACCGTTACAAACACCGCAATAGCCACCGCCACTATACACAAAGCAATCTGTGGTGCCGGCACAAGGCCGTCAACAGTATATACTGTATTCCACGCCGTGAATATAATGCCAGGAAATGTATTGAGTCCGACAAAACATCCTATCACTCCTCCTGTCAGCGAAGCCACGGCTGCATATGTGATATATTTCATTGCGATACGGAATTTATTATATCCCAGTGCCTTAAGTGTACCTATAATCTGGCGCTGTTCATCCACCATTCTTGTCATCGTTGTGAGACATACAAGTGCAGCGACAAGATAAAAGAATGCCGGAAAAATCTTGGCAATCGCATCCATTCTGTCTCCGCAGTTTCCGTAATCCACATATGAAAAATGTGAATTTCTGTCATACACATACCATTTTAACGGTATGCTGCCGTCCGAAGGTATCATCTGCCCGGCAGCGAGCTTCTCCATTGTATTCTCTCCAAGCTCCTTGACACGTTCCTTTACCGGGTCAGTCAGGTCAAAATATTCATCAGAATATGTATCAAGAGCAGCCGCCCCGTCTATGGCAGCATATATAACACTATATCCGCTGTCCTTGTAAAGGAGATTTCCCTTAAATTCATCTAACGGTATATACATAAGATACTCAACCTTACCGTTTCCGACTGAAGCCGAATCATATTGATATGACAGATAATATGGTGTGGTTACTTTGCCGACTATCGTGTAAGTATCATCATTAAGTGTACTGTCAGTGATAGCGGTATCCGTTCCGCTTGAGAGATTGAGAGTGTCACCGACACTGAGTTCTCCGTCTCTCATTTCATAATACCTTATGACACATTCTCCGCTTTTTTCCGGCAATCTGCCCTCGACAAGCGTCAGTTTGTTAATCGGATCATCATTTTCCGGGTCATATGACATTATCTGAAATACTTTTTCACTTGTACCGACATCTGCCACGGCATTGGTCACATACGCACCTTCTGCCCGGCTTATTCCATCGGTATTTCCGACATCTTCGACATCTTCATCCGAAAATCCCACCGGAGAATATATCTTAAGGTCAAACAGATTTTCCCTGTCAAAATAAGCATCCGCAGACCTTTTCATATACGGGGCCGAGGCTTTAACGCCGACGAAGAAGGCCACACCTACAAGGACTATTCCGAATATGGATATAAAACGCCCGAATGTTTTCTTTATCTCGCGGATGGTATCTTTAAAAAGTGCACTTTTCATTACCACTCAATCCTTTCAACCGGTTCAGGATGTTCGTTGACATGTATGCTGTCAACTCTGCCGTTCTTTATCTTTATAACCTTATCGCCCATGGCGGTAAGTGCAAGATTATGTGTGATTACTATAACTGTCATGCCATTATTACGGCATGTATCCTGGAGCAGTTTAAGAATCGCCTTACCTGTATTGTAATCAAGTGCTCCTGTCGGTTCATCACACAGAAGGAGCTTAGGATTCTTAGCCAGCGCCCTTGCAATGGCAACTCTCTGCTGCTCTCCGCCCGATAACTGAGCAGGGAAATTATTGCGTCTGTCCGCAAGTCCGACCGCTGCCACAGTCTCACCTATGTTCAGCGGATCACGACATATCTGCGCAGCCAGCTCAACATTCTCCGTTACAGTAAGATTCTGTACCAGATTATAGAACTGGAATACAAAACCAATATCATATCTGCGGTATGTGGTAAGCTGCCTTGAATTATACTTGCTCACATAGTCGCCATCCACAATTACATCTCCGCTTGTAGCACTGTCCATTCCGCCGAGAATATTAAGAATTGTACTCTTTCCGGCACCGCTTGCTCCGGCTATGACGACGAACTCACCTTTCTCAATCGTAAAATTCACACCGTCGAGTGCTTTAATATCAACCTCACCCATACGGTATATTTTCTTAACATCCTTAAATTCAATAAACGAAGCCATTTTAATCACATCCTTTACTTTTTGTTGATCTTCCGTATATGAAAAAAGAAGCTGCACATGTTATAAGTTCTGCAACCCAGAATGCATTCCACACTCCGGCAGCTCCGGCAATTCTGCTTAATATAAAAGCAGCCGGAATAATTATTACAACATATCTCATTAACGATATCACTAATGACGGAACACCCTTTCCAAGGCCTTCAAGTGCTCCTGATGCCACCACCGATACCGTAGAAACAACAAATCCCGCACTGATTATCCTCAGTGCCTCTCCGCCTTTGGCCATGGTTACCGGATTATCGGTAAAAAATCCAATCAGGCGGTCCGGAATCAGCAGACATATTACTGTTCCCGCAAACATTATCACCGCACACATTGCAAGTGTTATATTATATATTTTCTTAACTCTTTCTTTCTCTCCGGCACCATAATTATATCCGATTATAGGACGCATTCCCTGAATGATTCCGTTGGCCGGGAGATACAGGAACGTCTGTAGCTTATAATATATACCAAGTATCGTAACATACATTTCTGAATATGCACTCAATATTGCATTCAGTGCACTTGTAAGAAGTGACGGCAGTGCAAGATTAAGAATGGCAGGAATACCTATTCCGTAAAGCCTTCCGGCAATCGCCGCATCAGGTTTAATATATTTACTCCTGAATTTTACACTTATCGGACGCCTTATATAGAAATATAAATACACCGCCAATGTCACTGTCTGGCCTATTCCGGTAGCAACGGCCGCACCTCGTATTCCCATTCCCAATATGAAGATCATCACCGGGTCCAGAATTATATTAACAATACATCCGCTCATAAGGCCGATCATTGTAACTTTCATCCGCCCTACGGACTGGAAGACCTTCTCAAATACAAGGTCTGCCATATTTATCACAGAAAAAGCAAAAACCGTTACCGCATAAGTCACACCCATATGTCTGATCTCATCATTATGTGTGAATGCCCTAAGAAACGGATTTATAATAATTGACGCCAGCACTCCCAGTACCACTCCATGGAGCAGTGACAGTACCATTCCCAGTGTTGCCGCACGGTTTGCCGTATCTTCATCCCCTGCGCCGAGAAAAAAAGCTATAACAGCATTAATGCCGACACCGAATCCTATTGCTACGGCATTGATAAAATTCTGTATCGGAAATACCAGTGAAAGTGCCGTCATGGCGTCTTCGCTTATTCTGGCAACAAAGAGGCTGTCAATAATATTATACAGCGAATTGACCATCATGGATATTACCATTGGCAGCGACATTGATACTATCAGCCCGAATACAGGTTTTTCTTTCATAAAAGTCTCATTCATGTCTTATCCTCTAAAGTCAGTTTACGGTGGATGCTATTATCGTCATCTTTCCGTCAATGTGTACCTTTCCATATCCGGATGGGATTATAAAATGCATACCTTTCTTAATATATGTACCGTCAATACTTCCTTCACCGTCTATAACACTCATATTCATAAACGGATATACCATATTGAACGCAAATCCTTTCTCGGATACTATCTTGAACACTTTATATAATCTGCATGACTCAATTTCATACAACTCATCAGCCGGAATATCGATATAGTTTCTTATGCTTTTACCGGCATCCGGTGCCGGAACCGTAATCACATCCATACTCTGCTTTATGTGCAGTTCTCTGGGCGATCCGTTCATCAGTCTGCCGTAATCATACACCCGGTATGTTATATCACTGCTCTGCTGGGTTTCTAAAAGCATACATCCTGCTGTTATCGCATGAACCGTTCCCGGCTCAATCTGGATAAAATCGCCTTTCTTAATAGGGACATATCTTATAAATTCATTCCATCTTCCGGCTTCTATCATGGAAACCAGTTCCTCATGTGTTCCGGCATTATGTCCTATAACAAGCTTTGCATTGTCCGGGCAATCTATTATATACCAGCATTCCGTTTTTCCATATGAGCCATTCTCATGTGTCGAAGCGTATTCATCATCAGGATGAACCTGAATACTCAAATCTTCTTTGGCATCTATTATCTTAATAAGAAGCGGGAACCTGTCACAGTCAATATTACCGAACAATTCAGGGTGTGAAAAATACACTTCAGAAAGTTTCTTTCCGTCATATTGTCCTCCGGTTATTGTGTCATCTCCTCCGGGATGCGCTGATATTCCCCAGCACTCGCCAATATCATCACCATGCTCATCATATCCGAATACATCCCTAAGCCTTGTTCCGCCCCATATTGTATGGGAAAAGCATGGTTTCATAAATAATAATTCCCGCATCATTTATCTCCACAGGCACTAATTTCGATTAAAATAGAAGCATAATCTCCCACAGGTCTTACAACCGGAAGTCCGGCTTTCATAAGAACATCTCCGGTATATTTAACTCCATTAACATTATATACCGCATCCGGTTCCAATCCGCATAACCTGATCAGATGTTTTCTCATATTTGGTTCGGCAAGGACCTGCACAAATGTCACCAGCGCGTTTTTCCTGTCTTTGGATACAATTTCATAACAGTCATATCTTCCGTTTCCGGAATATGATGCAATTCTGTAATAATCGCCGGTCTGGATAAGCCTGCTGTATTTCTTATATAATTCGACCTGTATAGATATCATATTAGTTTCGTCATCAGACAGTTGCGTCACATCCAGTTCATATCCGAAGGTTCCGCAAAGAGCGACTTCACCTCTTGTCTTAAAAGGTGTAACTCTTCCTGTCTCATAGTTCGGGCACGCAGATACATGTGAACCAATCGTAGAAACCGGATATACCATAGCAGTTCCTTCCTGGATTGCCAGTCTTTCAATTGCATCAGTGTCATCAGAGCACCATATCTGCGGGCTGAAATATAACATTCCGGGGTCAAATCTTGCACCGCCTCCCGAACAGTTTTCAAGCAGAAGACCTGGAAATTCTTCAAGCAGCCTCTCCTGCATCGCATATACCGCAAGAATCTGTCTGTGACAGATTTCTCCCTGTCTGTCGGCAGGAAGGTAATTGCTTCCGACATCGGTAAATGATCTGTTCATATCCCATTTGACATATTCAACATTAGCGCTTCTTAAGACCGATGCTATACTTTCATACACATAGTCCACTGTTTCCGGTCTGGTAAGGTCAAGCACATACTGATTACGCACCTGTGTGCCTTCTCTGCCATGGTATTCCATAACCCAGTCAGGATGCATTCTGTACAAATCTGAATCCGGTGAAACCATCTCAGGTTCAAACCACATTCCGAATTTCATTCCCATGGAATTAATTCTGTTAACGAGATGCTTAAGTCCGCCTTTTATCTTATTCTTGTTCACAACCCAGTCACCAAGACTGCTGTTATCACTGTTGCGGTGGCCGAACCATCCGTCATCCATAACGAACATCTCTATTCCTTTATCCGCTGCACGTTCTGCTATCTCTATAAGCTTGTCCGAATCAAAATCAAAATGGGTGGCTTCCCAGTTATTGATAAGTACGGGACGCGGCATATATTTCCATCCGCTTCTTATAAGATGATTTCTGTATAAATCATGGAATGTTCTTGTCATATGTCCCAGTCCGTATGCCGAAAAAACCATCACTGCTTCAGGTATTTCAAGCAATTCACCCGGTTCCAGTTTCCATTCAAAGCCTTCATGATTGATTCCTATGAACATTCTGTCATTATCAAACTGGTCCTTGGTGACACCAGCCTCAAAATTGGATGAATATATCAGGTTCATTGCATATACATATCCTGATTCCTGTGTACATCCTTTTGACACCATGGCAATAAACGGATTCTGCTGATGCCCCGGAATGCCACGCTGTGACTCTATCCCGGTAGTACCATATCCTATCGGTCTCGTGCATATATGCCGTTCTCTTCCCCATGAACCGTTAAGTGTCAGCAGTTCATATTCTTCATCACGGACATCAACACATGCCGACAACGCATTGGTAGTATAAAATGCCTCATCTCCGATATTATATATTATAGCACTGCGGCATATTGCATCAGCATCGCCATACACACAGTAGTTTAACAGAACTTTTACACCGGCACACTCGTCTTTGAGCGTAATCTCCAATGTTTCGGCATTACTTCCCCAGGTGTGCGGAAGTGATTTAAGACCTGTATCTCCGGCATACACCCTGTACGAATCAAATATAAGTTCAAGACCTTTTTGTCCCGCGCCATTACGTACTCCGATACATCCTCCTCTGAAATCACCGTTGTCCGAGCACGGATATTCCATCGCGAACCTTTCAATAAAAGGCCCTTTCTCTCCCGGAGTTTTAACCGGATCAAACGGCCACTCATCTTCTGACATAAGGTATCTTACATCCGATGAATTTAATTTTTCTCCATAATATACATGTCCTAGATAACCGTTATCTGCAACCGCCATTATATAACTTGTATTCCGGGTATCTATTTTAAATATGTGTTGTTTCTTGTTATATGTGATCATCACTGTGCCTCCTTCGTCAATATAAAATAGTCCATAAGCCACTTACCGCCTATATTTCTGAATATTATTCTGTAGTTAAATTCCTCTTCGCCGGATTCCATAGCTCCATCTTTGAATTTGTAAATCCGTCCATAATATCTGCAGGTAAAAAAATCATCTCCGTAAGATACATAATCCGTTACATCATGTTCAAGTATATCAACCGTATCCGGAGTCCATCCCCATGCCGCTGATGTAAGGACCTCACTGATCATTCTGTAAGCATCGGAGTCCTTCTCAATATATTCCGCAATTTCTCCAAATGATTTCTTCTTATAAAGGGTGTATATATAAGAATCCATTGCGTTCATTACATAAGTTTGTAAATCATCCGGCATTGCCGTGCTGCCCTGTCTGAAATCGTATACCGAGCCGTTAATAACAGATTTTAACATTTGTCCGTCGGCATTAATTGCAGCAATATTTCTGTTTCCAAATGTGTATTCTATATGATATCTCACATTATCAGATACACTGACCCCGAGTGATTTCAATTTACGCGTAAAATCATCATCCGATACACTGTTCTCCACTATATATTCATCTGATAATTCCTGCATATTATACGCGACTTTGCACTCTGCCGGTACCCATATATCAATATCCGTATATTCTATTTCATCTGTGTCAAAAGCCATATCCTTTAAGGCCCATCCATGGAATCCGAATTCGTCATTTTTGCCTGATGCTTTAAGTGATATTACGGCAATTCTGACATCACCGGCCATAATGTCATATCTCGGGATTGAATTGGTGTTTTTCTCATTTTCACGAAAACTCACACCATATACCGATATCAGATTATCAAAATATCTTGCATGGTTTATCTCCGGGTTAATGCCTTTCATTACATTCAACCCATATTTATCTATGTATTCAAGAATACTGTCATAATCAAGTCCGGACACAAATTCCTGCACATAATTCGTGGCACTTCCGGCCTGTTTTGCGCTGTCGTAGCCATTCTGGTATTTCGTGAGTTTCGTCCACACAATGGCACATATGCCAACGGCAATTACCGCAAGGATTATCGTATATGTTTTCATGAAAGAGCCAAACCGGCTTTTGGTTCTGTTCTTTCTCATAGATCCTCCTTATTACGTACAATAATTGCAGTCGGTACACCACGCGCACCATATACAGAAGATATTTTGTTATGTATTTCACCATCATAGTACAATACTGTTGACCCGCCGCCGTCAAGGTTGGCTGCATTAACAGCACCAAAATCCAACATCTCGTTAATCAGATCATTCATCGATGCTCCGAGACTGTGTGCCTGTCTGCCGTCTATAATCAGAAGAAGTACCGCGCCGTCCGCACGCTGTCCGATTGCAGTTCTCGGATTCAATCCGCCGCCCATTCCGCTGACTTCAAGCGGTGTCCCATTCAGAATCAGAAAAGGGCCGAATGATACGGCATCTCTTATTCCTCTGTCCACAGCCTGCTGCCCCGTCATGTTGCCTATCACGAACACATTATTATTATCAAATCCTATAAGATCATAGCTCTCCGTCAGGCTGCCATACCTTAATGTTCCTTCGGACATAACAATTCCTCTCGGCGTACCTCCGTCTCCTACACCGCCTATATCTTCAAATCCACCGGCATTTGCAGCCAGTACGGCTCCATATTTATCGCATATAGCCGGTACGTTAATTCCCGGCTCTCCGCTGTAATCTCCCGAAACACCGACCATGACTCTCGAAGGATCATTTATAACTACCATAGTTCCCGAATACGTCGCCCCCGACACTTCGTAAAGAAATACACCGCCCATATCTTTGTACGGTTTTCTCTCTCCGTCATCCAAATCTTCCGGAATCATGCTGCCCGTATGATTCTGATTGTTAAATTCTATGAGTTCCGTATCTGAGATCTCATCCGTTGTTCTGACGGTATTGGCTGCCTCTATTCTCTCTATAGTTGATTTACTGACAACCATATTGGCCAGAAATCCGCCCATGCTCGATTCCCTGACCGACATTACGAATAAGTCCCTCGCAACCTTTGACGGTCCGTGCGTACATACCAACATAACGCCGTATATGCACACAATTGTCATTCCCAAGGTAACTCCGAGTATTGCAAAAAAGCGCCGTATCGCAATACACACTTTGCGAGCGGCACTATTTCTACTGTCTTTGCTATGTTTAATGTTCTTCTTATTAGTATCTATTTCCTTCATCGTATGTATGCGCACCCACTGACATGTTTCTTAATACTATTGTATCAAAATGCGGTGTTATTTACAAGGCTTTTCTTGTTGTTACTTAAACTTCACCCTGTTCATCCTTACATACATCGACCCATCCTGCGGCTCCAGACACAGCTTCAAGTTCAGGTATTGTCAGTTTAACGGCACTATGGTCGTCTCCTGCCGCAGGGTATACCGTATCGTACCTCTTAAGACTTTCATCAAGATACACATCAATACCGTCATTAATTCCAAACGGGCATACACCACCCGGCGCATGTCCGATAACATTCTCAACTTCCTCAAATGGTATCATCTTGGCTTTGTTGTGAAAATAATCCTTGTATTTCCTGTTATCGATTCTTGCCGTTCCCTCAGTCAGGATAAGAACAGCTTTATCTCCCTGCATAAATGACATGGTTTTGGCAATCATTCCCGGTTTGACTCCAAGAGCATCCGCCGCCTCCATAACGGTCGCCGTTGACTGTTCCAATATAATTATATGATCTGCATAACCTTTTTCCTTAAGGTAATTTGTTGCTTTTGTTAATGACATCTTGTTTATCCTTCCTTGTGTACCATGCGTGTATTAATATATTGTGTTAGAAAATCGAATAATTTCTTATTTGTGCCGGCATTTACCAATTCTGACTCACTGTATTCCGGCAAAGGTATCCCCGGATCGCATTCGCCGCATATATCTATACCGATTATCCTGTAATTCTGCATAAAATATGACAATATATTTTCCAATACCGGCAGGCTCATCATGCCCTGACTCCAGTTCGTCTCTGAATATTTTAAACCGAGCACATCTTTGTCTATCGATATATATACCGGAAGATTGCTTATAATACCGGCAATTTTATTTTTATCTTTCCCGGACTTTATCTCTTCCGCTGAAAAAGTCAAAAGTTTTCCCTGCCCGTCCCGGTAATAAATCTGTTCTATATCATCCTCCGGAGGACCAATTAATACCAACTGTTTCAGGTACGGGTTATTTTCGAGAGTTTGTCCGGCCCAGTCGCCGCAGCTTATCATATTATCAATCATAGGCTTCTGCATATCCGTATGATGATCAAACACTACCAGAACAAAATCCTCATCAATTCTATCTGTAATTATCCCGGTAACATAATGATAATTACCCGAATCAAGAAAATGTATTCCGTTAATTCCATAAGGCTTGATCCTTGCCCAGATTTCATCTGCGGCACATCCGGAACAATATAAATCGCATTCTGTAATATCCGAGCAGTCAATCCAGTGTATTTTATTTCTATCTGGTATTCTCTCATCACAATAGACATGCGAAAAATCCAAAATCAAATTATTCATCCGGATTTCTCCATTCATCAAATATATTTTTTATACTCATTTTAATGTAAAATTAATGAGATATCAATACCGGCCTGCAATCGTCAGATAACGATATCTAACATTTGCGGCCGGCACATCAACAATATTCAGTTTTAATTAGACTCTTCCAGGAATCTTCTCTTACCTTCTTCAAATTCAGCAGGATAGAGTTTTCGGACTTCATCTTCATCATTTTTAAGACGAAGCATATTGATTACTGCCTTAGTTTTTTCTTCGTTTGATACTTCACTTACAGCTTCGTTTACAGCCTCAGCAATCATATTTTCCATTATTTCACACACGACTCTTTTTCCTCCTTCACTTGTTTTTAAGGATTTCGAATCTCTGTACACTCAAATACATTATATCCCAGTTACTGCACGGTTTTCAATACTTCTTTTATTTTATTCACCCGATAAGCCATACATATGATCTTCTTCAGTTATTTTGCGAATAACCCGGCATGGATTTCCGGCTGCCAGACTATATGGTGGTATATCTCTTGTCACAACACTTCCTGCACCAATTACGCACCCTTCTCCTATGGTAACGCCGCCACAAACAACCACATTAGATGCCAGCCAGCAATTATCTTTTATGGTTATTGGTTTCGCATACTCAAGATTATAAGAACTGCCATCTTCTCTTTTTCGTATATTACGTTCTTCAGGTAATAACGGATGCATAGGAGTTGCCAATGTAACATTTGGACCAATCAACACGTTATCTCCTATATGTATTTCACCCACGTCTAAACAGGTAAAATTAAAATTAGCAAAGCAGCTCTTTCCAAAGAACGTATTACATCCATAATCAAAATAAACAGGTGCCTGCAAATACGGAAGCTTCTCTGTTTCCGACAATAATTCTCTCAATATCCGTGTTTGCTCTTCTGCGCAATCTTCATCCGTCAAATTATATTTTCTTGCTAATTTACGCGCATTCAGGCGTAATTGTTCCAATTCTTTATCTGATGAATCATATAACTCTCCACTTATCATTTTTTCTCTTTCAGTCATCTCTGCTAACCTCCAATTCAAGTGAATTTGAAATATAAAATCGGAAATCATGTTTTTTACAATACTCCTCTATTTTCTGAATCAGCTTACTGTCTGTTGTATATTCCAACAGATACACTTCTGCACCGTCTGCCTTACACGATTCCACATATTCGCAGAAATAATCTCTATCGTCCTTATTCTGCTCATAAAAGGTTCCCTTATCAAAATCAATACCACTCCATACCGACTCCTGGTTCACGCCGGTCATAATATCTTTAGCAGTCCCATAACGTTCCCTATATTCCGTTACATAAACATCGCCGCCATTGATTATAACTTCTTTTCCGAGTGACATAACATCTTGCAGAATAACAGTAAGTCCATCAAATATACTTGCCGTAGTAGCATAATAATACACGTCACAATTATCAATGAAAAAACCATCAACACCTTTTTCATATAATTCACGGGCAAGGCTTCCTATAAACTTCTGCCAGTCCGGACTGGATACATCCATCCATTTCTCTTCTTCCCAATTCTCATAATCACCGAGTGCCAGTTTCTCATAATCCGCATAATATTCCCTGAAATTCTCAATTGAGCCAATATTAAGGTAGGTATATACGGTTACTTCATTTTCATGCAGAATCCCGATATCTTTCCGGGTAAAATACTGTGCATCAATCACTATTGTATCATATTCTTTGAACCTTTCCAGCGATGAGTCATCCGCATTCAGGAAAACTCCATAATCTTTTTTCTCTGACTTTTTTGATTTATTATCTTTTATAAAAAATAAAAATCCACCGATAATAAGCAAAAGGACAAACAATAAAACCAAAAGCGTTATTTTTCCGCGTGATGTTTTCAACATCTGTTCATTTCCTCCGGTCAGCGTATTTTTCTGTATTTCAATGGTGACACCCCATATGTTTCCTTAAAACTTCTGATAAAATAGCTTACATTCTGATATCCGCTCTGCATCGCTATCTCCGTAACCGGGATATCCGTGTCCTGTAGCAGCTGTTTTGCATGCTCCAGCCGTAAATAAGCAACATACTGTGACAGCGTAATATGGAAATGCTCTTTAAAATATCGCGATATATATTTTTCCGAAAGATGAAACCTTTCCCCAAATTCCTTTAAAGATATCTTTCCGGAAAAATTCTGTTGAATATATGAAAGCATTTCTTTTTCTACAGTATTTCTGCCGCTTATGTCATTTTCAATTATATATTCTTTGTTCCACATTTCAAGGATGAATTGAAGAAGAATTATTTTTGTCTTTATCTGGGCTGTGATTTTCGATTCACTTTCATTTATTTCAATCAACTGCCCACACAGTTCTTTTGCCACATCCCCTATTCTGGGTTTTATCATCAGATGCCCGCTGCTTAATGGTTCGAGCAATTTATCATCCAGCGTATCATCTGTGCGAAAAGATATGTATTTTAACGGAAAAAGAAAAGTAAAATACTCCACATTACCGTTCTGCGTTCCCATAAAATGCAGGCTGCCCGGTGACACAACAAACGCCTCACCTGATTTCCCGGTATAGCTCTCTCCTGATATGCTTACAGTCAAAAGACCGCTTTTCACATATATAATTTCGAGTTCATCATGCCAATGTACCGGTATCTGAAAAGGTCTGCCGTTATTCCATATATGATACGTACTGAACGGATCATCCTTGGTACCATGTGGTTTATTTTCCTTTAAATCAAGATACATAATCCCTCCTGCAACTATACAAGGCTCTTACTTTTCCATTTTCCGCTTTTCCATCTGAGCACCATTCCTACAGCTCTCGCACACTCATCGGCTGCCATTGCAATATATGCTCCTATTGCCTGGAGCCCCATATTTATTCCCAGCAGATACGTTCCGCCGACTGCAAACAGATACATAAATATTGCACCCATTACAACCGGGAAAAGTGCATCTCCGCTGGTCTTCAATGCCTGGCCGTACACAAGATTAGTCACCCTTCCGAATTCAAGAAATATATCTACTACCAGAAGTTTTACCACAAGAGCTACCATCTGTGTATTATCTGTAAATATATGGACTATAAAACGTCCGGATAATGCAAATGTCACAGAAAAGCAGGTTGCTGTTATCAGACCATAAATCACCGCTTTTCTTGTTCCCTTGTCACATTCTTCATATTCTCCGGCTCCGATTCTCCAGCCGGTCATAATAGCATTGGCCTGAGCAAGTGCGGCTCCTACACAGTATGAAAAATTGGCTATCTGTATGGTATAAGAACGTGCCGTAACATTCATTCCATCCGAATCCATCTGATTCATAAAACGCACAACAAGTGTCATTGCCACATTATAAAGTGCTGTTTCCAGTGCGGAAGGGAATCCTATCTTAACAATCTGCGCAAGAATTTTTCGCGTTGAAATACGTTCAGGATTCTTCTTCGCTTTTATAAGTACAGCTCCCATTACTGCTACAATGATAAGGTTCACAACCCTTGATATAACCGTAGCAACGGCAACTCCCATTACGCCCCATTTAAAAACAAACAGGAATATCGAATTGAGTATTATGTTGATGACATTTCCGGCAATCGTACCTATCAATGAATGTTTTGTATATCCAAACACCCTGAGATAGCTGGAGAAAATAGGAATAAGCGCATTTAAAAAGCATGCTCCTCCAACGATTTTAAGGTATGTTTCAGCCGGCGCAAGTAAAGCCGGAGCAATGCTTACTATTCTGAGTATTCCGCCGGAAAAAAAAGCAAGAATAACAGACATCACTATGCCTATCGAAGCATTAAATATAAGTCCCAGCTGTCTGGCCTGATATGCAATTCCCAGCCTTCCCGCTCCGATATTCTGTGACATAACCGCAACCATACCTGATGATATTACACCAAACATTATGATAAAAACACCAATGTATGTATTTGCCGTTCCCACTGCTCCAACAGCCTGGTCGCTTACAGACGATAACATAAGTGTATCGACCATGCCCGAAAGCATATATAATAATGTTTCCAAACATATTGGCACAGATAACTGTGTCAGTGTCTTTTTCTCAACTGCCATATTCTGCTCCTTAAATACTAATATAACATATACTGTCAATAATACGCTATATTTTCACATATTTCTTGTAGAATATTATGCAGAAATTGCACTATTTCTACCTGTTTCCGTTATGTAATTACCGATCCTATTAGTGAAATTGTTCTGTTCGTCGTTTGTCCTCCGTAAAACCGGAAGTCGTTACATGTGTGTGACTCTCAACGGAAATATCTTATAATGTTTTACACATATAAATCACATCGTCCATAGGGTTATAATAATAGGCTTCACATTCGAGTAAATCAGCTTACTGGGAAAAATATTAGTCTTAGCACAGAAGACTATGAAGAATTTCTGAGATGTTAACCTACTACACAGAGAAAAACTTTCTTCTCGTAAATCCTCTATAGCGTTTATTTCAATAGATTCTATACTTGATAATGTAAAGACTCTTCCTGACGGAACAAAAGAAGTTATTTTTTCTCCTTTAGAGCCTTATGAAACTCCAGAGGCAGTAGCTTCCTTGTGTGAAGCCTTCAAAAATGAATTAAGTAAAGGAATTGTTGACCCCCTAATTCTGATACCGTGTTTTATCCTAGACTTCTTATGCATCCATCCTTTTAATGATGGTAATGGTCGTATGAGCAGACTTTTAACTCTGCTTTTACTCTACAAGTGCGGATATACTGTTGGACAATATATCAGTATTGAAAAAGCTATTGCCGAGACCAAAGAAAGCTATTATGACACACTCGCTCTATCCGATTATAGATGGCATGAAGCCAAAAATGACCCAAAGGAATTTATCAAATACATGCTCGGAGTTATACTCTCTTGCTATCGTGAATTTGAAAATCGTGTAGGTTTTGCTTGGCAGACTGGAGCTAAAAGCACCTCTTATGACATCGTAAAACAATACGCTCATTCCAAAATTGGTACTTTCACGAAACAGGATGCTCTCATCGCTTGTCCAAGCCTTGGAAGTTCCTCTGTTGAAGCTGCTCTTAAAAAGCTTGTTTCCGATGGCACTATAGAACGCCTTGGGTCCGGCAGAAAGACTCACTACGTAAGAAAAAACGAATAAACTAAAATTTACTGCCAGTGGCCATTTACTATGATCACTGGCAGTAACATTTCATTAGTCATTTCCACAAATAATGGCTCAATCTCAATACCTGTATTATTTTCAACAACTGCTGTCACTTCTTCTGCTACTACTTCATTATTATCCATTTGATTGTAACTCCTACTAATTTTTTATATAGAAATGCTAACCGCACCACTATATCTTTTCCTTCCTACTTTCTTATAATGCTTATTATATCGGAAGAACAACAGAAAAAGTGGACTAATTGTTGTGAAAGAGAGATTTTATGTTGTGAAACGCAGTAAAATAGCATCTCCCCGAATCAACTTCCCAAAAAATGGCAGCACTCTCAAAAAAGAAGCACAATCTGCAAAGGAAGGATTGCTATTTGACATAAGGAACAAACTATAAGTGAAAATAAATTGAATTTTACTGAGAGAAATAGTATACTTATCCGTCTAATAAGTGAAAGGAGAAAGAACATCCTTTCAGGAAGGAGGCAGTCAATGGATAACGGTGCAAGTAGCTACCGCCGTTTCCTTGATGGTGATGAAAATGGCATTGTCGAGATAATAAGGGATTATAAAGACGGTTTAATTTTCTATCTGAACGGATTTACACAAAACATTTATGTTGCTGAAGAACTTGCAGAAGAAACCTTTGTAAAACTTGTAGTGAAAAAGCCGAGATTTTCCAACAAAAGTATATTCAAAACTTGGCTCTATACTATTGGGCGAAATGTAGCGATTGATTATTTAAGACATACCTCCAAAACATCCAATGCTCCGATAGAGGACTATCAGAATATGATAAGTGATGAGGAAAACCTTGAAAAATCCTACATACAAGAAGAACACAAAATTATTGTGCACAAGGCACTCGCAAAATTAAAGCCTGAATATCAGCAGGTGCTTTATCTTATCTTCTTTGAAGATTTCAGCAATACCGAAGCGGCAACCGTAATGAAGAAAAATAATCGTCAAATAGAAAACCTTGTTTATCGTGCGAAAATGTCACTCAAATCAGAACTTGATAAGGAGGGCTTTAAGTATGAAGAACTATAAAGAAATGGCTGATAGCGTATTTCAACGCAGCAATGAAATCATTGCAGAAAACAAAAGGAAAAGAAAAAATTTAATAGGAATTATCTCAGCAATATCGTGTGTCTGCCTTGTTGCTTTGATTGGCTTTGGCGGAGTGAAAAGTGGATTATTTGGGAATGTTGTTCCGAGTGAAAAACCGGGACAATCGACTGTAACACCGCCGCCGACAATACAGCAGGGACCAAATGACTATCCGATTGTTTTTGGAGAGGGAAATACAGTTGATTCGGCAATCATTGATTGGAATGGGAAGAAAATTGATATTTCGCTTCAAACAGCATTTCTATCCTATGATGAAAAGCACAGATTCGCTATTACCGCCAGCTATAATTATATTGACAGCCAATTTGTTTTTAATGGAAAGACTTTAGGCGAATATGAATCGGATATGCTTGAAGAAAAAAACACGCTCGGAAAACTATGGGGATTGCTGAAAGACGGCGATTATCTCCGATACGGTGAAAGCTTATATCAGACAGGAACGCCCGACGGGGAAAAATGGGATAAAGATTTTTATGATAAAACAGTAGCATCTTACGGAAAAGAATTTTTGGCAAGATATATTGTAAACGGAGAATTTCTTCGGGATAAGGTGAACAGCGACATTGAAAATTATCAAATGAACGCCGAAGCGGAATATGAAGAAGCACTTCAAGCATACACAACGGAAATGCTTAAAACGGCAAAACATAAAATAGTCGGACAAAATGTCGCGTGTGAAATATCCAGCAATGGGAATTATTTGATTCTCTACCCAACGGAGGAACAGTTTGCATCCCTTTCCTTCGAAAATTCAACTGAGTGGTTCTTTGGTCTTGAAGTAAAGAATAGTGATGCAGGACAAGACTTAATCGTAACGGAATAACCTGATATTTACAAAAATGAAATCATTTTTTAGGCAGATGCAAATCTATCTAATTAGCATGCTTAAAAATGCAAAATGGCAGGAAAGTACAAAACTTTCCTACCATTTTACTTTTGAGTCAACTATTATACAATGTTAACTTAATGACATTGCACATAACAGTCATTCCTTTTATATATACCCTTTTATATAAATGGCAACATATACACCGGAATGTAATGAACGCCTTTTTCCCATTTATAGTCCTTGGTATGGACCACATATTTGTCTCTAATCCGACTGCTGAATTTGTCGCAAAAAACATCCAGCGATTTATGACTGTGGTAATTACCGGATTTTACCTCAATCGGGCTTATTTTATCCCCTTGGGAAATCAAAAAATCAATTTCATACAAATGATGTGAGGTATCGCTCTCCATTGTGCAATAGAACAAATTATTTCCCTTTGCCAATAAAATTTGTGCTACAACATTTTCATATACATACCCAAGATTAGCATCAAGCTTGTCTGAGAGAAGTTTGTTATATATTACATTTTCAGTGTAATCCTTATCCTTAAAGGCAAGTGTTACAAACAATCCTACATCAGACGCAAACAGCTTGTAACGCGAGTTATCTTTCGCTAACGACATTCCTGCTCCCGGATCATTTGCATGGTATGCGATATTGACAGTAAATGAACTTAACATATCAGGTATCAGTTCTCGCACCTGTGCACTTCTAACCCCTTCTCTTGCATTAGCCAAAATATATCTGGAAGCGTTACCGCTAAGATTTGCCGGAATCGCATCATATATGTCACCTGCCAAGCCGCTTCCATCTATCTTAACAAAATCCTCCTCATACAAATCAACTATTTCTCTTTTTACCTCATCAACTACCTGAAGATTATTCTCTTCAATATAGGTTTCTATGGCTTGCGGCATTCCGCCTACGAGCATATACAATCTGAATATCCGCATCAGATTTCGGTGCATTGCATTTCCTGCCGACTTTTTGTTTTTTAAAAGAAGCTTTATTGTATCAGCAGTTATTTCATCACCAATAGCCCACAAAAACTCCTCAAAATCCATAGGATATATTGATATTTTACGCTCTTCACTTGGAATTAATATATCCTGCGTATTTTTTTTAATTGATAACAATGAACCCGTTTCGATATATTTATATCTCCCGTCAGCGACCAGATACTTAATTGCCTGTCTGGCTTTCGGCAATAGCTGAACTTCATCAAATATAATCACTGACTCATTCTCATACAACCTGATTCCTGTCAGCTGCTGTAATTGCAGAAAGAAAAAATCCAAATTGTAGGTGTCATCAAACAGTTCTATAATTTCCTTACTTGTCCTCTTCATTAAGATGGCCGCAGAAAATCCGAAGACCTGTAACAGTTTAGCCTTTGGCTAACTGCTATAGGCGAGCTACACATTAGAAATCGCTTTCAGCGAGGTGTAGCTCGCCTGTGCTTAGAACCTAACCTCCACACGCTTCTACGAAGCAGGTTTTCTACAAGGCAGACTGTTATAAATTTTCATCAGATTTTCAACCCACAATGAACCAAAACCGATAATAAATAACCGATAACAGACAAACCTTAGTCTTGAACATAAACTTCCGGATCACCATAAATTTAGGGAAGCCTTGTACGGAAAATATCCTAGTAAATAGAACATTCGCAATTCGCTTTGCTACTTGCTCATGAATGCAACTGTTTAGCAGTCGCATTCAAATTGCACGGTCTGGTTGTACTTATCCAGTGCCATCTGCATTTCCATAATTTTCGCAGAAACGCTCTCATACTCCTTCTTTATCAATTCCAGGTCATAATTGATATATCTGTACTCCGGAACAGAATTTCTGGATATATAGGAGTGCTGCTCTACTCTTGCCTTCGGTAGTTGCTTACGCATATGGTCAAGTACCGCTTTTCTCTTATTTAACTGAGCCATTTTGATAAGGATTGTATCAATGCTCATTTCTTCATCCCCAACCAAAACCTTAGCAGTAGCGTTTGACACGTTAAGCGCATGCTTGATGATGGCAATCTTTTCATCAATCTCCGCAATTGTAGCAGCAACCTCGGCATAGTCATATTCCGGCACCACCGGTTCCTCGTTATTAGCTACAACATATGTGCTGGACGCTGCTTCCTTGTTCACCCAAAAAGCCTTATCCTCCTCCAAGCTTCTAAGCATTTTGTTTGCATATGCTGATGTCATTTTCTGCATTCTATGTCTCCTCCGTTTCTTTCGTTTTCCTTCGTTCTGATATTAGCTTACTACCAAGCAAGCCATTTGTCATTGAACCAATAGTTTAAAAGAATTTCCCCTAAAACGAACAACATCCCCGTCAACGACGAGGATATCTTCAATACTTGTATGCAGTAATCTGCTTAAGATTACAAAATTGTCTAAGCTCGGTAATGACCTACCGGAAATCCATTTATAGATTGCCTGTGGATTTTCAAAACCCATGGCACTCTGCACGTCCTTTACGGTATAATCATTTTTCATGAGCAGCTTCTTAATCTGTCTCCCTGTTTCCTTTTGCTGAATTGACAAATACATTGGTTCCATAAGCTTGTACCTCCTGTAAATATCTCTTCCATCCCGAACACGATTTACCTAGGTGTCTATTATATCGTACTTTTAAGAAAAAATCATTAAACTTTTGGTTTAAAATTTTCTCAACACCTGACACATACCTTTTTCCCTGAAAAGGCAATTCCCAGTTTCTTAAGTCCAAGGCTTTCTGTATCTGCTTTACGGTAATGCCTTGCTTGTAAGTGTCTGTGCACCCTTCACGCTTCCGACAGTCATTGCTATCGTAAATGTCATTTCACACAGATATATAAGCGTCTGTGCCCAGTCAGCATAACTTCCTGTAAATGCCGGAAGTCCTGCATTGATAAATGCATTACATACCACAATCGCAAGTGCCATCGTTACTGCCTCAAATACACTGTGTAGATGATAAAGAATCCACAGATAATAATGATGATTGCAAGCAAAGCTGTAAGTATCAGCATTACCAGACTTTCACCAAATCCAAGTCCTTTAATGATATCTGCCTGTGTGCTGTCAATGGCAAGCTGCGTCGTTGTTCCGGCAGATATAAGTCCCACCAGATTTCCTATGGAAGTAAAAAATGCTTTCATGATCGTGACATTATTTGCAACAAACCATTCTGCAAGTCCCAGTCGGATAAGCATACGAAATATAGACTCAAACCTCATCTCATCTTTTACATCTATGCTTTCCGAGCAGAAACCGATAACAAAGAACAGCACAACGAGGGATGA